>Ga0265314_10000039_pt1 | contig 220957 bp, 199 predicted proteins | sample 4126metaG_FD_203106 | JGI IMG/M metagenome (GOLD analysis project Ga0265314, IMG submission 203106) | Rhizosphere microbial communities from Carex aquatilis grown in University of Washington, Seatle, WA, United States - 4-1-26 metaG | ecosystem: Host-associated > Plants > Roots > Rhizosphere... | reverse complement strand
AGATGGATTTGGGATTCAGGATTTGGGATTCGGGGAAAAAGAAAAAGTTGAGGTTGCCACGTCTCTTCCGGCGCACACGGTTGCGCCGTCCGATCCTCGCAATGACAAATCAAACACAGGAAAAGAACTTTTGCTACCAACATCGTTGGGTGAATTACGGACGGCATTGCCGCAGGTGTATCAAATATCACCCGGTGGTTCGCGAAGTGAAGTCGATGCGAAATTCGAAATCGAGAACAAAAATGAATTTGGAATTACTCTTCCGAATGGTTATCAGAAGGAACATACGCTGCGGATTGATCCACTGATTTATAGTACATTTTTGGGTGGCTCTGGTGGTGAATTTGGCGATGCTATGGTTAAAGCGAGTAACAACGATGTTATCATCACAGGAGGAACTTCCAGCGCCAATTTCCCCGTCACACCGAGTGCCCACCAAAGCGTCAACAACGGAATGGACGATTGCTTCATTTCCCGTTTGAGCGCCGATGGTACACAACTGATTTACAGCACCTATTTAGGGGGATCGGGTTATGATGACGTTTATGCAATCACGAACGATGGTAGTGGAGGTGTGATTATCACCGGTATGACCGGGAGCTCCAATTTTCCCAGTTCGACCGGTTTTCATGGCGGGCAGACCGATTGTTTCGTTACACACATCGATAGTTCCGGCTCGCAGTTGTTGTACAGCATCCTTGTCGGCGGGAATGGCAAAGAGTTCGGATCGTCAATCGCAAACGATGGCAGCGGTGGCTGTTTTGTGGGCGGAGAAACTTCCAGCACTAATTTTCCGGTTACGACCGGCGCTTACGATACATCGTTTAATGGTAGTGGTAGTTATTTAATCGGCGATTGCTTTGTTATCCACTTAAACGGAAATGGAACGCAACTCCTTTATAGTACCTATCTTGGCGGGTCCAACGACGACCAATTTAACGGTCTTTTATGCGACAATACCGGGGTAGTGACCGTTGTCGGCGAAACATTCAGTACTGATTTTCCCACTACGTCGGATGCATTCGATACGTCGTTTAACGGTGGACCCACCGATTGTTTTGTCACGCGGCTGAGTAGCGACGGCTCCCACCTTGTTTACAGCACTTTTATCGGTGGTTCCGGCCATGATCGTGGTGTAGCGATTGCGGGTGATGATAGTGGTGGGGTGTTCGTAGCGGGTGAAACAACGAGTCCCAATTTTCCCGTTACCACCGGTACTTACGATACTTCGTATAACGGTGGTGATGCTTATATCGGGGACGGGTTTGTTTCCCATTTGAATGATTCAGGAAACCAGTTGCTCTTTTCTACGTTCCTTGGCGGTTCTTCTGGGGATGGTATTTATGGAATGGCGATCGACGAGCAAGGCGATATTTTACTCTTGGGTAGCGCACGCAGTCCAAATTTCCCGACAACGGTGGGTTCATTCAATCCGACATTTAGTGGTGTAGAAGATTGTTTTATCACACGGTTGAATCGAACGGGTAACCGGTTACTGTATAGTACCTATTTGGGCGGTTCGAATGACGATTGGCCGCAATCTGGCATTGTCAGCGACGGAAACCACGGCGTGTGTGTCACCGGACAAACCTTAAGTGCCAATTTCCCGACTACCTCAAACTGCGTTCGACACCTCGTATAACGGCGGCATAACCTATTATGGTGACTGTTTTGTCACACACCTCGATTTGAGCGTCGATTCGTCGTTTGTGCAAATGTCGAAGATTCTCCCACTGCAATATCGCTTACGACAAAATTACCCTAATCCATTTAATTCAACAACTACCATTTCTTACTCCATTCCCAAGTTGAGTATAGTGGAATTGACTTTATACGACCTGCTCGGTCGCGAAGTAACCACTCTTGTCAATCGAAAACAAAGTGCGGGAAGCTATCGTGTCACTTTTGACGGGAAATATCTCTCATCAGGAACCTATTTCGTTCAGATGAAAGTTGGTGAGTTTATAAAAACACAGAAGATGGTGTTGTTAAAGTAGTGATATTAGAGGAAGAGTGAGATGATGTAGTAACATGCCGCACCGACCAGCGCCGATGCCGGTATAGTGAGTATCCACGCAATGACGATATTCCCCGCCAAACCCCACCGTACCGCCGAGAGGCGTTGCGTCGAACCGACCCCCATTATTGCGCCGGTGATGGTGTGAGTCGTACTGACGGGAATACCATGAAATGCTGTGAACAAAAGTGTTATTGCACCGGCAGTTTCCGCACAAAACCCACCGACCGGTTTTAATTTCGTAATCTTTTGTCCCATCGTTTTCACGATACGCCAACCACCGAACATCGTACCGAATGCGATAGCGGTATGAGAAGAAATAATCACCCAAAACGGTACTTCGAACGCTTTCAAGAATCCCGCCGAAACTAATAATCCGGTGATAATACCCATCGTTTTTTGGGCATCGTTCGTACCGTGACCCAGAGAGTACGCCGCCGCAGAGAAGAGTTGCATTACCCGGAATGCTTTGTTGGTGTTGGATGCAGATTTGTTATGAAAAATCCATGTTGTTGCCGTCATTAGACCAAATCCCAACACCATTCCCATTAGTGGTGCGATTGCGATAAATAGGATGGTTTGTGTCCAACCGCTGTAAATCACCGCACCAAATCCCGCTTTCGCGATTGCCGCCCCCGCATAACCCCCCATCAGCGCATGCGAAGAACTACAAGGAATCCCGTAATACCATGTCAACAAATTCCAGAATATTGCACCCAATAGCCCGGCAAGTATCACATATTCGTTGACTTTCGCCAAGTCGACCATGCCATTACCTATTCGCTTGGCGACATGGACATCGAAGAAAAATGCGGCGACTAAATTAAAAAATGCCGCCCATAAAACGGCATTACGAGGGGACAAAACGCGGGTAGAGACAACGGTAGCAATGGAGTTTGCTGAATCGTGAAACCCGTTCAGAAAATCGAATACTAACGCAACTAAGATGACACACACAACCAGAGTAAGCATGGTTACCGTTCGGCAAAAATTTTATGAATGCTTGATTAAAATGGTTTCGAGCACATTGGCGACGTCTTCGCACTTATCCGTGGCGGTTTCCAGTGCGACAAATACTTCTTTCAGTTTCATTATTTCAATGGCGTCGGTTTCCTTGTCGAATAGATCCGCAATGCCGCGGGCAAAAATCGTATCTGCTTCGTTTTCGTATTCGTTTACCCGTTGAATTATTTTTCTCAGTTCATCGTCATTTTCCATTTTGCGGAGTAACGGTATACCCTGCTTCAGCACTTTAATCGAACCGTTCAACGATTCCATCAATTTGACTAAATCAGGCGGGAATGAGCGAATTTTGTACAGTAGGATTCTTCGTGCCGTTCCGTCGATATTGTCGAGGATGTCGTCGAGTTCGGAAGCGAGGACGTGGATATCTTCCCGGTCGAACGGCGTTACGAACGTACCGTCTAATTCATGAAAGATAGTATGGGTGGTGTTGTCGCCGCTGTGTTCGATTTCCTGAATACCCGCGACAATCGTTTCCCGGTCTTCGGGACGTGCGAAAGCGAGTTTTAAGATTTCTTCCGAAGCTTGTTCGATATGGGAGATGGATTCTTCAAATAATTCGTAGAATCGATCATTTTTGGGGAGGAGGATTTGCAGTAATCGGTCGAATCGCATATTGTCGCCAATTGAAACGAAGAGGTACGAATTACAAACGGACGTTTGTCCGGTGTCAAAGTACGTTATTCCGAGTGAACGTGCAAAACCCCTCACCAATTTGTTAGAATCGTATTAAAAAGGTGCAAAATTATTCTGAGACCAGTACTCCTCACGTAAATCCTCGGCTTGTCTGGCAAATGCTCCGGCATGCGATTGCTCCCACGCCATTAGTTGGAGGTAAAAATCGCGCAACTCACCGTAACCCGCCTCTTCGGCTAATTTTCGATAACGGTCAATGGCGGCTTGTTCGAGCTGTTGTCCGACCGATAATGCGGTCATTTCGAAGTGGGCGTCTTTCAAGCGTTTCCGCAAATCGTTCGAGAAAATGGGATGGTCCCCTTCCAAATCCGTTACCGAAATTGTGGGGAGTTTCTCAAACGGTTCATCATTCAATAGGTGGCCATATTGCCGCTTTAACCATGCCAGATGCTCACCTTCTTCGTGGGCAAGTTGTTGAAATACTTCACGTCCCTGGGTGTCGGTAGTTTGCGCTGCGGCTACCATAAAAAACTCGATGCCGCTTCGTTCGGCAATCATCGCATCTTTCAATCCTTCGAGTAATTCCGCTTTTAATTCTTTCTTCATGTTGCCTCCAAAAATAGTGTGTAATAGTTAAACGTTATTTTGTGCCAATCAAGAACAACTCGGTAGCGGGATGTACGCCAATCGTGTTCAACCGGTTAAGTAGAACCACGCCCTCTTCGGCAAGAGAGGTGGATTCCGGGAGATCTTTCATACGGGTAAGATAGTTCTGATAATTTGTTTTGAACCGCTCATGGCCAGTGGCATCCATTGGATCGGTGTCGTTGCCGGTTTCTTCGAAGGAACCGGTAAAATGGATTCCACTCGCGTCGTTTAGTTTGCGTAACTCAACTCTGGAATAGGTAGGATAATGCGAGACACCAAGCAGTTTATCGATTTTCGCCCACCAGTGGTGAAATAAAACATGGGTCATTTGGGTTTCAGTTTGACCATCATTCACCATTTCATAGACCAATAACAGGCCACCTTTTTTCAACACGCGCACCATTTCCTGCAGCGCTTTTTCCGGTGCGTCGAGATGATGAATGGAATTGGAAATCGAAACGACGTCGAAGGACTCATCATCAAATGTAAGGTGATGCGCATCCATTACTGAAAATTCGGTCTTCGGTAGATTACCGTTCTCGAGTTTTGCATGTTCGATGGCTTTCGGCATCGCGTCGATACCGGTAAAGCTTTTGGCGTTGGGAAACCATTGCTGGAGTGCGGGAATAAAGCCACCGTGGCCGGTGGCTACATCGAGTATTTTGTGTGCTTGGAAGTGTTTTACAAAGTTTAGAAATTCGGTTTCAGTTGTCATTGGTTACTTCTTATTGAATGTCAGTATTTGTATTTCGAGTGCCAATCGTCGCCGCCGGATGGGAGTAAATCGAAGAAAAACCACAACGAACAAAAATCATCACCCGGCCCGAACAGTGAATCGGAAACATGGATGATTTTTCCATTTTCATCTTTAATGAACGAAGAAACACCCGGCCAATAATCCTCATTCTCTTTCTCAAAACCGAAATCGCGCTTGAAAGTTGTACCGTTGGTTGAAACGGTCTTGAATTTCCAATTCCGTGAATCGGCAAATTCCTTTAAAACTTCCGGTTTATCAGGTGTGGAGACGACAAAACCGGCTTTATTTTCCAAGTGGAAGTAAAGACCGTTGAATCCATCCGCCCACAATGTACAATATGGACACGATTTACCCATATTATGCACTACCAGCAGCTCCTTTTTGTCGTCGAAAAGCTCCGAAAGACGTATTTCTTTGCCGTCACCGGTATGGAATGTATATTCAGCGACTTCGTTTCGGGGTGCTTTTAACCGAAGTGCGGCAAGTTGCTTTTTTTGTTCCATAATCGACTTTTCCAGTTCGCCGATTTGTTTGTGAATTGGATCATCCCACATCGAAACCTCCAGCTTTATTTTATTGGTGAATTGCAAAGATAAAAGTCAATTTGGTTTACTTGGTTTCGGTTTGCAAGCAAATTTGGGCTACAATAGCGCATTACTAACGAACAAAGTGCATGTTAATTAACGATATTTTGATATCACAATGATTATTGCGGTTACTGTTGGAAATATGGCAATTTTTTATGCAAATTATAAGTTTGGAAGGAGAGAAGTAAAAGATGTCAACTGAATACCTTGGACCATTCGATCTTGAGCTGGATATCATCGAGGCGAATGTCGTGCGAAGCGGTCCGGGTACTTTTCGTTTAGGTCATAACGACGTCTGGGGCCAACTCAGCATTCGTTTTATCGGCCGCTCCGATGATGACCTGAAGGGAGAGTTGCGTCGCCAAGCGATCAAAAAGAAGTACACCCGATTCATGTTTCAGTCGGCTGACACGTCACGCCAAGCATTTGAACGCCATTGCCGGGAATATCATAAGTACAGGGGAAATGGCTATTTAGACAACGCAAAACATCCGATTGTACCGAGTCATCACGAAATTCCTTGTCCGATTTGCAAGAAAATTGTTTTGCCTACTTCAACCGAAAAACCGGAAATTGATCCAAAGGCAAAGAAAAAATCATCCGGTATGGTTTTAAAACTTGCCGACGAGGTCGAAGTCGAAACGAACTTTAAGCCATGGGAAATCGATGACGAAGGGAACAAAATTCGTCGCTCGATTGGCGATGGCGAAGAAGCGCGACCGTGGAACTTTGATGATCCGAACTTAGTTGCTTTGGATGTAGAAGAAATGGTGAAGGCGGATAAACAGCTAACAGAGCAAAAACCGGAAGACGAAGAAGAAGAAGCGAAAACAGAAGAAAAGAAACCAGTGTTGCCGTCGTGGTTAGCAGAAGAAGATGAAAGTTTCGTTCCACCGGAAGAAACGAAGAAACCGTGGGAAATCGACGATGAAGACGGCGAGCCACCGAAAGAATCGAAAAACCCGAAAGATACAAAAAAACCGTGGGAAAGCGATGAAGAATCTTAATGCCGCTGTTCTCAACGGTCGTTTATGTCTCGTCGCAACGATATAGAATTGTGTTCATCAAGCACGTGCAGTTCATCTCAATCACTATTCCAAATTTAACAAAATCACCTTTGGAGTCTTATATAACGTGGTAGTGCTTTTCTGGTTTCTACTCGGTCTTTTACTTACGATTTATGTGGCTTATCCACTTCTCACAATCGTAATAGCTGCGTTACGTCCGAAACCCAAGTACATCGCATTTACCAAGCAACCACGGGTTGCCGTTATAGTCGCGGCATACAATGAAGAAGCGATTATCGCCGAGAAAATTGAAAATCTTCTAAAGCTCGACTACCCGAAAGATTCGCTGGAAATCATTATCGTAGCCGATGGTTCCACCGATAAGACATACGAAATCGTTGAAATGTATGCTGATCGTAGAATCAAGCTCATGCGTGGCGAGCAACGCGTCGGAAAAACCCGCGCGATGAATCTTGCCCTGCATTCGACTACCGCTGACATAATTATCTACACGGATGCCGACCCCATATTGGACCGTTCCGCGGTAATTCATTTAGTTACACCGTTCTCCGACCCGCGGGTGGGAATCGTTTGTGGAAATGCACTGTACGGTAAAGGGGAAGAACATCACGGTTCCGAGCAAGAATCCGTTTATTGGCATATTGAAAATTGGTTACGATACTCGGAAGGGCGTGCATACAATTCTTTATTAGGCGGCGTCGGTGAGCTGTTTGCGGTACGCCGTGAAGATGCCGATGAACTGCCGGACAATATCAGCCATGATTTTATGACGCAGGTTCTGATGCGGGCCAAAGGGAAGTACGTATTGTTCGAACCACGTGCGCTTGCCTTTGCCAAAGGGAGTAAAGTACTCGCTACCGAATACCACCGTAAAATGCGAATAGTGTTTCAAACAGCATATTCTGTTTTGTGGAAACTCGAAGTACTGAATCCGTTTAAACACTTTATACTTGCTTACCAACTTTGGCTGCACAAAGTATTGCGGTGGTTTAGCGGATTGTGGTTGTTGCCGCTGTTGCCGCTATCATATTTTCTGCAAGACGAATCACCATTTTATTCCGTTTTCTTTTGGGCACTTGCTGCTTTTTACGGGCTGGCAATTCTCGGCTATCTTGCAACGAAAGCAAAAATCCGTCTTGGCGCTTTCGGCCTGCCATTTTATGTCAACATGGTGTACATCGCCGCGATTCACGGCATTATCAAGCTTTTATGGGAACGTCCGGCGCCGACGTGGACAATCGTACGTACTCAAGAGCAATCATAGTAATAACACGATGCGAAATCGCATTTTTAGGGGGATGCAGACCACTGTCTGCTAAGAATTTTTTAAGATGGGAATCTCGAATATGTTGCTACGACGATTTGTATTTTTGCCATTCCTCTTCACACTTATGGTTTGTTTGTGTGTATCCATTACTAAAGTTAACGCACAGCGGACCGATACGATTCGGGTTATGACATATAATATTCTGGATTTCCCCGGAACCGATGGATACCAACGAGCGGCTTATCTGCGTTCTTCGATACATTACGCCCATCCCGATGTCGTATTTACCGGCGAGATGACAAGTCAAACCGGAATGAATATCGTTCGCGATTCCGTACTCAATAAATACGGCCAAAGCGATTGGGCGAACCTTCCCTTTATCGACGGTCCCGATACCGATTTTGGCTGTTTCTTCCGACGCTCAAAACTATGGGCTGATTCGAATGTTATCGTCCTTAGCACGACGTTGCGGAACATATATTGTTATCGTCTTCGCCCGGTAAATTCGGATACCACGGCGGTATTTTATGTATATGCGATGCATTTGAAAGCGTCTGAGGGATTTGAATTGAGAAGATATGGCGAAGCGTCGGTAGCGAGAAATCATGCCAATAACAGTTTACCCACAGGCGCAAAATTTTTGTACGTCGGTGATTTTAATTTTTACGATTCCGCGACTGATTCCGCTTATGGTGTTTTTACCGGTTCGCAGGCAAATAACAACGGTCGGGCGTATGATGCACTCCCTTCCGGAAGTTGGCATAATAACTCAGCATTCCGGTTTATTCATACCCAATCACCCCGTGTCCGCTCGTTCGGTGGTGGAGTTAATGGCGGGATGGACGACCGCTTCGATTTCATATTGATGTCGATGAATTTATCCGGTACGACCGGTTCGCACTATGTTTTTGATAGTTACCGGGCTTACGGAAATGATGGCAACCACTTCAATGATTCGATTAATGCACGACCGAATACTGCAGTACCCGATAGTATTGCCGATGCGCTCCATTATGGTTCCGACCACTTACCGGTTTACGCGGATTTCGTTTTCGCAGAAACCACGAACAGCGCGGCTGATCCACACACTACGCCGATACCGGAAGTGTTCGTTGAAAAGCCGTATCCCAATCCATTTAATGCGACTACTCGAATCGAATATGCCGTTTCACATGCGACTGAATTGAAAATAACCGTGGTCGACGAGACCGGACGGGAAGTTGCGCGACTGGTTGAGAGACGAATGACAGCGGGTTATCATTATATCGATTGGAATGCTACCGGATTGGCTTCGGGAAATTACTTTGTCCGGGTACAAACAGCGAATGGGTTTAACCAAACCATCCCGGTTAAGTTGGTGAAGTAAATTTCTATTTTCTTTGGACTCTCAATTCAATGAATCAAACTCTATCCAATACCGCCCTTATTATACGTCGTGATATTATCACGATGACAGCTTATGCTGGTTCCGGACATCCCGGTGGTTCGCTCTCGTGTACCGACTTTGCCACTGTGTTGATGTTCCACGAACTGAAACGCGATCCGAAAAATCCGAAATGGGAGGGGCGCGACCTCTTGTTCTATTCGAATGGACACGTCACACCTGTCAACTATTCATGCCTTGCTGAAGCGGGATATTTTCCGATACGTGATTTGCTCAAATTCCGTAAACTCGATGGTCACCTTCAGGGACATCCCAGCAGTCATGATACACCCGGTATTGAAGTTGGTTCCGGCTCACTCGGACAAGGTCTCTCCATCGGCTGTGGCGTTGCACTTGCCGCAAAGCGAGAGGGCAGCAGTCGCCGCGTGTATGTGGTCAATGGCGACGGTGAGCTCCAAGAGGGCATGAACTGGGAATCGATAATGTTTGCCGCGCATTACAAGCTCGATAATCTTGTTTCCATCGTCGACCGTAATCGCAAGCAAATCGACGGCGACACTGAAGATATCATGGCGCTTGAACCGCTTGCTGACAAATGGAAAGCATTCGGTTGGAATGTGATTGAATGCGATGGACATGACATCCCGGCGATAATCGAAGCGTTCGCTCAAGCGAAATCCCACAAGGGACAACCGACGGTGATAATCATGAAAACGGTGATGGGGAAAGGGGTTTCGTTTATGGAGGGAACCCACGTCTGGCATGGTAAAGCTCCATCGTTGGAACAAGTCGACAAAGCACTGCACGAATTAGGAACCTCGCTAACCGAGTGGACGGAGCGACTTAAAAATGGCTGATCAAAAACCAACCCGCGCCGGATACAGCGAAGCGCTCGTCGAATTAGGCAAAAGTGACAATCGAATTTGGGTACTCACCGCCGACCTCGCCGAATCTACGATGGTCGATAAGTTCGAAAAATTATATCCCGAGCGTTTTGTACAAGTCGGTATCGCAGAACAGAATATGTGTAATGTCGCCTCCGGCCTTGCCATTGCGGGTAAAACACCGTTCTGGTCGACTTACGGCGCATTTGCTTCGTGCCGTTCACTCGACATGATTCGGGTAACCGTGTGTTATTCCGATTTGAACGTGAAGATTGCGGCGGGACACTGCGGTGTTACCGTGGGGCCGGATGGTGCCACCCACCAAATCCTTGAAGACATTGCCATCATGAGGGCATTGCCGAACATGCAGGTAATTGTACCATGCGACTACCATGAAGCATACAACGCCTCACTCGTAGCCGGTGAAATTTCCGGCCCGGTATATCTCCGGTTGGGACGAGCTCCTTCACCGGTTATAACCAACCGTGAAGACATATTCACACTTGGTAAAGCGAAGACTCTGCGCGATGGTGATGATATCGCGATTATCGCATGCGGACAGATGGTAAGCGAAGCGCTTATCGCTTCAGACGATTTGGCGAAGGAAGGTATTCACGCCCGTGTCATAAACATGCACACACTCAAACCAATTGACACAGAAACGATTGTGAAGTGTGCGAAAGAGTGTGGTAAAATCGTCACTGCGGAAGAGCATCAGATTTATGGCGGGTTGGGGAGTGCGGTGGCTCACGAGTGTGCTGTGAATGGCGTTCCGGTACCGATGAAAATGGTGGCAATGCAGGATAAATTCGGGCAAAGCGGTACACCGGATGAATTGCTGACTTACTTTGGATTGCGGGCAACGAACATTATTGAACAAGTAAAACTACTGCTTAAATAGCGGAGAATAGTGTTATGTCAACTGAATGTATTTCCTGCGGTATGCCAATGGAATCGTCCGCGCAACATGCGATGGCGGATGTTAACAAGCCGTATTGTAATTTCTGTGCGCGTCCCGATGGATCGATGCAATCTTACGAAGAACGGGTCGAAGGAATGGCCGGATATATGATGCGCACTGAAAGCATCGATCACGAGACCGCGTATGCCGCAGCGAAAGCACACATGTCGACACTGCCGGCGTGGAAAAACCACAAATAGCGTCAGTTACCGGTTCTCGCGTTTAACCAATAAATCAATTTTTTAGTTTTATCCAGTAACACGAATGCCCATCCGTCACATTTTATAAAATTCACGCGCGGTATTTCGCTCGCACACCCTCCCACATCACCGTATCTCCTATTGCAACTAAGCAGGGAGGTTACTATGACTAACGTATGTATCGCCTGCGGAAGGCACATGCTCAGCGCAAATCAACATGCAACGGGTGACGAAGAGAAGCCATATTGCATATTTTGCGCGACACCAGACGGTTCGTTGCGCTCTTACGATGAGGTGTTGGAACGCTTGACTGAATATTACTTACAAACCGAACCGGTAGATCGGTTTGCCGCTTCGGAGATGGCAAGGGAGCATTTAGCAACGCTTCCCGCCTGGTCGAGAGTAGCCGCGATGTAAACGTCGGGCTACTTTGGACCAAACACAGTAGGATTAGGGGCGGACGGGTGTTCGCCCCTTCTTATTTTTGCCCGACTTTCCCAATGAAAAAAAAGTCTGTAATTTAGAACCGTTCTGCCGGAAGAAAAGCTTCCTACCTTAGTCGATTAACTACGGAGAATAACACAGATGTCCAACCACGGAGAACCAATAAAACTCGCACTGAGCGAGCAACATACCGCACTCGGCGGTAAAATGGTCGATTTCGCCGGTTTCCTGATGCCGGTCAATTATGCAAAAGGCATCCTTTCCGAACATCATGCGGTACGCAAAGGCGTGGGCGTATTCGATGTTTCGCACATGGGTGAATTTGAAGTTACCGGCCCGAAAGCCCTTAGCTGGGTCAATTCGATGGTAACCAACAATGCCGAAACTCTCGGTCTTAACCAAGTTATGTATAGCGGTTTGTGCTATCCGGACGGCGGATTTGTCGATGATTTACTTGTTTATCGGCTCGCCGACAAAGTGATGCTCGTTGTGAACGCTTCGAACATCAAGAAAGATTTTGCGTGGTTGAAAGCGCACGTTCCGGCGGAAGGGGTAAAGCTCGTAGATAAGAGCGATACATTCTCCCTGTTGGCGGTGCAAGGGCCGAAAGCGGCGGAATTGGTTCAGAAATTCACCGACGTAAAAGTTTCCGACATTAAATACTATTGGTGCCAACCGGGTAAAATCGCGGGCATCACCGGTATCGTTTCCCGTACCGGTTATACCGGCGAGCTGGGATACGAATTGTATATCCCGGTCGAACATACGATGACGGTATGGAATGAATTATGGAAGCACGGTAAAGTAATGGGTCTTGAGCCGATTGGCCTTGGCGCCCGTGATTCGCTCCGCCTCGAAATGAAATTCGCGCTCTATGGCCATGAAATTGACGCTTCCCATAACCCAATCGAAGCCGGTTTGAGCTGGATTGTCAAACTGAACAAGGGTGATTTCATGGGTCGCGATGCGATTCTGAAAGCGAAACTTGAAACGACACCGCGGGTAAACGTCGGTTTCATTGTCGAAGGGCGTGCCGTTCCTCGTCAGGGAATGGAAATTCGTTGCACGGATGGCGTGAAAATCGGTATTACCACAAGCGGTATATGGTCACCGACACTGGACAAGGGCATCGGCACCGGTTATGTCAAAGTAGAAGATTCTGCGATTGGTAACGAAATTCACATTATGATTCGTGACCGAGCAGTCGTTGCCAAAATCGTCGAAACACCATTCGTAAAAAAAGACTAATGAAAATTGATGTCTGCGTTACCCCGCAGGAAGCAACCGAAGACCGGGTGAAAGATCGCGCGGTCGCGGTAATCGACGTTCTGCGGGCCTCTACAACTATTCTCTATGCGTTGGCGAACGGAGCGCGGGCGGTAATTCCGACCGACTCCGTAGCCGATGCAATGGAGAAGGCACAACAGTTCGAACGTGAAACCCTGTTGCTTTGCGGTGAGCGGGACGGCAAGAAAATTGTCGGATTCGATTTGGGTAATTCCCCGTTTGAATACATTGCAACGGTTGTTACCGGTAAAACCCTGATTTATTCCTCTACTAACGGTTCGCGTACATTATTGAAAACCCATGGCGCGAAGTCGGTTATCGTTTCGGCGTTTAACAATCTTTCGGCTTCCATTCATTTTCTCTTGCAACAACAGTGTGATGTTGTATTACTTTGTTCGGGGAAATTAGACCGGTTTGCATTGGAAGATGCCGTTTGTGCCGGGCTGATGGCGAATATGATGGCGGAAATAAACCACGAGGCGACATTCACCGACGGCGCACTGGCGGCTTCGGCACTTGCAGTGGTACACAGCAATAATATTCTCGGTATGCTTGATTTATGCAATCATGGTGTGTATCTAAAGAGCATCGGAATGGAACCGGATTTACCGGTATGTGCGGAAATAGATCGGTTTTCCACGGTACCGATATTCCATGAAGGAAAAATTTTACGTCCAAGTGGGAATGAACTCGAAACCTAATGCCGCGTAAGAAATCACAGCCCGTTGAGATAGAAAATCCATCACGTGAAATGCGATGGATTATTTCTATTTTTATCCTTGTTTTGTTTCTAGCGATTTACTTCAGTTTTGGGTTTTGGCATGGAGATGAATTGGATGAGACATCCACGTTGTTATTATTAATAATCACTTTGTTAGTAATCTTAAGTGTTCACATACGCTGGGTAAGACCACTTCTAATTTTATTCATCGCGATTGGTTGGTTTGCTGCACTCTACTCCTATTCACCATCAGATCCACCGAGTGGTGCTAGTGATAAATGGAATACAGTCCAAAATGCACTTGGGCCAGTGGGAAGTTACATCGCTTTTTTTACGATCGAACTTACTTATGGCCGTTATTTAACGTTTTTATTTCCCCTGTTATTGGCTTGGGTTACGATTTATTTATTCATACCTACTCTTAAGCCGCCAATCCTAAAAGGTTTTCTACCAATTATTGTTGCGGGATGGCTCGCGTCCTGTTGGTTGGCATACTTCCAAAGTTTTTCCGGATTCTTTGACGATTCATTTGGTTTTGAGACGAGTGGCTTTCTTGGCGCTGGTTTTGTCAGAGCAGTAAATGATATCCTTTATCCGCTGGGAACGGGATTGCTCATCCTTCTCTTGACACTCGTTTTGTTCGGGATTCTTTTCGGTGCGCGGCTTTTCCATTGGTGGCAACGACGCCGGTTTGAGAAATCGTTCGCGGTAGAAACCCCGGCACCTAAAGTTGTAAAGCAGAAAAAATCCGAGAAACCAACACCCATTCCGAAAGCACTACCGCCTCAAGTATTAGAAACCATTACCGCTTCCGGTGTCCGCATTGTTAAGCCGGAACCGGCACCGGTGGTCGAAGAGAATTCGCCCGACGAACAATTCGACGAGAGCAAATACGAATTGCCTCCACTTGACCTTTTTATCCCAAATACTGAAGAAGCATCGGAAGAACCGTACGAAGAACTCGCAGAGAAGTTGTTGGTTACTTTGCAGGAATTCAACGTCAAAGCGAAGGTGAACACTATTCACCCCGGCCCGGTAGTGACGCGCTATGACTTTGTTCCGGGACCCGGCGTGAAGGTCAGCCAATTTGCGAATCTTTCCGACGATATCGCCCGTGCAATGCGTGCAATCAGCGTTCGTATCCTCGCACCCATACCCGGTGAAGAAGCGGTTGGTATTGAAATTCCGAACCGCAAACCAAGAATAGTAAGGTTTCATGAAGTTGTGGAATCAGCGCTTTTTCAGAAAGAGAGTTGGATTCTTCCCGTTGCGGTTGGATTGACAACGGACGGACAACCGGTTGTAACCGACCTTGCGAAGCTTCCGCACTTGCTAATTGCAGGTACGACTGGTTCGGGAAAATCGGTGTTTATTAATTGCTTGCTTGGTTCGTTGTTGCTCCGGCGCACACCCAATGAAGTAAAAATTGCGTTAATTGATCCCAAACAGTTGGAACTCACTCCGTACAAAGTGTTGTCCGAACACCACCTTGTTCGTTTAGCCGGTGCCGACCCGGTTGTTACCAAACCCGCACAAGCGGTCAAATTGTTGCAGGCATGTGTTGCGGAGATGGAACGACGGTTGGAACTGCTGACCAGAGCGGGTGTGCGGGATTTGAAAGAGTATCGGGAGCGGCATAAACAGGGGCATCCTGCCGCTGAGGAACCGCTTAGTTACATCGTAGTAGTTATCGATGAGCTTGCCGATTTAATGCTTGCTTCGGCTAAGGAAGTGGAAGACCCGATACAACGTATCTCGCAAATGGCACGTGCAGTCGGGATTCACTTAATCGTTGCGACACAACGCCCTTCGGTAAATGTTATCACCGGTGTTATCAAGGCAAATTTACCGGCACGGTTGGCATTTCAGGTCGCCAGTTCAACCGATAGCCGAACCATATTAGACCAAACCGGTGCCGAAAAATTGTTGGGACGAGGTGACGCCCTTTTCTCACCGCCGTGGGAAATGAAACCGGTTCGTGTCCACGGCTGTTTAATCGAAGGCAGAGAAACTGAAAAGCTTTTAGAATGGATTGCCGCACAACCGCAATCTCAACCATTAATCCTTGAACCACCACGCGATGATAAAGGCGGGGATGGGGATAACCCGGACGAGCGGGATCAATTGTTTGCCGAAGCGGCGCGGGTTTGCGTTCGCGCAGGTCAGGGTTCGGTCGCCATTATCCGACGGCGGATGCGAGTGGGTTATAGCCGGGCGGGACGGTTGTTGGATCAATTGGAACAAGCCGGAATCGTCGGAAGGTTTGATGGATCCAAGCCGCGCGAAATACTTATAAGCATGGAAACACTGGAAGAGATGCTTGCCCGGGATGATGATCAATCTTAAAATATGAATTCCGGGAAACATTCCGTATAATTTGGTACATTACATCACATTAAGATGATATTTTAATCGAACAAATTTGCGGATTATGTAAATTACTCATGTTTTTTACATATAAGTTCTTTATTTACAGGTTAAATTGGTTGCTTGATGATTGACTTACATAGCCATATCTTTCCCGGAATCGATGATGGCAGCAAATCTTGGGGTATGACACTCCAGATGTTGACAGAAGCAGTGCGGGAAGGTACGACTGCAATCGCTTGGACGCCGCATTTACTATCCGGTGAGAACGGGGAGTATTTTCAAACAATTGAACAGCGGTTCTCGGAAGGTCTCGACCGGATAAAAGAGTGGAACCTGCCGATTACGATTTACCGTGGTGGTGAAATTTATTTGATGCCGGATTTATCGGCATTTGCGAAACATCCATGCGGCACGTATGGCGGCAAGGGTAAGTATTTTCTTGTCGAATTTCCGATGTATGATTATCATCCGAACTATGCGGAAGTCATACGTCGCAATATAGAATTAGGTTTCGGGGTCGTAATCGCTCACCCGGAACGTTATATAAAAATACAAGATTCGGAATCGGAATATCGTCGTTTAAAAAATACCGGTGCGAAACTGCAAGTGAATGCCGGTTCGATCCGGGGTGATTTCGGAGCAACTACCCAGAAAACAGCAAAGATGCTGGTTAAAAAAGGATTGGCGGATTTAGTAGCATCCGACGGTCATAACGACGACAGCAGACCGTTAGGGCTTGCATCCAGTTACGAACAAGTCATGAAATGGACGAACCGCGAACGCTCGGAAGCATTGTTTGTAGAAGCTCCAAGCGCGGTTCTTGGTATCTCTTAGTCAGGAGGAATCTTGTTACAGACTCCCGAATTTGTCGCGGATCAACAGTATCAAGCAGATTTACAACGTGAAAACGCAACACTCGATTGGCAACGGGTGACGCGTGCCCTGTTTCGGGGAAGATGGATAATCTTCCTCTCGTTCGTCGTTGTCGTAACTTCCGCAGCCATTATGACGACCAGAATGGCGCCTACTTATCAGGCGGAAACCTCGATTCTCGTCGAAAACGTAAGCCCGCTCGACCAAACCATTCCCTTGATGGCGGTTACGAATTCGGAAATTCAGTTTTCCAATCGGGTTAAGAACGAAATTGAGTTAATCAAATCGCGAACGCTTACCGAAGAAGTGATTAAAAAGCTCGAAGTTTCGCCATACCGTGATGAACTAACTTTGATGAGTTTATTCGACAACTTCGAAGATCGGGTTCAGGAATTACAAAACCGATTGGAAGTAGCCGGGTTCCGCGATAACGACGTTATCCGAATCACGCTGACGGGTGGCAGCTCGTTTGAAGCGGCTTACCTGACCAATTTGATGGCCGATACTTACTACGAACAAAGTTTGACGGCATCCCGCGGTGAAGTGAGCGAAGTCCGACGGTTCCTCGAAGATGAATTGGACAAAGTCCGTACCCGGTTATCCGCGTCGGAAGAAGCCCAACGCCGTTATCAAGAAGAAGAGCGCATTCCCGCACTTGATGAAGAGACAAAAAACCTCATCGACCAATCGGCAACATTCCGTTCGATGTTAGCGGAAAATGAAACCGATTTGAATGCCGATCTTCGTCGTCTCGATTATCTTCGTAAGCAACTCTCCGATACCAAAATGACATTGGTGGAAGATATCAGCACAATTTCTTCGCCATTGATTCAAGCATTGATGAAAGAGCTTGCGGATAAACAAACACAACTCGCATCAATTCAAGGGCGTGCCGCTCCGGGTACGGATATAACCGTCCGTGCACTTGAAAGTGAAATCAATACCGTTAAGGACCGGTTAAAAGAAGAAACGCGGAAGTATGCCGCAAACACGATGGGTTCGGGCGATCCACTCGGTACATCGCAAAAATTCTACGACGACATTCTCACCGTAGAAGTCGACATCAAGTCGCTCTCAGCGAAGGCGGAAGCGTTACGGACGATTGTGGACGGTTACGACGCCAAATTGGAAGTACTACCGGAAAAATCGTTGATGTTAGCACGATTAACCCGCGATGCGCAACTCAATGAAAAATTGTACCTGATGCTGAAAGAGAAATACGAAGAATCGCGTATTTCGGAAGCTGGCAGAAGCGCAAAAATCCGCATCATCGACCGAGCCAAGCCACCGCGTGATCCGATTCGTCCCAACAAGCGCGCAAATATTTTGCTGGGTATGTTGCTTGGATTGATGATTGGTGTCTCGGCATCGCTGTTAATCGAATTTTCCGATAACTCCATCCGAACGGTGGAAGATGTTGAGCGGATTGGTGTACAAGTCGTCGGGACAATACCGTACATCAATCTCGAAGAAATTATGCGCAAGTTAAACCGCGACGGAAAGATGGTCGACGACCGCATCTGGGACAAACTCGAAACGCGGTTGATAACTTCATTTTCTCCGAAGTCGCCGATTTCAGAAGCGTACCGGGCATTACGAACGAATTTATTATTCGCCAACATCGACCGGAAAAAACAAATCATTTTATTGACAAGCGCCACGACGAAGGAAGGTAAAACGACTACGGCTTGCAACCTTGCCATCACGATGGCCAGTGCGGGCATGAAGACGTTATTAATCGACGCCGACTTCCGCCGTCCTTCGATACACAAGAATTTCCGGCTCGACCGCCATCATGGTGTTACCGATATTCTGTTGGGTACGCTGACATTAGAACAAGCACTGAAACCGTCGGACATCCACAATCTTGAAATTCTTACGTGCGGCGAAGTTCCACCGAATCCCGCGGAAATTATCGCATCGGAAGCGTACCAGTCGATGATTGAAAAGCTTCGAGAAGATTACGATATCATTATTCTTGATAGCCCGCCGTTAATCGCGGTGACCGATGCTTCCATTCTGGCGCGACTTGCGGACAGCGTTATTCTTGTTACGCATTCCGGCTATATTGCCAAGCGTGAAGTGCAACGGTGTATCAATATTCTCAAGAGTATCGGTGTCAAACTGAGTGGAGTAGTACTGAACGGTCTCGATATCAAGCGGGTATATGGTTCTTACTATTACTACTATCACTACTACCATTATTACTACTACTATGGCGACCGTGGCGGGAAGAAGAAGTCAGGCCCGGTGCGCGTCAGCCGTGAACGTAGTGAACCAAAAGTAGTATAAAGTTTCCGGTTAACCTGTAAGGGGCGTTACAAAACGCCCCTTTTTTTGTTTATGTTATTTCAAAACCAATTTAGTAGAGACCATAATCTAACATGTCCAGCAAACCTGCAATACAAGTGCTCGCACCGGCAAAACTCAATCTTGGACTGCGGGTACTCAATCGTCGCAGCGACGGTTACCACAATATCGAATCGATGTTTCAGGCGGTGTCACTTTTCGATACGTTGACAATTAGAAGAGCGGAAAAGTTTGAGTTTCTGGCAAAAGGAAAATGGCAAGTTCCGACTGACGTGAACAATTTAGTCGTCAAAGCAATCACCAAACTCTGTGAGTTTTTATCGGTCACACCTAATTTTCAAGTTTTTTTGGAAAAATCCATTCCACCGGGGGGAGGTTTGGGTGGTGGTTCATCGGATGCTGTCGCGGCATTAGTCGGTTGCAATGAATTGCTGGGATTTCCGTTGAAGAAGGCCGATTTAAGCCGGATTGCACTGTCTATCGGTAGTGATTGTCCGTTTTTTATTGAAGGCGGTTTACAACACGTTAGCGGACGCGGTGAGGTACTTCGACCAATATCAAGCCAATTGAGTGGAGCTTTTGCGATTTGGTTTCCGGGCGCAAGTGTAGCAACTTCCAGTGCATACTCACTGCTAAGACGTAGCTTGACTCAGGAAGAACCAAAGCTTATCTTAGACGATTGTTTTCTTTCCACTCATAACTGGTGGGAAGTGGGAATTGTTGTCAATGATTTTGAACCGGTTGTATCAACGCAATTCCTCGAATGGAAAGATGCAGTATTATTTTGGAAGAAAAACAGTGCCGTTTGGATTTCGCTAACCGGTAGCGGAAGTTGCCAAGCGGCGTATTTTACGGATAAAAGCGCCTGCGAACGCGCCTGTGAAGCATGGCCCCTTCAAGGTACGGTATGGTCTACTGAGCCGATTTCGTTCGGAGTGCGAACTAACAAAGATGGTGATGAGTGAAAGTCACTGAAATCAACGTCAACTTGCGACAAGAAGACCGTCTTAAGGCATTCGTCAATATCACATTGGACGACGTCTTTGTCGTGCGTGGATTAAAGGTTATACAAGGGAACCAAGGGTTGTTCGTTTGTATGCCTTCCCGCAAAATGCCCGATGGCACGTACAAGGATATCGCACATCCGATTTCCAACGAATTTCGACAAGAGTTAGAAGCGATGATTCTGGAAATGTATCAACGGAAATTGGCTGAAGATCCCGATGCGGTTTCGTACGACGCTGAATAAGATTGTTTGGGGCGTCGCCAAGTGGTAAGGCACTGGGTTTTGGTCCCAGCATCCGGGGGTTCGAATCCCTCCGCCCCAGCTTGTAATCACGAACTACTGGCGGATGGATGAAAGAACTCAAAATATTTACTGGCACTGCTCACCCGGAATTGGCAAAGAAAATTGCGGATTCAGTGGGTGTGCCCCTTGGTGAATGTGAAATCAAGCGGTTCTCGGATGGGGAAATTTGGGTTAAGTTTGCCGAGAACATCCGTGGTAACGATGTTTTTATCGTACAACCGACGCACCCACCCGCTGACCATTTACTTGAATTACTTTTGATGATCGACGCGGCACGCCGCGCATCAGCTTACCGGATTACCGCGGTTATTCCTTATTTCGGGTACGCGAGGCAAGACCGGAAGGACCAACCAAGAGTCGCAATTTCAGCAAGGTTGGTAGCGGATTTGATTTCGACAGCAGGCACCGACCGTGTTTTAACGATGGACCTGCATGCATCGCAAATTCAAGGGTTCTTTAACATTCCGGTCGACCATCTCTACGCAGCAAGAGTTTTTACTGATCTTTTCCGCAAGGCGAACATTCAACGGCCTTGCATCGTTTCACCCGATTTAGGCAACATCAAGATTGCGCGGGCATATGCGAAACGACTCAATGCGGAATTAGCGATTGTCGATAAACGGCGCGCCGCACACAATGTCGCGGAAGCGATGAATATCCTTGGCGATGTAAAAGACAGAAATGTGCTTATTATCGACGACATCGTCGATACCGCCGGGACGATTCAAGCGGCAATAACAGGATTACGCGCGGCAGGTGCAAATTCGGTACAAGTCGCTTGCACGCACGGGGTACTTTCCGGTGTTGCATGCGAACGGTTGACGGAAGCAAAAGTCGATGCGATGTATGTTTCCGATACACTGCCGTTACGGGACCCGGTAAATCCACCGAATTGGCTGCATGTAGCGTCAGTCGCGGGAGAATTTGCAGAAGCGATTTTACGTATTCACAACGATGCATCGATAAGCTCGATGTTCGATTGAAAATAGATTAGATAACAGCGGTTAAACCGCACCACATGAAATAACCACGCGAGCAGAAGCTTGCGGATGCGAAGTTAGGTAAGAGAAATGTCGGTATTGGAAATTGCAGTCGAAGTCGGTCGTGGAACAGGTAAAGGCCCAGCCCGCCAAGTACGCGCATCGAAGAAAACACCCGGAATTATGTATGGCACAAAAGGGAGTACCGGTGTCCCGTTTTCTACCGATGAAAACAAATTAAAACTGGTGCTGCAAAAACACCCCACCATGCTGAAATTAACCGGCAGTATCGACGCAACCTGCGTCGTCCGCGAATTACAGCGCCATCCGGTTTCCGGGCGATTCATACACATCGACTTGCAAGAGATTCTCAGCGGCCAAAAGATAAAACTTTCGATCCCGGTACGGTTTACCGGCAGTGGGGAAGGGGTGAAAGCCGGCGGTGTATTCGAAGTCATCATGCACCACATCGCCGTGGAAGCCAACCCGCTTGAAACTCCCGAAGAATTTGTCGTCGATGCCTCGCATTTGAAGATGAACGACAAAATTCATGTATCGGAAATCCCGATGCCGGAAAATGTAAAATTACTTGATGATCTTGATGCCACAGTTGCCGTAGTGCATCCCGCGAAACATGCTGAAGAAGCGGTCGCGAAGGAAGCACCGGCGGCACCGGAAGTCATTACCGAACGTAAGAAAGAAGACGAAAAAGGTAAGGACGAAAAGGGTAAAGAAGGCAAAGAAAAAGATAAAGGATAAGCAATTCCTTGGCGAACATGGTTATCGTTGGGTTAGGGAACCCCGGAAGTCGGTACGCGAACACATGGCACAATGCCGGCTTTTGGATTCTCGACCGGTTCGCAACAAAAGCAGGATTTTCCTTTCGCTCAGGACGCGGTGATTACCTTTATGCGAAAGGGTTGTGGGAAACAAATTCAGTTGTATTGGTTAAACCTACAACATTTATGAATGAATCGGGACGCGCAGTCGTCGATGTATTAAATTTTTTTCACAGCGAACCCGACCAGCTCTTTGTAACATTCGATGACCACGATTTACCCATCGGTATCATACGGATTCGCCGTAAAGGGAGCGATGGCGGTCATAAAGGGATGCGGTCGATTATAGAATGTACCGGCACAAACGAATTTCCCCGACTGCGGTTTGGTATCCGGCCACCGGGCGGTAAGAGCGGTGGATTGGCCGGGAAAGTATTAGCAGCCCCTTCGGATGAGTACCACGATGTACTGAAAGAAACGACTACACGCGCAGTTCAGGCAATCGAGTGTTTTATAGGCGAGGGCTTGACAGCGGCGATGAATAAGTATAACAAAGTCGAGACGTTACCCGAATCGCCTTTATAGTTTTCGGGTTCTTTTTATGGGTTTTGCCTTAATTTCCAGAACCCAAAACCCATCAACCAAGACCCATATTTGAGGAACGCATGAAGCGTAAATACGAATTGATGTTTACAATCGACGCCTTGTTGGATGACGGGCAGATCGAGGAAAACGCAAATAAAGTCCGCCAGTTGTTAGAAAGTAAAGGCGGAGAAATCGACGATTGGAACCGGTGGGGAAAACGTCGCTTTGCCTACGAAATCAAGGGCCGCACCCATGGCGTGTATTTCGTCGTGAACCTAACGTTGGATCCGAGTGTCGTGGAAGAAGTCGAACAGCTCCTGAAGTTGAACGAAACTGTGCTTCGCCATTTACTGATTTATATCACGCCACGGATGGATAAACTGATAGCGAAACAGACCGAGCTTCGTTCGAAACTATCTACGGAAACTTCCGAGCGTGCCGCGAAAATGGAAGGTGCCCTTTCCCCCGAGCGTCCGGGTACGTTGGAAGAGGCGGAAGCTGTTGCCGAAAAAATGGCGGCAGAAGACGAGTAACCGAAAACAGGTTATAAAGGAATGGAACCTATGTCCGAATTGCGAATGCCCGATGTCAACACCGTCCTAATCGCGGGGAACTTAATCAAGGACCCGACGATTCGGCACACCACTACGGGCACGCCGGTATCGAATTTCATCATCGCTTCCAATCGTAAGTTTCGCGACAATACCGGACAGTGGAAAGAAGATGTTTGTTTTATCGGTATCGTTGCGTGGTACAAGTTGGCAGAGGACTGTGCGACCAATCTGGTAAAGGGTTCAGCAGTTTTGGTTGAAGGCGAATTGCAAAGCCGTAATTTACGCGGCGACGACGGTTCGATCCGGACAGTCGTTGAAATCAAAGCGCGCAGAATACAATTTTTGAATAAGAAGGAAGTCACGATTCTTGAATCGGATGAGCCAAGCTACGGTAACCATTCCGATTACATGAGCGAGATGTAATACCCTAAACCTGCGGGAGAGCAGGTTCTTTTGACCCGCAAGATGACGGGTTGTTGTTCGTTAAGAACGAACGCGAATGAATAGGCAAACAATGAAGAAGAATTTATCCTACAAGAAGAAACCGTGCCGTTTCACCGAAGCCGGTATTTTCTACATCGATTATAAAGATGAGAAAATGCTGCAACGCTATGTTACGGAAGAAGGCAAGATAATTCCCCGCCGTGTCAATGGCGCCACCGCATGGCACCAACGGCAGCTTATCATTGCCATTAAACGAGCACGCCACATGGGTTTGCTTCCATTCGTTTCGGATAATCCGCATTAACCGGTTGGGATGAGGTGAATAGAAAATGAAAGTGTTATTAACCAAAGAAGTGAATCGGTTAGGTGTACCCGGCGACGCCATCGTCGTTAAAGACGGGTATGCACGGAACTATTTGATTCCACAGGGACTGGCGATGCTTGATTCGCCGGGCAACCGCAATACCCTTTCCCATGTGTTTCGCCGCAGTTGGAAAATTCGCAACGATAAGCAGAAGAAAGAAGCCCAAAAGGCAGTATCAGCATGGGGCCAAATCGAAATTGAAATACCGATGAGAATTGGTATCGATGGTAAAATGTTCGGTGCAGTTACGTCGAGCGATATTTCCGAAGCATTACTTGCGCAAAAGAATATTGAAGTCGACCGCCGCAAACTTCAACTCGATGAACCGATTAAGAGTATCGGTGAGCATACTGTTCCGCTGAAACTTCATGCTGAAGTATCGGCAAACATTCATGTTCATGTTAAGCCAATTATCGATCATGCAGTGGAAGCCGCCGTTGAAGAAGCACCAGTATCGATCGAAGACGAAATTCCTGAGCAGTTCAGCGAATAAGATTTCCGGTTTACGATAAAAGGCGCGAGTAATCGCGCCTTTTTTTATTCTTCATTTTCTTCATCAACACCACGTTTGAACAGCTTTACCCACTCTTCCTTTGTTCCACCGGGGCCGTGCTTTTGCTCTTGTATTGTTCGATTTAAAGTATGGTGTGATTTCGGTGCAGTGGTTTTACCAGCAGTTCCAAACCATTCTACCGGGTCAATGACGGTAACTCCCAATTGCCGCAACGTACCTGCTAATGCGGAATCACGGGTAACGACATTGGCTTGTGAACCAGTACGAATTTTATTCAGGATATAGTTGTCGGCACGTTCATATTTGTGGTCAGCCGCATTTGCGAACACGACATTGCTATCGGTGTTAGTAAATGGGGAGGGAGGATTGCCATCAAAAACGACAATCGCACCGGGTATCTGTTTAACACGGCCAATTAAACGCTGCATAGCGGTAACGATGCTGCGTTGCATCAATTCCCGCAATTCGGGAACGGTGTGGAGCGTATTGTGACCATCTACATAAACCATGAATTATCCGAAATAAAATGCGAGTGATATCACTCGCATTTTATGTAAGCAATGGTAAATATTGAATATCACTTCAAATACACTAATCGCTGTCGGACAACTTTATTCTCGAAGCGGAATTCACCGAAATACATTCCGGTAGAAAATCCGGTAAAATTGAAAGAAAGCTTATGTTGTCCAGCAGACAATACTTCACTTCGTTCGATGGCGAGTCGTCCGGTCACATCATACATCCTGATTTGCACCGTACCGGAATGAGGAATTGCTACTTCGACTTCGGTAAGCGGGTTGAAAGGATTTGGATACGATTTGGAAACCGTGAAAGTTTTTGGCAACGCATCGATGGCTTGAGCTTTAACCGATGTTGTCCGTTCCATTACAACCATTGTCAAACCCGTTATAGCGGGTACGGCTGTCTGTTGCAAATGGAAGACAAACCGGGTGCGATTCGTATCTAACGACACATGAACCGGTACATTCAGATTGTTGCCGGCTGATAAAGTTCCGGTCGCAGAAATTTGCAATGTTGCATAAGCGACCGGCACTGACACCGTGTAAAACCGTAAATACGCATGAACCGGAGACCCGGTAGCGGTTAACAAAACGCCAAGCTGGGTGATGCCCGATTGGGGATCTTCATACCAGCATGCACCGGCTGATGAGAAACCGGTGGGTAATGATAATTGTTGAACGCGGGTAACAGCAGTACCATTCACCGTAGAAATCCACAAGCGGCTGGTATCAGTTGAAACCGCCCAAATTGGATCCGTCGGGTTAACGCCGTTTGCGATTCCAGATGTGTGCATAGCATCGGTGTAGGTAGCAAGCAGTGTGCCGGTGCTACTCAATTTTCGGATGGGTTGTGCATAGTCGCTGATATAAAATACCGGAGTATGGGTAGCGCTCCACTGGGCGGAAAGTGCGCGTAGTGGGCTGATGTAGGTATTGCGGAAAACAAGTTGTCGATTTGTTAACGTCGTATCCCAACTCCACAACGAGTCGTTTTCCGAACCATACAACCTGTCACCTAACGCTGCCAAATCCCGGATGCCGCTAACGGTAATGGATGGTTGATCGACTGTACCGATTAAATGACCATCATTGAAATCAAGGCGATAGAATTTATTCGGGTTATTAGAACCATTCGCGCCACTCAAAATTATTTGGCCGTTGTAAATCTCAACACCTTGAAGGGCGGCATCTCCGGTAATCTGACCGACATCGATTTCGCGGACGAGCGACCAATTCGCTTGAGTTGCGGGGCCAGTGTATAAACCAAGATTATATGAACCCGGCCCATCGCCGGTATTGCTCAATGTAGTCAGCGGACTGAAGGTATAGGCGGTATCATTCGCACCGAGCGAGATATGGATTGAATCAGATGTTGCCTGATAAACCGGACGGGTTAGAAGAATATTGTGAGTCGTTGTACCACTTGATGTAACCTGCACATTGGCCGTTACCGGATTGTATGCGGGATCGCTAACTGATAAACTGTGTGTTCCCATCGAAACACTTGTAAACGAATAAGCACCTTGTGAATCAGTGGTATCGTGCCGTGTAACGCTGTTGTCTAAAGTCACGACGATACCCGGGATGGGAATATTTCCGGTAGCCGTGTACACACCGCCACTAATTGTCGCAGTAGGCGGTGGCATCGTTAATATACCGCGAGCGCTGAACGCGGTGTAAATCGCCATAGCATGCGCACCCTGGTATAATGTCGTGTCCGCAACAAGAATTGAGTGTGCGTAAGTTACATAAGTCGCACTTAGACCAATGTTGTACATTCCCTGAATCAACAATTTGTTGGCGACAGTTCTTCCAACAAGTGAGTCGAGATCCATCATTGCATGTGCCCAAATCTGGCCGTTGGTATGGATTTCACCTTGTCCCGACCATGGGTATGTCGAAGGGTCGTTCAATACACGGCCATCCCAATAGGTGTTGTGGCCATCGAAGTTATAAACCCACGTATCGTAATAAGTCGAAATGGAACGGGAATAACTACCAGCCCAGTAATCGCCCCACCCTTCACCGATGGAGCCCTCTTCATTGGAACTACCAAAGTTTGGTACAATCGCGTTTTGGATTCCATGTCCATACTCATGCCAGATAACGTCGGCATCCTGATCATCATCGACACCGCCTTCGCCAAATGCGACGCGATTCGTACCGGGGACGTAATGCGAATTATCGTTGTCCGGGTAGGTGGTTCCGAGACCATGCGCATCCGCCCACATCGAAAGATGCTGGATGTTGTTGTATCCTAACCACTGGACATAACGCTGAATGGAATCGATGTGAGCATACACCATAACATCGTCAAAGGCACGTTGACCGCGGTTGAAACGGAACGAGTCGCGGTTAGTAGTGGAAATCGGAGCAACGGTTGGTGTTTCGAAATCACGAATTTGTACCCACGGCCCGACTAATGAATCACGTCCACCATTTTCGGTGATATCACGTAAGGTGCGGATGTGCCTTTGTGCGTCAAATTGCGGCGAATCGGCCCCACTGTTGTCACCATAGCCCGGAACGGTATATAAAACTTGTGCTGTAGTTAAGGGGTCGGGATCGAAGATGTTTCCGGTGCCATCGACATATTCGGTCAAGTCTTTGATGCTTAATGCAGTACCGGTTTGAGCATCGACCAATACCTCATATTCGCCATAAGGGTTGGTGGGGAATACTAATACGCGCTGAGTTAAGTGGGTTACACCGTTATCGTCACACCATACAGTAAGTGTTACCATCGGTGGGTCGTTTTCACCGGTTACACCCAACGATTTGACGGTGGTATAAGCGGTTAGGATAGCGGTAGAATTGGTTACAGCCGGTGTAGTGGTGTTTACATGCAACCGGTCATCCAATCCGAGATGAACCGATTGCAGATACTCTTCGGGAGTAAATGCCGCCACAAGGTCATTTAAGAAAGCATCGATGCCATTCACACTCTGGAGAAACCGGAGGATTTCACCACCGGGAGTTTCCTGGCGGAGTACCAAGTGAATATCGGGAGCGTAAGAGAGACCAAGCAGCTTATAATTCTCGGCGAGCCACTTTTTTACGACCGTTTCGCGATTCAGCGAGGTTGCCTGTGGGCGATTACCGCTTAATGTAATGAAGAGTGTTTTACCGGTTTCAGCATTAATCACGCGATTTCCGTCGACTATTTGCGGGATTGCCCGTTCAAGTTGCGGGAATCTTCCCGGTTTGTGCGCCCAGACTGTTGTCACAGCAAAACATGCTGCGAAACAAAACATTATGCGTCCAAAGCGACCAAGTTTTATAGCCATCACTGCGTCCTCTCTTGAAAACCGGGAAAAAATTCGATAAAGTGTGAGTGCTGTTCCTAATTTGAACCCAAAGTATTGTTATTGCGACCGGTTGTGAAATAACGAAATCGTTTCAAAAACTTTGGTAGATATTACCATGGTACGTGTGCAAACGCAAGAGGAGTAATCATGATTCGTGAGCCGTTGTGTTCCCGTCATCAAGAATCGTTGCAGTTTCGGGTTATTATTCCGATAGCAATTTCGTTATTTATGTTAGCACTCCCGGCTTTTGCTACTCAGTATTGGGCACCCGAAAAAATCCGCGCGATGGAATCGGTTCAGCATCCAACGTTTGATTCACAGAATCCTACCGGACAACCTCCAAACCAACCACCGCAAATTTACCCTTACAACTACTATGCACGATATATGCTTTGCGCGAACTGGCTGCATCCGCTACAGGTGACGACGAATGATGTTAACTACGGCGGCCAACGCGAAGGGGAAGGGGGATATTACGATATCATCCAAACTGATAATACTCAAGAAGCAATTGTGATTTGGTCGAATGCGCGGTTATTGAGCGGTAACGATACTTTGTTCCAAACTGAGTTACCGCGTTCGTGGATTTACCTACGTCAATTTCCCGCATGGTTGGAAGAGGGTTCTAACGGCGATTATTACCGCAGCCATAATTCCTGTTGGGGAATTGCGGCAACGATGGCATATATCACTGCAAGCCATGATTCGTCAGTAATCGGGTACGGTGATTCGTGTGCCAATTATATCCGTGATTATCCCTGTGTCGGTTCGTATAGCTTTGATGCGGAAGGGATGGCAACCGGTGCGTTGGCATTATATGCGCGGTGGCGGGGCGGTTCTAATTCCGCGCGATGGTTAGATACCGCGCTTGCACGCGGGCAGAGATTACGGTTAACGATTCAAACCAATCCAAGTTACTATTTAGGGAATAGCGGTGCGGGTTGGGCGTTGTCCGGTGGTTGTGCATTCTGGGGTGTCGTGAATTCGATTTGCCGTGAAGATACTACTTTCGGGATTCCATGGATAAACCAATATGCACCTTCGATTGGCGTTCGGGGCGGAACTGCAAGTTGGGCGAACGCTTGGAGTACATGGTATGGCAATGCATGGACAAATGCTTACGAGTTGACTCACAATGAAGCGTTCCGTGATACTTCGGTCGTTATCGCCAATTACCTGCTTGCACAGGATGCGGACAACGATGGAGGGATACCGGCAACAGTGGGCGAGGCGTCCAATCAGGAACAGTCGTGGGTTTCGATGTATCTCGACTGGATGCTGCTATACCCGCTTACGAATTGGTTACAACCGTATCCGAATGATTTAAGTGTGACCGCTTCCATCACACCAAATCGATTTGTGGTGATGGGTGACAGCGTGACGTTACACCTTACCGTGACGAATCTTGGCAGACAACCGCTTTCGTACGGAATTCACTCAGAAGCAACCGGCACTACATTACCCCTCGACTCAACTTTCAACGATTCTACTTTGGATTTGGGTTCGTTGCGAAATTATAGTTACTCACTTGGTGTTGCTAATACCGATACAATCCGCGCATTTGTTCGTTTTCTTACCCACGACAGCTTACCGGGCGACGATTCTGCAGTGGTAGTAGTAGCAGTGCGTTCAACGATTACGGTTACTGGTGTGATTAGCGTTTCTGATAGTCAAGGTGTTACTGCGCAAGTCACTTTTCGCTCACTGGAAGACACAACGCGCACCGCACAAACAAACACGAATGTAAGAGGCGAATACAATATTGATTTACCGGCTGGCTCTTGGGCAGTGTCTGTAAACCCAACTATTCCTTATGCGCGACCCAATCCTGACACGATACAGATTTCTGTATCCGGCAACCATTTCGACAAGCGAGTCGTCAGTGCATATTTGTGGGTTGTCGAAGACGACAGTACGACAAGTTTTGCAAGTTATATCGAGCCATCGGTAGCGGCTTCAGGGGTTTCGTACCGATTAGACAAGCTTGAAACTATTACCGATTTGCGAACGGATTTAACACTGTTTCCCGCAGTGTTATGGTTTACCGGCAACCGGGTTGTACCCTTTGATACATCAGAGTTCTCCGCTATTCACGCGGCGTTGGCTCACGGTACTCATTTCATTATGACCGGGCAAAATATCGCGCAGCGAATGAACTCACTGGATGTTGCGCTTTTACACCGGTTTGGAGCTTCATTCCAAGCTCCGCAAATCAGCAACTACCATATCATCGGTATAACGTCCACACCATGGTCGGGAGTTGATACTCACATTGTCGGAGCCGGTGGTGCAAATAATCAAACGATGCAAGATGCAATCGGAGTCTATACCGGCGGAACGGTGTGGGCGAACTACTCGGGTTTATCCGGTACATATTGCGTCGTCGGTACGAGTATGCCCGATTCCGCGAAAACAGTTCTGATAACTTTCGGATTGGAAGCGGTGAATGGTAACGGTACTTCGTCCCGCGACGGTCTAATCCAAACCATCATCACTTGGTTACAGACGAGTGGAGTTGCGGATGGGGTACAGAAGGCGACATTACCGGATCACCTTGTGCTCTCGACGTATCCGAACCCGTTTAACAATGAACTGAATGTGAATATCGCGCTGCCGAAAGCGGGTGAAGTAACGATTGTGGTGTATAATGCGATAGGTGAGAAGGTGGAAACGGCGAAGATGTTTTCAAATGGTCACGTGCAATGGCAATGGAACGCTTCGCGAATGAGCTCAGGCATTTACTGGATTGAAGCCAAGTCGCGCGACAACCGGGCTTTGAAAAAAGTCGCGTATATTCGATAAACCGTGCGTTAAAAACAACTCTGAGGTTAAGATGGGAAATCTTAGAACAAAAATGGTCGCAGGGAATTGGAAAATGAATCTGATTCCAAGTGAAGCGATTCAGTTTATCGATGAATTCACCCGCTTCCTTCCAACCGCACATCCATACGAGGTGGTGCTGTTTCCTTCATTCGTGAATATTCCGTTCGTGTTCGGTAACCTGCTGAAGCGGCGCGATATCTCGGTAGGGGCACAGAATCTTTCGGAAAAGGAAAGCGGTGCGTTTACCGGAGAAGTTTCCGCGGCAATGTTAACGGATGCGGGTTGTAAATACGTGCTCATCGGGCATTCAGAAAGACGTCACATTTACAACGAACCGGAAGAGTTGTTAGCAGCAAAACTTGAACTCGCGTTGAAAAAGCAGTTAGATGTCGTCTATTGCATCGGCGAAACGCTCCCTGAGCGTGAAGCGGGCAACACATTCAGCGTTCTCGAAACGCAGTTGAACAACTTGTATCGAATCGAAGAAGAGCTACGGGAAAGGTTAACCGTAGCATACGAACCGGTCTGGGCGATTGGCACCGGCGTGAATGCAACACCTGCACAAGCGCAGGAAGCGCACGCATATATCAGGAAGTCGATGCGGACGATGTGGGGAGGGGATGAAGCTGGACATATCAGGATTTTGTACGGCGGGAGCGTCACCCCTTCGAATGCCTCCCAGCTTTTTGCTTGTCCCGACGTAGATGGCGGTTTGGTAGGAGGAGCTTCATTAAAGGCGGAATCGTTCTATGCTATCTGCCAAGCGATAGTTTAGTGCGGTATTTGCAACGGTTTGCAATAGCTTGACTTGATGGGGTATTCACATATATTTTAAGAAGCTAAACTAACCCATGGGATTATAAGCGTATGTTTTTTGCCTTATTGATCGTTCTGCACATTATCATTTGTGTATTGTTGATAGTCACGGTGCTTCTTCAAGCATCTAAGGGCGGCGGATTATCAGGCGCATTCGGTGGAATGGGCGGTGCTGCACAAACGATGTTTGGTGGACGAGGCACTGCCACTTTCCTTTCGAAGGCGACCTCGATACTTGCTGCGATGTTCTTTATCGTTTGTCTCGGGATGGTATTCGCGTCGCGGATGGATAAACCGGTCTCAGCGGTACAACAGGAACTTAAGCGGAAACCGGCGGCCTCGGCACAAGGCAATAAACTCCAGCAGATACCGGAAGCGCCCACTACCAAGTAATTTTCGCCGGAGTGGTGAAATTGGCAGACACACCATCTTGAGGGGGTGGCGCTCGAAAGGGCATACCGGTTCAAGTCCGGTCTCCGGCACAGCCACGATTTACGTCCCGCAGTACGCGGGACGTTTTGTTTGAACTCATGTGGTACAAATCACTTAAACTACAGAATGAGTTTGATATTCGTATTTATTGAATACATTACATTATAATGACCAATAAATAGGAAACCCGATGTATCGCTACTACTTGTTGAGTATGTTTGCAAGTTGTTTATTACTACTTTCCGTAAATGGATACGCCGGTGATATCACCGGCAAGATTGCGATTCAATCGGGCATGCTCGATTCACCGAAGCCGATAAGTCCCTTTGCCCGCGCCCGAGGCGAGATTTCCCATCCGGAAATTGCGAATGGTTCCGGCATCGTAGTTTATCTCGAAGCGGATCCGCACCTTAGCCCTAATCAACCCGACCAACGCCCGGTTATGGATCAAGTGAACTATACCATAACTCCACACGTGTTGCCGGTGTGTGTGGGAACGACAGTGAAGTTTCCCAACTCCGACCAAGTTTACCATAATCTTTTCTCACTCTCGTCGGCGAAAAAGTTTGACCTTGGCAGATATCCCAAAGGGGTTTACAAGGAAGTCACCTTCGATAAACCGGGTGAAGTGCGAATTTACTGCGATATCCACCCTTCGATGAGTGGTGTTATTCTGGTAGTTCCCAACCGTTATTTCACGCAAGCATCCGATGAAGGAACTTATTCGATAGAAAATGTTCCGGCGGGTACCTATACGATTACCGCCTGGCATGAACAATTATCCGAACTTGAGCGCACGGCTGTCGTGCCGGAAACAGGTTCGGTTATCGTCGATTTCGTTTACAAGAACCGGTAAACTACCCTATGCTCTTCCGCACCCGGCTGTTCGTATCGATGACGACTGTGGTTGTCTTTTTGGTTGTCGTGGCAGTTATCGTAGTAGGAAACAAGTTTCGCAATAACGCCATTGAACAAATCACAAGCGAACTACAGAACGAACACCGTACCGTCGACCGCTTCCAACAACTCACCATCAGCTCGCTGATTAGTTTAGCCGTCAATATTTCGCAAGATTCGCGGTTGCGCGGCAGTATTGCCACCGGCGACCGGGCTACGATTACGCAGGCGGTTGAAGATATCTCCAAAAATTACCCGTCCGATTTACTTTGGGTACTTTCGCCGCAAGGAACGGTTATTACCCGCAACGGCAGACCGGTTTTACAACAAGAGGTTTTGGATAATGTTGCGGTAGTTCACGATGCAATTTCCGGTTACGATTCCGGCGACATCTGGATGGTCAACGGCCATTTATACAATATCGCCGCTGTACCGATACGCGGTGGGAATGTGCCGATAGCGATACTTGTAATGGGTCAGGAATTCGAGCATGGGTTTGTAGATAGGTTTTCGGAATTGACCGGCAAGCAACTCGCATTCGTGGAAAACGGCCATATCTTCGCTTGCTCGAATCCCGACGCCGACAGAGTAAAACTGCACGATGCGGTAAAAGAGATGTTCAGCAACCACCGGATACCCACACAACCGCTGCCTAACCTACCAGTCGATCCCGCAAATAAAGATAAGAAATACCAATCGAGCATTATATTCAAACTGGCAAGCGAAGAATATGTCGGGGAAATTTTCACACTATCCGATATTTCGGGAAAAATGCTTTCCTACGGTCTGGTCTATAGCTCCCTGCAACCGGCTCTGCGGCAGTTGCGGAAGATTCAACAGGCACTTCTTCTAATCGGTATTCTGGCGGTACTGGTTTCGATACTTGCTTCGTTTATAACGGCACGGCAAGTAACCGGGCCGATAGAACGGTTGGTGCAACTATCGAGTAAACTCGGTCAGGGGGCGATGGAGACTGAGATTAAGTCGGAACGGAATGACGAAATTGGCCGGCTCGCATCAGCGCTGAATGAAATGAGGGTGTCATTATTGCAAGCGCGCGCGAACCTGATACAGAATGAACGGCTCTCGACTATCGGAAAAATGGCATCGAGTATCATCCACGATTTTAAGCAACCGATTACCGCCGTTTACGGGTATATAGACCTGATGGCGCTTCCGGCAACCACATTGGAAAACCGGAAACAATTCAGGGACAACATCTTTCAACAAATCGACCGCATGATTGGCATGATAAACGAACTACTCGATTTTGCCAAAGGGGACAGCCGGCTGAATAAGCGTCCTATCATGTTGTCCGCTTTTGTCAACACATTAAAAGCACCGTTTGAAAATGAATGTAAGACGAAACAAATTAGTTTAAAGGAAGAATTGGTTTGGGATGGTAAAGTCAACATCGACGCAGGGCGAGTACAACGGGGACTTGAGAATATCATCCGTAATGCGGTGCAGGTGTTGCCTTCCGGCGGTGAAATCACGATTACGGCGGAGAACCGGCAGAACAATGTTCGTATCTCTATACATGATAACGGACCGGGGATTCCCGATGAAATCAGAGATAAAATATTCGATCCATTTGTCACCTTCGGCAAAAAAGAAGGGACGGGATTAGGGTTAGCGGTAGCGCATAAAGTTGTCACCGAACATGGCGGAACCATTACCGTAGAAAGTCAAAGCGGCAACGGAACCACGTTTACTATCGAATTACCAATCGAACCGGAATTGGGAGGAAATGCATGAAACGTTGGATAATTACTGGATTATTACTACTTGCAACGGTTGGCATCGCAACGGCGGATTACGGCATTATGGAAGGGCCGGGATTACGTATTGCAGGCGATTTGACGACAACATTCCGGGCTCTGGATAGAAACGCTACGCTCAATACGAACAGCCACGGAGATGACCCGTTCGATCCAATTCGGGTAAGAATGTTTCTGCTCAAAGATTGGGATTCGACGGTGAAAATGAATGTCGAATTTCTGTGGGACAACGGTAATAACGTCCCGCCGCGTATTCAAGGGGCGTACTTTACATTCACGCATTTTCTCGGGCCAATCAGCGCGAAGGTGGGGCTGATTCCATCTACCATCGGGAATTACGGCCAACGCTCGACGTATTTCAACCTAAACCCGGTAATAGGTGTTCCCGCATTCTGGCACTATCGCACGTCTATGAACATCAACGGCAGTTCGACCAATAGTAATATCAAAACTGGTTATGAAAACTCGTATCCTGGAACCAATCTGGCATACGATGCTTGCTGGTGCAGCGGAGTAGAATTCATTTACAATCCACAACCATGGAAAATATCATTAGGAGTAGCCAAAGGGGCGACGGACGGGCCATTCTCTGTGAATAACGGTTATATGAAATCAATCCGTATTTCGGAACAATTGAATCCTTCTTTTCTGTATGGTATCTCGTATGCAAATTCGAATTGGATAAAAGACGATCCGCAACATGTGACACTTCCGAAGAATACACTCGACTACTACCAGAATGCGTACAATGCGTTTTTCGAATACTCGTTCGGACATTGGGAATTTTACGGAGAAGGGATTTATTCGCGATGGGACGCACCGTTTATTCGGGAAGGTTCGGTTAACGCGACATCGGGTTATGTGGACGGAAAATGGAGCTTCATTCCGGGATGGTATTGGGGGTTCCGGGTAGATCGAATGCAGTTCAATAAAATCTCGATGTCGAATGACGGTACTGGACCAAGCGAGCCGTGGGCGTATGATTTCAGCCGGTTCGAAACCTCAATCAATTGGCGGGTGATGCGGGAAGGGTTCATCCGGTTGGATTATCAGGGAACCCATTTCGAAGACGAAGACCCGATGAATATTCAGATGATGGCGTTGTCGTTTCAGTTCGCATTTTGATGAAATTCGCTCCAAGTGCTGAATTGTCGTAACTTGACTTGACCGGTTTCTGACAGTAAGTTACCACTCGCTTAATTGAGCAGGGGCCTGTAGCTCAGTTTGGGAGAGCACCACGTTCGCAACGTGGGGGTCAGCGGTTCGAGCCCGCTCAGGTCCACAAGATGGGCATTGGGTCTTAGGTCATGGGTCATAGGTAAAAGCAATGACATATATGGCAACCGATGCAAAGATAAGCCGACCCGCTGGGTCCGGTCCCGCGCAAGGTGCGACGGCTCAACCCCGCTAGGCCCGGAAGGGAGCAACGGTCCGCCTGAAACCCTGTGCCGCGGGTCGCCGAACCCACCGGGTCGGTTTTATTTTTATTATCTTGTACTGGTAACCGGTGACAAGTAACCGGTAACATTCGGGAGTACCTCCTTGTCCTATATCGTGCTGGCTCGCCGCTATCGTCCGCAACGCTTCGAGGAAGTGGTTGGTCAGGAGCACGTCACCGGGACACTTACCCGCGCCATCAACCAGCATCGTATCGCACACGCTTACCTATTCGGGGGGCCGCGCGGCGTCGGAAAGACGACCGTAGCCCGCATCCTCGCCAAAGCACTGAATTGTAAAGAAGGGGATACCGCAGAACCGTGCGGTGTCTGCGAAAGCTGTGTCCAGATTACCGAAGGACGCTCGCTCGACGTGCTCGAAATTGATGCCGCTTCGAACCGTGGCGTCGATGATGTTCGTAACCTACGGGAAAATATCCGGTTTGCCCCCTCCACCGGACGGCGACGGGTGGTGATTGTGGATGAAGTCCACATGTTCACCAAGGAAGCGTTCAACGCGTTCCTGAAGACATTGGAAGAACCACCGGAACACGCAGTATTTATTCTTGCCACAACAGACGTGCATCAGGTTCCTCCGACCGTCCTATCGCGATGCCAACGGTTTGAATTCCGACGCCTCGATGCGGCGGAAGTTGCAATGCATCTAACTTTGCTTTCGGAAAAAGAGGGCTTGGCATTAGAACCGGGTGCGGCGGCAATTCTGGCACGCCGAAGTGACGGGTCGTTACGCGATGGATTATCGCTGTTAGACCAAATGATTGCATTCAGCGGGAAGAATGTCACCGAAGCGGACGTCATCACAGCACTCGGTTTGATACGGAGCGACCGGTTCTTCGAAGTGACGCGAATGGTACGCGAATCGGATTTGGCGAATACGTTTTCATTTGTCGCATCGTTGATGGATACCGGAGCGGACTTATCCGATTTCGTGCGCGGATTAATGGAACATCTCCTTCTGCTATTGCGGGTGAATGTGTTGAAGTCGGCGGAAGGGCTTGCACTCACACCGGAAGAGCGCAGGATGTATGAAGCGGAAGCGCCGCAGTTCGTCGAAGGGGATTTGCTGCGGATGTTGAAACTCACCGCAGAAACGGAAACATCACTGCGCGGGAGTTACAATCCGCGGCTGCGGGTTGAGATGCTACTGCAACGGCTATCGCGGCTCGACCGCACGATTGAGTTGGCGCAACTCCTATCCACGATTGAAACCGGCAAAGAACTTCCGGTACAGGAAAAAAAAACTCTAACCGTTGAACCGGACCCGGTTTCGACTCAACCCGATCCACACCCAGCACCACCAAAGCCCGCACGACCAGCGGAACCGCACCGACCACCAACCAACCGTAACACTTATACAACCGAACCACCCCGGCGCAACAGCGATTCTCCGAAACCGTCCGGTACGCTTGAACAACGGATGAAAGCATTGGTCGCGGAACATCCCGATTTACAGAAATTGATTGATAGGTTTAATATTATCCCGTTGGCGGATTAGGGTAAAAGAAACTTTCAAGGGACAGAATGAATTCTGTCCTACGAAAAGAGCAAAGAAAGAAAAGCAAAATGAGTCTATTTGGTGGTGGGAATATGTTCGAAATGCTCCAACAGATACCGCAAATGAAAGCGAAGTTGTTGGAGATGAAGACGAAACTCGCAGCGATGGAGTTGACGGAGCGGTCGGATGACGGGCAAGTATCGGTAACGATTAAAGGGGATGGAACGATTGCCTCGATTCAGATCGCACCGGAAGCACTCGTAGGAAAAGATTCTGCTCAACTCGAAGCTATTCTGAAACCGGTATTAAACCGGGCAAACGAAAAAGTAAAACGCAACGCGATGGAAGAATTGAAAGTCGCGGCTGGGCCGTTGGCGGGATTTTTGGGGGATATGGCGATTTGAAAAGATATGAGCATTTTGTGTGCCCATTTCTTATTAATTCCAGATAAATGCAATCCTTTAAAGTATCAAGTAAGCATGAGTATTTTGATCCCATAGAATCTGACCCATTTTCTTTCGATATTGCAATACGTTTCTTACATTCCTTTTCCATTTTGGTACCTTTGAGCCAGGACATTGTGGCACATCATCTTCAGAGTCTAGCGAACAGTGATTGCTAACACAATTGTACAAGTCACTGACGGACGACCACTTTCCACGATCAAATTTAAGTAATACTTCCCAAATATTAGGTAGCCGAGTCATAAAAAATACTCCTATAAAAAAATACTCATACAGAATATTTGTTGGTTGATTCTTCTTCAAACCCACTAATCCAAGGCCAGAAAGTAATCTAGATAGTTATCAACTTGTACTCGATCAATATGATTTAGACCGATATCGTAATTATTGTTGTGCCGAAAAACATTGAACTTAAACTCGCTTCCAGAAGAACTGAAATTATAGCTATACTTATCTAAAAAAGTTTTTGGCAAGAAAAACCGCAAAACTTTTTGTTTACTCTCACCACATAAGAGAATAATACAATGATACTGATCAGAAGGTAATCCTAAAAACCATTTGTGATTTATTTCAGAAGCGTATGCTATTCCAACCAATTTTCCGTGCTTTGTACGATATAAACGTTCCGACGATTTTACATTATCAAGAGAGAGACTTTTTTGTTTCAAGTCTTCAAGTAAAACGTTTCGAAAGAATTTTGCTTGTAATCTGGATTCCTTTCTTGAAAGCTCATCTCCTGTTAGAATAGAATGTTCGAAGATCGTTTTACTACTAGAAGGTATTGTTTTACTTGTTTCTAGACTATTTTCAAGTTTTTCTATATTGACTTCAATTTTAGTAATAACTAAATCAAGATCGTTACATTCCTTAACTATATTAGAAAGTGGAAACAACCTTTCTGTGTTTTCGGTCTTGACAACTTGTTCGATTTGACTCAGTGCTTCTTTCCGCACTAACTGAATTCGAGTTTGTAACGTATTCACTACTATCTCCTTGGTTGTGGTTTTATAGTATAGTATACGCTAGATAGTATAGTAAAGTCAAGCAAGGAGATTAGTGAATTGTAAGTAGTTTTTACGCTGAGAAATACTTCGCACTTGGATGGTGGAAAACCAGTGCACTGACACTCGCTTCGGGTTCCATCATATAACCGTCCGTTAACCGTACACCTATCTTGCCATCGGGTTGCAGTAGATTAAATAGAATCTCCTGATCCTCAATGCGTGGACACGCGGGATAGCCAAACGAAATCCGCAAACCACGATAACGACACTTGATGTAGTCGCCAAACTCCATATCTACCGGGTCGGGATAGCCCCACCACGCTCGCATCTTCTTGTGTATCCACTCGGCACTCGCCTCGGCAGTCTCAATCGCGACCGAAGCCAAGATGTGGCTATTGAGTAACTCACCGGCATCCATCCACTCTTTCGCAAGAGCATTGACCTGCGCACCGGCATTAGTGACAAACATCGCCATCGAATCGTCACCCCCCTGTGCAAGCGAACGCACCCAATCGGCGGCGCAACGATACGGCTCGGTACGTTCGCGGGGAAACTCGATTTTCGCCAACTCTTGGTTGTTGCCATCGAGGACGAAAAGCGTCTCACCGATGGAATGCGCGCGGAAGAAACGATAGACACAACTCGGACGAAGGACGCCAAGATGGACGGCTTTGTCGATGACTTTCTCGACTTGCTTTTGTAACTCGTATGCTTGTTTGTCGTTCGGCTTATTCAAGCGCGCGCCGGAATTTTTTAAGCCGAGATGTTTGCCATATAGCATCATCGGATTGATAAGGGGCAATACCTCATCAAGTGGAATCGCTTGTACGACGTGTTCCTCGAAGTCCGGTGGTTTCGGTAAATCTGTTACTTCCCAACGCGAGCCGGATGGTGCGGGGGGGAGTTCCTCTTCTTCTTCACTGCTCGATGCAAATAGTTTCTTTTGGATTTCTTTCCATTCGTCAAGCAGTGCCGGTTTTAAATCCTCATCAGTCAAACGATTGGCGAGTTCGAGACCCTGCATCGCTTCCTGCGCATAAAATGTCGCACCGGAATGTTCAGGCGCAATTTTGGTCATGGTGAATTTTTTTGTCAGTGCGGCGCCACCGACAATGAGCGGAATATCGATACCAGTGGCGGCAAAATCCTGCGCGGTGACGACCATCTGTTGCGCACTACGGACGAGCAGGCCGGACAATCCGATGAAGTCGGGATTGTGCTGGAGAATGGCTTCAATCAGCGTCTCCGGCGGTACTTTAATGCCGAGGTTGATTATCTCATAACCGTTGTTGGAGAAAATCATGTCGACAAGATTTTTACCAATGTCGTGGACATCACCTTTGACGGTAGCGAGCACCATTTTGCCGCGGGTGGATGATTTTTGACCGGGTACGAAAAATTTCTTGAGGTGATCGACGCCGAATTTCATTGCTTCGGCGGATTCCAATACCTCTGCGACAATCAATTTATTATCACCGAACAATCGCCCGACTTCCTTCATACCGACCATTAGCGGGCCATTGATGATGTCGAGCGGTGCGCGGTCTTTCAATGCGATGTCGAGGAAACCGTCGAGACCTTCTTTTACACCGTCGATAATACAGCGGGCGATTTTCTCATCGTTAGAGAGATTTGCCCATTCGTCTTTCTTCTCGATTTTCTTTACATCGCGGAAATGCGCCGCAAATCGGGCGATAGCGTCATCGCGACGTTCATAGAGCAAATCCATGCACAGCTCAATCTCTTCGGCGGGAATGGTTGCGTAGCGATGGAGACCTGCCGTATTGACGATTGCCATATCGAGACCGGCTTGGACATTCTCATAGAGAAAAACGGAATTGAGTACTTCGCGTCCGGCATCGGGGAGACCAAATGAGACATTTGAGATACCGAGGATTGTCATGCAGTCGGGATAGAGTTCTTTGATTTTACGTACGCCTTCAATCGTCGCTGCCGCCGCACCGTGATAGTTCGGGTCACCGGTTCCGCAGGGGAAGGTAAGGGGATCGAAAACGATTTCACCGGGATCGAAACCCCATTTTCCCACAAGGACATCATAACCACGTTTGGTAATTTCGAGTTTACGCTCGAGTGTGACAGCCATGCCCGCTTCTTTGTCTTCGTCGATGAGACCCACGACAAGGGATGCGCCATATTCTTTCGCAAGTGGACAAATTTGGTCAAGCCGTTTTTCACCATCTTCGAAGTTGATGGAATTGATAATTGCTTTCCCGCCGATGGAACGCAAAGCCGCATGGACAACGGCGGCATCGGTTGTGTCAATCATGATGGGAACACGCACTTTACGGAGAAGTGGATTGAGGACAGCAATGAAATCGTGAAGTTCTTCACGGTCTGGATTCGCCGTACAGAGGTCTACAATATGTGCTCCGCGGGTAACTTGCTCTTTGCCGACTTCGGCGGCTAAATCGAATTTCTCATCGGCAACAAGACGCTTAAATTTCCGCGAACCAATGACATTCGTACGCTCACCAACAAATACAGGGCGAATAAAATTGTCGATGACGAGCGGTTCGGAACCTGCCAAGGTCTTGCGGTTCGCCTTTGCCAATGGGATGCGCGGGCTGTAATGGTCGGCAAGTTGGCGAAGCACTTTGATGTGCTCCGCAGTCGTGCCGCAACACCCACCAATAAGATTCAGATACCCTTCGCGGAGGAAGCGGTCGAACGCATGGCGGAATTGTTCCGGCCCTTCGTCGTATTGCCCTTCGGTGTTCGGTAGTCCGGCATTGGGTACGCAGGAAACGGGACGATTACAGATTTGCGCCAGCGAACGGACATGGTCGGTCATTTTCTCCGGACCGGTGGCGCAATTCATCCCGACATAGACCGGTTCAAACGATGCAATTGTGTAGAAGAGAGCATCTATCGTTTGACCGCCGAGCATGGTACCGTTGGTCTCGATGGTGACTGAGACAGCTACAGGAATTTCGCCAAGACCACCCTCTTTGATTGCTTTGTGAACACCTATCCATGCGGCTTTGAGGTTTACGGTGTCCTGCTGGGTTTCGAGCAGTAGATAGTCGGCACCACCGGCAAGCAGTCCGGTTGCCTGCAAGCGGTATGTCTCGATAAGTTGGTCGAAGGTGACTCCGCCGGTGATGGAGATGGCGCGGTTGGTGGGGCCCATCGCTCCAGCTACAAAGATTTGCCTCCCATTCGAGTATTTTCCGATGGCTGACTTTGCGAGTTCGGCGGCACGACGATTGATTTCGACGATTTCCTTTGCCAAACAGTATTCACCGAGGACAAGGCTGGAACCATTGAATGTATTGGTTTCGAGGATGTCGGCACCGGCGTCGATATAGGATTTATGGAGCTGTTCGACGATGTGCGGTGCAAACAGGTTGAGCGCTTCGTTACAACCCTCTTTATCGGCACCACCGAAATCGGATATGGTGGGACGGAGCCGCTCCAAACCCGTGCCGGTAGCGCCGTCCAGCACAAGAATGCGGCGCCTGAGTTCGTCAAGAAACACTTTAGAATGGTTTTGGGACATGGTATCCTTGTCTTCCACAGCAGGTACGGTTGCTTACGTACCTCTGTTTTAGTACACAAATTTGCCTAAACAAAATATACGAGTATTGGGATAGGAATGCGCGAGTTAGGGCATAAACCGGTAAAACGTCGTTTTTTGCCGTAAGCGGATAATGGAAAATCGTATTATATTGTGCGCGACGGCGCAGTATCGAATTTTGAAAGGAAACCATGAGCGCAACGGCTCCCATATTGATTGAACAAGCACGCGGAGACTATACCGAGAATTATCATCGCGGTTCGGTGGCGATTGCCAATGCGAACGGCGACTTACTTTTTTCACTGGGAGACCCGGAAGAACGTCCCTTTACGCGCTCGTCAATGAAACCGATTCAAGCGTTACCGTTTGTCGAGATGTGGGGCGAAGAAGTTTCGATGGAAGAAATTGCGATAGCCTGCGCATCGCATTCGGGGGAAGAGATTCACCGTCGCACTGTAGCACGGATACTGGACAGGATTAACGCAACACCCGATAAACTCCAATGCGGCGTGCAGATTCCGATGGATGAAGAGACGAAGCGGGAACTGATTCGCACGGGACGGTCACCCGACGTACTCCACCACAATTGTTCCGGTAAACACTCGGCGATGCTCGCCACTGCTTACAAATACGGCGAACCATTCGAAGAATATTTTTTACCGGAACATCCGGTACAACAGCGCATTCGGGCACGGGTGGCGCGGTATTGCGAAGATACACTGACCGACATTGCGACAGCGATGGATCACTGCTCGGTGGTGACATGGGGTCCGACGTTGCGGGGAATGGCGACGGCGTATGCACGACTTGGCGAACAGAGCGGACGATTCGGAAAGAACGTCGAACTGGTACGGCGAGCAATGACGGGTTTTCCCGAATATGTCGCTGGTAGCCACAAACGTATCGATACCGACCTAATGCGGTTTTGCGGCGGATTGTTGGCGAAAGCGGGAGCGGCAGGATACTACTCAATGGGGTGGCATGATTCCTCTACGGGTATGGGGCTGGGCATTGCGATTAAGATGTGGGACGGCGATCCGATTGCACGGGATGCACTCTCGGTCTGCATGCTCGAAGGATTGGGAATTTTACCCGAGCATTGGGGTTCTAAGACAGGATGGGGCGCGAGGGAAGTGAAGAATTTCGCGGGTCGGCACGTCGGTGAAATCCGGGCATCGCTAACCCTGAAGCAGGCGTTGAAACAGTTCACCAGTCCGGTGAGTACAAGATTGTTTTAAAGAAAATTGAACGTCTCATTACTGATTTAGGCGGGTTTGATACCCGCCTTTTTTTTAGAAAAGCAGATAGAATTCAATTCAGTAGATTATCACTGCAACAAGTTAGACTCCTGCTACATCTAATAGTGAAAGGGGGGAGTTCGGTATATGTTCGACAAGCACGGTCTCTGAAGGAGTCATCGTGACATATCTTTCTACATTGAAGTTACAACTGAAGCGAGTATTCGGGAGGCGTATCTTGAAAGTCGGGATTATTATACTGACAGTTTTACTCGGTGGAGGGTTTCTCGTAAGTCGAATCGACCACTCGGAACCACTGACACAAGAACAAATGACACTTAAACCCGGAGCTATTGAGATTACGGCTGATTCAGGCTTTGCTGATAGCGTGTATTTGAATTATATCAAATCGAACGCAAAACCACCGGTTGAATACATAATTGATAAATTCAACAGTCACGACTTAGTGATGTTGGGGGAATCGCATCAGATTCGTGAAGATTGTCAACTCATCGCTCAACTCATAGAACCACTCTACCGCCGTGCCAATGTTAAGGTTTTAGCGATGGAATTGATTAAGACAAAGCGTAACGAAGAACTGAATCGATTACTGACAGCATCGGAGTTTGATGAACAAAAGATAGTGGCTATTTTCCGCGAAGACTATTTCTACTGGGGATTTCAGGAATACATCGACATCCTAAGGGCGGTATGGAGATTCAACCACACGAGAAGTGCGAAAGAAGCACCGTTTCGTGTAATCGGAATTCAACCGGATATGAATATTTACCACGTCGATTGCGGATCGCTTCCCCAGAAAGTTTATCAATTTCCACGCTTACTGAGGATGGAAGAGCTATACGCAAAGCCGTTGATGGATGTGATGGACAAAAAAGAAAAAGTACTGGTACAAGTTGGTTATTTTCATACATTTTTGAATTACCGGTCTCCAAAGGTTGTGGACGGTAAGATGTATGGTGAATTCGATAGAAAGCGGATGGGGCGGTTACTTTCAGATAAATACGGAGACCGGGTGTTTCAGATTGATTTGCATGTCCGGTATGAAGGGGCAAAATGCTATACAGAGAAACCGGCGACACCCGTATCATCCTTATTTGAGAAACTTTGGGTAGAAAACGGAAGGAGAACCATTGGCTTCGATGTGAAGGGAACACCACTCGGTATGTTGAGAGATACGAGTAGCTATTTCTTCGCTTACCAAAAACACGTAACACTCGAAGACATAGCGGAAGGATACATCCTGCAAGCACCTTACGAACACCTGCACTGCGTGAAATGGATTGATGGTTTTGCCAATGCAGCTAATTTTGAGAAGCTTAATACATACGCGGTACAGCGAAAATTGATAGTAAGAGGGGAGTGTAAAACACCAGCGGAACTCAATGTGAAGTTCGCAACACTCTTGAATGATGGGATACGGTTTCCGTAGAACATCGGATAAGGTCACAATTCACAATACTCATGCGTTGATTGTAAGGATACGTATCATTATTTAGTATTGAATAAGTCAGACAGTCGTCTGACTTTTCTTATTTATCGGGATGGATATGCGAAAACTTTTTTTTCAAATGATGATAAGTCTGGACGGTTATTTCGAAGGACCTAACGGAGATATAAGCTGGCACAATGTGGATGATGAGTTTAACGAGCAAGCGATAGCGATGCTCGATCAAACCGATACGCTCCTATTTGGCAGAGTCACGTACGATTTGATGGCTGGGTATTGGCCAACGGAGCAGGCTCGCGACGACGACCCACGGGTTGCGGAACGAATGAACCGGTTGGAAAAAGTGGTAGTATCGCGGACACTCGATAAAGCGGAATGGAATAATACACGGCTAATCAAAGAAAATGTGGTAGAAGAAATCCAGAAACTGAAACAACAACCGGGGAAGAATATTGCAATTTTGGGCAGTTCGAATTTGACCGCTTCTTTGTTGCCATTTAACATCGTCGATGAATTACTGATTTACGTCAGTCCGGTGCTGTTAGGTGGTGGTAAAAAGTTGTTCGATGGATTACAAAAACAAATCGAATTGACACTAATCGAAACCCGAAAATTCAAATCCGGGAATGTTGACATGAGATATGTACCGACAAAGAAAGGTAATGTTTGATGAATATGAATATAAGAGAGCTCGAAAAATATTCCGACTATGCGTATGCGTTCTTGCGCATCATGGCAGGATGGATGTTCGCATTCCACGGGATGCAGAAAATATTCGGCATTCTATCGACATTCCAAGCACCGGTGGGAACGCAACCGTGGATTGGCGGTATCATCGAAATGGTTGGTGGCATCCTCATTCTGATTGGTTTTCAGACGCGGATAGCGGCATTCATTTCGAGTGGTGAGATGGCGGTGGCGTACATCCAATTCCACTGGAAGTTGCAAATGGATTCAAATATCTTACCTACAATCAACAAAGGGGAACTGGCAGTAATGTACTGCTTCCTGTTCCTGTATATCGCCAGCCGCGGAGCGGTTAAATGGGGAGTAGATAAATCATGAGAAAAATCGTTGTATCGGAATTTGTCTCGTTGGATGGGGTAATGGAAGATCCGGGTGGTGCGGAGAAGTTCGTACACGGTGGTTGGACGTGGCCATACTGGGGAGACGACATCGGGAAATTCAAGTATGATGAAATGAATGCGGCAGATGCGCTATTGCTGGGACGCACAACCTATCAGGGCTTTGCGGCGGCGTGGCCGAACCGGAAGGATGAGCCGGGTGCGGATAAGATGAACAATTTCCGCAAGTACGTCGTCTCGGCTTCACTGAAAAAATCGGAATGGGAGAACACTCACGTCATACAAAAGAATTTTGTCGAAGAGGTGGCAAAAATTAAACAAGAACCGGGCAAAGATATTCTCGTGTATGGGAGCGCGCAGTTGGTACAAGGTTTGATGGAGCACAAATTAGTGGACGAGTTCCGGTTAGTGACGTATCCGATAGTGCTTGGGAGCGGGAAGCGGTTATTTGCCGAAGTACCGAAAACAGCATTGAAATTAGTGGAGACAAAGAATTTCACATCGGGAGTGGCATTGCTGACGTACCATCCGGAAGGGTAGTTCTTGGCGGATGGGCAATAGGCATTGGGCGATGGAGGAAGAAAAATAGACATTTGTTTCTACGAAATACTTTGTTAAATTAATAAAACATTCAAACGAGGTATTTCATGAGTTGCGACATCGAAGCAATTTTAAGAGAATACGATTGTCAAATAAAAGATAACCAAAGTTACCTCATTAGTATGCACACCCTCATAGAAAGGTTACTAGAAGAATCTGGAATACAAGTTCATGTAGTAACACATCGTTTGAAAACTCGTAAAAGTCTTGAGAAAAAAATACAAGCTGACAACGTAAAAATTGAAAAATATGAAGATATAACTGACATTAATGGTATTCGTGTTATAACCTTGTTTGCGGATGACGTCGATAAGATTTCCGAATTAGTAGAAAAGGAATTTCAAATAGATACCGAACATTCTATAGATAAGAGAAAACAAATTGAACCTGATCGATTTGGTTATCTCTCGATGCATTATATTCTAAATCTTGATGCGACAAGATTAAAACATAAAGAGTATAGCAAATTTTCTGGATTTAAAGCAGAATTACAAATTCGCTCCATTCTGCAACACGCATGGGCAGAAATTGAACATGATTTGGGTTATAAATCTGAAGATGGACTACCAAGGGAGGAGAGACGAACTTTTTCAATGCTTGCTGGAATATTGGAATTGTCGGATAAACAATTTATAAATTTGCGTGAATCTTTAAAAAGTCACAAAGAAAATGTTGAGGAATCTGTAAAGAGAAATGAACTTGATATTCCGATAGACGAAGCTTCGTTGTTAGCGTTTATAAATGCTTCAGAATTGGTTTCTAAAATTGATGAAGCGATTAGACTTAATTTGAAATGGGAAAAAAGAGATATTCCTGTAAATCCGTCGGTTATCAAAATGTTGAAATTTGTTAATATTAATAATATCAAAGATTTAAATGGTGCGTTACTAAAATATGAAGAAAAAATCGCTGAATTTGCATACAAATTTATGATTAGCACAGTTGCAAAAGCTGGTCTTGGTGCAAAAGGAATGTGCATTTTTAACTTAGCACTCTTATTAGCTGGTAGATCTTTATCTACTGATTTTATGAAGAGATTCATGATTGACACTAATTTATTTGATGGCATCCAAGAAGGACATCAAAACGCACTATTAGTTGAATGGACCAACACTATCGAAAGTTTGAATATACATTAAAATTTTACAGATTGATTTATTATTAGAAATATTAACTTAGAGAACGAAGTTCTCAGTTAGTACACCGTTGGCTGTTTGGCATATGTTGTGCTATTGATGACGTATATCAGCGCGATAAGTCCAGCGACAAAAATCCCCCCAACAATCAACTGCGTCGTATTCTTCGGATCATACTCCACGACATTCACACTTTGGATTTGCGACAGGGGAAGCGAAATCATTTTGCCATCGCTCAATCTTCCGACTAAGACGGAATCCTTAATCACACCATAACAGCCAAGGTACATCTGAAAGTCGTAGCGGGTAGGAGTGTGGGTTGTTTCATCAAGGGCAACCGCGCTCAGGATATTGGTACTATCGTCGCGTACTTCCAATTCCTGTTTGAGTTGTTTGATATCGTCGGGGTTGTGGAGTAACAGATTTCGAGTGCTGTAACACCCGGTTAGAAAAAAGACAAAACTGTAAAGAGTAACCCACACAACGATTCTTCGTAGCATGGTATAGTTCCTCCAAGTTGTTTCAAGCATCAATTAAACCACGGTTTTACCCAATCGTTAATCAGGAAGTCGAAGCGGGAAATCAGCAGGGAGATACGTCCCATCACAGTTGTACCATACGCCGCACCAAAACTCACCATCAAAAAGCCAATACCAATCCGCGAAACCTTCGCGAGATGTTTATTCTCCAACGCAAAGAAGAAGTAAGCGAGCGAACACATCGTCCCGACGATAATCAGAACGTTTGTGATACTTTGCGCCGCCATGAAATTACCGCTCTTATCGAACAGGACAGGGGCAAGCATCGTTCCCTGTATCTGGGGAATAAGTTGGCCCTGCGTGTATTGTATCATGTTGAGTGCGGCACCGACACCGATGTAGAGTGCAATCGGATAACGGGCGAGCCAACTCAAATTCGGTACAAGTTGGAGTAATAATACAACACCAAGCATACCGGGGATAAGTGCGGCATAATGGCCGTCAAGTACCGGTACGACGACATTCGGGCGGATGATGCTTTGCCACACGACGGCGATATAGTAGCCGGTGGAGATACCGACAAAGATGTTTTCCGCCATGCGGTAGAGCGGATTGTCTTTATACAAAAAGCTGAAAAGGATTAGCGTGAAAATCGCGGCAATCCAAGTACCAAGCATGTCCATCAGCGATTTCCTTTCTGCCGCCAGCGAGACCACCATTTGGGTATCAGCGCGATATTCCCCAACAAGACAAATCCAACGATGACGAGATGCGCCATCGATTGTGCATCCATTCCAATAGTCGCTTTACCGGGGGCACCAACGAGCTTTTCATACTCCGCGGCACCTTTTAACCCACCCAACATCCCAACCAATTGACCGGACTGGATATAGGCCTTGTACTGGGGAATGCTGACCGCAGTCACGCCGCACGCCATCGGTACGCCGAATTGCGAATGCCCGATGTTAATGAAGAAATCGACGGTGGCACCATGGGCGATATCGACCATGAATGAAAGTTTCTTGTAATTAGGATAGCGTTTGAAAATCGTCATCGTATCAGTATTGAATCCGCGGTGATCCTGCGGGAACGGTGCCGTCCAAGAACTCCCAAGCGTCAAGAGAAGGACATCGTTACCCGTTTTGAATCCGAGATTGACGTAATCTGTGCCATACTTGCGGTTATACTCTTTACCCAATTCCGTGAGGATACGGTCGGCGATGGGGGGTGTCGGGGGATAATTGGTATAGACTATAAGCGGCAGACCACGCTTCATGACGTGGCGGCACAATGCAATCGCCATCGGCTGACATTCGGGAATCGAAGTGGGATCGAAATCGAAACAGATAAGGACAGCGGATGAGTCGGGGAGCGATTCAATTTTATCGTAAATCGCTTTTGAATTCGAGCTGACGGAGAGCGGGAGATTCAACGGCCAAATAAGCGGTACGGACACACCGAGCGAGAGCATTAGGTAGATGAACCAACGGGGAAGGGTGCCTAATTTATCGAAAAGTTTTTGCATGTTTTACCTTCCTAGCCATGAACGTTCGATACCGAGCAACGTCTTCAATCCGGTTGCTACCAGCCCCAACGCGGAACCGATGAGGAGTGCGCGTTGTGCGGCAAGCGAAGGGACATTCAATATCCATTGTGAGATAACCGTGCTCTTCGCCCACATCGATTCACCGACGGGAACGGAGCCAATCATGACAATTACCGCTGAAACTAATAGAAGGGTCGCCATCACATTTTTAACGCGGAAGGCGCGGTAACTGGCGCTTGCTACATAGAACGCGAGGAAGGCGAACATGGTAGCTTGCATCGGATTCTGTACATTTTTGAATAACCATTGGAATGTTCCATTGGGGCCGTAATCAAAAAAGATGCCGAGAGTAGCCATGACGATGAGGAAGACGACTAAGACGGCGCTGTATTGCCACCCCTCGCTACGGCTGCTAACGCGACCGAGATGGTTCAACAAAACGCTGAGACCACCCATCAGGAAGCCGAAACCGCCGATGATGATAATCCAATTATCGAGCCCGTCCTGTACCGCAACGGCACCGGAAGAGTTGATAAAGAATGCGGCAAGGATAATTATCCCCGAAATGCCGCAGATGATAAAAGCAATTAAATCTCTCATTCGTTACTCAATTGTGATTTTAATCAGTTCGTCGTGAAAAAGCTTTTCTTCCACAAAATTCGATGCACACTCGATACATTGACGGCAAGTGGTTTCAAATTTCTTGTTTATTCGGATGTATTCCATCCCTTCCTCAGTTGTCATCTCGCAACCGAGTAAATCTCGGCAGTGAAGTGCGCCGTTCTTTTCAAGAAATTTGCGGGTAAACTCACGCATGACATCGTAAGTGTGGAATTTAGAAGGTTGGTCGGCACAATCGGTCATACCGTATTTGCCGCCAATTAGCATATAGGCGCCGGTTGCGGCTCCGCACACTTCCTGCATCCGGCCCATCCCACCACCGAACCCGCAGGAGAGCTTCAATGCAGTTTTTTCATCGACACCCAGCAACGGGGCATATGTGGAAAAAACGGCTTGTGCACAATTATAGTGCAAAGAGAATTTTTTTATCGCCTCATTTGAATAAGTCGACATCCCACTACTCCACGTTGAACCAATTGATGAAGTCGCCCCATCCCCATATTGCGGCGGCGATACCGACTAACATGGTTGCGGCAAATACGGCTTTGGACCAATCCTGTCCAAGGATGGTTCCCAAAAGATTTGGTTCGCGGGTGAGGTATGCGCTCGCGGCAAAAAGCTCTTCGCTCATCAGCGTATAGTCGCAGGAGGCAAGAAAGAATGGCAACTGGTGCGGTTGTGCGGTTCCGGCGATTTGAATAGCGCCGGTAGCGTTGCCTGCTTCGGACATCAATAATGACTCAGCGTAAAATTCACCGAGTAAGAAATTCGCGGCAGTTTTCTCACGTACCATGTGTCCGGCAACGGCGGACGCGAACGCGAATTGGTTGTCGGTGATGTAACGGATGCGGTCGGGGTTATAGAAGTCAGGTCGTCCGGCGGCAAGGTAGCTGTTCTTTACAGTCTCCTGCGCAGTCGTCATAACGAGGGGGTAGGTGGTCATGACGTCCAAGGGGACTTCATAGTTGGCGGATTTTTTTGCGACCACTTCCAGAATGGAAAGTGCGGCAATCGTCTGGATACTGCTGACGTCCATACTTCCGGGAACGAAAAGGATGGGCTTTCCCATTTCAGCGGCACGGCCTATGGCTTCATCAAGGGCATCCAAACCACCAATGCGGCGAAGGGTCAACGGCTTTCCTTTGCGGGCAAGCATCAGGAACGTCAAGACCAAGCCGGATATGACAATGAGGAAGATGAGGACGTTCGCCCGTTCACTGTGGAACCACCCTTTTTGCGCAGTGGCGGCGACAGTGGTGTCGGCGGCGGGGGCGGTTTCGGCAAAGGAAATCGTCGCAAAGAAACAACTCAATAAGAGGAGCAGTGCGAGAATTCGATGACGAACAGGGATGAAGAAAGGATGAATTATCCGGCGAATCAGTGGTGTTCGCATAGGTATCCTTCGGTTAACTCGGGTTTTTTACTAACGGTTGGCAAGCCGCTTCGACAAACGATACCTTAAACAAGGTAGTTAAGTTTGGATAAAGTAACCTGTTTTATCAGGTTCTTCAAGTAAGAAAGAATGATGGTAAAAGAAACAACCGGATACGATTGGATTAACAGTCAGCCACAGCTTGCGGCACTGATTGAACAACTTGCATCCGTGAAACGCATTGCATTGGATACTGAGTTCATCGGAGAAGGGGTGTATATGCCCCGGCTGTGCCTTATCCAAATCACTGCGGATAATCTTGTAGTTCCGGCATTAGTCGATCCATTGGCGAATTTAGATTGGAAAGGTTTAGCGAAGATTTTCGCTGATGAAAAAATCGAGAAAGTATTACACTCACCGCGACAAGATTTAGAAATCGTTCATCAGGTGTTTGGTGTGGTGCTGAAACCGGTATTCGATACCCAACTGGCGGCGGCTTTCTTAGGGTATGGCGACCAACCGGCACTGGCACGGATGCTGTTGGATGAGTTAGGTGTCGTACACGAAAAAGGGGAGCGGTACACCGACTGGGCGGTGCGTCCGTTAAGTAATGGACAACTCGTGTATGCGGCTCAGGATGTAGCGGATTTATTGCGTTTACGGGATCAACTTGCGGAAAAATTGAAAGCGGCAAAACGGTACGATTGGTTCTTGGAAGAGTCGGTGACAGCAAACCGGAGTGAAGTATTCATCCGCAATGACGATGATGCATGGCAGAGAGTAGGGGATAAGAGAGGACTGCGCCGAAAAGAACTCATTGTGTTACGGTCACTTGCTGCGATGCGGGAACGGTTAGCACGGAATGCGAACCGGCCCCGGGAATATATTATTGCAGACAGAATTATCGTTCAGTTAGCGCGTTCACAACCCCAAAACGAAGCGGATTTAAGCCGGATGAGGGGTTGGAAAGGGGCGAATGCAGCGACGATAGAAGCAATTCTCGAAGCGATACAAGACGGGCGGTCGCGCAATGATTTGGTAATTTCCGACGACAATGGTACGGCACCGACATTAGAAACAATGGCGTTGGCGGATTTACTCGCGGCATGGGTAAAGGTCATATCCCAACGGAAATTGATTGCGGGGTCGTTGCTCGCGGTAAGAAGCGAGATAGACGCATTTGCAAGATGGGGAGCCGAGACACCTACAAAACCGATGCCACCGGTGCGCTTCACGAAAGGATGGCGCTGGGAGTTTTTGGGTAAGGATTTGGCATCACTGGCAACGGGAAAGAAAACAATTGGGTTGAGTTCCGATTCGGAACATGTGCTGTCGATAAAATAACGAAAATTTGCCATTGAGATTGATTTATTCGATATTAAAAGTGAACTCGTATAAAATGAAATAAAGTTACTAAAATCATTTAGGAGTTTCGTTATGAAAACTGAGAAAGCCGCTAAGCAAGCAACATCCAGTAAAGAGAACCCCGCGGTTGATGCATTTATTAGTACTTTGAAAAAATGGCAGAAAGAAGTGATCCTGTTGAGAAGGATCATTCACGGTTTCCCGCTGGCTGAAGAATTGAAGTGGGGTGTTCCTTGCTACACTCTTGACAAAAGTAACATCGTCTTAATACATGTATTTAAAGAATACTGTGCGCTTTTGTTTTTCAAAGGTGCTTTGCTGCATGATGCCAATGGTTATCTAATCCAGCAAACAAAGAATGTACAGGCGAGCCGGCAGATTCGGTTTACGAATGTCGATGAAATCGTTGCATTAGAAAACGACATTAAGAGTTATGTATATGAAGCGATTGAGGTGGAAAAAGCCGGTTTGAAAGTGAGTTTTAAAAATACGACAGAATTCCCCATTCCTGAAGAATTTCAAATTAAGTTACATAAAAACCGTGCCCTGAAAACAGCTTTTGAAGCGTTAACCCCCGGACGGCAAAGAGCGTACCTGCTTTACTTTTCGGCACCCAAACAAGCCAAAACCCGAGTATCAAGAGTTGAGAAATGTATACCGCAAATCCTCGATGGATTAGGGTTGAATGAGTAGGAAATTGACGTAAAAATGATTTCTGACGAAAAGATAAAACAAAGGATACAAGAAATGTTTAAGGGACAGAATGAATTCTGTCCTACGTAAAGAAAAAGAAGAAAGAAAATGAAAATGGCGGGTTCACAAGCCCGCCACTATTTTTTCAAGCAAATGTACTTTGCTGGGGAATAGGGATTCGAACCCCAATTCGCAGATCCAGAGTCTGCTGTCCTACCATTAGACGATTCCCCAAGGTAAGAGATATTGGATGGGCTAAATTAGAATAATCTCCGTCATTTATCAAGTAACGCTTGTGAACGTGCTTTGCATGGGGATTTGCGGATTACAGTTTGGTCTTGAAATCGGGTGGAAAGACCGAACGCAAGATATCCATTCCTTGTTGGTGCAGTTGCGCCGGTGATGCCCAGATGCAACCTTGCTCCAATACGTCATCACCCATTGCGAAGCTCGAAACAATGCCACCCGCTTCGCGAACGATGACTTCTCCCGCCGCCATATCCCACGGTCCTAAATTCAATTCCCAGTAACCATCGAGTACACCGGATGCGACCCAACACAAATCAACCGAAGCAGCACCACACCGACGCATCGAACTACCCGTTAAAAATAGTTTTCGCCACGCATCGATATATAACTCGGCGTATTGTTTCGCGCGGAAAGGAAAACCGGTCGCAAAAATTGCATCGGCAAAGTGGATTTCCGAGTCAACATGAATTCGTTTACAATTTCGCGCGGCACCAATTTTATCCCCTGCCGACCATAAATCGTTCATAGCAGGATTAAATACAACTCCAGCAATTCTCTTTCCATACTTACTATTACTTGATACTTTACTTTGTCTATCTTCCAACCCGATTGATACAGCGAATATTGGAATTCCACGAAGGAAATTTGTCGTTCCATCGAGTGGGTCAATAATCCAGCGATAGCGAGCGTTGGTATCCCGACTCGAACCCTCTTCGCCTAAAAAATCGAAGTCGGGGTACAGTTGACCAAGTTGTTCGAGACAAAGCGATTCGGATTCTTTGTCGGCGATGCTAACAAAATCATGGGCGGCTTTGGTGACGATTTCCGATGAAGAGATTTTGCCATAATAATTCATCAAGAGTGCACCCGCCGCATTTGCCACTTTACTCATATCGGCGAGTACTTTTTTCAAATCAAGTTCATTCTTTTACTATCCAATAAATTTGTGTTTATAATCTGCGCGGACGTCTGCGCGACAAGCGGTACAACGGTATTGTCATGAGCAAGAGCGTAACAATGAGCGAACCAACCGGATCGAATGTCATCGTTCTTAAACTGATACTATAAGGGCCGCCACTCCGAAGTTTTTTACCATCCCATTGCCAAAAGAGGGTATCGGCACTGGCGGAATCGGCATTCGATGTTAGTTGTTTGCCCCGTACTTTTAGCGAGACAACTAATTTCTCATCCTCAAGTTCGCGATAGGTATCATATACGACTTTCAGCGATTTACAGACGGCAAGGGCGTGTGGAACCTTATCCGGCGGCAGGGAGTTGATTAGTATTGTATCCTGAAGGTACTTGAAGATATCGATATCGTTTGACGCCGGGTCTTCGACATTCAATCGCTGATACCAATAATCAGATATTTCTTCGCTCCACTTTTTCCCTTTAATTGAATCGCCGGGATAAAGTGTATCATATATGTGTTCAAGCATGTTGTCGACAATCAAACGATAAAATTTTAATACGATTTGACCGTGCTCTTTGTCAAGATGCTCTTCGGTCTCGGCGGTGAGAGGGAATTTAGCTTTCTTGAGTGAATCTACCGGATTATCGGGCATTCCTTTTTCGGGATCAGGAAACGGAAAGAAGGAAGCGCCGGGGACTTCACCACTCACTTGGTTAATTCGAATGAAACCCAAATAGTAGTGATGGAAACTCAATTCGGGTGTAATGGGAGAAGGTGCTGTCATTCCTTGCTTTTGGGTGCCAAACGGATGTCCGCGCCAGATTCCATGTTGTTCAAACTTACCTTCTTTTCCATCTTCGGTTTTTCGTGGTGACCGGAGAATCCAATCCGCTTCATCGTAATTGGGAAGGTTTCCCGACTGGATGTTAACACTATCTCCAGTCCAAAAGAGTGCTACCTCCGGTGCGTGATAACCATCCCAGCGAATAAAGAAGCGGCGCTCAAGACAACCGGATGTGGTAATCAAAAACAACAACAAGAGAAAAAGAAAAGTTTTAGTTGTTTTCATGGGATAAAATATCCTATCGGGAAACGTGAAGTATATTGCCGATAAACGGATTTACATTGAGAATAGAATAAAGTCCAAGTTTGCATCGGCTCAACCTTGAGTGTATGTTCCAATATAGTATGCATTTTGATATAGATACACCGCTTACCCGTACTGTTGCTCTCGTGGTCGCACTCATGTTGTCGGCATATATCCTGCCGCAACAGGTTTCCGCGTACTCAAAAAAAGAAAAAGGTGCGCATTTCCTCGATTCGCTTCGGCGAGCGGATTCACTCGCCCTCCTTAAAAGAGTTCCTGCAGAAGACACTGTCAAGATAACGCTTCGTACCCTCGAAGCAGTACAAATGGATAGCGTCGAGGGCTTGATGTTATTGGCGGATGCACATTGGTCGGTTAAAAATTACGATAAAGCCGGATTGTTCATTCGCGCGGCATTTGCCCAATACAGCAAGATTACTCCGAATGGCGACGATTTCCCCGCAGCACGTTATGACTCACTTTATAACAAATTGGTTTCGCGATACCGTGAATTTTTAGCGGTACAACCGGAATTGCCGCCGGAAACGCCGTTAGACGTGTTGTTGGAAGAAGACACCGAACACTTGGTGGTACCGCCAAAGGTGAGGACAAGGGTCGATTCACTTTTCAAAGTGACACAAAATGAAGCGACCAAAATCAAGAGTGTCTTTGATAAGTACCAAAAACGACAACCGAGCACGACACCCATCACTCAGCCGATACTACCACCAGTACCGGTGGTAACAAATCGTCGCGTGGAAAATGCGATTACGTTTTTTATTACGCGCGGCTCGGGCATTTACCAAAAGTGGATGGAGCGGTCAGGCCGGATGATGCCGGTGTTGATGCCGATTCTGCGGGAAGAGGGGATACCGGAAGAGCTGTTTTGCCTCGCCATGATTGAATCGGGATTGAATCCGAATGCATTGTCACGGGCGAAAGCAGCGGGTATTTACCAATTCATCAATAGCACTGGTAATCTGTACGGCTTACAGACCGGTGGATGGTATGATGAGCGACGCAATCCCGAAAAAGCGACGAGAGCCGCATGCCGGTATCTGCGCAAACTCTACGAGGATTTCGGAGACTGGTATCTGGCGATAGCGGCATACAACTGTGGGGAAGGGCGGATTTCGCGGACAATTCGACGGGAACGTACGGAAGATTATTGGCGGATGAAGCGGTTGCCACGAGAAACCCGGAATTACGTACCAACCTACCTTGCCACATTGTTAATTTTTCAAGAACCGGAACGATGGGGCTTTACCGCACCGGTTTGGGAATCGCCGTGGCGATCGGATTCGGTCCGGATTGATGGTGTAGTCGATTTAGCGGTTGCAAGCAAGATTCTTGGCATACCGACGGATGAATTGAAATGGCGCAACCCGGAATTGGTGCAATTTTGTACGGATCCGATCGATAGTTGTTCAATCTTGAACGTACCTCGCGGTATGGGGAAGATGCTGAAGGATTCGCTTGCGAAGCTATCTGAGGATAGAAAAATCCGGTGGGTAGACCACGTAGTTCGTAAAGGGGAGTCACTGCGGTCAATATCACGTAAATACGGCATCCCGGAGAAAGCAATCGCTGAATTGCCGTGGAATTCAAACGGAATAAGAAGAAAAAAGAATGTTGTGGTCGGGGCGACCATCCGATTCCCGACTCCGGTCGAACAACCAACCGACCAAGCGTCGTTATAAGTGTAGGGGTTTACTTCCAATTTGCGGTTAAATGTATTATTTTAACCGAGTTGAGCGATTTGATTACAGGAATAGTATGAGGACGAAAGACATTGTTGTAGGAGTACTTGTACTATTAGGATTTGTCATCCTGTTAGCTGTCGTCGCTAATATTTTCAGCAGTAAAGACCGGACAACTTCGATGCGGTTTGCCGCAGGAAGCGGTAAAGTTGGTATAGTAGAAGTAAACGGGGTTATTAAAGACTCCCGTAAAACGGTTCTTTGGATCGACGAATTGAAGAAAAACCGGGACGTACGTTCAGTCGTAATCCGTGTCGATTCGCCGGGCGGTGCGGTTGCCCCTTCGCAAGAAATGTATGAAGCGATAAAAACGCTTAAAAAAGCGGGCAAACACGTAATCGTTTCAATGTCTTCGGTAGCCGCCAGCGGCGGTTATTATTTATCGGTTGCCGCGGATACAATTATCGCCAATCCGGGCACGATTACCGGTTCGATTGGCGTCATCATGCAGTTACCAGTGGTAAAGAAATTAGCGGATAAAATCGGTATTGGTATGGAAACGATTAAATCCGGTAAGATGAAAGACGTCGGGAATATGTACCGCGAAATGCAACCGGAAGAGCGTGCATACCTACAAGCCAGTATCGACGACACTTACGACCAATTCGTTTCAGCGGTTGCTACCGGTCGGAAAATGACGGAAGCGCAAGTCCGGGAATTGGCTGATGGGCGGATTTATACCGGACGGCAAGCGAAAGCGAACGGTTTAATCGATTTAATCGGAACCTATGACGATGCGATAAAGCTTGCGGCTCGGCTCGGCAGTATCAACGGCGAACCGAGACTGGTCAAGGCGAAACCGGCGAAAACGGGATTGCTGGCACTGCTTGTCGGAGATGAAGATGAGAGTGAACAAGCATCGGCAAGTTTATTTGGTAAGCTAATTCCGAACCCAATGCAGATGGGTACTTCCGGTTTCGAATACCGGTGGGTTGCGGAATAATTTTCGTACTATTTGTACATTCTATTATTGAATCATTATCCCGGAATCGGGAATCAGTAAAACACCAAAGTCGAGGGTGCTATGAGGAAGGCAGAATTAGTAGAGCGGATCGCGAAACATACCGGTATTACCCGTGTTGAAATCGCAACGGTAATCGATAGTTTCATTGGTGAAGTTCGTAATGCGATTGCGGAAGGCCATTCAATCGAATTACGCGGTCTTGGTTCGTTCTCATCCCGTACCAGAAAATCGCGAATCGGGAAAAACCCACGTACCGGTACGAATGTACAAGTACCGGCGAAGCGGGTTCCCTCGTTCCGGATATCACTCGATTGGAAAAAATCTCTTCTTCAAACGGAAGACGTAACAAAAGAATAAGAATTGAACAATTAGGAGGTTCCATTGCCCTGCGGTCGTAAACGTAAACGGCACAAGATCGCTACCCATAAGCGTAAAAAACGGCTTCGTAAGAATCGGCACAAGAAGAAAGTGCGCTAATTCTCGCGTAGTTGCGAACAGTTCCGTCGCTTCCCTTCCCCGTCGGGGGGAGGGAACGCTTGTTTTCTGAAAGGACGGATTCGTGCTTTCACCAACCGGTTCCACCGGGGAAATCAAACCGCTTTCGGTAGCGGACTTGACCTTAAAAATCAAGACACTTCTCGAAAGCGCAATCGAAGCGTGTTGGGTTGAAGGAGAAATCTCCAACTTAACCTACGCTTCATCGGGACACGTCTATTTCACATTAAAAGACGCACGGTCGCAAGTCGGCTGTGCGGCTTGGCGCTCTAAGGCGCAATCGTTCCCGCTGCGGCTCGAAAATGGAATGAAATTGCTGTGCTTCGGTTCGGTTCAAGTTTACGAACCACGGGGGCAATACCAATTAATCATCGACCGGGTGATTCCCGCCGGAACCGGAATGTTACAACTTCAGTTTGAAGAATTGAAACGGAAGTTATCGGCGGAAGGACTATTCGACGAAGATAAAAAACGTCCATTGCCGATGTATCCGAATCGAATTGGAATTGTAACCAGCCCGACCGGTGCTGTGATTGAAGATATGCTAAGGATACTCGGCGAACGGTGGCCGGTAGCAGAAGTAGTTTTATATCCGGTGAAGGTGCAAGGCGAAGGTTCCGCACTGGAAATTGCGACTGCGATACAGCAATTCAATAAATTCTGCGGGCTGGATGCGAGCGAACGACTACAGGTCGATGTGATGATTATTGGCCGTGGTGGTGGTTCATTGGAAGATTTATGGTCGTTCAACGAAGAGATTGTCGTGCGTGCTGTAGCGGCTTCTGAAATTCCGATTGTGTCGGCAGTGGGACATGAAATTGATTTTTCGTTGAGCGATTTTGCGGCAGATGTGCGGGCTCCGACTCCCACAGGCGCAGCCCAGATGGTAACACCGTCGCGGGATGAGACGCTGGCTTCGCTCGAAGACCAACGGCGAAGTATGACAGGCATTTTACAACGGCGATTGCGTACGGAACGGCAACGGATCGAGCAGTTGATGAAACGGAGCGGCTTCCGGCGGCCAATCGACCGGCTGATGCAGTTGTCGCAACGGTTAGATGATTTAGACCGGCGCTCGATGTTGGCATTTAAAACGATTTTATCCCGTAGCAGTGAAAAAATAAATTCTCTTACGATGCGGTTCGAAGCGCTGAATCCGTTACGGTTATTGGCGCGAGGATTTGCGGTAGTCAAAAAGAGCGACGGGACAATTGTGCGCTCACCGAAACAAGCACAGCCGGGTACTGCATTGACTATTCTGGTTCAGGAAGGTGAGATTTTCGCAACCACGATGGAACAGGTGTAATCATGTCCGACAACAACTCAAGCAAAGTCACAATCGATTTAACCAAAATGACGTTTGAAGCGGCAGTCGAACGCTTGGAAGAACTGGCGCAAGCGTTGGAAGACGGTGAGATTTCCATCGAATCGTCGTTGGCGGCATACGAAGAGGGGCAGACGCTGTTCAAATATTGCCAACAAAAATTGCAGGATGCGGAAAAGAAGTTGCGCAAATTTGACGAATTGACGGACGGCAACTCATGAGTGAGCGGTTACGAATAGGTATCTTTGCCAATCTACGCAAACCGAAAGTATGGCAGGAAGTGCCGAACTTTATACGGTGGATAGCGCATCGCGACGTCGAACTGATCATCGACGAATCGCTAAAAGATTTGGATCATCTTGGTGAATTTGAAACCGCGCGTATCGGCGACGTGGCACAACGGCTCGATGTGGTACTCTCATTCGGTGGCGACGGTACGCTGTTGCGGTGCGTCAGTGAAGTCGCAGACGCGGAAACCCCGATACTCGGCATCAATCTTGGCGGACTGGGTTACCTTGCGGAACTTTCGATACCGGAGTTGTACGGGTGGACGGATACGCTGTTAGCCGGCCAATTCCACTACGAAGAACGGATGCTGTTACAAGCGGGTAAAACCGGTGGTAATTCAAAAACACTTCTTGCGTTAAATGATTTTGTGTTCGACCGGGGACACCACAGCCGCACCATACGAATACGTACCGCAATCGACGGTGAGTTCCTGAATATGTACACGTCCGACGGCATTATTATTTCGACCCCAACCGGCTCGACTGGCTATTCGCTTTCATCGGGCGGGCCAATTCTGGAACCGACGCTCGATGCGTTGATTTTGAATCCGATATGTCCGCACACGCTCGCACACCGCCCGATGGTGATTCGAAGCGACCGGAAACTGACGATTGAAACGGATCCGGGTTTCATTGCGAATGTTATGGCCGACGGTGAGTACGTCGATACGATTGAATACGGTGAAATGATGACAGTACAACGCGCACCGTTCAATGTGAAGTTGGTGAATTTTAACGGGAAATTATTCTACCAAGTATTGCGCGAGAAACTACGATGGGGCGAAGATACCCGTCATCCCGAGCGGTAACCGAGGCACTACGTGGGCTTATTCAGCAAACTAAAAGATACACTTTTTAAAACCAGAACTGCGATTGTCGAGAAGGTAACGGAAATCGTTACGGGGCGCCCCCGTATCGATGCGGCAGTACTGAATGATTTGGAAGAAATACTTATCTCGGCGGATTTCGGACCGGATATTGCGAATCGAATCGTCGCCGATGTGAAACAAAAAGTACAACGCGGTGAAAATGATTCGGCTTCGCTGAAACGGCTAATCAAAGAAGCGTTAGTCAGTTTATTGCCATCAAGTGAATTGAGTTATCCGATTAGCAAACCACATGTGATTTTGCTCGTCGGTGTCAATGGTTCGGGTAAAACGACGACACTGGGAAAACTCGCGTCATTCTATCAAAAGCAGGGACTGACGGTCGTTGCGGCGGCGGGTGATACATTCAGGGCAGCAGCGGTAGAACAATTGGAAATTTGGGCAAAGCGATCAGGTGCAGAATTTATTTCGGCGAAAGAGGGGGCGGATCCGGCATCAGTGGCACATGACGCAGTGAGTGCGGCATTGGCGCGAGGCCGGGATATCGTTCTTGTCGATACAGCAGGACGATTACAAGCGAAAAAGAACTTGATGGCGGAACTGGAAAAAGTGGTGCGAGTGATTGGTAAAGCGCTACCGGGCGCACCGCATGAAGTGTTGTTGGTATTGGACGGAACGACGGGACAGAATGCGCTTTCGCAAGCAGATATATTCGGCAAACAAGCCGGAGTGACAGGATTGATTGTCACCAAATTGGATGGCACTGCCAAAGGCGGGTTTGTTTTTGCGATTAAAGAAAGGCTCGGATTGCCGGTGAAGTGGGTGGGGACTGGCGAAAAGATGGAAGACATCGAAGTATTCGATGCCCGGAGTTTTGCCGAAGCAATGGTAGGTGAATGAATCCTCTTTCGGAACGCGGCGTACACTTGGTTCAACTCGGCTGTTCGAAAAATAGCGTGGATGGCGAACGATTTCTCGGCTTATTGGAAAGCCGCGGGGTAAAAATCGAACGGAACGCCAACCATGCGCGCGCCGTGGTGGTCAATACGTGCGGTTTTATCGAACCGGCGCGGGAAGAAGCCATTAGCGAAATTCTAAATGCGATAAAATTGAAATCGGAAGGGGTAATCGAGAACGTATTCGTTATCGGTTGCCTTGTTACGCGAAGTGGCGCAGAATTGCAACGCGAATTGCCGGAAGTGGATGGTACGTACGGTGTGGAAGAGTGGCAGTACTTAGTGGAACGGCTTACTATCGACAAAGGGCCGATTTCATTGCAAGGGCCGATACCGCGAAAATTATTGACTCCGAAACATAGCGCATATCTGAGAATAGCGGACGGTTGTAACCGCGGATGCTCGTATTGCGCGATACCGATGATGCGGGGAAAGTACAAATCAACACCGATGCGCGAGTTAGTGCAGGAAGCTGAGCAACTGCGAAGCCGCGGAGTAAAGGAACTGATTGTTGTAGCGCAGGAGTTAAACGATTACGGCAAGGACTTAGAACAACCGGAATTGTTTTCGCAATTGATGCATGAATTGGATGATTTAGCGTTCCCGTGGTTACGGATTCTCTATACCCATCCACCGGCATTCAATGATAAATTTTTAGAAGTGCTTGCTTCGACGAAAACATTGGTTCCCTATATCGACTACCCGATTGAGCACAGTCATCCGAAAATTTTATGGTCGATGGGACGTAAGAAAGGGCCTGACCATCTGTTGTTCTGGATAAAACGGATGCGGGAAGCGATACCCGACGTGGTTATCCGAACCAGCATAATCGTTGGCTATCCGGGTGAAGGGGATGAAGAATTCGAGCAACTGTATGACTTTGTCGGTGAGGCGGGTTTCGAGCGGTTAGGCGTATTTCTTTATTCACCGGAAGAGGGAACACGAGCGAATCTATTGACTGAACCGACGGCATCGCGGGAGATAGCGGAAGAACGCCGGGAAAAAATTCTCGATGTCGGATTCGAAATCGCTGATACTTTCCACAAGAAACAAGTTGGTAGAAAAGTCGATGTACTGGTGGAAGGGAAGGAGAGAGGCGTTTGCTGGGGGCGGACGGTATGGGATGCACCAGAAATCGACTATCGGGTAGAAATACCTGACGCACTTTTGAGAACAGGAAAAATGGCTTCTGTCACATTGACGGAAGCATGGGAAGGGGGATGGAAAGGGGTCGTACCGAACACCCTTTCTATCGCGGTAAATTCGTAACACTGGTATCCGGTGTTCGTTTTTAACAGGAAATACATGCCAAATCGTTTTTCATTCGTTTTTATTCTGTTTCTACTGTTACTGAGCTGCGCATTCGCTCAGTTTCAGATGTCGAATCCGAATAGTGAATTGGAAATCGGCATGCCGAAATTCCGATTGGCACCGGAAACAATTTTTTCCGACCATCCCGAAATGTCACGCGTCTTGATTGCGATTCGTGTTCCCTACAATGTTTTCCAATATGTCAAACATGACTCTACCTACAAAGCCGTTTTTGAAGTGTCCGCAGAATTGAGTAAGACCGAAAGGAAACACCGGAAAGAACCGGGCGTAGTGGTTGCATGGATGGACAGTATCGTCGTCCATACCTTCGCTAAGAGCATCAGCCGTACCGATTTTTTCTACACCAAGCGAACGGTAGACGTTGAACCGGGTAAATATAAACTCTTCGTCAAGGTAACGGATAACGACACCCGCTTGAATTGGGAAGAGACTGCAGACATCACTTTATTCAAACGCTCGGGTGACAGCTTGGCGGTAACGACTCCGGTAATTGCAAGGTGGATAGATAAACCAATACAACCAACCGATTTCATTCCATCAACAACCGATTTGCTTTATCCCGGACAGGACACAGCGTGGGTGTATTTGCAGATGGTTCCGGTCGGAACCGGTACGACACGCATTCATGAGAAAATCATCAAGGAAAAAGGCGAAGCGGTATTAGATACGATGATATTCTTGGATGCTGATCACCGCGCATTTACGATGGCATACCCAATTCCGGTGGCTAACCTAAGTTCGGGAACATATGACCATCAGTTCATCTTCGAACAAGCGGGACAACGCGTTGTACGGAATGTGAAATACCGGATTGGCATTCTTGGATTGCCGGCGCAAGTATTCGAATTAGAGAAAGCAATTAAGCAGTTAAAATATGTCCTGCCGGAGAAGTCGGTCGATTCGTTGTTGAAATTCGAAGGGGATAAACGGGAGCAAGCATTCCGAAATTACTGGGCACAGCGCGACCCATCCCCGAACACGGTAACGAACGAAAAGATGCAGGAATATTACCGGCGGGTGGATGCCGCCAATGCACGTTTCTCGCGGTCGCGGGAAGGGTGGGATACCGACAGAGGGATGGTTTATATCCTGTTCGGTGAACCAACCGACGTTGAATCACATCCATTCGTCACACAAGGACGACCCTACGAGATTTGGTACTATTCCAAGTCGAATCAACATTTTACTTTTGTCGATCAAGACGGTTTCGGCGAATACCGTCTCATCACACCATTATGGGAATGAACAAGAGAACAGTTCCACCACCACTACCGGCAGGTGCGCATATACGAGTTATCGCACCGGCAGGTTCATCGAAACCCGAATTACTTCAACACGGCACCAGCGAATTAACTAAACTCGGTTATCAGGTGAGTTGCTCGCCCGGTTGTTCGATTGAACCGGAACACCGGGGTGAAGCGTTTCTCGCCGCACCAGATGAAATCCGTTCAAAAGATTTGATTCAGGCGATTTGTAAAACTGATTGCGATGCGGTAATGGTAACACGCGGCGGTTACGGTACGATGCGGTTATTGGATGCTATCCCTTATCCCGGCGTCGAAAAGAAATGGATAACGGGATTCTCCGACCTAACCGCACTTTCGCTCGCATTGTACGAAAAACGGAAACTGGTCACGTTGAGTGGCCCGGTGGTAGCGGCTTCCAACGGATTCGATGCAAACGGTATCACAATGAATACGTGGAAGAATTGGGTCGGTGAAGCGCAACCGCAATCTTATTCGGTAACAGTAGAAAAATCGGGAACGGCGAACGGAGTTTTGCTTGGTGGGTGCCTTTCACTAATCGCCGCTATTTCGGGAACCCGTTATTCACCGAGTTATCAGAATGCGATATTGTTACTGGAAGACGTTGGGGAGGATGAGTACAGCATCGACCGGATGCTGGTACAACTTGCGCTCGGTGGTGTGTTCAAGCGGGTTGTGGGAGTCATCGTCGGACAATTTTGTACATACGAAGGTGTAATCGAACCACAAAAAAATGCTTTCACCGCGCGACGAGTAACCGAGTTAGTCGGTAAGCGGAGAGTGCCGGTGGTATCCGGTTTTCCGTATGGACATTTTTCGCAGCGGGTAACGGTTCCTATCGGCGGCGATGCGAAGATTTTTAAGAATACCATCACTTTATCATTAACGGAACGTAAAGCATGAAATTGAAAATTGCATTTTTCGCTTCAGGACGCGGTTCTAATTTACAAGCGATTCTCGAAGCCATCCGCGAAGGGTGGGTTGCGGCTGAACCGGTGTTATTGGTGACAGACAGGGAATGCGGTGCGGAAGAAATCGCAAAGGAATTTGGAGTTCCGCATCAACGGTTAGTTGCGAAAGAATTTGCGAGTGCCGAACAATGGCAGTCTGCAGTAACGGATGCAGTAAAAGCGAGTAATGCGGAACTAATTGTGTTGTGCGGCTATCTACGGCTGTTACCGGCGGAATTGTGCAAGCGTTTTCCAAACCGGATATTAAACATTCATCCTGGCCCGCTCCCGGAGTTTGGTGGAAAAGGAATGTGGGGACACCACGTCCACGAAGCGGTAATTGCAAGCGGTGCAAACTGGAGCGGCCCGACGGTTCATTTCGTGAATGAAGAGTATGACAAAGGGGACATCATCGTACATGTTCCCGTACCGGTACTGCCCGATGATACTGCGGAAACCCTTGCCGTGCGCATCTTGCCGGTCGAACATAAAATATTTCCAATCGTTATCGAGCAAACGATAGCACACATTTTCGGTATTACCAGCAAGTAATTTTATTTTATTGTGAAAAACTCTACATAGGAAAACCACAATGAGCAATATCATCCCGATTCGCAGGGCGCTCCTTTCCCATTCCGATAAACGCGGACTTACCGAGTTTGCATCGGCACTCCATAAACACGGCGCGGAACTTCTCTCAACCGGTGGAACCGCTAAAGCCATTCGCGATGCCGGTATCCCGGTAACTGAAATCGCCGATTACACCGGTGCACCGGAATTGTTCGAAGGGCGCGTCAAAACGCTCCATCCGAAAGTACACGGTGGATTGCTATACCGCCGCAATGTTCCCGAACATATCAACCAAGCAATAACACATAACATTCCACCGATTGATTTAGTAGCGGTGACATTGTATCCATTCGAAGAAGCACTCGCTTCGGGAAAACGTGGCGAAGAGTTAATCGAGCAAATTGATATTGGCGGGCCGTCGATGCTTCGCAGTGCCGCAAAGAATGCGGAATCTGTAGTGGTCATTTGCGATACCGACGATTACAAAGAAGTATTAGCACAAATCGAAGCACACGGCGGTGTGGATGAAGAGACACGCCGGAAATTAGCGGCAAAAGTATTTGCCCGTACTGCATGCTATGATGCCCTCATCGCCCGAGCACTGAACCCGGATCCGAAAGAGTGGCAAAAGTGGTTCGCACTTCCAATGGTCAACCCGGAACATTTGCGATATGGTGAAAATCCTGCTCAACGTGGTGCAATCTATCGTCTGGCGGGTGAAGACACCTTTGCATTGGCAGGAACTCGAACGATTGGCGGCAAGGAAGTTTCATTCAATAACTGGATGGACGTCGATGCTTCGACACGGATTGTAAAATCATTCGACCAACCGGCGTGTGTTATAGTCAAACACTCATCACCATGCGGTGTCGCAACCGGAGCGACATTATTAGATGCATACCGTGAAGCGGTGGCATGCGACCCAACATCGGCATTCGGTGGCGTGGTGGCAGTGAATCGTCCATTGGATGAAGCTACGGCGCACGCGATACGCGAACGGTTTACCGAAGTGGTCTTCTCGATTGAACCAGCCGAAGAAAAAGCGGGTGAAGTATTGGCCGGTGCGAAAAACTTGCGCTGGATTGTCGGTAAATTGTATGGCGAACCACCACATTTCCCTTATGAATTCCGCCGGGTGATGGGTGGAATGTTGGTTGAAGAAAACGACGCGGGAATCACACCCGTCGCGGATTGGAAGTGTGTCACCGACCACGCATCGGATGCGGAAGAATTGAAACTGCTTGAATTTTCGTGGGCAGTAGTCAAAGGGGTGAAGTCGAACGCCATTGTCTTTGCGAAGCGGGTCGGTGATGGCTATGCAACGATGGGTATCGGCGGCGGTGAAACGAGCCGGGTCGATGCGGTGGAAAATGCATTACGCCGCGCTACGACTTTCGGACACGATTTAACCGGATCGGTACTGGCTTCCGACGCATACTTCCCGTTCCCGGATGGCGTTGAGAAAGCAGTAGCGGCAGGTGTTCGGTCGATTGTGCAACCGGGTGGTTCGATACGGGATAAAGAAGCCATTGCGACATCAAATCAACTTGGTATTTCGATGTATTTTACTGGACGCAGGCATTTTCGGCATTTGTGAGAATTATGAAATATCTACTCTCTATTTCCTTGGTTACATTGCTGCTGTTTTTATCGGGTTGTCCGAAGGATCACTCGACGGGAACGAGTGCAGCCGACCGGCAACTTTACATGAACACCATTTCATCGAGTGGGTATGACCTCGTCGTAATGGATTACAGCCAAAACGGCGACGATGGTTCGGCATACCAACGGGGTGAGATTGATTTATTGCGGGCACGTGGTAACTGTCTGATATTTGCCTACTTGTCTCTCGGAGTGGCGGAAACAAACCGGTTTTACTGGCATAGTGATTGGGTAGCGGCAAACGGCACTACACCTTCGACAACGGCACCGAGTTGGTTAATACAGCAAGGAGCCCCGGCAAGGCCGAATTATCCGGCACGATGGCTGGTGAAGTATTGGGACACCGCGTGGAAGCAAATCATGTTTGGCCGCGACAGTTCTTATTTATCGCGGATTTTGCAAGCAGGTTTCGATGGCGTGTATCTTACAGGAATGGAATTTCGGGCGAATGAGACCGGAATCTCCAATCCTGACAGTGCAATGAAAACACTGTTGATTGAATTTGCCGATTCGGCAAGGACAATATCCGGCCATCCTAATTTCTTTGTCATCGGCCAAAATATGGGAGCGATGACACGATATTCGGATTTAGTCCAGACGCTCGACGGTGCCGCCCAAGACGCAATGTTTTATGGGTATGGTAATGGTGACGGGATACAGACACCACAGGCAGCATGGATAAGCTATACCGATAACTTATCACCGTTCGCACGCGCCGGGAAAAAAGTATTTGCGGTCGATTACCCGTATTCGTCGTCGCCGGATCAAGTATATTATGCATCACCGGCTATCGATTACATCTACAATGGGCGAAACCTGGCGATTGGGAATGGGTTGCTTTATTATCCGGCACCCCGGAATTTAGACGAGTTAACAATTATTCCGGGATACGAACCGGTTGTAAACGTGACGCCGACTTACACACTTAATCAGGTTCAGGAATTTTGTATTTTCCTGCGTCCGGGGCCGCATTAGACATTCGTACAGACATTTACCAAACAATGGTAAGAAACACACATATACAAAGAAGTTTTTTGAGATAATTGAATGGGCTGGTTTTCCAATTTTTTTACCAATGATATCGCTATCGACCTCGGTACTGCGAACACACTGATTTATGTCAAGTCACGCGGTATTTTTGTCCGTGAACCGTCGGTGGTCGCGTTGAACCGCAACGACCGTAAAGTTATCGCTATCGGCGCTTCCGCCCGCGAGATGATGGGGAAGGGGCACCGCAATATCGAAGTGATTCGACCGATGCGGGACGGCGTTATCGACGACGACGATGTTGCCGAGATAATGATTCGCAGTTTCATCCGCAAAGTTATCAAGAACCCGCTCAACCGTCCACGCATTATCGTTTGCGTTCCTTCAGGTGTTACTAAAGCGGAAAAACGAATTATCCGCGACTCGACGGAACAAGCCGGTGCCCGTGAAGTATACCTGATTGCGGAACCGATGGCGGCGGCGCTGGGTGTAGGTTTGCCGGTGCTCGAACCACTCGGTAGTATGGTTATCGATATCGGTGGGGGTACAACGGAAATCGCGGTGATTTCGCTCGGAGGCATTGTTGCGGATACATCGATTCGTATTGCCGGTGATGAGTTGGATGATGCGATCGTGAGTTTCATGCGCCGGAATTACAACCTTATGATTGGTGAACGGATGGCGGAAGACATCAAGTGCAAAGTTGGTAGTGCATTTCCGCTTGAAGAAGAGTTGTCGATGCTAGCCAAAGGGCGTGACTTGGTCAATGGCATCCCGAAGGCAGTAGAAGTCACCAGTGCCGATATCCGCGAAGCGATTAGTGATCCGGTTGCCTCGATTGTAAAGGCGGTTCGGCAGGCACTCGAAAAGACCCCACCGGAACTTGCGGCAGATATCCGCGACCGTGGCATTATCCTGACGGGTGGTGGTGCATTGTTACGTGGACTCGATGCGAAGTTACGGGAAGAGACCTCGCTTCCGGTCGAAGTCGCAGAAGATCCACTGACTTGCGTTGTGCGCGGAACCGGTAAAGTGCTGGACGACTTTGAACGGTTGAGCAAGGTGTTGTTGGAAAATTAATACACAGTGGGGAATTATATTTATTTGCCAATCCTATAGTAACTAATTGACAAATGAACTACTGAGTCAACATGAAAGTTAAGGATGGAATCCGGCTACTTGAATCGAAAGGATTGACTTTAATACAATTCAATGGCAGCCATCGTCAATACCAACATCCGACAAAATCAGGAACAGTTACTTTAGCGGGCCATCCGAACCAAGATTTACCAAAAGGGACGTGGAATTCAATTTTAAAACAAGCTGGATTGAAGGGGCAAAAATGAAAGGGCAAAGCTATTTAATCGTTATTGAAAAAACAAAAAATAATTTTGCTGCTTACGTTCCTGATTTACCAGGATGTGTGGCAACGGCTCGGACTCTGGAAAGCTTATTGAAAAGGATGAACACAGCCATTGAGTGGCATTTAGAAGCTATGCAAAAGTCAGGTTCTGACTGGTCTGCTGTTGCAAGAAATACAGTCAAACGAAATACTAATCGCAACGTTGCGCAAATTGCGCGGAAACAAAATTAGAAAAGAAAATGCTTTAATCACTCATTCGCGAATTACATTTGGCGATTGATGTAATTGAAAAATTAAACCCGGAGGTTGGGCATCTGCCCGACATCTCAATAAGTGCCCACAATCTTCAAAAACTTTTGGCGGCGCCACCTTGATTCTTGGGTGGCGCTTGCCTTGTGGATTGCTTCCATTCTACTCGCTATCGCAACGGGTGGAGCAACCGGCTCTGCGCTCCGTGCGACCCTCACGACCGGAACGGCATGGGTGACGTCGCCGCTGTTGTGGATACCACGCACGATTGCGCTTTGGCCCGATAACGCCCGTCTCCGCGAAGAGCTGATGAAAGCGAATGCAGAGAATTCATTCCTGCGTGAAGCAATGGCAGAGAACGACCGCCTTCGTACCATGCTCAATTTTTCCCCTCCCACCGGTTGGCTGTTCAAGAATGCGCAAGTTATTGCACGCTATCGCCGTATCGGTAACCGTCGCATCGTAATCAATCTCGGAAAAAGTAACGGGATAGAGTCACCGATGCCGGTGATGACGACTACTGGTTTAGTAGGGCGGGTATTGTCGGCGCGGATGTTTTCTTCGGAAGTGGAAATTATCGGCGACCCGCAAATGGGAGTCGCGGTACGTAACCGCCGTTCGCGGGTGGAAGGCATCCTGCGGGCTGACCATATCGGTGAACTTCATATCGATGGGGTTCCGCTTACATCCGATGTGCGCATAGGTGATGTTTGGGTGTCCGCCGGAGTCGGCGCGGTATATCCGAAAGGAATCTCGGTAGCAAAACAACTTCCGATGCCGGCACCCTCGAGCCACTTCCAAATTCTCCCGGTAGCCACGACCCAAGACCTTGATGGCGTTGAAGAAGTTTTCATCCTGACAAATTACGACCAAGTTGGTAAAGAAGGGGATGTCGATCAATGACCGACTATTTCAAATTTCCCCGCTACCTCTTTTTGTTGGTGCCGTTCCAAATTGTATTTGGAAGCCGCATCGCGCTTGGTAATGCCGTCCCCGATTTGATATGGATTGGGTTGCTGTGGGGGGCGCTGACCAGTTCACCCTACCGCGCAATCATTGCCGCATTCATCATCAGCCCGATTGCCGATTCGCTGGCGGGATTACCGCTTGGTATAACCGCAATCGGCTGGATACCGGCGTTGTGGTTCCTAAGCCGCGGGCGCGAAACAACATCGCCATTGACACGACTACGCTGGATTGGTTCGATCGTCTTCGGTGGTTTGGTGTGCGAGATTTTGATTCAATTTGTCGATTCACGCACCGGTGGAAATTTCATTCAACAGCTATTTTATGTCGGTCTCCCCTCGTTGGCATACACTACACTCTTCGCCGTCGCTCGCTCCGCTTTGTCGCCATTTGGCAAAAAATGAACCAATCCGAATCAAAAGTAAGTCGCCTTATCATCGCACGAGCGATTGCGTTGGTGCTGTTAAGCGTGATTTTCTTTCGACTGTTTTATATGCAGATTTTCGATCACGCATTTTACTCCAAACGCGCACTTGCCAACAGTATCCGCATTATCGACATCCCGGGGTTGCGCGGTGTGTTGTATGACCGCAATGGCGCAGTAATCGCGGAAAACACGGTCAGTTATTCTCTATTCATCACACCGAAAGATTTCGGGAAAGATGCCCACCGTTTGGATGAATTGTGCAAACTCATCGATCTCGATACTGCTGTTACGAGAGCGAAGCTATTCGGGCCACTCATCCCGAAGAACCGTTCCGTTCGCGTTCTACGGGACATTTCTTTTTCTGATATAGCGAAGTTGGAAGAATTAAGAACAGACTTTCCCGGTATCGATATAGAACAGGAAGCAAAACGTCATTATACGGCGGGTGTTGGTTCCCACTTCTTAGGGTATGTGAGTGAACCAAACGAAGAAGAAGTTACGAAGAATCCGAATCTCCATGGCGGCACGATGGTGGGGAGGAGGGGCATCGAAAAGACTTATGATTCGTTGCTGCGCGGTACACCGGGCGCACGTTACCGATTGGTGGACGTCGCGGGACATGAACTTGGCGGCTTGGAAGAAATGCCGGATTTGCCGCCGGGGCCCGGGATTCCACTCAGATTAGGTATCGATTTGCGGGTGCAGGCGAAAGCAGAGTCATTGCTTGCCGCTACCGGAAAGAGTGGTGCGGTCGTCGCAATCGAACCGAAGACCGGTGAGATTATTTGCCTCGCGTCGGCACCGACATTTCCACCGACGCTATTTGATGGCGCAATTTCCGGAAAAGTATGGAACGACTTATATGCCGACTCGGCAAAGCCGTTATTCAATCGCGCACTACAAGCGGCGTATCCACCCGGTTCCACTTTTAAGATGACAACCTTGACGGCGGCTTTGGAAAACGATGTCATCGACACCAACACAACAATTTTCTGCGGCGGTTCTGTCGCGGTAGGTAACCGGGTTTTTAAAGATTCCTACCACAAAGGGCACGGAACGATGAAGGCGATGATTTCGATTGCCGTATCGTGCGACGTCTTTTACTATGTGTTAGGACAACGGGTAGGATTAGGTCGGCTTTATTCGATGATGAACCGCGTCGGGTTCGGTAAAAAAACCGGAGTCGATTTGGATGCGGAATCGAGCGGGCTTGCCCCATCTCCGGCATGGTATGAAAAAAGGAATTACCCTTGGGCGGCGGGTACACTTGCGAATCTTGGTATTGGTCAAGGCGAAATTCTTGTTACACCGATTCAACAAGCGTGTTATGCAAGTATGTGGGCGAACGGAGGGTGGTATATGGTCCCCCATATCGTGGAAGCCATCGGCGATACGGCGCACAAAGGGCAATGGAAACCGTTCGAACCGAAGAAAGTCGATTTGCAGTTACAACCGTGGATAGCGGATTTCGTGCGGCGGGCGATGCGGCAAGTGGTTGCGTATCCGGGCGGCACAGCACATAGATTTGAATCGCTCGGTTACGATGCTTCGGGTAAAACCGGTACGGCACAAAACCCGCACGGTAAAGACCACGCATGGTTTATTTGTTTCGCTCCATTTGACGATCCGAAAATTGCGATTGCGGTGTTGGTGGAAAATGCAGGGTGGGGAAGTGTGAATGCAGCACCTATCGCCTTCGATTTAATCGGTACGTATCTGGGTAAACCGACGACCGGAATCGAAGTCGGCAAGACTGACGAAACGGGCGGTTTCGGGGAATAAATAGAGTGGCCGAACTAAAGAGAATGACTTAATTAATCGTGATAAAATTTCGAACATTTACCGCAAAAGAATTTGATTGGGTATCCTTCACTTGTTGGATGCTGTTACTGCTCATGGGTGCAGTGGCGGTAATTTCAGCGAGTCATTCGACAACGGGTGGTCTATCTCCAATCGGAAAATCTCACTTAATCAATATCACAATCGGATTGGTGGTTGCGGCGATTGCATTCTTTACACCGGTAAACCGTGTTTATGATTTCGCTTATGTATCGTGGTTATTGGCGATTCTGTTGTTGATCGGTGTCGAAATAGGCGGGAAAATTGGATTGGGTGCAGTGCGGTGGATAGAAATCGCCGGTATCAAATTTCAACCCTCCGAACTAATGAAATTGGGTGTCATACTTGCGCTCGCAAGATGGCTTGGCGACCGTGCCGGTGAAACAACACGAACATCAACGGTATTGGGTGTCGCACTACTTTCATTGTTACCGATGGTATTGGTATTGATACAACCCGACCTTGCGACATCGAGTATTTTTCTTGCTCCCGCTATTGCAATCCTCTTTTGGGCGAATTACCCGGTGTCGGGCTTTCTTGCGATTGGATTACCTATCGTCGCTATGATATTTGGATTCAAACCGATATTGCTCCCATTCGTTCTAATTGGCGGTATTGTATTGATTAGAATCGCCGGTGGGAAACGCGGAGCCATGTTATTGAGTTTGGGTGCCAGCTTGGCGGCCGGATTACTGGGGCCTTGGTTGTGGGACAATAAACTCCACGAATACCAGCGGAACCGCATTCTGACGTTTATTAACCCCGATTTTGACCCTCTCGGCAAAGGGTATCAGAGCATTCAGTCGAAGATTGCGATTGGGAGTGGCGGCTTTACCGGTAAAGGATTCCTCAACGGTAGTCAGACCCAACTCGATTTTTTGCCAATTCAGCACACTGACTTCGTTTTTTCGGTACTTGCGGAGGAGTGGGGCTTCCTCGGTGTCCTATTGCTATTAATCGTTTTAGGAGTTCTATTTACCCGGCTCTGGGGTAGGGCGGACAGGTCAAAAAACCGGTTTTCCGGTCTGTTATTAGCAGGAATCCTTGGAGTCTGGGTTTACCAGATATTCGTGAATATCGCCATGACGGCGGGAATTTTGCCGGTTGCGGGGATTCCGTTACCATTTTTGTCGTACGGCGGAACATCGATGCTGACCCATAGCATATTAATGGGTTTGGCTTTAAACATTTCGTCGAGATGGCGTTCTTATGGATAATGAACGGTTTGCTAATAAACTCAGGGAGAGTTCGGGAAAGTAACCGACTTGCGAAGGGTTTTTCATTCTGCTTATCTTTCCTACGGTTCCAAGATTTGTCGTCTTAGCGCGCCTTGTCCTGCCAAGAATTCGGGAACTGTAACCTCTGAAGTGCTCTTCCCTTCGCTGGATCGACGGTTAAACGGCGGTCGGTTGGTTGGATAAGCCCGTTCGTTGCATTCCGAATAGGTGTATTCATGTGCGATCGCATGCGCAGTCCGTCGGTGATGACCGCGAGTACCCTCCGGTATGGCGACCGATTGAACTGACGTACATTAGGCAATTGACCCATCAGAACTTAGAAGTGAGATTCGATCGGTGCTTGCAGTTGTTTTACTACTGATCATACTGTTGGTGTGGTGGACCTTAGAGTTCTACGCTCATCAGCGTCGTATCCTTTCTATCCCCATTCGTGTCCATGTAAACGGCACCCGTGGGAAATCCTCCGTTACCCGCCTTATTGCCGCCGGACTTCGTGCCGGTGGTAAAAAAGTCCTCGGAAAAACTACCGGGACGCTTCCCCGCATCATCGATGAGAATGGATTAGAAATCGCCATCAACCGACGTGCCGGTGCAAATATTCTCGAACAGCTTAAGATTATTAAATTTATCGCGAAACGTAAACCGGATGCGTTAATCATCGAATGTATGGCGGTTCAACCGGAATTTCAGTGGATTTGCGAACACCGTATCGTGCATGCTACACATGGAGTGTGTACAAACGCACGACCCGACCACTTGAATGAAATGGGACCGACGACCGAGAACGTTGCCAAATCGTTATCGAATACTGTACCGGTACGGGCGAAATTTTTCACCGCAGAATCAAAATTGGTTTCCATCTTCGAAGAAGTAGCGAAGAAACGGCAGACGGAAATTTTCGTAGCGATTCCTTCGCGCAGTATGATTGCCGATTCGGTTACCGCGAAAGATTTAGCCGGTTTCAGTTATGTCGAGCATCCCGATAACGTGGCATTGGCATTGACCGTATGCGATTCGCTGGGTATTGGCCGTGAGACTGCTTTAAAGGGAATGCAAAGTTGTTTTCCCGATTCCGGCGCCTTGAAAATTTACCGTTGCGAATTACGCGATAAATGGTGCCGTTTCGTAAATGCGATGGCAGCTAACGATCCCGAGTCGACGGAAATGATTTGGAACAAAGCACGCGAACGGTACAATGATCAACTCGGTACCCGTATCGTTTTGTTGAACACGCGCGCCGACCGCTTTGACAGGTCGTTACAGTTGGTACAGATGACTGCGGAGAGCATCGAACACGATTGGTTTGTCTCGATTGGTGAACGCACCGACCGATTATTAGTACATTTTGCAAAATTTGGAATCCCGGTGGAAAAAGTTGTGACATTGGGTTATACGACACCGGAAAAAGTTTACGAAGCGATCTTCGAAAAAATAGGTCCGGAAGGCGGCACAGTTATGGGCATCGGTAACGTTGGCTCCGGTGGCTTGGCCGTCGCGAATCTGTTCCGGGATCGGAGGGTGGGCATTGATTGAAGCAACCGTAGGCCTGGGAGTCGTTCTCTCTTTATTATTCCAAGAGACGCTTGGTGTTGCGGCAGGTGGTATTGTAGTACCCGGTTATGTTGCGATACAGCTGAATCAACCATTGGCAATTTTAGCGACATTTATCGTTAGCTTTATTGTTTGGTCAGTCTTACGAATAATTTCAAAATTCATCTTTCTGTTCGGTCGGCGGCGGTTGGTGTTGTCGATCCTGCTTGGTTTCATTTTCGGTTATCTTTCGCGCCAGTTGGTGCTATCCCACGCACTACCGCTTGACCCGGGATTACAGGCAATTGGTTTTGTCGTACCTGGTTTGATCGCTAACTGGATGGAGCGCCAGGGAATTGTGAAGACATACGCAGCAGTTTTGATTTGTGCCGTGACTACCCGTTTGGTAGTGGTAATTGCTTTCGGTGGGAGGTTCTTCCCCCATGTCTGATTCAATCGATACCACCATGTTCAAACCATCTTTACGAAGTCCGCAATGGCTGGCAGTGTTGGCGATAGTTGCCGTTGGCTTGTATATCCTTGCCGAACATTCCAAGCGTCAGGTGCAATTACCAAATTATGAAGTCAAACTGGATGCCGCGAAACGGATGAATTCCGCGATTGCGGAGCTTCGCAAATTCCGGCTCGGCGCTGATTTTAAAGCGGATGCTATCAACGATCCCAACCTTTCCACTTTAGTAGGTCGTCAGGAATCACCAATCACGACTGAAGACGGGCGGCTCGAGTGGGTACTCACCTCGATTAACCCGAATATCGCGGCAACGGTAGTCGCATATATAGTGGAAGCGAATATCAAAGAAGGGGACAAGGTTGCTGTTACACTCAACGGCTCTTACCCCGGATTGAATATCGCGACTATTTGCGCATTGGAAGCGATGAAGGTGGAACCGGTTATCATTAGCAGCGTTGGTTCCGCACAATGGGGAGCGAACGACCCGAATTTTACTTGGCTCGATATGGAAACAGTTCTATACAAAGCCGGTAAAATCAACCACCGCAGTGTTGCCGCGTCGTTGGGCGGAGGCGGAGATTATGGGCGTGGGCTTTCCGACCGTGGCCGGCAAATGCTTCGCGACGCAATCACGCGAAACGGGGTCGAGAAAATTGAAGTGAATTCGCTCGATTCTTCGATTCAATTGCGGATACAGAAATTCACGCAATTGTGCGGTGGGAAACCGAAGTTGTTTATTACGGTTGGAGGAGGCGCTGCCGCAATCGGACATGCTGAAAACGCGCTTTTGATTCCGACCGGATATTTTGCCAATCTCCCGGCGCGGAATTATCCGAATATTGGGGTACTGCATTTGTTAGCCGACCAAGGCGTTCCGTTCATCCATCTGTATGACATGCATGTGATTTCAACCGATTTCGAATTGCCGAAATCGCCCGTACCGATGCCGGAACCGGGCAATGGCGGGGTATTTTCCACGATTCGGTATGATGTCCGCATCGCGGGACTGGTCTTATTTATTTACATCATAGTAATCGGCTTGGTGATACGGCATGACCGAAAGCAGTATATACTGACTGAAGAAGGGGCCGATCCCGATACGCTACCGATGGCGAAATAGTGTATACCGTTGTTATCTATTCGTAAATTATTTCAATTGTCGGAATCATCCTTAGAAATCGCTAATGCTGGTTTTCCGATACGTGTTTTAAAGGAGTTTAGAATGAAACGAACCGCCGCCGCGTTGCTGACTATTGCGTGCTTGACCGGCGTGTCGCTGGCAGCATCCTGGCAGGTAATCGAACCGGCTCCCGCTTCGAAAACGGGACTTCCGGTTACGACGGGTGGAAAGCTCTTGCGCTATTCTCCGGCTTCGCTTACCGCTCCGCTCTCCATCACAATCGATGGCCCGACAGTTGTGCGTGCTAAAGTTCGCGTACCGGCGACTACAGCGGTGCGTGAATTCAAAGTTGTCGCGTTGTTGAATGGAAGCGCACCGGCGGAATTTACCGAAGCGGCAATGCCTTCTAATGATATGGAAGGGCCAAACGGGATGAAGATGACGATGGAGAAAGACCTCGATTTCAAAATTCCCGATGGCAAGCAAACACTCATTCTAAAACCTGCGGCAGGGGATACTTCGACCCTTTATTTCCGCGTATTCAAGCGTATCTTACAGCAAGGGGAACCCTCGGCGTGGGAAGCGATTGCACCGCGCGGTTTCCGTGATTTGGTCGGGGTAGTGGTTCGTGAGAAAGAAACGACGTACTACCGACAGACAAGCAAGAACGACCTGACAATGAAATTCGTCGGCCCGACTCGGGTAAGAATTTTAACACGAGCGGAAGTTCCCGGCGGCGATATGGATCGCACGATTAAGTGGCGGCTTGAAGTAAAGAGCGACGGTAAATCACTCGGCGTATTCCCGTGCGAAGAACAAGTAAGCAGTATCGCGGGACATTCGACGCAAAGCGATTTCGTCATGACAGCGGCGGCGGCGGTAAATATCAACATCCCGGAAGGGAAGCACGACATAACGATTAGCGTGCTCGATCCCGATTTGAATGTAGTCAACCGTATTTTGATTCCGGCGAAGGCGTTGAAAAATACCGCCAAATAAAAGGAGGATACACAATGCGAACCGCTAAGTTCGGCTGGTTGGTTTTCCTCTTGTTGTTGTGCTTCGTAAGTGCCGAAGCAGCGAAGAAGAACAGCGGCCCTTATGATTTCTTCCGTTCTGCACGAACGAACCGTGAAAAATTGCGGCTATATTTTGAATGGTCGCCGCAATATGACAATAATGTTCTGAAATACTCTTCGTTCGATAAAAATAATTTCAACAACGGTACCGAACTCCATCCGACTCCGATATCGAAACTGGAACAATGGAGGCAACAGTTCGGTTTACGCGGTACGTTCACCCGAAAATTTTTCCTCGATAAAGCGACGACGTTCAGCGGCTATTACCGTTGGAACAGTTTTCCACAAGCGAGCATCATCAATTACCAATCGGGTAATTTTCAAATCGAGCAGGTGATTATCAAGCAAGTCAATTTGAAGATTGCTTACAATTACTTGCAAGGTTATCCGTTGCGGAATTACACCGACCGCGATACCAAGATTTGGGAAACGGCACGATTCGACCAGAATGAATATTCATTCAAAGTTCCGGTGACGGTTGTCGATGGCTTGGAAATTGAACCGTACGCGCAGTGGCGAATCCTTTACTACAACCCATACTTCACCGAATACGATGCTTCGGGGCGTACCTACGGCTCCACGGCAACCTACAAATGGGAAAAGTTGGCGGACGGAGCCATCGGATTTGAACACTCGGAAATGAATAATTTCGGTTCCGCTCAAATCACCGGTGTCGATCCGTTACATCCGGTTTCCGGCGACGATGAGTACGGCAACAGCTCGTATAAAGAAGATGAATACAAGATTGCATTGGGTATTCATCCCGATCTTGGTGAATTAGGCAGGATAAAAGTCGGTGTCGATTATCTCTACCGTTACCGTGTTTATACAACGGACGGCGATTTAGTGGATGATCCATTTCATTCCGGGCGGTCGCATAATTTCCGGCGTTATGGTTTTGAAGTTGGCGGCGATCCGGTTCAAAATACTTCCGTGAGTTTCCGGGTGGAAACAGAACAACGTACAACGTATTCACCAAATCCGGTAGTACCGATGTACAAGGATTATAAAGCTACGAGGATAGGAATGACGATGAGTTACCGGATATTCTGAGATTGTTTAAGACTAAAAGAAAAGGCGTATTGACATACGCCTTTTTTTATTTATAAACTGAAATCACATTGCTTTTTGAATTTATACGAAGGATATTATCTCTAATACTTGAATTGGAGGCGAAGATGTCACGGTTTACTCGCAGTTTACTCGTCTTACTTACCACAATTACCCTAACTACAACCCTTTTATCTCAACCAACCACTAACATAAATCTTGTCGGGCGAATACGCTTAGGGCTTGCGAATTCACTCTCAATGGTTATCGCTGGCAATTACGCTTACCTCGCAACAAGTTATACTGGCTTACTCATCTTAAATGTTAGCAATCCCGCGACTCCTATTGAAACCGGCTCTTGCGTTTTGTATGGCTCGGCGCAACATGTCGCTGTTAATGGTGACCTTGCAGTTGTGACGGTGAATGATTCCATGTTGTATACCGTCGATATCTCCAATCATACCAATCCGGTACAAGTAGGATTTTGTAATCTCCATACCTATGCACACAATGTGACGATTCATAGTAATTATGCGTATGTTGTCACCGTACGGGATGGGATAAAAATTGTCAGTATCGCTGATGCTGGAAATCCGGTAGAAGTGGGTAACTATCCTTTTCCGGATTATTTAACCGATATTAAGTTTACAAACAATTATGCATTAGTTGCCGCACCGGATTCCGGTCTGTTAGTGTTGGAAGCGAGTGACCCGGTATCGTTAACGCGAATTGCACGGCTGGATACGATTGGTGGAGTAAAGATTCAGATTTGCGGCAACGTCGCTTATACCACAAACGTAACGGGGTTGTATATCCTCGACATCAGTGATCCCGCTTCGATAACGGTATCTGGTCACTATCCTGCTTATTCTGCCTACCAGTTTGCTATAAACGGAAATCGTGCATACATGACGGATGCGGGGTTTGGTGTATTCGTGTTAGACATCAGCAATCCCGCACAAATTACCCGCCTCGATACCAATGAAGTACTTAATTTCAACTGGCCGCAGGGTATTGCAGTCAAGGATAGTATAGTTTATGTCTTAGGTGGCCCGCTAACGATTGTTTCTGTTTCCGACGATTATAATCCAGTGCAGATCGGTAATTTCAATCCCGGTATTAGTGCGACCAGTGTCGCTGTGCGGGGGAACTACGCATATCTCGTAGGTGATTCGATTACGATTGTAGATATCTCAAATCCACAATCTCCCGTAATAGTCAACCGGTGCTGTCCATTGGTAGATGGGAACAAAATAAAAATTCAAGGGGATTACGCCTACATCGCAACGATTTGGTCGGAATCATTATATATCTATAGTCTGGCAAACCCGATTTCACCGCAGCGCGTCGGAAGTATCAGTACTCATGGATACACGTGGGATTTAGAGTTACAAGGAAATTACGCCTATGTAGCGGCGGATACGGGAGGGTTCCGGATGATCGATATCAGCAATCCTGCCAATCCGACACTGAACTATGTATTTCGTGAACCGTCGCAAAGTAGCGCGCGTGAGTATTATCAAGTGTATTCGCTTGCAGTAGGTGGAAATATTGCAGCTGCAAGCAGCAATATGTCGGGTGTCCATTTGCTCGATATTTCCGATTCAAGCAACGTTACGGAGCTTGGCACCTGCGGTGCCGAGGGAATGTGGCAGACTGATATTCACGGACATTATCTGTTCAACGAGAATTACATAATCGACATTACCGACCCTCATCATCCCGTTCGTGTTTGCTCACAACTGGTTACCGAACCTTATGCCCCGTATTCTTACACACCGACGTACAATTTTACATCGAACTTCGCGATTATCACCGGACAGGGTTTGCATGTTTATGATCTAACCGATGCGGCGCATCCGGTTGAATCAGGTAACACAAAGCTACCATTCTTTCCCTCGTCAGTCACAGTGTCAGGTAATCTTGCGTATGAGCTTGATTACTTCTTAAATATTTATGATTGCACGCAAGCGCTGGCAGTGATGGAGAAAAATACAAACGGTGTTCCCAACCACTATTCGCTCAAACAAAACTACCCGAATCCATTTAACTCGTCCACTATGATTGAGTACTCGTTACCGAAAGCGGGAAAAGTCGAGTTACGACTGTACGATGTCAGTGGCAGGGTTATTGAGACGCTTATTAACGCTAAGCAAACAGCTGGTAACCACAGATTGACTTTCGACGCAAGTAAATATGCCTCGGGTGTGTACTTCTATCGGTTACAGGCGGGAGATTTTGTGAAGACGAATAAAATGGTCGTGATGAAGTAATTCTGCGAACTAAAACAAAAAAGACGGGCACGATTTTTCGTGCCCGTTCATTTTTTTATGTCGAAAAAGAAAGGTTACTTCTTTTTGCTCTTCGTGTCTTTCTCGGCGGACATCTGCTTCGTGAGTACGGAATCGATAATGCCGTAATCCTTCGCTTCGACCGGAGTCATGTAGTTATTCCGGTCTGTGTCCTTTTCTACGGTTTCGAGCGATTGACCGGTATGTTTCGCGAGTATCTCATTCAATTGTTTTTTAATCTTAAGAATCTCTTCCGCTTCGATAAGGATATCGGATGCCATTCCGCGTGCACCGCCGGATGGCTGGTGAATCATTATTTTGCTGTTGGGAAGGGCAAACCGTTTGCCCGGTTCACCAGCACATAGCAACAACGCCGCCGCGGATGCCGCCATTCCGGTACAGATAGTGCTGACGGGGGCGCGGATATGTTGCATCGTGTCGTAAATCGCCAATGCCGACGTTACCATACCGCCCGGGCTGTTGATATACAACTGGATTTCTTTTTCGGGATCCTCGGCTTCGAGGAATAGGAGTTGCGCTACGATGAGCGACGCAATCGAATCCTCGATGGGTGTACCGAGGAAGATGATGCGCTCTTTCAGCAGCCGGCTGAAGATATCGAACGCGCGTTCTCCACGTCCGGTTTGTTCGATAACGATAGGAACCAAGCTCATGTATGATGTCCTTTTGTTTGTTTACTATAAGTACGAGTAACGTAGTCGAATACAAGATAAAATTCAAACTTCGTTTATTTCGTTTCTAACAACACCTGTTTTAACTCTTCGATAGTCGAGTCTTCCTTGCCATACGGAACATGCACCGAACCTGCCGCGGCATGGCCGCCACCACCGTGTGTTGCGAGCAATTCACCGAGATTGATTTGCGAATTCTTGTTGACTATCGAGCGGCCCAGTGAAATTTTAACTAAATGTCCTTTTTCGTTTTTCACTTCGGCCAACTTCATCGAGACTTCCGCTTGTGGAAACATGCCATACACCAAGAATCTATTCTCAGCGGGAAGTTTTGCAATACCCCGGAAGTCGGTTACAACAAGATTTTTCTCAACCTGAGAACATTTTGCGAGCAGGGTGCGATAACTCTCTAATTCAGAAAGAACAATATTTGCCCGTCTCGCGCATTCGAAATCCTGCAAAGTTTTTTCTGCCGAACCATCGGTATTATCAAGTAGTTCAATTATACTGCGCCAATAGGGCTCATCTTCAGGACGTTTGGGGTTGATAGTTAGTTCCAACAGAAAGAACCCACTTGGATTCGCTATCTCTCCCGCTGTCAGGTCTGCGGAATCGACTCTATCCGTTTGTACCACCATTGAGGCGAACGGTTGCAACTTCTCCGAATAGTAATAATCATACACGACCCGCGCCGCAGACGGGGTTAGCGCCCACTTTCCGGGCGTCGGGATGGTCGGCTCATTGGAAGCATGATGGTCAAACCAGAGCGTACAACCGGCGCGGTACGGGAGATTGGTAATGATATCCCCGTCGTGGATTGGCACATCACCGTGCTGGAGGGGGAAGGCCTCGGTAAAGACGTAATCATCGACCAGTACCGACCGCTTGAGCAGTACTGCGCAGACGATACCATCCAAATCAGCTCTCGTCACTACCCGCATATTTTATTGTCTCCCTTTCTTGTCAGCAAGATAATACGTAATTCAAAATCATTACAGCATTCATGTGAGCATGACGGTGAAAAGCAACTTTTTGTTTCGACATCTCCTCTAACGTACTATATAAGGAACCGACTCTTTGACTCTTTGGGGGCGACATGGTTTCGACGGGGTTCGGGTGGTCGTAACTTGCAGGCCGGGGATGGTTGCAACCTCGTCACAAAGCAACTACGCATAGAAGTGCCAACGATTACTCGTATGCACTGGCAGCTTAACTCCTAAGGGAGAGCTACCCGACGAACTAAACCCGCGCCTAACCGGTTTAGTGTAGTCGTCATCTCGATGGGCTAAGGGGGTGAATGCCGTTGCGCACCCCACGAAAAAGATAGCCGACGGATGGCTACTCGATAGTGGGGCGGGAACTCCCCGAGTAGTGACAGCAGTAAATCCCGTCCTAAGCCTGTAGTAGGGAGCGATTGCTTAACTTCGGACGTGGGTTCGATTCCCACCGCCTCCACCAATTATCATTTCACCTGAGGGACGAATTGTATTCGTCCCTTTTCTATTATATTCAATATTAATGGAATTTGCTCCAACGCTCACTAAGGGAGTATGAAGTGAAGAAAAATGAATACGGCGAAGGGTTTGCGGATACATTCATCCACCGCGCCGATCAGTTGATAGAAGTTGCCCGCATCCGGCTTGACCTTGCCGCGGCGCGACAGCGTGTGGACAGGGCTCTGCTCGCACTCGGTGAGTCAACCTATAAACTTGCAGTCGATAAAGAGCATCCCCATCCACTACCATCAGAACTCGAAGGGGTATTGGAGCGGGTAAAGCGCTCACTCAACGACTGCGAGCGTTTGCAGGAACGACTCGATAAAGTTCGGGAAAGATGGCGGGAAGAGTAATTACTGACAAATAAACCGGGCGGAACTAAAATTCACCCGGTTTCATATAAGTAGTAGATACTAAATTTTCAAATTTTAATTCGTCAATAGCTCTAAACAACCTTACGCAACCAATTGACAAGGTTGCAGCACTAAACCGTTCGAATAGACAAGTTTCTAAATTCTGTAGGACATTTTTGTTCGTCCGACAATTCTTAACCTTATGAGGAAAAAATGAAAATAAAAACTGCCATTATCACTCTAATCGCCCTTTCCGGTTTTCTCCTGATTGGTACGGGATGCTCGAAATCAGTTACGCGCATCGATGGAACACAGGCGAAGGATTTATCCGGCCATTGGAACGATGTGGATAGCCGCAAAGTAAGCGATGACGCAATAACTGAAGTACTGAACCAGGCATGGTTGCCGAAATTTGCTACAACACACGGCAAAAATCCTACCGTGATTGTGGGTATGGTGCGCAATCTCTCGACCGAGCATATTGCCGTCGGTACGTTTATCAAGGATATCGAACGGGCATTCATCAACAGCGGTAAAGTTACTGTTGTCGCATCGGCACTGGAACGCGGTGAAGCACGTGACGAGCGTCGTGAACAACAAGAAAACGCCGATCCTGAGACCATCAAGAAGTTCGGAAAAGAACGTGGCGCCGACTACATTCTGAGCGGTGAGATCAATACCATTGAAGACCGCGAAGGAAAAGAATCAGTAATCACATTTCAGGTCGATTTACAGCTTACCGACCTCCAGACCAATGAAAAAGTGTGGAGTGGTGGATCGAAAATCACAAAAGATATTAAACGAGCAGCTATCGGCGGCTGAGTTAATTCTTAACAAACATGAAAATTGCTTTTCCAGTAAAACGACTGCGGTCGATAGGATTTACATTCGGCTACGCAGTCGTTTTACTTTTTGCCGCATCCGGTTGCGTCAGTAAATACGCCATCAAGCAGGATACCGCACGCGATGAAATGCTCAAAGGGGATTTCGAGAAAGCGGCAGCGGTTTACCTCAAAGACAACAAACCAACTGATTATGTTGATGTACTGCTCAACCGGGGTTTAGCACAATTCGAAGCCCACGATTTTAAAAGTGCGGAGACCGATTTCAACGATGCGTATAACCGTATCGACGAACTCTACACGAAGTCAATATCGCGCGGAATGCTATCCATCGTTACAAATGACCGTGCACTCGCATATTCCGGGACAAACCTTGAACGGGGGATGCTACATTATTACCGCGGGCTCGGCTTTCTTCAAGCGGGGAAAGACGAAGATTTCAGTATTGAAACGCGGGCACTCTCCAAGTATCTCACTGAATTACCCGACTTAAGCAAGAAAAGCGACGTCGATTTTGCCTTCCTGCGTTATTTCTGCGGTATGGGATACGATGAGGCATACCAGCAAAATGATGCGTGGATTGCTTACGAACACGCGCGTGAACTGTATCCCAAGCAACTTGGTTCCGTACCGCCGAGTGTGGTAGAAATGTCGGCGATTGCCGCGAAACGGTCGGGAATAATAACTGCGGATAGTCTAACCCGGGCGAATTATTCGATTCCCGATTCCAATTCAGGGCGGTTGATAGTATTGGTAGAAAGCGGCGTCTGCGCGGGATTACAACAACAGGATATCACCATCCCGTTATTCGAAACCGATCAACGCGAGTACCCGGATAATTTCGATTACGATAGGTTCGGCAGAAACCTCCAGCACCGGATGCACCGGACATCATACACCGAAGTGCGGGTAGTGGATTGGCTCCACTTCGCGATACCGACTGTAACCCATATCGGTGCGACGCGGGTTTCGAATGTGACCATTAGCGGCATTGAGAATAGTACGGGAAGTGCATCACTCGCGGCGGATTTATCCAATGCGTTCGAGCGGGACTTCACAGATAGATTACCTGCCATTATTGCCCGAACATTTATCCGTACGGTTGCGAAGCGTGGCGCGGCAAATTATGCAAGAAGTGAAAGCGGGGATGCCGCATATTGGCTAACGAGGCTAGTCGGGGAAGCGACGGAAACTGCCGATACGCGAAGTTGGGCACTGCTTCCCGATAAAATTTTTGTACTCGATAAAAATTATCCCGCGGGGACGTACAACCTGCACATTACCGGTTCCGATGTCAGCTCTACTGTCGATGCCATCGATATTCCCGCAGTGAAAATCGAACCGGGGCATATCACGATTCAGCGGGTACGCTTGCGCGGATAATCCCGAAAGTTCGATAACGGCTACCAATAAAACCGGACATCCCGTCCGGTTTTTATCTCTAATTAACAACGTATCATATACATTCAAAGGAGTTAATTCATGTCCGGTCTTATCCTTCCCGATGGAACACCCGCCTCACGCCTGCTTGATGAAGACAAAACGACCCACCGGGAAGCGAACCGGCTCATCCACGAGACGAGCCCGTACCTCTTACAACACGCGCACAATCCGGTTGATTGGTTTCCTTACACACCGGAAGCATTCGCCGAAGCACGGCGAAAAGATGTGCCGCTATTGTTGTCCATCGGGTATTCGGCGTGTCATTGGTGCCACGTGATGGAGCGGGAATCGTTCGAAGATGTCCACATCGCAGAAATAATGAACCGGAATTTTGTTTGTGTAAAAATCGACCGCGAAGAGTTGCCGGACGTCGATCACCTATATATGACCGCGATACAAGCGCTGACCGGACAAGGGGGTTGGCCGCTCAATGTATTTGTGGATCACGATGGCAAGCCGTTTTTTGGTGGGACATATTTTCCACCAAGAACCGGCTACAATGTTCCGACGTGGCAACAAGTATTGGAAGCAGTATCCGAAGCGTGGCGGACCCAACGGGCTGACGTTACTCAAACCGGCGAACAACTAACAGTCTATTTGAATCAGGATGCACAAAAGTGGGAGAGTGACGGATTTGATGCGGAAGCGATTGTAGCACATGCGCTGAACGGACTTCTCGAAACAGCGGATAGACAGAGTGGTGGTTTTGGTAGTGCGCCGAAATTTCCTCAACCGATGCTCTTACGTTTTCTGTTAGAGACAGCAGTTGGAGAAGAAAATTTAGAAGCACGTAAAATATGCGAGCTGACATTAGAAAAAATGTTGTATGGTGGTATCTACGATCAAATCGGGGGAGGGTTTGCACGGTACTCGACCGATAACCGTTGGATGGTTCCCCACTTTGAGAAAATGTTGTACGATAACGGCCAACTGGCTTCGTTGTACCTGCATGCGGGGATAGCGTTTAGGCGGGATGACTTTATCCGTGCGGCACGCGAGACAATCGATTGGATGATACGCGAATTGTGGTTAGAGGACGAAACTGGGTTTGCTTCGTCGTTGGATGCGGATAGCGATGGGGAGGAGGGGGCGTACTATGTTTGGAGTTATGCCGAAATAATGCAAGTGCTTGGTGAAGCCGATGGAACTTGGTTCTGTGATATCTTCCAAGTAACGGAACAAGGGAATTTCGAAAATTGTAAATCGATACTGTTTCCTGAAATTTCATTTGCAGAACATGCGAAACGGCAAAACATAAGCGATGAAGAATTGCTCGTACGACACGACGGCCTTCGTTCGAAACTGTTGGAAGCACGTTCCAAGCGAAATCGCCCGGCGCGTGACGATAAAATTCTTACCGACTGGAATGGGCTGGCACTGTTGGCGGTGGTTGCAGGGGCTTTGTATTTCAATGATGAACGGTATCGTCAAATTGCGTTGAAGATGGCAGATTACTATGCCGAATCATGGAAAACGACCGGAAAGCTTGCGCATTCACGGCGCGGAACCAAGACGCTCGACCGGGAATACTCTCTCGACTATGCCGCAATAGCGACCGGTGTTCTGGATGTGTACCGGTTGGATGGCGATGGGAAATGGTTTGAGTTTGCATATAAATTTTCGAGCGAAATACGCACGAAATTTATGACCAGCGAAGATATGATTACGATTTCAACCGAAACGATAGCAGGGATTCGACCCGTGGATAGGTTCGATCAGGCACTCCCGTCGGCTAATTCGATGTCGGCGTTGTTGTGGTTGCGATTATATACTTTGACCAACGAAGTTGGTCTACGGGAACTTGTCGGTAATGTTTTGCATTCACTCAAGGAAGGCATCATGGGGATGCCGCACGGCTTTGGTACGGCATTACAAGCGGTACGGCGGTGGAATAATCCGGGTGAGCAGTCGGTATTTGCAGGGAAATTCGAGGAGTTGTATCATGCTATAAATCAGCAATATTACCCCGACCGGGAATTTGCATTTGTCAACGGAGCTTTGCCTTCCGGCTTATTAGAATTATGTGAAGGAAAAGGGACAATCGAAGGAAAACCGGCACTCTATCGTTGCCACAACCGGTCGTGCCTTGCACCGATAACCAACCCTTCCGACTTGTAGTGGTGGCTAACAGATATAATTAAAATTGTATATCTTGCGTACGGCTTATTAATGTTTTACAATGAATCGTCCGAACATCAACTGGGGGTTTCATGTCCGAATATTCAACTATTAAAGTAAATCTTTCCCGAAAAACTGCGACCGTTACCCTTGCACGATCGGAAGTGCATAACGCATTTAACGAACAATCCATTTTAGAGTTAACCAACGCATTCACCACTCTCGGTGAAGAAAAATCAATACGCGCTATCATCTTACAAGGTGAAGGGAAACATTTTTGCGCAGGTGCCGATCTTGGTTACATGCTGCGTTCGGCAGAGCTGACATTCGAACAAAATATCGCCGCAGCAAAAACGATGGCAACCATGTTCCGTGCAATAGACCGTTGCCCTAAACCGGTCATTGGCAGGGTGCATGGTGCAGTACTTGGCGGTGGTATCGGGCTTTGCGCAGTATGCGACACGGTTGTTGCCATCGAAGATTCAAAATATTCCCTCTCGGAAATTCGGCTCGGTATACTTCCTGCAGTTATCGGCCCTTACACTATCGCAAAAATCGGTTACTCGAATTTTCGCTCGTTGGGAATCTCGGCAGAACGGTTTAATGCTGTTGTCGCACTCAGGATTGGGCTAATCCATGAAGTGGTCTCCCCGGAAAAAATAGATGATGCCATCGAAAAACGGGTGGAAGCACTGGGAAGTTGCGCACCGGAAGCGATTGCTGTATTCAAAGGGTACGCAAACCGATTAGGTGCGGTCGATAATGACGCCATTATCGAACATGCGGCAAAACTCATTGCCACTGCCCGCACGGGTACCGAAGGGCGAGAGGGCATAGCGGCATTCCTTGAAAAACGAACTGCGGCGTGGGTGGAGTCGCTTTCGTGAATTTCAAAAAAGTACTGATAGTCAACCGCGGCGCGATTGCCGTGCGCATCATCCAAGCTGTCCAAGAGCTGGGGATGAAAGCCGTCGCGGTCTATTCCACGCCCGATGAACGCTCACTACATCTCCATTGGGCGGATGAAGCGTATGAATTGCCCGGTGAATCCCCTACTGACACCTACCTCAACCAAACGAAAATCCTCGAAATCGCCCGACTGGCAAAGGTAGACGCAGTCCATCCCGGTTACGGTTTCCTGTCGGAAAATGCTTCGTTTGCCGAAAATGTCAGGAAAGCGGGATTCGTTTTTGTCGGGCCCTCGGCGAATGCGATGCGGGAAATGGGTTCGAAGACCCGCGCGCGTGAAATTATGGCGAAAGCCGGTGTGCCGGTCGTTCCGGGTTTTCAATGGACGGATGCCTCACCGGATAAAATCGCGAATGAAGCGAAACATATCGGTTATCCGGTATTGGTGAAAGCGTCGGCAGGTGGTGGTGGCAAAGGTATGAAGGTCGTTCATTCCGAATCCGAGTTGGCGGAAGCGTTAGCTTCAGCTCGCCGTGAAGCGAAAAATGCTTTCGGCGACGATACCGTGTTCATCGAAAAGTACATTGAGAATCCACGCCATATTGAAGTACAAATCTTAGGCGATTCGTGTGGAAATATTGTTCATTTGTTTGAGCGCGAATGCAGTATCCAGCGCCGTCACCAAAAAATACTCGAAGAAGCCCCCTCACCGTTTATGACACCCGAACTGCGGGCACGAATGTGTGCAGACGCAATTCGTGCCGGTTCTGCTGTAGCATACGAGAATGCCGGTACGGTAGAATTTATCGTCGATACCAAAGGAAATTATTTCTTTTTAGAGATGAATACCCGTCTGCAAGTCGAACATAGCATCACGGAAATGACTACGGGAATCGACCTTGTCAAGATGCAATTGCGGATTGCGATGGGTGAGCCGTTGCCATGGAAACAAAGCGAATTGGTACAACGCGGTGCAGCGATAGAAGTACGGATTTATGCGGAAGACCCAGAGACCGGATTTCTCCCCTCGACAGGAACGATACGGTATCTCGATCCACCGGAAGGGGTGAATATCCGCAATGATCTTGGTATCCACGCCGGTGTACCGGTCACGTTATTCTATGACCCGTTGCTCGCAAAACTCACTGTATTTGGAATGACGCGCGAACATGCCATCGAGCGGCTGCGGTGGGCGCTGGAACGGTATGGTATCGGTGGGATTAGAACGAACATCGCATTTTTACGCGCAGTGGTCGAACATCCCGCATTCAAGAATGGTGAGACAGATACCGGATTTATCCCGCGGCATTTCGAACACTGGAAAGCCCCAGCCGAAGAAATACCTGGTGAAGCCCTTGCGCTTGCGGCTCTGAGCGAATTTCTGCGCTCTGAAGATAAAGTACCATCTGGCGAAGGATTTACGTTGGCGTCTGACCCATTCACATTGTGGGGTGGGGAGGAGAGCCATGTCTGAGTACCGGTACTCCTCATTCGAAAAAGAATATGGTGTCACTATCTCGCGCGTTGGTGCTTCGACGTGGCGGGCGGTAGTCGATGAAAAAGAGTATCTAATCACACTCGACGACCGTCAATCAACGCGCTTGGATGTACGAATAGACGGACGGGGATATCATTGCCATGTCGATGCGCAAGGGGATGACCGGTTTATCAGTTGGCGGGGGAACTCTTACGTACTACGTCGAGTAGACAATCGCTCCAGTGCCGGTCATACGGCGGTTGCGGCGATTACCGATCCGGAAATACGTGCACCCATGCCGGGTAAAGTTATCAAGATAAATGTAAAACCGGGTGATGAAATCGAACATAATGCTCCCGTTCTGGTGTTGGAAGCGATGAAGATGGAGTACACGCTCAACGCACCAATGGCGGGCACGGTCGACCGTATTTTGTGTAATGTGGGGGATAGGGTGGATTTGGGAGCAACGCTTGCAGTTATGAAGATACCGGTTGAGGTAATCGATGGCGCTTGACCGTCCGAACTATCCGCCAAGTATCAGGATTGTCGAAGTAGGCCCACGCGACGGCTTGCAGAGCATTCCGCAACTCATCCCGACGGCGGATAAAATTCAATTCATCGACTTACTATCAGCGGCAAAACTTCCCGAAATCGAAGTAACCAGCTTTGTGTCACCGAAATGGGTACCGCAATTTGGCGACGGTGCGGAAGTATTTTCCAAAATAAAAAAGAACCGGATGACGATTTACACCGCGCTCGTTCCTAACCGCAAGGGCTTGGAAGCCGCAGTAGATGCTGATTTTCGGTCGGTCGCACTGTTCGTTACCGCAAGTGAAACGTTTTCACAAAAAAATACGAATTGTACCATCGCCGAGAGTTTCGAACGGTTGTTGGAAATGCAACCGTTGTGGAAAGAAGAGGATTTGCGGGTTCGTGCATACATCTCGACCTGCTGGTACTGCCCGTATGAAGGAAAGATTGCGCCATCGAAAGTCATACCAATAGTTGAGAATTTGTTCGCACTTGGCGTCGATGAAATATCCCTCGGTGACACGATAGGTAAAGCGGAGCCGCACGAAGTAGCGCAACTATTGGATTTTCTTTTGAAAAATTGGTCGGCGACTGACTTTGCGATGCACTTCCACGATACCTTCGGACATGCGCGGGAAAATATCAAGAAGAGTTTGGAGTACGGGATTCGCATTTACGATTCGAGTGCGGGTGGTATCGGTGGATGTCCGTTTGCGCCGGGTGCGGGGGGTAATGTGAGTACCGACCTTGTTCTCGAATTGTGTGAAGAATTAGGCATTGCGACTAATGTAGACCGCGCAAAAGTGAAAGCCGCCGGTGAATTTATTCTATCTGCGGTAACAAACGCCGCCATCGCGAAAGCATAACCACAATGGAACGAATTGTATCAAAAATTTCCACGTCGGATGCAAGCTTTAAAGCGAATCGCGAGCATCATAAAGGGTTGTCCGATGAACTAAAGAAAGCCCTCGATAAAATCGGCGAGATGGGTTCGGCGGATGCGGTGGAAAAACACCGCAAGCGCGGCAAATTAACCGCACGCGAACGCATCGCGAAACTGCAAGATCCGAATACTCCATTTCTTGAATTCTCACCCCTCGCGGCTTATCAGGTATATGGCGACGATGTTCCGGCGGCAGGCATCATTACCGGAATCATTCAGGTATGCGGCAAACAGTGCGTTGTGGTGGCGAATGATGCGACTGTCAAAGGGGGAACGTATTACCCGATTACGGTAAAGAAGCATTTACGGGCGCAGGAAATCGCACTCGAAAACCGCTTGCCGTGCATTTATCTCGTCGATAGCGGTGGTGCTTTCCTTCCCAAGCAAGATGAAGTATTTCCCGACCGTGATCATTTCGGACGGATTTTCTACAATCAGGCAAACCTATCAGCGGCGCGGATACCGCAAATCGCTGTGGTGATGGGGAGTTGTACTGCCGGCGGGGCGTATGTTCCCGCGATGTCGGATGAGACGATTATTGTCAAAGGGAATGGTACGATTTTCCTTGGCGGCCCTCCGTTGGTGAAAGCGGCAACCGGTGAAGAGGTAACGGCGGAAGAACTTGGCGGAGCGGACGTCCACACGCGGATTAGCGGTGTTGCTGACCATTTCGCTGCAGACGATTTACACGCAATTGAGATTTGCCGCTCCATCGTCGAGAATTTGAATATTACCAAACACACTTATTTGGATATCGTTGCGCCTGCCGACCCGTTCTATGACCCGGATGAATTGTTCGGAATCCTGCCAAAAGACACACGGACGCCATTCGATGTACGGGAAGTGATTGCGCGGATAGTGGATGATTCGCGTCTGCATGAATTCAAGACACGGTATGCCGACACTCTTGTTACCGGATTTGCGCGGATACATGGTTATCCGGTAGGCATCCTCGCCAATAACGGCGTGCTGTTCAGCGAATCGTCGTTGAAAGGCGCACACTTCATCGAATTGTGTACGCAAAGGCGGATACCTCTGTTATTTCTCCAAAACATTACCGGATTTATGGTGGGGAAAAAGTACGAACAAGGTGGAATTGCCAAGGATGGCGCGAAACTTGTGCAAGCAGTTGCGACTGCCGCTGTGCCGAAATTTACCGTGATAATCGGCGGAAGTTTCGGCGCAGGGAATTACGGAATGTGCGGACGCGCATACCAACCGCGGTTCCTGTGGATGTGGCCCAACTCGCGCATCAGTGTGATGGGTGGGGAGCAGGCGGCGAATGTGTTGTTGACAGTGAAACTCGACCAACTCGCGGCAAAGAAACAGACGATGAGCGAAGCCGAACAAGCGAAATTCAAACAACCGATTTTGGATAAATATGAGTTGGAAGGGCATCCGTACTATTCAAGCGCACGGCTGTGGGATGACGGCATTTTGAGCCCGGTAGAAACGCGCAAAGCGCTGGCGCTGGGCATCAGTGCGGCGTTGAATGCACCGATTGGCTTGACCAATCCACCGGTATTCCGAATGTAATTTATTGGTTTCTTAACATTTCGATTTTATCTTACAGGGCGTAAAAACTACGCCCTTGATTCTTTCCTAAAAGATTCTTCCTGAGGAATTCATGCCTTCTATCGATATTCCGTCCTACACCACCAAATACCGTGTTCGCCGCATTATAAATTGGGTTCCGCTGGGGTTGACCTACGCCTTTTTATACATGGCGCGCTACAACCTGACGGTGGCTAAAAATGCACTCGGCGACCTAATGACAAAAGAGGATTTCGGTATCATCTTTGCCGCCGGGACATTCACCTACGCATTCGCATTCCTGCTCAATGGGCCGCTCACCGATAAACTCGGTGGCCGCAAAGCTATCCTGATCGCCGCCGTAGGTACGGCATTGATGAATATCCTGCTTGGTATTTTCACCCTCGATTTTCTCGGCAATCGAGGTGGTTTCTTCTTCGCGCATAGAACTTTTCTCTTTTCCATCTTGTATGCCGCAAATATGTATTTCCAATCATTCGGGGCAGTTTCCATCGTGAAAGTGAATGCGGCATGGTTCCACATCCGTGAACGGGGCGTGTTTGGCGGGATTTTCGGGATACTGATTTCACTTGGTTTGTACTTCGCGTTCGATTGGGGCGATGCCATCGCGAAAGCCACTGTTGTGCATCCGGAAGCGTTGAATTTCATTCAGGAAGCAATACGGACGCTATTCGGAATCAATGGCACGACATCTGACCAGACGTGGTGGGTGTTCTGGATACCGGCACTGATACTCATCATTTTCGCTGTCATTGATTACCTGATCGTGTTCGATAAACCGTCCGGGGCGGGGCATCCCGACTTCGATGTGGGTGATGCGAGCAGTGGCGATACCGATGAGACATTCCACTTGGGAGAAGTGCTCAAGAAAATTATCACAAATAAGATTATCCTTACGATTGCATTTATCGAATTCTGTTCCGGCGTGATGCGTAACGGAATGATGCACTGGTTCACGATTTACATCAAGGAACTGCTTGATAAGAAAATTTTGATTGAACGGCCGTGGGTCGATGAACATTGGGGACTCTTGCAACTATTGGCGGGGATTTGCGGTGGAATGGCGGCTGGTTGGATATCTGATCATTTGTTCGGAAGCCGTCGTGGGCCGGTGGCGGCGTTGTTATATGGCATTCTGACAGTGGGTGCGGTTTTGATGGCGATGTTCTACCAGAACATAGCAATACTAAGCTGGACAGTTACCGTAATGATGATGGCCGTTATCGGGGTTCATGGAATGATGTCCGGGACAGCGACAATGGACTTTGGTGGCCGGAAAGCCGCTGGAACTGCCGTTGGGATGATTGATGGCATGGTCTATCTTGGAACCGGCGTACAATCACTGGCGCTTGGATACCTGACAACGCAAAGCTGGGGCTATTGGGCACCCTTCCTGATACCATTTGCCGCACTGGGAACATACTTAGCCACCCGGATTTGGTTTGCTTTCCCGAATGCAACACGAAAAGCAGTGCATTAGGCATTGGACTGTGGGCTGTGGGTGAAAAGAAAAAGACGGACAACATCCGTCTTTTTTTCCCGTTTCCTTTTGCCTAAGGCCTATGGCCCAAAGCCCAGTGCCTATCCTTTCCAATTCCACCACTTGAGCTTTTCTTTATCAACTTTGGGGGTTGGACAGTCCTGTCCGATCTCATTCGCGAAGTACACCGCACACCGGAATACATATAGCAAACACCGATCCTGCACGACACCGCGCATTTTATTCGAACGGTCGAACATCTCCTGCGGGTCTTGCCCTTTCAAATCGGATACTTTACGGTAACCAAGGTCGTAGAGGTCAACCGCAATCGACTTACCGACACCGGGTATAACCTGAAGTTCCTTGAGGATAGCGGGTTTACCGGTCAAGGACTTGGTTTTAGTGGCCATTTATCAGTCTTAATTCATAACTATACATAATATTTCTTGTGCGACATTATTCGTGATTAGTTGCCAGTTGTAGGAGCAGATTAATTTGATCTTTCTCAACTACATCAAGTGCACAATTTACTTCCCAATTTAGATTTGCTAGTCCATTTAAAATACACAGACTTATTCTCGAAATATCAAAGATATCGGAATTCGCAATTACGTGTCTTAAGATACAATCAATGTTTGGATGAAGATCCGCTTTTTGCAAGTTGAGCAGAACTTCTTTTAACTCCTTAATAATATTATCGATATCATTTGCAAAATACACTAAAATCCGATCATTCTTTTTCTCAATATTGGCATCTACAATCTTTCTTGCAATGTTGTTGAAACGAATTGCAAATTTACCTTTGACTTCAGGATTCGAAATTTTATTTGTCAAATTTAAAAATGCTTGCTCGTAATTGATAAATTCAGTCAATATCTTTACTTTTAACGGTATCACGAAGTTTAAAATTTGTTGATCGTTTGTAATATCTTGCCCGATGATTTCGAAATACGGTAGAGAACCGTATTCCTTCACTTTAAAAATCAAGTACTTTGTAACGCGAACTTTATTCATAACAATCCTCCTTTCAACCATGGATGAATTTCACTATGGCAGTCATCACAAAGTGTAATGAGGTTTGAAAGCTCATTATTGCCACCTTCGCTGACTGGTATAATGTGATGTGTTCTTATAAGGTAATAATCATTGATCGGTTTCTTACAATTTTGACAAACGTAGTTATCTCGTTTCCAAACTTCTAATCTGATAAGCTTCCAAATTTCACGTTTACGAATGTCAACATCTTTTATGCCATATATAATCTCATTTAGAGATAAATCGAGTGGACCGATGTTGTAATTTCTTGAATTAAAAGCGACATTTTTTTGTCTATCACTTAGTATAAATTTTCTCTTGCTTCTCTTTCTTTCCCAAGTAGAAAGAGTGCTACCCAACATACAGATTAAACCAATTACTATGATTGAACCAAACATTTGTTAGTCCAACACAAGATATTCCAACACATTACTCTGTATCCAACCCGTTCTGCCATCGGCTAACCGGACTTCTTGCCATTTGCCAAATGTGCTGAGCGGTTTCACTTCGGTACCGGTTGAAATCGATCCAATCTCCTTCGAACTGAAATCCGGTTTTTGGAATACCGATACCCCGGTTTGCGTTACGTACGCCATCGGATTCGTTATCCACTCATACCGCCAAATCGACAATCCTAAAATTATAACAAACATTCCAATACCGACACTCGGTATAATTTTGTTCAGTTTCGATTGCAAGTTGAGATGAAGGAAACTGCGGAAAAGCCACCATCCAAACGTAATTAGTACCCCAAGTGCCATCAAACCCGACAAAACCAGTGCCGGAATCGACAAAAAAGCGTTGCGAATGACCTTAATCAGTATCATTTCCGGGATGCCTTCGATCCGATTCGATATTTTCTGCTGAAACCAATCCACCAATGCTTTATGGTCTTTGGTTGGTGCGTACCGGTATGCGGCGGTGGCGGTGCGTAGCGCGGAACCAAGCGAATCCTCCCCGTAGGCATTCCAAGTAGCGATACTGAAGAGTTCCCATTCGCCGGGTGTCGCTTCATTACTCGCTACCCGCTGTTTTAAGGTATTAATAGCACCGATAGCGTTCTTTTTATTCAACAATCGGTAAGCGTTTCCGAATTGTGACGGTTCGGCAAACGATATCGTAACAATAGTTAGAATAAGTAGAAGGAGTAAGCTGGTTCTCATGTTAGCTCTTCCCTTCCAACAATTCTAATGAAGATTTCTTCCATTCCGCAACTAAACTCTCGACAATTGCCGCCGGTTGGTACCGCAAATCGCGAAGCGTCTGCCATTGTTCCATCCACTTTGTCGCGGTCGGGTCATTCAATTTCTCCAAGTGTTCGGGATGGGTGATTTTTTCGTTTGATTTGTATGTTAACGTAAGGTATTCACAAAGTATATGTTCAATATCCTCGGAGATTTTCTCATTACCGACTTGGAAACCACTGATTTTATCAAACAATTTCTTCTTGATACCACGATGTTTGGTGCGCTCGACTGTCGTGCGGTCGGTACGGTAGCGCATCAATCCCAGCCCGGCCAAACCCGCTAATATCATGCCGCTGGTGACATACCACCCCATCTTGAGTTCTTGAATCGGGGTGTCGGTTCGCTCGATGGTTGGTAGCGGCAATTGTTCATTATGAGAGATGGTGTTCGGTTGGTTCGGCACATACGCCGTCATCAGCCCACCGGCACTACCCGACGCAGTCAACCAAACAGTATCGGCAAACAATTTCTGGTACTTCTGGGTCGCCGGATCGAATGCAGTAACTGATTGGAATGTTAGCGCAAATTTGCCCGGTGCCCGAGGAATAACCGGATACCGAATCTCTTTACGGATATTGTCACCGTCGCCATATACTTTCACGACCGGAGGATACGCTTCGACACTACCCGGAACGGAAAATTCCGGTGTTGGTTGATCCTTCAATTGGGATGTCCCGCGGATATTCAACAGTATGGTAGAAGACGAATGAACGGGTACTTCTTGAGGACTGATGCTAATTGATGCCTGATAATTACCTATCCATGCATCATTTATGTTTCTTCCACCGGGAAGTGGCTTAACCGTCAGAATGACTTTTGGTGACCGGACTTTGACAGGTACGACTTGTTGGTCGGCAAATGGATTGCTAAACATCCCAAATGGGTCATTAAACAGCGAAAATGGGTCATTTCGACGTTGGACTTGCTGAATTACGTCGATTTGGGCTTCTAATGGCGGTACTTCAACCGTTCCGGCATGGGTTGGTGTCACCCATTGGTCGAAAATGACCGTCGAATTATAGGCGCGATTATTACGGTCTGCTCGTTCAATCTTAAATTCCTTGATTTCCCGTGCTGTTTCCATTGTATAGCCGGAACCCTGCGGCAAATCGGTAATCTGCAAGCTACGTGCCGACTGGAAAAAAGCGCGATAGGTAACTCGCACCCGCTCCCCAACGAAAACATTTCTATCTGATGATGAAACTTCTATAAAGGCCTGATCGTTACCGTTACGTTGCGTTTGTTGAGGGGCTGCTTGAGGTTGCCGGCCATTTCGATTGGGATTGGCTTGCGTTTGTGGTGCGGGAGTCCCTTGCCCTTGGTCGACGACTTCAATGGTGGTTTGCTGGGTAGTGGCGGTTTGACCGCTTGCTTCGACAACGGCAACCGGTAACATGTAAGTGCCGGGCTTTGATGGTGCTCGTAGGACGTAATCCAACTCGACTGAATTAGAAATACTGCCATTCATAATTGAAATGGAAGTCGATGTAGAAGGACCGTTTACCAAAACAAAGGGGTCAAAGGTTTTGATTTTTGGGGAAGTGGTTGTTCCTTCGACGGATACCGACCACTGAAAGATGCCGTTCGCTTCGATACGGGCAACAGAAGCGGTGCCGTGGATAGCAAGGGCAAAACTGGTACCGGTCACGAAAAGAAGAAGAAGCAGAGATGTAAAGAGATGCACTTTTCGCAAAGAGACCATCGTCACCAATCCTTTCCGGATGATGGATTTCCCGGCTCCCCTTGGTTCCGCTTCTTCATCAATTGCTTTTGCAAATCGGTCTCGCGTTCGCGTGCCTGATCGAGCATCTTGTCGTGCTTCGGCTTTTGTTGCTGCTGTTGTTTGGTCGAATCGGGATTTTGTTGCTTATTCTTCTGATCCTGATTGTCTTTGTCTTGTTTATTCGAATCCGGTGGTTGTACCCGTTTCATGTACAGGGCTAATTCAAGGTTTTTCCTTGCATTCGAGTCGGATGGTGCCGCCCGTAGCGCTTCCGTGTAGCTTTTTATCGCATCATCGTACTTTTTATCCCGGAAAAGAACATTACCCATTTGGTAATAGGCATCGGATTTGACTTTCTTGTCCGTACTCCGCGCCGCTTCCTCGAGCCACGACATCGCCTCATTGTTCCGGCCTAAATTTTCGTATGCCGTACCGATGTCGAACGGGATTTCAAACCTATCCTTTCGTTTATCACGCGCTTGTAAGTATTTCTCCAGCGCATCTGCCCGTTTCGCTGAATCGGGGCTGTACATCAGTTTATTCGCTTCATTAACCAACACCCGAGAAGATGCGGAAAAAGCAGGGATTGCAACCGTTATCATACAGGATACGGTAATCAGTTTAAGCGATAATGATAATCGAAAGCGGCTCATCAAGGCCTTCCTTTATGCCAACCCGGTTCCGATTTCCGGTCGAGTAATTGTCTCCATTGTTCCTTATTATATCGACGCGCAAGAGGCAATGTCCGTTCCAAAAGCAAGCAAAGTAATCCCAGCGCAACAAACCAAAGACCGCGGCTCATATATTCAGTTACGACTTTTTCTCCGATTTTGCGTTTGTCCAATTGTGAAACGCCATTCAGGATCGCTGTTATATCACCGTCATCGCCCCGCCACCGCAGGTATTGCCCGCCGGTCTGCACAGCAGAGGGACGCAATTCCCCTTCTGTCAGCTTGGTGATGACCATATTCCCTTCATTATCCGTCTTGAATTGACCGCGACGGTTCTTGATGGGGATAGGGCCACCTTGTGCTGTACCAACACCAAGTACATAAAGCCGCGCTCCGGTTTTCTGGATGGCTTTCACGCCATCTATCAATCCACCCTCATGGTCCTCACCATCGGTAAGGAGGACAACACCGCGGTCACGCGCCGGATCCCCCTCAAATTGTTGCGCCGCCAGCACCATCGCGCCACCGATATCGGTTCCACCACCGGGCAAGACGTCGGTATCAACTGCCTCCAGCCATGTGCGTATTATCGAAGCGTCGATAGTCAGCGGGATTTGGAGATACGGTCGGCTGGAAACGAAAACCAAGGAAACCCGGTCATTCGATAACCGGTCGAGTAAGCGATTGACTTTCCGCTTCGCTAAATCGAGTCGGCTGGGGGACACATCAACTGCATCCATCGACTTGGAAATATCGAGGACAATGACAATATCAGCACCTTTTCGCTCAACTGTCTCGACTTTTGTACCAATTCGGGGGTCTGCCCAACCGATTAACAAGAAAAACAGTGCGGCGGACAACAAAAACCATTCCCATCCGGTTTTTCGTTCGATCCAGCCGGGGGTCAACCGGGAAATACCCGTGACACGTCGCGCCAATTTTACTTTCGCGCGGGCATGCATGAACGCCCCAAGGATACCAATAAGTATCGGAACCCAAAGGAAATAAAGCGGATAATCTAACCCAAACTGTAACATTATTTCTACCTATTTTAGTAAGCGGAACGATACACCGTTAACCGCAAAGTAAGCTCAGTAAGTAAGAAAAATATTGCGATTATGACAAGCCAGTTAAACTTGTCGTCAATCCGACGCCACTTAACACCTTCAATTTTGTACTTTTCCAACTGGTCAATTTTCGCATAGATGTTCTTCAAAGTCGTTAAATCAGTTGCCCGGTTATACGTACCACCGGTTTCATCGGCGATTTTCTTAAGCAATGCCTCGTCAATTTCCACCGGAACCATCTGCATCTGGGTTCCGAATGGCGTTGGTACTGGATAAGGAGCCATTCCTTCCTTGCCAACTCCGACCGTATAGACCTTCACGTGCATTTGTCGCGCTTTGTCCGCGGCTTCCAATGGTGGAATCGCCATTTGATTGTTCACACCATCTGTCATGAGGATCACAACCTTAGAAGGCGCTTTACTGGCTTCGAGCCGTGCGAGCGCCAACGCCAACCCTGCACCAATCGCGGTACCATCTTCTTCCAACTCACGTGTCTTCGTAAGTTGAACCATTTTCTTTAATACGGCATGGTCAGTTGTCAATGGACATTGAGTATAAGCCTCTTTCGAGAAGGCAACCATACCAATACGGTCATTCGGACGACCGTCGATAAATTGCGTAGCGGCTTGCTTCGCGGCATCGAGACGGTTTAACGGCGAGAAGTCGAGGGACATCATCGAACCGGAAATATCGAGGGCAATCATAATATCCACCCCTTCCGTTTCCGCCCGTTCGCCACCTGAAACACTTTGTGGCCTTGCTATCGCCAACACCAGTCCTGCTATTGCCAAAGTCCGCAGCAAAAGTAGGATTCTACGGCCACCATCGGCGTTTCCGACCAACCGTTGGATAGGAAAGAACGAAGGTACGCGCGTTGCCGGTTCACGGTAACGGCCAATACGCCATTCATACCACAACCATGCGGCGACTATGACAAAGATGAAGAATGCTTCCGAGTTCGCCCACTGCAACGTCACGGCTGGGTCTCCCCACCTTCTTTGGAATCACGGATATCATCCAATAAGGTGCGCTTCGGTGTTGTTTGAGTTGGTGGTTCCACCTCCGGTAAAGTGATGAGCGATGGTTCCATTGGAACTGAATGGGTCGGTGGTACCGCGATAACAACTTTCGCTTTATGCGCGGCTCGTTCCTTGTCAAGTGCGGCTTGCAAAGCGTCTTGCGTCTGTTGCCAGCGGATACCCCACGTTCCGACTAACTGCTCCCCTTCTTTGACGGCTTCCTGACATCGGTTCGCTGCTATTTCACCACGGGCGAACTTCACTTCATCCGCAATGGAAAGGAGTGCGATAAACAACCGGTGTTCGTTTTCACCGAGTATGGTTATAACTTCACGCTCGCGCAAATCGGATGTGGTCTTCTCGCGGGCATCATACCCGAACCGGTTGTCGATATATACCTTTAGGCAATCGACTAAATCAGTCTGGAAATCTTTTAATTCGCCAAGTTGCCATTTCGCTTCCGCCCGAATTTCGGATAGCCGTGCGAATGCTACCTTTTCCGGCGAGGGTGGTGGTGGCGGGGGTGGCGGTGGCAACAGCGATTTGCGGTATGCGCGGTACTTGATAATACCGTACACCAGTGCAGCAAGGAAAATCGGTGTACCAATCCAGAACAACCATTCCCAGACCGAAGGTGGAATTTTTTTGACCGGCTTATCCGGTTTGAGCAGGGTGTCTATCCCTTGTCCATTCTGCGATTTGAGTGTCGAGTGTATCGAAATCGGAATACTGGTCGTTTTGCATTTGGTGGTGTCGCTACCGCGTATCGCATAAATATCGAATGCCGGAACTCTGTAATTGCCGGTATCAATGACCGCGAACACACCCGTCCATGTGGCATCCGAGCCCTTCGACTGCATCGGAAAGCTTTGCAAGAGTACGATGGGGTTTTCCCAACCAACGCCACCCCAGGGGCCAACTAATGTGGCATTCTGCGGGATGTCACTCAAATCGATTCGGATAGTCAAGCTTTCCGCAACGGCGGTAGATGTCTTGCTGACACGGGCGGAAGCATTAAATGCGTAAGTTTGCGCACCAAATAGCACCAGCGAAACGAAGAGAATTCTCAATAACGAAGACAATCTCATCGGAGATGCCCCCGCCGTTTGAAGAAGTCCGCCAATACCGGGACGACATCGACATCACTCTTTACTTCTACCTTATCCACGCGGGACCGATTTAGTATCGCAAGGGTATTTTCACGCTGAAGTTGAAAGCCGTTCTTCCACGCCCGGCGAACTTCAGCGCGGCTGCTGTCAATCCAACTCTCTTTCATCGTCTCCGCATCGAATATCTTCAACCACCCGACATCCGGGAGGTCTTCCTCAAGTTTATCGACCAGCTGAACCGCCACAACATCGTGCTTGGAAGCGGTCTGTTGGAGCGCATCGCTGTAACCGGCAGTATGGAAATCGGAGAGTAAAAAGAGAATGGAACGCTGGCGGAGAATGCGGCTTGCATACTCGAGTGCACTCGTCAGATTGGTTCCGGGGTGTTTCGGCTCAAATTCGACCAAATCGGTCAGAACACGGAATGCCTGACTACGCCCTTTTTTCGGCGGCAAATACCGTTCGACCCGGTCGCTAAAGAGAAGCAGACCGACTTTATCGTTGTTGCGAATCGCTGAGAAAGCAAGAATGGCAGCGATTTCAGCGGCTATCTCAGATTTCCACTGCTTCACCGACCCGAATTGTTGCGAGGATGAAACATCGACTAATAGAAGAACGGTAAGTTCGCGGTCTTCTTCGAATGTTTTCACGAACGGGTGATTCATTCGCGCGGAAACGTTCCAATCGATATCGCGGATATCGTCGCCGGGAATATAGTCGCGGACTTCGCGGAAGGTAACGCCACGCCCCCGGAACACCGAATGGTATTGTCCAGTGAATGAAGTATTGACGATTCCACGGGTCCGAATTTCAACTTCCCGGACTCGCTTGAGTAGTTCTTTCGCGTTCATTACGGTACGACTATCCGGTCGAAGAGGGTCTTGACGACTTTATCCGGTGTCCAATCCTGCGCTTCGGCTTCGTAACTGAGACCGATACGGTGGCGAAGGACATCGACGCCAACCGTACGCACATCTTCAGGAAGCACATAGCCGCGTTTCTGCAAGAACGCATATGCTCTTGCACATGAAGTCAAATAAATCGAAGCGCGGGGACTAGCACCATACCGGAGCATACCGTCCAATTCCTTGACGCCGGCGGCACCCGGATCACGGGTCGCAATGACGATATCGAGCACATAATTCTCAATCTTTTCGTCGGTATAAATCTGATCGCATGCATCGCGGATTTGCAGTAATTCTTTCGGATCGAGTACCGGTTGTACTTTTTCGGTAAGGATGCGTTTTTGTTCGCGGAGAATGGTTCGCTCTTCTTCCCGTGACGGATACGACAGGACAACCTTCATCAGGAAGCGGTCTAACTGCGCTTCGGGAAGCGGATAGGTTCCTTCCTGTTCGAGCGGGTTTTGGGTCGCAATCACGAGGAAAGGTTGCTCTAACGGATATGTCTCTTCACCGATGGTAACCTGACGTTCCTGCATCGCTTCGAGTAGCGCCGATTGTACCTTTGCCGGAGCACGGTTGATTTCATCGGCGAGGAGGAAATTCGTAAAGATTGGTCCCTTGCGGGTGATGAACTTCTGCTCGCGGGTATCGAAAATCAAAGTTCCCGTAACGTCGGCAGGGAGCAAGTCAGGGGTAAACTGGATACGGTGAAACTTCGCGTTAATCGAATCGGATAGTGTCTTCGCCGCGAGTGTTTTCGCCAGTCCCGGTACCCCTTCGAGTAACAGATGCCCATCGCATAGTAGGGCTATCAGCATCCGGTCGACAAGGTTGTTTTGTCCGACAATAACTTGGCCGAGGGCTTTCCGTACCCGTTCCAATCCGGCGGACTCCCGTCCGATCATTTCATTTAGTGCTCGAATGTCAGTGTGCATGTGCGTTCCCAATTAATCTCAATCTTATTCCTTGGTTTTGTTACAATCTAATGGGGCAATCCTTGAATTGCCCCGGTTCGATACCGATTGCTCTCCGACTGCGCGGTGTAACACTTTCCGCATTGCGCACCGGTATCCCATCCGGTAGTATTATACGCAATCTCGAAAACTGAGTTCCCTGCGTAGGAGTTACTTCGTCTCTTTCTTCGTCGAATCGGCTGGTGCAAGCGACTTCAGCTCATCGATGTCGTTGATATCTTTTCCTAAGTGCTTCAACTCCCATTGTGCCGAGGCGATGATTCCCGAGTCGCTTACTGCAGAATAATCAGAGAGGAATTTCTGATATGCCGACTTCGCTTTGTCCATGTCCTTCAATTCATTGGCGTATAGAAAACCAATCATGAACTGCGCCTGCGGTGCGCGTTTACCCTTCGGAGTACTCGTCACCAACTCTTCGTATTTCGCAACTGCTTCTTTGACTTTGCCTTGTTCCTGAAACGTTTTCGCGGCAGAGAAGAGTTCCTCTTCGTTCGCCTTCGCACCACCACAACCGATTAAGAGCAATATTGCGACCGACGCCCAAAGCACCCGGAGTTTCGACATTCTTGTTTCCTTTCGTGTCGTACGTGAAGAAATCTGCTAAACTCAATTATAACCAATATCTAACGTGTAATATAGGATAAAAGTTCCTAAATCAAACCGATTGAAAAACCAACACGATAGCATCGCGCAGTCGGTAAGAAAGATATAAACCCGAAAGTCACTCAGCAAACGCGCTCTATTCAGAGCATTGTGAGGTGTGGAAAGCTACCGGACAACGGCAATTTTGATAGGTGTCATGGCACCAACCCGGCACCAGTACAAACCGCTCGCTACGGGTATTCCACGCTGGTCTCGCCCTTCCCACACAAAGCGGAACCGGCGGCTACCGGTTGTCGGTTGTGGGATAGCGGCATGAAACACACTCCGTCCCTGCAAATCATATATCGTCAATGATTGCTGTTTAACTGACGGGAGTGTACCAACGATAGTGAATGTCGCGTTACCGGGGTTGGGATAGGCGGCTAATTTAGAATCCGTTGGGAGCGTTGGTGGTTCGGATACTGATGTAACCTGATAAGGCCGGTACACACCTGTCCGGGAAAAATCCTGACATGCAGTTTGGCATTCCATTACGCCGCCACCCTGCATCGGCATGCGGAAAAGAGTAAATCGCTCATAATCATCTTGTAGCATGATATACAAAGTATCGTTGATGGGGCCACAAAGAGCTAAATCGTGTAAGATAACAAAATCAGGCAGTGTGTTCGGTAGAGCAACCGGGAAACCTTGTAACATCTCATATCCCTCACACCCTACCAAATAAGTAGTATCCATACTATTCGGTGGTCCATTTGAAGTAAGAGTGAAGAACCAATTTGTTTGATGACCCGGTGGTCTATAACCAACAACATTTGAATATGTACCCCCTAATCCCAAAGGAGGAGTCAAATCAGAAATAATATGTCCGTCCATTGCAATTACGATTGGTCGAGCAGACATAGCCATATAAACAATTTCGGGTATACCATCGCCCTCGATGTCAATTGCTGATAGGTTAGTTACAATAGAGTTGGCACCTATCCGTGTATGGAATAAAGTATCTCCGGTATCCGTATAGCCCTCAATTGAGGTTTCATAATTTTGTCCATTAAACCGGGAAACAAATATTCTGAAACCACTTCCCCATGGTATTAATAAAGGACGCGATGAATATTCTGAATCAGGACAGAAAACAGGAAACCCCGGTAAATCAATTGTGTCACCTACCATGCGGGCATGAATGTCATGTATCGTACGATAGACAAAGACCGGTTCAGAAAAGTTTGTAAATTGACCAATCGAGACGCCCGTGTATACTCCCGAATGATCACTGATTGAAGCTCGATAAGGAAAATTTTGATAGGAAGAGCCGTCTTGTCTGAAACAATAAATTGAATCAGCTTCATACAATATCTCATCGCTTCCGTCGTTATTCACATCATAACCGGTAGGTGATACAATTGTCCCACGAGTATTAAAAGAAGTATTAAAGACTTCACCGTTTTCAATAGAAGCAACTATTAAAGTTTCTGCACCACTTGCATAAGTACCTCGACATGCTGTTGCAGTTGCAATTAGAGGAATAGAATGCTGTGGGGATTTTAGGGGTACTAATAATCCCCGTAAAGGACCTCCAATACGATTTTGAGTGAGCGTATCCAACAATTGACCATGGTAATTATAGAGTAATACATGATCTACTGTTCTCAATACTACATCGAATTGATGCGTGGCATTTGGGATAAATATGACAGAGCCATTCCAAGTAATAGTACCGCGCAGACCACCGAATACTGGCCAGCCGGGTTGGATAGTGATTTGAGAATATGATAAAGTACTGAAACTTATTAAAATCAGTACGGATAATCGGGTGAAGAGGGTATTCAAATACATAAATACCTCATTGTTGCGGATTGTTATAAGATATGCATTTCAAGCAGATAAAACGATGGATATTACTGGTATTTCATAAAAAGTAGACTTCTGCCTACTTCTTTACGTCTTCAACCAAGCGAATAAATCCAACAATTCCCCTTCATTGCGTAGCGGCGTCACTTCGACCGGAAGCGCGCGCCGGATATATTCCCCATACCGTGCAGTCAGGATGCGACGATCCAAAATGAGAATAATCCCCTTATCATTTTCCTGACGAATCATCCTACCAATACCCTGTTTCAATTTTAATATCGCCTGCGGTATCGAGACATCGTAAAAATCATTCCCCCCCTGCGACCGCACTAAGTCGGCTTTTGCCGCTTGAATCGGGTCATCCGGCACGGGGAATGGTAACCGTGGTATGACAATCGCCTCAAGCGCAGTGCCGGGTAAATCAACCCCTTCCCAAAACGAATCGTACCCAATCAGGATGCCGCCACTCTTACCGCGGAACAATTCAACTAATTCGGCGGGGTTCCCGTCACGCCCTTGCAACCAAACAAACCCGTCTTTTTTGTGGATAAACGACTGGAGCGATTTGGCAAGTGCGAGACCGACTTTACGCGAAGTCGCAAGCACCATCGTATTGACATTGCTTTCGTGGAGCGCTTCCGCAAGCCACTCCGCTACTTCATCCGAGTGGAAATAATTGCTTTCCCACGGGTCGATTCCAAACATCGGCACCGCTACCCGCAATTGTTGCTTCAATTTGAATGGTGATGAAATCGGATGTTCTTCGACATTCGCGGTATCGTCCCGCAACCCAATCGCATTGCGGAAATACGAGAAAGAATCACCGACCGATAACGTCGCCGAAGTGAGTATTCCGAAATTCTCCGGTATGAAAAGCTTCTCATGTAGCGATGGCGAAACATCGACCGGCGACGAATAAAAAAGCACATCATTCGGATCGGTATCCGGAGCAAGTTCCCACCAATTCGCCGTATTGTTCGGGGCAATGCGTATCCTCTGCCATGCGGCACCCGTTTCACCCAGCCGCCCTTCGAATGATTCGATTTGGGTGCGAGTATCGTCTATGGGTGGAAATGTCGATTTCCATTTCTTCACCGTCTCCACTGCAACCAGCAGTTGTTGCTCGAACCTCTCACACGCGACCGCTTGCCATTTCGCCGGTCCATCGCCCGGTAGATAACGTTTGCGGCGGCCAAAATCGGTGTCCGGGGTCGTGTACATCATCGGTTGGAATGCGTGAACGAATCCCATCCACATCTCTTCGATACCCGCGACAAAGCGTTGTGCTTCTTTGTATTCATGTCCGAGTGAACCTATCGGGAGTGCGGCGACTAAATCGGTAAACGTTTCAGTGAGCCCTTTCAGCACTTGCCGCGAAAGCACTACCGACGTGGCATCGCGCGCCACTTCCTCCAACCGGTGTGCTTCATCGATGACAAATGCATTCACATCGCCTAACAATTGTGGCTGGAAAAAGAGATAATTGCACAACAACGCATGATTGACGACAACGAGTTGCGCACTACTAGCCCGCTTTCTTGCTTTTGCAAAAAAACAGTCGATGTTCGCATTCGGACAACCCAGCGCGCCGCATTGGTATGGGTCGGACGCAACTTTGCGCAGTATTGCTGACCCCTCGCGCAACGTCACCAATTCCGAAATATCGCCGGTATTCGACCATGCGAGCCAAAGCGGGAGCGTCGATGCGTGGTATGCCTCATCAGGTGTCAGTTGCGCCGTACGCTTGGTTGATAAATCGGTAAACCGGAACGGACAGATATAATTGGTGCGCCCCTTGAGCAGTGCGACTTCTATCCCTTTGAACCGCGAAAGCCAAAACGGTAAATCTTTGTGGAAAAGCTGGTGCTGGAGCGTTTTACTGTAAGTCGAAATCACCGCGCGGCGCGACGTATCCTCCGCCAGCCATGACAGCAGTGGAACGAGATAGCCGAACGTTTTTCCGACACCCGTTCCCGCTTCCAACACCGACCATTTATGGTTATTCAGCGTATCCGTCAGCCGCTCGGCATATTCTAATTGGCCATTGCGCTGGCGGAATGTCGGCATCTGCTTCGATGCGTACCCATTCGTCGATAGCTCGTCGGCGATTTTCGCGGGTGGCACCGAATCCTCCCCATCCGATTTACGGAATGCGGGGGGCCACGGTGATGCCGGTAGGGAACGATGGTCGTTATCGCGCAGGTGCGGTCGGAGCCGCCGCCACAAGTCAGCGGGAAAACCGTAGCGCGTTTGTGTCGCAAGTTGTGTTAATGCGTCACATTCCTCTTTACTCAGCAACATCAATCGCGGAAGACAGGCACGGAACAGCTCTCCGGTCGCTTGTGCATCGGATAGCGCGCGGTGCCGGTTGTCATGTTTAAGGTGAAGCCATTCGGAAAAACCACCCAGCCCGCCGGGAGGGGCTTCGGGAAACAACAACCGTGCGAAGTTACGGGTATCGAGTAACCATAATGGTAATGGCCAACTCTTACCGCAACGCGTCGATTCCGCGATAAGGAATCCAACATCGAACACCAGCGAGTGGCCAAGAAACGCGGGTGCCGTGTTCCACAACTGCTCGATGTCGTCAAGTTTCTCGGCAAATTCGGGCGCATTGGCGAGCATTTTCGTGCTGATGCCGGTGAGCCGCGTGATTTCGGAAGGGACTTTTTTATGGTGGAAGAGTGAATCGAAGCACGTCTCGACCCCATCGGCGGTGACCCACACCATTCCTAATTCAATGACGCGGTTGACTTTCGAATCGAGACCGGTTGTCTCGCAATCGAAGGTGAGGATTCGTTCCGGTAGCTCAAGTAGCTCCCAGATTCGGCGGGTTTCGGATGGCGACGATACGAGTGGTTCAAACATGGCGATAAGATAGGGCAATCATCATCGAAAATATAATCGTCGTAACATCAATATCTGTCAGTATTATGTCATTGCGAGGACGCGCTCTGCGCGGACGAAGCAATCTCATAGTTTTGTAAACATTAATAGTTGCCAAAACGAGCGTATATTACCCAATCCTTCTTTATTCTTTTTCTTCCCCATCCCCCATCCCCTATTCCCCATTCCCTATCTTTTTACACCACAACAACTGTATTTCATCCGGCAATTCGGGATACGCACCTCGATTAACACTATGCAATTCGCACCCTTGCGATTGATAAAATTTGCACGCCGGTACATTGTTATTTTGCGTCTCGATTTTCAATTCACTGCAACCACGCGACCGCGCCCACGCTTCACTTGCGGCAAAGAGCGACTTACCGATACCGCTTCCGCGAAACTCAGGCGCGACACGAATATCCCACAACACCGCTAAGTCATCCCGTCCTTCGAGCATATCGACACCGGGAGTGCTGAACGCAATAATCGCACCTCCCACCCATTTCACATTCACCATTGCGACGAGCATACTCCAATTTGTCAAATCGAAACTCTTCGCTAAATCGGTGGGATGATTCCCGTACATAGCGTCGTAGTCCTTGATATATGTTTGCGGTAGAACTCGCTCGTTTAATACAATCCCATTTGCTGAATCGAGCTCTTGATAGACGGACGCCACCTCGAATGCGATTGGTATCGTCGCGTATGTGGCGAGCTTGGTAAATGGTTCTTCAATTATTTTAATGTTCATAGGAAAATATTAGAAAGAAAAGGAGCGACTTTCATCGCCCCTTTCCTGTTACCTGTTGCCAGTCACCCGCTTTATTCCGGATATGAGATATCCAGATTACGCGCGGCAAGCGCTTCATTCAGCCGACCGACCGGCGTGTTGTGCGGCGCACTGCGCACCAAATCGGGATTCTCCTTCGCTTCCCGTGCAATCTGCTCCATCGCATCGATAAAGCAATCGAGCGTCTGCATCGATTCCGTTTCCGTCGGTTCAATCATAATCGCTTCATGCACGATGAGCGGGAAATACACCGTCGGCGCATGAAACCCGAAATCGAGTAACCGCTTCGCGATATCGAGTGTCTTGACGTTATTCTCGCTCTTCTGTCGGTCGCCGCTGAATACCACTTCGTGCATGCACATCCGGTCGTACGGTAGGTCGTACGCATGGGTCAATTTCACGCGGATGTAATTTGCATTCAGCACCGCATAGCGGCTGTTGTCGGTCAATCCGTCGCGGCCATTGGCGCGGATATATGCCAGTGCGCGAACAAGCACGCCGAAATTGCCGAAGAATGTGTGCAACTTGCCAATCGATTTTCCCATCTTCCAATCGACGGAATATTTATCGCCCTTCTTCACGATGCGCGGAACGGGAAGGTACTGCGTGATATCGGCGCGGCATCCGACGGGTCCGGCACCGGGGCCGCCACCGCCGTGAGGCGTGGAAAATGTTTTGTGCAAATTCAAATGGCAAATATCGAATCCCATATCGGCGGGACGCGCGATACCGACCACCGCATTCATATTCGCGCCATCCATGTACATCAAGCCATCGACCGAATGAACAATCTTCGCGATTTCGACAATGTTCTTCTCAAACAATCCGAGAGTATTCGGATTGGTAATCATCAAACCGGCAACGTCGTCGCTGATAACGGCGCGCAAAGCATCGAGATCGACAAGACCATCGGGACCGCTCCCAATTTGAATCACTTCATAACCGCTGAGTGCGATAGATGCGGGATTCGTACCGTGTGCGGAATCGGGGATGATAATTTTGCGCGGATTTTCACCTTTACCTTTGTGGTATGCCTGCATCAGAAGCAGTCCGGTAAACTCGCCCTGCGCACCGGCGGACGGTTGTAACGAGATTCCGGGAAATCCGGTTATCGCGGATAGCGCTTGTTCCAACTCCCAGAGCAACTGCAACGCGCCTTGCATCGAAGAATCGGGCTGGAGCGGATGAAGCGACGCAAAACCGGGATAGCGCGCGACTTCCTCATTTATCTTCGGATTGTATTTCATCGTGCACGAACCAAGCGGATAAAATCCTTTATCCACGTGATGGTTCATCGTCGAGAGGCGGGTGAAGTGGCGTACAACGTCGATTTCCGCGACTTCGGGAAACGAAATATCTTTGCGCAACATCTTCGCCGGAATCGGCGATGGAAGCACGGGAACGTCTAAATCGGGCAGGGTAACGCCCGTGCGTGTTGGCACGGATAGTTCAAACAGCAATGGCTCGGTCATGCGGGGAAGCTCCTGAATTGTAATTGTACGCAGATTAGGAAACCTGCGATACCCAAAAGTGTACACACTAAGCGGTGGGCACTACCAAAAGAAACTCCGGTAAGATACGATTTGATTTTTTTTCTTGCAATTCGCCCGCTTGCGCCCTTATTGATTGGTACTTCACGAAATGCTCGGTAGTGCGCACTGCCAAGTGTGCACATTTTCTTTCCCCCTGCTTGCGGGGGGAACAAAAGGGGGGTGCTTTATACTATTGTCAATGCGCATACGTTATATTGAAATCAATCAACGTTACCGTTATTCATGCAATTCATCGCACGCACATCTCTTGCCATTCTTTTCATCGCTCTGGTCACCCAAAGCGAGGCATATACCCTTCGTCTTACCCCGGGCATGGGTCAAATCGACCTCAGCGGACAGATCTACGACCATCGCTCCTTCACTGTCGGCATCACCGATAACGGTTTTCAGGATGCGGTGTGGGGACAAGTGCGGACGATTCAACTGCGACGAAAAACTTACGAGGACAAAGATGTCGAGTCCGGTTTCGGCTACGTATCGTACCTCCCCACCACCCGCTGGTGGGTCGGTGGTGGAACCTATACGCTGAATTCGGATGGTGTGTTCGTCACGGTCGTTCCGTGGGTACAGGCGTCCTATGCCGCAACCCCGGCGTTTTGGTTGCAGTCGGCGGTGTTTGGCGGTAGCCGCAACGAGAATGGATTCGAGGGGGGTCTCGGTCAGGCGGAGTGTAATTTTCTCTATTTCGTACAGCACAATCAATTTAAATTGGGCGGGTTTGCCAGTGCTGCAAAGGGGCAACAGCCGGGCGGCGGCGGGGTTGCGCAATACACCTTGAAAACGCAGTGGTTCGATTTCACCACGATGGCGTGCATCGGTGATTTCTCCCATTGGATTGAGCGCGAGACACTGCTCAAATACGAGACCCCTATCCGCACGAATGCCATTGGGCGCGGCGTCGCGACGGTGTATGTCACGCATCAGTTATTTGTCGAAGGGGCGGCGGAATACAACCGTTGTACATCGCCATTCACACAAAAATTGTTTCGCAGTAAGGAGGTAGAATCATGGTTCGGAAGTTTTGGACTCGGTTATCGTTCCGGTTGGTAGTGGTTTGCGCGATCATCGCGCTCGCGTTGCCGGTTGCGGCACTCGCACAAACTTTGTTTCAGGCGGGACTCGAATATGACGCGAATGGGAACCCGACGCATCTCGTCGTGACAGTGAAGAATAACGAGACGACGGAAATTTATATCGGTGCATCCATCTACAAGAAGGGCATCACTGACCCGCTAGTACAGGGTGTTCATTCCTATGCGACGGTGGGACCGGGTGAGTCGGTCACCAAGAAATATACATTGAAGGATGCGAATGGCGATGCGATTCTTGCCGGTACATATGAAGTGGCGTTGTGGGGCAAGAAGATTCCGAAGGAACAGGCCGCTGACCCGAATTACTACTTCTGCAAGAAGTGGGGTTTTGTCTTCGATCAGGAGAAGGCATACACGTCCGGTTGGGTGATGGGATTGAATGCAACAAAGTAATTTGTGCGGTAGTGCCCACTGCCAAGTGGGCACACATTCAATTGGAGTTCATCCAAAGTCATTGCAAGAAGCGAAACTACGAAACCTGCGCATGTTTCAGATCGCAGATTAACGAACACCTTTAAATCTTGTAAATGTTGAGTTCGTAGCCAATCTCATAGTTTGACAACATAGGGGCGGGTTTCAAACCCGCTAGTTTTTTTTTTGAAATGCTTTTTTAATGGTTGACTATTAATGCATCTTTTTATATTTTCTTTTCAACAACAAATTCGAGTCGAAAATGAGCTCTTCAGATTATACCTGCGATATTGACTTTATTACTGAAACTTTAAAACATGTCCACAACAAACAGCAACAGTGTGCTCTTCTGTTGGGTGCAGGGTGTTCAGTAAGTGCAGGTATTCCTGATGCGAATGGAATTGTAGAGGAAAATAAAGATATCTATAAAAGAGAATATGAGATTGCAAAGAACAACCCTCAAAACCTCCCTTTTAGTGAATATCAACTTTTTATGGATGCATTAGCAGATGAAGAGAGAAATGATCTATTAGGTGAATATATTCGTAAAGCGAAAATAAACTGGACATATTTTGCCATTGCACACATGATCAAACATGGATACGTGGATCGAATTTTAACAACAAATTTTGATAGAGTACTGATTGAAGCTTGTGCTATAGTTGGCAAACTTCCTGCGATATATGATTTAACTGCCTCCGAGTTTAAAAGTACAAATGATGACAACTACCCAATGATTTTTTATTTACATGGGCAATATCCTGGAATACAAATGTTGAATCGACATGGAGAAATTGATACTTCTAGTGCACGTTTTAAATCTGTATTTGATTATGTTGGTTTTAAGCGAACATGGATTGTAGTTGGTTATAGTGGTCGAAGCGATCATGCTATGGAATATTTAACTGAACCGGCTAGATATGGTCGTCGTTTGTTTTGGGTAGGTTATAAAGATCGTCCGGTGACTTTGGAAGTCAAAGAGAAAATTATAGAATGTGGTAAAGATGGCTTTTTCTTAAGCGGTTATAATTCTGATGGTTTTTTCCATAAAGTTGCTCAAGGTTTGAATTGTTATGAAGACATCCCTTTAGTACGGACACCTTTTACTTTTTTCAAGACTATGGTTGATCGAATTGTATCAAGTCCAGACCCAGAAGGAAAAATAGATTATTTTAGAGAGACAAAAGATAATCTTGATAAAGCAATAAAAATATATGAGAAATTAGAAGATATAACTCCCTTTTCAGGTTCCCATCCGCCTAAACTGAATACTCAAGAGGCTTTAGCACTTTATATTGAAGGAAAATTTGACGAAATAGTCAAACGAGCTGAAGGAGAGCTCTCTCTTGAAGAAATGAAGAAAATTGGTGAACCTTTAGCAAGTTCTTATTTCGAATTAGGATATCAAAAATTTCAACAATCAAAAAAGGAAACTGATGATGGTGTGATTGAAAAGTTGTTGCTTGATTCGTGTCTTTATTTTTCATTAACAGAGTCAATCCAACCGAATAATTTTTCAGCTCTGAGTAATTGGGGGACTTCTCTAAACGAATTAGCACTTAAGAAAGAAAAAGACGAAGCTATAAAATTATTCGAAGAAGCAATTGAAAAAACAAAAAAATCAATTTCAATAAATTCAGAAAATGCTTATGCGTGGTCATGTTGGGGAAATTCGCTCATAGGGCTAGCGAGATTAAAAGATGATAGGGAAGCAGAAATACTTTTTAAAGAAGCCATCGAAAAACATAACAAAGCAATTTCAATTGATCCAAATAATGTTAGCGCGTTAATAGGGTTAGGTAGTTCATACGATGGATTAGGAAGATTGAAGTTTGACAAAGAGTCTGAAAGCTTGTTTGAAATGGCAATTGAAAAGTATCAAAAGGCACTTTCAATTAAACCAGAATTTTACCTTATTTGGACAGACTTAGGTCATACTTACAATAACTTAGCAAGATTAAAATCCAATACTGAAGCAATGATTACATACAAGCTTGCTATTGAAAAATATAGTAAAGCGACGGAGATTAACCCAAATAGTGCGTATTCATGGTATGGATGGGGAAGCGTTCTAGATGGTATGGCGAGGATAACTAATTCGACTGAATCTGAAAATTTATTTACTGAGGCGATTGAAAAATACAAAGGAGCACTCTCGATTAATAAAAAAAATGCATACTTTTTGATAGGATTGGGTAATTCGCTGACTGGATTAGCGAGACTGAAAGAAGGGAGTGATGCGGAAAAGTTATTTAATGAATCTATAGAAAAATACCAAATAGCTATATCAATTAAATCGAATGCTTTCGATGCTTGGAATAATTGGGCATCTTCATTACTTATGCTTTCAAGATTTGATCACCCAGAATTTCTTGTTTTAGCCGTTGAGAAAGCAAAACACTCTGAATCTATCAAGCATGGTGAAGGTTCATATAATTTGGCTTGTATCTGCTCATTACAAAAACGATTCGAAGAATCTGAAAAATGGCTGCGAACATGCATCGAATATAAAACTCTCCCTAACCGCAAACATTTAGAAGAAGATATCGATTTAAACAATGTTCGTGACCTGCCTTGGTTTCAGGATATACTTACACAAGCACCTCCACCATAAAAAACGAGCGGGTTTGAAACCCGCCCCTACAAAATCACCCGACACACCCTACTTCTTCCCCCCATCACTCGTTAAATCCAGAAAACTACCGCCCTTCCCGGATTTATCACCCAACGGCGGATACTTTTTTACTTTGATACTACCGGAATTGATTTCATCTTTCGTCCAAAGCCAATCTCGCCACAGCGTATCCAGACTATCTATACTCATTCCATAAATCGCCTCGATTCTACATACACCATGCTTATCATACTCTATCAGTTTGTCTCGCCCAAACCGTGCCTCGAGGAATTGATAAAACAGTCCTGCTTGCATGTACGCGTATAGCGCTTGCTCATAACGAAATAATGAATCATTAACCATCAGGTAACGGATTGGATAGATGGTGGCACCACGATTATTGATGGCATCGAAATACTGGTCCTTTAATCGGTTGACATAATCTGGATATACAAGCTTCTGACCGGGATTAAATTTGTCCGAAACAAATACCGCTACCCCCTCACATTCAAAACAACTCCCTTTCACACCCAGTATGCCGTGGGTTACTTCATGAAGGATAGTGTGTGTGTTATTCAGATAACCGACATGCAAATAAATTCGGTTCCGGCTGGCTTCCATTCTGCCATTGTCAAAGATGTACGCAGTAAGCGTATCGGTGTATGTGATGCCGAAGTACTGGGTAACGATGTCAATGTCTTTTTCAATTTTCTTGATTAACGCATACTTTTTCCAAACAGGAATCCCCCCGACAATGCTGTCATCGATAACGATGTGGTACTTTCTCGAAGTAGTGAAGTAGCCACAGCTTTGCAAAAAAAGAACCACAACCATCAGGCAACAAAACCTAACGATCGTGATTCGATTAAATAAGTGGTTTTTGAATATGTCAACCATCGTGCACCTAACCAATCCTTTGATCAATTAGACTCTCTTGTACATCTCATCTTTTATTTACTATTACCAATTATGACTCCGGGTAGGGGCGGGTCACCGTGCCCGCCCGTTGGAGGTTTGCTAATAATTTACTACCGGCAGGACGCCAACGCTACAATGAAAAGGGCGGTTTGCGAACCGCCCCTCCCCATTCCCTATTCTCCATTCCCTATTCCCCGCCTTTCACATGAACATCGATGCAAATGCCGCCGTTATCCAATTCGCCAGCACACCGCAGAACATCATCCGCAGTCCTATCGCGGCAAGTTGTGACCGTTTCTCCGGTACCAATGCGCTTATCCCGCCAATCTGAATTGCAACGCTGCTGAAATTCGAAAAGCCGCACAGTGCATACGTCGCCAGTGCTACCGAGCGTGGCGAGAGTGTATGCGCCGCTTGCATTTCGGCAAGTTTCGCGTATGCGATAAATTCATTCGCCGATACCTGTGTTCCTAACAAATAACCAACTTTCCCCGCCTCATCCCACGGTATTCCTAACATCCACGCAAACGGCGCAAACACCGTCCCGAAGATGTCTCGCAGTGAATCGGGGAAGTGTGTAAAATCGGTATAGTACCAAATCTGACCACTCGCCCAATGCAATAAAACATTTATCCCTTCGATGAGTGCAATGAATGCGATGAGCATCGCGGCGATATTCAACGCGAGCTTCATACCGTCCGATGCACCGGAGGACGCGGCATCCAGCAGATTGGTATAAAAATTCTCTCGCGGTACTTTCACCTTACCGTACGTCACCGGCTTCTCGATTTCCGGTATCGCAATCTTCGCGAACATCAGCGCCGCCGGTGCCGACATGACTGACGCGGCAATAATATGGTTCGCGGGAATCCCCATCGCGATGTATCCCGCCATCACGCCCCCCGCAATCGTTGCATACCCGCCGCACATAATCGCACCGAGTTCCGAACGCGTCGCTTGTTGCAGGTAAGGGCGTATCAACAGCGGCGCTTCCGTCTGTCCGACAAAAATATTCGCCGCACACGAGAGCGATTCGGCACCGGACGTGTGCATCGTCTTCGCCATTATCCGCGCAACAAACTCTACCACCGGTTGCATCAATTTGAGGTGGTAACACACTGCCATGAACGAAGAGAAAAAGATGACGGTAGGAAGAACAAGCAAACCGAACTGGAACCCGAATGTGTTCATGTACTCCGGTTTGACGATATTGCCGAACAGAAATTCCGATCCGTATTTCGAGAGCGAGAGAAAGTCGGAGACGCGGTCACCGAACCATTTCAGCGCTTTCACGCCGGGGGGAAACACAAGAATCGTTGCCGCGAAAATGATTTGCAGCAATACCCCCCAAGATATTGTCCTCCATGGGATTTTCTTCCGGTCTTCGGAAAACAGCGCCCAGACAACGAACAACAACAGCGGTACGGCGAAAATGGAACGGATGGAATTGGCACTCATCGGCATTCTCCGGTAGTCACAGTTCAGGAAAGAGAAAAGATACGGCAGTGCTACCGGTCGTTACAATGAGGAAGTATTATTGGCAAAAGTGTGATAAATATTGACTTCACGGTTTATACCTGATAAATTGGGTTTATCGTTGATGGTAACGTTCGTTACAACTTGGAGGATATGATGTACCGTTCTACTTTTTCACTCTCGCTTTTCATTTTTGTCTTCTTTGCTACCAGCTTTTTCCTGTTGTCTTGCCAACCTGACCGGATTACAGGTCCTGCTCCCGCACCAATTTACTATATAAATCATTTTGTCGTGTTGGACTGTGATTCGACTCTTCGCACCATACTCGATTCCGCCAACACATATTTCAGCAATCCGAATTTCGATCCATCGGGTTATATGCCATTGACTTTAACAACCAGTAACACGGTTTTATCCGGCGCATCGTACCAATGGCATTTTGAATTCGAATTGGGCTATAACTCCGATACCCACCGGCATTTCATAACCGGTATCAAGGCGCGTAACATCCCCGCCGCATTGAATGGCACGCTGTCCGACGTTCATATCGACCAAGCGAGTGGTGTAATAAATACAGTTAACGTAAACGAGCGTCCTGTCTCCCATACCGATTCTGCTGCTGCTTATTCACGCCAGGCGCAAGGATTGCTTTATCGTATCGCACGGGCGAATTTAGCGGGAAGACGGTTATACGGCGGCGATGCCACAACCGTACAAAGTTTAATCGACGTGGGCTTACTACCACAACAGGATACTTTGTACACGCAGTGGACAGTCTCAATGGTTGGTCAGAACCCGACATCGCAAATCCAAGCCATTTCGACTTCGACAATGCCGTCGGGCGCGGGAAAGGTCGTTACGTTCACGTTGGCCACCCAAACATTTTCCGGGTACGGACTACTGCAATAAACGGAATCACATTTTTTTATTTACGATGCCGGAGGTTCCGGCATTTTTTTTTATCCAGAAAAACTCCATCAGAGTAACTCTCCTCTCCACTAAGTATTTACTTCTTCGAGAATACGCACCATAACCCGCGAAAGCCGGTAGATTAACTGCAACCGGTTACTATGTACATGGCACATACTTGTTGGAAGCGGTAAAAATCACACTTTTTCGAGTACCAGCCCAAACACGCTTCTACACTCGAATCGAAAGGATAAATATGGATGCTCTGACCCTCACAACCACGCTGCTGTTTGCGTGCGCAGTGCATTCGGACAGAACCGAACTCAATGCCATCCGCTTAGCGGAAAGTATTCGTTTATATGGCGGAAAAAACGCGAATGCACCGGTATGGTTTATGGTTCCACAAAACCAAAACCTCTATACGGTAAAAAATCAAACCAAACTTGATTCACTTCATGTTAACGTTATCAAATACACTATCGACGGTGAAACCTTCAAATTTGACTATGCACCGCAAACCGTTGCTTCGGCAACGGCGGAAACCGAAGCAGTAGGCAAGACCGAAAGTCTTGCATGGATTGACGCCGATGCCGTCATACTGAACGACCCGGAAACATTGAAATTGTGGGCAAAGAAGTCGATAGCAGTACGTCCGGTCGATGTCGCGAATGTTGGTTCACCCTATGGTGAGCCACTTAACGACTACTGGAAAACCATCTACGGCGCGGTGAAAGTCGATGGGAACGATGTTTATGCGGTAAAAAGTTCAGTCGATGGCAAGGCGCTTCGGGCTTATTTTAACGCGGGTTTGGTCGTAGTTCGTCCCGAACGCGGTTATCTCAAAGCATGGCGGGATAATTACCTGCGGATTTCCAATCTGCCGGAAATGAAATCATTGTTTGCACAAAACGAACAATACCGGATTTACTTCCCGCAAGCGATATTGGCCGCGACGATAACGAAGCTGGTACCGGCAGAAGAAGTTTTTCAGCTTCCGCGCACGGTCGGCTTCCCACTCGCAATGTGGAATACCTATCCGCAGAAATACCGCCCTGCTTCGCTTGACGAGGTAGTGAGCATTCATCTTGATGAAAGTTCACCGACGGTATTCAATGGCGGCAAAGGGTTAAAGGAAGCGTTGCAGGCGCAAATCGCGAAACTTGCCGTGCATTAAACAATATCACATAAAAGAAAAAGGTGCTTGATAACTCAAGCACCTTTTTTATGTCGGGACGACTGGATTTGAACCAGCGACCCCAAAAACAGCATGTTCGAACGGAGCTCACTGTAGATATGCATTGATTTCTGATATATTATAATTCAATAATTGTTTAAACGATTTTGACTACTTGGATAGTGAGGAATCCACATGAAATTGGGAAATTTTGTTTCTCTTTCGATTCTACTGATAATAATAACTTTCGTTTCGTTATCTGAACTTTCTTGTGCTGCAGCGAATGATGCGGAAATTGCCGGAAGTTGGTTTTCACCCGATTATTCAAGTCAGCGACTTCCAATCACCCTAAGACTTCAAAATACTGTCAATGAATGGGAACTAAAAGATACTTTGTACCGAAATGATCCAGCTATTCCGTTTTGGCAATTTCGTTTTCGGGTTCCTAACGGCACATATCGACTCACATTGATTGGTGAAAACGAAGTGACGGAAGAAGCTAAGGCAACTCAGAAAGAGATTAAACGACTTGCAAATCCAAAACCGGATTCGTTTGCACTCGATTTATATGAAACGCTTTCCGAGCAACGTAATTACAAAGAAGACTCTACTGAATCCAGTAATCGGACATTTGTTTTACCAAAAATCTCATTGCTCATGGATAAACGAGCGTGGATTCATGTTTTTTACCCGTCTCCCTTTTCCCGGAAAACCATTTTGTCAAATAATGCGCAGGTCGCATCACCGAGCTGTTCGCTAATTTCGTCCCTCGTTGTTCCGTTCTTACCGGTTGTATATGAACCGATCAACTCCAAATTGGTAAATTCGACGGCTGGAGACTTGCTCATAGTTATTCCAACAAAAGATGCCGAACTGTATTGCAGCAATTTGGAAAAATACTACGGTATCTCTTTTACTCAAATTACTCAGCGTAAGCTGCAAAATAGAGAAGCCACATTCAATACTTGGGTACGCAGTTTTGCTGTTGAGTACAATTCTAATGATACTAGTATTGATAAGATTAATCAATCGATCTTGAACCAGGCTATAGATCAAAAAGAACTTGAACTTTCCACTGGTGCTTTAGATACGTTTAATTACATCAACACAATAAGAAATTCGAGTAATTTAAAAATAAAGGTAAAAGTTGGAGACCAAAACAGAATCTTGTCGACGAATCAAATGCTAATCAATTTACCGATAAATTTTACAGGGTCTGGGTTACCATATTTATACCGTTGGCCAGAGTTAAACCAGGGCGATTATCCCATTTCGATACAAAGCACTAACTACATATATAACCCTTTAAATGAGTTTCAGAAGATCGAAACGGAGTTAAGAAGAATAGATTCCGTAAATGCTTACGATAATTTAACCGCAAGGATGAGTGGTGTAAACGAGAATAGGATATATTCGACTCTTACTATGAATGGGCATTTTAAATTTTCATTTGCCTTTCTTGATACCAATGTACGTATTGCTTCCGATTCTGTAACTTTATTCCCCTTTCGTGTAACACAATATTTTTTTCAACGACCAGGCACACCACCAGACTCAGAAGGCAACCATTGGATAATTCCTGTTTCAATTAGATTAGATGCTGTTCGGTTACCCAAACTTCCAGGCTGGGAAGAACAATTCAATATGCAGATGTGCTTTTTCGCTGATGCGTTTTGGATTGTTAATAGTGAAGTACAACCACTTTCAAATATTTCGACATTTAAGAGAGAGTTCGAAAACCGTTACAAACTTCTGGACCCGAACTAATATACCGGCTTGATTTCTGTTAGGCGTTTAGCTTTATACTGATCGATGAGCCGATTGCTTTTTTCAACGATAGGAATGTTACCGAGGATTCGTTCGAAGTTTGTAAAACTGTAGCGAAGTATTGCAGTTGTGCCCTTTGTATGGTTCACAGAAGACACTGAAGCGCTTCCTTTGCAAACTTAGACAAGAGAATAGAGTGCTGAGTACTATTTACTTCGTATGGAAGTATCTGCTTTAAAGCTATCTTGGGCGAGGAGCGTTTTATGAGGTAAGTAGTTTGCGAGCTTCCGATAAATCCTTCGTACCGGTGCTTTTCCAAATGATATTACCGTTATCGGTAACCTTGAAATACCATACACCTGTCTTACGACGAAAGAGGGGAATAGCCACTGGATACTCCTAAAAGAATCCAGTAAGCGTTAGCTCTCCCTCAACATGTCGGGACGACTGGATTTGAACCAGCGACCCCAAGACCCCCAGTCTTGTGCGCTACCAGGCTGCGCTACGTCCCGTTTCCGACGGAGAAATGTACCATAACGAGCGCCACTATGCAAACGTGCTTGTAATGGCGTCTCCCACGTTTAATTCGTAGCCGTCACCTGATACACTCGGTTAACCCCCGACGGCATCGTTACGTTGAGCGTCGTATCCGGTCCGCTCCAAAGCAAATTGAATGAACCGGGAAACAAATAATTGTAAGTATCATTCGAATACACCCGATATCCCGTGGCGGTTGGAACTGTTGGCCAACTCAAACGGGCATTCGCTGCATCGATTTGGGTAATCGTTACAACTGGTGCATTTGGTGGAACCGATGGTATGCTTCCCACCACCGCTTTAATGCTAACCGGCATGTGGTCGGAAGCGTAATACAAAGCATTCGCGACATTCACCGGTACAGCGGTGTTTGGTTGCATGTTGATTGAATCATTCAAATGGTTTCCATCCTGCCCGACGCTCTTATATGAACCGGTTAGGTAGTGCAGACCGCTCGTATCGCGCATCGCCTCGGAAATCAGAATAAAATCGAACCGCGAATCGCAACCACCGGTCGCGCCGCCATCGCTAAGTTGACGCGAGCGGGTGCTTTGCGTATGTAGATAAGAATATGCAGCGGTGCCATCCCAATTGCCGAGTGTCAACGAGCCCGGAGCGAGCGGATCGACGCACCGTCCCTGATGGTTAACGGATGAATCAAGTAGAGTAACGTACGCCGGTTCGGCGGCGCGATAGAGATTAAAATCACCCATCACGACAAATTTCCCACCACTTGGATAACTATTGAGTTGGGTGCGGAGAACTTGGGCTTCGGCGTTTCGCGAGTTCTGGTTTGACGTGCCGGTACTGGCTTTCAGGTGCGCTTCATACACTCGGAACGGAACATTCGAATTCACCGTGTGCATAAAATATTCACCGATAACCCGCAAGTCAGTCGAGAGAAACCGGGCGGAATCAAATGTGAATTTAGCAGTGCGATAGAAGAGACCCGGATCGGAATCGGGGCCGTCGTAATAAGTCGCCATCGCGTACTGGCCCGGAAAAGCGTTATTCAGCACGGTATCGCGAAACAACTCTCCCCCGCCCGGCGATAATTCATCCACCCCAATTAAATCGGGGGCCATGTAACCGATTACCGTGCGGAAGTACGGCAGTCGTGCAGGAAGATTGCTGCTCGATGTGGAAAACCCGAGCAAACTGTACGTCGCGATGGTTAAGGTGTCAACCTGTGCGAATGCGGCAGTAGCGAAACCTGCAAGCAACGAGCAAATGAGTGATAATCGGAGAATGCGATGCATCTTTTTTTACCAAATTGGTGTTGTTCTAACCTGAGAAGTTATGTCGTTAACGGGTGGAGAAAATTTCCTGTAAAGCCGACCGGAGTTCCTTTACCATCGTTTTCAATTTCTGATTTTCGGTCTTCAGTTCGCTTATCTGTTGCTGTAGTGAAGTCACTTCGCGTCCGTTATCCGGCATAGAACCAAACATATCGTCAAATGGTTCAGCATGCGGTTTAGTTGGCTCGACTTCACTTTTTTCTTCTACCGGTTTTTCTGGCTCGGGAGCTTGGCGGCGGCGTTTGAGTTCGAGTTTCGCCCCTTCGATGGTAAATTTCTTGACGTAAAGCAGCTCGGAGATTTCCAACAGAATACGAATATCGTGTTGGCGGTATTGCCGGACTTTCGCCGCCGAGCGGCGCGGTGCGACCAAGCGAAATTCTTTTTCCCAATACCGCAGGATATGTGGAGCGATACCGGTGATTTCGGTAACTTCACTGATTGAATAATACAGCTTGGTAAGTGGCTCCGTCATTCCATTCCTAAAAGTGCTGGGTACACAAAATCGTTACTTAGAAAGTGCTTGAAGTGAATATACGCTATCTTTGGTTTTTCTTCAAGTAAGGAGTCGGCGAATTGTCTGAATTAGGACTGTACCCCCTGCCATCTTATTCACGTACAGTAGTTTCTTTTCATGGATGAACGGAAGTGGTTCGTTGCTGATTTTCTCACGGAACATCGTTCGGGTTTCGCCCCAATACACCCCCCTACGAACAACACAAGCGCGTTTGATTTCTTCCGGCCATTCGCTGCGCACAAACGGCACGCACAGCCATCGATAACCCACTTCCAGCGCGGCTTCTAAGTGTTTCTGCGTAACCCGGCCAAACGGAAACGCGATACTCATCACCGGTTGACCGAAATATTGTTCCAAGCGCTCTTTGCTCTCGAAGATTTCCCGCCGCGCCTCAGTCTCGGAAAGCAGGGTCAATGCCGTGTGGGTCAAACCATGCGAGCCGATACGCCACCCCTCGAAGATGAGTGAGAATACCTCGTTATTATCGAGGTGCCGGAAAGAACGGAAACCGAGTTTGGCATCCCACCGATTGCGTTTCCCCAGTGAATTGGCGATAAGAAAGACCGTTCCTGTGAAATTGTGCGGTTGCAGGAGTGGGAAGGCGTACCGCTTTATCGAATCGAACCCGTCATCGAATGTCAGGCCTACGGCATTTTTCGGCGATTGGCTGGATAACGCATCCTCCATTGTTGTCAGCACTTTTTTTGCTTCGAGAATAGCGTCAAGCTGGCGCTGGAATTGGTGAGGATAGAGGTTGGTAATAGCAAGATCCCATCTCGGATCGACTTTGTGGTATAGCAGAATTGGTCGTATTGATTGCGGGACGATGATGGACAAACGTTGCTCTTACTTTGACTTAAAGTAAGATAGTATCAAATCCGTTCGTAGGATAGACATTCTTGTCTTTTGTAGGGTGCCGCAATGCTGCTCCTGCCTGGGTATTGCACATTTCCTAATGTGCTTCGGGTGGTACAGGTCTCCAGACCTGAGTCTGTTTTCCATTTGGGGTAATATAGGCGTCCCACTTTTACAACTTTATGTAGTAGTGGGTGCGACATTCTTGTCGCGGCAATCTTTTTTCTTTTCGTAGGACAGACATTCCTGTCTGTCCGGGTAGGGGCGGGTCACCGCGCCCGCCCGAGTAGTGCACGTCTCCATGCGTGCACTATTCTAAATTATGGGTGGTAAAGGCGTCCCGGCTGTACGGCTTTATGTATTTGTGGTCAATATGGTAGCACCACTAAATTGGAATGGATATCTTCTATTTCGAAATAAAAAAAAAGCGGGTTTCGCACCCGCCCCTATATTCCCTTCGCTAAACCTTATCCTATTCCCCACTCACCGCATCCGCTTTCGGATAGAGCCGCACCCCTTTTTCTTCTAATGCAGTAAGTGTCCGCTTGATTTGGTTGAGGTGATCGACATCGTGGTAGTGCAACAACATCAGTGCATCAGTGATACCGATGATGCCAGCGACCGGAGAGAACATCCGCAGTTTCGCTCGCCGCATATCGGAAAGATAGCCGATACGATGTTCGATGGAACGCGACGCCTTCTCATATTCCGCAACCATCGAGGCGCGGCGGGCATTCCCTTTCGGATTGGTCAGTAGTTTGAATGCTTTGTACGGTTTGACTTCAAACGGATTTTCGAGTGTGGATACCGTTCCCTTTTTCCGGGGAAGAAAAAGTACCGAAAGTTTCTCACTAATCGCCAGTAACCGCGTCCACATCCTGTCCGTATCGTTCAGGTGTTCGACGATTTGCGCGACACACCATTTTCCGTGGGCGGGACGTATCCGCCATGCTTCACGATCCAATGGTAAAACCGTTTTGATGAGTTCCTGACGCCCTTCGATAAGGAGCGAAAGCGCTTCTTCCCAATCCCGTGCCGGTCCGTTATACGTTGCTGCGAACATTCACTTTCCGTCAGTACGCACTGGTTGTATAGCGCAGAAGTTTTCGATTACGCGAGGACTTTATTGCAGGTTGTACAATACTTAATCCGACGGCGAACAAATTTCACGCCGCCGTCTTCGGTCTTGATCGAATTCACCCGCAGGGTCGGTGCCGACAGAGTTTCTTTGTTGCAATTCGGGCAGAACACCATCAACGAAGCATTTTTAATCTTCTTGACTTTTTCACCGAACGTTTGTTGCTTAGCCATTTTTACTCCACTTTACCCGTTATACGTAACCGGGTACAAATTCCGTATCTCAAGTTACTTCGTTTCGCGAAACGTTGTTACTTTTCGTTCGTATTTGCAGAATTTCTTGAGTTCCAACCGGTCTGTGGTATTTCGTTTGTTCTTTTCAGTATGGTAACGAGCTACACCCGGCATACCGCTCTTGCGGCAGTCGGTACATTCCAGTGTAATATTGATACGGACTTCCTTCGATTTGCTTGCCATTCAGACATTCCTCCAAAGCATAGTAAGATACACATTTTGACGGTAAAGTCAAGTCGGGCAAACGACCGCTTGCCCAAACGAATGCTACGTTGTATTATTCATCACTTTTAAAAACATAATCTACATAAGTCAGGTGGGAGTTACCATATGCGTCGTTTCGGCGAAATCTTACAAGAAGAAGGGTTGGTCTCGGAAACCCAATTACACGAAGCACTTCAAATCCAAAAACACTCGAATCTCAAGGTCGGCGATGTAATGCTGAAACAGGGTTCCCTGAAGTCACACCATATCGAACAAATTCTCGATCACCAGCGTGATGTCGCGCCATCCCTGCGTTTCGGGGAAATTGCCGTCACTCTTGGGCTCGTGGAAGCGCACAAAGTGGATGATGCAATCCGCTACCAGCGCACCAGTAAAGGGATGTTGGGCGATATCTTAGTCGAGCTGGGGTACTTAACCGAGCAAAGACGCGAACAAATCATGGAAATGCAGGCACGCGACCTGACGTAAACGCTTTGAGTATCGCAAACCCTTACGGCTCCCAATGCGGAGCCGTTTTTTTTTACTGTAATCTTTATGTCCGGTTTTCCTGCATTTTGCGAACAACTTTCAAAACGAGAGACCGTGGTGAGAAACGCACCGTTTGTGTAAGAAAACGATTTTTCCAACCGGGAATTGCAATACGTTTACCTGCCATCATCGCTTGATAGCCGCACACAGCAACCGATTGCGCAGTCATGATTCCCGAACGAAACAAATTTGATTTCATCATATTCGCAGTGCGTTGAAAGTTGGATTCGGTTGGACCGGGACAAAGAGTAGTTACTGTGATATTGGTCTTCGATAACTCCTCCGAGAGTGCCTCACTAAATGAAAGAACATAAGCTTTGGTTGCATAATAAACCGCCATTAATGGTCCCGGTTGGAAAGCAGCCGTGGAAGCGACGTTCAGGATACGACCGGAATTTTTAGGATAGCGCTGTTGCAGGAATAATTTCGTCAGCACAGTGAGTGACTTGATGTTGAGCTCGATCATTGCCGTCTCGGCGGTCAGCTCGGTTTGCACAAAGTCCCCGAATAATCCGTAACCGGCATTGTTAACCAGTATTGTTGGTTCGATATGCCATAGCTCAAGTTGGCGATATATGGCAAACGGCGCATCCGGGTCGGATAGATCCTTCGCATAGTACTTAACGTCAATGTGATGGGTTTGTTGCAGTTGCTCAGCGAGTTCTTGTAAAGCAGTTTCGGAGCGAGCGGTCAAAATTAGGTTATTTCCATTTTCAGCAAATATTTTTACTAACTCTAAACCAATGCCACTGGTAGCTCCTGTTATTAACACCGTTTCTCGTGACATGTTCGCACTCTCCAAAAAGTTGTAAGAAAGGCGGTTTCTCTTGAAACCGCCTATTCATTAGTAATACGAATTATTTGAAATCGCGCTTACCGGACTGCCACAACGCTTGATACTGCCCGATTAGCGTGAATGCCTGCTCCAACACATCCTCCGTCGGCAGGAATACGAACCGGAAGTGCTTCGTACCGGGCTTTTGCCCAAATCCGCTACCGTGTACAACCACCACTCCGGTCGAGCGGATGAGCCCTTTTACCCAATCTTCATCCTCCCCTTCAATATCCAACTTCGGAAAGCTGTAAAACGCTCCGGTCGGCTTCACGACTGATATTCCCGGTATGTCGGAAAGTTTCTTTACGCTGATGTCACGGCGTCGTTGCAGCTTTTCTTTGACACCGTTCAGGAACGATTGGTCGCCGTCGAGGGCAACCGGTATCGCAAATTGCATCGGATGGCTTGCACACAACCGTGCCCGCAGGAATTTGTTAATCGCTGTTACGTAATCTTTCAATTTCGCTTCCGGGCCGGAAACGATACCCCATCCGATACGCCATCCCGGTGATAAATACCCTTTGGAAAGCCCGTTAAATGTGATGCACGGCAGGTCTTCCGAAAGCGATGCGATACTGGTATGGGTCAAACCATCGAGCAGAAGTTTATCGTAAATTTCATCGGCAAATACCACGATGTTGTGCACCAGCGCCATCTCGACGATGCGTTCCAGTGTTTTCCGCGAATACAGTGAACCGGTCGGATTGTTCGGATTGATAAGAACAATCGCGCGCGTATGCTTGTCGATAAGTTTTGAAATCTCGTCTGCGGAAGGGCTCCACCCCTCTTCTTCATTTAGATAGTAGGCGCGGTACTCGACATTCAATTTCGAAAGAATCGCCGAATAGAGCGGATAGCCGGGTGTCGGGCAAAGTACATTATCCCCGGGGTCGCACAACGACGTTAAGGCAAGGTCTATCGCTTCGGACGCACCGGTGGTGATAAATACATCGCGTACAGGTTTTATCCCCTTGCGGGCTGCTTCTCGGCGGATTGCCTCGCGTGCCGGTTCGATACCCGAACTTGGCGAATAACCGTTATGCGAACCGATGCTCATCCCTTTCGCGACGGCATCTTTCAAGTGTTGCGGCGTATCGAAATCGTATTGGTTGGGATCGCCGATATTTAGCGCGTAAAGCTTACCACCGCGGGCTTTTACTTCATCTGCGACAAGTAGGACATCACGTACTGCGTAGTGGATATCACGGGAGCGGGTGGCGGGTTGAATCGTGGACATGGGAACCTCAAATGTGAATCAAATATGAACAAAAAAGGTACGAATAAAGCTTTTGATGGACAAACTTTTACTTTTTTGCGGGTGGCAATTCTAATCGGGAAATGCTATCTTGTTGACTCGGCATTATGGTTTTATAACCAATACCATCACTTTTTTGTTTTTCTTGCCTGAAGTCTCCGGAAAGGAAGTTCGTATGCGGCAAATTGGCTTGCTCATTTTGTTTTGTAGTTTAACCGGCGCTGTTTTGGCAGTACCTGCCCAAGGCCGTTATACCGGAGATCCCATTGTTGGCGTCACTGCACGCTCACTCGCTATGGGTGAAGTCGGTTTAATCGGTGCCACCGGCCCCATCGAGGGCTCGCGGAACCCTGCGCAATTGGCATACTTACCGAAAGGTCTCCATGTCGAAGCGGTTGCGATGTTTCCTGAAACCATCGAGTCCCGTTCATTCCCGATATACGATGGTTTTGCCGGTGTTCTTGCTCAAAACCAATACACGTCCAACTCGATGGGTGATGCGCAATTCGCGTTAGGGGCTTCATTCTCGATGAAGAGCGAAAACGGCATGCCGTGGACGGTTGCATTCGTTACCAAACCGGTACTCGACTATTATTACACGTATTTCGAAGAAGTCCGCGACCGTTACTCAACCGGTGGTTTGCAGGATAGGATTCTGGGACGAGTATCCGACAAAACCGAAGGAGTACGTCGCTGGACCGGTTTATCGGCGGCAGTTCCGGTATGGAATAAATTGTCTGCCGGTCTCTCGGTCGGCATCAACAGCGGTTCAATTAAAACGAAGAGCATTTTTAACCGTTACCTCCCATCCGACAGCAACGCTGTTACTCAAGTAACCAATGACCCGGACAACGCCCAACTTGAAACCCGCGCCGGATTGACGATGCAAGTCAATAACCGGTTACGCGCCGGTGTAAATTTGACGCTTCGGGGCGGCTGGAACGATAAAATCACCACCGACACAACGTTATCGAATTATTCTTCATCGCACACCACAGTTATCAATCGCACGTATCCAACGTCCGTCGGTGGTGCCATCGAATACATTCCCGGACAAGCGCTTCGTTCACGCATCGTACTCGAATTGGAATGGACAAACTGGAAGAGTGCTGATTTAGGTTATGCCGGGCAACACCTGTTGAATACAATGGAAGTCCGTGCTGGTGTCGAACATCGCGTATTGCCGGAAGTGCCGGTACGGTTCGGTTTCCGGTATGCCCCCTCCCCATTCGACCAAGAAATGGCGGTATCGTATTTGTCCGGTGGCACCGGTTACGAAAGTGGCAACTGGAATCTTGATTTAGCGATTCAATTTGGCCATCTGAATACAACCGGCCCTGACCCCGTTCCTGACAACCTTTTCGGCGGCCTGCCGCGTAACGATTTAGATCAAATACAAGACCGGATGTTCCGGTTCACTGCTGGCGTTTCCTATACATTCGGAGGGAAAGAGTAACCACTTGGCTACCCTATCGAATACAACGCCTGTCTATGATTTTGGTATAGTTGGAACCGGTCCCGTTGGGATTTATTCGGGATTCTATGCAAGTTACCACGGATTGACTTCCGTCGCGTTTGACCTGTTACCGGAGTTGGGTGGACAATTAATCAATCTCTATCCGGAAAAATGGATTTTCGATGTCGGTGGTTTTGTAAGGATTTATGCCAAAGATTATATCGATTCACTCTTGCAACAGGCATCGGCATTTTCACCGGAATACCATCTAAACGACCGGGTGGAATCGATACAAATCGTCGAACCGGAAACGCATAACGGTGCGCGTTATTGCATGATTAGCAAGCACGGGTCGTTCTTTGTCAAATGCGTTCTGATTGCCGGCGGGATGGGTGCCTACATGCCACGTAAGCTCGATTTACCCAATTTAGCGGATTTGGAAGAGCGCGGCGTTCACTACAAAGTGATATCGAAAGAGAAATTCCGCAACCGTCGGGTGATGATTGTCGGCGGCGGCGACAGCGCAGTCGATTGGGCACTCAACTTACACGGTGTGGCGAAGAAAATTTGGGCGGTGCATCGCAGTCTGGAATTTAAAGCACTCGAAGCCAGTGTTCGCGAAATGATTGAAGATACCGCCGCCGAGAGAGTTGTTCCGTACGAAGTAAAGCGGCTTCATGGCGAAGAGGTTCTTACCGGTGTCACGTTGGTAAATACCGCAACCGGTGAAGAGAAATTTTTTGAAGTCGATGATTTATTGTTGATGATTGGCTTAATGGCGAACCTTGGCCCAATAGAGCAGTGGGGCGTTCAAATCAAGTGGAACGGCTTGATAGTTGACCGGTACATGCAGACGAATTTACCGGGCGTGTATGCCATCGGCGACATTGCAAAGTATGAAGGAAAAGTCAATCTGATAGCTGCGGGTAACGGTGAAGCCGCAATAGCCATCGAACATGCGATTGCGACCTACTTGAATGCCGAACCCCGGCCACGTGATTGGATTGAGCACGCCAGTCCACATAACAGTTGATCAGTAGAGGGTGACTTGGAAGAGAATGGCAAAGTAACACCCGATGAAATTTCGAATAAAAAGTTGATGAGATGGGATAAATTCAAAGAAGTATTCGCTTGCTTTCCCAAATTACAGTTTTTTTTATTTCTGATTTGTTCCGCAGCTCTTTTTGTAGCCGGTTTTTTATTTGACTTGGGTGACATCACAATTCTTATTTGGTGTTTAGGAACTTTTCTTTTCGGTTTATTTATGATGAAGAAAAATGAACGTTATGCAACGAAACAATCACCTTCATCTTATATCAACAAGGGATTTTTCAAATAATGAACCATCCCAAAGTTGTAAAGAAACCCTTAACGCCTGAAGAGGTTCTGAAAACGCCACCAACGCGCTGGGAAAAGTTTCGTGATTTTGTTGAAGTAATGCCGTTAGTGTTGCAAGTGATTGTGTCATGGGTCTTATTCGGAAGTTACACATTGCTTATATTTGGTGTTTGTAAACTGACAGGAATTGGTGAGTGGGGTGTAACGGTTTGGGTCGCTTCTTCGGTCGTAATGGTGTTTTATTTCTTATTCACAAGGCATTACCGGGGTTCTAAATCGGGTAACACGCTATCCGGCAGCGGTTATATTTAAATGATCTCGGACGCCAATACGAAAAGCACGCATACACGCCCTAAACCTAACGTTCTAAATACGGTCGTATCCCGCTGGAAACACTATTGGGTTGTAATAGTCGAGGTCTTCGCGGGTCTGTCGGAAATGTCGCAAGTGATGATTTGCCTTTTTCTCTTTATTGGTTACACATTTGCAGTCTTATTGTTTTCTAATCTGTTTGTTAATAAAGACAAGTGTATCGATATCTGGGTTGGGTTGACAGTCGCCATCGGTATTTACAGCGGACTCAAAAAACGGAAGAGGTCTCGATCTGGCGAATCCATCACCGGTGATGGACAGTTCAGATGATGTAAAACACGGGTCAGAAAATAACCAATACCCCGATCCATCCTGAGAGTAATGCCTCCCCATGGATTATGTGGATGTTGGGCGGACTGCTACTATCAGGTATCCTGTCTCTCTTCTTGCATAAGAGCGGTTGGATGGGTTTCATTTTAATTCTTCCTTTTATCCGTTGGCGCAATAAGCGCACATAAATCTTAATTAGGTTCATCATGAATAAATTCTATTTCCTTTTACTTCTTGCCGTTCTCAGCTTTCAATCTGCTTTCGCTCTACGCCCTGACGATTGGAAGAGCGACCCGGTACCGAATGACCTCGTGCGTGTCACCGTCGTATTCACCAATGACATCCATGGCGGCATTATGCGCAGTGAAGCGGATTTTCTTAATCCCGAGTTTCCCCCTTCGCTTGGCGGTGCCACCAGCGCATATAAGATTATATCCGCACTTCGCGAACGCGCGAAAAAAGACGGACAGTCGATGTTTATCATCGATGCCGGCGATATCTATCAAGGTGCTCCAATTGGTACGGTAACCAAAGGGGAAGCCATCGTCGAGTATTTCAACAAGATTGGCATGAATGCAGTCGTGGTCGGTAACCACGATTTGGATCAAGGGTTCTGGACCCTCGACTCGATGATTGTCCATTCGAATTTTCCGTGGATAGCCGCAAACATCCGAAAAAAAGGAACCGATTCCATTTACGCTGGTCTTCATCCGTGGATTATCAAAGAATTTGGTGGGGTAAAAATCGGTATTGTCGGTCTGACCACCACTTCTACCAAGTTCATGTCGTTCCCAAAGAATGTCGCGCCGATTGAGTTTGAGGATGAAATTCCCGCACTGAAACGTAGTATGGCGGAAGCGAAAGCCGCCGGTGCGCAAGTGATTTGGGTTGCCTTCCACCACGGCATTCAATTCGATGAAGAAGCGAATTACCAGCGCATTGTCGCAACCGAGAACAACGGCGGTTTTAAACACGAGTGGGTTGGAGATGCACAGGAATTGGCACACCGCGTACCTGGCATCGACGTAATGTTTGCCGGACATATCCACATGGGAAAACCGAAGGGCTGGATAGAACCGAAAACGCACACCTTCATGGTACAGAATTACGGACACGGCGGTGACTTGGGTGTAGTCGATTTGTATCTCGATAAGAAGACCGGCCACTTGGTGAAATACAAGATGCCCGCCGATAACACAATGTTGCTGCTGTTACAGGAAGACCAATGGGGACGCGATGTGGCGGAGGAAAAGACAATCCAAGCGATTGTCGATACTGTGGAAAAAGGGATGGATGAGGTCGTCGGCGAAACCCTCTCCGATCTTCCCGCTGGAGAAGCCAATGCCCCGATGGTACGACTGGTTGCTGATGCAATGCTCGATTGGGGCAAATCCGATGTCTCATTCCAGAACACCGGTGGCGTCCGTGAAAGTTTGCCAGTCGGCAAAATTACCCGGCGCGAAATCTTCAACGTCGAACCATTCGGTAATGAATTAGTCAAATTCAATGTGACCGGAAGATTCCTGAAGGATATTTTTATCAAACGCGCTTCGAGCGAACGGCTTGGCCTCGGAATGGCGGGAGCGGTTATAACCTTTGATGGTTCGAAAAAAGGCGACGATAAAATTATTAAAATCGAGCTGACCGACGGTAAAGTATTCAGTGTTGACAGCACATATAGTGTTACAACAAGCGATTATCTCCTCATGGGTAATTCAGGTATGGAGATGCTAAAACAAATTCCCGAAGATAAAGTCGATTGGATGGGTATTCGCCTCGCCGATGCAATTACACGGTATATCGAGAAAAAAACACCGATACAACCGAAAGCCGAATCGCGCTGGATCGACGTTTCCGAAAAAAAGTAATTGTTCTGGATAGTAAAAAAAACGCGACTAATACCGCGTTTTTTTTTGTGGTTTCAATTGCTTGAAATTATTGCATTGGCCGCACACTTCGCCGTGCCACAATCAGCGATATTCCCGCAAACAAAACCAACCCGACCATCCAGCTAATCGATGGTGAAGCAAATGGCGTATCGCTGTGTGACAGCATTTTATGCGCCCACCCCAACGGATTGAATTTAGCCGCCCACTGTACCCACACCGGCGAAACCGAAAGCGGAAGGAAGATACCGGAAAGAAACAACATCGGTAGTTGCACAAAATTCAGTACCGGAATAATCGCATCTTCGCTCTGTCCGATAAATGTTAATGCGAATGAGAGCGAACTGAATGCCAAACCAATCAATGTTATCACGACAAAAATAACTGCGAAGAAATCAAACGTCAACGGCGGTCGCCACCCCATCACGCACGCCGTTGCCATCACCAACATGACCTGCCACCACAACGATGCGATAAGCGCAACTGAGTAACCGAGAATAATCGCAGTCCGCGAAACAGGCGTAACAAGTAACCGGTTGATAAACCCTGAACGCATCCGATCCAACAATCCCAACCCGCACCACGACGAGGAAAAGAAACAACTCATCACAACCAAACCCGGTACGAAAAAATCAAGGTACGTTCGTTCTCCCAAGAATGGCCGCGTCACTTGGTCAGTGTAAAGCTGGCTATAAAGCACAAGCCACATAATCGGCTCAATGACTTCCATTGCAACCCATACCTTCACCCGAAGTTGCTGACGGATGCGATCCTGAGCTATAGCTAAAACATCCCGGATAAATTGCTTCACTCTTCGTGTTCCTCCGCCAACGATACTCCGGTATGAAAGAGAAATACATCATCAAGCGTTGCCGGTTGGTGTTTTTCCTCTTCCAATTTCGACCGCAGTTCAGCCGGTGTTCCTTCGGAAACGATTTTACCTTGATGTATAATCCCCACCCGATCACAGATTCTGTCGGCTTCTTCCAAATAGTGTGTCGTTATGAGGATAGTCATACCGCGTTCTTTGACGACTTCCTGAAGGTGCTTCCATAAATTTCTGCGAAACGGGACATCGAGCCCTAACGTCGGTTCATCAAGAAATAACAGTTCGGGACGATGCAACAGTGACACTGCGACATCTGCTTTCCGTCTCATTCCACCGGACAATTCCTTAACGTACCTGTCCATAAACGATTCTATCTCGAATGCCTTCCCAAGCTTACTAATCTCATCGTTCATAAATGAACTGGTGTGCGGATACCGTTTCCCGAACAAAATAAAATTCTCGCGCACTGTCGCTTCATCGTTCAGTGAAACCGTCTGCGCAACCAATCCGATTTTCGACCGGAGTTTTCTGCCATCCGTAACCGGATCAAGTTCCAGAACTTTCGCTTCACCGGAAGTCGAGGTCAACAACGTGGACAAGATGCGCACTGCCGTTGATTTACCGGCGCCGTTCAAGCCCAGCAGACCATACATTTCCCCCGGGTGTACGGTAAAGGAAAGGCCATCCAATGCTTTCACCGGAGGAGTATGACTGCGTTTGGGATAAACTTTGGTGAGATTTTTTACAACAATTGCCATAAACTTTTATACGTAATCTTACCGGCCACGTTCGAGTGCGAGAACAAACGCCGTTGATATTTTCATAATATTCCGGTTCGCTTCCCCTAACCGTTTCGATAAAATATTACCAAGGTTATAGAACAACCGGTATCCAAACTCGGGATTGCTTTGGCAATACGCAAGCAAATCCGAACGGTCGAGACACGCCATCGTCACGCTGTTGACGGCACGTACCGTCGCGGTACGCCTCCCTTCGCCGAACAACGATGTTTCACCCACTGCGATATGTTGGTCGGCGTGCATCTTAGCTAACGACTTGTTGCGTGCATCATCCTCGCTATGGTCAATCGAAAGCATCAATCGCTGGGTAATCTCTATTTCGCCGGATAACAACAAAAACATTTCCGTACCGTGCTCATCTTCGGTAACGATTTTATCGCCGGGTGAATATTCCCGGATTTTCGCAACCGCTCTTACTACTTCCAAGTCCGCCATCGGGACATCTTGGAAGAGGAGAAATTTGGAGAGAAATTCGACATTGATTGCCGTCATTCCTTACCCCCTTTGGCTCCCCGCCCCGGCAATGCCACCGCCACATCGCGTGGTCGCAGCTTAGTGTCGTCGGGTGGATTCAAGCGGACATGTTCACGCTCTAATTCAGCTTGGGTCAAACCCGCTTCGATAAATTTGCGGCGGATAAATTCATCGATGGACGCGGAATCGTGTGATAGAATATCTCCCGCCGACAACAAAGAAGTTTCTTCAATGAGTCCAATTACCTGACCGCCGGTGTTTCTCCGGTAATCGGTGGCAAACTCGCCGTACGTCCGCTCATGCCAGTTGGAAGCTACCGGAACCCGGATAAAAGAGAAATGATCGGTCGGATTCATCAACTCGTCATACACTTGCGGAATACCAGGATTTAATGCATGGGTGGCAAGCAAGAATCCGGCGTACGGTGCGACAAACACAACTTCATCGACACCTGCTCTGCGCAAATGGTAGATATTTTTTTGTTCCTGCACTTGAGCATAAATCATCGCGTCTTTATTCAGCGCCCTCGCCGCTAACGCAACCATAATCTGACGGTCGTCGCCTTGCTGCTCCCGCGATAAAATGATAATGGTACTCGCTTCCGCCACATTTGCCCGTTTTAATATTTCTTCCTGAGTATCGTCGCCGTGAACGAACTGGAGTTTTAAGTCCGGGTAATGATCGGTATAGGTCTGAATTTCGTCGGAATTCAGTTGATTAATTAACACGATGCGGGGTCGGTTACCAGTCGCTCCATTAATCGAATCGAGAAGACTGACAGCGATGGCGTTCCACCCGCAAAGAAGTAAATGGTCGGTCCAAAGCACTTTACGTAACCCCCTTCTTTCATTTAAGCGGAGTACAATGAATACGGAAGAAATTGTCGCGGAAAAAATCGAAACGAGCGCAATCCCGCCGAACATCAACAATACGCCTGCGCCTCGTCCCAACCACGTCACGGGAACAATGTCGCCGTAACCGGTTGTGGTCATCGTGACGATTGCCCACCAAAGCGCTTCCGGCATCGAGTGAATTTTCGATGCGGCATGGTAATATTCGAATGTCAAGCTCAACCAAGCGCCAATAAACGCAAGGATAAACATGAACGCGATGACGACGAGTATACCGCTGCGGTAAAGCTGTAACCCCAACTCGGCAAGACGCTGGCCGTTGGCTAAAGCCAGCTCGCGGACGAAACGCTTCATCCGTTTACTGCGAATGTTTTTATCGGTGTCCCGTGCTTTTGTGCTGGTTGCCATGAGTATTGCTTACGATTGAAACTTATTCGAGTTCCAATATTTCCTCGTCTTCCGCTCGCCAAGCCGGATCCACGATGCAGTAAAACAACAGCGGCTCGGTGTTGAAATTCGCGACCGATTGCCATGCTCCCGGAGGGATATGCACGATAGTACCGGTGCTGATTTCCGCTGTTTCATCTTCGATCGTAATTACTGCAGAACCGGAAACGATGCAATAGATTTCGGTACTGTGTAATAACCGGTGACGATGTGTCCGTTGTCCCGGTGCAATCGAACAATACGCGATACTGCACTGTAATGAAATGTCGGATTCGCGTCCGGGATGCAACAGCTCTGCTAAAATTGAGCCGTCGCCGGCAAGTACATAATTGGCTGTGTCGAGGTGTTTGATATGCATAATCGTCCGTTATTCGGGTAAATTGCCCGGTTGATGTGATGCAAATTAGTGCGTGTGAATATTACTTATCGTAGTGTCCGGTATAAACTTCTGCGTGGGCGGTCGTAACCCGCTCCAACTTCTTTTCTGCGAACCGCTTCATAAGCGGCGAAATTCCCTTCAAACCAACGCACGACGCCTTTCCCTTCAAATGACAATATATGGGTGCAGATACGGTCGAGAAAGAACCGGTCGTGGCTGATAACCATTGCGCACCCGTTGAAATCTACCAATGCGTTTTCGAGCAGACGCAAGGTGGCGATATCCAAATCGTTGGTCGGTTCATCTAATAAGAGGAAGTTACCGCCGCGGCGCAATAGCTTCGCCAAGTGTACGCGATTTCTTTCCCCACCTGAAAGCTTACCTACATTCTTCTGCTGGTCTTTCCCTTTGAAACCGAAGCGACCGACATAACTGCGCGCATTCACCTCAATTGACCCGAACATCAGGCGGTCATTGTTATCCGCGATTTCTTCGAAAACCGTTTTCTCGTCGCTCAAATCGTCGCGCAACTGATCGACATACGCAAGTTGTACCGTTTCGCCCAACCGCATTTTACCTTCGTCGGGTGCTTCCTGACCGGCTATCATGCGGAACAGCGTTGTTTTCCCGACTCCGTTTGGTCCGACTACTCCGACAATCGCACCGCGAGGAAGAAATAAATCAATTGCATCGATTAGCGTTCGCTCGCCATATCGTTTACTGACTTTTTCCATTTCGAGTACAACGTTTCCCAAGTGCGGTCCCGGTGCAATCTGGATATCGTTCGCACTATCACGGTACTCGAATGCCTCCTGTGAGCGCTTCTCATATTCAAGGACGTGATTCATATTCCACTTGCTGCGTTCAGTCGTAGAGAGCCGTATCCATGCCTGCTCACGGCGTAACAGCGCTAATTTTGGCGAGCTTTTACCGTCTTTTTCCAGTAGCTCGATTTTCTGTGCGAGCCAACTTGAATAATTCCCTTCCCACGGAATACCTTTACCATTTTCTAATTCAAGTATCCATGCAGTCACGTTATCGAGGAAGTACCGGTCGTGGGTGACGATGATTACGGTGCCCTCGTACTCACGCAACTGCTTCTCGAGCCATGCTACCGTTTCCGCATCAAGATGGTTGGTCGGTTCATCCAACAAGAGAATATCCGGTTTATCTAAAAGAGCTTTACAAAGGGCAACCCGCCTTCGCTCACCACCAGACAATTTATCGCATTTCAAATCGAAATCGGGCAGAAACAAAGCATCCGCCGCTTTTTCCATGTGAGTATCGAGGTTCCAACCATCTACCGAATCAATTTTGTCCTGCAAATCGGACATTTTTGCCAGTGCTTTGTCCATTTCATCGGATTCCATACTCCCCATCGCTTCGGCAATCTTATTGTACTCTTCGAGTAAATTTCGTATCGCGGAAAACGATTCCTCGACAACTTCACGCACGGTTTTATTTGGATCGAGCAGCGGTTCCTGTGGAACAAACCCGACTCGAACACCTTTCAGAGGCGCGGAATGACCTTGGAAATTGTCATCCTGCCCCGCCATAATCCGCAACAGCGTTGACTTACCCGACCCGTTGTCCCCGACGACGCCGATTTTCGCACCGGCATAAAACGCCAGATTGATATTGTCCAAAACTTTGTTGGAACCATAAAACTTGTCCAACCGGTACATTTCGTAAACATAAGGGGGCATGAAATCCAACTCCTGAGTGAATAGGGAAATAATGGCGTAATTACTGCTTTAACGTCGTAATATACACAACCTTGCTAACTCTAAGAAGAACTTGAGCACTGGAAATGAAATCTCTATCTTGACTGAAACCCGGAGAAAAAACAAGTGAAAATCACCACTGAACCACGGATAAGAATTCTTGCAACCAGCGCCATCCGACAGGATGAATTGGACTCGTTTCTAACTGAAGAAGCCGGAACATGGTCTTCCGATGCCACCTCCGACGGTGAACGATTGTCGGAAATTGCCGGTCGGGTGTGTTACATGTCCTTTGGTTCGAAGCAAGGCCGTAAAACAAATAAAGAATATTTGAACAATATTCTTGAGAGCGCTCACGGTTCGGTATTGGAACATGCAACGATAACATTGCTCTTCACCGGTGTCTCGCGGTCGCTTACCCACGAATTGATTCGCCACCGCGCCGGATTTGCTTATTCGCAATTATCTCAGCGCTACGTCGACGAATCGGATACCGACTACATCATTCCCGATGTTATCGCAAAAGATGAAGAAATGAAGCGGATTTTTATCGATGCGATAAAACTTGCCCATCAATCGTACGAGAAACTCGCGGAATTGCTTGCGAAGCGCGCCGAAGAGGAACTCCCGGAATTATCCAAAACCGAACGCCGCAAACTGGCGCGGCAAGCGGCCCGCAGTGTGTTGCCCAATGCGACCGAAACAAAAATCGTGGTAACGGCAAATCTTCGTGCATGGCGGCACTTCATCGAAATGCGCGGTTCCTCGCACGCCGAACCGGAGATTCGCAAACTTGCCGTAGCGGTTCTGAAGAAGTTACAACCGGTCGCTCCCAATGTATTTGCGGACTATACACTCGTATCATGTAACGACGGCGGTGTTGCCGTTGAAGCATTGAATCCGAAAGTGTAAATATGGTTTCCCCGGAAAATATTCGAATCGCCGTTGCTGTTTTGCAAGAGGGCGGTCTTGTCGCATTTCCAACCGAGACGGTCTATGGGCTGGGTGCGGCGGCATTAAATGCAGAAGCCGTCGCGAAAATCTTTGAAGTAAAACAACGTCCCCGCTTCGATCCTGTTATCGTTCATGTCGCAAACGCCGAACAAGCCCAAACATTAGTTACATCTTTTGACTATCGCGCCAAAGCTCTTGCCTCTTCCTTTTGGCCGGGGCCGCTTACACTCGTTTTACCCCGTAAAGATGTTGTTCCCGATATCGTCACTGCCGGGCTTCCCAGTGTTGCCGTGCGCGTTCCTTCACATCCCGTCGCGCAGGAACTTCTCCAGCAATTCGGTGGCCCGATAGCGGCACCGTCGGCAAACCGCTTCGGTTCAATTTCTCCGACCAGTGCCGAGCATGTTCTTACGTGTTTCGGGGAGTTGTTTCCGATATTGGATGGTGGCCCAACCACAGTGGGAATTGAATCAACAATTTTGGATTTGACTAAAGAAACACCGGTTTTACTGCGTCCGGGCGCGACTACCCGCGAACAAATTGAGCAAGTCATCGGTGCAATCGAAATGAAAATATCGGATGATGGGAACCCAACTGCACCGGGTCAATTTCCCCGTCATTATGCCCCACGGTTGCCGATGATGTTAATCCCCTATGACAGCCAGCCGCAACCGATACCGGGTTACCGGTGCGCCTGCCTACTCCCCACATACCAGCCGACGATGGGATTTCATGAAGTAGAGGTTCTTTCATCGAATAACAGCCAAAAAGAAATGGCGGTCAATCTCTTTGCCGCATTGCGTCGCCTCGAAGAAATGGAAGTGGATTGCATTATCGCGGTCGAAGCCGTCCCCGAGGGCTTGGGAATCGCTATCAACGACCGCTTGCGCCGGGCATCTACCCCGAAAGTAGAGTTGGATAAAGAGTTGAATACCGACGAGAGTTAACGGGAAAGAAATTCGGTTAGGGCTTCGATAAGGTGATTCATTATTTTTGGTTGCCGGATTTGTACGGAAAATTCGATGTGTAATGACCGCTGTGTTATTGAACTCTGCAACGAACCAACCGCTTTCGTATCAGTCGCATTGTAGGAGAGCGTATCAATCGGTTCCACCAATACATCCGACGAATGGTCATGGCTGTGCAGGATTTTGGTGAACTTCTTTTTCAACTCCGATAGCTGTTGCTTCTCCCAACCGGTAGTCGCTATTTCAATATCCGCATTATGCCCAATGCGTTTTTGAAAGCCATGTACTTCTACCAAATCCTGTAATGGAAAACCCCCTCCGACCGTCTTTAATGCGTCACGATACTCCGCAAATACTGCTTCCGCGCGTGGTGTACGAATTTCAAGCCGCTTCCCTGCGCCATTCCTTACCCGCTCAATCGGACGATTGACATTAATGAACCGGCCAATCGCATGCGGGATGAACCGGTCCCCCCGATCCCGATAGCCCCATGCAATCACATGTCCACAACTAAGTGCTTTCGCGAGCTTTTCCGTTAATGCGGCGGTTCCCGTTTCCGATGGCGCGTGCGGTGCGGCAATAACGATTTGTTTATTGTTACCGGTAAATGATTCAATGCGGGCGGGATAAAGTTGCTCAACCAACTGCGCCAGGTCGATGATGGAAAGTTGCGACCGGCGCCATGACGGGAGTGCATCCGAGAGAAATGCGATGCCGAATCGGGTCACGTCACGAACAAGCAATATTCTTCCGTTCTCAGTTTCAACGGCATGATTACCTTCATTCAATAGTAGGGCAGTCGCATTCGTCTTGAGTGCCGCGGTAACGATTGGGGTGCAATCCAAATGGGGTAGGGTATCGCCGGGCTCCAGCGAACCGGATAAATCGTTTTTCCAACGGAATCGCAACACCGGCTCACTTTTCGGCGGGCCGTTTTGTGTCCAATGAAAACCTTTGCTGTCGATTAACCAGTTCATATCACTCTAATATAACACAAGGGCGGGACTTTCGCCCCGCCCCCTACCGTCTGTCCGTTCTACAGACGGTACAAAAATTGGTTTGGTTACTTCTTGGCCGACTCGTCCGTTACGATGTCGTGTACCCAGTCGGGTGCAACTAACATCATATTACTTGCTTTCGAATTTGCGATGGTATTGGATGTACGGACAGCTTCCTTCATCGGTTCCGGCAATACCGACATCATTGCATTCTGCATTTCAATCGCGAGACGCATACCCATCGGTTTCGGATAGACAAGGATATCCGGTTTTTCATTCGCAACGATACCGGCCTTCGCTTTAGCGATTTGTAACGCCAAGTCAAGACCGCCTAATGTATCGACCAAACCGTTTTTCCGTCCCTGCATACCTGTCCATACCCTGCCATTGGCAATGGTATCAACCGCATCCCACTTCATCTTCCGGCTATCGGCAACTTTTTGCACGAAATTATGATAGAAGTATTTAATTTCGCGTTCCATGATAGCGCGTTCTTCCGGTGTATTTTTCTTAAATATGTTGTTCATATTCGCATGTTTGCCGAACTTGATTTGTTCGTAGTTGGTACCGATTTTTTGTAGTGTGCTGTCGATAACGGGGCGCATCGAGAATACCCCTATCGACCCGGTAATCGTTCCCGGTTCCGCTACAACCGTTTCCGCCGGTGTTGCGATGTAATACCCGCCGGACGCCGCGACATCGGACATCGACACAATTACCGGTTTCACATTTTCGGTATCTTCTTTGCAAAGCATCAACTCACGCCACATTTCATCGGAAGCAAAACCGCTGCCACCGGGGCTGTCGATGCGAAGCACAATCGCTTTTACATGGGGGTTGGTACGGGCATTATGTATCGCGCGAACCATCGTTTCGCTCCCCATCGTCCGACCGGATAGTAAACTGCTTCCCGATGCGCCGTCATCGATAGAACCCACTGCGTAAATCACGGCAATCTTCGGTTCCATCGGGTGATCCCAACGCGGATCGATTTCCGGTTCCATGAAGTATTTCGTCGCGGATACGACCTTCGGACCGGGATTAGTATTGAAACTGAATAACATGAATTTCGCCGAGTTCGATTTTTCGGTCTTACCGGTATAAAGTTCGGTAAATTTCTTTTCGACTTCATCGGGATACATCGTACCGTCGATTAATTTCGCCGCAACTGCTTCGTTTGCATTGTACGGGCCATCATCGATCTTTTGCTTTACGGTATCGACGCTCCAGCCACGGTTCTGCGCAATGCGTTCGGTGAATTGGCGATATAAATCACCCACCAGCCACATCCGTTGTTCGCGGTCTTCATCCGTCATGTGTTTTTCGGTAAACATATTGGGTGCGGTTTTGTGTGGGCCGCTGGCTTCCACTTCCATTTCCACGCCGAGCTTGTCAAGTGTACCGCGCAGGTAGAGACCGGGAGAAGCATAACCTAATAATTCAAGGTATCCTTGCGGATGGAGATACACTTTATCCGCTTCCGAAGCGAGTAAGTAACCGCCATTGCTTAATTCCTTGCTATATACATACAGTTTCTTACCAGCTGCTTTGAATTTATCCAATTCGCGGAGAATCTCCTGCATTTTCGCACTGCCGTAACCGACGCCGGTTACGTCGAGAATGAGGCCTTTCACTTCCGGGTCATTCGTCATGCGGCGAATTTTCTTGAGGAACTTCTCTAATTCGGGATTACGCGAGGAAAAGAAACTGAACGGCCCTTCCTGTTCATCCAACACCACCGGCATTTTCATGCGAATAATTTTTTTCTCATTGTGAACAGGTAATGACATCAAGCCGTCGCTCTCGAAGATAACCGACGATACTCCGCCTTTATCGTTATCGTCGCCGGAGCGGACGCTATGTCCGAGTTGCAGGTGATTAGCCGTTAAACCAACTCCAACACGGACTTCCTTCGGGTCGGATGCATACTGTGCTTGTAATTTCAAACCATCTATCGGTTCCACTTCGACATAAACACGGGGGTCGAATTTATCGCCGTACTTAATCGAATCTTGTTCGTAGTAAGAGGCATCGACACCAACGGTAATGCGATGACCGTGTTTCCAACTGGTCAAAGCCAACGGCCTAAATCCGATACCGGCATCGAACGCCGTCTTCGTTTTTGTGTCACCAACACGGGCTTCATTGGTATTGCGCGCCACCGCACCAATTGAAATCCATGAGTATGGACGCGCGAGGATACCAAACGACCACATATTCTGTTGATCAAAACCCTTCGAATACTGATATCGGAACCCGGCAAAGAATCCATCGGACAGTTCAGTACCCATACCCCAATTGAAGATTCGGGGCTGGATTGCGCCATTGGGAACTTCGTTCAGGTATTCACCTGACCATGCCAAACCACCGCCATGAACACCAATTGCGGTGTTTCGGTTATAATCCTTATCGTCGGTTGGCTTAAACCAGAAAAAGCCGACGCCTTCGTTTACGCCAAGTGCCGCGGGATTTCCCCACAACGCCAACGCACCGTCGGTCGATGCAATCGTAACGATGGGACGACTGCCAATGCCGATTCCATTTACGTTGGGATGTACCGTCTGAGCGGCGGCAATACCGGCGAAAAGGGAAATCAACAAAATGATGTAGAATGTTTTCATTTTTACCTCGTTCGTATGCAATGATTTGAAGATGCGATGAAGCACTTTTGTATGTTAACTGGTAAGATACTTCAATTTGCGGAATGGTTGCAGTAAAAAACACAAGGTTACCAGCGCCGATTATTCAATTAGAATTAAAACATTCTCGCCCGGCGCGAAAGATACCGCATTAACGCAATGTCGTATGGCATATCCGTAGTTAATTGCACGAGTTCGATACCACGGTTCATCGCTTCCGTCCGTAATTTTCCGAAAAACGTCTGTACTGCGCTATTGACGGCGCCAGCAATGTGGCGGGGACGGGTCAGAATCTCTTCTCCGGTTTCCATATCGATAAACCGCCCATCTTTCGGAAATGAAAAATTCAATTCCCACGGATCGAGAATATGAAATACCAATACTTCATGGCCGTTATGCCGGAAGTGCGCAAGCCCTTTCCAAAGCGCTTCCGGTTCATCGAATAAATCAGAGAGCAGTATCACCAGACCTCGCCGGTGAATCATTTCCGCTACCCGATGCAGTTGTGGCCCGAGGTCGGTCTCACCACCGGTCTGGGCATGTTCGAGCGCAGTCTGGATGATGGTCAGGTGGCTTTGAATCGAGCGGGCGGGGATAACTTCCCGGAGCTCGGTATCGCACCTCACTAACCCCACCGCGTCGCGTTGATGAAGCATGAGAAACGTCAATGCCGCCGATAAATCGCAAGCATATTGGAATTTGGTAACCCCATTCGCCGCTGGTGATGAAAACGCCATTGAACCGGACGAATCAAGTAAAAGTGTCGCGCGGAGGTTGGTCTCTTCCTGATATTCTTTCACTACCAATTTGTCGCTTCGAGCGTAACCTTTCCAATCTATCGAACGTAATGAGTCACCGGGGTGGTATTGGCGGTGTTGTGCGAACTCTGCGGAAAAACCGTGATAGGGCGAACGGTGCAATCCGGTTAGAAACCCTTCCACGACGTACCTTGCCCGTAATTGGATGTTCTCCAACCGGCGTACGACATCGGGACGAAGAGTTTCACGTGATTGCATATAGACGACTATTCAAATCAAATTGGTTTGTATAAATAATGCAGGCGTTAGGCCTGCATTACAATAACTGTATTCGGGACGTATTACAAACTGTTCATTCGGAAGTGTGCATCGCTTTCTCAATCGTTGGCAGTAGATGAAGCAAAGAATTCAGCGCTCCATTCACTTTGGCAAAGTTGGAAGCGGTCGCTTCCTTTGCTTGTTCCCCTAATGTTGTATCGGATTGTGCATCCGAAACCGATGCATCGACTTCTTTATTGCCTAATGTGACTTTCACTGAAACTCCCGATTCGACTTTGAATGGTGAGTTTCGATCTTTGCAAATCACTTTGCCGTTTACCGTCTTTAAATCGACTTTCATCCCGGCGGGAACATAAAGGACGTAATCGACGCGATACGCTTGAATCCCGGAAGGTACGGGTGAATTGAACTGCAACGACGTACCAGTCTTGCTTACATAGATAGCGGTGCGGTTCAATGTTTCGTAAGCCGCATTTTCCGTCAAGGCGGTAACCCGCCGGATCGCAGTCAATTCAATTTTATCGCCTCCGGTGCGGAGATCGATGTCGCCATTTTCATTAATGACTGTTACAGTTTTTATTCCTGTAACATCGAATTCCTGCTGTATCGTTTCCCGTTGCGTTACCGGAGTCGAGAATGCAAAAGTGACGGAAAAGAACAGGACAAGTGAGAAAATTCCAATTCGTATTGAAAACATCTTTATCCCTTATCCATTAATGTTGAGGGAAGCGTTTACCAACGTCCTCCCCATCGGTGACCGCGGGCAACCACTACCCTGCCGCCGCCACCATGGCGACCGCCACCGTATCCATATCCGTGACGGCCATAATCGATATCGACACGCGTATCCCAACCCCAACGATGATGCCAGCCGGGGTAAGAGTCAAAAAATACGACTCGTACCGGCCACCGGCGGATGGGGTGATACACCGGAACATAACATGGTTCTTCAACAACGGTGACATAGCGGGTCTCGACAACCGGCGCAACGTCGTTGGTTACACAGGCAACCTGCGAACCGAAAGAGTCTACTGAAATCGAACCATTCACACTGGTTAATTCGACATTGGCATCGCCGTTACCTAATTTACCGGACGCGGAAGTATTCGATTTATTTACCGCTAACATCAGTCCAAATGAACCACAGGAAACACTACCGTTCGTCGTTTGTGCATTGAACTTTGTCGAAATGTCACCCGGTAGATCCACATGGATAGAACCGTTTGTCGTTTCGGCTTTCAACGTCCCGTTATCCGTTACATTCAGAGTCAAATTCAACCGGCCGTTCGCCGAAGAGAATCGTGCGTCGCTGGTCGATCCATCGACTGTAATACCGCCGTTTTCCGACCGTGCCTGCACCGCACCGGTGTAATTGACCAAATTGATATCACCGTTTGTCGTCTCAAAATCACCTTCGGCAGTTCTGTCTTTACAGACGATTTGGCCGCGTTCGGTAACGACCTTCACGTCGATATTGGCAGGGAGGTACACTGTATAGTCGATGGTTGCAACATAGTCGGCATTACTGAAATTGGAATGATTGACTTCGATATTCGTTCCCAGTTGGGTTGTTTCCACTTGCAACTGGTTAACCAATGCATCGCACGTCTTCCGGTCGGGACCGGTAACGCGCTTTACCGCGCGGATTTGGATGGTATAACCACCGGTAGGCAAAATTTTGACGTCGCCGTTGGTATTATCCAACGCGAAAGATTCGATTCGTTCGGATGCGAGTTCACGATCATAAACTGCTTCCGAAGAAGAAGCGAACGCTAAGCCGGCGAAACCGATACCGATTACCGTGCTCAAGATTGTTTTCGTCCGCCACATAAGACCTCCTATTATCTTATACACTACTTAGACACCCATCGGGTGAAAAGATTAAATCCGCTTCCAAACCTAATTCATAACATCAGTTAATTTACCGAGATTCTATTGAAATTCCACCATTGGTTGTCTCGAGTTTAATGGTACCACTGCCGGAACCAAATTTACCCGTCGCATGGGTGTGGTGTTTGTTAAAACTCAAAAATTCTTCGAAATCATTTGCGGTAATCTCCCCATTTGTCGTTTCAGCGGAAAATGCTGCCGAAACTTCTTTGGGGATCTGAAGGCGGATAGAACCGTTCGTCGTTTCAGCGCCTATCTTCCCATTATCTGCGAGTTTGATTTTCAAATGTAAGCTGCCGTTAGTCGATTCGAAGTTGGCGTTTCCGGTTGTACATTCCGCCGTAATTTCACCGTTGGTTGTTTCGGCGTGTAGTTTTCCGCTGCAATTCGTTACTTCGACTTCACCGTTTGTTGTTTCAAGGTTAACATCAGCCAACCGGTCTTTACAAGTGATTGCACCATTGGTTGTAGAAATGTCGATGCTGATTTTTGCCGGTAAACTAATGGTGTATTGAATCTCCTGACTATACATCAGTTTGTTCAATTCCGAGTGTTTGATTTCCACTTCGTTGGAAGTCTGTTTTACTTTGATCTCGATATTTTGGAGGAGAGTTTTACACTCCCCTTCAAAAATACCCGTGACTTTCTTCACCGCATGAATAATAATTTTATCGCCGTCGCTCGCATAGATTTCCACTTGGCCATTCTCATTCGAAAGCGATAATGACTCGATTCCGACTGCCGGAATTACTTTATCAAACTCTTCTTTTGCTTCCGCGGCAAGGGCTTGTCTTGCGAAAATTAGCCCAATGGATACTACCAACAGAATGATGAGATACTTAGCCATTTTTTTACTCCCGTTTGACATAATAAGTTATCTTAACTAATAATACATAAATAAAGTAATAACTTTTATTTATACACTTGCATCACTTCAATAAATCCGCAATCAAATCATCCGCACTTTTCCCCTCGGCTTCAGCATTAAAAGTTAACACAATCCGATGCCGTAGTACAGATGGAGCGACTGCTTTTACATCTTCTATCTCGGGTGTTGGTCGTCCGTGCAAAGCGGCTTTTGATTTAGCCGCGACAATCAATCCTTGTGACGCACGTGGGCCGGCACCCCATTTAATGAACGTTTTCAATTCAGAACTTGATTCTATTTCGTGCGGTCGGGTCTTCCGAACCAGCTCTACCGCATACTTTGTCACGTTATCCGCTACTGGAATACGTCGAATAAGCTCTTGTAATTCGATTAGTGTCTGTCCCGAAAGAATCGGTTGCAGTTCGTCGATGCGAAAACTCCCATTTCCTTTCACGATAGCCATTTCTTCTTCAAAGCTCGGATATTCAACTCTCAACATCAATAGAAACCGATCCAACTGCGCTTCCGGCAATGGATATGTTCCCTCTTGTTCAATCGGATTTTGCGTTGCAAGGACGAAGAACGGTTCCTTCAATTTCAATGTCTGGCCGGATGTTGTTACTGCATGTTCCTGCATCGCTTCCAATAGTGCCGCTTGCGTTTTAGGCGGGGTACGGTTGATTTCATCCGCCAGTACGATTTGAGCAAATACCGGCCCATGAACAAATCGGAAATGTTTCTTGCCCGTGCCGTGTTCTTCTTCAAGAATTTCTGTACCAGTGATGTCCGATGGCATCAAGTCCGGTGTGAATTGGATGCGGGCGAAGTCCAACGCCAGCAATTTCCCGATGGTACGTACCAACAATGTTTTTGCCAATCCCGGCACACCGACTAACAAAGCATGACCGCGGGAAAGCAGCGAAATCATTATCCCTTCAACGACCGGTTGTTGTCCGATTACAATGGTTCCTACCGCTGTGGTAAGTTGTTTGTAGTGCTCTGCGAGGTTTTCCAGAGTTTTTCGTTCGTCCACAAATGCTCCTATATGTTGTCGATACGCGGTAGGCGAAGTTTATGTTCCGTGTAATGAGTTGTACTAAAGTACTCAAATTCAACGGTTAGCCCACTATAACATACGTATCACCGGTAAAATATCCATATCCCTTAACAAGTTCGTCTTCGAGTTCGGAATAGCAACTTGATACTGTATCTTGACTCCGTTTGCAACTAAGAATATCCATGGAGAAGCAATGATCCGGCTGAAGTACAGATTTGTTTCCATAATCGTTTCTTTCGTTATTGTGACGGTTTTGGGATTTACCGCATCCGCCATGCCGATACAGGCAAACCAACCCCATTCCGCCAATTACCAGCGTTATGCAAAGGTTTTAATCTACAACACCACCAAAGATGTAGAACAAAGATTACTCGCCGATGGTTTCGAGATTGAAGACATCACACCAGAAGGAAATTTTGAGGCGTACGTCAGTGCCGAAAACTGCAATATGCTTACGTCCGACGGTTTTTCTTGGATGGAAACAATTCATGACGTTTCCGAATACTTTGTGCAACGCTTTCACGATTCCCCCGCCGACCTGCTTGAAGGGTATCCATCGGTAGCCGAAACCTATGATTCGTTGGACTTATACGCTTCCGAACGTTCCGATTTAGTAGCCCAAAAAATTATTATTGGGTATTCGCTGCAAAACCGCCCCATTTATGCTGTCAAGGTTACCCACAACCCCAGTGACACATCAATTGCGAAACCGGAAGTGTTTTATAACTCTTTGATTCATGCCCGCGAAGCTATTACCCACACGCAGTTGCTTTACTTCATCCGGTACTTAATCAACAATTACGACAGCAACACCCGTGTTCAAAATATCCTTGACAACCGCGTCCTGTGGTTTGTTCCGGTAGTTAATCCTGACGGTGTAATTTACAACGAAACCACCAATCCGAATGGCGGGGGGATGTGGCGCAAAAACCGCCATGTCAATACCGGTGGTGCGTATGGTGTCGATTTAAACCGCAATTTTGATTCCCATTGGGGATACGACAACGTCGGTTCGAGCAATAATCCCGCTTCGGATACCTATCGCGGCGATTCCGCAGCCAGTGAACCGGAAACACAAGTCATGCAGAATTTCCAAATTGCCCATCATTTCCGAATCACCATCGACTATCACAGTTACTCCAACGATATCATCATACCGCTCAGCTACCGCCGTGCGTGGGCTCCCGACCATCAACTCTTCTTCAATATGTCGCATAAGTTGGTCGATCCGATTTCCTATGCCGTCGGAAACGTATGGTGGTCATTGTATCCCGCCAATGGCGACGGCGGTGAGTGGCAATATCTGAATAGTCCCGATACCGCGCGGAATTTTGCCGTCGTCATTGAAATCGGAAGTATCAACGATAACTTCTGGCCTGCGCAATCGCGAATCTTGCCGCTTTGTCAGTCGATGGTTGAGCCGAACCTAAAAGCCGCGGAATTTGCCGGCGAACCTCGTATCGTCCTGCCTCCCCCCGTTCCCCGCGTCACCACTGACACTGTTGCGACATCGGACTTGGGTATTGTGAGTTGGACAATTGATACACCAAGCACCATCAACCCTGCGGTCAATTACGATTTACGCGCCGCACCCGCCTACACTATCGGAACGGAAACATTCGATAGTACGAGTTCATCGAATTGGTCGATGTCCTATGTCACGATTGACACACTGCACCGTGTCTCGGGACACCATGCCGCGAAATTCCAAAACACGAATAGCGTCAAAGCGATTCTTCAATCCAAATATCCGATTAAAATCAATGCGACAGATACACTATCGTATCGAATCTGGTACTCAACCGAAACAAATTACGACTACGTGTTTGCACAAATATCTACCGACGACGGTCTTACATGGTATTCACTTCCCAGCGATATCACAGTCACCACCAATCCGAATATCGACAATTGGGATTACGGAATCACCGGTACATCCAATTCGCAATTTGTTTTGTCGAAATCCTCGCTTGCAACCTATGCCAATAAATCCGCCCTGTTCCGGTTCCTCTACTGGACTGACGCCGGTACGCTCGGTAGCGGTGTTTGGGTCGATGATATATCACCTTCGGTACTGACACCCAATCCATGGACAGTAAGAAACGATTCATTAGCCGCGGCTTCCGATGCCGCATTCACCTCGTCTGGTCAGTGGTTGGTGCAAGTCCGTGCCCGCGATGCCCAAGGCGACACGTCCGCATGGTCGATACCCAAATGGATAACCGTCAATTACGACAACGTCAAAACGGCAAACAGCAATGTCATTCCCAATCGCTTTGCATTGCTGGATGCATATCCCAATCCATTCAACCCAACAACGACGATTCGCTATTCGACCGACCGCGACCAAAACATCTCGGTAATGGTCTATGCTATCGACGGGCGGAAAGTTGCTACCTTGACAAACGGGCGGCAAATCAGCGGTGAGCACCACATTGTATGGTCGGGACGGGATGATTTTGGTGTTCCGGTCGCCACCGGGATGTACATTGTTCGGCTTCAATCCGCTACCCAAGCCACCGCGATGAAGGTCGTGTTAGTCAAGTAAAAATAGTAGGTTTATCGAACGGGAACGGCGGGTGGCTTTAACGACCCGCCGTTTTTGTTTACATTAGCGTCGTGCATCCCTTTAAACGAATACTACTTCTCGGTCGGGACCAATGGAAATTGTTCCCGCTCGCCGGCGTTGCGGCTGTCATCTACGTGGTCTGCAACAGCGCGGTGATGTGGTTGATACCGAGTTTTATCTCGGTAATCAAACCCGATGCGGCTACCGATACCCAAGCCGCCGTTTCGACCAATTTCTCTTCGCTCAATGAAACCCTTAAAGGGGTTACCCGTCAGGTAATCGGTGACGGTCAACCGCAGGACAAAGTCTTTCGCGTCGCGATTCTGATTTTCATCATCTACCTCGTCGCCGGTGCCAGCAAATTCCTTCAGGAACGCACCCTCGCCCTTATCGAACAGCGGCTTGCCCAGCGTGTCCGCAAGAAATTGTACCAGCACTTCTTGCAACAAGGGCTTGGCTTCTTCCATCGCCGAAAGTCCGGCGAATTGATGTCTCTTCTTGTCAACGATGCGCAAACCCTGAACCGCAACATGACGAATGTCTTCGGTATCTTCCTGCGTGACCCGGCGATTGTCATCATTTCATTCGTGTTACTTGCTTCGATTTCGTGGCAACTCCTCCTCCTCACGCTGGTTGTCGTACCGGTAGCGGGATTCGTCATCCAGACCGTCGGTAACAGCTTGAAACGCAAATCCACCCGGCTCCAACAGGCACTCGAAGATTTGAATATCCTACTGTCCGAGCGGTTGAATGGCATCCTCCTCATCAAATCGAGCGGCACCGAACGGCAGGAAGAAAAACGCTTTTCCGACGTCAACGACTTGGTACTCAAGCGTTCCTTCAAACAGCGCCAGTTGGACATCATGGGCGTTCCGGTAACCGAAGTTATCGGGATGGCGATTATTGTTGTGATTTTATTGGTCGGTGGAATTAGCGTCACTCAAGGGAAGAAAATCGATGCGGAAGATTTCCTCCGCTTTATCGCGATTATGTTCAGTATGTTGGCTCCCGCCCGCTCAATTGCCAATGGCTGGGCGTCGCTGAGTATCGTTACCGCTTCCGGTGCGCGCATCTTCGAGATGATTGATACCGATGAATCGCTCCCCGAACCGACCCACCCCACCCCCATCAGTGAAGCGACCGAACCGGTTGTATTCGAAAAAGTCTCATTCCATTACGATAACGCGCTCCCCAATGTCGTGGACAATCTCTCTTTGCGAATTAATCCGAATGAAACCCTTGCGCTGGTTGGTTTATCCGGTGCCGGTAAATCGACTCTATTCTCCTTGCTTCTCCGGCATTACGACCCCACCTCCGGTATTATTCGGATGAATGGAAACGATATCCGCTCGTATCCCACGGTTGAGTACCGCCGCCAGTTCGGTGTCGTGACACAGGAGACGATTCTCTTCCATGATACCGTCGCCGCCAATATCGCCTATGGTTGTGAGGATGCGACCCACGAGGATGTCGTTGCGGCCGCTCGTCTTGCCTATGCCGACACCTTCATTCATGAATTGGATCACGGGTATGAGACTGTGATAGGCGACCGTGGTGTCCGCCTTTCCGGTGGCCAACGCCAGCGTATCTCACTTGCCCGCGCTTTTGTCCGCAAACCGAAATACATCTTGCTCGATGAAGCGACTTCGAATCTCGATAGCGATAGTGAAGCGTTGATACAACGCGCACTGGACAATATGAAGAATATTCAGACGCTGGTCGTTATCGCCCATCGCCTTGCTACGATACGCAATGCCGACCGTATCGCCGTAATTGATGCCGGACGCGTCGTCGATGAGGGTACCTACGAAGAGCTTTTACGTCGAAGTGAACTATTCTCGCGTCTCAGTAAACAGCAGTTTTTATCGTAAAATTGTTGATTCGTTTTCTCTATAGTATATATATTAGATGCATGCTATTATAATAGTAAAAAAGTTGAGTTTTGCATTCAATTTGCGATGATTCATCCTGAAATTAGATTTTTTGGAGCAAAATGGCAAACGAAAAAAAAACGGAAAACCTTGTAAGGAAGCAACTTCAAAAGAAGGGTTATTACAAGGATAGTCGAATTGTTGTTGAGGAACAACAAAGTGATTCACCGCGAATCATTAAATTGCTCAAGAATGCATCGAAAAAAGGGCAAGCTAGTGGGTATCCAGAATTTATCATTAGTTCAACTGAACGCTCAAACTTCATAATCGTGATCGAATGCAAAGCTGATACGAAAAAGCATGAAAGCAAAAATCGAGATAAATTTGCAGACTATGCTGTAGATGGGGTTCTTCTTTATGCATCATTTTTATCAAAAGAATTTGATGTTTTAGCGATTGCTGTTAGTGGAGAAACAGAATCTGAGAAAAGGATATCTCACTTTTGGTTTTTACAAAATACAAGATCGCCAGTCGAATTTCAGTCACAAAACTTTTTTTCATTCAATGATTATTATACCAAGTTTATTAATAGTGATGTCAAATTTAGCCAAGATTATGACGCATTACTTGGTTACAGTAGAGAGCTAAATGAGGAATTACAAGCCCAGAAAATAAAAGAAGCGCATAGAGGGTTACTCATTTGTGGAATTTTAGTGGCTTTGGAAAATGCAGCATTCAAAAAAGGATTCAAAGTACATAGAACTGCGCGTGCCTTAGCGAATAACTTAGTTCAGTCAATTGTTGACGAATTTAAAAATGCAGAATTACCAGAAGAACGAATCAATATTCTTGAGCAAGCTTTTTCTTTCATACGAACTAATGCTACTCTGACTTCGGATAAAGAATTTTTCGTACAATTAATAGAAGAACTGGATTCACATGTTAATACATTTGTTCGTACTCACAAATATCACGATGCTTTAGGTCAGTTCTATATTCAATTTTTAAGGTATGCTAATAACGACAAAGGATTAGGCATCGTGTTAACACCTCCACATATTGCTGAACTATTTGCAGACCTTGCTGAAGTTAATAAGAAAAGTGTCGTTTATGATAATTGTTGTGGCACAGCGGGATTGCTTATTGCTTCGATGAAGCAAATGTTAACAGATAGTGGCGTTAGTCCAGAGACAGAAAGAGCAATAAAGAAAAAACAATTAATCGGTGTTGAATTCCAAGATGATATCTATGCTTTAGCAGTTTCAAATATGGTTGTACATGGAGATGGCAAAACTAATATCTTGTCAGGTGATTGCTTTGTATTGTCTCAATCGATAAAAGAAAAATTTAAGCCAACCGTCGGATTACTAAATCCGCCCTATAAAACTAAAGCAAGTACGATTGAAGAACTAGATTTCGTTCTCAATAATCTATCTGCACTTCAAGTGAGTGGAAAATGTGTTGCGATTCTACCTTTCGGTTGTGCGATTGGCGATAGCGGAGAAATCATTGAGCGAAAACGTAAACTACTGTCGCAACATACACTCGAAGCAGTGATGTCTATGCCAGTGGATTTATTTCACGATTCAAATGTAGGTGTTGTAACTTGCGTCATGGTAATTACAGCGCATCGTCCTCATCCAATTGGAAAGAAAACATGGTTTGGATACTGGCGTGATGACGGATTCGTAAAAACAAAGCATCTCGGAAGAATAGATCTTAATCACACATGGGAGAATAAAAAAAGAAAATGGCTCGATGCTTATCGTAATCGTGAAGTCATAGATGGTTTTAGTGTAATGTCGGAGGTATCCCCTGAAGATGAATGGTGCGCAGAAGCATATTTGGAAACCAATTATGAAAGCATATCATCTTCAGATTTTGAACGTGAATTAAAAAAATATGTTGCTTTTCGTATATTAAACGAGAACTAATGCTATGAAAGTTTCCGATCTCTTTACACTAGGTTATGGCACTAAATTGGACTTCAAGCAAATGGAAGTCGTAGACACTACCGATCCAAATGGGGTAAGATTCGTTTCACGTAGCTCTAAAAATTTAGGTGTTGTTGGTTCGGTTAAACAAATTAGTAACATTTCACCTTTACCTGCAGGATCCATAACTGTCGCGTTAGGTGGCACATATTTGCTTTCAGCATTTGTTCAACCTCAACCATTTTACACTGGGCAAAATGTAGCAGTTTTAATACCTAAGACTCTGATGTCAGATTCTGTGAAGCTGTTTTACTGTATGTGCATACAAAAAAACCGATTCAAATATTCTGCATTCGGTCGTGAAGCAAATCGAACTCTAAAATCAATCGAAATCCCAGAGAATCCTCCTGATTGGATTGATAATGTTGTTATGACAATTCATGATACAAGCCAATCTCTGGGAGATCCACACCAATTGTCAGAACGAGAATGGCATTGGTACAAAATCAACGAATTATTTTTGCTTGAAAAGGGTTCTCGAATTGTTAATGCTGAAATGGAAGAAGGCACTACTCCCTGTATACGTCCCATTGAATTTAATAATGGTGTTTATGATTACATTAGTTTACCACCGAATCATAGGGGTAATTCACTTACAGTGAATTATAATGGAAGTATAGGCGAAGCATTCTACCAACCTTTTCCCTACTTCGCTCTGGATGATGTAAATGTGCTTTATCCATTGTTTGAAATGAATACTTTCATAGCCATGTTTCTTATAACAATTATTCGGAAAGAAAGATTTCGATTTAGTTATGGTAGGAAATGGAACATTAAGCGAATGGAAGAATCAAAAATAAAACTACCATCAGTAGTAATTTTAGGTAAACCTATACCAGATTGGCATTTTATGGCAGAATTTGTAAAAGGATTACCATATTCTTTGTTATTATCCCAATTTGAAAATGGCTGATTAAGTAGATTAATCTATCGAATGCCGGAACCATCTTCCGGTATCCACTTCCTCCATTTGAATTACCCACCCCACCCCGAGTTTTGAAACGGCTAAAGAAACATTATCTTAGCCCACCTAAGCACGTCCCAAACCCCCGGAAACGCCAGCTTGCATTCGGGAAGTGAATAATGTACCTTTCAGTTTGCATTTGAATGGGTGCCCAGTGCTTAAATATGCCGCTTTAGCTCAGGTGGTAGAGCAATGGACTGAAAATCCATGTGTCCCCAGTTCGAGTCTGGGAGGCGGCACTGTGGAACAGCATAACGAAGGATAAAACGCGAAATGTACGCAATCGCAGATTTTAAAGGGACGCAGGTAAAAGTCACCACCGGTGATACCATCCGCGTACCCAAATTGGCTGAAGAAGTCGGCGCAAGCTTGACCATCGACAAGTTTCTGATGTCCGTGGCGGATGATGGAACAGTGAATCTTGGCAGACCCTACATCAATGGTTCTGCTACCGCAACTGTGGTCGACCACAATCACGACAAAACGATTCACCTGCTTCACAAGAAACGCCGTAAAGGCTACATCAAGCAGGGTGGTCACCGCCAGAAATATTCGATGATTAAAATTGATTCAATCGCGCTCTAACCGGCGATTTAGGAGCATATCATGGCACATAAAAAAGGTGTAGGCAGTTCACGGAACGGACGCGATTCTTGTCCGAAAATGCTCGGTGTGAAAAAAGCCGGCGGTTCGTGGGTTATTCCCGGTAACATCATCGTCCGTCAGCGCGGTACACAGTTTCATCCCGGCGTGAATGTCGGTATGGGCCGCGACCACACCATCTTTTCCAAAGTGGAAGGAAAAGTTCGGTTCTACGAACGCATTGACCGCAAATGGATTACCGTTGACCCGGCGACCAAACCGTTTTTTGTCGATGATCTTGACGAAGAATAGTCACGTGTAGAGAGTTTGAGTAAAGGCAGGCACTACGCCTGCCTTTTTCATTTCTCGTAACACTTGTAACATGACAACACCAGCAAACCTCCGCATCGATTCTACGCTTATCCGGTATTCCGACGCTTATACCGAGCAACAACGGCTCGTCAAACTGCGCCAGTCGAATGATATACCCGATTTCGTTTGGTTGCTTCAGCACCCCCCTGTATACACCTACGGGCGCAGTGCCGGTACCGACGACAGCGATTTACAATACCTGCTGTGGGATGAGGAAAAACGAAAAGCCAACGGAATCGAATTGTTTGAAACCGACCGTGGCGGTGACATTACTTATCACGGTCCCGGTCAAATTGTCGGCTACGGTATCGTGGACATCCAACCGCGGGGAAGCGACATTCATCGCTACCTGCGCGACTTGGAAGAAGTCATCATCAAGACAGTTGAATCATTCGGCTTCACTGGCGAGCGCATTGCCGGTCGTACCGGAGTCTGGGTGAAAGGGGCGAAAGTGTGTGCGATGGGGATTCGGGTCTCGCGCTGGGTGACAATGCACGGCTTTGCGTTGAATGTCAATCCGAATCTTTCCCACTTTACTGGTATCGTTCCCTGCGGCATCGGCGATGCTCCCGTCACTTCACTTTCTCTTCTTTGCGGACGTCTAGTTACAATCGAAGAAGCTCACACCCCGTTAATCGGTGCTCTCAACGAAGTATTCGACTGGGATTTCACCCCGGTACCCGCATTCATAGAAGAGCAACTCGTTTAAAACAACCTTCAAGACGTCTGAATAAAAAAACGCGAGGTGTTTGCCTCACGTTTTGTGTAAGTAAAAGAGTTTCTATTTAGACGTTAGTGGGTAATAGTGCAGTCCCATTCCACCAATCATTGCGGAAGAATCCTCGGTTCCCGGTGGTTCATGATAGTTTGCAAAGCCGACTTCGAAACTGACACCTAATTCAGGGAGACCCCGAAAGAACCACTCCAAGCCGAAACCACCGCCATACACCTGACCATATTGAATTACTTTTTTGTTTTCGTACATACCACCGGGCATCACGACCGATGTTTCTTGGTTTCGTACCAGCCAGCCGCCACCGGATGCGAAAATGTACGCGGTGTGATAGGGTTGTTTGAACCCGTACAGCAGTCGCCCACCGTAATAAGTATTGTCGCCAAAGATGCCGAAAATCCCCTGCACTTGTACCGGATCGAAGAATTCATATTTTGCGCTAAGTCCCGGTGTGGGCGCGGATCCCTGAAATCCAAGACCGATTTTACCACGAAGTTGAAGTGAATCGGCGGCAAAAGTAGCGGTGAAAAGAGTTAATAGAATAAGTGATGCAAGAAAAAATTTCGTTTTCATAGTATTCCCAAATAGAAATGAGCAGAATCGTTACTGGTAGTATACTTAATGATACGTCGTACCGGCGTTACCTGCAATTGAACTAACCATGCGGTGTTGGACTTACTCTATGATTTTGATAGCGTTACCGTGTAATGTGCGCGTTTGACTTCACACCTTGATTATCGTATAATTGTGGCGGTTAATGCCACCTTAGCTCAGTTGGTAGAGCAGCTGATTCGTAATCAGCAGGTCTGCGGTTCGAGTCCGCAAGGTGGCTCCATTGAGCCATTCGAGAGAATGGCTTTCTTGTATTTTAGCAAGAGAGTTTGCGGTTCGAGTCCGCAAGGTGGCTTTGTTATTCTTAACCAGAACGCCCGACATTCTTGTCGAGCGTCATTTTGTTTAGAAATGTTCGGCATTTGTGTCTTGTGCTTCATTTATTAACCCCGGTTGCACCTCTTTACTTCCTTTAACTAACAACCGGCGACTGATAACCGGTAACCATCCTTTCCCATCCACCATCCACCATCTTTTTAACTATATTGTGAAAACTCTAACTACCACCGCCAAAGAGGTGAACCATGAACCTTCGTTTCCTCCTTTTCGTTCTCGTCTGTTCGACAATTCTCGCCAGTAGCGTGCTTTCGCAACCCCTCAAAAAACAAGCTAAAAGAAAAGTAAGCAAGGGTTATGCAGAATACGCGTGGATAAAGAACCTCCCTGATTCGCTTGCCATCGATACTTTGACAAAAATATACAACGACACGAATACCCAATCCCGTATCATGATTATCGAAGCGTTGCGTTCATTTGATCGCAAAGTTGGTATTCAGGTAGTGCGAACCGCTCTCCGTGATTCTTCGCAACGTGTTCGTTCAGACGCATGTTGGGACATTGACGCTTGGCATGACACGAGTGATGTTCCATTATTGATATCCAAATTGAAAGACGAGTCACGTGATGTCCGTTACGTGGCGTCCCATGCATTGCGGCGATTTGCCGACCCCCGCGCCGTGACACCACTCCTCGAATTACTCGATAAAAAAAATGGCGATGCCGTTTCGCCGCTTGTCTATGATTTAGAGCCATACAATGACGACCGCATCAACCCGAAATTGATTGACATACTGAACAGTCAGGAATATGAGGCACGGTATGCCGCCGTCACTGTCCTTGACCAACGCCGCGATACGCTTGCCGTTCCGGCATTAACCCAAATGTTGAACGATACAAATATTTGGCTTCAACATCAGGTAATCAGTACGCTCGGTCAAATCGGCGATAGCCGCGCAGTACCGGCTTTGCTTGATTTGTTGGCGGTTCCCGACACCAAGACCCGCTACTATGTGATGGATGTGCTGAGGGATTTGCCCGATTCGACACTTATACAACGCTTCCTTACATTATCGAAGAAAAGCGGGTACCCGCGTGAAGTAGTGCTAATGGGCATCGCCGAATGTGGAAGTAAAGAAGCTGATTCGGTTTTTACCATCGCATTAAAACAGAAAAAGTATTCCACGATAGCCGCCGGGTACCGGTACTACATTCGAAAAGGTGATTCGTCGGACATCCCGATACTGAAAAAAGTATTACAGACGAACGGCAATTTCATGATGGCGATGGATTATTACTATTCCGGACAGGATGAACTAAAGCAAGCCGCTGATAAGTGGTATAAACTGATTGGCGTGGATAAACAGGACTACGACGCTTTTATGGGTATGCATCTGCAATGGGGACAACCGCGCAAAAAAGAGTTGCGGACCCACCAATACAACTGGAGATAAGACCGGCAGAAAGCTAGTAAGTTATCTATGACTCCATCACGAAGAAAACTCATTTAGAGGTGTACCATGAATATTCGTACTCTGCTTTGCATTTTTGTTTGTTCGACAATCCTCGCCTTCAGTGCGCTTTCACAGCCACCAAAAGCACTACCCCATATAAAAGTTAGCGAACGCGAAATGGAATATGCATGGATAAATAGTCTCCCCGATTCCAAGGCCATCGATTCATTGACAAAATTATATAACGATACGAATCAATATAAACGAAGTTTTGTTATAGGATTGTTACGTAGGTTTGATAGAAAAAATGCTGATCCGTTGCTAAAGAAAGCACTCAACGATACTTCTTCGGAAGTCCGCTCCTCAGCAATTCGGGTTCTTGATGAATGGCATGATACCAGTGATGTCTCGTTATTGTTAAATGCGTTGAATGATAAGGAAAGTAAAGTCTGGTGTCTTGCTGCAAATGAATTACGGCGATTTGCGGATCCCCGTGCGGTAACGCCGTTGCTTGAGCTACTAGACAAAAAAGAACCAAGTGAATATTCACCGATTATTTATGATTTATTGCCCTATAATGACAACCGCATAGTACCAAAACTGATCGAGAAATTACGCGACAATAACTCTGGTGTTCGTCTCAACACGATAATTACTCTCGGTCTAAAACGTGATACCATAGCTGTTCCCGCCCTGATAGAATCGTTGCATGATACGATTAAAGAGTTAGTATTGGAGGCAATTCACGCATTAAGTGAGATGAATGATAGTAGAGCGATTCAACCTTTAGTTGATTTGTTATTTCTACCTGATATTAGTATCCGGTATATAACAATCGATGTAATCATGGATTTGCCAGATGATGATCGATTACAACGATTCCTCGAATTATCGAAAAAGAGTGGATACGCTCACGATGGGGCATTGCAGGGAATCGCTGAATGCGGAGGAAAAGAAGCGGATTCGATTTTTTCCCGTGCGATGAAGAAGAAAAATTTTCCCGAAATAGCAGCCGGTTACCGTTATTTTATCCGCAAAGGGGATACCTCTGCTATTTCAATGTTGACGGATGTCTTGCTAAAACACGGTAATATTATTATGGCAAACGAATACGCTCGTTCCGGGTGCAAGCAACTTAAATCTACGGCAGATAAGTGGTCGAAGTTGATGGGTTTTGAGTTAAAACGTCAGGATCTACTTGAAGAAGGTCCAGTGATATGGGGCCACCCACGCAACAGCGAACCGAAATCTACCTTTTACACCCACCGATATTTATATTTTTAGTGTAGTTAACTTCCCAACTCTTTGAATAATACCTTGTCTCGTCCCTAAATTGCGTCATGTCGCAACAAAAGCAACTTTCTCTCTTCGAAGAGCCGGAAGCCCCAAAACCCGCCGAACCACCATTATTGGGACCCAAGCCTCCCGATGAATCTGATGGCGCGCCTTCTCCTTCACACGTAACCCGTGCCCAGCAGAAGCAGGATGTTCAGCGCTTCATGGAATATGCCGAAGGTATCCGAACTGCCCTGCAACCCCATGTAGCGAAACGGTTGGTGGTAAAACGCATTTATGGCCGCACCCGCTATGTTTCGATGAAGCAGGAGGGGCAGGAAATTGTATTGCGGCTCCATCGCCGCTTCGCCGATGCCCCCGATGCGGTGCAGGAAGCGCTCCTCGGTTGGTTGAAAGGGCCGCGCCGCAAAGCCCCCAAGATTATTGACCAGTTCATCCATGAATTATCGACGTTGATTGCCGCCGAACAACGCCTCCTCCCCCCTCGCACGGATTTACAGACGCAGGGTTCCAACCACAATTTAACCAAGATGTATGATGAGGTAAATGAAAAGTATTTTGGTGGGACGTGCCGCGTGGCAATCGGCTGGGGTCGTCAGAATAAAAAGAAGAAAGCACAATCACGACATCTCGGTAGCTATTCCGCAACTCACCACCGCATAACAATAAACCCGATACTCGACTCCCATCTCGTACCGGGTTATATCGTTTCATTTGTTATCTTCCACGAACTGCTTCACAGCCGTCAACCGCCCGGGACACGCCGTCCGCACGATAAGGCCTTCCGTGATGCGGAAAAGTCGCACCCCGACTTCCAACGCATCAAAGATTGGGAAAAAGATAAATTCGGCTTAACTCGCCTGTAATTCGCTCGTTCGTTTTTCTGCGAGTAACGCTTCTTGGGTCGCTTCTACCGTACCGATAAAACTCTCTTTGAATCCTAATTTACGTTTCACCGTCTCCATCATGTCGTACGCGACCGGCACGACAATAAGCGTCAACGCTGTCGATGAAATCAATCCACCGATAACTATGACACCCAACGCCACCCGGAAATCACCCGACGGCCCCATTCCCAGCGCTGTTGGAAGCATTCCGAAAATCATCGAAAATGTCGTCATCAAAATCGGGCGCAACCGTATCGGCCCTGCGAGCAGCAACGCTTCCCGTATCGATTTTCCTTCCCGGCGCAGCCGGTTCGTAAAGTCGATAAGCAAAATCGAATTCTTCGTCACCAATCCCATCAACATGATTAGTCCGATGAATGCGAGCATATCAAACGACTTATGCGCAAACATCAGTCCGAAGAACCCGCCAATAACCGCCAGCGGCAACGAAAGCATAATCGTAAAGGGATGCATGAACGAATTGAATTCCGATGCCAGCACCATATACACAAACACGATAGCCAGTGCAAGTGCAAGATAGAGCGAACCGAACATCTCGGCATTCTGCGACGCTTGCCCTTCGTATTTTATCGTGTATCCAGTCGGAAATTTGTATGTCGAGAGTTGCTTCTTGATATCGCTCAGGATTTCACTAAGCGCTCTGTCAGTTATATTCGCATTGATAATCACCTGTCGAGACCTATCCTGCCGGTTGATTTGCGCGGGTCCGATTACCTGTACGAGCTCAACCAACTCGGATAGCGGAATCACTCTGCCATCTTTTAACGGGTATCCGTACGATAATAACTGTACCGGATCCGAGCGATCTGTGCGGTCGAACCGGACATTAATTTCAACGTCATCATCGCCATCGCGATAGGTTGATGCAGTCGTTCCGCCGACTACCGTACCAATCAACGAACCGACGTCACTCGCACTCAAACCGTATCGGGCAAGGTTATCGCGTTTCATTTTGTATTGGTATTCCGGTTTACCCGAACGCAACGAATTATCTAAATCGACGATACCCGATACCGGTCTGATTCGTTTTTCAATCTCAGTTGAAATACGTTTCAGCATTGTCATGTCGGAACCCTGAATATTCAATTGAATCGGGCGTTGTTGGATTGTAGCCGCTTTGTTTCGGATACCACCGACTTCTTCGAGCGAAATACTCAAACCGAGAATCTTTTGCAATAGTGGTCGAATCTGTTCGCGAATCTGCATCGACTTTCCGAGCTGTTTAGTGTTCACCAATATCGATGCCTGATTGGGTGAGCCATCCTCGGAACCCACAGTTGTGAAATACGTCAATGTTTCCGGGTGATTTCGCGTAATAGTTTCCGCCATCTCTACCCGCCGGTTCATCTCCTGCAGAGAAATATCCTGCGACGCTTCAATAACGATTGAATACTGGCCGCGGTCGCCGTGTTTGTCGCCCGATACTCCGACAATGGAAACGATTCCTATTGATGCGATAAAAATAACCGTTGCAATTCCAACGACAATCATCCGATGTGACAACGCCCATGTCAATATGCGATGATATTGAACATCCAACCCGTCAAACCAACTCGAGAACCATAGTCCGACTTTATTGTGAGACCGTTTGTCTTTATCGAGTTTGCGGAAAAAATATGCTGAAAGCATCGGTGCTACCGTGAATGCTTCAATCAGCGAAATCAGTACCGCGACCGAAATAGTGATGCCGAACTGCCGGAAAAATTTACCCGCAATTCCCGTTGCAAATGCAATCGGAAGAAATACCGACACGACAGTTAAACTCGTTGCAAGGACTGCTAATGCGACTTCCGAAGTAGCATCCCTCGCGGCTTGCCACGGCGACTTTCCCTTTTCCATCCAGCGAAAAATGTTCTCCCGAACTACAATAGCATCGTCAATCAACAAGCCGATGGACAACGAGAGCGCCATAAGTGTGATGATGTTGATAGTGTAACCCAGCAAATAAATCACAAAGAACGTCCCGATGATACAGACGGGAAGCCCGGCAACCGTAATAATCGTGCTTCGTAAATCACGAAAGAAAAGCAAAACGACCAACGACGCGAGGACAATTCCTTCCAACAGCGCGGATACGACATCGTCACGCGAATCGCGAATGAATTTCGAATCATCATACGCCAGTGAAGCTCGCATTGTGGGAAACTCTGCCGTAATATTATCCATCTTCTCACGGATGCGTGCCGCGACCTCGACCGTATTGGCACCCGATTGCTTGCGAATGTCCATGGTAACTGACGGAATACCGTTTGCCCGTGAAAGCTGCCGTGCCTCTTTCGTTGTATCGCGGATGTCGGCTACGTCGCCGATTCGGATCGGGAATCCACTCGCATTTTTTACTACAATCTGTGCAATCTCTTTCGGGTCTTTTAAAGATGCATTCGTTTTTAATAAAAACTCTTGGGTATTGTTTTGAATGCGGCCACCCGGCATCTCGACATTGGCATTGCGAATCGCCCGCACTACATCGTCGATTTGCAGGCCCGCCGCAGCAAGACGGTCCCGTGACACCGCCACTTCGATTTCCCGCTCTTCACCACCCAACAAAGAAATCGACGCTAACCCTTCAATTTGCTCAAGAAACGGTTCCAACTTTTTTGTGATGAGATAACGCAAATCACTTGGTGTAATCGAACTATCAGTCGCAGTCACTGCGTAAGTGATAATCGGTGAATCCGACGGGTCGAATTTCTCATACTGCGGTTCTAAGATTTCACGCGGTAGCGTTCCGCGTATATTCGCGACCTTCTCGCGAACTTCGAGCGCCATCTCCTTCGCACTCTCTTCCATCTCAAATTCAAGGATGACTACCGAAACCCCTTGTGTGGATGTCGAGCGGATGTGCCTAACGCCTCGTAACACTGATAGTGCCTCTTCCACCGGTTTGGTGATTTGATTTTCAACATCCTCCGGTGAAGCGCCGGGATACGGTATCGTCACCGCCACAATGGGCAGCGAAATATCGGGGAAAAATTCAACCGGAAGCCGGGTATAGCCAATGACGCCCAACACAACGATTGCAAGGACGCACATCGTAATAAATACTGGATTTCGCAACGATACTTCGGTTATCTTCATCGTGTACTACTCCCTGCCACGATTACAGTATCTCCATCGGTAAGAAAATCCGAGCCGCTGGTGACAACTGTGTCGTTATTACTCAGACCAGATAGTATCTCGACCCAATCAGAGTCCTTGATACCAGTGGTTACCGGCATTTTGTGCACCATCGGTGCTCGGAAAACTGTTGCAAGCTGTTTGCCGTTTTGTGTCTGTAACGAAGAACCGGCAATAAATAACGCTTCGCGATTTTGAATCAGTATTCTCACTTGCAAATACATTCCGGGTTTTAACCGCGAATCTTTAATCGTAATCTCCGTCATCGTCGCGTGTGATGCGTCGTTCGCCGTTGGTTCGATTTTTGTCACGTTGCCGTGAAACACTTCATTCGGATACGCACTACAACGGACTTCCGCGGTCAATCCTTTACGGATTTTTCCAATATCTTTCTGCGCGACCGGTGCTTGAATAAGAATATTGGAAACATCTTCAATCAAATAAATCGGAGTCTGGGTCGTAATCATCGCACCGTTGTCGAGGAATTTCTTCGTAATTACGCCGCTTGCCGGACTGATTAAATCAGTTTGCGAATATTCGAGTGGTTGCAGGTTGCGGTCGATTTTCGCCAGTACATCCCCTTGCTTCACAACACTCCCGACATCTACCCGTTGTTCGAGTATCTTACCCCCTAACGTAGGTGTGACCGTGACAGTTGCGTTTGCCGTGGCTTGACCCCACGTCTCAATCGCATCCATCACCCCTTTTGTTTTTGGTGTTGCTACCTCAACCCGGGCATACACCACCGGATTTACCTGCGCACGTAATACCGCTTTTTCGACGATGGTCGAACGCACTCGCCATGCCAAAACACCGACCAACACGATAACGAATAGTAGTAATATATATTTCTTGTTCATTTGGTAGTTCCTCTGAGTAAGTCGTTGCGCAGCTCACCGGTTGCTTTGTGCAAACCGACAAACGCCATCGTCCAATCATACATCGCCTGTTCGCGGCTCATTCTCGCATTTGAGAGCGCCAGTTCGGCATCGGTAACGTCCCTCCCCGAAAGTTGGCCGCTTGAGTATTGCTCCTGTGCAAGCCGGTATGCTTCTTCCGCTTGGGATACGTAACTATCTTGCAATCGTAGCCGGTGTTCCGCATCAGACAATCCAATTAAACCGTTTCTTATTTCATTACCGACGCTTCGTTCGAAATCGAGTATTTGCCAGTCGGTTTGTTTCGATACACTTTGCGCCTCTTCGACTTTCGCTCGCGTCTGCCACCCGTCGAAAAGTGGATAATTCAATTGAGCGCCAATCGACCAACTCCGTAACAGTTTATTCGGGTCGAATGGATCAGTTCCATTTGCCCACATGACGTTGGCGGAACCGGTTAGCATCGGATACCACCCTACTTTCGAAAGCCGTATACCGATATTCGCGATGTTTTTCTGTTTTTCGAATTGCGAAAATTCTGTTCGCGTAAATTTCGCGATCGCTAATAACGAATCGTAGTTTGACGAAATGTTGAAAAAAGTCAGACTATCAGCCGGTACCCGGTTAGTGTCGATTGCGATTCCAGTCCAATAAGAAAGGTTTTGTGCGGCTCTGGTACGATTCGCGATTGCAGATTCCCAATTGGTCGCAAATTGTTCCGCTTGCACATTCGCCCGCAGGACATCAAACCGGGATACTTGTCCCGCCTCAAACCGTTTTTGCACCAAGTCCGCGTTATTTCTCGAAGATATTTTCGATTCGCTCGCCACTTTCTCGACCCGGCACGAAAGCGTCCAGTTCCAATACGCCGCACTGACTGCGTATGCAACATCATGCTCGCTTTTGTTTCTGTCAAGCTCATTACGTTCGAGATTTTGCTTTTGCACCGCAATCGTATTGCTCACCCGGTTTCCGTCATACAAAACCTGGTTGAGCTGAAGCACACCCCGGTAAGAATTATCCGGCATCATCGAAAACGACGACATTCCCAATTTTACGACTTCCACGTCACCGTTATGCGTGGCCGAACCGTTTACCGAGACGGACGGTAACCGTTGCCCCGCCGCTTCATCGATCCGCGCACTTGTTTCAGACATCCGTTCGGTTTGAAGTTTGCGTTGGGCATTGTATTCCAACGCCGCCCGGTAGCATTCTCGGATGGTCAACGTTTCTGCGTAGGATTGAGTAATAAAGAGTGTAATAAACAGTAGTAGTAGAGAAAATCTCATTTCTTCAGCTCCCGCTTTTCAAGTACAGCGGCTATTTTAGCCATATTCAGGATGGAATGCTCGAATGTGCTTTGTTCACGTGGTGTCATCAGTTTGAGGATTTCCACGTAACTCGAAATCATATCCACCCGTAACCGTTTCATAAATGCTTTCCCTTTGGTACTCAACTTGAGAAACGTTTCCCGGCGGTTGTTAGGATTGATTGTGCGTTGCACCCAACCGTCTTTGACTAACCGGTCGATAATTTCCGACGCCGCCGGAGATTTTATTCCGATAAAATGTGCTAGCTCCGACACCGTACATTGCGATTGTACGCTTAGCGCGGAAAGGGTGTGGTACTGCGGGGGAGTGATGTTGGGAAAGCGTACCGCGCGAGTACCGATTCGATGGAACACCTTCATCATGTAAGGAAAAGTGTCCACTAATCGTTCGGCTCGAACTTGTAATTCACTCATTTTGTCTCCATTCTGTGAACCAGAATTGTTGTATAATATAATACGTCGGGAACCGAATTATTCGTACTGCGAATTGAACGGTATCCGAATAATGCATTTTTTACGTAAATTTCTATCTTTTTATAAGACAATACCTTAACGTGCGTATTTTCGTCGATGATTATCTCAACTTTCAAAATGTTTTTTGGCACAAAAAAACCGGCGATGCCGCCGGTTTTTCATTGGTTAAAGTTGGTTAAAGTTTGGTTATGCTTCGTCTAATGCTTCTACACCGGGAAGCTTCCGACCTTCCATCAATTCCAAGGAGGCCCCTCCTCCTGTGGAGACATGCGAGAATCCATCCGCTAAACCCATTTCCTGTACTGCTGCGGCACTGTCACCGCCTCCGACAACAGAGATTGCCCCCTGTGCCGTCCGTTGCACAATCGCTTCGGCGATGGCGCGCGTGCCATGCGCGAAATTCGGCATCTCGAATACACCCATCGGTCCGTTCCAAAAAATTGTTTCCGCTTTTTCGATTGAACGTTGATACGACGAAACTGTTATCGGGCCGATATCAACCCCCATCCAGTCACCATCCAATTCATCTGTTGCCAGTACTTTCGCCGGTGCTTCGTTTTTTAATTCCTGTACTGCGACATGGTCTGCGGGAAGTTTTAATTCCGTTTTTGATGTTACGCAAAGGTCAAGAATTTGTCTCGCCATCGCAATCCTGTCCTCTTCCACCATCGACTTACCGGTCTTCCTCCCTTGCGAACGATAGAATGTAAACGCCATTCCGCCGCCAATCAGCAATGTATCGACTTTGTCGAGGAGATTGGTAATCACGTCGATTTTCCCGGATACTTTTGCTCCACCCAAAATCGCTACCAATGGCCGTTGTGGTTGAATGAGTAACCCATAAAGGAATTGCAACTCCTTCCGCATCAAAAAACCAGCGACACATGGCGAAACAAAATGCGTTACCCCTTCGGTCGAAGCATGCGCGCGGTGCGCAGTACCAAATGCATCGTTGACATACACATTACCTAAACTTGCCAACTCTTTGGCGAACGCGGGATCGTTTTTTTCTTCTTCGGGGTGAAAACGAAGATTCTCTAACAACATTACATCGCCGTTCATCATCGCGTGTGCTTGTTCGGCAATATGCGGCCCGATACAATCGTCAGTAAAAATGACCGGATGCTTGAGCAATTCGCTCAAACGATGTGCTACCGGAGCTAGCGATTCTTTCGGATCCGGCCCTTTCGGGCGTCCAAGGTGCGACATCAGAATAACGCGCGCCCCTTGTTCGATTAAATAACGGATGGTCGGCAGCGATTCCGTAATACGGCGGTCGTCCATAATGACGCCGTTTTCGAGCGGTACGTTGAAATCGCACCGAACTAAAACATTTTTACCCGTGACTTGAATGTCACGAACAGTTTTCTTCGCCATTGGAACCTCACTTTGTGTTGTGCGGTTGTGAAGTGATAAGAGAGTAGCACAGGCATCGAACCTGTGCTACCAATGCAGGACACTTTACTTCAATTTCATCATCAAATCGACAACGCGATTCGAGTAACCCCATTCATTATCATACCACGCCAGCACTTTGACGAACCGCTTGTCCATCACCATCGTGGACAGTCCGTCGAATACCGACGAGTGCGGGTTACCGACGACATCGCAAGAAACAATCGGGTCGTCGGTGTATTCGAGATACCGGCTCATTGCACCTTTGGCGGCATTCTTCATCGCGGTGTTGATTTCTTCCACCGTTACGTCGCGGTCAAGTTCACACACGAGGTCTACTAACGAACCATCGGGTGTCGGTACGCGAATCGAGATACCGTCAAGCTTTCCCTTCAGCGATGGAATAATTTTCCCCACTGCTTTTGCGGCACCGGTCGTTGTCGGAATCATACTGAGTGCGGCGGCACGAGCACGGCGCAAATCCTTGTGGGGAAGGTCGAGCACCTGCTGGTCGTTCGTGTATGAGTGAATCGTTGTCATCCACCCTTTTACGATTCCAAAATTGTCATGCAGCACTTTCGCAACCGGAGCAAGGCAGTTCGTCGTGCAACTGGCATTCGAAACGACTTTATGTTCCGGTTTGAGCATCTCTTCGTTGACGCCCATGACAATCATCGCATCGATTTCATCTTTTGCCGGTACGGTCAGTAATACTTTCTTTGCACCGGCATCAAGATGCTTTTTCAAATCGGCCATTGAAGTAAATTTTCCCGTCGATTCAATGACGACATCGACACCAAGCGAACTCCACGGTAGCTGCGCCGGGTCTTTGATTGCGCTGATTGGAAGTTTCTTTCCCGCAACGACCAAATCGGGTCCGTCATAAGTCACAGTATCGGGAAATTGACCGTGAATACTGTCGTATTTGAGCAAGTGTGCGAGGGTTTTCGAATCGGTGATATCGTTGATGGCGACGAATTCAACGTCGGGACGTTTGTAAGCAACTTTGTAAACGAGGCGACCAATGCGCCCAAATCCATTGATGGCAATGCGGAGAGCCATGTTTTCCCCTTTTTAGTTAGAATAAATGAGTATAATAAAATCTGCTTTACAAGGAAAGTGTTCGGTTTAGGGTAGGAAAGAATAAGCATAAACGTGCGGTTATCGCACTACGGTATCCCCCAAACCTTATATAATGTAAAGATAACTTATTTCGTAAGAACAACTTTTTGCTGTAGTTGCGAATGATTCGCAATTAAACGGACAAAATAAGTACCGGATGAATAATTCGACGCATTCCAGCTTAATTTGGTTTCCCCAACTTTTCTGTAACCATTATCCAGTGTTTCTACATGCCGCCCTATCGCATCAAATATGTCTATACGTGCACTCGTTGAAACCGGCAACGAATATCGAATCGTAGTCGTCGAATTAAATGGGTTGGGATAAGGCATTCCCAGTAGAATGGTACTCGGAATAATTTGGTTTCCACGTTCTGGAATATCTAAAACTGGTGCGAAATCGAACATAAGCTTGGTAAATCCGTCATATAAAAAAACATAATGATCATCTACGGCGAGATGGGTAACACCCGGATAGGATTCTGGAGGGATAGAAAGATTATAATAGCCGACAAGACTCAATCTTGCGATGCTGTCCTCTCGATAAACCTGTAAAAGCGTATCGCCATTGCTAAACCACAGGTTATTCGACTTGGTAATTGCATGTACCGAATCAGCAAACTGAAACTGTCGATAGTAAACCGGTTGGTTTCGAGACGTAATATTATAAACGACTAATTGTGAAGGACGCCGGGAGGACAATACATACAGCATTGTATCCTGCACAATCATTTCGGATAGTGTTCCATTTGTTGGAAGAAATCCGATAGAATCCGGACGGCTTGCATCGTGTAAACCTGCTATAAGTACACCGTGATTAGTGAGGATATACATTGTAGTATCGAGAATTACCATCTTCGATGACCAGTTGTTTGAGCTTGTTCGAAACGTATAATTAGGCGTTAATACCGCGTTACCGGAATCGAAGACTGCAACGTCTACTCCCAATACATACATGTGATGGCGATATTCAAGAAAGTCCTTGGCAAAACTATGATAGCTTTGAACAAAAACAAATGAATCAGGGCTGATTATCTGGTCGATTAATCCACCACCATTGTAACAACAGGCGATGTAAGCGTAGTTACCCACGAAACGAATTCGCCAAACCGAATCGGTCGCGTAATAAGTGGGTGGTTGGTAATTGAGATGGATAGTTTGTGATGGAATTACTTGCGGAAGTTGTGACAAATCGAAAGTTTGAATTCTACCCCACCCGCCGTAATACAGCGTGTTATCATGTACTGTTATATAATCCCCTTCATCCGAGATGGAATCATTTATACTCCAAACCAAATGAAGATTCAAGCTGTCTTGCGCAAATGCAATCGTACTCACCATGAGTAGAAACAGAAGGGTAAAACGGCGTGCATTCATGAGGTACTCCTTCCAGCTAACCGTACTTGCATTAGCTCATATCATAACCGAAAAGAGAAAAAGTGGGTGGGACAAATCTGTTCCACCCACATAATAACACTTAAAGGATTTAATTAAAAGAATAAACTAGCTATTTCATAAAAATGTGGATCGACCACTTTATTTTCCAAGACGGCATCGGCAAGCGGAATAAGAATGATATGTTCCGACCGCAATGCCACCATCTTCCCCCGTTCCCCTTTCGCTACTGCATCCACTGCGGCGACACCAAACCGGGTCGAGAGAATGCGGTCGTAAGCTGTCGGTGTGCCGCCGCGCTGAGTGTGTCCCAAATTCGTGTAGCGGGTTTCACACCCGGTAATTTTCTCGATTTGGTCGGCTACCCATTGACCTACCCCACCAAGCCGGACGTGACCGAACGCATCGGTCTGGTCGGATGCGAGGAAATTAGACGGTTTGTCTTTCGGTAACGCCCCTTCGGCAACAACGACAAGTGAGAATTTCCGCCGTTTATGCCGCACCAGTAGTTTCTCACAGACACCATGAATATCAAACGGCATCTCGGGAATCAATATCTCATCCGCGCCGGACGCGATACCCGACATCGTCGCAATCCACCCCGCATGCCGTCCCATCACTTCTACGACCATAATGCGGTGATGCGATTCCGCAGTCGTCTGTAACCGGTCGAGCGCTTCCGTCACTGTTTCAACGGCGGTATTGAATCCGAATGTGTAGTCTGTCCCTTTGATATCGTTGTCGATGGTCTTCGGAACGCCGATAACTTGAAATCCCTTCTCATGCATCCACAGCGCCACACCGAGCGTATCATCGCCACCAATCGGAATCAGCGCATCCAATTGGTACTTCTTCATGTGGAACATGATGCGGTCAAGGTCTTCCGGTTTCTTCCGCGGGTTGGTGCGTGATGTCCCCAAAATCGTGCCGCCGCGCCGCAGGATACCCCCTACGGAAAGCGAACTAAGTGGCTCGACCCAACCCTCGATAACCCCTTTCCAACCATCCTTGAACCCGAATACATCATAGTCATACGTCTGGACGGCACGTCGCACAACCGCGCGAATCACCGCATTGAGGCCGGGACAATCGCCGCCGCCGGTCAGGATTCCTATCTTCTTTTTTTCGTCGCTCATTTGATTGTCCTTATCTGTTTGTTAGTAAATATAATTCACAAATACTTACGCTGGAAATATCCAGTCCGAAACGTTACCGCGGTGAAAGCGCAATTTGGCTCGCTTGTTAGCTAAAGTATCGGGAAATACATGCGTATGTGTGCCAACTAACAACTTTAAATTAAAGTGATGCACAATCTTATATAAATTTAATCAATCGTTTTGTAATTTAGGTCTGAATAGGTTTCATTGAAAGTTCTGTTATGTAATGTTGTAACTACGAAATAAGGAACAACAAATGAAGTTGATCGCTTTTGCATCGAATAAGTGTCTCTCGCGAAATCTCTTTTTACTTGTACTTTTACTATCTCCCGTCTTTTCGAGCGCTGAACAACCTGATACCCTCAAAAAGGCAAATCCACTTTCGATAGAAGTAAAATTTAATACTCCTCTGCGATTCAATGAACCCATATCCATGTCTGTATATGGTAAAGTGGATTGCCGGGCTGAGTTGACGCTGCATGTTTTATTCGACCCGCAACTTAAATGGCTGAATCCCGAAGAGTGTGGTGCTAAAGATACAATAGTTGATGGCAAAAAGAGATACTATACATTTGTTTTAGTCAAAGGTGTTTTCGACAACAAACACACTACCAATTGCTCGACCACAATAAAATTCAAACTACCGGAAGAAGGGGAATATAGTTTTGATAATATCTTGGAAGGCAAAAACCTCGATGACACCACACTTCCCCGCCTACACCTTATGACTTTCACTTATTTGTTTGCACACAAAGATACGGTCGTTAAAGATTTTGATCTCTATTCACAGGGACGTTTAGCCCTTGATTCGATTGATTTTACGAGGAACTATCCTGACCAGAAATTCAATCGTGATTCGTTGTTTTGGAGTAGACGGCACGCGACGGGACTTCCGCCGTTCACTGTCACCGAAAATATTGACGTGATAGCATACCAGCTTGGGTGGATACATTATCTAAGTGAAATAAAGATTCCTAAAATAGAGATTGATTCACTCTATATTGCTCGTCTCGACGAACTTAATAGGGGCCTGTTTTACGGGTCAAAACTCAAATCGGATTCACTCTATCGTGCTAAGGAAAAAATCGTGTTGATTAATCGAGAAAGGTTGTTTTATGAGATGCCAAACTTGGAAAAGATTGAAAGTGCACTCACCATCGATAATTCGTCAAACATAATTGACGGGGTTTTGGCTTATCATGTTCCCGAAATTAGAGAGTTAGCAGGAGTAATTAAGGAAGACCTTACCGAGTTGTATTATTTCGACCAGTTTATTATTCATTCGAAAAGTTTTAAGGTCGATGCTCGCCTGAAAGAACGTAGAAAAATGCTTGAAGAACAAACCGCTTCACGCTATGGATTTTATCAAAATTACCGCAGTAGTTACTTAGAAGAGAAAAAAGCGAAGAAGCGTTGATTGAATCAAATTTTCTTACTACGTCACCAAGATAAACAACATCGGAGGTGCAATGAACTTATTCTCAATCCAAACCACTTTTCGGCGATTACTGTTTACAATTCTCCTCTTGAGTGTAGCCGCACCGCTGTTCGCTTCAGTCTCACAGTATGGAGTGCATACCCCAACTTGGCTTATGAAACCACCTAATGAAGATGAAACATTGACCGTTTACGGGGAACATATCGGTCCTATTGATGATAGTGTCACAGTGACATTTTCTGAAGGTATCGAAGTGATTTATGGGAAAACAAAATTTCATGTATTAGATACAAATGCCGCTGTGGAAGATGATTACTTCCCGATACCAGAAAATGCAAGTAATTTCATATATATTCAAGATTCGCTAATCGTTTACCGTGTAAAAACGATGGGTCGTCAAGAAATTAATGTATATAAACGCTCCTTACTTCCTGATACAACGCATATTCGCGATACGATACGGGATAAGAAATCGAACCCGTTAGGGAAAAAGACATTTACGCTTTACTTGTATGCTTGCCCGGGTCAGGTAACCCAGTATCGTACGGAATTTGACAGGGAAATCGCCATTATGGATTCGACAGCGTTTCCTTATGTACACACTCCAATTCATCGATATGCAATGTGGAACTACAACTTCTGGCAAGAGCGACGATTATGTGGACAACACTCGTTGCTGTTAAATCACAGCTTGGCATATGTTTTATACACTTTGGACTTGCTGAATTATGATTCGCTGAAGTTTGAAACATTGGAATATGCTACACAAAGTAACATGACGTTTGAAATAGAAGATTTGTTCTTTGTATTTGCACCACCACGGCTTGATTTAGTTGACTCGCTGGTAAAAATTGATTTTGCGAATGACTCACTCACAGATGCACAGTATAAGCAGATGGTATCGACGGTTAAACGTCAGATGTGGGAATTGTATGTGCTTGATCATGATTTTAATTTTTATTTGTATCAAAAGGAAAAGCTTTCAGCACTTTATGTTAGCCAAGACGTCCGAAATCGATACCATTCTTCGCGGGAACATTTTTTATATGATCAAGTTCTCGAACGACAAGCAATCATTCAAGACAGTACCCATCATTAAAAGCGCATTTAATCAAATCGAATTGTTTCGTCATTACAACGAAACAAAATGGAGGATGTATGTGGAAAAAAATTTCGACAATGTTTTCGCTACTGATCTTACTAGTGTTTATTTCTAACCCGACTTCATGGGGGTATATGTCCCCAGTGAATTTCGTGTTTGATCCGAGATACCCACGCAAGATGGGTAATCCAATTTCGATTTTTATTTCAAGTGCAATTGAAGGTCATGCCGAATCGGTTATAGATATAACAATACCTGCTGGGGTACAGGTTTTAAAAGGAAATCTTCTTTTAAGGGGTTTACTAGATGATGATTATACCGTTAGTAGTGAAACCTTAATGGTTCAAATCGACCAACCCGGAATCTATGAGATCAAATTTGAATTAAGCGCATCCAAGTTGGAAAAAACGAACTTATATAAGGAATTACCTATTGCGTCTTCTTGCTTTTTTTATGTTCGAGAAGATACAGTTGTTTGTTTTTGGAATCGGGAGGAAATGGAACGCAAGATCAGGGATTCACTAATTGTACCCCAAGAGATGCTTAATCATAGGCTTGCAATACAGGAAGAGCAAAATGAGTTTAAGGAACGCGCTGACAAGAATCTTCCGCCTCTTACTATTTCCAACAACATTCGGTATGCGGCAGGATGTTTAGGATTAATTACAGATTCACTCGAATACTATAAACGTTCTGGTCGTTATAATTCTGATTTATATAATTTGATTCGATTTAATGATTTAATGAGGGGTTATCCCCGAATGGACAAAGTTGAAAAAAAATTGGCGATGGATTTTCATGGTTCAATCACGTCCGAACAATTGAGTAAAATGGTGGAGACTATTAAACGACAATTGATGGAACTGTATGATTACGACCAGAAAATCATCAATTTGAAACCTTTAGATGAACGCAATAGACTATTGAAAGAACGAAAAGTTCTATTAGTAACACAGACTAAAGAAAGGCAATCGATTATCAAAACCCAACAACCAGAAAAGCATTAGGATAGGTCTTAAACTTTGGAGGATACCCTTCCTACCGCGCCACTCCCCCATTTGCGTAATCAAATTTCTTCCAATATCTTATATCTTGGTTGAGTAGTCACTTACCCTGTCTAAAACACCCCGTTTACGGCGCTTTACGACATGTAGCACTCGTATCGACAGCTCTCGCGTTGTTCCTATTAACACCATTCGGAGATCGAATCTATGGATCTGTTTGAAGAATCCCTCGAGTACCATTCTCGCGGTCGCAAAGGTAAAATTGAAGTAGTAGCCACTAAACCATGCCTTACCCAACGCGACCTCTCGCTCGCATACTCCCCCGGCGTTGCGGAACCGTGCCTCCGCATCGAAAAAGACCCCGCCCTCGCCTTTGAATATACCGCCAAAGGAAATCTCGTCGGTGTTGTATCCAACGGCACCGCCGTCCTCGGTCTCGGTGACATCGGCGCCCTCGCCGGAAAACCAGTCATGGAAGGTAAAGGGGTTCTATTCAAACGATTTGCCGACGTCGATGTCTTCGATATCGAAATCAATACCCACGATGCTGACGAAATCATCAAAGTCGTCCAACTACTCGAACCAACTTTCGGCGGCATCAACCTCGAAGACATCAAAGCCCCCGAATGTTTCTACATCGAAGAATCGCTCAAAGCGACCATGAACATCCCCGTCTTCCACGACGACCAGCACGGCACCGCCATCATCTCCGGCGCGGCACTGCTGAATGCACTCGAGTTGGTCGGCAAAGATATTTCTAAAGTAAAATTCGTCGTCAACGGCGCCGGTGCATCCGGTATCGCCTGTGCGAAGATGTATGAAACCCTCGGCGTCAAGCGTGAGAACATGATTCTCTGCGACACCAAAGGCGCACTCTACTTCGGACGCGAAGACCTCGACCCCAAACATCCCAAATACAACAAGTACAAAGCCTACTTCACCAACCACACCGACGCCCGTTCCCTCGCCGATGCAATGAAAGGCGCTGACGTTGTTTGCGGTTGTTCCGTCGCCAATACCATCTCGAAGGAAATGGTCAAGAGTATGGCGAAGGATCCGATTATTTTCGCCATGGCGAATCCGAATCCCGAAATCCCCTACCCCGACGCCAAAGCCGCCCGTAGCGACGTCATCATGGCAACCGGCCGTAGCGATTATCCGAACCAAGTCAACAACGTCCTCGGCTTCCCATTCATCTTCCGCGGCGCCCTCGACACCCACGCCACTCAAATCAACGAAGAGATGAAGAAAGCCGCCACGATGGCATTAGCCGGCCTCGCAAAGGAAGACGTCCCCGACTACGTCTGTGCCGCGTATGGTGTCGATAAAATTACCTATGGCCGCGAATACCTCATTCCCAAACCACTCGACCATCGCGTATTGTTGTGGGAAGCTGTCGCCGTCGCCCGTGCCGCGTGTGAGAGCGGCGTTGCCCGCAAACCGATTACCGATTTCGACGCCTATCGCGAACGTCTCGAAGGTCTGCTCGGTAAAGGCCGCGAAATCACCCGTATGTTCATCAACCGCGCGAAGATGAACCAAAAACGCATCGTCTTCCCGGAAGGGGAGAATGAAAAAATATTGAGGGCGGCGGAGCAACTGTGCGACGAGAAAATCGCAATACCGATTCTCCTTGGGAATAAAGAGACCATCCTCGCGAAGAAAATTCAACTCAATCTCAAACTGGTCAATGCGCAAATTATCGACATCGACCTGATTGAGAAAGAGGATTACAACAGCTACGTCGAGACCATCTGGAAAGCGCGGCAACGGCGCGGTGTCACGCTCACCGAAGCGCGCAACCTGCTGAAGAATCCGAATTACCTCGCCGCCGTTTTGGTCAAAGCGGGCAAAGCCGATGCCATGGTCGCCGGTGTGTCACAGCACTATCCCGACACCCTGCGCCCCGCGCTCCAACTGCTTGACAAGAAACCGGGTGTGAAGAAAGTCAGCGGTTTGTATGCGCTGGTATTCAAGGAGCGGACGATTTTCCTCGCCGACACCACAGTCAATATCGACATCGACGACCCGGAGGTATTGGCGGAAATCGCTATCCTCTCCGCTGACACGGTGAAGAAACATTTCGCCGTCGAGCCGCGCGTAGCGATGCTCAGCTTCTCGAATTTCGGTAGTGCGGATCACCCGTTCTCGATTGGTGTTCGCCGCGCCACGGAAATCGTTCATGCCAAGCGTCCCGACATCATCATCGATGGTGAAATGCAGGCCGATACCGCGGTCAATCACGAATTGTTGGACAAGACGTATCCATTCTCGCGGCTTGCCGGCAGTGAAGCGAATACGCTGATTTTCCCGAATATGGAAAGCGGCAACATCGCGTACAAACTGCTGATTGGGCTGGGACACGCCGATCCGATTGGCCCGATTTTGATGGGAATGAATGACAGCGTCCATGTCCTGCAGAGGTCGTGCGAAGTGAGCGAAATCGTGAACATCGCGGCATTCGCGGCGGTTGATGCAGTGAAGTAGCGGGCGGTCACCGGTCGCCGGTCACGTTATAAAACAAGGTTGCCACGTCACTACAGGTGCACAAGGTTGCACCTTAGGTGCGAACCTGACATTCACAAAATTTAGAGGTGTTCGCTAAACTGCACCGCTTCGCTGCCGTGCAGTTTTCCTCGCAATGACAAAATAAATAGTAGGGGAGGGCTCACGAGCCCTCCCTTTTCTTTGTAGCGCCGCACTCCGGGCGGCTTTTAGGTAGATGCGACAATCCTGTCGCGTGTGAATTGACAGGAGGTTGCCACGTCCCTACGCGCCCACGCGGTTGAGCGCTTCGGTCCTCGCAATGACAAAAAGTGATGAACGAATTTGATTTGACAGATTTTGTCGTTTCGAGGCACTATCTTGAATCGCAATAAGCAAAAATGTATGTACAATGAGTCTAACAATGAGTCTAACAATGTGTCTAACAGGAAGTCTAACAATGAGTCTAACGAGAACTACGGGGAACAGGAAAAAAATGGGGATTAGGGGTTAGGGGTTGGGGGCCGGGAAAAGAGTTAAAAGATGGTGGATGGTGAATGGTGGGTGGTGGATGGAAAGGATAAAAGAAAAAGATAAAGAAAAGGATGCAGGATAAAGAATGAAGAAAGGAAAAGGATGGAAAAGAAATTGTTTCGGGTTGGGAATAGCGGTGCCGTACTCATCAACAAGAAATTACTCCAGTATGCGAAGATTACTCCCGAGTCAATCATGACGCTACGGATGCATAACAAAACGCTTTTTATCCGCAAGAAACCTATTGCCATAGAGCACACCGGAAAAGACAGGAAGGTGGCGAATGGCGCGGAAGGCGAGGAGTCGGTGGGATGGGAAAAAAAGTTGTACAAACATGGCAACAGTTATGCAATTATCCTCGATGGTGTTATTCTCGACTTGCTCGGGTTGGAGACTTATATGGATCCGTTGGAATTGCAACCGTACAACAGCGGTCTTACGATTCGGAAACGGCCATTGACCCGCGCGGAAAAAGCGCGCAAGAAGCAAGCGGAACGCGAAGCGAACGAGGAACATGATTTATGGCGGGAACTGGAAATACCGCGGGAAAAGACACCATCGGAGAAATTGATATTGAAGGATGGTAAGTGGGTACTCATTGAGTAATCTTTTGGGTGGTACAGGTCTCCTGACCTGTATTCTTGTGGTAGTGCGCACCGCCGAGTGTGCACATTAAAAGGTTAAATTTTTGTCCTACCACAGTAGGATAGGTTTCAACCTGTCCATTGTAGGGGCGCTGCCATGCTGCGCCCTTTCTTTTTGGGTGGTACGGGTCTTCAGACCTGTATCCTTGTGGTAGTGCACACCGCCGAGTGTGCACATTATTTAATGTTAGACATTTTTATTTGACTATAATCGAGCAGAGTACTTTCCCGCTATGAATACGGAATGTATTATCGAGTGCCAATTATTAAAAAATGAAGGAAAAGAACTTCCGAGGTTGTTCAAATATTACAGTTGTAATAAGACCGAAAAAATGATAATTTTATATAAGTAATAAACGAACGAATTTAACACGAGCAAATAAGGAGAACTCAATGCCACAAACTTTTAATTTATTTTCAGATTATCGTTTGTCCACGATTTTCGAGAATCAAAGACAAGAATTACGTATCGAAATACTTAATGAAAATGAAGATAGGTTGTTGAACATTAATGAAACAAAGTACATCCAATATTTAGTGAATAAGTATGAAATAAACCCAATTGTAGTTTACTATGAGAAACTAAATGCTTCTGAAAATGAATGTGATATACCTGCAGAAAATTTTCCGTACGGATATGATGTACGTAGAGGTGGAACCTATAAGAGGCAAGTAATTACTTATCACATTCCTTTTTCGGGAGAAGCAAAACTATTCAAATGTGTTCCTTCAACGTTTTCAACTTATCCACCTGAAGGTACAATTGTCAATGGAAATATCAACTTTTCATATGTGATATTTGATACGAACAAAGATCAAATAAAAAACTACTTTGATCGTCAGATCAACTCCTTGCGTAGCTATATAAACAACATTACAACAGATGTAAACGCATTTAATAATGATTTGGAGAGATTTGTTAAGGAAATTATTGATATGCGGAAATCGAATATTTTGAGCCGTAAGAATTTGCTTATTTCACTTGGTGTACCTATTCAAAATAAAGAAAACGTTTCAAGTACTTTTTCTTTACCAGTTATTGCCAAAAAGATCATCGTTAAACCGTCAGCTCCAACAACTGCTTTCAAACCAGAACCAACTATTGATGAGACCATTTATCGAGGAATTCTGAAAGTCATAAATGACACTGGCAAGGCAATGGAACGCTTACCTAAGACGTATGCTGATAAAGATGAGGAGTCTTTACGTGATTATTTCCTAATGGTTCTAACTCCTCATTTCGAGAGTACAACTGGTGAGACCTTTAATCTTTCCGGTAAAACAGACATCTTAATACGGCATGAAAATTCAAACGTATTTGTCGCTGAATGTAAATTTTGGCACGGCATTGAAGCATATTACAAAACAATCGATCAACTTCTCAGCTATCTAACTTGGAGAGATTCAAAAACAGCAATTCTTTGTTTCGTACAAAACAAAGAATTAGACCCAGTATTAAAACAAATTGAATACGATACTCAAAAGCATACGTGTCACCTAAAACTCGTAAAAAAACATTCTGAGAGTTGGTTTGAATACGATTTTCATTTACCTAATGATTCAACAAGAAGTGTAAAAGTAACGGTTTTGTGTTTTCATTTATACAAATAACAACACTCTTTAGAGTACAAGAAAGGTAACTCATGTCACTCAATATAGATGGAATAGATAGCATACAGGTAGGTCAATTTCCTTTTCGAACTCTGACACTCAATGTTCGATTGAATTGGAACAGCATGAGCACAGCAATTTTACATCATGTTGGTGGTAAACTCTACTTTGAAAAAAGATTGATCGGTGAAACGAGCATGGATAGCAGAATCCATATGAATGCTCCAATGAACAGCAATACATCTGGTAGAGCGGAATTGACTTTTCCTATTACTTCTGAAGTTATTCATTTCATTGAGAAAAATCGTACCCGCAATAGATTGCCATTCTCAATCCAATTATTTTATACTTCACAAGATTTACGAAAACTGGATGAAAAAGAAGCAAATACTCCACTTATACCACAACCATATCTCAATCAACAATTCAATAATGGACATGACTTTATGATTGCACATTCAGACTGGATTTCGTTTCTCAAAGAATTAGAATGGTCTGAATTAGAGTTATTTGAAATTAGGTCAGATATTTTTAAAAATTTTAAGTTATCAAAGTTGATTATTCAGCACCTTCGGGAAGCAGAAACTCATCTACGTGATGATAATCCAAATGCGGTATTGGGAAGTTGTTATACAGCACTTGATCAAATCGCTAAAGAACAGTCTCAAACAGGAAAAAAAGATACAAAGTTTCAAATTCTCTTAAGTAAAATATTCGAAAATGAAGAGGATCGCGCACAGATTGACTTGTTGATAAAGGCTATAAATGGATTTACTCATAAGGGTAGACACGCTCTCGAAAGACCATCGGCAGACAGAGCAGAAGCAGAATTCGTCTACCGAACAACACTTTCACTTTTTTCTCTCATTAGTAGAAAGTTACAAACTCTTCAGACAAAGTGAATTTAGATACTGCATATATTGCCACGTCATTACACGTCGTAACTGCTTTGCAGGTTTCTTCGTAACATTCCTCGCAAATCAAATTTGACAGACAAGAATGTCTGTCCTACGATACGGCAACACCGCCGGGAGGCGGTGCGGTGTGCACATTCGGCGGTGTGCACTACCACAAAAAGAAAGGGCGCAGCATGGCGGCGCCCCTACAAATACAGGTGCTACCAATCGCTCTAAGGCAAGCGAGCTTTGCTCGCACCGGGTTCGATGAATTGAAGTTTTATGGTCGACAGGATAAATCCTATCCTACGGTAAAATCGACCAAACGTCAGTGTTGTCCGGTTAAACATTGTTAGTAACATCATTATAACATAATTATAACGGACACCCCTTATTGCGATTCAAAATTTAAGGATTGCCACGTCATGTCACATGCACAAGGTTGCATGCTGTATTCCTCGCAAATCAATGAACACAGGTCTGGAGACCTGTACCACCCATGACCTATGACCTCACTACCACCCACAACCCATGACCTATGACCCCAAGTCAGACATGCCGTGCCATCGGTGCAAAGAATACTCCTAAATCAAACACTGCAATCGGTCCCCGGTGCCAAAACGCTTCGCCGTACTTCACACCAATCTTGAAGCCGTTGTTCCGCCCCTTCGCTTCAATCCCCTCGACAAATTCCGGCGTCGCTATCCATGTCTCCGGCTCGGTACTGCGCGGGTCGTGGAATTGGGAGCGGAAGCACCGCATCGCCTCCATCCGCTGTTCCCACGTATCGGTGACGTCTACAATGAGCGTCGTCTTCTGTTCCCACGCCTGCTGGAATGCGAGTTTCACCTGCGGGCGGTGCGGCGCGTAGCCATCGTCTATCTTCGCCAATCCCGCCAGAAACGACGCCTCCTCGCACAACCGTCCACACGCGCCGTGATCGGGGTGGCGGTCTTCCGGGTAGGGGTACAACAGCAGGTGCGGCGCATGTTTGCGGATAGCGGTCACGACGGCACTGCGGTGTGATAAATCGGCGCTGTTGATGAATCCGTCCGGCAATCCCAAATTCTCGCGCGTCGTCACACCCAATACTTTCGCGGCGGCGGCGGCTTCCGCCAAACGTTGCTCGGGCGTACCGCGCGTACCGAGTTCGCCGCGGGTCAAGTCCACGATTGCGACGGATTTCCCCGCCTTCACCAATTTCGCCACGGTTCCGGCACATGCCAGCTCGACATCATCGGGGTGCGCGGCGATAACTAATACATCGGACATGAGAACTCCAAAGGGTGTTGGGTATTGGGCATTGGGCGTTGGGCAAAAGAATAAAAAACAAAAAAATTAAGATTCACGGAATAGGAAGCGGCCACCTTCTTGCGACTGGAAAATTTTTTCGCGCAATTCCATCAGCCCTTCCCCGCTCCACCGCAAGTATGCTTCCAACAGCGTCATACGGCGCTCCTGCGGGGGTTTCGCGTGAGTGCCAACCGCGAGTTCACGGGCTTGCTCCCACCGTTTACGGCGGCTGCCGGTCTGCTCGTCGCGGTACTTCGCACCAAGTTCTACGATACGATTCAACTGGTAGATTGCTTTCTCGCGTCCCTTCGCTATCGCGTCGCGAAGGTGTTCCGGTGCAGTGGCGGGCAGGGCGGCAAGCGATGAATCGAGGTGCGCGATTGCATCCTGATAGACGCGCCACTCGTCGGGTACAGCGATTTCGGGTGCGGTGTCGGAAAAAATATCGGCGCGGGATAAGATGCTCGTGTTGGCGGGAAGAACGGTTGCACCGACGCGCAATAAAAGTTTGGGAAAGCGCATGCCCGCCCACTTGAACAACTCAGCGACTTCGCCCCAATAGGCGGCTTCGGCGGCACCGACGACGACAGTGGTGGGATGCAGGAGGGCTTGTTGCAACAACGTGCGCCAGAGTGCGCCGGGGATGAAGATGCCGACGCCCTCTTTCGCCATTGCGGAGAGGTCGTGGGCGTTCATCTCTTTGTCGCCAATGCGGAATAGACGATGGGATGCATGTTCGACGGCGAGGCGAGGTGAATTGGGGTCAGGTACCCAGAACCACCCGGTTTTATTGGACTGGAGGGTTGCTTGAGGGGTGTGGTAGTCATGGGTGACACGCTCGATACCAAGCTCAAGCGCGGTAACGCCTTCACCAAGCCGCTCAAGCCATTCAGCGAGTTCGGCTTTCACTTTCGATACATTCGATTTCAAGAGAAATGGCGGACCGTCGAAGAATACGGTTTGTTTCGCGGATGGGTCGCACAACCAATGGAATGAAAAAAATGAATCGCGGACAGTGCCGGTAAATGCGCCGTCCAAGTCTTGGACGCGGGAGAATGATGACCAATGGTTTGTGATGCGAGCGCGGAAATCAGGCGGTAACTCGCGGTCGCCGACGGGTACGCCGGGTGCGAGGTCTTCCCAGCGGAGAACTTCACGGTCGGTGTCGATGTGGGCGATTTCGTTCCAATCGCTATCGCCAGCTTCGATCCAATAGGTGTTGTGGATGGGGTCGTTCTGGGTGATTTGTGCGGCAGTCCAGCGTTTGTAGGTGCTGTAGAGTGGGCCACCGCCGAAGCCGGGTTGTTGGCCGGCAACGGCTTTCCGTTCGACAAAGTCGAGGCGTTCGGTGAGACCGGTCGGGTATGCCTTGGTCGGGTGTTGCGCCGCGAGAGCATCACGCACAATGGCGGGAAGGGCGTGGTAATCGAGCCATGATTGACGGTCAATTAGTTCGAACATAACATCCAATCATACGAGGGGAAGTGCCGGGATGATAGGTTTCGCCGGTGTAATCGCCGATACGCCATTGGAGTTGTAAGCCAACGGATTGTGCCATTGCATCGATTTCGTGCTCTTCGTAGATACGCAATTTTTCTTCCCAATAGTCGCCAGTATCAAGCGTTACCGTCTTTATCGCCCGGATACCGTCACGATTACGTTGTATTTTAGCAGTAACACCATCGGAGAAAGTATGGCTTCCTTCCGGCACAAGATGTTCAAGTGTTCGCGGCGGTGCCGTATCTATAATGAACCATCCACCCACTTTCAGTATTCGCGCAGTCTCGGTTAATTGCTGAATATCTTCGGCAACCGAATCAAAGTAACCAAAACTTGAGAAGATACTCGTGACGACTGTCACGGATTTTGATTGGTACGGGAACTGCAACAAGTTTGCCCGGACTACATACTCATTTTCAACGAACTTCAACTGTGTCGTTGAAAGATCGAATCCGGTTGCGGGTTGGTTGTGCAGCCGGAGTATCTTTAACCACCTACCATTGCCGCAAGCGGCATCAACGACGATACCATTAGCGGGAAACAAGCCGAGAGCCGCAAGCGTATCATATAGAGCAGTACATTCATTTTCGTCGCGATGCGCATAGAGTTCGACATATCGCCGGTTAAATGCTTGTTCATACCAATTGTTATGGTTTGCCAACCGTCCCTCGATTTATTACGTTACAAATATAACCAACGAATTAGGAGTACGACATAGATATGCTTTTTTTCCGGAATAGACGTCCGGAATCGGAATCCCTTGTGGGAAGTGGATTTAAAGACAGAAAGTGGTTGATTCAACTTTCTGCGGCAATCGTACTCGTCGTCTTACTCATCAGTGGGTACCTGTATTTTACCTTCCAACGACCGGGAATTATCATCGTCCAGTCGAATCCTACCGGTGCTGAGGTTCTGATCGACCGTAAAGCGACCGGTTTTTTAACTCCTGCTATCATCAAAGGGATTGTACCGGGTAGCTATTTACTGGAAGTTCGAAAAGATTCATTGATCGCAGAACCCGCCGGTGCGGCGTTAAAAATTGACGCCGGTGAAACGATTACTTACGACTTCCGGCTATTCCCACCCAGTGCTTTACCACCACAAAAACGAACCGTTTTAAAAGCTGCAAAAGTAGATTCGAGCCATTCTAACGAAGATTTGGAACGGTCATACGTTTATCCTTCCCGGGAAGTCGTTCCTCTGCTACCTCACGAACGTTCACGCATCCCCGCTATCGGTGGCAGTGGTCGTATCTTCGTTTCCTCCAATGTACAAGGCGCGACGATTTTTCTGGATGGCGAGCAAAATGCACAACTAACCGATGCTTGGTTATTAGTTCCATTAGGGACTCATCGGGTGCAAGTAAAGAAAGACGGCTTTTCAGTCGATCCACCGGAATCGAGTGTTTTAATCAGTTCGGCGTTCCAAGAGCAACGGCTAAATTTTCAATTGCACACTCAAAATGTTACGACGCAACGTAAGGTAGCGGTAGTAACTAAGCCGGTTGAAGGGATGATTTACGTCGATACGAAAGATCACAATTTAGGGCGATGGGAGGGGAATCTTTCTTACGGTGCCCACACGATAGAATTTGGCGATGTAACCGGTTATATCAAACCGCCACCATTGCGAATCATGGTGACACAAACCGATCCATCACAAGAAATTGAAGGGGTTTACAAAAGCGGTTTTGCAACGGAATTAAGAATTGGCGAAGATGGAAAGCCAATCGCAAGCAATATCAGCCGTTGGGTGACCGGTATTCACCACCCTGAGGTTGGTGGATTCAAAGTCGATGCCGAGGATGGGCCACCGATTGTTTTAGTAAAAAATTGGAATAAGTACGCTTGGGAATTTGGTTTCGCATATCCCAACAAAAATCCGGTTGGGGGCCAATTTATCCAAATGGAATTTAACTTACCCGCACGTAAGCAATCTGATCCACCGATGTACCTGTGGTTGCAAACGGTTCGCAGTACGCGAAACTATCCACTTACTTTTTTAAACCGTACAATCGGTGTAATTGAAGTGAATAACCATGTGGTCAACCCGGAATGGACGCCATCGCGAGTATGGGACACTTCAGATTCGGAAGGGTGGGAACGACATGCTATTTCGGATAGATTGGTAGATGGCCATAATGTGATTCGGATATATAGCTCCGACCTCAATTTAAGGTATTTCTATATTTCCGGTATCAAAGTCGGGCCACAACCGGAAGAAGAACCACAATAATTTTTAATCACTGTTAATAAAAAAAGGACAGAAAACAATCTGTCCTTTTTTTGTAAAATGAATTTCCTACGAGCATTCCGGTGGCTAAGCCGCAGGCAACACAAGAACTTTTCGCTCAGTCATTTCTTCCATCGCGTAGCGTACCCCCTCCCTACCGAAACCGGATTCTTTCGAACCGCCATAGGGATAGGAATCCTCCCGAAACGTGGGAACATCGTTGGCGATAACTCCTCCTACTTCCAACTGCTCAAACGCGAAAAGTATGCGGTTAATATCGGTAGTGAAATAACCGGCTTGTAAACCGTATTTCGATAGGTTGATTTTTTGAATACCTTCATGCCAATCCTTCACCGGTTCAACCAAGACGACAGGGCCAAACACCTCTTCCTGTGCTAACCGACAGTTGTCAGGGACATTTGTCATCAGGTATGGTGTCAACCGATTACCGTTTCGATTACCGGCTACAATAGTATTCGCACCACCTTGTTTTGCCTCTTCTATCCATTCCACTACTCGTTTGGCTGTGACTTCGGAAATCATACATGACAAATCGGAACTTTCATTCAAAGGATCTTCGAGGACAAGTTTTGCGATTTTGCTCTGGTAGTTATCGAGGAACATTTGATACATCGATTCGACAACATAAATGCGTTGAACGGAAATGCATACTTGTCCGGCATAAGAGTAACCACCTATCGTACATCGCTTCGCTGCATACTCGATATCGGCAGTTTCGTCAATCAGAACAGCACCGTTACCACCTAATTCAAGGACAACGGGTTCAGTCGTTAATTTTCGTAGTTTCCAACCGACAGCAGCACTACCGGTAAATGAAACGAGTTTCACTCGTTTGTCCGACACAAACGGTTCTATCGTTGAACCATCACACGGAATAACTTGTAACACGTACTCCGGAAAACCGGCTTGGGCAACTAATTCAGCTAACAATAATGATGTGAGTGGGGTTTGCGGTGCCGGTTTGAGTACAATCGGACAACCGGCGGCAAGGGCAGGAGCTACTTTATGTGCAACCAAATTCAGAGGGAAATTAAAGGGTGTTATTCCCAATACAACACCACGGGGAAATCGTTTTACAATAACCGACCTGCCATGAGCAACCGGTGTGCGGTCAAGTGCAAGATACTCACCATCGGAAATACGAACAGATTCTTCAGCAGCAATACGAAAGGTAGCGATTGCACGGGTAACTTCGGCACGAGCGTCGCGAATTGGTTTTGCCGCTTCAGATGCGATGGTGTGAGCGAGCTTTTCTTTGGTTTGCTCTAATAGCGCGGCCAAATAAGTCAACCACTCGCGCCGTTGGTAAAGTGAAGTTTTCGCAAATGATGGAAATACACGATGGGCTTGCTCAATTGCTATTTCTATTTGCTTCGGTGATGATTGTTGAAACGACGCAAGCAATTCTCCACTCCAAGGTGCGTGGATATTCGTAAGTTCACCTTCACCCTGCACCTTACGGTTACCTATCCAAATATGCGGCATATATTCTCCATTCGTTTTGTAAACATAATATAGGTGCGGTACATTTGAATAGAAATTCATTTGGAGAAACCATGATTGTCGATTTACGGTCGGATACGGTCACAAAGCCGACGAAACCAATGTTGGACGCGATGATGACGGCGGAAGTCGGTGACGACGTTTTCGGTGACGACCCGACTGTTATCCGGTTACAGGAAAAAGTAGCGAAACTGACGGGAAAAGAAGCGGCAGTTTACGTTCCATCGGGTACGATGTCGAATCAAATTGCATTGCATTGCGCTACCGAGCCGGGTGATGAAGTTTATTGCGACGAAGGGGCTCACATTTTGAACTTCGAAGCAGGTGCAGCGCCAATGCTTTCCGGAATCCAACTTTATCCCATCATCGGCAAACGCGGTATCTTTACTGCGGAACAAGTAGAAGAACGATTGCGACCACGCAACGAACATTTTGCACCATCGCGGGTCGTTGAGATTGAAAACACGCACAACCGCGCAGGCGGCGTAGTGTGGAAACCGGAACAAGTAGAACCAATACGGAAATTGTGCGACAGCAGTGGATTGCATTTGCATTTGGATGGGGCACGGATTTGGAATGCTTCGGCGGCAACCGGGAAAAATATTTTGGAGTGGACAAAACTTGCCGATTCTGTTTCGGTCTGTTTTTCGAAAGGGTTAGGCTGTCCGGTTGGTTCCGCATTAGCCGGAAGTAAAGACTTCATCACCAAAGCGAGAAAAGCAAGAAAACGATTCGGCGGCGGGATGCGTCAAGCGGGCATACTTGCGGCGGCGGCGATTTACGCATTGGATAATCACCGGGAACGATTAGGTGAGGACCATCGGCGCGCGAAAGAACTTGGAAACGCACTGCAAAAAGCCGGGTATAATATCGATGCCAGCCAAATCGAAACAAATATCGTGGTGTTTGAATTGCCGGATAGAAGTGACGCGACACCATTGGTGAATTGGGCATATGAAAACGGGGTGTGGTTCACGTCGTTTATGAAGACAAAAATGCGCGTCGTTACTCATCTCGATCTTGATGATGAAAAAATAGCGCGGGCCATCGAGGTGTTGAGTAATTACCTGCATAAATAAAATCGAATGTTATCTACAAAAAACTGCGGATGAGTACATCCGCAGTTTTTTTATGCCCAAAATGTTATCAAGAAACTATGCTTGTTTTCGTTTCAAATACTTTGCGCGTTCCGGGATGGTTTGGTTAAATATCGTACGAAACATTTCTTCTATCGCCGGAACCATCTCACGATTACGGCGTGACATCGCGATACGGGCGGTCTCAATGGCTTTCGGCAAACTGTGTTCGATCAGCCAATCGGCTCCTCCCCATGCGAATGAGGGAATATAGGTGGGGGGGAAACCGCTGCCGAATAGATTACAGGCGATGCCGGTAACCGTACCGGTGTTTAACTGGAGACCGATCGACGTTTTGGTATGGTCACCAAGAAGCGCGCCGATGTGGACTTCACCGGTTTCGATGCGTTCACCGGCAATCGTAATCGTAACCGGGCCGTACGTGTTTTTTAAATCGGAGTTATTGGTTCCGGCTCCAATGTTCACCCAACTCCCAATCACGGAAGTTCCGATATAGCCATCATGCTGTTTGTTCGCATAACCCATCCACAACGATTTCTGAATTTCACCACCAAGTTTACATACCGGGCCAATAGAAGATGGCCCATAGAGTTTTATACCAGCACGTAAATAGCAATTCGAACCAATTGCCAAGGGACCTTTCAAATATGCATGACCTTCAATTGTTGTTCCTTCGCCAATCCAAATTGGTCCTTCGGAGGCGTCTAAGACAGACTGCATGCCAATTTTTACGGTAGGGTGAAGAAACAACTGCTCCGGGTTATTAACCCAAACGGCGGGGAGGTTTTGATTTTTATAAGAAGGGGTATTGCTCGATTTCACTTTGTTTAGGATCGTCTCTTCAATCTCACGCTCCTGCCGGACAAGTAAATCAAAGGGGTGACAGATTAAATCAAGCTCGTCGTCGACTTGCAGGACGGGAATATTCAAATCCATCCAACTTTCGTTGGTAAAACCTTCTGGGGTAAGGGAGTTCAATATTTTCAATTGGTTATCGGGTTTGAGGAAGGCGGCAACGACAGTTAATTCAGTGCCTTCATTCGTCGTCACGACCCATTCCCGGTCAGTTGGCAAGACAAATAGGGGAGTAGCGCTCAAAAGGCGTCCATTGACAAAGAGGGCAGGAACGGGCAAAGCTTCGTTGACAATGGTACCGGGATGGAAGACTCGTTGCCACTCTACGAGATGAGGACGCACCCACCGGTGAATGGTGGTTTTGAAACCGGACAATGTGCGTTCGCGGAGTATTCCAGCGCCGGAGCGAAGTGCCCAAACGGGCCGTAAGAGAGCTACGGCACCAAACCTGCGGACATTCACGTCTTCGAACAATATTGCATTTTGAAACAATTCAATCATCCGCTTAATTCTCCGTAACTTTAGTAGTTTACTTGTAAAATATGGTTACAATGGTTTGTTTGTTTCCAGCGAGTTGAAGAAACAAGATTTAGATTTTGCTCTGGAACACTTGCATTTAAGATAAGCTTTCATTTATACTACAGTTAACACTGACTATGGCGCTCCGGTGGTTAGTACAAACCGATTAAGAAAGGGTACACCGATGCAGACATTCATAAAGAAAGACGTTGTCGAACGCACTGCCAGCAAATCGAACATCGACGTGAAAGAAGCGGCGAAGGTTGTTGAAGCAGTGTTTACCGTACTTCGCGAGATTATGATGAATGCCGATCCGGGTGTACGGATTGAAATACGCGATTTTGGTGTGTTCGAAGTGAAGCAAACTGCGGCAAAACCAAAAGCTCGCAATCCCAAGAAGCCGGATCAAGTAATCTATATTCCACCACGACGCAAAACCCATTTCAAACCGGGCAAATTGCTTAAAAATGCATTAAAAGAGCCGATTGTCACGGTCTAATTCCTTTTGAAACAATGTTGTTCTTAGGCACTAACAACCGGTTTGTCTGGCGGCAGACCGGTGTTTCGCGTCTTTGAACCGAAAAGTACTTAAATACTTTGTATTCAATTTACCGATTTTGATTCAATTTTCAACTCACAACATTGTCTTCAAAATAAACATTTCAATCTTTGTGTTCTTATCTTGATTTGTGCTGGTTCGGGGCGATTGAACCGTTGAGATGTTCCCATTATCCCCAATAACTCACACTTTTTTAATGTGTTTAGAGCACATTAACACAATGTTGTAAGTTGCACAATCTTATCACCTAATCCAACAAGTATACGTCCGTTTTTTTAAGTCTTAGTATTTGTACTTTCCCGAACCAATTTAACATCTAACTTTCAAAAAGAAGACGGAAAAACGCGAGTTGAATTTTTTTACCAACGAATGTATGTTATAACCGTACAGCGAAAGTTTATAACATCAATAATAGGAGCTATTCATGAAATTGCGCTTGTCGATTTTGTTCGCATTACTTGCATTGTTCGCGGTGGCAGCGAATGCGCAAGTTGTTATCAATGAAATTTATTACGATTCACCCAGTACTGATATCCATGTCTTCACTGAGTTAAAGGGAACTCCGGGCACAGATTTGACCGGTTATATGTTGGTTGGTGTCAACGGGAATCCTACTAATCCGGGTCCATACGACAGTGTCGCATTGGTTGGCACGATACCCGCAAGTGGATATTTCGTAGTTGCACAAGATACCGGCGTTGCAAATTACAACCAGATCGCCGGTATCCACTGCGATTGGCAAAACGCGGGCAGTGCTACCAGTACACCGGGTGACAATCTTCTTTTAAAACTGAATGGTAATATCGTTGATGCTGTCGGATACGGTAACTTTTCCGGAGCCGATTCCGCCGCTGATTGGATGGGCGAACCCACAAATAACCGTGCGCACTCAGCACCAGATTGTAACCCCGGATTATCAATCAGCCGTCTTCCCGACGGACAAGATACAAATGATAACCAAGCTGATTTCCAAGCGACCAGCCCAACTCCGGGTGTTGCCAATACCGGCAGTTTACCAACACCTACAGCAATTACTCTTCAAGCATTACGACAAATGAATAACTCTAACGGTGTTCCGACCGATACGGGCGCGTATATCATCACGCATGGTGTTTGTAACGTATTGTCATCCGTTTTTGGCAGTACCAGCAATCGCAGTTACTCTATTCAAGACCGTCAATTAGCCGGCGTCTGGATTTATGGCCCGAGTAGTGTTGCAGCGAATGCAGGCGATTCAATTACCGTGCAAGGAAATGTGTTATTCTATAACGGCCAGACAGAAATTGGTGGATCGAATTTGTTAGTAACGAATAACGGCACTCCGCATGTTGCCCTACCGGAACCGTACGACGTTTCTACCGGTCAATTAGCAAGCAGCGACGGCGAACCATTTGAAGGGGTCTTAATTCGCGTTACCAACGCAACCATCGGTACCGGAAACTGGCCAGTACAAGACAGTTCTGGTAATGTTTCCATTAATGACGGTTCTGGCGCAGTGACGATGAATATCTTCAAGGGTACTGACCTCGATGGTTGGGCCGGCCATCCAGTTGCCGGTGATGTAGTACCTTTTATCGTAGGAATCGGTAATCAATATTGCCGAAATGCACCTTACAATACATACTATGAACTTCAACCACGCGGCCAAATGGATATCGTTACTACCGGCGTCAATGACCATCATCTTGCACCGGTAATCGATAAATTTGAAATTAAATCGACGTATCCGAATCCTTTCAACCATACGACTAAAATTCACTACACGATTACGAACGGGGAACGTGCGAGTCTTGCGGTGTATGACATCAACGGCAGGTTAGTCGCGACGTTAGGCAAGGATATCGCAGCGGGTAACCGTCTTGCTATGTGGAACGGCAGAAATAACGCCGGCCAGTCAGTAGCAGGTGGCATGTACTTTATTCGGTTAGTAGGCCAATCTCACGTATCGACGATGAAAGCAATTTACTTACCGTAAACAACAATCTGGGTCCGGCTTGAGAAGCCGAAAGCAACCGGATGGCGTGCTTGTCGAACCTGTCTCAGTCGGCCCGCTCACTGCAAAAAAGACGGACATAACAGTCCGTCTTTTTTGTCTTACTAAATCAATTACACGTATCATATTTGATTAAACGAAATTCAATTTTTTGAGTGGACAATGAAAACCAAATCTGCACAATCGATACCGAATCAACGTAAGCGGCTAAAAATCGGGATATCATGCTATCCAACTTACGGTGGAAGCGGGGTACTTGCCACCGAATTAGGGATGGAGCTTGCGAGAAGAGGGCACGAGATTCATTTCATAACTTACCGGTTTCCTCACCGCTTAGCACTTTTCCTGCCGAATATTTTCTACCACGAAGTTGAAATGTCGGAATATCCGCTGTTCGAATTCTACCCTTATTCGCTTGCACTTGCGAGTAAGATGGTAGAGATATCGGAGTCGGTCGGATTGGATTTGCTTCATGTCCATTATGCAATTCCACACAGTATCAGCGCAATGATAGCTGCGGAAATACTCAATAACAAACTCCCTTATATCACTACCTTACACGGTACCGATATTACACTTGTCGGAAACGAACGTAGTTTTCTTCCGGTTGTAAAGTTGTCGGTAGACAGATCACCTGGAGTGACCGCAGTATCCAATTTTCTCGCAGAAGAAACGGTTCGCACTTTTCATGTCGAACGAGACATCGAAGTGATTTATAATTTTGTCGATGGCGAGACTTTTCATCCCCTTGGCGAGACAGCAAAGGAAGTTCATAGCTTTTCGAGGAACGTACCGCTACTAGTGCACTTGTCGAATTTTCGTGCAGTGAAACGAATCGGTGATGTTATAGAAGTTTTCCGAAAAGTACGGGAACATAGTCCTGCAAAGTTATTGTTGATAGGCGATGGGCCGGAGCGTTCGAATGCCGAACACTTGTTGCACGAATCAGGATATTTCGATGATGCGATTTTTGTCGGCAAGCAGTTGGCTATCTCAGATTTGTTAGCGTTAGCGGATATATTCCTATTACCATCGGAAACGGAATCGTTCGGTTTGTCGGCACTGGAAGCGATGAGCTGTGAAGTGCCGGTATTGGCGTACCGGGTTGGTGGGCTACCGGAAGTCGTCAATGACGGCGAGACGGGTTTTCTACTCGAATTAGGAGATACTGATGGGATGGCGAAAGCGGCGATAAAACTTATCGAACAACCTAAATTGCGGCATGAAATGGGTAAACGAGCAAGAATAGATGCATTAGCACGATTCGGTAGAGAAAAGATAGTCACCCAGTATGAAGATTATTACTACAAGGTGATTGGCTGTTAGGGGTTAGGGAATAGGTAAAGAAAAAAGTGAATTAAAATAAATGGGTCGCGTTATCGTGACCCATTTTTCTCTTTAGAGAACGGAAATTATTTCAACAGAGTAAGTTTTCGGGTGGCAGAAAAACCCTGCCCAATCAAGCGATAGAAGTAAATTCCGGATGGTAGATTACCTGCATTGAGTTGAAAATGGTACGTGCCGGGATTTTGATTAAAGTTAACTAATGTCCCCACCTCCCTACCGGTAACATCAATTAATTTCAATTCTACTTTGCCCGATTTTGGGATAGTGTACTCGATGGTAGTGGTGGTATTGAATGGGTTTGGGAAATTTTGCTTAAGTGAGAAAGCTTTTGGAATGGCGTCACTGATGCGATCTACGACACCAAGGGCTTCGGAGCAATCGTAGATTCCGAAGTTATAAAAATCAGTAAGACACGCATAGTTACCTGCAACAGAAACACCCATTGTTAAACCAGATGCCCGATAATACCCGACTATTTGTGGATGAGATCGGTCGACGAAGTTAATAACTTGTAAACCAATATTGGTGCACGACATGAAAGCGTAATTCCCCGATATTGCAAGGTGCATAGGTTGATCATGCCGCATTGCCAGTACTTCACCAACGTATTGAGGGTTGCTCGGATCGGACACATCGATAATTACAAACTTGGAATTATTCATATCCAAGAAATATACATAACTTCCGGAAACTTGTACATCACATAACCAACAACCACCTTCCCGATATACCCCAATCTCTTGCGGGTTACCCGGGTCTGAAATATCGAGAATAACTAAACCAGATTCGGCAGCGGCGAGGTACGCAAAATTTCCAGAAACAGCAACCGCATTCACGCGAGATAGCGAGTGATACCTACTGACCTGAAATAAATTGGAAGAATCAGAAATGTTCATAATACATAAACCTGAATCATAATTCGCGATGTAAGCATAATTTCCGGCTATCGTAATATCATAAGTCGAGAGTGTCCGATTGGGTGAAAAGTTAAGAGTCCCTGTTAAATGCGTGTGAGAAGGTTCAGTAACATCAATGATACGCAAACCCACATTATCAGCCACGAATGCATGGTTACCGGATATCGTAACTGTGAAGACATCTCCGGTTGAAACCCACGAGCCAACTTCCTGAGGATTTGAGGCGGTTTGTAATGTCAACAATTCGCAATCCCATACTACCGTCAGCAAGATAGGCATAGTTGCCATTAACGACGACATCCACCACACTACCGGTTTCGAAACGACCTATCAGATTGGGATGGATAGGTTGAGATATATTTACGATGCTGATGCCGCGATTTCCATTTATTCCGTATAAATATCCTTCCGATAAAGTAAAAGTAAGAATGTAACCGATGCTATCATTCACCGATAATGGAATCAGATTAACGGGATCAGATATATCAATAACACGCAATCCTTGCGAACTACCGAGATAAGCATAGCTTCCCAATATTGCCACACCGGCTACATAATTATTCGAATCGTTCAACGCCGAAATCTCATGAGGATTCTCGGGATTTGAGACGTCAATTACGCGCAAACCGGAATCGCCGTCGGCGATGTACACATTAGTACCAGACAACGCTAAATTCCAAGCTGAGCCCGGTGTATTACAAGTTCCTACTTGAAGCGGAGAAGCAGGCACACTTATATCGACAATCGATAGACCGGAATCACTTGCCGCTACATAGGCATAATTGCGGGAGACGATGATATTAAACGAATTAGCAGGAATTCGAGTATATCCAACAACAAAAGGATTTTCGCGATTGCTGATGTCTACTGTAGTCATGCCGTGTGATCCGCCAACGATATACAAGAAGTTATCGATTACTGCAAAGTCAGACCCAAATGCAGTAGCGCAGTAACCAACTTGAACAGGATGTAACGGATCATTGATATTCAGTACACGCAAACCACGACCAATAACGAAGGCATAACTATCCGCTATAGCAACGCTCTGCATGTTAGCAAGACCATCTCCCGAGAGATAACCCTCTTCAACAGGGTTTGCAGGATCGCTAATATTTACGATGGATAAACCGGCTACTCCCGTTGCGACATAGGCGTAATTTCCTGTAATAGCAATTTTATTAGGGTAGTCCCAGTTATGATATAGTGAACCAACATGGCGAATGTTCAAGCTGTCTTGCGCAAAGGAATTCGTTGCGAAGGCGAAAAAAGCGAGAAGAAGAGGAGTAATTAGTTTCATGCAACACATCCATTGTGAGCAATCAAATTGTGGTGTTATAAGATAGTCAGGAATGAAGGTGAGTACAATGTGAGATGCGGTGTATAATAAAAAAAAGCAAACGGAATGTTAGCGGAAAAAATGGCGGACACGGGGGTCCGCCCCTACTGAAAAATTACAATTTACCGGTATGACCGAACCCACCCACTCCCCGCTCTGAGTCGGGCAATTCGGGCACTTGCTCGAACTTAACCGACATGACGGGAGCGATAATCAATTGAGCGATACGGTCGGCACGATGAATCGAGAATGGTTCGGTGCCGAGATTCTGGATGATGATTTGCAATTCACCACGATAGTCGGCATCAATCGTTCCGGGGGCATTGGGAATCGTTATGCCATGTTTGAGAGCGAGACCACTGCGGGGCCGTACCTGACCTTCATATCCCGGTGGAATGGCAATTGCGATGCCGGTAGGAATTAATATTCTCTCATGCGGTTTAATTGTTACCGGAAGCTCGACGGCAGCACGAAGGTCGCAACCGGACGAAAACGGAGTCGCTGGGGCTGGTAGCGGGATATCTTCAAAACCAGGCCGGACGCGAGTCACGAGGATTGATATTGGTTCACTCATGGTTTTTTCCATTGATTTCGGAAGGTATAAGTTGGGTTTCGGTAAAGATTGCTTTACCCCATAGCGCACTGGCAGTACTCATTACATCATCATCGGTTACCGCATCGATTTTTTCTTCCACCTCATCTATCGAGAGGTACTCCTCTTCGTTCAACTCCATTCGCGCGATACGGGACATGCGGCTGGAAGATGCCTCCAAGGCAAGGATAATATTACCCTTCAATTGTGTCTTCGCACGCAATAGCTCCGCCTTAGGTAGCGGTTTAACAGCAATTTTCTCTAATTGCTCAAGAACGATTGTTTTTGCGGTATCGAGTTTCTTCGGCGAAGTGGCGAGATAGACTCCGAAAGCACCGGAGTCGCGGTAACTGTCGAAGAAAGTATAAATCGAATAAGCGATACCACGGCGCTCACGGACTTCCTGAAATAGCCGGGACGACATACCGGAACCGAGAATAGAATTTAATACGAAGACAGGAACTTTGCGCGGATCGCGATACCCGTAAGCCCGTACACCCATTGCCAAGTGTGCATTCTCGCTGGGGTGCGGCAGTTTTAACGGTTTACCGAGGGGTTTTTGCCGCGGCGATGGGGTACGTGGAATCGGATCATTTTTTGCCGTTAACTGCATTCTCTTTTCGACCATCTTGCAGAATTTTTGATGGTCGAGTGCCCCTGCGGCGGCAATTACGATGCGCTTGGGATGATAATGAGCATGAACAAAATCGACTAAGCGCTTGCGGTCGATTCGTTTCAAGGTATCAAAGGTGCCCAATATCGAACGGCCAAGTGGATGATGTGGAAATAAGCGTTCCTGCCACAGCTCGAAGATGAGGTCATCGGGGGTTTCCTGAACGCCACGCAATTCATCGGAAATAACATCGCGCTCTTTTTTCAATTCACGTTCGGGAAAAGTGGAATTGACGACGATGTCGGAAAGTACATCGACAGCAGATTCGAGTTCGCTGGCGAGGACAGAGGCGTGGAAGCCGGTCAGTTCGCGTCCGGTGAAGGCATTGATACTACCACCGGTCGCTTCAATTTCGGTACTGATGCGACGGGGATTACGAGTGGTGGTTCCTTTGAATGCCATGTGCTCGATGAAGTGAGCGATACCGGCAAACTCGTCGGGTTCATCGCGGGAACCGACTTCGACAAAAATACCAACGGAAACAGAACGGGCTTCCGGCATCTCTTCCGAGATTACCCGAAGCCCATTGCTCAGGACGGTACGATGATATTGGCTGGAAGAATTTCCTGCCACTCGAACTCCTAATAAAAAGCGTACTGCTAACTTAAAGATATTCTCAAGGTCAGGTAAAGCTACCTGACCTTTGAAGAATTACTACGTTACTATGAATTATTTAGCGACGGTCGCGATGTCCGCCACCACCACTGCGACCACCGCGTGGCGGGCCGCTATGGGTTTTACCGGTTTGCGGACGGGTGCCGCCGATGACACCGTTCTCATCCGGCAAGAGTGCTTTGCGCGATAAATCCATCTTACCCATCGCGTCAACTGCGAGCAATTTCACTTCGACCAAGTCACCTAATTTGAGGTAGTCCTCAACTTTGTTGACCCGCTCGTGGGCGATGTTGCTGATGTGGAGCAGACCTTCGCGTCCGGGAAGAATTTCAACGAATGCACCGAAATCGACGATGCGGGTAATTTTACCACGATAGACTTTACCGGGTTCGGGATCGACGGTGAGACCGTACACGTATTCAAACGCATCACGGACACCTTCGATATCGATACCACTGATAACGACAACACCTTCGTCGTCGATGTCAAGGGTACAACCGGTGCGGCGTTGGAGGTCACGGATATTTTTACCACCGGGACCAATCAAGGCACCAATCTTTTCCTGATCGATACGAACATGAACAATCTTCGGTGCAAAGTCGGACAGTTTTTCGGATGGTTTCGGCATCGCCGTTTCCATCAAGCCAAGAATGAACCAACGTCCATCACGGGCTTGCAGAAGGGCTTTACGCATTAGGTCAATCGAGATACCCTGAATCTTGATGTCCATCTGGAATGCGGTGATACCTTCGCGGGTACCGGCAACTTTGAAATCCATATCACCAAGAGCGTCTTCATCGCCGAGGATATCGGTAAGGATTGCGGCTTGGTCGCCTTCTTTAATCAATCCCATCGCGATACCGGCGACGGCACGCTTCATCGGGACACCGGCATCCATCAATGAAAGCGATGCGGCACAAACGGTTGCCATCGAAGAGGAACCATTCGATTCCATTACTTCACTGACGACGCGAATGGTGTAGGGGAATTGATCCCATGCCGGAAGAACGGCTTCAATTGCGCGTTCGGCAAGATTACCGTGACCGATTTCACGGCGGGAAGTCGAAAGCGCTTTCTTCACTTCACCGGTCGAGAACGGCGGGAAGTTGTAATGAAGCATGAACTGCTTGGTGAAGTTACCTTCAAGTGCGTCGATGCGTTGTTCGTCGTATTTGGAACCGAGCGTACATACACCCAATGCCTGCGTTTGACCGCGGGTGAAGAGGGCGGAACCGTGCGGACGGGGAAGAACGCGCATTTCAATGGTTATGGGACGAATGGTCGTAGTATCGCGTCCATCCAAGCGACGGTTCTGGGTAAGAACCATCTTACGCATTTCCGCTTTGAGTTTCTTGTCGAGCACTTCGGAAACGTACTTTGCTTTGTCGGCGTGTTCTTCGCCGAGTGCTGCGAGTGCCTTTTCGGCGGCGGCTTTGCGGATGTTATTGCGTTCCTGTTTGTCGGCAATGTGAGCGGCGGCGAGAACTTCATCACCAGCGGCGGCGACGATTTTCTCGGATAACTCGGGATCATCGAACGATAAGACAAATTCACGCGTCGGTTTCTTCAACTCGGCAATAATTTCGTCCTGTAGTTTACAAATCTCGATAATTGCAGCGTGACCGAACGAAATTGCACCGAGTAAGGTTTCTTCATCGGCTTCATGGGCTTCACCTTCGACCATCGCAATTGAATCTTTGGTTCCGGCAACGACGAGTTCCATTTCGGATTTTTCGATTTGCGCGAACGTCGGATTTAAAATGTACTCCCCATCAATACGGCCTACCTTAACGCTTGCGACCGATTCGGAAAAGGGGATATCGCTGATATTTAACGCGAGCGAAGCACCGATTGCACCGAGGCAATCGCCGTCGTTTTCACCGTCATGCGACAATACAAGCGCATGCACTTGGGTTTCGTATAAATAACCTTTGGGGAACATGGGCCGTATCGGTCGGTCAATCAGACGCGCCGACAATATTTCTTTTTCCGACGGTCTCGCTTCCCGTTTGAAAAAACCACCGGGTACTTTACCGGCGGCATATAACTTCTCCTTGTATTCCACGCTTAAGGGGAAAAAGTCGGCGTTATCATTTCTTGTTTTACTACTTACCACTGCGACCAGTACGACCGTATCCCCATACTGCACGAGTGCGGATCCGTCTGCTTGTTTTGCTATTCTTCCGGTCTCCAGCGACAACGTGCGACCACCCAACTGGATGGATTTCTTTACCATTCGTTTCCTCTCTCTCCGGTTTCCCGGAAGCTCGCATCAGCCGGAAGCGTTTTCTGCGCCTTGTTTGCCGGAGATGCTGTTATTCGTCATCGTATACTCGAACGCATTTCGCCGCGTGATACGATGAGTTGTGCCGGTACAACTGTCATACCGGCACTCTTCTTATTATTAGCGGCGAATATTCAGTTGTGTGAGCAACACACGGTATTGTTCGATGTCTTTCGTCTTCAAATAATCGAGCAAACGGCGACGCTTACTTACCATAAGCAACAAACCACGGCGACTGTGATGGTCTTTTACGTGTTCTTTGAAATGGTCGGTAAGGGCGTTAATGCGTTGGGTGAGTAACGCGATTTGCACCGCCGGGGAACCCGTGTCTCCGGCTTTCTTGCCATATGTTTCGATTAATTGATTGCGACTTTCCTTAGTTACCATCGCTTCCTCTCATTCCTTCTTCTTGCTTACTTACTTACTTTTTGAAAATAAACTCTTGCTTGCGCGAGATCGTCATTCATTTTCCCGATTAATTCTTCCGCCGAAGTAAACGTCAACTGCGGGCGGCAAAACTTCAACAGATTCAGATGAATTTTACGTCCATACAAATCACCGTTAAAATCGAGTATGAATGCTTCTATCGCACGCGGTAGCGCCCCAAATGTCGGCCTTGTACCGATAGATAGCAGTGTCGGTCGCACCACACCAGTTTCATCGACGGTTTGCGCGAAATAGACACCATCACACGGTATCAATTTTTCGGTCGACTCGATTTGAATGTTTGCGGTTGGAAAGCCAAGTTGCCTCCCCCGCTGGTCGCCCGCCACGACAATACCACTCAGATGATACGGACTACCCAATAGATTGTTCGCCTGTTCCAATTCTCCTTCGTAGAGGAGTGACCGTATCCATGACGAAGAAACCGTACGTCCTTCGATAAGATTTGGTTCAATCCAGCCGATGGAAATGTCAAGCGCTTTCGCGATTGCCGGCAGTGTGTCACGATTACCGGAACGCTTATAACCAAACGTATGGTTCGGCCCGAGGATAAACTCACGGATTCCGAACCGGCTCATCAATTCGACTAAAAATTGTTCGGCGGTCAACAACGATAATTCGCGGGTAAACCGGCAGACAATAGCAACATCAATACCTATCGTTTCAAATTCGGCAAGCCGCTCCGGCAGAGACGAGAGCAATTTTACCGGATTGTCAACCATCCCCAAAACCGCTTGCGGATGCGGATCGAAAGTGATTACAACCGCTTTCGCTTTTTGCCTACGAGCCGACTTAACGACTTCGGACAGGAGTAAACGATGACCGGTATGCACACCATCGAAAACACCTATCGTGGCTACGGTTCGACCAAGCTGTTCTTCCGTTTGACCGGGAAATCCAATTATTCTCATACTACGCTTGTCGCTACTTCCCAACGCCGAACCGCAAATGTACCATAATTTCCCTCACGCAAACAATTGAGTGCATTTTGCGGTGAGGCGGCAATGCTTAAATCGTATTCACCGATACGTTCGCGGCACAACTCCTGTAACATCCCGACTGTACCGACGGCTACCGCGATATCGCGGGCGAACGCACGAATGTAAGTACCCTTAGAACAAGCGATACGCAGTGTCAAGTCCGGTGGTTGCCAATCGAGCAATGAAATTTCCGAAAACGTGACGGGGCGTGCCGCTAAATCAAAAAACGTACCCTTGCGAGCCGCTTTATACGATTTTCTTCCACCGACTTTTATCGCCGAAAACACCGGCGGCATCTGCATTTGATCGCCCAGAAAAGTTTTTAGTGCGATTTCGATTTGCGCAATGTCCGGTATTTCGCCGGTAGCTGTTGTCTCTCCCGTTCTATCGAGCGTATCGGTTGTGGTACCAAACCTGATAACCGCACGATACACTTTATCGAGACCGCTCCATTCCGTTATCGACTTGGTTGCGATTCTGCCGACAGCTACCAACAACAAACCAGTTGCGAAGGGGTCAAGTGTTCCGGCATGACCGACACGGGCACCGTGCAAACCTTTACGGACGAACGCAACCACATCGTGACTACTCCATCCCGCGGGCTTGTCGATTGCAAGTAACAATCCGTCACTGATTGGATTCATCGGCCCGTTCGGAATTGATTTTGTCAATGAGCTCTTCGATTCGTGCCGCTTGTACCACTGTCGTATCGTATTCAAACACTAATTCAGGTACAGTGCGGATTGTCAGTGCCTGCGCCATATCGTGACGGAACCTGCCGGCATGACGGGCAAAATAAGTTTTATCGTAATAGGTGTCACTCGGACTACCAAATACGCTGTAAAAGACTTTCGCAGTTTTCAAATCACGGGTAACAGTAACGGCGGAAATCGAAACGATGCCCCGGAGATGCGAGCGATGTTCGCGTTCAAGCGAGGTGGCGACGATTCGGTTAATCTCACCTGCGATGCGTGCCTGCCTGACCGATGCGCCTTTTTCGGGCATTTCCTATCCACTTCCAACGGGCGATAAATAACTATCGCCACTGTTTTTCAGCATCGACAATTACAACATCATCACGTTGCTGAATAATTCTCAACATCTCATTCCATGCATTTTCGATAAAAGCGGCTTCATTGGAAACGATGGCTACTGTTATCGTCGCAGACTGCCAAGTATCATTTCCGCCGACTTCCGCAACCGACGCTCCGGTCGAGTTTCGGATTTTTTCTTTAATCGAATTAATCGCGGAACGCTTTTCTTTCAAAGAATGCGAAAACGGCAAATGCAGTACAAACTTCGCCCAACCGAGATAACCGGTTTCATTCATCTTACATGGTTGTGCAGAATTGCTGCACCGTTACATAATCAACTGCTCGGACAACTGACGAGCTTCGGCGACGGTTTCGTACGCTTCGATGATATCGCCGACTTTAAGGTCGTTATATCCCTCAAGCACGATACCGCATTCAAAACCTTCCTTCACTTCACGCACGGAGTCTTTGAAGCGTTGGAGACTGTTCAATGAACCTGTCCAAACTTCTTTACCGTCACGCAGTAAACGGACTTTCGAATTTCGGGTAATCAAACCATTCAGCACGAAGCAACCCGCAACCGTACCGATGCGGGAAATCTTGAATGTATCGCGCACTTCGACAGTAGCTTTGACGACTTCCTTGTAATCGGGTCGTAACATACCTTGCAAAGCGGCACGGATATCATCCACAACATTGTAAATGACTTTGTAGAGCCGGATATCGACATTTTCCCGCACGGCAATTTCGCGCACGCTGGGATTGGGATGAACGTGGAATCCGATAATAATCGCGCGTGACGCCGCCGCAAGCAATACGTCGGACTCGGTAATCGCACCGACACCTTTGTGAATCACATTAACTTTTAGTTCGGTACCGGACAATTTCATCAACGAGTCAGCAAGTACTTCAACCGAACCGTCGGCATCGCCCTTGATAACACAATTCAATTCACCGAAGCCACCACCGACTGCTTGTTGCTTGCTGAACTGCTCCAACGTCATCAAGCGTACTTGCTTGAAGGTCTGTTCGCGTTGTTGCTGGGTACGACGAGCGGCGATGTCTTTCGCTTCGCGTTCGGTAGGGTACACCACAAAACGGTCACCCGCCTGCGGAATACCAGTAAAGCCAACGACCTGAACAGGAGTGCCAGGGAATGCTTCATCGCGTTTCTCACCAACTTCGTTTAACAACATTCGGACACGACCAAATTGCTGTCCGGCAACGAATGCATCGCCGGTGCGAAGAGTTCCGCGTTGTACTAAAATTGTCGCGATTGTTCCGCGGCCTTTGTCAAGGCGTGATTCCAGTACGGCACCACGGGCATCACCTTCATACACGGCTTTGATTTCTGCGATTTCAGCGGCGATGAGAATTTCATCGAGTAGTTTCTCAATGTTGAGACCCTTTTTCGCGGAAATCTCAGCACTTTGATACTTACCACCCCATTCTTCAATCAGGATGCCACGGTCGGCAAGTTGCCGTTTAACGGTATCGGGCGCGGCATTGGGTTTGTCAATTTTATTGATGGCAATAACAATCGGTACATTCGCGGCGCGGGCGTGGTCGATTGCTTCCAAGGTTTGGGGCATGACCTGATCGTCAGCAGCGACAACCAATACGACGATGTCAGTGATTTGCGCACCACGGGCACGCATGGCGGTAAACGCTTCGTGACCGGGTGTATCCAAAAACGTGATTCGCTGATCGCGGATATTGACTTCGTAGGCACCGATGTGCTGGGTGATACCACCATGTTCTCCGGCGGCGACGTTCGTTTTACGGAGATAATCCAATAATGTGGTTTTGCCATGATCGACGTGACCCATGACGGTAACGACCGGTTGACGGGGTCTAAGTTCGCCTTCCGTCTCCTCGACTTCATCTTCCTCGACATCCTCATCAGTGATAAATTCGACTTCGGTTCCATATTCGGAAGCGAGTAGAACGATGGTATCCTTGTCCATACGCTGGTTGAGCGTGACAAGCATTCCCATACCGATGCACTTTTTAATTAAGTCACTGGGTTCGATTTCGAGTAAATTCGCAAGTTCGGCGGTGGTAACAAATTCAGTTAAGCGAAGAACATTCGTCTCGATTTCGATACCATCATCGCGGATAATACGCTTGTGCCGTTTCTTGCTTCGACGGCCTTCGGACATAGCGGCAAGAGTTTGGCGCAATTGCGATTCAACAGCTTGGACGTCCACTTTTTTCGGCTTGGGACGACGTCCTTTTGCCATTTCCGGCAATGCGGCGGGAACGACACGTTCTTTTAATGCTTTCGATTTTACGCGAACAAGCTCATCGGCCTCGGCTTTGGTAAGTTTGCTAAGGCGTTTCCATTTCTTCTCGCCATCGACACCTTTTTCAACGGTGGTCTCAGTTGCCGCTTTAGCAGGTTCCGCTTGCTTCGGCGCGGGCTTTTGCGGCGTATGAGATGCCGGCGGTGCGGAGGGTTGTTGACGTTTCTTTCCTTCGCGTTCTTTCTCTTTTCCGACTTTTCCTTTGACGAGACTCGACGGGGGTGTTTCGGGTTTTTTCTGCTTTTTCTTTTCGCCGACCGAAACGATCACTAACCCTTTATAAGCGGGAAGCGGTATGTGCTCTTGCTCTTGTTCACCTTCTTCAACGACAGTTTCGGCGATTTCTTCCGCTTGTGTAGGTTCAGGTTCAGCGTGGATGACGGGTTCAACCGTAGGTTCTGTTACCGGCACCGGCTGAGTTGGTGTAATTTCAATCGGTGTAACGGGGGTCGTAACCGGTTCAGAAATTACTTCGGGAACGGGTTCGATAACCGGAGCTTCCGCAACCACAGGTGTTGGTTCCGGTTCGATAATATGTAATGCGGGTTCATGGTAAGCAGGGGCAATTACCGTTTCGGCAACAGCTTCAGCGCCGACTTCAATAACAACATCATGGATGGATTGCTTGAGATTTTTCTCACGTATTTCCATCTCTTCCCGACGCTTCTTCTCTAATTCCTGACGAAGCCGGTCTTCTTCTGCACGATGTACTTCTTCCTGCATCCGAACCCAACGGTTCCGATCAAACTCATGCACGCAAGCATTGTACATATCCTCGGGCAGTTTCCACGTCAACATGGCTTGCGGTGGTTTTTTGGGTACGGGGAAACCGGCTGCCCTCAAATATTCGAGGATATCGGTGTGCGTACGGTGCAGTTCCGCAGAGACGTCGCTTAATTTGTACGATTTCTCAGATTCCAATCCTACCTCATCCTTCACGCGACGGTTGGTCGAAATAGACGACCAAATCCCGGATAAGCGCCTTCAGGGCATCCTCATCCAATTTAACGTATTCCTGCAGTTGTTCGGGGTTGTTATCGTATAGTTCGAGCACAGCTTCCGCAGTCGTTATTCCATGCTCGGTCAAACGGTTGACTACACCTTCGGACAGACCGAATACTTCGGTAAGCGGCAGCGCTTCCGCGTAGTACGCCGATTGTTTAATCGGCCTGATAACAAAATTGGGACCGACAATTTGCGAAGCCAAGACGATATTTTGATGGCGTCGCCCGATTGCCAATGCGATTTGATCGTCGGGGATAACGGCAACGGCGCCGATACCTTGCGGGTCGAATAAAATTTCGACCGGTGTAACGGGGTTCATTGCGCGGCGAATAAGAAGTTCGCGGTCGTTGGTCCATGCAATTACGTCAATTTTCTCGCCATTCAATTCACGTTGTATGGCTTGGATGCGAACGCCCTTCATACCAACACAGGCACCGACTGGGTCGATACGCTTATCGGAGGATTCAACGGCAATCTTGGTACGCTCGCCGGCATCGCGGCTAATCGCGTGAACTTCGATAATGCCGTCCTGTATTTCCGGTACTTCATTTTCGAATAAACGACGGACAAGCAGTTTATCGCGGCGGCTGATGATGATGTCGGGGTCTTTATTGGTGCGACGTACTTCAAGAATGACCGCTTTTACTGTATCACCGCGGCGATACTTTTCGGTACGAACCTGTTCGGAACGCGGGAAATAGAGCTCGGCTTTGTCGACTGCGACGCGAATGCCGTCAGGATGAATCTGGCGGACTTCACCGATGATGATTTCGCCAATTCGCTTCTCGTATTCACCGAAGAGATTTTCCTGCTCCTGCCCGCGAATCTTCTGAATGAGCATCTGGCGGGTGGACTGGATAAGACGTCTGCCGAATTTGCGGTAATCGACAAAGTCGATGTAACTGCCGCCGATTTCCCAATCATTTTCATCGAAATCAAAACCTTCTTTTTCTGCCAACGCTTTTTGCGCGGCGCGGGCTTTACTGATTTCGATTTCCAATTCAGGAATGGTAACGGCGCCATCTTCGACAATCGTCTTCTCAACGTAAATTTCAATATCGCCTTTATCGAAATTGAACACGACTTGAAAAGGATCCCCCGTTTCAAGTTTATACATTTTCTTCAGAGCTGTCTTAAAGACGTCCTCCAAAATTGTCTGTAAGCGGTCACGCTCCAGCGATTTCTCGCGGAGTATCCCCGAGATCGCTTCTACAATTTCGGTGTTCATCGTCGCGTTCCTTTCGATTTCATTTTTTTATTCTGTACCGGAAACACCACTTTCCCCTCGATGATGACGTTCCATTCCAATTCAAGCATTTCGTTTTCGGGTGTTTCGATTTGAATACCCTGCTCATTAACTGCGAGCAACACACCTGACACGAATTCCTGAATTGACGGCTTCCGGCACGTTACTTGTAAGTGTTGGCCAAGTTGTTTGGCAAATTGCCACGGTTTTTCAATCGGACGATCCAAACCGGGCGACGAAACATCCAAGCGAAAGTCCATTGTTTCGGGCAACTGCGTTTGCAGCCAGTTCACCAATACTTTGGTTAAGAATGTGACATCTTCGATCGTTAACGGCGCATCACGGCGGTCAACAAACAGGCGCAACCATGGAGCACGCATTGAAGATGAATGCGTAAATTCTATCCATTCGAATCCAAGCCGGTTAACTTCCGCGCTTAATTCGTCGGACAACCGGAACCAGTCAATCGCCATGTATTATATATAGTAAGAGTTAACAAATTCTTAAGAAGCTGCCGGGACACGCAAAAGAAGATATATTGATACCCGAACGTTTGTATAAAACGAGAGGTGGGTCACTCGACCCACCTACCCAGCACTCAACATAATACGTAATCAGCAGAAAAGCAAGTAGGATTTACAATTCAAACAGGGATATACGGGCTTAACAAGACGAAATTACCGACCGGTTCGGTTCAGGATATCATCCGCCTGCGAACGCACTGTAGATAAAGGAAATTGCTGTACCAAGGTCAATGCGTTGTCTTTCGCGTTTGCGTAATCATTCAAATCCAGCGCAACTCTTGCGGCATCGAGTAACGCCTGAGGCGCGGCAATACCGGTTTTATCCATTTCGTACACTTTACGGTACTGTGCATACGCTTCAGCCAACTTGCCCTTTGATTCCAAAGTAACGGCGATACCATTCGCGGCACCTATTGAGCGAACTCCGTCGTGTGGGTGTTCTTTCAAAAACTGCTGGAAGTATTGGCTGGCTTCATCATTTTTACCTTCAATCAATTTGACGCGACCTAAGGTCAATTCGGCTTCTTCCGCGATGTCGGTACCTTTTCGGTGCGCAATCAAAGCTTTGAGCTTGTCGGTCGCTTGTGCGTAATCTCCGGTAGCCAAGTATTTACGCGCATCTGCCAAATCGTAACCGGCATCCCGATTTGCATTCGCTCGGGACACTGCCATGACCCAGAACACGATGACAACCACAATTATACCAGCCGCAGAATAGGCAACAATACGCCAATACTGTTCAAACCATTCTTCCGCTTTGGAAAGAAAGATCATTAGTTCGTCTTCTTTCACCAACTTTTTCGTACTTTTCGAATGTACAGTCGCCATCGAAACGGTTCCTCTCGGGAATAATTGATTAGTAAAGCTATACAAACTTCCAATATACATCAAGAAAGGTGATGTTTCCAGTTTAGCCAAATATCAGGGAATCGGTTGGTTAGGGTGAAGGTGAAAGATAGGTAATTGTCGAAAGAAAAAGAAAGGATGACTTTCAAGGGACAGAATGAATTGCGAACACGACATTTACAGGATTCAAACGTGTTCGCGATCCGGCACTCGAAAGCATGTGCCGGGTTCTGTCCTACGAAAAGATAAAAAAGGAAACTGCTATGAGATAATTCGGGGTTGAACCGTATCAACCCCGAATCGTCAAGATACCGGTTAAAGTCGGTTGTTACTTTGTTGCAGCAGCGGCTTTATCGACTTCTTTTTCTAAATCTTTAAACGCCTCAGAGGCACGCATCTGAGTCACTAATGCGGTATTTTTCCGGCATTCTTTGACCAGTGCGGCATTCGTATTTGCAACCGGATACTCGATAAGTACATAGGCGCGCCAGTTGTCACCATCGCGATGGGTGACTTTCTGTTTTATCGCGGCACCTTCCAATGACATATTCATGACTTCTTTAGATACGTCGGTAAACATTTGCAGCAATGTAGCATCCTTACCGAACCCGGTTTCTTCATTAAACCTTTTTTCCAGTGATTGGATCTGTACTTGGATTTGTTTTCCGACATCAGCGCGGGCACCAGCCGACGCTTTATCGGTGGCCAACTGCATATCCTGCGACGTAGCGGTATAGACACCGTACACAAAATCCTTGTTTACGGGTGGAGTTTTGTACCATTCCGGTTCCCCGGACATTGAAGTTTTTTGGAGTGCTTTAGTACCGCAACCGGAAAGCAACGCCAATGATAGAACAACTATGATACCGGTCAATACTTTTGACATGACAACCTCCTATTCGTTGTTAGAAAAATAAACTCATTTATGAGTTTGAAGTGGAAATGTGAAAGTGAATAATACACCGGGTGACAAAGATTTACTCTGTGGTGTAAGGGTAGCAGAGTAGTAAATGTCGGCGCGGTTATTGGTAAAAAACAGGATATCCGCCAAGCTTAACCCGTATAACGCAGCCGCAGCGCAAACACACACTACATTTGCCTGATAGTATGTATCGGCTTGCCGATTATAATCGTTTCGAGTCGATAAAAGATTTGAATGGTTTGCTTTCGATTTCCTGTCGGTATATTCGTTCGCTGTGAAATACGCACCACCAACCGATGCCACTTCACCCAAAAGTAACGTGGCCCCGCGCCAAGATTTCCCTTGGTAATACTGGCCCCAACCGGGTATAATCAAACTACGCCAAACCGGCGACCAATACGATATTTTGTTTTGCGAAGGTAGCGACACGAGCGCCCACATCCGGTATGGTGAAGTGTTGCTTTCGAGTGATGTTTCGACAATCTGCAAACCATAAAGTGTTGAAGACGCGCCACCGACAACTAATTCATCGACGACAGATTCACGGTAGGATGTTGAATCTTCAATCTTTTTTAATTGCATCCGGCTTGTTATCGTAACGCCTTCGGCAGCGTTGAATGCACTCATTGCACTGGTTATCGCACCCTTACGTGCTTCGCTCAGTGATGTTGTACTTTCGCCTAAACCAACAGCATATACGTGACTCCGCCCCGTCGGTTTTTTCTCAACCCAACGTGGAGAAGCCGAAACAACATTCACGGTAAGCGAAAGAAATGCCAGTATGAAATAATGTATGTTACTCATCGCTCTCTCACTTAATTTCATACGATTATCTGTTACACCGCCAAGATTAACGCATGCCTGTTACATTACCATTCGGATCGGTCTTCAATAGCCATATATTCGAATTGGACCCGCCAGTAGCACTCGCATTACCAAGTATGACATAACCCCCGTCATAGGTTTGCTGAAGGTTTACACCAACTTCATCGCCGCTACTACCAAATGTTCTCGACCAAAGCGAATCGCCGTTTGAACTCACTTTCAAGAGCCATGCATCGTTTCCGCCCGCACCATAGGATTGCGTCATTCCCGAAACAGCAAGCCCTCCATCGGCAGTCTTTATAACACAGTTACCAAAATCAGCACCAATGCCACCGTATTGCCGAGACCACAATTGGTTCCCGGATCCATCGGTTCTAATAATGAACAACTTCGCAACACCTAAAGTATTGTATCCGATACCAGTCAGCGCAAAATCTCCATTTGTCAACTGGCATAAAGAATAAGATGAACCCAAATTTCCCGTTGAATATGTTCTGTCCCATAAATAAGTACCGGAACTGTTTACTTTGAGTAACCACCACGTTGAATTTCCCGCCGCATCAAATTTCCAGCCGGATGCGGCATACCCATGATCAGAAGTTTCCGTCAACGCAAACATGCCGTCATAATACGGACCACCATAGGTTTGATGCCATATTTCCTGACCGAGACTATTCGTTTTAATTATGTACATCTGTCTGTCGTTACCAAACGAGTATGTTTGACCGACAATAACGAATTCGTTGTTCGCTGTCTGGAGTACCGACCAGCCTTCATCATAGCCAGTACCACCAAACGTTTTCGTCCACAAAGTATCTCCATCAGAATTCATCCGAACTAACCAGACATCAGTGTTACCGTGACCATACGAACTTGTAGTTCCTACAGCTATGTACCCACCATCAGCTATTTGTTTAATACAATGTCCCTCATCCTCAGCTGCACCACCGTAAATACGCGCCCAAATTTGCGTTCCCGTCTCTGAGAATTTTGCTACCCACATGTGATATTGCGAAGCGTCAGTACCAGTTGAACCGACACATATATAGCCGTGGTCGAAGGTCTGCTGAACATATCTGCCTTGCTGCGTATTGCTTGGTGATTGAAAAACACTGAATGTAGTTCCGACCGGCGGTGCAGTGTTAAACGTCCAAACCTGACCAACATTAATGCCGCTATATCTATCTTTGGCATTGACTCGCCACGAATACAAACTATCAGATCTTAAACCAGAGAATGCGACTGTCTGTGCGGAAATATTCGAAGCTATCAAATGGAGCGAGGAGCCCGAACCGAGGTATATGTCGTACGTCAAGGTATCGAGATCAGGATCGGACGCAGTCCACTGTAACGAACCATTACACGGTTGGTTTGTCGCGGCGTTGGCGGGAGATGGATCAGAGGATGAATTCGGTACAACATTGGCAATCGTCGCTGAATCAAGGTTCGTATAATCCGAATTTACATTTTGATTGAATGCATACACACGGTAAATATAGCGGGCATGCGGTAAGAGCCCGGTATCGGTGTATGCGACCGAATTCGGAAGCAAAGTGGTTAAAGTACTAAAAGAGGTTTGTGTCGACCTTCGACGTTCCACCCGGAATCCTTCTTCATCAGTGGAGTTATCACTCCACGTCAAAGCAATCGATCTTGAATCGCCTAATTGCGCCCGTAAGTTGGATGGAGCGAATGGGCGTGTTGGTAAAACACGCAACACAACGGGAAGATCAAACGAACCACCATTAGAAATAATCGATAAGTTTCCATTATGTGTACCGGACGTTAATCCGGTTCGAATCACGGAAACCGTAATACTTCGGGAACTATCAGGTGCAGTCGTACCGGAGACCGGGTTTGCAGTCAACCAAGTTTGATTTGAGGTAATTTGCCAATTAAGCACATTACTCCCGGAATTCGAAATCGTAAATAGCTTGCTGGTTAACAGAGTATCGAAATCCAACATAGAAACGTTGAGACTAAGTTGTGGTAAGGACGGATTCTGTACGCTCATCAATACCTGCACGGTAGGGTTCCCACCATTGGAAGTGAAAATAATATTTCCTGAATAGTTACCGGGTGAGAGTGTGTCGCGAGATACGGTTATAGTAAGATGCGTAGTTTGATTGGTTACCTGACCTTCGGTCGCAGAAAGTTGAATCCAACTACGATTACTTGCTGCTGTCCACGATATTGTTCCACTACCGACCTGATTCACCAGATTTAGGAGTATAGATGTTTGAACAGAACCGAAACTGAGTGGATTGGGTGAAATCGCTAAATCGGGAGTTATTTCATTTAGAGTAATATCAGCTACAGTCGCTTGGCCAGTGGTAACCGTTACAGCTACCGAGTTGGAATTGTAACCGGCTTTGGACGCATTAACCATGTATTGACCGGGATTCAGATTACCTATCGAATAGCCACCGCTACTGTTGCTTAAGACACTAATTGTAGAGGGTATCGTTGTAATCTGAACATCGGCAAGCGATGTCGACGTGGCACCGTGGTGATACGTCCTGAGATCGAGCCGACGATAGGTACGGTATCGTTAGGGGTTTTGGCACACGATTCAAAGAGGGTAGTGATAAGAATCGCGGCGAATAGAAGTAGAAAAGATGAGTGTAAAACAGGTTTAAATCGGTAACAAGAAAGTGCATTCATGGTATACT
>Ga0265314_10000038_pt1 | contig 224533 bp, 192 predicted proteins | sample 4126metaG_FD_203106 | JGI IMG/M metagenome (GOLD analysis project Ga0265314, IMG submission 203106) | Rhizosphere microbial communities from Carex aquatilis grown in University of Washington, Seatle, WA, United States - 4-1-26 metaG | ecosystem: Host-associated > Plants > Roots > Rhizosphere... | reverse complement strand
CACCTCAAGAACAACGGAGACCCAGGCTGGCAGACGCTCTGGCGAGGCTTCGAAAAGCTCCTCCTCGCAGACGCTGCTTGGTCTGCTGCCCTCCTGACGCGATGAGATCAATCATGAGACGTCGAGTGTTCGCCCTCCTCGCGCCTAGCCATCGCGCGAAATTCACGGCGCCAGCTGATTGCATTACGCTGCGGTCGAGGCACTAGTGAAGAAAATTCACAGAGGGCTGGTCTGCCTCACCGGCCAAGCGGGCCAGGGCCCGTCGACTAGCCCCAAATCGAGCAAAACCGGGGTCTTCGCGAACGTCGGGGTGCGCTTGCCTTGCGGCACACCGATTGCTGTAGCCAAGGTTGAACAAGATGCTCTCCGACCGCGTCCATCATTCCGAGGTGCTGTCATGACGACGAAACTGATTGCTGGCCTTTGCTTCCTGCTTTCGGGAATTGGCGCTGCCCGTGCCGCCCAGGTTGTCGACATCGGCGCCCAGACCGCGTCGGATCAGGATCAGACAGAGCCCGTGCAACCGGCTACGGCAATGCCGACCTCGGTGCCCCCGTCGCCCCCTGCCATGCCACCGTCTGCACCGGTACAGCAATACGCGCAACCCGCCGCCCAGCCGGTGGCCGCCGAGCAGCCGGCGGGCGGGCAGTGGGTGTACACCAGTCAGTACGGCTGGGTGTACATGCCGTACGGCGACCAGTACGTGTATGAAGGGACCGCGACGGATGACTATCCCTACGCCTACGCTTACTACCCGAGCTATGGGTGGAGCTGGCTGGTCGCGCCCTGGATCTGGGGCTGGGGGCCGTACCCCTACTTCGGCGTGCGCGGACCGCATTACTTCGGCTGGTACCGCGGGCTCTCCCACGCGGGTTACGGCTGGGGCCAATACCGCGGCGGTTACCATGGCGGCTGGGGTGGCGGCTACCGAGGCGGCGGCTACCGGGGCGGATTTAACGCTGGGTTCCGCGGCGGTGTTGGCGTGCGTGCCGGATTTGCTCACGCGGCCGCCCCCCGCGCCACTGTCGGTGGCTTCCGCGGCGGCGTCGGTGCCCGGCCGATGGGCGGTGGTTTCCGCGGTGGAGCCGGTTCCCCGTCGGGTGGCGGGTACCGCGGCGGCTTCAGCGGTGGCCACAGCTTCGGCGGTGGCGGCCACAGCTTCGGCGGCGGCGGCCACGGCTTCGGCGGCGGCGGTCACGGCTTCGGCGGCCACCGCTGACTCAAGCCGGCTTCGCTACTTGCACTGCTGCGCGGCCATGGCAGCGGTCGTGACGACGCAGGTCCCGGCGGTTGTAGCAACTCCGGCAGTCACGCAACGGGCGGGCAGGAGACACAGCGGCCCGAACTGGGTATCGCAAGCGGCGCCGTCGGCAGCTTGACCGACACAGGTCGCGTCGGTGTCGGTGGTGGCGGCGGGGCCGTTGGAAGTGAAGCAGTCGGCGGTGATGCACTCGGCGCGGCCGTCGCCAACGGTTCCGCAGGCCGCGGGGGCGCGAGCGTAGCTGATACGCTGACAGGTCTTCGCTCCCGCTGCTCCGAGACACGCCAGCCCGACGGTCGACTCGCATGGCAGGTTGGTCCCGCCGCACGCGCTTCCCTCGATGATGCTGGTGGGGGTACAAACGCCGGTCTGAGTCGGATCGGTCGGGCTGGCACCCACGCAAGCGAGGAAGGCTTGGCAGGGCAGATCGGAGGTGCAGGTGGCGTCGTTGATCGGCAAGCGGTCACGACACAGTACCTCTTTGTCGAATTCAGTCTTGCAGACCTGGCCGGGGGCGCAGGTCGAGGTCAAGCACGAGTCCCCGTCGAGGGGTTCGTCGGCGCACACGCCGCACGTGGCGTTCTTGATGCCGGCGCAGAAGCGCGTGGCACACTGTGCAGCAAACGCGCAGAGCTGACCGTTGGCAAGCTTGCCCGGCGGCGCGCAGTCAGGCGGCGGATTGGCGTTGTTGTCGAAGAGGTCGGCGCACGACCAAGCGCTGTATTCCTTCGCGCATTTTTCCAGTTGATCAGGCGTGTTGCCGGTCCCCGGCGCGGTGGAGTTGTTGATGCACGCCTCTTGTATCCGCGAGCGGCAGGTCGTCATGTCGCCGTAGTTGCTCATGATGTACACGCCGTCCGGATAAATGGCGCCGTTGCCGCTGCTGCACGCCTGGCGTTGGTTGCACTGGGCTAACGCAAGATCGGCGCAGGCGGTCTCCACAGTGGTTCCGCTGCTGCCACAATTCACTGCCACCGACGCGGTTGCCATCACACACAAAATGACTGACCAATTTGCTCTCATCGTTGCTCCTTCCTCGATTGCGGTTGGATGATTGTTGCATCACAACGATGCGGCGGGCGAAGCCCGTTTCTAGTGCGATTTCTGCAGGCCTGGCTAAGGGGCACTACTGCCGCATCAGATCGCGCCAGAACCCGGCGAGTCGCCAGATCTCGGACAAAGCAACTCCTGGATTGACTTCAGCGTGTGTAATCAGGCGACTGGCTAAGGCGCGGACCTTGGTCTTTCCGCGAAGCTCACGCGCCAGCCAAACCAATTCCGACGCTGGCACCACGCTGTCGTCGGCGCCGTGGAGCAGGAAGACCGGAGCGGTGGGCGCGGGCGCTCGCTCCGGGGACAACGCGGCCGGCAGCTCGAGATGGGCGAGGATCGGGCGCAAGGCTTCGCCCAGTTTATCGACCTCGCGATCGCTCACATGTCTCATCAGGGTCCGCGACGGCTCAGGCATGCCTTCGCCGAGCGCCCGCGCGTGAGCGAACACCGCCTTGGCACGCGCCGGATCCGTGCGGTCGATGCTGGATGCGCGCAGGTACTCAATGACCGCCGCTTGCAGCGCCGGAAACTGCGAGGGGGGAACCATGCGGTCGGCCAGGTTCAGCAGGGCCGCCACCACGCCGTAGTCGTGCGGTTTGGGAACGTTAATGAGCTCGATGCCGGCAACCAGCGGTCGGGATTGGTCGAAGGGTGGCGGTGGATCGCCGCGGCCACAAAGGTAGCGCAGCACACGCGCCAAGTCGGCGTAGCCTCCGAACGAGAATGCATAGGCCACGCGATCGCGAATGGCCGGTCGGCCTGCGGCGACCAGCCCCAGCGCACCGGCGAAGCTGAACGCGGTGATGCCGATCTTTCCGTCGGGTGCCAGCGTCGATTGCCGCGTGGCCCAAGCCGCCACGTCCTCCAACTGGTCCACCGTCTCGGGTGTGACCCGGTATTGCGCGAGATCGGGCGGCGCGACGGTCAGCACTTGCAGCCCGCTCGCTGCCAGCTCGATCGCTAGACCTACCAGGCGAGCTTCGGCGATGCCGTCCATGTGAAGCCCCGGCACCAGAATGGTGGTTCGCCGCGCAGCCTTCGCCGGACGGTAGAGTCGAGTAGGCACCGGACCGTGCCGGGTGGCGACTTGCACCACAGGGTCTTGGTCCACTTGGCCCGCGGTCAAACGAGCAATGCGCGCCAGCGTGCCTTCGCTTCTGGCCACGCGAACGATGAATGCAAGCGCGGAGAGCCGGGGCAGACTGTGCCGGATGGCGATCGGGGCAGCGACGATCACGATGGCTGGGAGCAAGAGGCGCAGGCGTCTTTTCATGCGTGTCGGCCGAGACCGAATCGCGTGCGGCGTGGCGCTAGGGCGCGATGGACTTCATCACCTGCGCCGGGTAACGAAGGCCGCTGGCCGCACCCTTGGGTGCGGCCTCATCGATATGTCGCAGATCCTCGGCGGTGAGTGAGACCGTCGATGCCGTCGCGTTCTCTTCGAGAAACTTGCGCCGTTTGGTTCCCGGGATGGGAACCACGTCCTTGCCTTGCGCCAGCACCCAGGCGAGCGCGAGCTGTGAGGCTGTGCAGCCCTTGTCGCGCGCGATTGCCTGCACGCGCTCCACCAGCTTGAGATTCTTGCCGAAGTTTTCGCCCTGGAAGCGGGGGGAGAATCGCCGATAGTCGTCGGCGGGCAGGTCGTCGAAACGCTTGAACCGACCGGTCAGAAACCCGCGTCCCAGCGGACTGTAGGCGACGAAGCCGATGCCGAGCTCGCGGCACGCCGCCAGCACGTCGTCCTCGGGATCGCGGGTCCACAGAGAATACTCGGTCTGCACGGCCGCGATAGGATGCACCTTGCTGGCGCGACGGAGGGTTTCCGGCCCGACCTCGCTGAGCCCTAGAAACCGCACCTTACCCTCCTGGACCAGCCTGGCCATCGCGTCCACGGTTTCTTCGATGGGCGTGCTCGGGTCAACCCGATGCAGGTAGTAGAGGTCGACGTGGTCGGTGCCAAGCCGCCCGAGGCTGCCTTCGATGGACCGGCGAACGTTGGCGGGCGACCCGTCCATCATGCGACCAAGCGGGTCGTTCGGGTCGCGGACGATGCCAAACTTGGTCGCCAGCACGACGCGGTCGCGCCGGCCCTTGATGAATCGACCGACAAGCTCCTCGTTCTTGTAGGGGCCGTACATCTCGGCCGTGTCGAAGAAATCGATGCCCAGCGCAAGCGCGCGTTCCATGGTGGCGAGCGATTCGTTGTCGTCGCGTCCGGAATAGAAATCGCTCATGCCCATGCAACCGAGCCCTTGCTCGGAGACCGACAGTCCGCTCTTGCCCAAGCTGCGACGATTCATGTTGGTTGCCTCCCGCTCTTAGTCTAGCCCGCGTTTGCGCCAAGCGCCCTTCCGACAATTACAGACGGACACCGACGGCCAGCCCTTCGCCCGTGGGCAGCACCGTGGCCAGAAATTGGCCACCTTTCGCCAGCATCTCGTGCGTGGCTTGCATGGCTGCGATGGCGACGTTGGCGCGGGACGGCTTGGCCAGGTCGCCGAACAGAAATGCGTTGTCCAAAATCACCAGGCCGCCCTTGCGCAAATTGTCCGCCGCCCACGACAGATACAACGGATAGCCTTCCTTGTCGGCGTCGATGAAGCACAAGTCAAACGGGCCGTGTTTGCGGAGGCGCGGGAGAACATGCGCGGCTTCGCCCACGTGGATGCGCACGCGCTTCGCAAGGCCGTTCTTTTGGAAGCTCTCGCGTGCGACCTCGGCGTGCTTGGGCTCGATGTCGACAGTGTCGAGGACGCCGCGAGCCCCCATGCCGCGCAGAAGCGCGACGCCGGAATAGCCGCCAAGCGTGCCGATCTCCACCGCATGGCGGGCTTTGCAGGCGCGTGCCAACACCTCCAGGTGGCGGGCATCGAGCGCGGCGACCTGAATGTCGGGCAGCCCGGCTTGCAGCGAGCGCTCGCGAATGTCGCGCAAAGCCTCGTCCTCGGGCGCGTACAGCTGCGCGACGAAGGCCGCCAACAGAGGATCGTCGTTGCCGAACGGCTTGTTCATGGAGTCAAGGCTACAATCCGTCGGACGATTGTCGAGGTCGCACGCCTCGGGACCACGGCGAGCTCAGAATGTGAAACGCAGCACGACCGGTTGCCCCTGCTTTTCGATGACGTGGATGCCGGCACCCTTGTAGGAAATGCTGTTTGGCAGACACCTGTAGCCCGAGGGAGAGACCGAGGCCGCCACGGGGTCGGTCGCCGTCTTGACCGAACAAAGGTCGTCGTTGACGATGTTTATGGCCGCGACGTCGATCAGGCCGGCTTCCACGAGGATTCGCACGGTGCCGCTGTTGGTAGGAAACGAACCATCGAGGACCACGATGATTCCGCCGGTGTGCACGAAGGTGGCGAGCTCGCTACCCCAACCGATTCCAAGTTGGATAAGTGTGCTGTCGCTGGCCGTGGCCTGGCTTTGGATCAGGAACACGTCGGCCTGGGTTAGCGCCGACATTAGGTCAGCTGAGGTCGCTTGGGTCAGGGCAACCTGGCGACCAACCGCGCTCGCCGCTTCAGAAATGACGGTGTGGCTGTTGGCTGCGGCCGTGGCATCCGCCGCGCCGACGTATTCGGCGACTTGCACCGGGCTGCTGCCCGACAGGAAGATCGCGTTGGCGAGGACCTGGTTCATACCGGCGTTGCTGGTCTGCAGGTCGTGCCCGATAACGACGATTTGTCCTGCGGTGCTGGCCTTGCACGAACCGAAACGGCAGGCGCCGGTCGCACAGACTTGGCCGCAGCCCCCGCAATTGGCTTGGTCGGTTAGGTCATCGACACACCCTCCGTCGCAGGAGATCTGCTGTCCAGGGCAGGCGGCCTCGCCCTCGGCGATCGCGTCCATCGGGGCAGTGTCGGCGCGTGCGGACGGTTCGTCGCTGCGAGCTTCAGCGGCGTTGGGGGAGGCATCCACCACCTCCGCAGCAGTTTGGTCCACCTCGGCGTCGCGAGCGTCCGGGGCCATGATGATTGCGGAATCTTTGGTTTCCGGATTTCCTGCGTCACTCACATCCGGGCGGGCATCGCTCTCACCGGCAAGCGCCACGTCGCTGGCGTCGGCAGGCCGCGCGTCGCTGCCGCCAGTAGGCCTCACGTCGTTGTTGCCGGCAAGCGCCACGTCGCTGGCGTCCGCAAGTCGTACGTCGTTGACGCCGACCAGTCGCACGTCGCTGACGTCGGCAAGTCTCACGTCGTTGGCCTCAAAGAGGCTTGCATCCTGCCGTTCGGCGGCCGAGGCCTTGTCCGCAGCCAGGTCGTAGGCCCCATCCATACCCATGACGCCGGCATCGAGGACCGCGTGCGCTTCGCTGTCGTCGACGTCGATGGTGTTGCTGCTGCCCTCGTCGAGATAAGCGGATGAATCTAGCAGCAAGGAAGTGTCGAGCGAGGCTTCGCCGGCTGCCGAGTCTAATGCGCCAGGATGGTAGCCACCATCGATGTCGCATTGGCCTTTGACGTTGCACTCACTTCCACAAGCGGAGAGGCTGTTCGCACACTGGGAGCCCACCAGTGGATCAAAACAGCCATGCAGCAAGAGCAGGGCAACGCAGGCCAATATTCTCGTGCACATCATGGCCTACGGCTTATTGGCAGATCGGTCGTCTGACTTCTTGCTCCGGGGAGCCCCATTGGAGCGGTGGATCGCCAGTTCCTCGCTAGTTCTTGAGGGGAAACTCTCGGCGCTCAGGCAGCTTTTGGCTGTTGACGATCAGAGGGACTTGGGCAGGCGAGCCGAGGACGATTCCCTGGGTCGGCGAACAACCCTGACCTGCGAAGTCCGCTCTTCGCCAGGCGAAACTGCAGGCCGGTCCAGAGACATCCCAAGCCATAGCGCAGACTTCGCACGAAGCTGATGGATGAGGCCTCCTCGAAGTACTTGGCTGGGCAGGTTACCTCGGCAATGCGGAAGCCGAAAAAGTGGATCTGCGATAGCATCTGGTTGTCGAACACGAAATCATCCGAGTTGCGCTCGACCGGAACCGCTTCAAGCACCTTGCGCGTGAATGCGCGGTAGCCGGTGTGGTACTCGGATAGCTTCGCGCCCATCAGTAGGTTCTGAGCCCAGGTCAAGAAGCGGTTGCTCACGTATTTGTAAAGGGGCATGCCGCCCTTGCGGGCTTGGCCGCCCAGAATTCGCGAGCCCAGCACAACGTCATAGAGCCCGGATTCGAGGATATAAGCCATGGCCGATACCAGCTTGGGCGTGTACTGATAGTCTGGGTGAAGCATGATCACGATGTCGGCACCCGCATCGAGCGCAGCCTTGTAGCAGGACTTCTGATTGCCGCCGTAGCCGCGGTTCTTCGGGTGGACGATGGTCCGCAGGCCCAGCTCGTTAGCCACGGCCACGGTTTCATCGCGGCTAGCGTCGTCGACGAGGATAATCTCGTCCACGATGTCCATGGGGACCTCTGCGCAGGTCGAGCGCAGGGTCTTACCCGCGTTGTAGGCGGGCATCACGATGACGACTTTCTTTCCGCGAATCATGACGATGGACCTCCCGTGGAGCTCTAGGGGCTGATTGGAATATCGACCGATTCGTTGCTTTCATTAAGTGGCAGCCTCGATCGAGGGAGCGCAATCGGGGCGATTGTCGCGAGGCGATTCGTGGCTGGGGCCGTCCGTGGCCTTACGGCAGCATCACGGTCGGGTGTACCCGAAAGTGTAATCCCCATAGTCTCTCAGCAAGTGGCCGGTAACCGAAAGAACAGCCATTCCCGCGCCGTCCGGAATCGTCGCCTGAAGAGTTGCCTCCACGCCGCAGGTCAGATCGTCCTCGGCGCACGTCACGCCATCGTCACCGAGGCGAGGTATCTGGAGGATCAGCGCAGAGTCCCAGGCCGTGCCGTTGCAAGTCGAGGCGGAGAAGGGGCCTCCGAGGTCGGAGGGGCAAGTGGTCCACCAGTAGCTGTTTTTCGGGCCAGCCATGTCGCAGGTACGGCTGCTGTCGATTCCGCCGGAGGTCCCCGCCAAGGCGGATGTTCCGGCGGGCAGGTACACGGGCGGGCCGTTGCCCAACGTGGCATGCTCGAAGTGAAGCTTCAGCGGCCCGCTATCGCCGTTGACACCGCTGACGATGAGGTAGTGGTACCCATACTCAAATGTGGCGAAAGCCTGTGATTGACTGGTGCCACAGGCATCGTCGTTGCAGGTGGTCATGCCATCGTCCTCGGGCGGCGCGACGACATCGCAGCTATCGCTGAACAGCAGTGCCGTGTTCCAGGTCGTTCCAAAGGTGTCGGCGTATACCATCTCGGGACCGTCGGTACGGATCCTGAAGACGATGTCCGCACCGTTGGCAGCGCAGGGAAAGTCGAGGACGTGGTCGGCCCCGGCTGTGCTGGCCGTGAGATCAATCTGCGCCACATAGGGAATATCGATGGGTGACACACAAGTGCCGCTTGGGAGCGCGGCATCGGCGGCAAGGACGTCGCCAACCGCGTCGTTGGTCGCGTCCGCCTGCCTGTCCGCCCCGAGGTCGCGATTGCTGATGTCGGCGGCGACTTCTGCTCCGACGGGCCGCGAGTCCCGCGCGCCGTCAGACCCGGTATCGATGGCGGTGCTCTTGGTGTCGGGGGCCGTGTTCTTCGTGTCGGGCCCTCCTCCAGCCTCGGTAACCGCTCGATCTGCCCCGCCCCCATCTCGCGCATCCCGGGCACCGAGCCCATCCGCCCGCAACGGTCCATCCCGCCCTCCAGCCTCGCTGGCGTTGCCACCGTCGACGTTCTTTGCTGACTTCGACGAGCAACCGAGTCCGATGGGCATCAGCAGGGTAACCGACAAGCCGAGTGTGAGCAGTCGCATCCCCAAAACCCATCGGACGTGCCGGACGTTTCCTTGAGGACCGCAAATCGAGAAACGAAAAGAAGAAGGGCGCAGGCCGCGATGCGACCGGCGCCCTTCGTGGGACAGCTCTACGTTATGTCACCTTACTTGAGCTGGCAGGTGCCGGAGCCGCTTTCCTCGCCGTCGGTGAAGAGGATGCCCATCTCACCAGTGCCACAGTTGACGAAGCCCTTTCGGCCATCCGAGTTGTCGAGCATGTTGTACCCGACGATGGAGGCGTCCGTCGAACTGTCACCGTAGAGCGTGTTTAGGCCGGTACCACCGTAGATGAAGTCGTTACCAGCTTCGCCCTCGATCACGTCATCCCCACCATCGCCGTAGAGCGTATCGGTGCCGCCACCGCCGTAGATATGGTCGTCGCCCGGGCCACCGTAGATGATGTTCGCGTTTGTGTCACCCGTCAGGGTGTCATTGCCTGAACCGCCTCTGAGGTTGGAGCAGTTGATGACCGTGTCCTTCTCTTTGGAGCCGTCACCGTTGACGACGCCGACCTGGGCGTCGGTGGCCATGGTGGCCAGGTTCACGGTGACCGGAGCCGTGCGATCGCTGTAGTCGAGGTAGTTCGAGCCGGTCGCCGGGCTCGTGTACTTGGAGGCGGCGTAGCTAGAGTCGCAGATGCTCGACGCGTACACACCCGTGCTGGCCACGACGCAGTTGGGGCCATCCCCATCGATGGTGTCGTTGCCGGGACCGCCCGCCACGAAGTCGTCATCGTCCCCGCCGTAGAGGGTATCGGTGCCGCTTCCACCGACGAGGTGGTCGTTGCCCGGACCGCCGTAGAGCAGGTTGCTGGCGGTCGAAGCGGGCCCGATGATCAGGGTGTCGTCGCCGCTCATGCCGAAGAGCTGGTGGGCAATCGTGCCCGCGTGGGTGGCGTCGATGGTGTCATTCCCTGCGCCGCCGATGACCATCTCGACGTCGAACATGATCGAGTCGTTCTCGCTGTGGCTGACATCGCCATCATTCGCGCCCGGACCAGCCACAGGGGTGCCCTGGGAAACCGCCGTGATGTCGAATCCGCCGCTCTTCAGGGTGACCGCAAACGCCGACTTGACGGCGATGGTACCGCCCGCGGCGATCGTGACGATGGTGCCGGTTGCGCTTGCGGTGACAACCAAGCCGCTCGCTCCGGGAATCGCCGCCGCGATCGCGGTGGCCACGGTGGCTGCCGGGTCGCCGTGACTGGTATCCGAAACGCTGGCGGGATCGGTATCGCTGACGTTCACCACGATCGCGCCGGTATTGGCCGTCGAGATGCTGGTTGACGTGACGGTCGACGTGGCAAGGTTCGTGTCGCTCGCGGCCAACAAGGTTCCCGAGGCAGCCCCGTCGTTTCTGTTCTCGATCGAGACCTTGTTGTTAGTGTCGGGACCGGTTACCGTGACGTTTGGCACGATGCTGTTGCTCGTCAGGGTAGCCGTGCCGACGCTGGTGCCGGTCCATGTGGCAGTCTGATAGTGACCAATGCTGGTCGCGATCGCGGTCGCCACAGCGGACTTCACGGCGGTGGAGGGAATGTGAATGTTCACCTTCGTGTTCGAGTTCGTGGTTGTGCCGGTGTTCGTACCCGTGTCGAGCAGAATGTGGAACGTGACCGAGTGGTTGCCGTCATTGATGGTAAACGTGTCGTCGTTCGCCAGATCCGCGGCACCGTTGGTCGGAGCCGTGATGCCACCCGTAGTGTAGCTGCCGGTCCGGTGGAACTCGACGAAGCGGGTTAGACCAGTGAGAGTGCCGGTGCTGGTAAGGGTGTTGGTAACCGTGTTGGTAACCGTGTTGGTGACTGTGTTGGTGACTGTGTTGGTGACTGTGTTGGTGACTGTGTTGCTATCAGAGTCGGTGTCGGTGGCGGTGCCGGTGGCGGTGTCGGTGGCAGTGTCGGTGGCGGTGCCGGTGGCGGTGTCGGTGGTAGTGCTCGTACTGGTAGCGGTGTAGCTAGCGCCGTCGTTGATGGTGAAACCATCGTAGTTATGAATGGCGTCCGAGCTCGGTACCACGACGGTTGCAGACGCCGCTTGCGCGTACGACTCGTCACCGAGCGTTACCTTGATGGCGCCCGCGCGATGGCTGTAGTCGACCACGTCGATCGAGGTGTCGGTATGCGACGAGGTGCTAGAAGCGGTGTTGACATACGCCGTGCCCGTCAAGGTCTGCGTGTTGATCTGGGTGCCCGATCCCACTGCGACTTGGCTTCCGGTCTTCGATGCCGTTGCTGAGTTCGTTCCGGTTGCCGTGACCGTGACGGTTGACGACACCGTGGTCGTGCCAGTAAGCGTGGTGGTGAAGCTCTTCGTGGTTCCCGCCGCGGTTCCGGTGCCAGTGTAGGTTCCGGTCCAAGTGACGGTTCCGGTCGCGGTTGCGGTGGCGGTTACGGACTTGGAGCTGGTCGTCGTGCCAGCCGCGGTGCCCGTCCAGGCGCCGGTCACCGTACCTGTAGCCGTGATGCTCTTGGTTCCCGTAACCGTCTGCGAATTAGTCAGCGTGCCCACCGCAGTGCCTGTGGTGAGTGCCGTGTCCGAGGCTGTGGCGGTGGAGGTACTAATCGTCGTAACCGTGGCATCCGGATCCGAACCGCCAGAGATGACGTCATGGGCGTATACACCGGCGGGCTGGACGAAGATGTCATTGCCCGCGTTGCCGTTGAGGGAGTTTTGGCCGGAGCCCGCGGCGCCGCTGGTAATCTTGTCGTCATCTGCACCGCCGAACACGGTCAAGTTGATGTTGCCGGTGATCGCGGCCAATCCCGCTGGGTTGCTGAGGCCGGTGGCCTGACCGTCGATGATGTCGTTCCCCGGACCGGTGGTGATCGTGACGTCCGATACGTGGGCTAGGCTCACACTCGGAAACGTGGGCGAGGTTGGGCTTGCGCCCGTCGCGAAGGCAACGTAGGAGGTCGTGTTCTTGGTCGCCAGAATAAAGATGTCTGGATTCGTGGTTCCGCGGAACATGACTTCGTTGGCTCCGGTGCTGGCGAGGTCGATTGCAATGCCCGGTGCGGACGAGCTTCCTGCGGCAAACTGTCCGTTCAGGAAGTCGATGAGGACTTTGTGGCTTGCATTCGACGGATCGCTCTGGGCTGCGCCGATGGTGATACCCTTGCTGGACGCAAACACGCACTGGCCTCCGCCGCTCGCGCTGCTCGCAGAGGCGTTGACCACCACCATGTTGTCGCCGGCGCGCATGTAGAGATACGCGAATTCGCCAGCCGCAACGGTGATCACTACCGGGTCGACCGTCATGTCGCAGGTAGCCGACAACTGGGCAAACTGTCTGGATGGGATGCCTTCGAATCCACCAGATGCGTACGCAACTCCTTGCGTGGATACACCCTCCGCCTGCTGTTGTTGCTGCTCCTGGCAGGCAAACAGCCCAGCCGTCGATAATACTAGCCCATACAACTTCCAACCGGGTCTGTGTGCGAACATAGCGTAACCTCCTTCAGCGTTGTCGGAACCGTCTGAGCACGGTACGTGCCAAGTGGCGCAGCGATGACTTCTGTTCGCTCTCACCAAAGGACAGGACCGAGCTTCTCAGTAGCTATCTTCGGCTCGCCCTCGGGATTCATTAAGCTCGGAATCTGCCTGGCGAAACTCCCGGGGAGCGATTCAAGCGGCGGAAAATCACGGATTTCCGCCGTCAGCATCGTGTTGCTCTGACGGAAACCCGACAGCTCCCCGCGCCTCTGCACGTGTCTTGGCCATCCCAACGCAAGGCGCGTCAGTCGGTTTCGCCTGTGCGGCCCGCCTGGCTGTCTGGAACGGGCGGCTGGGCAGGCCGGGGTAGCGCTGACTCGGAGTCAGCCATGTGCAATAGTGGCGGCGATGACGGGCCTTCTGCTATGCAATCTCGGGACCCCGGATCGGCCGACGCCGGGCGAGGTTCGCCGCTACTTGCGTCAGTTTCTTGGCGACGCGCGGGTGCTTGACCTTCATCCCGTCGGCCGATGGGCACTGCTGAACCTCATCATCTTGCCGTTCCGCCCTCGCAAGAGCGCCGCCGCATACAGAAAGATCTGGACCGAACGTGGCTCGCCCTTGCTCAACCACGGCGAGGACCTGGTTGCGGCGGTTCGCGAGCGAATCGGTCCGGGTTGGGCGGTGGAGCTCGGCATGCGCTACCAGAACCCCTCCATCGCGAGCGCGATCGCGAAGCTGGTCATGGCCGGCGCGGATCGCGTGGTCGTGATTCCGCTTTATCCCCAGTACGCGGCATCCACCACCGGTTCGACGGCGGCGGAAGTGTACCGCGTGGCCGGCAAAGCTTGGGCCCCACCATCGGTGAGCTTGGTCGAGCCCTTCTACGACGAGCCGGGCTTCATCGCCGCGTTCGCTGCACAAGGCGCGCCGCTCGTGCACAGCGAGGCGCCCGATCACATCCTATTCAGCTTTCATGGACTGCCCGAGCGGCACTTGCGGAAGACCGATGCCAGCGGCGGCTACTGTCTGGCCAAGCCCGACTGTTGCGACACGGTTGGACCGGCCAACCGGCACTGCTATCGCGCCCAATGCTTTGCCACCGCACGATCCTTGGCCGCGCGCTTGTCTCTCGACGAGGGTCGCTGGAGCGTGAGCTTCCAATCTCGTTTGGGGCGCACGCGGTGGATCGAGCCATACACCGATGGGACCATCGCTGCGCTTGCGCACAGGGGCTGCAAGCGCTTGTTGGTGTTCTGCCCGGCATTCGTCGCCGATTGCGTGGAGACGCTGGAGGAGATCGGCATCCGTGGCAACGATCAGTTCCTCGCTGCTGGCGGCGAAAGGCTGAAGCTGGTCCCATCGCTCAATGCAAGTCCCATGTGGGCGGATGTCATCTGTGCGATGGCACGACGTCGCAGTCTTGGCTGGCCAACCTGAGAATACGGAGTGCAATCGAGTCGCGGGCCGTGTGACGTTTCCGTGACGACAAGACCGGGAGGAAGATCTGCAAGCGCGTTTTCCGTCGGACCAACCAGCAATCAATTTGCTAACTTCCGCCCACTTCAGCATCATAAGGACAGACGGAAGGAGATCCTCGAATGGCAGTTGCCCGGAAGCAGAAGATGTTCGTGCTCGACACCAACGTCATCCTTCACGACAGCAAATGCATGTTTCAGTTCGAGGAGAACGACATCGTCGTGCCCATCACCGTCTTGGAGGAGCTCGACAACTTCAAGAAGGGCAATGAATCGGTGAACTTCCACGCGCGCGAGTTCCTGCGCGCGGTCGACGGCCTTGCCCAGCAGCCGCTCTTCGGCAGAGGCGTCAAGATCGGCAAGGGCCTCGGCAACGTCATCGTCAAGGTCGGCGGTGAATACCACGAAGACCTTCGGACCGCCTTCGAGACCCGCACGCCCGACCACGAGATCCTCAACGTCGCGTATCGCCTGTCGCACGAGTTTCGCAAGCGTGAAATCATCCTGGTTAGCAAGGACGTCAACCTGCGCATGAAGGCGAAAGCGCTCGGCCTGACCGCGCAGGACTATCGCAACGATAACGTCAAAGACATCTCATCCATCTACACAGGGGTCCGCCTCAAGGAGCACGTCGAGGAGCAGATCGTAGATCGGATGTACACCCAACCGTTCACGGTGGGTCCGACCGAGCTGAATCTCGAAGAGCCGCTGGTCCCGAACGAGTACCTCATCATCCGCAACGGCAAGAAATCCGCGCTGGCTACCTACGACGGCGATCGCGCGGTGGTTCGCCGGGTCGACAAGATCTCCGCCTACGGCATCGGCCCGCGCAACGCAGAGCAAGCCTTCGCGCTCAACGCCCTCACCAACCCCGAGGTAAAGCTGGTCAGCATCTCAGGCAAGGCGGGCACCGGAAAGACGCTGCTCGCGCTCGCGGCGGCGCTCGAGCGCAAGAAGGAATACCGGCAGATCTTCATGGCCCGGCCAGTGGTTCCCCTGTCCAACAAGGACATCGGCTATTTGCCGGGCGACATCCAATCCAAGCTCGACCCGTACATGCAGCCGCTCTACGACAACCTGGGCGTGATTCAGAACCAATGGGGGACGACCGACGCCCGCCACAAGCGGATTCGCGAGATGCTCGACGAAGAGAAGCTGGTGATCGCGCCGCTGGCGTACATCCGCGGGCGCAGCTTGGTCAACATCTACTTCATCGTGGACGAAGCGCAGAACCTCACACCCCACGAGGTCAAGACCATCATCACCCGTGCCGGCGACGGCACCAAGCTGGTCTTCACGGGGGACATTTTCCAGATCGACCACCCCTACCTGAACAGCCACTCCAACGGACTCTCCTACCTCATCGACAAGATGCACGGACAAAGCATCTACGCGCACATCAACCTGACCAAGGGCGAACGGTCGCAGTTGGCAGAATTGGCCAGCAACCTGCTGTAATTCGCGGGCCAGGCGGCGTTTCTGTCCTTGTGCTGTCGTCGAGGTCGCGGATAGACTGCCCGCGTTTCCGGGTTCGCGTGGCCTGCGAAGGTCTGGCGAACGGTGTCGCGAAGTCGCCAGTCAGAAGAGAGGAAGGAACAACATGTCCGAAAAGGGTTCTACGAATTTTGCCTTCATCATCCTCATCACCTTGGTCGCCACCATCGGGGGCTTCCTCTTCGGATACGACAGCGGCGTCATCAACGGTACGGTGGACGGGCTGCAGAAGGCGTTTCACTCGGACAGCGCCGGCACCGGCTTCAACGTGGCCAGCATCCTGCTCGGCTGTGCGGCGGGGGCATTCATGGCCGGATGGCTGGCGGACAAATTCGGCCGCCGCACCATCCTGATCATCGCCTCGCTCTGCTTCACCGCCAGCGCGCTCGGCGCCGGGCTGTCCCAGAGCTCGATTCAGTTCATCTTTGTTCGCGTGCTGGGCGGCCTCGCGGTCGGCGCGGCCAGCGTGCTTGCCCCTGCCTACATCAGCGAGGTCACCCCGGCCAAGTACCGCGGTGCCCTGTCGTCCGTGCAGCAGATCGCCATCATCACGGGCCTCTTCGCATCGTTCCTCAGCAACTACCTGCTGGCGCGCATTGCGGGCGGCTCGACCGAGATTCTCGCCCTGGGCCTCGAGGCCTGGCGCTGGATGTTCTGGGTGATGATGATTCCGTCGGTGGTCTTCTTCTTCTCGCTGCTCTTCATCCCGGAGAGCCCGCGCTTCCTGGTGGCCAATGGCAAGAAGGACAAGGCGCTCGCGGTCCTCACGCGCTTGATGGGCGACGAGGCCAAGGCCAAGCTCGACGAGATCGACGCCTCATTGGTGTCCGACCATCACCGCCCGAAGCTCACCGACGTCCTCGATTCCAAGCGCCTGTTCCGGCCCATCGTGTGGGTCGGCATCGGCCTCGCCACCTTCCAGCAGCTGGTAGGAATCAACGTGGTCTTCTACTACGGCGCGGTGCTGTGGAAGTCGGCCGGGTTCAAAGAGAGCGATGCCTTGCTTATCAACGTCATCAGCGGCGCGGTCAGCATCGTTGCCTGCTTCATCGCTACCGCCTTGATTGATCGCGTGGGACGCAAGCCGCTCTTGCTCATCGGCTCCATCGGCATGACCGTCACCCTGGGTGCCATGGCCGCGGTGTTTGCCACCGCGAGCACGAGTGGCGGCTCGCTCGAGCTTAGCGGCGCCGCTGGCCCGGTAGCGCTGGTTGCTGCCAACCTTTATGTGATGTTCTTCAACGTGTCGTGGGGGCCGGTGATGTGGGTCATGTTGGGCGAGATGTTCCCGAACCAAATACGCGGATCCGGCCTGGCTATCAGCGGGCTTGCCCAGTGGCTGGCCAACTTCGGCATCACCATGACCTTCCCCATGCTCCTCACCGGCATTGGCCTCGGCGGAGCGTACGGCCTCTACACCGCGGGCGCGATCATTTCTATCATCTTCATCGTCAAGTTCGTGCACGAGACCAAAGGCATCGAGCTGGAGAAGATGCAGGGCTAGAGGATGGACGACTCCAAGCCCGGCTACACGCAAGAGGAAGTCAACGAGATCCTGAGGCGCGCCCTCGCCCAGGAGACGGGGCGCGAGTCAACGCTTAGCCACGACGACCTGGTCGACATCGCTAGCGAGGCCGGGATCGACCGGTCGGCGCTCGACCGTGCCATCACGGATCTTGCGCAGGAGCGCATGCGCGACGTCGCCCGCAGCAGCGAGGCCGCGCAGGTCGCGGGCGAACGCAAGGTGCAACTCAAGCGCTTCCTTGCATCGCTCGTCACCCACGGCACGATCAACGCCTTTCTGTATGTCATGGCCACGCGCTTGACCGGCGGGACCTGGTATGTCTGGCCGCTGCTCGGCAGCGGCATTGTCCTGGCCTTGCAGCTTCGTCACGTCTTGTTCCCCTACGACAAGCTTCAGCGGCGGCGCAAGCGCGAGCGCCGGCAGCTCGAGCGCGAGCGACGTGCGGCATTGCGCGCGGAATGGGGCAAGCGTTTCCTGGGCGCAAGCAGCGGCATTCCCGACGGTATGAAGGGTTTTGAAAACGTTGTAGAGAAGGGCGTGTCGGTCCTTCTCGCCATCGCGGAGCGCAAGCTCGACGAGCACAAGACCCGCGAAGATCGGCGCGACAAGCGGCGTTGGTGACCTCGGAATCGCAGGCGCATGCGATTCTGGCCTTTCATGGCGCTCTGGATCACAGTTGTGGACCTCGGAGACCTGCGCTTCCGAACCAACATGATAGGGTCGCGGGGACTTGCCCAACTTGGCATTCTGGAGGCTACTTCATGCGGAGCGCTCTTCGATCGTCGGCAGTATTCTCGTCGGTGTTGCTGCTGGTGGCGTGCGGTAGCACCGTCATCGACAAGAAAGACGCGGGTGAGTCGGGCGTGCGAAGGGATGCAACTGGCACGGGTGGGATTCTGGGCACCGGCGGGAGCGCGCCTGGCAGTGGCGGCATCTCGGGTACCGGGGGCCGCGTACCCGGAGCGGGCGGAATTTTCGCAACCGGCGGCACAGGAAGCGGCGGACGGACCAACAGCGACACGGGGCTGTACGACTCGGGCGCTGGTCTCGATGGTGTGTTGGATGCGCCAGTTCCGGACGCCCCCATGGATAGCGTGCTGACCTACGACGCCGATTCTTGCCAAGCCCCCAAGGTTTGGCGCTACCAGCAACCTGGCTGTGGTGCTGATGCGCACCCGGTGTGTGGAACCGGAAACGAGGACGCCTGTCTTCGGTACGCCTGCGGCTGTGACGGCGAAATCCTCGAAGGCTGCGACTACTACAGCAAGCCATGGCGCTCGGCTGGACTTTGTCCCGACACCTGCTTCAGCCCGACCCAGAATCTCAATCTCGTCTACTACCCGTCGATCAAGGGTTGCGCCTGTAACCCGGCCAGCGACTTGCCCCAATGCGCGCAGTACCTGGGTCTGTTCTCCTGTGTCGGCGGAGCCTGGACGCTCGACCAGTCGAAGAACTGCGCCGCACTGGATGCCGGCACCGACAGTCAAAGAGCACTCGACGCGCCCGTGGACAGCGCGACGGCGTCGGGCTGTGACGTTGCGGCGGCGCAGGCGGCGATGGCCGCTCTCGGGCTCGTGGCGGCAGGATCGGCAACGACGCTCAACGATACATTGCCCTCACCCATAAGCGGTCCCAATTGGGGCCTCAAGTCCACTGCTTGCCAAGACGGTGGCTATGACATCAGCGGCTTGGCCGGCCAGACCGTTTGTTTGGTGAAGCAGCCCATTGCGCAAGCCTGCGCGCAGGCACCGGACTTTGCTTGGGCGGTGATGACTGCCGGCCAACTGAAGTGTGTGTACGAGAGCGCTGAGAGCAACCCGGGGATCTACGCGGTGGGTGGCTACGTCTGTCCGTAGCCAGCGCCGCCTGGCTACCCGAGGGATCGCTTCAGGGCACTTACCAACTCCAATGGAGAATCGACCAGAAGGTCGAATCCCATGCCTTCCATGTCGGTGCGCGGATGCGCGCCCCAGCTCACACCGACGGCTTGCACGTGCGCCGCTCGCGCCGTCAGGAGATCGGTTCGGCTGTCCCCCACGTAACTCGCCCGTGCCGGCTCACAGCCGGCCTGCCGGAGGATCGCTAGCAGGCCGCGCGGATCCGGCTTGGGCGCTGGCATATCGCCTTCCCCCGCCAGACGAATGAACTGCGAGGCCACGCCCGACCGATGGAGGATGTCCCGGATAAAGGCGCTGGCACTGTTGCTCAAGACCGCCTGGGACATTCCAAGGTGTCCGATTGCCGTCAGCATTTCCTCGATGCCAGGGTAGAGGCGCGCCAGGCCTGCGCTGCGCAGGGCCAGCTCGTCGTATTGGCGAGCCATATCCTTCTGGATACGCGCATCGGCAATCCCGGCGAGCAGTCCCAGGCGAGGGGCCGTGGGGTGGATCATGCCCGCTACGATCTCACGCGCCGGTTTCGGGGCCTTGCCGTAGGTCGCCAGGACTTGGTTGGAAGCCTGGACCACGACGGCCAGGGAATCCACCAGGGTTCCATCGTGATCGAACACAACCAGGTTCGTCTTGCCAGTCACGGACACGGTCAGCAGCCTGCCGACCGCAGGCTACGTGAGCTAAAGTGCCGCTCTTGAGACAAGGCGCACCTCGGCCATCTTGTCGGTCTTGACGATCACGTAGGTGTCGACCGCTTCCAGCCGGGGATCGGTGTCAAACCTTCGGGGCTTCCCGTAGTAACTTGCCGAGACTGGAACTTGGACGCCATCCCTCACAGTGGACGCATTGGAGCGCTCGAACTCGACCACGTAATCGATGGCTCCTTTGGCCAGGAGCCGGTTGGCATCGTCCCGATCCTTCACGCGACGTACCTGCCCACGCCCGCTTGCGCACGACATCGACGACGGCGATAGGCCGTCTTGTGCCACATACGCGACCCTGCGTCCCCGTGGCAGCGTCCTTCCGCAGGCCATCTCTTGCAGTATGGATGTGACCCCTTGCCAGTACAGTGACTCATCCTTCTTCGACCAGGACGAGCCCTGCGTCTCCACCACCACGTCGCAATATGCCCCCTGCGTGCAATCCACGACCCTCAATGGTGCTGCGCCCGTCGAAGCACAAGACATGAGCGGAAGTCCGACGAAGAACGCGAGGATATGTGGCTGCGCCATGAGAATTCCCCTGTTTCGAGTGGGATTGGGAAGGGGCGGGATTCGCTGCATCTTACGTGCTCCGGCATCTTACGTGCTCCGGATCGAAAGCCAAGTTCCGGTAGCATTCGATGCTCTCCCAGGCAAGCTCGCTGCTGAAAATTGCTAGATCGTGGTTTGCGGCGTGCTTTCGGCGGCCGAAAATTACCCTCGGCAAGCCAGCCAGGTATCCGGCTATCGCTTGTTCCAGATCGCCAGGGTGTCCTGCGAGCCCTGCGCGCGTATCCCGTTGTCGGTCAGAATGTCCTCGGTCGCGTCCAAGATCTCCTTTCGGGCGAACACCAGATCTTCGCCGCCCTCCCCGGCAAACTCGATGACCACGTACTCGTCGCGCGCGTCGCGAAGGACTTGCACGAGATGGCGCAGGTTCTTGATCGGAAGGTGATTCACCGACGAGACGATGCGCCCTGCCGGACTGCTGTATCCGGTGGCCAGCTTGTGGGGAAGAAGCGGCGACGACACCACCACGACCTCCTCGCCTGGGAAAGACGGCGGATCCAAGAACCTGCTCATCAGCGTGGTGCCGATGAACATCACGCGACTCGAGCTGCCGGCGGCAGACAGAAACTGCATGGACGCGTTGGAGAAGACGAGCGGCCCCCAGATGAAGTAGGGCGGATACTTGCCCGACAAATCGGGAAGCAGCATCGGGCGCGTGGACGTGACCGGGACCTCGACTGCGATGGTCTTGCCGCCGCGGACCACGGTGAGCGGGACTTTGCCGTTCTTGGCGAGTCGCTGAACCAGATAGCGGAAGCTGACGCGCAGACTGTCGCCCAGATTCACCATGCCCTGATCGTCGACTTTGGTGTCGCCGATGCGTGTGATCAGATCCCACTTCTTGAGCGGGTAACTGGCGCCCTTGCCATACGGCTTGTGCACGACGATGCCCTGGACCGATTTGTCGAGCTTGAGAAACGCGCGCAACGCGGGGTTCTCAAGCGTCTGCAGCTCGTCGAACATGGCAGGCTTGCCATCGTACTTTCCGTCCGCGACGTCGTTGAGGAACAGGTCGATCTCCTCGCACGGAACGATGTAACCGATATTGTGCGCGCCACCGAGCTGCGAGTACACGAGACCAATCATCTTGTCGTCGGCGATGGCTGGCCCACCGCTGTTGCCAGGGTTAATGGCCGCGTCGATCTGGATGCGCATGCCGGACTGATTGGTGCCGTACACAGCGAACTCGATGCGCGACACGATTCCCTTGGTGATGGACAGGCTGTTTCCTCCGGCGGGAAACCCGTAGACCATGACGGTGTCCTTGACCGCGGGCAGCTTTCCGGCGCGGGGCAGGGCGGGGCGCGAGTCGAAGAGCGTGTCGTCATCGAGCTTGAGCAGCGCCAGATCGATATCGGGCGCGATGGCGACCACGCTGGCCGCAACCTTGTCACCCGCGTGATTGGCCTGGACCTGGATCTGGCTGGCGTAAGTGACCACGTGGGCATTGGTGAGAATGCGTTTGCCCTCGATGATGACGCCGCTGCCGGTGATCTCGTGCGGCGACTGTTTGGTCCACGGCTTGGTGAAATCCGGATCGCGGCGAGTAGAGAACACCTGCACCGTGGAGGTGCCGATGCGGTCCGTGCTCGTGTCGGCGGCCGTTGCCTTGGGCTGTTCGGCAGCATAGGCGCTGGTCCAGCTCGATAGAAGGTACGCGAGAGACAAGGCCGTCAAGTCAAGGGCTCGAGTTCGCATGGCTCGTCAAATTCCAATCCGCGAGCGAAGGTGACTTCGTCGCACATGGGTGAAGGTGGAAACCGGGCAATCATAGGCGAAACTGAAGCATCGCGCGAGAAAGTGCTGGCCCTCACAGCGCCATGGCCATTCGTGAGGTTCATGGGTGAGCCGTTCGGCAGGAAGTCACATAATCGCGGGTATGGTCGCCACACAATCATCGGTCATCGCATGGGTAAGCGCAGCGGCGGTCACGTGTGTCTTGGTCTTGGCCGGCTGCTCTTCCTCGTCCAGGGCCCCGGGTACCATCAACGGCAAGGAGCCAATCGATCGCGGCACTAGCGTCATGTTGGTGGAGTCCGCGGAAGACCAGACCGCGGTCGCCAATTTCGTGGCCCAGCAAGCGGCCACGGCTGCTATGACGCCAGCCGAGCTGCAAAGCAGCTACGGGCTCTCGCGCAGCGACGTGCTTCCGTTCGACGCCACGACCGCCGACAGCCTCTCGCTCATCCAGGCACAGTCGGCATTCGCGCTCGACGCCAGCGGCCTTGATGCCTTGAAACAGTCGGGCGTCGTGGTCCGGACCGGATCCGCCTTCAACACGTTCACCGATGGCTACGCGGCCATCTATTCTGCCCACCTGCCCCTGTTCGTCAGCGCTGACAGCATGATGGATGCCATTCATCGTTCCTACGACCACATCCTTGAGGGCGTGGAAACCGCGGTTCTCGTGCCTACGCTCGCGGCCATGCTCTCCGGCCTGCAGGCCCACCTCGCCCAAAGCACGGCCTCGCCAGAGGTCAAGGCCGACCTCGACGTCTACCTCGCGGTGGCCGCGGCGCTACTCGACGCAAGCACCCCTTCACTGGTTGCGGGCGGCGACGCCGGGGCGGCCAAGTCGCTCGTCAATCTGGCGACCTCAGCCTCCGGGGTCGGCGATGTTGTGCTGTTTGGCTCGAACCGGACGGTCGATTTCGCAAGCTTCACACCCCGCGGGCACTACACGGACAGCGCCGCGCTTTCGCAATACTTCCGCGCCATGATTTGGCTCGGCACCATCGACTTTCGCTTGATTGAGACCCAGGCCGACGGCTCGCAGCTCTTTCATCGAGCCCAGCTCGACGCAATGATTGCGCTCTACGAGCTGTACGACGCCAGCTTGCTCGACAACTGGACCACTCTGCACGCGACGATCTCCACTTTCGTAGGCCAGGACGACTCGATGACGGTCTCGCAAGTGCCCGCCCTCGAGCAGGCCCTGGGGGCTCAGAGCTCTGCGGAGCTCGCGGCTCTGGATGACCAGACCATCGCGCAGGCCATCGCGACCGGCCGCTTCGGCACGCAGCGAATCGACAGCTACATCCTGATGGCCGACTCGCACACCGGAACGCTGCCGCTCAACAGCGCCTTCCTCGTCCTCGGGCAGCGTTTCACCGTGGACTCGCTCGTGCTTTCGAACGTGGTCTACGATCGGGTGAACCGTCCGCAGTATCCGTCGCGCATGATGCCGAAGCCCTTGGACGCGGCTTTCGCGGCCATGGGCAATGGCGACGCGCTCCCCCTCCTCGCGGACGAGCTTGCCAGCTACGGCTACGCCCCTGAATTGGCGACCATGCGCCAGGTGATCGATGGCGAGCCGTCCGACTATTGGAATTCCAGCTTGTACACCCTATGGGTCGCAGCCCTGCGCGCGCTCTCGCCCTCCGCGGGCGTGGTCGAGAATCCGGCGGCTTCGGGCTTGCCAAGCGTGGTGGGCACCACGGCCTGGGGCCTGCGCACGCTCAACACCCAGCTTGGGTCGTGGGCCGAGCTTCGCCACGACAACGTCCTTTACGTCAAGCCCGCCGCCTCGACCGGGGTTGCGTGCCAATTCCCCGCCGCCTACGTGGAGCCGTCGGTCGCTTTCTGGGACGGCCTTCTGCAATATGCGACGATCGGCGCTCAGCGGTTCTCCGCGCTTCCGTCGAGCGTGGCCTCAACCGGGGCCGTGCAGCTCGGGCTCACTCACTTTGGCCGACTACAACAGGACGCCACCATGCTGCGGGCCATGGCCGTGCAGCAGACGACCGGTGCCGATCTCACCTCCGATCAGCTTGCATTCATCAACCAGGCCGTTACCTTGACGCGCATCTGTGGCGGCGGCGTCATCGCCAATGGCTGGTACCCGCAACTCGTCGCCGGTGGCTCTCCGGTCGACTACAAGCCGACCATCGCCGACGTCTTCATGGATCCGAACAGCGGCAACCTGCTCGAAGTGGGCACCGGCGACGTCAACCCCTTGGTGGTCGTGGTCGAGACCTGTATGGGGCCGCGCGCATTCGCGGGGTTGAGCCTGTCCTACTACGAGACCATTGCGAGCAACTTCAAGCCCCTGACCGACACCGACTGGCAGGGCATGGTTAAGACGGCCCCGCGGCCCGACTGGCTAGCGCCGGTGCTGGTGCCTTAGTTTGGAGCGTGTCTGAAAAGTTGACGTTTGACGTGGACGGGCGATAGCTGCCAGCGAGACCGTCATCTACATTGCCATGATCGGCCTCATGATTCGCAGACTGGCTCAAGAGTAGGGCCCGTTCCAAATCACCTGCACGAAGCCGGCAGCAACCTGCATCCGACACTTGGGGATTGACTCTTCCCCTGGTCGTTGCTGCTGGCTGCAAGCCTGGTTCCTCGTCCCTATTCCTCTCCCTTGGCAGCACTTTTCAGACGCCCTCTTAGCGTGCCCGCGCATCCATTTTGGCGAAGATGCTCCATACTCGGCGATCCTGCAGCGCCAGGCCGCCCCAAATGAAGACCGCGAAGTAGATAGGAAATAAAGTGTGGCTCGCGAGCGGCAGGCCAGCCTGCACGTTGACCTCGACGGCACCACCCAGGTAACCGGTGAGCAGCACCGCGCCCAGAATCGCGGTGCGCGGGACGCAGTAGACAATCGTGCAGGCAAGCAGCACCAGCCCGATGGGCAGGATAGCGCCGGCAGGGAAGCCCATCTGTGTGCTGGCCTTCACGACCCAAGGCACCTTCAGCACCTTGGTCAAGCCGTCGAACAGTAGGAATGCGACAGCCAGTCCGCTGGCGCTGCGTCCCAGCCAGCGCCTCTTTCTGCTGATCGGGCCCACGTGCGGATGAGCGGGTGTTATGGCCTGGCTGCCGGCATGACGGCCCAAATCCGACGGGGCTGATGACGGATTCATGGTGGCGAGCTCGCTGTTTTCGGCGGCTCGCAGGTTCAAAGTCGTCTTCATGGCGATCTCCTTTCGCCGAGACGACGAACGGGAGTGGGCCAGTCCGACATCCAGGCCAAACTTTTTTTCGGCGCGGGTGTCGGCGCTGGTCATAGTTAATCGTCGTATGGAAGCAGGGGGAGCTGCGATGCTGTATGCCATTCTCTGTTACAACAACGAAGACATCACCGGGGCTTGGACCAAAGAGGAAGACGACATGGTCATGGCTCGGCTGGCGGTTGTGAACAGCAATCTCGCCAGGGCCGGCAAGCTCGGACCGGTGGCCCGCTTGATGCCAACCACCGCGGCCACCACGCTGCGAAAGGGCGGACAGGGCAAGCGGATCGAGCCGGGCCCCGAGCCGCCGGTTATCACCGATGGCCCTTTTGCCGAGACCAAGGAGCAACTTCTCGGCTTCTACGTCATCCAATGCGCGGGCCTCGATGAGGCCCTGGACATCGCGCGCGAGCTCGGCCACGCCAATCCCGGCGGGGCGTACGAGCTGCGCCCCATTTCGCTCTTCTTACCGGGCGCTGGAATCAAGTGAACGACCTCGCGTGGATCGATCTCACCTTGCGCTCGGCAAGACCGCGCGTATTGGGCGCGCTTACGCGCTACTTCGGCGACCTGGACCTGGCCGAGGAAGCGTTTCAGGAGGCCTGCCTGGCTGCGCTCAAGAATTGGCCAGGCCGAAGCCCGCCCCACGATCCGGCTGCCTGGCTGATCTTCGTCGGGCGCAATGCAGCCCTCGACACCGTCCGGCGACAGAGCAAGCAGAGGCCCTTGCCGCCCGAGGACGCGCTGTCGAGCCTGGACGATACCGAGGGGGAGCTGGCCCAGCACCTGGACAACGCCCAGTATCGAGACGACATTTTGCGCCTGCTCTTCATTTGCTGCCATCCCGACTTGCCAGCTACGCAGCAGATCGCCCTGGCCCTGCGCATCGTCTCGGGCCTCACGGTCAAGGAGATCGCGAACGCCTTCCTGGTCAGCGAGGCGGCCATGGAACAAAGGATCACGCGCGCCAAAACACGGGTCGCCGACGCCAACGTTCCCTTCGAGACCCCAGACGAGCACGAGCGCACGCAGCGTCTGGCCGGCGTCGCGGCCGTGATCTATCTGATGTTCAACGAAGGCTACTCGGCGACTGGCGGGGATGCTCTCATACGCGCCTCCTTGTGCGAGGAAGCCATCCGGCTGGCGCGCTTACTCTTGCGCCTGTTTCCCTCGGAGCCTGAGCTCATGGGCTTGCTCGCGCTCTTGCTACTTCAGCACGCCCGCGCGCAGGCGCGGCTGGACGGGGCCGGCGCCATCGTTTTGCTGGAAGACCAAGACCGCCAGCGATGGAACCGCGGCCTCATCGAGGAAGGGCTTGCGCTGCTCGACAAAGCGATTCGCCACCAAACCCGCGGGCCCTACCAGATTCAGGCAGCCATTTCGGCCTTGCACGCCAGGGCCGTGCGGACCGAAGACACCGACTGGCGCCAGATCGATCTTCTCTATGCCGCCCTTGAACAACTGCGGCCGTCGCCGGTGGTCAGCCTGAACCGCGCGGTTGCATTGTCCAAGGTGCAAGGGCCGGCAGCGGCGCTCGCGATGCTCGAGCCGCTCGCGCCCAAGCTCGACAGCTACTTCTACTTCTTCGGCGTCAAGGGCGCCCTGCTCATGCAGCTCGGCCGCCACCAGGAGGCGCGGGAGGCGTTCGACCGCGCCATCGCGCTTGCTCATACGCCGGCCGAGGCCGCCCACATTCGCACGCACCTCGATCGTTTGATGAGCCGCGCTTCGCCCAAGACGACGCAAACGGTCGCCAGTTGACGGCCGGCAACGATAAAAAGATCAGCACGCGTGTCGGTTGCGCCCGAGCTCTTTCGTCCTTCGGACGCAACCAACGAGGAGGATCCCATGAAGTACCTGTGTTTCATCCGACACTCGGAGAAGTACCGCGAGTCCCAACCGCCCGCCGCGCTCATGGAAGCAATGGGCAAGTTTGTCGAAAAGTCGATGAAGGACGGCGTTCTGGTCGACACCGGGGGCCTCTTGCCCAGCAAGGACGGGCTCCGCGTCCGGCTTGCCAAGGGCGAGCTGAGCGTCACCGACGGCCCGTTCACCGAAAGCAAAGAGGTCATCGGCGGCTGGGCGATTCTGAAGGCCGACTCGAAGGCCGAGGCGGTCCGCATCGCGACCGAGTTCATGGAGCTTCACCGCAAGCACTGGCCCGCCTTCGAGGGCGAGTCCGAGGTGCGACCGATGTTCGATCCCGGCATGGGGCCGTAGCGATCGAGGAAGCATCGAGAACAGACACACAAAGGAGTGAGCAATGAAAGTCATGGTCATGGTCAAAGCGACGAAGAAGTCCGAGTCGGGCGCGCTGCCCGACGAGAAGCTCCTCGCCGAGATGGGGCGCTTCAACGAGCAGTTGGTGAAGGCCGGTGTCATGCTGGCCGGCGAAGGGCTGCACCCGAGCAGCACGGGCAAGCGCGTGCGTTTCTCGCGTGGCAAGAAAATGATCACCGACGGGCCGTTCGCCGAAACCAAGGAGGTCGTGGCCGGGTTCTGGATCTGGCAAGTAAAGTCGATGGACGAAGCCCTCGACTGGGTCAGGCGCTGCCCGGATCCTATGCCAGGGGAAGAAGGCGAGCTGGAAATCCGGCCCATCTTCGAGGCCGAAGACTTCGGCGAGGAATTCACGCCCGAGCTGCGCGCCCAGGAGGAACGCCTGCGCGCCGAGATCGGCCGGCCGCACACCTCGTGAGGAGAAAGCCATGGCTCGCAGCAAGATCTTTGCGCTGCTCGCCGACGGGGGCAAGGCCCAGGCGTGCGGCTGGCTCATCGATCGATTCGGCTTGCGGTGGCAGATCGTGCCCGCGGTCCTCGACCAGAGGATGCGCGACAAGGAGCCCGCTCGCAGCAGGAGGGCGAGCGACGCCGTGCTCAGGATGGTGAAGCTCGACATTGCTACCCTAAAGAAGGCCTACCGGTCGTAGCTCGAGGCGACGGGCCCGCGGGTTCGTGCTCCAGACCCCGGGCCAGGCTATGCTTCGCCGGAAGTACCCGATGAGCGAGGCTGAGGACACAGAAACGACGGAATGCTGCTCCTGTGACGATGCTGTCGCGGTACGCGAAGGCGGGCGAGACGAGACGGGCAAGCGTCTGCAGCTGCTTCGACGGGCCATGCAGCTTGAGTACCTGACGGTCGCTTGGAATATCGTGGAGGGGCTCGTCTCGGTGGCCTTTGCGCTGACCGCCGGCAGCGTTGCCTTACTTGGCTTCGGCATCGACAGCTTTGTTGAGACTGCCTCAGGCGGCATTCTGCTCTGGCGGCTCTACGCCGAAAAGCACGCCCGCGATCACGACGAGATCGAGCGCTTGGACCGGCGGGCGCACAAGTTGGTAGGGCTTTCGCTCTTCCTGCTCGCCGGCTATGTCGTGGTCGAAGCGGCGAAGGACTTGTTTCATCGTGAGCGGCCCGAGCCAACCTTTGCGGGAATCATCATCACTGCGATCTCGATGGTGGCGATGGCGTGGCTCGCGCGCGCCAAGCGGCGAGCTGCCGCCGCGCTTGCCAGTCGGGCGATGGAAGCTGACTCGTTCCAGACCACGGCGTGCTGGTGGCTCTCTCTCACCACGCTGATTGGGATCGGGCTCAACGCCGCGTTCGGCTGGTGGTGGGCCGATCCGGTGGCTGCGCTTGGCATGACCTATTTCCTGGTGGTTGAGGGGCGCGAGGCTTGGCGCGGTGAAGACTGCGCTTGCGCCTGAATAGGCTTGTTAGCCACCGGCGCTATCATGCAACAGCGCCGTCGTCGGGATCGCCTGCTTGGCGATGTTGGCGCTGCTCCACTGGAGGGACAGCGCGGGCGTGCCGCCGGTGCCTCGCGCGTAGGAAAGGCGGAGCGCGTGGCGGCCGGCCATAAGATTGATGGAGGCGGACACTTCGCTGCCACCTTGGTAGCCAAAGTCGGCGTCAAGCACGCTCGCGTCGTGAATGCGCAAAAACGCGCGGCCGTCCGCGGTGAGGTAGAAGGAGTAGTTTCCGTCGGCGGGTACGTCGAGATAGCCGCTGTAGAAGAGACCGATGTTGTCGTCGCGGGTGCGCACGCCGAGATCGATTCCGGTAGAGATGCCAGAAGCCGCTTCGGCCATCGGCGTGAAATCGGGGACCCATGGGAATTCGCCCTCGAAGGCGCGGTAATCAAGGCCAGTCACCAGATCGGGCGTCGGATCGGGTGGAATGAGGTCACTGTCGAACGGGCGCGGGGCATCGGAGAGCGGGCGGCGCATTTGCAAAATGCGGTCCTTCATTCGCTGCTGGAGGCTTGTGAAATACGTGCTGCTCCCGGCCAGGTTGGCGGTTTCCTTGGCGTCGCCGAGCGTGTCGTAGATTTGGAAACCGTCGCTATTTGAAAGAACATTGTAGCGGATGCCCTTGTAGCCATCCAGATAGACGACCTGCTCCTGGTTGCGAGTTGCGCCGCGACGGGAAGGTTCGAATTCGGCGTAGTCGGGCGTGGTCCCGCCAACGTCGTATTCCACGTAGATCGTGCCGGGGCGCTGCTTGCCGACCCCGGTGAGGGTGGGCACCAGCGAGACGCCGTCGCTACGAGCCGGCGCCGGCAGCCCGGCCAGATCCACGAAGGTCGGCAACCAATCATGGAACTGGGAGGCCGTCATGCTGGTCGTGCCTGCCGGGATGTGTCCGGGCCAGCGTACCAGCGTGGGCTCGCGCATGCCGCCCTCCCAGGTGTCGCGCTTGATGCCGTCCATGGGACCGAACGAATCGAAGAAGGTGGGATCCTGGGTGCCGTAGGTTTCGCCCTCATTGTGTGGGCCGTTGTCCGAAGTGAAGACCACAAGTGTGCTGTTGTCGATTCCGAGGTCCTTCATGAGCTGGACAAGGTCGGCGACGGCGTCGTCGAGTCGGCGAATCATGCTTGCATGCCGCTTCTCGGCGTCCGGCCAGGGCACCTCGGCAGTGGCGGGGTCTGCGTCGTCGTCCCACGTGGCGTTGGCGTAGTCGGGGTAGATGAAAGCATTGATGCTGCCTGATGCGGTGTTGAGCATGGCGCCGGGGGTGCCGGTCCATTGCACACCGCCGCCCAAACCGCCGCCCGCCGGATAGGGCGACGACGGGATCTCCAGCTCTGCATGAGGCGTGTCGTAGGCGAGGTAGATGAAGAAAGGCTGGGACCTATTGTCGGAGCAATGGTCCGCAATCCATTTCTTCGCCCGAGCAGTCCACAGGTCGGCGGTATAGCAATTGTCCAGTTGACCGGTGATGTCGGTGCCAAAGCCGTCCCAGACAGTCTGGCCGTCCTCCTTCGGGTAGTGGTAGTGGCCGTTCACGTGGGTCTGGTAGCCAAAGAAATAGTCGAAGCCGCGGTACTGCGGGTGCGCCTCCGGAATGTCGCCGCTGCCCTGCAGTCCCCATTTGCCAAACGCCGCCGTGGCGTAGCCGGCCTGCTTGAGCACGCTGGCCAGCGTGTGGTTATTCTCAAGCGCCTTGTCGAATTGGTTGTCGCGGACATTGGCATGGCCCTGATGCACACCCAGCAGAAGTGAGGCGCGCGATGGCGCACAGACCGGCGCGGGCGAGTAATGTCGGCGGAGCTGAAGGCCCTCGGCAGCCAGCGTGTCGAGCTTCGGGGTGGCGAAAGCCGGCTGATGCCGGTTGGCGGCGAAGCCTCGGCCGTTCTGGTAAAATACGCCCAGGTCGCCCCAACCCATGTCATCAACCAGGATGAAGAGGATATTGGGCTTTGGGGTGGAGCCGGCCTTGGGCGGATCCGTGCATCCGCCCAATACGCAAAAGAAGAGCGCGACGAGCGCAATCTCGGTACGGCTGTGGAACTGATGGAGGGCGGAACAACCCTTGTCAGTCACGATCTTTCGAGCATCGCACCGCGCACCTCGATTGACAACAGTGTCGTCGCGATTTCCAGCAGGCCAGGAGCACAGCGGCGGTGGGAGACGACTATCGAACGATGGCGCTAATTGAACAAGCTGAAGAAGGCCCAGGGGTACGAGCCCGCGTTGTTCGGAACCGGCACCGCCCAAGCACTGACCTTGAAGTACCCGCAGGCGTGGCAAGCATGGCTCGTGCTTGCGGCGGCGTACGGCGGACGGCGGGAAGGCAGAGAGTTCGGCGAGGCGCTGGACCACGCGCGCTCGCTCGGGTATCGCGGCGACGCGCCAACCCCGACACTTCCCAACGTGGCGGCGCCTTATTGACCTCGAACGGGCGCTGCAACTTGGTGGTTGCTTGCGACCTACACGCGGTCGCGGCATCTACCAGGCCAAGACCACAAACGAGGTGACCAATGATTCTGAGGACAATTGCTACCGTGGCATCGATGCTTCTGGCCAGTTCGCTGGCTTCCGCAGCAACCGTGACGGTGAAGAGCAGAACCGTCGAGTACAAGATCGGCGACCAAGCCTTCGAAGGGCTATATGTTTACCCACAGGCGAGCAAGGGAAAGATACCGGGCGTGCTCATGGTGCACAACTGGCTTGGCATCTCCGACGAGACCAAGAAGCAGGCCGAACGCATGGCCAAGCTGGGTCTGGCCGTGTTCGCCGTCGACGTCTACGGCAAAGGCGTGCGCGCCAAGGGTGCGCAAGACGCGATGCCGCTGGCCGGGAAGTACAAGGGCGACCGCAAGCTCTACCGCGAACGATTGCTGCGCGGACTGGAGATTCTGCGCGAGGAGAAGGAAGTGGACCCGGCCAGGATCGTCGCGGCCGGCTACTGCTTCGGCGGCACCGGCGTCATCGAGCTGGCCCGCGCGGGCGCTGACGTGCAAGCTGTGGTCAGTTTCCACGGCGGCCTCGACAGCCCAAACCCTGCCGACGGCAAGAACATCAAGGCCAAGGTCATCGCGTTGCAAGGCGCGGATGATCCGTACGTGAAGCCGGCCGACATTGCTGCTTTCCAGAACGAAATGCGAACCAACAACGTCGACTGGCAGATGACCGTGTACGGCGGCGCCGTGCACGCCTTCACCGACGTGAGCGTGGGCTCGGACCCGAAGACCGGCGCAGCCTACAACGAGAAGGCGGACAAACGTTCGTTTGAGGTCTTCACTGATCTTGTGGCCGATCTGTTCCCAAAGAAATAGCCCTTGCCCCGGGGGGATCTCACTTCTCTTCGAGTGCAAAGGCCGTCGCCTCGGGTGGGCGACGCGCGATGGTGAGCTGGTGGGTGGTGTCGCCGTGCAGCCCTAGGAAGTCTCTGCGGCCGAATGACATCGTGACGTCGTCGTCCTCGTCGATGTAGCGGCGGGCCGCCGGGCTGTCATCGCGCTGGTAGCCGAGCTTCTCGAAGAGGCGCAGGGAGCCGCGGTTGGCCGGGATGATCGACACGTAGATGCGCTCGAGGTCGAGCGCTGTGAACGCCAAGGTGTGCAGCATCAGCGCGAAGCGCATGCCGTAGCCGCGGCCTTGAACTTTGCGCTCACCGATGAGAATGGCGAACTCGGCCGTGCGGGTGGCGAGGTCGATGTGGCGCAGATCCGCGTCGCCCATCAGCTGCCCTTCTGCGTAGAGCAGGAAGTGGCGCCCGCCTTCTTTCCACCCGTCGTCGAAATAGTCGAGGACATCGCCGGGATCCATTTCCTCTTCGTTCGACATCATGGCGCGGTTGTGTCCTTCGTTGTACCAGCCCGACAGGCGCACGGCGGCGGCAGCGACTTCGGGACGCGTAGGCTCCCGTGCCTCGACTCGGCCGTCGGAGCAACTCCAGGATACCGACCACCGTTCTGGCTCGGACATGGGCGCACGCTACCTCGGGTTGGCTCACAGGCGCAACGTCGTCCAAATAGTCGTCAGTACGCCGGCTATGCCAGGGCGTGGCCCGAGGTTGTATGATGCAGCCATGGCGCGCGACAACCGGGGCTGGTCACGAATCGAAGCCGAGGCACGACACGCCTTCTCGGGCGAGGGACGCTTTCCGCTGCCCGCCTACTCAGAGCTGATGCCACCGCCCTGGGTTGGCATCAAGCCCTACCAGCCGCACCGGCGCAGCGCTGCCGCGACTGCGATGGCCACCGCCGAGGATGCCCTCGACATAACGGAATACGAGCAGGCGCGGGAGATCACGCCGGGCCTGGCCCAGGTGGCCGTGCGCGTTCTGACCGAGCTGCGCAGGCTGGAGTCGAGCGCGCCGCACGGTCTGTCGCGTACCTTGCTCGACGGCAATCCGGCGTGGCCATCTGAGCTGACCGACGCCGCCAGGCACGGCCGGCTCGCGGAGCGCGAGATCTTGATCGCGATGACGCTGGCCCTGTCACGCACCCAGGACGACAAGGGCAACGTGCGCTGGACCTTGTTCGGCGCCAGTCACGACGGCGCGGCGGCGCCCTTTTGGCGTAGCTTTGGCGAAGACGATGCAGATCGCTTCTTGCGCACGCTGCGGTGGATGACGGGCGGGGCGGTGACCTCCCTCGCGCAGGTGCGGGTGCTGGCAGCGTCGACGGAGATCCCTGCCTTTGCGCGCCCGCTGCTGCTCGACGAGACAGCGGCGCCCGCCGGGCTTGCGGCCGTGGTGAGCTTCCGTCCCTGGTCCGCGCTTCCGCCGTGGTTACGGCGGGCTTACCTGGATGGCAACCTGCGCCTGCTGCCATCACCGTCGAGCCTGGTCTTTCACGAACACCCGCGCTACCGCAAGCTGGCCGCGAGCCTGCCACGCGCCACCCAGATCGCGCTTGTGCACCTCTTCCCGCACGTCGAGGGCGGCTACGCGCTCCGCATCCCTCAGTCGGGCTGGCTAGACGAGGTGGATCCGAGCCAAGACGCACCCTCGGCGCACGGGCACCGGATCGTGAGCGGGATGGCGCGCTCGCACCGCTGGCAGCGCGCCTCGCGCAAGCAACCGACGGGCGGCGACGGCTTGTTCACGGATCCGGTCAGCGTGGTTCTCTTCTCGACCAAGCCGGAAGACCTTGGACTCTATGGCAAGCCCATGGCTCGCAACGTCCAGATTTGGCGCGAAAGCTACCAGCTCTTGCTCGACGGACCGCGTGCCAGCGCCATCGAAGTCGAGCGCGCGGCGCGGATCCTCGACGCCGGGGGCCGGTTCGGTTTCCGCTTCATATTTCCGCCCATGCGGGCTGGCCGCCGCGAGCTCTTCTGGCATCTACCGCTCGTCGCGCGCTTGGCGCTCGGCGCAGAAGAGCCCGAGGTGATGACGACCGATGCGCCGCTCGGCTACGTTGCCGCCGAGCCGCAACCCGAGGACAAGCACCTTGAGCCGATCCACCTGGCGCCGCGCCTTCTGCAGAGGCCGGGGCACCACGACGCCGCGACGTTGTTCCAGCGCGAGCAGGGACACCATCGCCACGAGACCGGCGACAATCTGCGTCGGCTGTTGGAGTTTCGCGAGTACCTACGCACACCGCTCGAACCGGCGCTGGCGCGGTCGCTGCTTCGCGTGGCCCGCGACGTGGGTGTCGACGACTGGCGAAAGCGCTTGCCCGAGCTGGCCAGCCTGCGCACGGGAGGCGAGCGGGCCGAGACTCTGGCCGGCGAGATCATCGGTGCGGACTCTCCGGCCGGTCCACCGCTGACGCTTGAGCAAAGCGCGACGCGCGCCTTCGAGGAGCAGATCTGGCGCAATATCGCTGAGCTGTCTGCGGGCGATCTGCGCATGCGGGACAACGCCGACACAGTGGCCGTCAATCACGGGAAGACGGGTGGCGCCGCCGCGCGGGCTGTTTCGCTGCGACTCGGAACCCATCGCGATCTGGAACAGGCTGGCGACCTTCTGCACGGGCGCCACCGCGCGCTCATCGAGAAGCACGGGATGATCGGCCAGGCGTGCGTGGTCGATCATGCCTTCCGCTGGCACACCGAGCTTGATCTGTCGTGGTCCGAGGCGTGGGTGAAGAACCAGCTTCGCCAGGCATACGAGCGCAACGTGGTGGTCATGATCCCCGGCAGCGACCGCAGCGAAACGGTGATCATGGCGGATCACTACGACACCGCGTACATGGAGGATGTCTACGAGGCCGACCGGGGCGGCGACGGGTTGCGTGCCGCGGCCGCAGGAGCCGACGACAACGCTTCGGCCACCTCGGCCCTGCTGGCCGCCGCCGACCTGCTCTTGCCTTTGTCGCGCGCGGGAAAACTGCGGCGAGACGTCTGGCTGGTGCACCTCACCGGCGAAGAGTTTCCATCGGACTGCCTGGGGGCACGGGCCTTGGCGTGCGCGCTGGTTGAAGGCACGCTACGCTTCGCAGCCGAGGACGGTGCCATCGTCGACGTTTCGCACGTGCGGGCGAGCGGCGTCTTCGTGCTGGACATGATTGGTCACAACCATCCGCGCGATCGGGACGTTTTCCAGATCGCAGCCGGCGAAGGTGCCTGTTCGGCGAGCTTGGCCCGGATAGCACACCTCGCGAACCGTCGCTGGAACGATATCGCGACGGATCGCAATGCGCGTCCTGAACGGGTTGGTCTGCCGGGCGCAGAGCGCCGGGAAGAGGGTCGACATGTGCCGCCTCCTTTCGCTCACCTGCCGTTGCGAGGTGAGATCCGAACCGAGTGGGAGCCCCGCTCCGCGCTCTACAACACCGATGGCCAGATATTCTCCGACCTGGGCGTGCCCGTGGTGCTGTTCATGGAGAACTACGACATCAGCCGCACTGGCTACCACGACACCCACGACACCATGAAGAACATCGACCTGGACTACGCCGCGGCCTTGACCGCAATCGTCATCGAAGCCGTGGCCATCGCGGCGTGCGATTGAGTCGCAGCGATTGTGTCGGCGGGTAGCTTCCCGGGCGGGAGGCCCGTATGCTCCAGCGCCAGGGCCGCTGGGCCTAGACAGGGATTCATCATGACCACGTTCTCGCTATTGTGTTTCCTGCTCGCGGCCAATCCGCAGCCCTCCTTGCATTTCTCGACCGTGGAGATTCCGCTGCCTGGCGCCGAGGGTGCTGTTTCGCTCGACTATCTGGCAGCGGAGCGAGCTTCAGGTCGGGTGTGGATTCCCGCAGGCAACACTGGCAGCGTGGACGTTCTCGACGTCGGCAGCCGCAAGCTGACCCGGATCGAAGGCTTCACCACTCGGGCACGGGAAACCCGCATGGGAGCGCGGCTAGAGGGGCCGAGCGCGGTGACGCTGGGCGATGGCGTGGCCTTCATCGGCAATCGCGCCACGGCCGAGATTTGCAGCATCGACGCGCGCAAGCTGGCCAAGATGACCTGTGTCGGGTTGGCGGTTCCCAGCGACGGCGTGGCCTACGTGCCGGCGACCAAGGAAGTCTGGGTTACCACGCCTCGCGACGAGTCCGTGACACTGGTTGATGCCAGCGACGCTTCCCATCTCAAAACCTCCGCGCGCATCGCACTTCCCGGCAGGCCCGAGGGCTACGCCGTGGATAGCGCGCGCGGCTTGTTCTTCACCAATCTTGAAGACAAGGACCAGACTCTCGTCATTGATGTGAAGACGCGCAAGGTGAAGCAGGCCTGGTCCGCGCAGTGCGGGGTCAATGGCCCTCGCGGCCTGGCCTACGACCAGTCGAGGCAATTGCTCTTCGTCGCCTGCACCGACAAAGTCGAGGTTCTCGACGCCGGTCGCGACGGGGCGGTGCTGGCCGGGATAAAGACCGGTGCCGGCGTGGACAACATCGACTACCTGGATGCCACGCAGAATCTCTACGTCGCCGCTGGCAAGGCCGCGCGGCTGACTGTCGCGCACGTGGGAGAACGGGGCGAGCTTGTGACCCTCGGCACCGCGGCGACCGCCGAAGGTGCCCGGTCCGTCGTGGCAGCTCGCAACGGAACCGCTGTGGTCGCCGATCCTGCGCGCGGTCGTGTCTTGATGATTTCGCCCCAACCCTGATGCCCGAGCCATCTCCTGGTGTTTCACCCCGGCACAACCGGCACAGGGCCGCGCAGGTCGGCGCATTCCTTTTCGCCTTGGTTGCAACGATGCTTGGATCCAGCCGCAGAGCGCACGCCTATCGGCCTTTCGACGGCACGGATGCCGACGTGGCGCCCGTGGGTGAATTCGAACTGGAGCTCGGGCCGGCGCATTACTATCGGGCTGGAGGCACCAGCTACGTCATCGCGCCGGCAACGGTTCTCAATCTCGGCATCGCCAGTCGCCTGGAGTTGGTTGTCGACTTCCAGAGCTTCATCGCCCTCGGCGCGACCGGCGGCGGACGCCGCGTACAGCTACGCGACACCGACGTGCTGGCGAAGATGGTCCTGCGGCGAGGTGCTCTTCAGGGGGAGGCTGGCCCCAGTCTGGCCATCGAGGCGGGTCCGCTGTTGTCGGAGCCGGGAGCCCAAAGCGGCTATGGCGGCTGGGCGAATCTGATTCTTTCTCTGGCCAGCCAAGCGACGGCGGTGCATTGGAATGCAGCCGTCGCGGATAACCGCAGGCACGAGTTGGAGCTCTTCGGCAGTGTTATTGCGGAGGCCGGGCGAAATATGCGCGCGCATCCGGTGGCCGAAGTGTTCGTCGACCGTTCCATCGGAGGGTCGAAGCAATACTCGGCGCTCTTGGGTGCGATCTGGCCTTGGCGGGAAAATGTGGTGTTCGACGTTGCCGGCCGCGCGGCCATCCTCGATGGCGGTCCTGTTTGGGAGATCCGGTTGGGTCTTACCTGGAGCGCCCGCGTGTGGGATGTCGAAGCAGAGTAGAGACGCGCCCAATGCCATCGGCTGGCGAACAGCTACGCGCAAGTGGTGCCCGCGGGGCAGGTATTGCAGGTGATTGTCACACCGGTCGTGAGTGACGCATTCACGGTGCAGTTGCCCAGGGTGGTACCACACTCGGGGCCGACCGGGCCCTGGCCGCAGCTGTTGGTCACACATTGGGCTTGGACGGCGCCTGCTTCCGTGATCAGACACATCTGCCCGGAGGGGCAGGTCAGCGTGCTCGGACCGTTGCAGGTTATGCTGCCGCAAGCCGCGGTTTGGACCGCCCAGGTGCCGCCACTGCAGACGGCCTGGGTTCGGTTCGTGCTCGGGCACCCGTCGTAGAAGCAAGTCATGCTTGTGTTGCCACAAGACGAGGCATTGGCCGGAGCAACAGACGGGCAGGCGGGAGCCGCGACGGCGGCATCCGCAGCCGTGCATTCGGTTTCGAGGACGCAACCTTCGAAGCAGCTATTGGTATACGCGATGGTGTAAGGCGACAGGCACGCAGGCTGCGCAACGGTGCATGCCACAGGACCGGTGCAGTTGGCATGGCCGCCGTCGGCACAACGGTTGAAATGCATGCAACAGTTGACCGTTGCACACCCGCACGTGCCAGGATCAGAAAAGACCGAGTGGCAATCGCTGCGGCCGTCACACGTCGCTTGCGTGGTGATCGCGCTGCAGCTCCCTGAGGCAGCGTCGGGCGTTCCAGCGTCCGGAGCGGGACAGGGTGCGCCCGTGCACACCTGGCCACAACTGCCGGCGATACCGAGGCTTGGGCACCCCGGGCACCACATTTGGCCCGCAGGGCAGACGCCGGCGTCGGTCGTTGCGCATGCGCCATCGGCGCTCTTCGACACGCCGGCGGAGATGCGGCTGCAGTCATTTTCGTAAGTCTTTCCGTCGCAGCCGCACACCGGTTGGTAATTGGTGGTGCATCCCACGTCCTTATTCGCACAGACTCCGGTCGCGTCCGCGACGTTGCAAGACCCGGCCGGCAAATCGCAGAACTGATTGGTACCGCAGGACATACCACGCAGCCCTCCGCACACCACGCCCGTGGTGCCCCCCGCGCCGCTTCCGCCCGAGCCGGTCGATCCCCCCGACGAAGCCCCACCCGAGCTTGTGCCACCGCGACCGCCCGTGTTCTGGGTGCCTCCCATCGGGCCCGTCCCGCCTGTCGCCGGGCACGGCGCACACACGCCCGCATTCGGACTTAGACATTGACCGCAGCACAAGGTCCAGCCTGGCGCGCATCCAGTCGTGCCGCCGGTACCTGAGCCACCAGCACCGGTGCTTCCCCCGCTTGTGCTCGCGCCGCCGACGGACGCGATCCCTCCCGAGCCCGCCTTCCCGCCGCTGGCTGTGGCGCCACCAGCGTAGGTTGTGGCGCCGCCGGAGTGGGCCGTGGTACCGCCGGAGCTCGTCGTGGCACCACCGGCGCCGGTGGTTCCGCCATTCTTCGCGTTACCGCCTCCCGCGCTGGTGCCACCTCCCGTCGACGTGGTCAAAGTCTGTCCGCCTGTGTTCTGTTGACCAATAGGTACTTGTTCTGTGCGACAGCCAGCAGGCAGCGCCGCCAGTGTACCGCTTACGAGAATCGCAAGAATCACCGGGGTCAAAGCCGATTTCGTCATGGTCCATCTCCTCGCTATGTGGGTACGGTTCCCAGCCCGGTACGATTTCGTTGTGCTATTTCACTGTCTCGGCGGATTTCTGGCATGCAGAGCGAACGCGCTCGGCCAGCGGCGATTCAGGTGCGGTTCGCAGGAAGCGAGCGGCCTGCATCTGTGCCGCGGGTCCGGGATCCACCTGACAGCGGGCGATGGCCGCAAGAGCTCGGCGCTCTTCTTCCAACGCTCCTTTGCCAACCCGCCGCTCATAGTCAGCCAGCCGGCGCAAGGCCTGAGCAGGAAGGCCCGCGCGCAGATCTTCTTGCGCCTGACGAAGCACGGTCAATTCAGGGTTGAGCGGATCGAGCACGGGGGCAGTCGGCGCCACCTCGGCGGCCGGCATGACCGGGATTTCTGGTCGTCGCGCCACCGCCCGAATCACGTCTCGCCGCTGGGACTCGGGCTGGTCTTCCAGCTTGGCCGCAGGCTCGGGCGCAAGGGCACGAGGTTCGGCCACTGCCAGAGGTGCCTCGCGTGCGATCGGCGTAGGTTTGCGCGCCCTCGAATGTGTGCGAGCTGTCGCGGTTGGATCCGCCGCTCGTCCCTTCCATGCCCACAGCGAAATCGACCCACCCCCGAGCGCGGCGACCGTGAGCACGGTGAGCGTGATCTTCGTTGTTACAGACATGGCCGCAGCAGTAGCCGTGGCAGTCGAAGCCGCCCCCAGTACGGCCACGCGCACAAGCACGCCGTGCTTGATGCGCGCCCGATCCTCGCGGGTGAGCGGTTCGGCGCCTCGGGCCGCTGCCAGTATCGATCGCGCTTCAGGTCCGAGGTCGTTCATGGCTGCCTCCCGAATTCTTTTGCGCGAAAGCGCGCCACCGCCTTCTCGAAATCTTGCCGGGCCGCTCGCAGACGGGAAGCGACCGTGTTCGGGTTGGCGTCGACGATTTCCGCGATTTCCACTGCGGTCATTTGTTCGATCTCCGCCAACACGAACACCTCGCGCTTGTCCTCGTCGAGCCCGGCCAGCAGGCGATCCAAGGTGCGCATGGCTTCGACCCGTTCGAGCGAGGCCGCGGGACTGCCCTCGTGATCGGCGAGCAAGGTTGGCAGCAGGGCCGCATCCTCGCCGGCCTGGTTGCCGGGTTTGCGCTGGTGGGTTCGCCAGTAGTGCCTCACCTCGTGCACAAGGATCTTGAACACCCAGGTCTTGAGCTGCGAGCGTCCCTCGAATTCGGCCAGCCGGCGGTGCACGATCACGAAGACGTCTTGCGCCACATCGTCCGCGTCGGGCGCCCGCACGCCCATGCGGCGCGCGGTTCGCCACACGAATTCCACCAGGTCCTCGTAGACAGCGTCGAAGTCCAACGCCGCGCCCATCATGCCAGTCGGCGACGCGGTGGATTCGAGAGCGTTCCCGGAAGGGGATCTCATGCCGATGGTTGGTTCCCGAAGATTGGAAATCTCGTGATCAAAAGCGCAGCTCGATGCCGGCGTTGACGCGAACCCCAACGACTGGGGCCTGAAAAACGTGGCCGGCCGGCATGTTCTTGAACACGAACTCGGGTCGCAGGATGGGTGCCAAGATGTCCACGTGCAAAGGCACGCTCCAGCGGGAAGCAAAGGAAATTGCCGCATAGCCTCCAGCGCCAATGGCCAACCAGGGTTGATTGGCCGTGATGCTCTGGCTGACGCCGTACCCTTTCGCCGACACCCAACCGAGCTCAGCGTCTGCGCAGGGACCGACGGCCAAGGTTTCCCGCCCAAGGTTCACGCAACCGGCGAGCCCGCCCGCCATAAAATTGAATTGGCCGTAGGCCTCGGGGAGGCTCGCGGCGCGGACGATTTGATCTCGGCGCAAGCCGTAGCTGGCGCCCAGCTCGATGCGATATCGGCGCCCCACCACGCCGACACTACCGCCGAGGCCGAGGTCAACCGAAGGCAAGGTGCCCTGGCTGCCCTGAATGCGTAGGCCGAATAGAAAATCCGTGGGCGAGGACTGCCGTCGCGGGGCGGGCCGCGTGAGCGTCGGTACAGCGGGCGGGGTTGGCGGCGGCGCTGCTGGTGGTGGCGCTGGCGCTGGTGGTGGCGCCTTGGGCCTGGTCGGATAGGTGACGGCGAGGTTCGGATCGATTGTCAGCGCAAGGATGAGAGCCGTTGCATCGGCGAGGTCCTGGCATGAAGCGGCCTCGACAGATCGCCGTCCCGGCCGTCCATCGAGCTCGGTTTCGATCGAGACAGACCAGGTCTGGTCGTGCGCGACCGAGGCCTTAGCTCGCAAGCCTCGATCCGCAAGCAAGCGGTTCGCTCCGCCCAGAAGCCGTTCGACCTCGGCGCGCACATCCTGTGGCGTAGGGCAATCAGGCGGCGCCTGCCAGGACAATGTGAATGCATCGACACCGGCTCTGGCTGGCAGAGCGCGGCCGAGCACGGCCAGACCCAGCACGGCGACGATCCGGATAGTCGGCGGCAGGGACCTCACGTACCGATCTCGTCCGTCAGCGTGCTTTGGTGGCAGGCCGTCGCAACCAACAAGGCGAAACCGGCAAGGACCAAGGAGGCGGCGCTGGTCTTCATGTCCTGCAGGCTATCCGCGATGACCCGACGGTTCAAGGGTGCTCGAGAGGCAGCGGAAGTGCGCAGCTCGCAGGCTTCGGATCTCAGGATTCTGAGGTCCGGACGCGCTGGCCAGAAGAAGATCGCTGGGGAACCCTGACGTGTGCGAAGCGACAACCGTAGGCACGAGGCTTGCGTTTAAGAAATGGCGAATAGCGAGTGGAGGTCTCTAATGCGAAATCATCCCATCCATGTGTTCGCCCTCGCCCTGGGCGGCCTTTTCATCCTTGCCTGTTCCAACAACGACGGCGCTAACGACGACGCAAACATCGACGGTAGTACGATGGGCGGCGAGGACGGCCCGTCGCCCGTGGACCAGATGCCGGCGGGCTTCGATACAGGGCTTGGCTGTTGTCCGACCGGCTTCGATCTTTATTCATGTCAAACGCTCGGCGGCGCGGCAGGCTTCGCTTGCCACAATCCCGCCATGGGATGCGCCTCGTCGCAGACTTGCGGGCAGGGGTGCGATCCCCAAGTGTCAGGGCGCTGCGCCTGTGTACAAACCGAGCTGTGCATCCGGGGCGATCACTTCGATACCACCCTTTGCCAGTGCGTGCCGGACGCCGCGCCAATCGTCTGCAACAGCGCGACTGACTGCACCGGTGCTCTGCCCGCGCTCTGTCAGCAGTGCGCGGATGGCGGTACCGGCTGCGCGCACTTCGCTTGCGTCGCCGGTCAGTGCCAAGTGGTGTACTGTCCGTAACGGCCACGCGGGCCAGTCGTTCATTGAGCGCATATCGAAAGTAACCCCGAGCGCCGCGGCCTGCTCATACACGCTGACCTTGGGCGGCATCCTAGCGCGCGTCTCGGCGCGGAAAATGGGGCCGCTGGTCGAGGGAGAACTGACTGCGGATGCGTTCAGCCGACGCGCGAAGACTTGCGCCTTTCGCGCGGTGCATTTGCCTTGCCTCAGCAAAAGCCTCGAACAGACTAGGTGCTCCGAAAACCAAACTAAGGAGACCGAGATGAAGAACATCATCCGTTCCGTTTCGACAGTGGGAATCATGGTTGGCTGGCTGGCTGGCGGTGCTCAGGCGGCGCCCAGTGCCGCGAATATGCCCGCCACCGCGAAGGGCGCGTTCCAGCGCGACTTGCTCGGCGTGTACAGTTTCAACGAAAAGCAGGTGCTACAGCTGGAAGATGCCGTTCCGCAGAACAAATTCAATTGGCGACCGGCACCGGGCGTGCGCTCGATCGCCGAGGCCTACTTGCATATCGCGTTTGGGAACTACGGTTTGCTCAAAGCGGCGACGGGCAAAGAGCCCCCGGCCGACGCCAATTGGGAGATGAATCCGGCCAAGTGGGACAAGAAGACGACCGACAAGGCAGAGATCAAAAAGATTCTGGAGAAATCGTTCGCGTACGTGCACGAGGTGCTCGGGGCATTTCCCGACGCGGATCTGGACAAGATGGTGAGCTTCTTCGGCCACGAGATGTCGGCCCGATCCGTGCTGATCATCCTGGCCGGCCATCTCAACGAGCATCTCGGACAGGAGATCGCGTACGCGCGATCGAACAAGATCGTCCCGCCGTGGAGTCAGAACGAAAAGATGCCGATGGCCGAGAAGAAACCATAGTTCCCGCTTCGCGACACGCTCCGGGCCTGTCCGCTGTCTTGTCACTGACCGACGGCGCCGCGCACACTCAACCGGCGCGCGAAACCTGCACGGAAATTCTCGGGGTTCCCGGAAACCCCGATCCCATCTGTCTCGTCCAATGGGGCGGAAGATGTACGATCGAAGAAATCGCCTCGTCGGCGTGCTCTTCGCAGGCGAGATGATGATTGCTTCCTGCATGCATGGCAAGGCAGTGCAGGGTCAAAGTGGGTCTGACGCCTCGACCGGCACGGCAAGCGACCCGCTCGACGGTGCTGCGCCAGTAGACGCAGCGCCGGCAGACGGTGCGGGTTTCGCCTTCGAGCCGGCCGCGGTTCCGACCTACCTGGCCAAGGTGAAGAACCTCCTCTTGGGACTACCGCCGACCGACGCGGAAATTGCCACGGTGGCTGCGGATCCGTCGCAGCTCAGTGCCTTGGTCATCAATTGGACGCAACAACCGCAGTATCGGCAGAAGATGCAGCGGTTCTTCCAGCTTTCCTTTCAGCAAACCCAAATCACCGCCGCCGACTTCGCGGACCAATTCTACCCGCAGCAAATCGACATCAATGGATCGACGACGCCGCTCTTGGTCGAGAACGCGCAGGAAAGCTTCGCCCGAACCATGTTGGCCCTGCTGGACGCTGGACGTCCCTTGACCGCGGGGCTGACCACGCACCAGTTGATGTTGACCACCGCTCTCAAAGAGCTCTACGCGTTTCTGGATGTTTGGGAGGTTGACGACAACGGGAAGGTCACCGATCGATTCAAGCAAGCCAATCCGAACCTGATTATCACGGCCGAGACGGCGGCGGGACCCATTGCCCTGTCGGACACTCTGGATCCGACCAGTCCCAATTACATGCATTGGTACGATCCAGATGTGGCCACGGCTGGCAGCGCGGTCAGCGGCTGCACCCAGGATCCCATCGTGTACCCAGCCAAGGCCTTGACCCTGCACTACTTGCTCTACGGCGCGCTCGACGGTTGGAAGAACAGTGCCGGCACCAATTGTCCGCCCACGGGTGGAAGCGCCTCCGCGCCTCAACTGACAGCCTCTGATTTCAGCGATTGGACGCTGGTCGCCGTCCGGCCGCCCGCCACGGGCGAGGCCACCACGCAGTTCTACGATCTGCCCGGCCTGCGCGCGGCCACCGAGCTGGTGCTTTCGGTCCCCCGCGTGGGCTTCTTCAGCACGCCTGCGTTCTTTGCCAATTGGCCGACCAACATCAGCAATCAGATGCGCGTGACGATGAACCAAACCTTGATCGTTGCGTTGGGCGCTCAAGTAGACGGCTCGGATCGCACCATCACCCCGGGCAATCCGCCACCCGGGCTCGACACGGTTCACGCGGCCTCGCCAGCCTGCGCCTTCTGCCATCAAACCCTGGATCCGCTCCGCTCGATCTTTTCCTCGATCTACTCGTGGAACTATCACAACCAGCTCGACAGCAAGTTGACCGCCCAACCCGGAACCTTCTCCTTCCAAGGCGTCATCGAGCCCGAGAAGACGATGGACGACCTGAGCGGCATCCTGGCCCAGCACCCGCTGTTTGCCGAGGCGTGGGCACAGAAGCTCTGCTACTACGCGAACAGCGCGCCTTGTGCCTCGACCGATCCGGTGTTCCAGCGCATCGTCGCCGACTTCCAGAGCTCGGGCTATTCATGGAGCACGCTGGTGACCGAGCTCTTTTCTTCGCCTATCGTGAGCAACGCCACCGAGACCGGGACCTCGGACGCAAACGGCGAGCTGGTGGCGGTCTCGCGTCGCGACCACCTGTGCGCCGCGCTCAACGCCAGGCTAGGCTTCACCGACGTGTGCGGGCTCAGTGCCGCGACAAGAAAGGCCGAGGTGGCGGGCGTGGCGGCAATCGCATCGGGCCTGCCTTCCGACGGGTACGGCCGCGGGGCGACAGTTCCGGTGTTGCCCAACCAGCCGACGCTTTTCTACCGGGCCGGGCTGGAGAACATCTGCGAGCTGATCGCCGCCGCGGTCATCGACGTCGCGTCGGCCAAGCAATCCACGGGCGTCACGTATTGGTCCAGCAGCAACCCGCAGGCTGCGATTGCCGACTTCGTCGCGACCATCATGGCCCTGTCCCCTTCGGATCCGCGCTCCACGCCCGCCACGGCCCTGCTTCAGTCCCATTACACGGCCAGCATGCAACAGGGCGCGAGTGCGTCCAATGCGTTGAAGTCGACCTTCGTGACGGCGTGTCTGGCGCCGTCCGCGGTCTCAATCGGGATCTAGGGAGGGAAGCATGATCACCCGCCGGGAAAACCTTCGTTCCTTGCTGTTCGGCGGCGGCCTTTACGGCTTGCGTGCGCTGGCCACCGGCTTGCCGGTCAAGCTTCTGCTCAATCCGCGCCAAGCCCTGGCCGATCCCGCGTGCGATGCATCGAATAAGGCGCAATTCATCGTGTTCGCCACCTCGGGCAACGGCGATCCCATTAACGCAAGCGTGCCTGGCACGTATCTGGATCCGCTGGTCGTGCACAGCGCGGATCCGGCCATGGCGCCCGCGGCGCTGACCCTTCGCGGACAGACCTACACGGCGGCCGCGCCCTGGGCGGCTTTGCCGCAAAACGTGCTTGATCGCACCTGCTTCTGGCATTTGATGACCGATACGCCGGTACACCCCAAAGAGCCCGAGGTACTCAAGCTGATGGGCGCGCTCAGCGCAGGCGAGATGCTGCCCTCCATCCTGGCCAAACAGCTGGCCCCTTGCCTCGGCACCATCCAAGCCCAACCGCTTTGCCTGGGCGCGACCTCGCCGTCGGAGGGGCTCAGCTTTTCCGGGACCGCGCTTCCCATCATCCCGCCTCTGGCCCTGAAGGGAACCCTGACCAGCGCTCCGGGGCCACTGACCGACTTGCAGCCGCTGCGCGATCAAACCCTGTCGCAGCTCTACGATCTGTACAAGAATCATGCGACCAGCGCGCAACGCTCGTACATTGATTCGATGGTTCTATCGCAACAGCAGGTGCGCACCATCAATCAGAATCTGCTCAATTCGTTGTCCTCGATCAAGGACAACAGCGCCAACTCGCAGATTCTGGCTGCGGTGACGCTGATTCAAATGAAAGTGGCGGCGGTCATTTCCATCCACCTTCCCTTTGGTGGTGATAACCACCGCGACATCGGCCTGGCCACCGAGACGACGCAGACCGTTTCCGGGGTCGCGACCATTGCCTCGCTGATGCAGCAGCTGTCGTCGGCGGGCCTCGGCGACTCGGTCTCGCTGATTTCTCTCAATGTCTTTGGCCGGACCATCGGTCCCGGCAACACGGACGGTCGCCAGCACAATCCAAACCACCAGGTCTCGTTGTCTATCGGCCGGCCTTTCTTCGGCGGGGTGTATGGGGGGATTGCGCCGGTGCAAGGCGATTACGGGGCTCTTGCCATGGATTCGAAGAGCGGCGCGGGAACCGCGAGCGGGGACATCCGTGCGGTCGACACGCTGGCGTCGTTCGGCAAGACCATGCTGGCTGCGTTGGGCGTCGACGCGGGCGTCATTTCAAGCGAGATCGCCACGGGGCAGGTCGTGCAGGCGGCGCTGGCATAGATTCGAGGGCATGACGTGGTAGTGGAGCCGGAAGTCGGCGTTGTGCGTTGTCTGATTGAGCTGGCGCGGTCGTTCAGAGTGACAGTGCTAACTGTCATGGAGCGTTGCTGTCTCGAAGGGCTTCAATTGCGGATTGCGCCGGTATCCTTCGCCGGCTAGATTTACCTGCCGAGACGCCGGCCGAAGAGGGACGGCGCTTTCAACGCCGAGGTTATTAACCCAGTGGACTGATGTGCCATGGCTGCAAGTCGCAAGCCCGGGGATTCGCTGGTCGGAGAGGTTGTAGGAGGAGCGTATCAGATTGTTCGCCTCCTGGGCGAGGGCGGGATGGCAAGCGTCCACGAAGCCGTCCAGTTGCGCCTCAACAAGCGCATGGCCGTCAAAGTCATGTCACGGGCGCTGGCCGACAATACCGAAGCCATCGCGCGCTTTCGGCGCGAGGCTGAGATCACCAGTGCCATTGGTCATCCCCACATCGTTCAGGTCTTCGATTCGGGAGTGACGCCAGCGGGGGAACCCTTCCTGGCAATGGAGCTCTTGGAGGGAGAAGACCTTGAGCATCGCATGGCACGTCTTGGTCGCCTTCCGGTCGCCGCGGTACTGCCAATCATGAGGCAGGTCGCCTCGGCGCTAGCTGCTGCTCATGCGAAGGGCATTGTTCACCGGGATCTTAAGCCTGCAAATATCTACTTGATAGACGCCGCTGGCGAGGGTGACTTTGTCAAAGTGTTGGACTTCGGCGTCAGTAAGGTTCGTTCCACCAGCAAGCTCACCAACAGCTCCCGGGTCATAGGCACGCCGAAGTACATGTCGCCCGAGCAGGCGCAGGGCTTGGCGGACGAGGTTGACGAGCGAACTGATCAATGGTCTCTGGCATGCACCGTGTGGGAGGCGCTGGCGGGCGAAGGGCCGTTTGTTGCAGCGGACGACTTTTCAACTCTCTACAAAATCGTTCACGAGGATCCGGCGCCGCTCTCGCCGAAGGTGCGTGGAGTGCTTCCTCGTGCTGAACAGGTCCTGCGCCGAGCGCTGAGCAAGGACAAGGATCACCGCTATCTCAGCATCATGGATTTTGCGCTCGCGTTCGAGGACGCCGTGCAGAGTCTGTCGACGATGAGCCCGGCCTTCCCGCGGCGGATCGGACACGCCCCGGCCAGGAGCGGAAGCCAACGTCAGTCGAGCCTGCGCCTGGTCTTCCCCGCCGGGCGCAAGACCCTGGCCGGCTATCCCAGGTACCTGCTGGCGGCCGGACAGCGGGCCGGACGGGCATTCGCGAAACCAGCAAGCACCAAGCCAACAGCCAAGCCAAGAACCAAACAACGATGGGTCTGGCTCGGCACACTTGGGGCGGCGGCAGTTATTGCTACGGGGGCGCTGGCGTTCCACGGCCGGACGTCCAAGCCAGAGCCGCCACCATCGCTGCCGAGCCTGGTCGCGTCGCCAATTCCCTGGACTCCGCCGCAACCCGAGCTGCCGGTTGGCTCCGCGCTGGCCCCACTCACCGGTCAGGCAAGCGAACCTCCAACACCCCAACTGTTCCCTCCTGCGGACTCCGATCTGGCTGCGCTTGGGGCGGGACCTCCTGTCGGGCCCCCCGCGCATTCAATCAGGCCGGCCATTGTGTCGATCGGACACATTCGACAGACAATCATGCCCCACGTGACAACTGTGCGACCCCCGAAGGCGGCGGATCTGGCTCCTCGTTCCCGCGGCGAGACTGAACCCGAAACCGCCAGTCCTGCGCGATCGGCCGCCAGAGTCGACGGCCTCCTCATCAGGAATCTTTGACGATGCTCACGAGGCTTGCACTTCTTGTCGGCTTGCTTGCACAGGAGGCACCCGTGGCCCAGCGCTCTGCCGGCAAGAGCGAGGCGCAGTCCTTCCTCAATGAAGGGTCGGCGCGCTTCGAGAAAGGTGACTACGCTGGCGCGTTGGAGAAGTTCAACCAGGCTTACGCCTCGTATCCATCACCCAAGCTCCTGTTCAACATCGGACAGGCAGACCGGAAACTGGGCCGCGAGGCGGACGCACTGGAAGGGTTCGAGAAGTTTCTCGCCGGCGCACCCGATGCGCCGCCGGAAACTAGAACGGCCGCGGCCAACGCGGTGGTGGAGCTGCAGCGAAAGCTTGGCCGATTGCGAATCGAATGCGCCACGGCCGGAGCAGAGGTGGCCATCGACGGTGAACGGGTGGGGCTCGTGCCCGTGGCTCGGCCAGTGTGGCTGGCCGCGGGCAGGCACGAGGTCAGCGTCCGACGCGCCAACGGGGCCAGCGCCACGGCGGTTGTTCAGATTACCGCCGGGGCGGAGCAAGATCTCGCAATCCAGCTCGAGGGGGCCCCTGAGCGGGCTACAGCAGTTGCCGGTGTGGCTACGAGCGCCGCATCGGCGCCCCCCTTGGTCGCCCGAAGCAGCCGCAGCGGTTGGCGTGGGCGGACATGGACCTGGGTGGCGGCCGGGTCCGCGGTCTTGTGCGCGGGCGGCGCGACCACCTTCGGTCTACTCATGCAGTCCAAGTACGACGAGCTCAACCGGACCTGCGGGAGCGGGAGCCCAACCCGGCCCGGATGCAATCAGAGCGACCTCGATTCACTCGATCGACGCAAGACTGCCGCCAATCTGCTCTGGGGCGCCGCAGGCGCTGCCGCGCTGACCGCCGGCGTGCTGTACTTCATCGAGGGCCATCGGCGCGTCACCTTGAGCCCCGTGGCAGAAGGATTCACGGGCCTCTTGGCGGCCGTGAGGTACTGATCATGCAGAGGTCCGCAAATCTGGTTGGGCCGGTGGCATTTGCATCTGTCGCTCTGCTTGTCGCCGCCTGCACCTACGACCGCGACAGTCTGCTCCCATTCCGGGACGCAAGCGGGGAAGATGCAAACGGCCGCCAGGACGTCGAGGATCCGTCGTCTGACGCTCGCAGGACCGACGCTTCCAGCGCCGCGGGCGACGCGAGTATCGAGGCGTTCGCCGATCTTCGATGGTCGCAGCCAGACGAGGACACCGACAGTCATGTGCCCTCGGACGTTCCGTTGTCTATCGAAGCGCGGGTGGCCGACGCTCGGCCGGACAGCGCCGCCGACTCTTCCAATGGCGGTGCAAGTGATGCAACCATCGAGGCGCTTGCGGATCTTGGGCCATCGGCCAAGGACTCGGCGAGGTCCGACAGTCTCGCAACGGCAGATGCCGCGGGGCCCGTCGAGGGTCGAGGTACCGATGCGCTGTGGTCGGCCGAAACGCCAGCTCAGGATTCATCTCGCGCCGATAGGGCACCCGATCTCGCGGATTCCGGGATCAGGGGCGTCGGGGGCGCGACGGAGATCGGTGGCTCACCGGGGAGCGGCGGCGTCATTGCGTCAGGTGGCGCACTCGGAGGCGGGGGCATGCCGGGAAGTGGGGGCACACCAGCGGCGGGGGGCGTGGCCGGTGTTGGTGGCTCCGGAGGTGGGGGCGGCGGCAACCCGGGCGCGGGCGGTTCGGGGGGCGCCGCCGGTTCCAGCGGCTCAGGTGTCTGCGACGGCAGCGCGCCGCCCAACTTTGACAGCCAGTGCGGGAGCTGCGGCGGAACTGTCCTGTGCGACGGGACCTGCAGCGTGCCGACCCCGCCGAATTTCGGAGCCAGCTGTGTCAGCCTGACCTGCGTGTGCGGCGTCGAGTTGCTCGGAACCATCGACTGCAGCGGAAGCTGCACGACCACGTCCACGTGCAACTGCTGCGGACTCTTATTGTGCCTCTGATGAGAGCTGGGGGCGGGCATCCAGTCTCAGGGCTTCGTCCATCGATACACCCAGGTTTCCGCTCGCCGTTCGTCCTTGAAGACCAGCTCGGCGCGCAGCTCGCACAGCTTCGCCTGCTTGGGATCCAGGGTGAAGCTGACCCGATACCCTTGCGTCAGCGCGTTTTCGTACACCACGATGTCCTTGATCGCGCCCGCCGAAGCCGTCACCGTCGCGGTTGGCAGGGCGTGCCCCGACCGCGCCTTACCCGGAGCCTTCGCAAAGTCGATGACGAAACGTCGCACGGGCGTAGGCGCAAGAGGGTCGGCGCGCCCGCGTCGAGTGGCAAGCACACGGGCGAAGTCGTGTTCGGCCTTTGGACCTTCGTTCCAGTACAAACGATAGGAGTAGCGGTACTCTGAATCAGCGGCGATGGGCGCGTGCGGCCGCCAGAAGGCCACGATGTTGTCGTGAATCTCCGCGTCCGTCGGAATTTCGGTGAGAACCACAGCGCCCTGACCGAAATCGCTCTTTGGCTCGACCCACAGGCTCGGGCGTCGTTCGTAGTGCGCCTCGAAGTCCTGGTAGTCCGCGGGGTCGCGATCACGTTGCGTCAGACCAAACCCCTTGGGGGATCGATCTTCGAACATGCTCATCTGCAACTCCTTCGGGTTGGCCAGCGGCCGCCACAAGTGCTCGTCGTTGCCGTTGATGATCAAGAGCCCATCGGAATCGTGGACCTGCGGCCGGTAGTCATCGACCTCGTGGCGGCCGTTGGCCGAGAACATAAACATGCTGCTGGCTGGCGCCAATCCGATCTCGTCGATCTTGGTACGCGGAAAGAGCACCACGTCCACCTCCATGACGGTCGCGAAGCCCGGGCGAATAGTGAAGCGGTAGGCTCCCGTGGCGCTGGGGCTGTCGAGCAGCGCGTGCACGACCAAGGCCTGACCTCCCCGCGTTGGCCGGTCGAGCCAGAAGGCGCGGAAAGCCGGGAACTCCTCGCCCCCGGGATCGCCGGTCTTGATCGCCAGGCCGCGAGCCGAGAGTCCGTAGCCCTGGTTGCGACCGAGCGAGCGAAAGTAGCTTGCCCCTTGGAATACCGCGATCTCGTCGAAGACGGTCGGATGGTTGATGGGAAAAAGCGCCCGCAGCCCGGAGAAGCCGATGTCACCTTCAGGCAGGTGGGCCTGCATGACTTTTCCAGTCGTGAACAGCTCGGGACGATAGGCCAGGTGTCGTGCTTTGCCATCGGTCACAATCGCGATCTCGACCGGATCTTCGAAGAGCCAGCCCCGAGAAAGGAGCTGCACCCGAAAGAAGCTGCCTGCATCTTTGGCCCAGATGGCCTCCTCGGGCCGAAAGCGAATGTCCCGGTATTGGTCGTAGTCAAGGCTCTGCAGCGTGGCCGGCAACTCTGCTTTCGGCGCTGCGAAGGGCGACCGCGCCAGATTGCGGGCCAGCTCGATAACCGTGTCTTGGTTGAGCTCGCCATCTCGAGCATACGTGGGCTCTGCCCGCGCCGTGCCGCGACCGAGAACGGCCGCCAACAGAATCAGCGCGCAGGTCCCACAGCTGAGGCTGATCCTGCCATGTCCCAGGATCCTTCCTTGTGCTTCCCAGGCTCCCATCGTCGAGGACATATACGACCCGGACCCACACCATTCAAGGACCAGTGGCTACGGACGCTGTCAGTCGGTTTCAGCCAGCTACGAGGTTCCGACAGACGGTCCCAGCCTCACCTCCCCAACCGGGGCCGCGGACGGAGGGCCAAGCGGCAGGTTGACGGTGAAGGTCGCCCCCCGCACCATGCAGGATAGTCAGACGTCGGGGTACCGTGCGGGAGTCGCTCGCGTATCAGGGACAACATCTCTTCGGCCTGAAATGGTTTCGGTAGCAGGACCGCCGTGCCGAGGTGCTTGATCTGTGCGCGCAGAGTGTCGTCGGGAAACGCGGTCACGAAAATGATGGGCATATCGAGTCCCGCGTTTCGGGCGGAGAGGGGCGACCTGGAGACCGGTGATCCAGGGCATGCGCACGTCGGTGATCAAGAGATCGACAGGCTTGCCGTCGGCCAGCAAAGTGACCAAGTCGTCCCCACCGGATGCCTCCGCAACATGAACGCCAAGACCCGAAACCAGCTCGCACAGGATGGTTCGTGTGTCATCGTCGTCCTCGGCGATCACGACTCGCGGCAATGGGCACAGACCCGCTGGAGTTGGGGCCGGCAGGGTACCCGGCGCGGCGCGGAACAAGCTGGAGTAGACTCGCGTCGTGCGCGAATACGTACGCTCAGCGTGTCTGCTGGCGACCTTTACATCCTGCCTCATTGGTTCGGCGCTCGCCCAGACCTCCCGACAAGTGCGCTTCGAGTACGTGCGCAGGGATGGCGCGATGGCCTGTCCGGACCCGGTGACGATACAGGCCGGCGTCGCGGCCCGATTGGGCTACGAGCCGTTCCACGAACGGGGCGGAGAGCTGGTGCGGGCCACCATTCACCAGGCTGGCCGCGGCCTGGAAGCTCGCATCGAGATGCTCGACGAAAGCGGCCGCCTCAAAGCGGAGCGCAAGCTCTCGTCTTCCGAGCGCGACTGCTCCGAGCTGGCGTCCTCGGTCGAGCTGGCGATCAGCATCGCCATCGATCCGTTCCGCCTGAACGCTGCCCTAGCTGTCCCAGGCACGCTCAACCCTAGTGCTGAGTCGGCGTCGACCTCGGACAAGGGGCCTGGCGAGGGCATTGCCCAAGCTTCATCGCAGACTTCGGCGCGCAAGGAATCCGTCGCCTCACCGGCGACGCATCCGCTTTCGGCCCAGGTCGAGGCCGGATTGCTCGGCGCCCTGGGCGCTGCGCCTGCGGGTGCTCTCGGCTTTGCCGCCAGCGCCGGGATTCGCGGCGGCGATCTCTCGCTCGCCGCGGAGGGGCGCGTCGATCTTCCGGCCTCGACTTCGCTGCGCGTCAGCGGGACCAGTGCAAGCACATCGCTGTGGGTGGCATCACTTCTGCCATGCGCACATTTTCGTATGCTGGCGACCTGTGCCGAGGTCAGCGCAGGGGCGCTGCGGGCCGCGGGGCACGGCTTGGTGGATTCGAGGACGGTCACCCTGCCGTACGTCGCGGTTGGGGCTCGGCTGGCGGCCGCGATTCCCCTGACGCCCCGGCTCTCGCTGGCGCTTTACGGCGATTTGACGACGCCGCTCATCGAGGCGCGGGTCGAGGTCGATCACGCTGTGGTGTGGACCTCGCCCATTCTGGCCTTCGTGCTGGGCGTAGGTCTGGCGGCCCATTTTCCGTGACGGATTTCCACCCTTGCCCCAAACGATTCTTGAGGAACCTCAGGTGACACCGGCCAAGCCTCCTGACTTCCCCAGCATGTATCGCTCCGAGTTTTCCTACGTTTGGAAGACCCTGCGACGCCTCGGGGCGCCGCCGCAGGATCTCGAGGATCTCGTCCATGATCTCTTTGTCGTCGTGCACCGCCACTTTTGCGACTACGACCCGGCCCGCCCGGTGCGGCCGTGGCTGTTTGGCATTGCCGTGCGGGTGGTCGCGGATTTCCGGCGTTCACCACGTAGCACGCGCGAGATCCTGGGCAAGATCGCCGAGCCCGTCGACAGCGCACCCACGCCGCATGAGCGCTTGGAAGGGGCGGAGGCACGCGCCATGCTGATGAAAGCCCTCGATGGTCTCGATCTCGATCGCCGGGCCGTGTTCGTGATGCACGAGCTGGACGAGATACCGGTGCCGGAGATTGCCAGCACGCTCTCCATCCCGCTCAACACCGCATACTCACGCCTGCGCCTGGCACGCGCGGATGTCGCGGCGGCGATCGAGCGCCTTCACCCGCGAAGGGCGCCAGACGGCGAAACGAGCGGCGATGTCTGATCCCCTCGATGCGTTGCCCGAGTCGCTGCGCGGGTTCGTGGACGCGGAGAAGTCGCGTCCCGATCCGTCGCCCGAGGCGCAACAACGCACGCTTTCGCGGCTGTCGGCGACCCTGGGTTTGGCGGGCGGCGCGGGCGATGTCCCGGCGCCTTCGGCTCCACCAGGCCCAACCCCGGCCTCTCCCTCGACGGGCGGCCCGCTGGCCCGCCTTCTCGCGCATGCTTCGGGACGTGGATTGGCGACGTTCCTCGTGGGCGCGGCGGTGGGTGCGACGACCTATGGCACCGTCGCCCACTTGCAGCGGAAGTCCGGCCCGCCGCAAGCGCCGACCGCGGTGATCGCAGCCCGGTCGCCAGAGCCCGTGCCCTTGGCGCCCGCGCCCCAGCTCGAGACGCGCCCGCTGAACGCGCCCGTGCCGCGACCCGCGACTGCATCAACCGGCTCCGAGCGAAGCTTGGGCGAGCAAGAAGGCGGGAGGGTCAAGGATCAAGGATTGGCCGCCGAGCGCAAATGGATCGAGATGGCCCGCACCGCTCTGGCTCGCGGCCGGGTCGACGGCGCGCTCGCGGCCTTGCACCGTCACGCTCGCGTGTTTCCAACCGGACAGCTTGCCGAGGAGCGCGACAGCCTGCTGGTCCAGGCGCTGGTGGCCAAGGGCGACTACGCGCAAGCCCGTACCCAGGCAGCCCGATTCGCTCGGCAGCATCCGCATAGCCTGTTCTCGCCCGCCATCGATCAGGCACTGCAGTCGATTCCGTGACGGATCCGCCGCCAGGACCCAAATCCATTTCGGACCAGCCAAGGAGCCACCATGCCAAACCCGATTCGTTCATGTGTTGCCGCTTTAGCGGCCATCGTCCTCTCGGCCTCGTGCAGTAGCACCGCGAACGTCGGCATGTCCCCGGACAGCAGCGCATTGACGGCGGACGGCAGCACGCCGAAGGCGGACGCCAGGGTCACGGGTGGTGATACAGAGTCTTCGCCGTTCTGCTTGGGCTTCAGCCAGACCTGCGCCCAGGGCGGCGACTGCTGCTCGGGGATCTGCGATCCCGCCAGCAGCACCTGCGTGGCTTCGATCAACAAGTGCACGGCGGCTGGCGGCGGCTGCGCGTCGTCGACCGAATGCTGCTCGCTCGCCTGTACCGCCGGCCGCTGCAGCGCCAGCGCGTGCATCGCCGACAACCAAGCCTGCGTGGATTCGGCCACCTGTTGCGGGGGCAACTGCAGCGCGGGTCTGTGCCAACCGCTCAACACCGCCTGTCGCACCGCCGGCAATCCTTGCACCGACGGCGGTCAGTGCTGCTCCAGCCTGTGCGAGGCGGGCACGTGCAAGCTCGGCGCCTCGTTTTGCATCCAGACCGGCGACGTGTGCAGCGACAGCGGCACTTGCTGCTCGGGGGACTGTCAGAAGGGAGCCGGCGCGCTCGGTTCCTGTGCGCCGCCTCCCTCGGGCGCAACCTACTGTTCGGACGGTGTTGACGGCACAGTGTGCAGCGCCTGCAACGGCTGTTGCAGCCGGCTCTGCGCGCCCTTTGCGCCCACCGGTGTGCGTGTGTGCCAGCCGGCCAGCGGGTGCAGGGTCAACGGCGATCTCTGCCGCAAAGACAGTGACTGCTGTGGCGCGGACGGCACCGGTCTGCCCGGATATGGCAACGTGGTCTGCCAGATCGACCCCGGCAAGTCGATCGGCATCTGTCGCAATCCGCGCGGTTGCAATCCACAGGGCAACGTCTGCCACTTCCAGAACTACGCGTGCAGCATCTCGTCCGCGCGCAACGATTGCTGTGATGGCGTGGGCAACTCCGGCGTCTGCCAACTCGACATGCTCGGTGTTCCGCGCTGCAACGGGCTGGGAACTACCTGCTTGGCCGGCGGTGCCATCTGTGCGTCGGCCATGGACTGCTGCAACCAAATGCCCTGCGTGCCGGACGGCACCGGATTCCTGCGCTGCTATGCCCCGCCGGTGTCGACCTTGGATGGAGGCGTGCCATCGGCTTGCGTGCCGGCAGGTGGTCCATGCTCGATCAATGGCGACTGCTGCCTCGGATCGACCTGCATCCAGTCCATCGGCTCGACCCAAGGGATCTGCGGCACGACGACTTCGCCGCCCGGATCGCCGCCGGCCACGGACGCCGGCACCACCGACGGCAGCACGCCTGGCTGCGCCGAATACGGCCAGCTCTGCACTTCGGCCGCCGACTGTTGCAACGGCATCACCTGCTGGAACGGTCGCTGCATGGATCAGATCGTCTACTAGCTGAAGCGAGAGGGCTACTCCTCTGCAGGCACGGAAGGGGCGTCGCCAGCCGCGGGTTCAGCCGGCAGGATGTTCATGACCTCCTCCGCTTTGGCACGCACGTTCAGGTTGGCTCTGACGCTGAGGCGACCGGAAACGTAGCGCGATACTTGGCGGCGAGTGGAGAACAACTCGAAGTCGCCTGGTTTTGTGATCTCGACGAGAGCTTGCGCCCATTCTCGCGGCGTCTTCTTGCCGGCCCTGCCGTCGTCGCTCAGGATGGCCAGCTCCAGCAGGCTGCCGATAGCCCACTTCTTCTGCTCGGGATCATTCAACGCCCGTTCCGCGGATCGCTCGGCCAGTTGGTAAAGCCATTTCTCGGACGAGTCGGCCTGGTCCCCGGAAGACAAGAGGGAGGACAGAAAGAGGTATTGCACCACAACCCAGTGTTTCCCCATGTCCCGCTCCATGGCTTCTTTGTAGTAAGCGCGCGCCTCTTTCAGCCGCCGGCTCAGCTCCTCGGGCGATGTGGCGAGCTCGGCCTTTTGCTTGGCCACGGAACCTTTCATCCCCAGGTACTCGCTGGCTTCGCTCGCCCTCCCGTTCTGCTCGACCTCGTGCCTCCATTCATCGAGCAGCGAATCAACCCGTGACAATTCTTCAGCAGCGTTGGCTGGGTTCTGGCGCGCCCGTTCGAAAGCGCTGTCGATGAAGCGATGAAGTTGCTTGATGCGAAAGTTTTTCACCTGTTCGTCGAAATCGAACGGGGTCGCCGCGTACGCTGCCACCGAGGCCCAGTCGTGGCTGTCGCGCTGGCGGAAAAGCTCGCGCCGCACCTGATAGAGGACGCGACGAGGATCGATTCCGGCCATCAGGCCTTGGTAGAAGACTCGCGCCAGTGTCGCCGAGCCGCGGAAGGTGAGCGGCAACTGCGAAGCGACCACCCATGGCACGCCCTTGCGGTGCAACTCGTGGGCTAGGCTGGAGCCGGGCGCGACCACGGTGCTTTGGTTGGCGCTGTCACAACTGGCTATCATCACCATGGTGGGCGGCTCGCCGTTGCTCGAAGGATCCCATAGCGCGTTCGCCAACGTGGATGCATCGACCAACTCGGCGGCTCGCGGCTCTTTCGGCCGGGCCAAGGCAAGCCCGTAACGCTCGTCGGCGCCCGGAAAGGGGCAGCCGTGGCACAGGAAGTGGACGTGCGTGTAGGTTTGCTTCCGCGTGGCGGCGCGAATGGCGTCGAGTGAAGCGTCCGTCAACACGGTCACCACGTCCCGCGGCGTGAGGTGCTTGCCTCGTTCTTGTCCGCCGTCGATCCAGGGACGTAGGGCGCGCAGGATCGCGAGCAGGTGCGCGCGGGCCGGGACAGAGGCATACCCGTCGGGGCTGGCGGTGCAGAAAAGGACACGGGGACGCCGATCCCACTTGAGCGGGATCTGCCCGCTGTCGCGCAGCTCGCGGGTGACAACCACGGGCGGGGCAGAGTCGAGGCTCATGCTTCCGCCCGCGCCCCGCCATCCCGCGGGCAAAGTGGACAATTCGAACGGAACCAGGGAAAGCTCGCCGCCGCCGAGCACGAGGCGCAAGTGGGTGAAGCTCGATTGGCACGCCACCTCGGCCAGGCGAGTTTGGAAGCCCACCATTTCTGCCAGCACCTCGGACAACGCGTGGCTCAGCCGCTCCAGCGCGGAGGCGCGCAGGTGGTTGGGAACCCGTTCCTGCTCGACACCCACGAAATAGCGGAGGGCATCCAGGTCGGCCTTGATCTGGTAGTGATCAAAGGGAAGCCGGACGGTGTCCGCCTCGACGCCATCGCACAGGACGACGTAGTTGGTAAGGCGCGAAAGCAGTTGGCCGTACAACGGACCCGGCCTCACGATTTCCAGCCGAAGCGATTTGATGCTCATGACTGCCTCCCGAGATTTTCCCAAGACGCCTCCTCGTCGACCAGCGTCCCATCCTCAGGCTTCTTCGTGACTCCTTTTGCGAGCTGAAACCCGCCCTCTGCGTTGTCGTTGAATTCACACAGGGCCGCTTGCACTGGGCCGCCTTTCTCCCTTTGCCGGATCACCGCCACCGTGGGCTGGTCGACGAGCACGTCGGCCGGCATGGTGCTTTTCGAGCCAGCGGGGAGCGCGTTCCAGACCTGGGCGAACAGCATTTCGTTTTCCAGAACCTCGGGGGTCAGATGCATCAATCGCGCCCAGGTCCCGGTGTTGAGGTAAAGCGTCTGTTTTGTATCGGGCGTTGGCTGCTTGTCGGGTATCAACCACTTCTGCCTGCGCAGATGGGTGTGTCCTGCCACGATGACATCGGCCCGGGGTTGCACGCGCACAAGTCCGTCGAAGACGGCGCACTGACCGTCCAGGGCCCAGATCTCCTGGCCTCCGCCCCAATCGGCCAGTGCTGCCCGGAGCGCCTTTCGTGGCGACGAGGTAATGGATTTCACGGAGTAGTTGAACCAATTCGCGATGGCGCGCCCCACGCCCAGCACGTCGTCGTCGCTGGCCAGGTCCTCGGCGCTTGGCTCGGGATTGGCGGCAAGCCTCCAGGTGGCTGCGAGCAGCTCCTCGCCATTCCCTGCCTCGCCGATGAATTTGGCCAGCTCGGCGCCAGGGGCCCATTTCAGGCCCCCGCCGCCGGGGAAAACGGTTTCCTGCCCGCCTAGGATTCGACTGGTCCGGTAGGCGCCTTGGGTGGCGGCGCGGCCGTATGCCTTCGCGACGCCGGCGATGGCGGTGATGCGCTTGGGATCGAGCGCGATGAGGACATTGAACACGGTGTCGATCTCGGGTTTCAGCAGGTCGACAAAGGGCCAGTCGTGTTTGATGGCGTTCATGACGTCCTTCACAAGCTGCGTGCCGGCGTTGGGTGCAGTCGCAAGCAGCTCGGAACCCTTCCCGTAGATCGATGCCCGCAGGATGCGGTTCATGGTTTCGGGCGAGAAGGCATTCCAGTCGTCGAATTCGTTTCCGTGTATACACAGGACGGACGCGCAAGGTCCGACTTCCTGGCCCACCTCGCAGCGGATGCCGGCGCCCGAGGTGAAGAATCGGATCTGGCTGCGTTTGGCGGGATCGCGGTCCGCCAGCAGCAGCGACAGGGCTTCTTGGACGTTCGGGTATACGAGCTCGAGATCGTGGTTTCCCAATCCGAACCCAAGCAGGTGGCGAGGGACAGAGACGAACCGGCGCATCGCCTGGAAGACGGCAGAGAACGCGGGGTGGTTGGCGATGGCGCGGACGATCGCCTCGGCCTTCTCGGGATCCGCGACGTAGCCCTCGATGTCTTCCGCCAAAGTATCGATGACATCGCCATTCAAGAGAACCGCGAGCGGTCCCCCGCCGGGCGGGCTTCGCTTCGCCAGATGGTCGAAAAGTCCCGCCAGCTGTCTGTCTTGGAAGAAGATCGGCCTGCTCGTGGTTCCGCCGAGGTGCAGGTCCGACACCACATAAAGCTCTTCAAACCGCGCCGTTTCCATCGGCCTGCATCATAGCAGCGAACCAAGGGGCTGCTCGAGGGTGAACCCTCTTGCTGCCAAGTGTTCCAGGATCTGCCGCGCTGGGGCACCCGGCGGCTGGTTCCATCCTTGGTCCTAAGACGCCGACGTTCAAGTACAACAGAATCGACGGAGTCCTGATTACCTTCGCCGACATCACGGCATCTAACCCGGCGGAGGCCGTGTTACGGCAGAAGCAGGGGGACCGGACGCAGTGACGGTGACGATCGTGCGAGGGCGTGATGAAGGAGAACAAGGGGCACCGGGAAGAGTCAGATCAGCTGCGCCGCCGGGCGCTGCAGAAAGCCCTGACCATCCGTGGTGAGCCCGAGGAGCTGGAGATACCGCCAGAGACCCAGCGGCTGGTTCGAGAGCTGCAGGTACACCAGATCGAGCTCGAGCTACAGAACGACGAGCTACAGCGCGCCCGCAGGCAGGCCGAGGAGGCGCTCGCACGCTTCACCGACCTCTACGAGTTTGCTCCCGTCGGCTACTTGACCTTGGACCGCACTGGAAATATCCAGCAGGCAAATCTGCCAGGCGCGCGCCTGGTCGGGGTGGAACGGGGGCGCTTGATTGGAATGCGACTGACGCACCTAATTGCGGCGGAGAGCAGAGCCCTCTTCGAGACGCTGCTTACCGAGGTATTCGAGAGTCGCACCATGCGGTCCTGCGAAATGGTCATGCAATGGCAACGGGAGGATAGGCAGCCTGTGACCGTAGAAATCGTTGCCCAGGCCTCCGAGGGCGGGCAAGAGTGTCGCATCATCGCCACCGAAATCAGCGAGCGAAAGCGCGCCCGAGAAACCTTGTCCATCCATTTGCGGCTCCAGCAATTCGCGGTGGCGCACCCACGGGTTGAATTGCTGCGAAAGACGCTCGATGAGATCGAGCGCGTGACCGGAGGTTCGCTGAGCGTGTGCTATTTGCTCGCTGGCGAACCATGCGAGCTCGTACGTGAGGCCTGGTCCACCAGCGCTGAAGCCAAGCTGCATGGGACGCAAGGAGACGTGCAGCGCTGTACCCCAGCCGACGCTGGGCTCTGGGCCGACTGCGTAAGTCAGCGCCGTTCGATCGTCTACAACGACGGCGCGCGGCCGTCGCTTCCTGCGCACGTGGTGCGGGCGCTGGCGGTGCCGATCCTGCGCAACGACCGGATCGTCGCGCTGGTCGGCGTGGTCAACAAGGCGACCGACTTCACCCAGGACGACATCAAGACGGTCGGCTATTTGGCCGACGTCGCATGGGAGATTGCCGAGCACAAGCAGGCGGTGGACGAGCGCAGGGACATGCAACTGCGGCTGCAACTTGCGGAATCGCAGAAGATGGAGGCCGTCGGCACCCTTGCGGGTGGCATTGCCCACGACTTCAACAACATCCTCGCCGGCATCCTGGGAGGGCTCTCGTTGATTGAGATCGAGCTGCATCTCTCCGACGAGCACCGCGATTCGATTCGAGACATGATGGAGCTGGTGAACCGGGGCTCGGATCTGACCAGACAGCTGCTCGGGTTCGCCCGCCGAGGCAAGTACGACGTAAGACCTATCGACCTGGCCCGCGTCGTGGCGAAGACAAGCGCCATGTTCGGGCGCACACGAAAGGAAATATCCATCCGCCTCGATTTTCCCCCCGATTTGCTGGCGGTGCTCATGGACCACACGCAGATCGAGCAAGTGCTGCTCAATCTCTTCGTCAACGCCGCACACGCCATGCCCGATGGTGGCGTGCTCGACGTGCGTGCTGAAAACGTCGCTCTCGGGTCGACCGCGCGCCCCGATGGGCTCGCGCGCGGCCCCTTCGTCAAGCTGGTGGTTCGAGACACCGGTGTGGGAATGGACGCCGCGACGCAAGCGCGAGTCTTCGAGCCCTTCTTCACGACCAAGGAGCTGGGCAAGGGCACCGGGCTTGGTCTCGCTTCGGTCTACGGCATCGTCAAGAGCCATGACGGCCTCATCACGGTCGAAAGCGCGCCTGGAGAAGGCGCGACCTTCTCAGTCTACCTACCGGCGACCGATCAGCCCACCAGCGAGGAGAAGACTCCGGCGGCGGTGATCCAGCGAGGCGCGGGGACGGTTCTGGTCGTGGACGATGAGCCGCACATCCTGCACGTGCTCAGCCGCGTGCTCAAGAAGATTGGCTATGACGTGTTGACCGCATCGAACGGAGGCGAGGCGGTCGAAAAGGTGCGGCAAGAAGGACGGAGAATCTCGCTGGTCATCCTGGACATGATCATGCCCGAAATGAGCGGCAGTCAGACCTACGATGCCCTTCGCGAGGTCGCGCCGAACCTCAAGGTGCTGGTGTCGAGCGGCTATAGTATCGACGAGCAGGCCCGAGAAATGCTTGCGCGGGGTTGCAAGGGCTTTATCAAGAAGCCCTTCGACATCGCGACCCTGTCGTCGAAGCTGAAGGCGCTGTCGAAGCAGCGGCCATCGTGAGGTCTGCCCTTCCGGGTCAGCTCATGTCTCTATAGCGCTTGGCTGCGGCTAGATCTTTGCGTATCTCGTCGGCCGTACGGCGCGGACCGTAGCCGGGCGTGTCGCGTTGGATCCGCCACCCTTCCTTGAGCGGTCCGGCGTCGACCACGTCGAAGCCGAACTTGTCGATCAGCGCCGATACGACGGCCTTGGCCTTGTCGTCGTCGCCGGCGATGACCAAGGCGCGGCGGTTCTTGCTGCCGGCCGGCTGTCCCTCGGTGGTCAGCGACGCGGCGTAAATGTGGTTGAAGGCCTTGACGACCTTTGACTTCGGCAGGTGCGCCGCAAGCAGCTCTGCAGTGGTGGTCGACTCGTTGTCGAGCTCCGCAATGTGGCCGTCGCGCTGCGGATAATAATTGTTGGTGTCGATGACGATCTTACCCGCGAGCGGTTCGACGGGAATGTCGCGATACGCCCTCAGTGGAACGGTTACGACCACGATGTCGCCGGCGACACCGGCTTCTGCGGGCGTCGCAGCCCGCGCCTTCGGTCCCAGCTCCGCGACCAAGGCGGAAAGAGTCGCGGGACCTCGCGAGTTGCTGATGACGACCTCATGCCCATTCTTGATCGCCAGACGAGCGAGTTGGCTGCCGATCATGCCTGCCCCGATGATTCCGATGGTTGCCATAACCGTGAGGCTAGCATCCACCATCGCTTCGACAAGGCGCGAACTCCGAATCCTTGCTCAACTTACGGCACGGGGCAGAAATCCTTCCATTGCCGCGGCGAAGCGATCGCCAATCCTGGCGCGAACCAACGCGATGGTCTCCACTTCGCTTTCGAGCGCCAGCACTTCTGCGGCGAGGGTCTCGGCATCGCGAAGCGACGATCCTCGCACCACCTCCTTGACCAACGAAATGCGATCGGGATCCATCGACAGCTCACGATAGCCCAATCCAATAAGCACCCAGGTCAAGAATGGATCGCCGGCCATGTCGCCGCAGATCGAGATGGGAATCTCAGCCGTGCGCGCAACGTCGGCGACGGACTTCAGGGTACGAAGGATGGCCGGGTGTAGCGGGTGGCCAAGGTGCGCGACTTCATCGTTTTCCCGATCAGCAGCAAAAGTGTATTGGATGAGATCGTTGGTTCCCAGGCTGAAGAAGTCGCAGCCCCGGGCTAGATGATCGGCGGTCAAGGCCGCGCTCGGCATTTCGATCATGATCCCGAGGGCCAGCGCGGGGTCGTAGACGATGCCATCGCTGTCGAGCTCCCTGCGGACCTCGTCGCATGCTCTTCTTAGCCGAGCAAGCTCGGTGACACCGGAAACCAGGGGAAACATCAGGCGCATGGAGCCGACCCGCGAAGCCCGATAGAGCGCTCGGAGCTGACAGCGCAAGACCCCGGGCCGCTGTAGGAGAAAACGCACGGAGCGCACGCCGAGCGCCGGGTTGGGTCCGGCGGCGATCTTCACCGACAGCGGCAACTTGTCCCCCCCGATGTCGAGGGCTCGAAACGTGATCGGCAGGCCGCCTGCGGTCGACAACGCCAGGACCGCGTCGTCGTACTGTTCCTGCTCGCTCGGCAGGTCGGGTCGGTCGAGATAAAGGAATTCGGTTCGTAGAAGTCCGATGGATTCCGCGCCGGCCAAAAGCGCGGCGGAAATACCGGCCACGGATTCGACGTTGGCACCGAGGTGAATACGCGTGCCATCGGTGGTGACCGAGATCTGGTCACGCGTCGCTTGCCGCCGTTTTTCGTCCTCGCGAAAAGCATGCATGCGCAACCGGTACTGGTGCTGCAACTCCTCGTCGGGATCCAGGATCACGTCGCCCCGTGTTCCGTCGACGATCAAGGTCATTCCCGAACGAACCTTGCTCGACAATCCTGCTACGCCCACCACATACGGCAGGCCGAACGCCCTGGCCAGGATGGCAGCATGGGAAGTCGGGCCGCCGCTCTCGCTCACCATGGCGACGATCCCGGCTCGGTGGAGATGGTACGGATCGAGCGCAGTGATGTCCGTGCCCACTGCGACAGCGCCCGGAGGCGCGTCGACATCGGGACGAAGCTCGGGCAGCCCGACCAGAATGCGCAGCAGGCGCTCGCCGACGGCCTCGAAGTCGCCCCCCCTTTCGCGAAAGTACGGGTCGTCGAGGCGCGAGAAGATCCCGCGGATTTGCTCGAGCGCGCGTTCCACCGCCCATTCGGCACCGAGGCACTCCTCGCTTACCAGTCGCCCTGCCTCGCCCGCAAGCTCGGAGCTGCGCAACATCAGTCTCTGTGCCTCAATGAGATCGTGCCCCACACCGTGATGCGCGTCCTTCATCCGCTGCCCAAGCCGGTCGAGCTGGTTGTCGGCCGCGGCAACCGCCTTGTCGAGCCGTGAGCGCTCGGCCTCTCGGTCGCTGCGAAGGATGCGGCGCTCGGCGATCACAGCGCGGATCTCCATCACGTGTGCCACGCCGATAGCGATTCCACGCGACGCTCCTATGCCCTCCAGACTGATCATCGTCGCAAGCATACGCGGGTCCCGCACCTCCGCAAGCTCCCCAAATATGACCCCGCCGTGACGGTACCGTGACAAGCGAACGAGCATGATGTCCGCACGAGGTAACACGATGGCTGGGCTGCGCCTCTATTTGATCAATCCAACCAATCCATTGGTCAGTTGTGTTGCGGCGAAAGACAATCGCTGGAACAAGTATCGCATTTGGAAGCCGCTCAGCTTGCTGGTGCTGGCCCGACTGACGCCGCCCGAGTGGGAGGTCACTGTCTTGGACGAGAACCTGCGCAGGCCGGACTATGCGGCATTGCCACGGCCCGATCTCGTCGGCATCACTGCCTTCACCTCGCAGGCGCCTCGCGCCTATCAAATTGCAGCGCACTTTCGCCGCCTGGGTGTTCCCGTGGTGATGGGAGGCATCCACGCCACGATGTGCGCGGACGAGGTCCTCGATCGCGCGGACTCGGTCGTGAGCAGGGAGGCGGAGACCATCTGGCCACGTGTGCTCGAGGACGTGAAATCGGGCAGGCTACAGCGCCAATACGATGGCGGGCACGTCCCGGCGGAAGCCTTTGTTCCGGCGCGCCAGGATTTGCTGCCCGAGGGCTATGCCTTCGGGACCATCCAGACCACGCGGGGATGTCCCCTCAATTGTAGTTTCTGCAGCGTTACGGCGTTCAATGGCGCCCAGTATCGACAGCGTCCCGTTGATGATGTCGTGCGTGAGCTTGCGATGATACCGGAAAAGCGCGTTCTGGTGGTCGATGACAACCTCGTCGGCACAAGCCGTGAGCACATCGCCCGGGCCAAGCAACTGTTCCGTGCGATCGCGAAAGCGAAGCTAGGCAAGCAGTGGATCGCCCAGGCCACGATCAATTTCTCGGACGACGATGAATTGATGTCGCTGGCCCGGAAGGCCGGGTGCCGCGGCGTCTTCATTGGCTTCGAATCCCCGACGGCTGAAGGCGTACGTGAATTGGGCAAGAGGTTCAATTTGCGCTGCGATCGGGACTTCCCCGCTTCCGTACGACGCATTCAAAGGCATCGGATTCTGGTCATGGGCTCTTTCATCATGGGTCTCGACGTCGACCAAGCAGGCATCGGGGCGGGCATAGCCGACGCGGCGAAGCGATACGGTATCGACAGCTTGAATGCGCTGTTTCTGACCCCGCTTCCCGGCACGCGTCTGTGGGACGAGATGAAAAGTGAGGGCCGTATTGTCCTTGACGCATATCCCGAGGATTGGCGCTACTACACGCTGACCTTTCCGGTCGCCCGCTATCGCTGTCTTTCGGCCGACGCCGTTATCCACGAGATGATCGACTGCAATCGCATCTTCTACTCCGTGCCGGCGGTCCTGCGCCGCGTGTGGAGCTCAATTGGGGGACGTCGGAGCGCGCTCGTCAATTTCGTGGCCAATCTCTCCACCCGCAACAACGGCCGGGTTGAACGCAAGGCCTATGAAGAATTCCGGAAGCAGTTTCCGATCTCTCCACACCTCGCGCCACCTGCCGTGGGTCGAGCAGCATCGGAACCCAGCATCGCTGCCCTGTAGCGCCGGTCAGAAGGGCAGGATCAAGTAGAAGGCAATGAATTCGTCGGCTTACAGCGCCGGCGATTTCAATGCTGGCCGGTTCATTCAAAGTGAAGTAGGTTTCCATCATTCGAAGGAGAGGGACGGTCGATGCTGGCGGGAGATCTGGACCACAAGGAACTGCTTGAATTGGACCCGGAAGGAGGCGTGATCCGCTTCGCCGGGCAGCGTGCTTTGCTGCTCGATGCAGTGGCGATGGGACTTCTGCGCAAGTACCTGGTCGAGAACTTCGGCGTCACCGCCGCGCGCACTGTGCTTACCCAATTCGGTTTTGCCCACGGTTGGCGCATGGCCGAGGCCCTGCAGACCGAGTTCAAGTGGCGAAGCCCCGAGGAGTGGCAGCGTGCGGGCGTCCGCATACACACCCTCGAAGGCCTTTTTCGCGTGGAGCCCGAAAGCCAAGGCCTCCTGTCCAAAGACGGCGTGATGCTGATGGCATGCTACGAGGCCGAGCAACACCTTTTGCATTTTGGACGCTCCGACGAACCTGCGTGCTGGACCATCTGTGGCCTCAGCAGTGGCTACATCAGTCGAAGCACCGGCAAGGAGATCTACGTCCTCGAGGACCGCTGCCTCGGCAAGGGCGATGCGGCCTGCCACTTGATTGGGCGAACCCGTGAAGAATGGGGCGACGAGCGTGCCGAGGAGCTGCGCTTCTTCGAGCGACGTCAACTCAAAGACTGTCTCGATGTCTCGCTCGGCCGGGTCATCGATACGCTGAAAGCGGCGGAACAGAAACTGCGGGCGCACCGCAGGACGCTGACTCGCGTGGCAGTCGATGTCGACGAGCCGCTTGGAATAGTCGCCAAGAGCGTCACGATGGCCCAGTTGGTGGACCTGGCGCGCCGGGTGGCCAAAGTCGACTCCACCGTCCTGGTCACCGGGGAGAGCGGGTCGGGCAAAGAGCGGGTCGCGCGGCTGGTCCACGAGGAGTCGACGCGTGCGGCGGGTCCGTTCGTCGCAGTGAACTGCGGCGCTATTACCGAGACCCTTCTGGAAAGCGAGCTCTTTGGACATGCGCGGGGCGCGTTCACCGGCGCGACCCAGGACCGGCCAGGCCTCTTCGAGGCCGCCAACGGTGGCACCCTTCTGCTGGACGAAGTCGGGGAGGTGTCAGCCGGAATGCAGGTCAAGCTGCTGCGCGTGCTGCAGGAGCGGGAAATCCGGCGGGTCGGCGAAAACAAGAGCAGGAAGGTCGACGTGCGCGTCTTGGCGGCAACCAACCGCGATCTTGCCCGCGGCGTGGCCGCCGGCAATTTTCGCCAAGATCTCTACTACCGACTCAAGGTCGTCGAGTTGCGTGTGCCGCCACTGCGCGAACGCAGGGAAGACGTGCTTCCGCTTGCCCGGGTTCTGCTGGCGGACTCCGCCTTGCAGATGAAGCGGAGAATCACCGGTCTTGCTCCCCCTGCCGCCGATCAGCTTCTGCGCTATGACTGGCCTGGCAACGTGCGAGAGCTGGAGAATGCGATGGAACGAGCCGTCGCCCTTGCGCGCGGAAGCCGGGTGGAGTTCGAGGATTTGCCCGAGGAGATTCGCCAGACGTTCCCCACCCCAGTGGCTACCAAGGGGAAAGTACGCCCGCTCGACCAAATCGAGAAGGAGTACATCCTCGGGGCGTTGGAACTGAATCAAGGCAACCAAACCCACACCGCCGAACAGCTCTGCATCGGTTCCGCGACCCTGTACCGCAAGCTGAAGAGCTACGGCCTGATCAATAAGAAGCGCACAGCTTCGAGCTGATCAACCGTGAGGACGCACCCCATCGCGCTCGGGCTCGGCAATCGCCACGAATAGACGCTTGCCAGCCTTCTCTAGGTCGGCCTTGGTGACGCTCACGTGCACTTTGGAGTCGTTGTAACTGATCCAATTGACCTTGTCGGTCGAGAGCCGGATCCTACTGCCAGAAATCGATGAGCCGGTTTCGACCACCAAGTCGCGAATCGCCCAGCTTCGGTCGTCTACCAAGAAGTCCTTAACGTGCCCGATCTCCCCGTCCGCGGCTTGAACCGGATATCCGATGACCTCTCGGGCACTTTCGAGATGCTTGTCGTCTCGGTGGTAGTACATCCTCGGTTCCTCGCTCTTGTCTCGGGCCGTCGGGTCCGATATGGGAGAGCTGCTCACGCCCCACATGGCGTCTCCTGCCCAGTAGGCGGGCCAACCGTAATGGCGGTAGTAGTCGGCCTCGTATTGGCGGGAGACCACCCCGTGCGACTCAATTGAGGGACAGTCCTGGATTTGCATCTTTCTGAGATTGACGTGCAACGTCTTGTGGTTCCGGTCCAGCTTGCCAAAACCATGGGGAGAGAGAAGCACCATGCGGTCCGCCAGCCATGACCCGGTGTCTGCGACAGCGTAACGGACCACCCAGATGTTGTCGTCAAAGTAGAAGTCCTTGAGATAGCCGACGTCGCCATCCAGCGCGACGAGCTTGCTACCGTAGAGCTCTTCCACGCTTTGCAAATGAGACTCAACGCTTGGGACAACGGAAAACTTCTGTGTGATTCGACCCATAATGGCTCCTTGTTTCTGCGTATGAACGCTGGCAGGCACGTATAGGGCTAAGGCCTCAGGTGCCTGGCGCTCTCCGCGACCAGCTCGCGCTCCGACGCGGCCCAATCTTCTCGATCGAAGCCGTGGATGCCCCCGCGAGCTTGGTACTTTTGGAACGCCCGCTTGGCGATGTCGGCGTGCGAAGCCCGTTTCAGGTCCACACGTTGTAGGGTGGGGCTGGTGGAAGGGCCCGTGGAAAACCGGCCTTGGGAGGAGGATTGGAACACCGAATGCGTCATGGGTAGGTTCCTTTCGTTCGATGACTGCATCAAAGATATGGTCAGGGTCGATTCCTTCACTGACCGCCGTTGCCCTTGAAGGAGCTTTCCGTCGCTCCGCTCTTTGGAGTCATCCCGCGGTAGGGTGAGGGTGGGGCGCTTCGATGGTCCGCAAGAGGCACGAGGCCGGCCATTTCGCCGATGATGTTCACCAGCTCCGAGTTCATCGGGACCACAATCTTGGTGTTGGTCGCCAGCGACTTTTCGACCGTGATCAACCTGCGCAGAAGTTGCGCATTGCCGATGAAGTATTTGTCGGCGGCTTCGTTCACCAGTTGAATGGCCTGCGCTTCTCCCTCGGCCTCGAGGATTTTGGCCTGCTTGACGCCTTCTGCCTTCTTGATCTCCGCTCTACGGGCACCGTCGGCCATGGTCTCCGTGGCGGTCGCGAAATCGACCGCCGCGACCTTCTCGTTCTCGGCCTTCACGACCTTGTTCATGGTTTCTTGGACGTCCCTGGGTGGATCGATCTCCTTCAACTCCGTCCTGACGATATCGATACCCCAGTGGTTGGTTTCGTCGCGCATGGTTCTTTGCAGCTCGCTGTTGATCTTTCCGCGTTCGCTGTTGGCGGATTTGAGCGTCAAGGTGCCGATGATGTTACGTAGGGTCGTCCTGGCAAGATTGACCATCTGGTATTGGTAATCGTTTACGCTGTACTGGGAGTTCTTGATGCTCTCCTCGTCGCTCTTCACCTTGAAGTACACCTGAGCGTCGACTCTCGCGTTGAGCTTGTCGCTGGTGATGATCTCCTGAGGGTCAGCGTTCACCATGACTTCGGTGATATTGACCAGAATCAATCGGTCGATTCCAGGGATGATCCAGTTGAGCCCGGGCTGCGCCAACCGCTTGTACTTTCCGAAGCGCTCGACCAACCCACGAGTCGTGGGCCGGACGAATTTGAAGCCAACGGCAACGTACATCACGAAGAAGAAGAGCCCAACTGCGATTGTGAACATGTATCCCCAAACCTTTCGAGACGCGACTTCGCGGCCCATTCTTCTAGTAAGCAGCTTCCGAGCCAACTTCCAAATCCACGGAGTGCGCACACTTATCGCCGAGAAGTCCCGTCACCGGGTGGACGAACAATCATAATGAAGTCCGAGCTCGCTCAAGCTGATGGTGGACCGCTTCGCCTTCGCGGCACTGCGGCGAGGTCGACGAGGACGATCTCGGACCTTTCCCTCGCCGTGAGCGAAACGGCACGCTCGTCCGTGATTCCAGCACCGTCCCCGCTGGTTAGAACCGTGTCACCCAAGGTGATTTCTCCTTGTATGACGTGCAGCCATGCGCCTCGCTCTTGCGAAAGGTCGCGCACCACGTGCCGTCCCGGGTCGAGTAAGGCCGAGCAGATCAACGCGTCCTGGTGGATGTGTAGCGACCCTTGACGAGCATCGGGCGAGGCGACGATACACAGCCGGCCCCTCCGCTCGGCAGCACTGAAGCGCTTCTGTATATGCTCCGATTCGAGCTTAGCCTGCGATGGGTGCAACCAAAACTGGTAAAAATGTGCCCAATCGGTTCGTGAGGCATTCATCTTGCTGTGGCGAAGGCTACGCCCGGAGGTCACGCGGTGGAACTCGCCGGATTGCAAGACCCCCGAGTGACCCATGGAATCTTCGTAGGCAAGCACGCCCTGGTGAACATAGGTCACGATCTCGACGTCGTGGCTCCCGCTGCGCGGGACACTTGTCCCAGGTGCAATGCGGATCTCGTTCAGCAGCTCGAGGCTCCCGAAGCCGTCGGCGAAGGGAGCGGCTGTGCTTTGTGGGTCAAAGGTGAGCCAATCCTCGCGTTTGAGGCTCCGGTGGTGCTGGCGATCCGAAGCTCTGCGAAGCGTGACCATTGGCTTGCTCCTTTGACAGCTACATTCCCATCCCACCCATGTCGTCGTGCCCTCCGGCGCCTGGGCTTTCCTTGTCCCCCTTCGGTCGCTCGGCAATCAGCACTTCCGTGGTGAGCATGAGCGCGGCCACCGACGCCGCGTTCTGTAACGCCACCCGCACCACCTTGGTCGGATCGATCACGCCGGCAAGCACGAGGTCTTCGTACTTGTTGGTGGCGACGTTGTAGCCAAACGCGCCCTTGCCCTCGCGAACTTTGTTCACGACCACGGCGCCTTCGTCGCCTCCGTTGTGCGCGATCTGTCGCAAAGGTTCCTCAATAGCGCGACGAATGATGTTGAGCCCGAAAGCTTGATCTCCGTTCAGCTTGAGCGCCGCCAGCGCCGGCAGGGTGCGCAGCAGGGCCACCCCGCCGCCCGGAACGATGCCCTCCTCGACCGCGGCGCGGGTCGCATGCAGGGCGTCCTCGACGCGGGCCTTCTTCTCTTTCATCTCGGTCTCGGTGGCCGCGCCGACTTTGATCACGGCGACTCCGCCGACGATCTTCGCCAGCCGCTCTTGCAGTTTTTCACGGTCATACTCCGACGTCGTGTCCTCCATCTGGGCACGGATTTGCTTGACCCGCGCCTCGATGTCTTCCTTCTTGCCCGCCCCGTCGACAAGCGTCGTGGTGTCCTTGTCGACCGTGATCGTCTTGGCCCGGCCGAGATCCTTCAAGGTCAGGTTCTCCAATTTGAGACCAAGATCCTCCACGATCGCTTGGCCTCCGCAGAGAGTCGCAATGTCTGCCAGCGTCTCCTTGCGCCGGTCACCAAACCCGGGCGCTTTGACCGCGCAGACGTTGAGCGTACCGCGCAACTTGTTGACCACCAACGTGGCCAGGGCCTCGCCGTCGATTTCCTCGGCAATCACCAGCAGCGGCTTGCCGGCCTTTGCAACCAGCTCAAGCACCGGCAAAAGATCCTTCATGGCCGAGATTCGCTTCCCACAAATCAAGATGTATGCGTCGGCCAGCACGGCTTCCATGCGCTCGGTGTCGGTGATGAAGTAGGGCGATAAATAGCCGCGATCGAACTGCATGCCCTCGACGACGTCGAGGGTAGTTTCCATCGACTTGGCCTCCTCGATGGTAACCACGCCTTCCTTGCCGACCTTCTCCATCGCCAGGGCGATGAGGTTGCCGATGGTCTCGTCGCCGTTGGCGCTGATGATGCCCACCTGCGCGATCTCGCTCTTGCCTTTGGTCGGGCTCGATTGCTTCTTCAGCTCGGCGACGACAGCTTCCACCGCGGCGTCGATGCCGCGCTTGATGTCCATCGGATTGGCGCCGGCTGCGACCAGTTTGGCTCCCTCGGTGTAGATTGCCTGCGCAAGCACGGTGGCCGTGGTGGTGCCATCGCCGGCCACATCGGAGGTCTTCGACGCGACTTCTTTGACCATTTGCGCGCCCATGTTGGCCGCCCGATTTTCAAGCTCGACCTCCTTGGCGACCGTGACACCATCTTTGGTCACGGTCGGCGAGCCCCACGACCGTTCCAGGACGACATTGCGACCGCCCGGCCCCAGCGTCACCTTCACGGCGTTTGCGAGGGCGTTGAGCCCGATGGCGATCTGCTTACGGGCTTCGTTGCCGAAAAGAATCTCCTTGGCTGCCATGGTCTGCTCCCTATTTGTCGAGAATCGCCAGGACGTCGTCCTCGCGCAAAATGATGTGGTCTTCGCCGTCCAGCTTCACCTCGGAGCCGGTGTACTTGCCGATGAGCACCTTGTCGCCGACGTGGACCAAGAGCGCTTGGGTTTTGCCGTTCTCGAGGATCTTGCCATCGCCCACGGCGACGACCCGCGCTTCGAGCGGTTTTTCCTTGGCAGTGTCGGGGATGAACAAGCCACCCGAGGTCTTCTCTTCCTCGGCGAGTCGCTTGGCCAAAATCTGGTCATGGAGCGGACGAATCTTCATATGATATCTCCTGGTGTGTTTTCGGGCGCTCCGATGCGGTGACAGAACGCGGCGCTCTGCCACCGTGCGAAGAACCGTGGTTACGACTTCGACTTGCCGCCGGCCTTGACCTCGATACGCTTGGGTTGTAGCTCCGGCCGCTTGGGCAGATGCAGCGTCAGTACGCCCTGCGCGAGCTCGGCGTGAATATTGTCGTTGCCGTCGGTCCCTTCCGGCAAGGTGAAAGCACGGGTAAAGCTTCCGTAGGAGCATTCACGGGCGTAATACGTGTCCGTGCTTTCTTCCTTTTCGGCCTCGCGCCTGCCGTTGATGGTGAGACGATTCCCAGTCATAGTGACCTCGATGTCCTTCTCTTTGAAGCCGGGAACGTCGGCCTTGAAGACGAAGCCGTCCTTGGTTTCCTTGACCTCGAAGTCCGGTGTGAAACGGGCCGGCTGCTCCTCTGCACTCAAGAACGGAGCCATTTGGCGGAACGGATCCCAGTGCGCCCAATGCAGATGCTCGTGTTCAGTCGGTACTCCTGGAAGCTCTCCACCATTTCTGCGAACAATCAAATTCGGCATGACATTCTCCTTCTTGCGAGCTGTTTCGTCGGTTTCCCAAAAGCAGGCTTCGGGGTCGTCCCGTTCACGGTAGAACGAGGATCATCCGGGCTATCGCCATAACGACAGCACGTTTTGTGCCACCCGGGAGATGCTCATATTCGCTACTTCCGTGGTGGGACTTCAATCAAAATGACGTGATTTCTAGTTCAAACTGATTCAGCCCATGCTAGGCCTCGATGAGGACCTTGAGAGCTCTTGTCTCGGCCGCGTGTGCGAAGGTCTCGTACGCGTCCAGGATCTGGTCGAGCTTGAAGCGATGAGTGATCAGGAGCTTGGGGTCGAACTTGCGTGAGAGTAGAATGTCGATCAGCATCGGCGTGCTGATGGTGTCGACCAACCGCGTGGTGATGGTGATGTTGCGATCCCACAGCGACTCCAGATGGAGCTTTACCTCTGTTCCGTGCACGCCGATATTCGCGATGGTGCCACCTGGCGCGACGAGCTGCTGGCAGAGCTCGAAGGTCGCGGGAAGGCCGACCGCCTCGATGACGGTGTCGACGCCGCGGTTTTGGGTCAACCGCATGACCTTCTCTTTGGCCTTGCCGTCAGTGCTGTTGATAACGGTTGTGGCGCCGAAGCGCTTCGCCGCTTCGAGGCGGTTGTCGTCGATGTCGATGAGGACGATCTGGGCCGGTGAGTAGAACTGAGACGTGAGCAAGGCCGCGAGTCCAATCGGCCCTGCCCCGACAATCGCGACGGTGCTGCCCGGCTGGACCTTGCCGTTGATGACGCCACACTCGTAGGCTGTGGGCAGTATGTCGCTCAGCATGACCATGGCCTCTTCGTCTGCGCCTTCGGGTATGCGATAGAGGCTGCAGTCTGCGTAGGGAATGCGAACCCGCTCGGCTTGCGTCCCGTCGATCTCGTTGCCGAGGATCCATCCGCCGGTGGTGCAATGCGAGTACATGAGCCGGCGGCAATAGGCGCACTTGCCGCACGTGCTGATGCACGAGATCAGAACGCGATCGCCGGGCTTGAACGCCGTGACGGCTGGTCCAACCGCATCGACGACGCCTACGCCCTCATGACCGAGGATGCGTCCCGGTTGGCAGCTTTCGACGTCACCCTTGAGGATGTGCAGGTCGGACCCACAAATCGTCGTCTTGGCGATCTTGACGATTGCGTCCGTGGGCGCGGAAAGTACCGGCTTTGGGCGTTGCTCCAAAGCCTTCTTTCCCGGACCCAGATAAACCAAAGCTTTCATGGGAGGTGTCTCGTTTGTTCACTGGACGAGTGGCGAAACCGCGAAATGGCCGTCTAAGCGGAGTGCGCCACCAGCAGTGATGCGCCAGTTGTGCCGAGAACGACATGGGCATGCGCAATCATCTCTGGGGTGCCGCGCGCGAGCACGAGGAACTTTCCGGCTTTCACGTCGAGCTCATACTTCACAACGCTGTCCTTCGGTATCCCGATGCTCGTTAATGCGGCGGCGACGACTCCGGCTGTGGCGCCCACGGCCGCGCCCTCCAATGCCCCAACGATCCAGCCAACCAGTGGCCCCATGACCACCAGCGGACCGATCGCAGGAATGAAGAAAAATGCACCACCGAAGAGAATTCCCCAGAGACTTCCCCAGAATGCACCACGCACCCCCCAGAACTTCATCCGGTCGCCCGAGGTGTAGAAGCCGAGCGCGTGCTCCTCGGTATGGAAGTCTTTGCCGATGATCGACAGCCGCTGCATGTCGAGACCCGCCTTTTGCAGCTCCTTGAGAGCGGATTCTGCGCCGGTGTGCGAGTCATAGATGGCGACAATGGAGTGTTCCTGTGGGCTTGGAGTCATGGTGGCTGCTTGCTTTCTTCGCTCTCGCGACCGCTGCGATTGTCCTGCGGGCAGCTGCATGAGATGTGCCGACGATTGAAGTGGCCCCTTTCAGCGAGTCCTTGGGCCAACATGCTGTGGCGTCTCGTTCAATTCGAATGAGCCGGCCAACCCCGCGGCCGGATCTTGTGAACAACTCGGCTGGCGAGATCGGATTCCGACGTCCTGGCATACATCCTGCTTGTCGTCTCGACAGAATGGACACGACCCACGTTCTCGACTCACTCTAGACGCCGAAATGGAAGACTCCGCCCAAGCTCGTCCGCCCGCGCTTGCGGTACAGAATCTCTCGGTCGGGTTCGACCAGACGAGCGTCATCGAACGGCTGTCTTTCGAGGTCGCGCGCGGCAGCGCTCTCGCGATCATTGGGCCCAACGGCGCTGGCAAGAGCGTCCTTGCCAAGGCGCTCATCGGTGCCTTGCAATTCAAGGGCATCATCAGGTGGGAGGAAGGAACGAAGATTGGTTACGTGCCCCAGAAGCTCGACATCGAGAGAGACCTGCCGATCACCGGCAGCGACTTTTTGCGCGCGAAAGCCGCTGTCTCGCGTGCCTCGCCAGATGACGTAGCCCGCGAGCTTCTCCTCGTGGGACTCAAGGCGGCGGCAGTCGGCAAGCCCATCGGGGCGCTGTCGGGAGGTCAATTTCAACGCCTGCTTCTGGCTGCGGCTCTTATCGGCCGCCCGACGGCCTTGCTGCTCGACGAACCCACCGCCGGCGTGGACGAGCCCGGGCAGGACACCCTTCACCATACCCTTGAGCGGCTTCGTGACGAACGCGGCCTGACCATCCTGTTCATTTCCCACGATCTGAGCGTGGTCTATCAGTACGCAACCAATGTGCTGTGCCTTTCGCGTAGGCACATGTGTTTCGGCGTTCCACGGAGCGTCCTCACCCCTCAAGTGCTGCAGGAGCTTTACGGAGCGCCGGTCGGCTACCACGTTCACCATGACGCTCGATCCTAACGCCATCACGTTATCCGTCGGTGCTGGCGCGGCTGCGGGCCTCGTCGGCTGTTTCGCAGTCATGCGCCGGATGACTCTGGCTGCAGACGCGATTTCGCATATCGCCCTGCCCGGCATCGGACTGGCAATTCTGCTGCGGATTCATCCGATCCTGGGCGGTGTGGCGGCGCTTCTCGTGGGCACGCTGCTAGTCTGGGGCATCGAGAATAGAACCCGGCTTGCCACCGAAACGATTATCGGTGTGGTATTTTCGACGGCGCTCGCTATTGGCAGCCTGATCACCTCTGGAGAGGAGCTCATCGAGGCTCTGTTCGGCGGCGTGGGGCACCTGACCGGGCGCGAAACCACGCTCGGGCTTGTGCTGGCGATCGGCGTGATCGGGTTCATCGTGTGGCAACGGCACCGGCTTGTGCTGACCCTCGTTTCTCCCGAAATCGCCCACACGGCGGGCATCAATGTTCCTCGTTTGAACCTCTATTTCCTGCTCGTCTTCGCCCTGACCATTGCACTCGGCCTGCGCTATCTCGGGGTCCTTCTTGTCGGCTCGCTGGTGATCATCCCTGCGGCCACGGCCAAGCGCCTCGCTCGTAGTCTCCGTGGCATGCTGCTGATCTCGGTTGCCGTCTCAATTGCGTCCACGACGCTAGGCACGTGGCTTTCGCTCGTGCTGCACCGGACGCCGGGGTCGATGATCGTCCTTGTCGCAGCTGGCGTCTTTCTGCTGAGCTTGCTACGCCGATAGGGCTCATTCGAATTGATTGGAGCTGTCCTTCATTGTGGCTAGGTTGATGCGACGTGCGCGCCTGTGAGTGCGGGAAGGTCGAGGGATCGCGGAGATGGCCCGAAAGCTGCTGTGACAATGGCCCAATAGGTGGCGCCATGAAGACCAGTCGGACCCTTTCGCTTTGCTTCTTGCTCTTGGGGCCGGGCGTTGCTCGGGCTCAGGGGACAAGCGTTGCCAGCCAGCCTACCGGGCAAAACGCAGCTCAACAATCCGGCACGGCATCCGAAGATGTGCAGCCGGCCACGGCCGCACCGGGCCAGGCGCCTCCAATGCCACCTGCACAGCCGCCGCCTCCGCCCAGCCAAAACCAAGGCCAGGTCCAGCAGCCGGTTCAGCAGGCTGCAAGGCCAGCGCAGGGTGCAGCCGCCGGCCAGTGGGTGTACACGGGCGACTATGGCTGGATTTGGATGCCCTACGGAGACCAGTACACATACGAAGGGATGGCCAACGACACCACTCCCTATTCCTATGCGTACTACCCATCGTACGGGTGGATGTGGCTGGCGGCGCCCTGGATCTGGGGCTGGGGCGCTTACCCCTATTTCGGGCCGCTCGGTCCCTCCGGCTTCGGATGGTATCGCGGCCTTTATCGCGCGGGCTATGGCTGGGGCGGATACCGGGGTGGTGGTCGGGGCGCATATGGCGCTGCCGGCGGCGGTAATCGTGCCGGAAATGTCTATCGCGGCGGCCCCCGAGCGGCTCACAGTCATGGGGCCGTCGGCGGATCCCGCGGCGGCTTTGTTGGCGGGAATCGGTCCGTCGGGGGATTTCGTGGCGGCGCGGGCGGCGGCGGGCGCGGCAACTTCGGGGGCCATGGCAGCTTCGGCGGCGGTCATGGGGGAGGACGTCGCTGAACAGCCGGAGCGACTAGTGGGTATGGACCGCAGTCTCTCAATCACGGCTCTATTGTCATCATGTTAGAAAGGACCCAATGCATAAGCTGGCGGTGTGGATCGACCACGACGAAGCAAGAGTCTTTCACGTCACGAAAGCGAATTTCGACGAGACGACCGTTCAATCGCCCAAACACCATGTCCACCGTCATCCCAAGGACATGGAGACAAGAACTCGGAATCATCCCGATGACGAGCCCCATTTCTTTCACGACGTCGTCGCGAGGCTTGTGGGTGCCGAGGAGATCCTGCTCTTTGGCCCGGCAATGACAAAACTGCACTTTCTCCGATATGTGCAAAAGCACGCCCCCGAGCTCGACCAGCGGATCGTCGGGCTGGAAAGCGCCTCTCATCCGACGGATCGGCAGCTGGCAGCCCACGTGCGCCATTACTTTCATAGTCCCCACCCGAGGCAACGCGCCACTACTTAGCTCCTTCGGGGAACCTGGCCAGAGATGGTTCCCTCTTCGCTCCGTTTCTTGCGCCGTTTGCGACTTGCGATCACGACGCCCATCATGTTTACTAGCCGTGCCACGAGACGGCCGAATGGATCGAAAAGCCACCGTTGGCGCCAAGTGCTGGCCTCTACGGAGGTCACGGAGCGCGAGCGCACGAAATGGTCCTGTATCCACGCCTCGACCTGGCCGACGAGGTGGGGCTCCGCGACTTCCACGAGCGTCTCCAGATTGGCGAGCGAAAGTGGGTCCAGATTGAAGCTACCCACGAGCAGGCGGCGGCCGTCAATGGTTGCAACCTTGGCGTGCAGAACTGAATCGTTCCATTCGTGGATCACGACGCCCGCCCCCAGAAGTTGGCGATAGAGACTCCTGCAAGCCGCGCGAGCGAAAGGCACATCGCACCGGCCAGCAAGCAACAGGTGGACCTCGACCCCGCGCTGCGCGGCAGCGGTGAGCGCGTAGATGATGCCGTGGTCGGGCAGAAAGTAACCATGGGCGACATGGATGCGCCGGCGTGCGATGGCGAAGGCTTTCAGGTAGCGCCTCCGCAACCGCCATCCGCCGCCGAGGCCGGACAAGTAAAGGTGCAAAGCGCTGTCGACCGACTGGTCCGGCTCGCCGCGGATCATCTGACCCAGGTGCGCACACTGCGGCCCACGAATTTCTAGCGCCAGGTCTGCCCAAGCGAGCCGAACGCCTTGGTCCACATTCTCGTCGCCGATGTTGATGCCGCCCAGAAAGGCCACCTCGTCGTCTATGAGAAGAATCTTGCGATGGTTGCGGCCAAATCGACCAATAAAAAGCGCCAGCATGCGATGATAGATGTGGACTTCGCAACCCGAAGCTCGCAGGGCGTCCGCGACGGCGAGGCCTCCGCGAGCCGATCCCCAGCCGTCGATCTGGACCTCCACCTTCACGCCCCGGCCAGCCGCCCGCCCCAGCGTCTCGACGAAACCGGCGCCTATTCCCGTGGGCGCGAAGGCGTAGACTTCGAGGTGAATGTGTCGTTGCGCAAGCGCAATGGCCATCAGCATGCGCGGGTAGGCCTGCTTTCCCCCGTCGAGCAACACCACCGACTCGGGCGCGACAGAAGCGCCTTCCCCGGTTGAAAGCCCGGCGGTCACGGGTGTCTTCCCATCAACTCTACTCTTGCCAGAGGATCCATCCCGCATCCAAATCCTGGGCGGGGGAATCGCGACTAGGTATGATTCGCGCCGTGTAATCCGATGCTGGACGATCGGATGAGACACTGGCTCGGTAGAGGTAGCTGCCCACGCCATTCGTTGGTTGCCGTGTCACCGCCATTTCCTTCTCCACCGCGCTGTTTCCTTCGTTTCCGTCGGCGTAAAGCTCGACCCGAACCATCTCTGGCCCGACATCCTTCAGGAAAACCTCGACCCCGATTCGGTGCTCTTCGGCTAGGGTTTCCACGGTGACAGCGCCGAAACGGACCGCATTCAGCTTCGGCGCTAGGGCGCTGCGCCCATCGATTTGTCTTCGAACCGCAACACCGTTGTCGGCGACGTGGGCCTGATAGGCACGGGCAGCGGGAAGATAATGCTGTTCGGTATATTCGCGAACCGTCCGGCTGGCGGAAAACCTGGGCGTTAGTCGCGCCATGCTTTCCCGCATGCGCGCCACCCAGGCTGTGGGAATGCCCTTCTCGGTGCGCGCGAAAAACTCTGGAATCACCTCTCGTTCAAGCGTGTCGTACAAGGCCTCTGCTTCGAACGCGTCCCAGCGCGGATCGTCGTCATGCTCGTGGCCATCCCCCAGGGCCCAGCCGACTTCTGGCGCATAGGCTTCAGCCCACCAGCCATCGAGCTCGGAGACGTTGATACCGCCATTGACCAGCACCTTCATGCCGCTGGTGCCGCTCGCCTCCCACGGTCGCTTGGGCGTGTTGATCCAGACGTCAACCCCCTGGACCATGCGTTCGGCCAACAGCATGTCGTAGTCGGCCAGGAAGAAGACTGGGACACTCCCGTCGCTGCGACCGATGAACTGCGTCCACTCTTGAATCAGCGCCTGACCGGCTTGGTCGGCCGGGTGTGCCTTACCTGCCAAAACAAGCTGAGTTGGCCGTTCGGGATGATTGAGGATGCTGATCAGCCGGTCAGTGTCATACAGCAGAAGGTTCGGTCGTTTGTAGGTGGCAAATCGTCGCGCAAAGCCGAGGGTCATTACTCCGGGATCAAGCCGAGCTTGGGTTCGGGCGATCACATCTGGTTCCGCCCCGACGGCAGCCATCTGCCGGCCGATGCCTTCACGCGCATAGTTTACCAAGGACATTCGGCTGGCGGTACGCATTGCCCACAGCCGCTCGTCGGACACGCGGCGCAGATCGGCCGCGATGGTGACCGAGGTCCCCATCCAGCGTTCTTTGCCACAGGCCTCGGTCCAAAGTGCGTCGGCTGCCGCCGAATCCCAGGTCGGCATGTGTACGCCGTTGGTTACGTGACCGACCGGGATCTCTTCTTCGGGCAACCGGGGAAAAAGAGGCGCAAAGAGACGTCGGCTTACTTGTCCGTGCAGTCGGCTGACAGCATTAACGGAACCACTTCCGCGGATGGCCAAGTACGCCATGTTGAAAGGCTCGGTCTCGTCGGCAGGATCCTTGCGCCCCAAGGCCAGCAAGTCTCGTAGGGAAAGGCCCAGCTCGTCCTGCGCATACCGGCCGAGGTATTGCGCTATCAATGCCGGAGAAAAGAGGTCGAAGCCGGCAGCAACTGCCGTGTGGGTGGTAAACAGATTCCCCGCTCGGGTGGCGGCCAGGGCTACTGGGAAGGGACTTTCGCTGTCTTTCATGAAGCTGCGGGCGCGCTCCAGCAAGGCAAAGGCTGCATGCCCTTCGTTGAGATGGCAGACGTCCGGCTTGATGCCGAGTGCATTGAGCAACCGCCAACCGCCCAGTCCAAGAACCAGCTCCTGCTTCAAGCGCAATTCCGGGCCACCGCCATAAAGCTCGCCAGTGATGCCACGGTGAACCGGGAGGTTGGCCGCATCATTCGTGTCGAGCAAGTAGAGCTTCCGCCGACCAACCTGGACTTGCCAGGTACGTAGCCAAACCGGGGCGTCGGGCAAGTCGATCTGCAGGCGCAGCCACTCGCCATTAGGCTGACGAACCGGCGTGACCGGGAGCTGTCCGGGATCGTTGGAGGGATAGAGCGCTTGCTGGGCGCCGTTGGAATCAAGCACCTGGCGGAAATATCCGTGCTGGTAGAGCAGTCCGATACCGACCACCGGCACGCCCAGATCGCTAGCAGCCTTGAGTTGATCCCCAGCGACATTACCCAGCCCGCCCGAATAGATGGGGAGAGCCTCGCTCAACATGAATTCCATGCAAAAATAGGCGACACAAGTCAGGGGACTTTGGGGGTGCTTTTCCTGAAACCAGGCCGGCTCCGCCGCGGCCTGGCGTTTGGCCTGCACCAAGCGGTCCAGAAGTTGGCAGAAGGACGGATCGGCCAAGGCGGTGGCAAGCTTCTCGCGTGAAACAGTCTGGAGGACGACGTTCGGGTGACAGGTGAGCGCCCATAGCTCGGAATCGAGTCGCCGCCACAGCTCATCCGAACAGTGATTCCACGACCAACGCAAGTCCATCGCCAGCTCGGTCAAGGCGTCCATCCCGTGGGGCGTGACGGGTGGTGAGGACTCACCGGAGGCGCTCGCGTTCACAGGAATTCCCAGCTCAGGCCAAGCTCACCACGGTGCTGGGCGGCAACACGGGGCCAAGCCCCATCCTGCGACGATGCAACAGACTAGGCGCCGTCATTGGCCAATCGCCAAATTTGGCAAGGTACGCCATCAGCACCAGACTCGCCGCGCGTTCCCGCTCGTAGGTTCCAGAGTTGACGACCACGTCGAAGTCAGCCGGAGCACCGACCTTTCTTCCAGGAGGATTGAGCTCCAACGGAGCCACCAGGCACGCCCGAAGGGCATAACGAGGGTCCACCAGAAACTCGGCTCCTCTGCCAACAATCACAGCTCCACCCCGGCGCGCAATCGAATCGACGACCAGATGGATCCGGTCGGCGTAGTCTGCCGATGTGCCCCCCTGATTGGGGACAGAGCTGTCGAGAAAAGCCTCGATCGCGCCTCGCGTCCTTTGGTCGAGCATGATGCTGGGCGCTCTGTCGGCGTTCAGAAGGCGCGCCAGCTCCACCACAAGCGCGCGATCCCAGTAGCTGAAACCGAGCCACTCTGCCAGGTTGCGCCCAAGGGCGGGCCCTTGATCGCCGGCTTCACGTGAGAGGGTTACAACAGGCCACGTCCCAGCCACCGGATCCCAGCGCTTTTGCTGTTTCAAAGTCCAGCGCCTTGCCTGGTCTTCGACCATTGCGCCCACCGCGCGTGGATGTCGCAAATGCGGCCACATCAAACTTGGCATGATCGCCTCACTTTCCCAACGGGCTCTGATGGGCACCTACAGCAGAATCCGGGCCAACCTCTGGCGGGCAACGAATTCAGCGGCTTACACCCCGAGCGAGCGTCGGCGGCGGAGCGCCCAATCAACCTGACGTACCTTTCCCATCAGATCGACGGGGTCCCCAGAGGGAAAAAGGTGAAAAAAGCAGCGGTAGCGTCAATCCAAAGTGCGTCATCGCTGCCTTCCGAATCAACCCGGGTTGGCGCAAAGGTTGCAGCCTATCCGTGTCCTTGCAGAAAGGGACCAAGACTATGCCCGGTCTTCAGTTCCACCTCGCCGGACTGATTGTGGCCTGTGTGGTTGCACTGCCCGTGCCTGCCGAAGCCCGGCTTGTCGTCGATCGCGTCGTGGTTCGTGGCTCGACCGATGTTACGACTCGGGTACTGGCAGCACGCATGCACCTCCATATGGGTGATCTCGTGGACTTCTCAGTGCTAAGCGCTGCCGAGCAGCGCCTCATCGAGAGTGACCTGTTCAGCAGCGTCCGTGTGTTCATTGACCTGCCCACGGCCGAGGCGGTCCGACGCATCTACTTGGACGACAAGACCTACCCGGTCGAGGTTGTGGTGGAAGCCACCGGAAAGCAGGCGTGGTTCGTCTTCCCGACCGCCAGCGTCGGTAGCGGGGATTGGGCGGGCGGCCTTGTCTATGCAAACCAAAACTTGTTCGGCCGCGACGTACAGCTCGTCGGCGCCGGACAGCTCGGTCAGTCTAACAGTTATGTCTTCGCCGCCTACCGCGACCCGCTCGTGGTAGGCGCGCCGCTGACCTACTCGACGAGCGCGCTCTACCGGCGCGAGCAGATCCGCCTGTTCGCGAACCACAGCATGGTGATGCAGGTACCGACCACCGTGGTTGGTGGGGACGGCCAGCTCGGCTGGGTGCTGTCCCCGCACACGCGCGCGTTCCTTGGGCTCTCGGCCCGCTACCAGACCGTAGACTCCGTCGAAGGGCTGGCGCCGGATGCCACACCCCTGCCTTACAACTCCCGTAGCGGCCGAATCTTTCTCTTGCAGTTCCAGTTCCAGTACGACGACACCCGCGCCCAAGAGGGCCTGAGACAGGGAACTCTTTTGCTCCTCAAGAACGAGGTGTCTGACCGATACTGGGCCTCGGATTTCGACTACTCCAAGTTCGAGATGCGGGTGGAGATGTACCGTCGCTACCGCTGGAACTACCCATCTCTGATCCTGAAGATGGTTTTGGACTATCCCACCTCGGACCGCGGCGTTCCGGTGACGGAGGAGCTCCGCATCGGCGGGCCCAATCTGCGCGGCTATCTGTTCAACGAGTTTCACGGCGACACGCTCGTCAGTGCGCAAGCTGAGGACCAGGCGGTACTCTTGCGACTACGACTTCCCTGGACGCAGGTGCACTTCAACGTTGCCGCGGCGATTTTCGTCGACGCCGCCACCCTGCTCGATCGTCACCCTGGCGGCACTACGGTCGCGCCGCCTGACACGCAACCGTCCCCGGTGCGCTCCAAGCTGGACGATATCCACGCGAGCTTCGGCGGTGGCGTACGCATCATTCTTCCGGGCGTCGTAGTCCCGGCCCTAAAGATCGATGTCGGCTACGGCATGGATGTCCGCGACGTGGCCGTGACCGTGTCGATCGCAGGCGGCGGGCTCTTGTAGGTCGCTATCATGCCTGCTGGTGGTCTGATTCGCTGGCGCTCGCTGTCTGGTTGGCGTTCGGCGTGGCACCCTTGCCGTCACAATGCAACTTCGCGCGGAGGTCGTGGCGCAATTCGCTGCCTGGCTTGGGCGCCAGGAGCAAGGCCACGCCAGCACCAACAAGCAGACCGATGCCAAAGGTACCGAGGGTACCGAGCAACCGATTGGTCATAGAGTGCTTGCTCTCGAGGCCAAGGAGGCCCAGGAAGTCGTCTTTGTCTAGGTTTCTAATGTCTTGTAGTTTCATTGACCATTCTCCTTCTCTTTGTTCAACTTGGATCCAGTCACAACCTCGGTGATTTGCTTCTCAAAGATAGGCAGCGCTGCCATCACGGCAACCCGTAGTCCTGCGCCGAGGACTTTTGCCGACAGCCGGGTGAAAAGGCCGCCGCCCAAGACGAAGCCTATGCCCAGCGCGCCCGCAACCATGCCGTACGGGTTGCGCTTCAATCGACCCTCGATGTTCAGGATCCCCCGCAACCCGCCGGCAGCCCCCCCGACGGGTAGCGCGGCCTCAGCTTCGGATTCCATGGCGGCTTTCAATGTTGGTGCCGCGCGATGCGAGCCACCAGGTAGCCCAGGGCAAGCGCGCCCAGAAGGCAAGCGGCGGGGTGTTTCTCGATCAAGCTTGTAATCCGCCCGTTGACCCGGCCGATCTCTTGTTTCGCTTCCTCGATCTTGGGACGAACCCGACTGCTCAGGTTGTCGATGCTCTCTTTGATAACCGTGGTGTCCATCTCTTGTCTCCCTTGCCTGCGATTCGTATTCGTTGCTCAGTTTCTCCGGCCGAAAATAACTCCCAGCGCGAAGGCAGAAGCCAGCGCGATGCCAGGCCTGCGCCGCACCCACCCTCGCCAGTCGAGCACGCGGGCGATTTCGCGCTCGACCGCGCTCATCGAAAGGACGAACTTCTCTCTCGCGCGGTCCAGGTCCGCACCTGCGCGACCGAGGTCAGCGTCCCCATCCGGTTTCGGCTCAGGCGACATCTTGCTTCTCCGCCGAGGGCGCTGTCGCTTCTTCCAGTGCTTCAAGACTGCGGGCCATCGCAGTTGTGCTGTCATTCATGAGGCGCGAACCACGCTTGCGGAGCCGCGCAAAGACCAGGCCCACGCCAGCGCCTGCTACGTGCGCAAGCCCGATGCCCACCAGCGGGAGCCCAACCGTGCGGTGTCCTCCAATCACAGCGGCCAGCCCAGCCATGGCCAGGCCGTAGCCAAGAGCAACAAGAGCCGCGAGCGCCGCGATGATGCTCGCACGCCGCCCCATCGCGTGAAGCTCCACCTTCAACTCGATTTGAGCGACCTTGACGTGCTGGCCGACGAGGTGGCCGAGGTCCAGAGCCGCTTCGCGAATCAGCGCCGACACGCCTGGTGTTTCTGACGCCTTCATCTACTTATCGCCTTCTGGTGAGCGGGTTCCCTCCGAAGCGTGCCTTTCTCCGTGGAGCACGCTGTCGATGGCGACCTCACTGCCGGTTTCGGCGGCCTTGGCTAGCGCCGTGTGGTCTGTGAGAACTCGAGCCTGCAAATACCCGGGCAGCCAATGGCGCTCGACAATCGGATACGCGGCCACCAGAGGCAGGGCGAGAACGATGCCAACAATCCCCTGCAACTTGGCCCCAACGAGCAGAGCGAGAAGTGCGGACAAGGTCGACATCTTTAGCTTGCTGCCGTAGATACGAGGCAGCAGAAAGTAGGTTTCAAATAGGTGGTAGCCCACGTACGCCACCAGGACCGCCAAAGCGGTGCCGGGCGAGACCGCAAGCGCCAGCAAGGTTGCCGCGACAGTCGCAAGTAGGATGCCCAGCACCGGGATGATGTCGCAGAATCCGGCGATCACGGCCAAAGGCACCGCCGCGGGAACGCGGAGAATCGTCAATACGATAGCTGTGAACACGGCGAAAAGCAGCGCCGCAAAAAGCTGACCCTTCACATAGGCGTGGACCACCTTGGAAACCTCGTCGACTGTGGCAGCCAGTCTCTCGCGGTAGGTGCGGGGGACGAATGCGAGAATCCAGGCGTAAAGGCTTCTGCCGTCGAGAAGCAGATAGAGCGTGAGAATGAGGACGACGCCTGCCGCCACCACGGCCGAGACGGCACTTCGCCCCAAGGCGAACGACCGTTCGAACAGGTTGACGACCTTCGGTGAAAAGGGCGACTCGAACAGCCAATGAATTGCCTTCTGAATGGCTGGATACCGTGCAGGGATCCTGCTAGAGGCCCGAACCCGGAAGTCGGGAAGGTTCTGGACCAGGTGGGTGGCTTGCGCGGTTAGTGGGGGCAGAACCAGCAGAATGAACATCACCAACAGTCCAACGCCAAGAACCGCGATGACGCCCACGCTCAGGCTGCGTCCGAACCGTCTCCCCTCCATCCACCGAACCGCCGGGTAGAGGGTAACCGCCAAGAGGACCGCTATCAGAAACAACAGGAACTCGGACCACAGAAGAAACACCGCCCACCCAGCGAGGCCACTTGCGACCAGCTTGAGAATGGTCGTCATCGGGACGTGCACATCCCACTCGTGCCGAGGCGGCTGAGTCACGACGGCCTCCATTGCAGATGTTTGTTCACCTGACGCAAGTGTTCCAATCTCTTGTCGCAAGTCCTTCTGAGGTGATAGGAGGCCAGGAGTCTGGGAGATACCCCTGGCCTCCGTAAGGTCCAGACGAGGTCTGGGCTAGATAGGCTAAGGAAAGGCATGTAGTTAGCGCACACTCAAATGCGACGGTTGAATGATGATCTCGACCCGGCGGTTGTTCGCGCGGTTCTCGGCGTTTCTGTTATCGAGAAGCGGATGGCTCGAACCCATTCCGACGGCGCTGATCCTGTTGCTGTCGACACCGCGGGTCACCAGGTAATCGCGCACGGCGTTCGCCCGGTTGAGCGAAAGCGGTTGGTTGATTCTGTCTGACCCCTGGCTGTCGGTGTGGCCTTCGACGACCATCTGCTTGTCCGAGTCCTGTGCCTTGAGCGCTTCCGCGACTTGGTCGAGCTTGGTCATCGCGGTATTGAGCAGCGCGAATTTGTTGGAAGCGAAAAGGATACTGCCTGAGAGTGTGATCACGAGTCCGCGGGCTTCCTCTTTGATTGCCGCGATGGTAGCCAGGTCCTTCATCGCTCCAGCCAGCCTGGCTTCAGCCGAAGTTCTGGCCTCTTTCTCGGCCGCCAACTGTTCGGCAGTCTTTTCCATTTCTGCGCTCTTGGCATTGCTGTCGCGCCGCTCTTCTTTGAGCTGCTCGCGGGTCGAGGACAGAGCGGCTCGCGTGCTCTTCACCTGGTTGTCCCGGGCCACGACACCGGCTTTTGCGGCTTCGGCGATCTTCTGGCGGTCCTGCTCGGTTCGGGCCTTGACGTCGGCCAGCTGCAGCTTGTTTTGCGCAATGTACGCGTAGTCCCGGCATTCGGTGGTGTCGCCGTGCTCGTCGAACTCCTTGTTTGCCTTGTCCAGGACTATCCAGGCGTCATGCAATTCGGTGGGTGTCAGCGTCGCTGCCAAGCCGTTGTTTGACGCGGTATAGGCGGTGCGGGCCTCGACCAGTTCGGTAGGGGGAGTGTGGGCACAGCCAAGCATCAATCCTGCACAAGCAACGGTCACAAACAGACTTATGTTTCCGGTTTTCATTGTGGAATCCTTCGTCGATAGTGGTTGATAGAAACTACGGGTTGCCGCGCTCACGAACGGCCTTCAGATCTTCCGTCGCCCTGACCGCGTCAGCATGGACCGAAACCTCGCGGGCAAGCCCGATGGCCAGCTCAGCATCGGATTCGGCCCGGGCCAGCACCAGCAACGCTCGCTTTTCGCCGGCAGCCGCCATCTTCTTGGCGGTGTCGGTCTGGTCTTTGGCTAGCTGCAGGTGCAGCTTGGCGGCAGGCACGCCGCTCGCGCCAACTTCTTCGGCGCCTCGGATGCTGGCCTCCGAATGTTCGAGCCGATCGGCAGGGATTTGCACCGCAGTGCAGCCCGCCAATCCAAGAATGGCTAGCGACATCATCAATTCTTTCATCATGGACAGTTCCTTTGTGAAGAGTTTGTGCTTACTTCGGAATCTTGAGAAACCGGCTAGGGCGCCGGCTTGACGACGGTGTTCGAATCCAAGGTCACCCCGGCGATGCGAGCCAACGCTCTTCCATTCAGGGTCGCGCCAGTGTTCAGCGTGATGGCCTGATCCGCCATGACGGTTCCCTGGAAGGCCGACGTTGAACCCAGGGTTGCCGAGGTTCCAACCTGCCAGAAGACATTGCTGGACTTGGCGCTTCCACTCAAAATGACTTGGCGGCCGGAGGTGGTCGTCAAGGTAGAGGCCATCTGAAAAATGAAGACCGCGGTGGCATCGCCTTGGGCGTCGAGAGTCAGGTCCCCGGACGAGACTGCAAGTGAGGAGGTGGACTTGTATAGACCAGGGGTCAGGGTTTGCCCTCCGAGGTTACCGGAGACTGCGACGGCGCAGAGTGTTCGTCCGGCCGCATTGTTGTACGCAGTGGTCAAGTCGGCTACACCTTGGGCGGCGGTGGCATCACCGGCGTGTTGTGTGCCGACGATCGCACCGGGTGGGAACCCAGTTATGGCGGTTCCTGGACTCACGCCCAGATCTCCTGTCACAGAAGTGGGGCCAGTATTGGTGACGGTCGAGCCCGCCAGCACCACAAAGCCGTCCGCCGCGCCCAAGAACACCGGCGCTTGTCGGCACGCGGAGGTCTGCGCGCCATCTTCGTTCGAGGCTTCGACGCCAGCAGAGTCTCTGCTCGAAGTATCGAGGATGGCAGCGTCGACGGGCGACACCTCAGGGACTGGCGCCTCGATGGCCGCGACGTCAGTGATAGGGGCGTCGAAAACGCGAGCATCAATGACCGCGAGGTCGACGCCGCGAGCGTCACCGACAGCGACATCCATATTGCTAGCGTCGGAGTTTCCAACATCGGAAATTCCATCATCGATACGAGGGGCATCGGTATTGGCCCCGTCACGATTCTGCGCATCGGCTGTCCCTGCCTCGAAGCCCGCGAGGTCGGCGGCCATGGCCTCAACGCTCGCGCCATCGGCATTTGCGAGGTCGGCGACTCCCGCGTCGCGTCCTACGCCATCGCCATTTCTGCCGTCAGCGACCCTGGTGTCGGACCTTCCGCCGTCGGGATTGGGAAACTCAACCAACTGCTGTCCGCACGCGGGCAGAATGAATAGCAGCAAAAGAAATGTGCTACGCTCGAAACCTTTCATGTTACTTGCTCCCGTCATCGAGAATCAGAAAGTAGACGACGAAGTCGACGCGCCGGTTGTTCTCACGGCCGGCGATAGTCTCGTTGGTATCTCGCGGAACCGAGGAGCCGAAGCCCTTGGAAGCAAGCCGGTCCTTTTCGATGCCGTGTGAAACGAGGTAATTGAGTACCGCATCGGCCCGCTGCTCCGAAAGGGTTTGGTTGTGCTCATCCTCTCCCTCGGAAGAGGCGTGCCCCTCGACCTGCACGCGGAACCGCTTGTTGTCCTTCAAAGCCTGCACGACTTCATCAAGGACCGGGAAGGAGGCCTCCTGCAGTACGGCCTGGTCCCAAGCGAAGTAGAGCTTCTCTTTCAGCTCGAGCTTGTCGCGTTGGACGACGAGCTTCTTGTATGGCGGACATCCCCAGTTGTCCATCGGGCCTGCCACGTCTGGGCAATGATCGACATTGTCTGGGATTCCGTCGTGGTCTCGGTCGGGGCAGACGATTGTCTCTCTGTCAATCGTGCGGACTTGAGCCGCGATGACAGCGCGTTCACGTTCCGCGCCCAAGCCCACTTCAAGGCCTAACCCCAAGACCAAAATCTTGGCATCGCGGTTGTCGAAGTCGGGCCGGTCTTTCTGCAGGATGTCGAGGTAGCGGGCAAAGGGGCCAAGCCAGAAGACGCGTGCTTTTCCAATGGGGAGCGACCAACCGGCAGCAGCCGCAATACCCGGGCGTTGGAGTCCACCAGTGCGAACGTAAAGCGCATCCATGTCCACCCATGGCGACATTCCGAAAAACCGGTCGGGGGTATTGCGGAACAACCGAAAGCGTATGCTTGCGCCAAAGGTCCACGCTGCGCCGGCCTCGCCATGGTCCGCTTTGGCGGGCAGGGTCAGAAAAGAAGCACTGGGCCCGACGTTCATGTATTCGTTCACGACCCACAAGGCCTTCAGAGTCTCTCCCCCACCGGTCTTGAAGCGGTCGGACTGGGGGCTGGTCAGGGCCAGCGCCACGCCGGGCTCCACCAGCAGGGAAAAGTCACCGAGCCGTGCAGGCAAAGGACGGTAGTCGGGCGTTTCGAGCTCGGATGCCTGGGCGAATCCGCCGAACAGCAGCAGTACCGCGCTAGTGATGAGGGCCTTCATTGCTTATCCTTGAATGCGTTGGTCTTGTCAGAAAGCTCCCCCCGAGCGGCGGGAAGCTCCCCACCCCGCCCGCTAAAGCAGCAATCAGGCCATCGCCAAGACACCCATCACTTCAGCTGCTTACATCGGTGCGGACTCTCGAAAGGCAGCCCGCTCCATCAAGTTGAAGTGCCCTGTCAATCAATACGACTCAACCCAAGCAGCCAACCCACCGCCGCGGTCATAACCATGGCCATGGCTCCGCCGAGCGTGACTCGCAACGAGGCCCGAGCGATGGGTGCGCCGCCGAGATGACCGCCGAGCGCACCGAGGGCGGCGGAGTCTTCCGAGTGACAGCACTGCGGTCACAAAGAGGCGAAGGGCCGTCGGCGACACGAGAAGGGCAGCGAGCGGGATCAGGGCGAAGGACGCAAAGCCCGCGGCCGATATCCACGCCGCCTGCATCGGACGCGCGAAGGATGCCCGATCGATGCCTAGCTCGTCGCGCATGTTGGACTTGAGCGATCGTGCGCACTGAGCTGCTCCGCCACTTTGGTCGCGAGGTCCTCGTCGAGCCCCAGCTTCACATAGATCGCTGCCAGCTCGCGCAGCTTGGCTTGTCGACGCCCCGCCAGCTCTTGCTTCTCTCGTGCGATGTCCGCCCCTCCGCGTCGCGCTGCGAGCTGACCGAAACATATTCTCCAATCGCCATCGACATCGCTCCTGCGACCAGCCCCGCTACGCCGGCGACCAGAGCGGTGTCCGGGGACGCCGAAGACGCCAGGACGCCAATGATCAGGCTCGCGGTCGACACGATGGCGTCGTCCGACCCGAGTACCGGCGCTCGCATCGCGTCCGGTCGCTCTGGTGATTCTCTCCATGCGACCGGGAACCGCGATTCGCTGTTCCGCCCAACATAGCAAGCAGCTATGCGCCAGCGTGCACTTTCACTGCGTGAAGCACAGCCAATTGTTCCAGGATCTTCTTCCACGTATCTTTGTGCACGGATCTTCTTAACAGCAGGTGGCTCATGGTTGGCGTCGAGCCCAGTGCGCTTCGCACACCTTGGTCCAGATCCTCCAAGTCGAGGAAGTCTTCACCTTCGAGCGGGCGGGCGGTTGTCTCGGCGGTGCTCGCGCTGGCGACTTCGTCGTCAGAGAGCAGCATCAAGATCTTCTCACGCGTTTCGTGGTCTATTTTGGAGTCGTGGTTCATTGTTGCTATTCTCCAATCACGTTCAACAGGAATCGGCAGAGGCTGGAGCCGCCAGCGGATTACGGAAGAGCTCTTCGGCCCTGGATGACCCGGACAGCTACTGCCACCAGCGCCAAGAGCAGGAGGATATGGATAAACCCTCCAAGGGTGTACGAAGTCAGAAATCCGAGACCCCAAAGGACAAAGAAGACGAGCGCAATAGTCCAAAGCATAGCAGTGCCTTTCGTTTGGTGTGATTGATGCGTATGTGTTTCTGACCCAGCCTTTGGCGGGATCGTGCATCTCTTGGCAAGACTGCAGCAGCTTTCGAGCCAACCGTGGGGGGCGAGCAAGTTCAAGCACTTGCAGCGTATTCGGGTCCGGTGGTACGCGTGGCTCAATTAAGTTGATGTGCGACTTCCTTCAAACTGAATGACAATACCGTTTGTGCCTGTCGCGCACAGCCGACAGCGCCACGACGAAGAGGAAGATACCTCGGTCGGCACGTTTCCTGCTGACAGGAACAGGCACCATTCGGAGGAATTCATGTCCAAGCTCGGCCGCTCAGTCCTCTTTCTGTGTCTCATTCCTGCGAGCGCTGCTTACAGCTCGTCTGGCGCAGCCCAACCCATGGCTGCGATACCGCAAGTCCCCGTGCGCTCGACCATCGAAGGCAAGTTCGCGCACTACCTCGTGTCTCCAAACGGGGAGGTCGATGGCATCGTGCTCGAAGACGGTACAATCACACGCTTTCCGCCCCACGCTCTCGCCCTGGCTCCAGAGATCGCGCCGCTTCAGCCCGGAGATGTGATCCGTCTCCAAGGAGACGCGGTGAACGGTCCGACAGGACCCGTGCTCGCCCATGCGTCGGTCTCAAAGGGCAACACCGTGATCGTGCGTGGCGACTTTCCGCTGTCCCCGGCACCTGGAGAGCCCGGCGCTGGTCTTCGGCCGCATCATGGCAGAAAGCACGGCCGCAAAGGGCCCGATGGTCCGCATGAAGAGAGCCTTCGGCCAATGACCGTCACGGGGAAGATCCAGGGCTTTATGCCCGACCCGCATGGCAGGGTCGACGGCATTCTATTTGTCGACGGAACGAATGCTCGCGCTGGAAAGAAGGCGCGACTCGAAACGCTCGCGCTTAAAGCGGGAGACACAATCACCGTCACCGGCAAGGGCGGCAACTATCCACAAGGCAGCTCGCTTCACATCGAAACCATGACGCTTCCCACTGGGGAAACGCGAAGCCTCGATCCTCCGCGCGCGAAACTAACCCCAGTTTCGCATGAGGGTGAAATTGCCTGCATTCTCCTCAATCCTCGCGGCGATCTTGACGGTTTACTGCTCAAGGACGGTACGCTCATTCGCGTCAGGCCGACTGCTCCTATTCCGCAACTCATCGCAGGCTCCCGGATCCGGGCTGACGGTGAAGGAACCCCATCCTTCGTCCGCGCGGACAAGGTCACCCTGACCGGGACCGGTGCTGTTCTCGATCTTTCGGCACCGCCACGGGCAGTCCGCATTCCGCGTGCACTGACGATGCTCGATGATTCGTCCATCGTGCTCGAGGTGGTGAATACCCAGGAGGGCGATGTCGACAGTCTTGTGCTGCAAGATGGCGCAATCGTGACCTTGCCACCGAGGTTGCGTGACCAAGCGGGCGATACCCTCACGGTCGGCACCAAGCTCACGGCGCGGGGCGAAGGTGGCACCTACGGCCTGGTAAAGGCGTTCCAGGCCGATCGCATACAGCTCGCTTCGGGCCAAGTCTTTGCCGAACCACCGAGGACCGGGCAGTAGACGTCGTGATCCGAGCTGCATTGAAAGTTTCACTACAATCAACGAAGGCGATTCATGACAGGCATTCTGAAGATCGCCTACAAGTTGCTTGTCAACGACAAGGGCAAGTTCATAGCGCTGCTTATTGGCATCACCTTCGCGGTCTTCCTCATGATCCAGATGACGTCGATGTTCGCCGGTATGATGAGAAAGGCATCCGCCACCGTAACCAACACCGGTTCGAAGATCTGGGTGATGGACCGGTCCGTGACCAGCGTCGCGAGCAGTATTCCGATGCCGAACTTCATGCTGGATGCGGCTCGTAGCATGAAGGGCGTAAAATTTGCCGTCCCTCTCTATCTCGGTGCGGGGCTTGCGCGTTTGCAAGACGGGACCTACCAGGGAGTTTCGATTATCGGGCTCGACGACAGTAGCCTCTTCGGTCGCCCGGCGCTCATCGAGGGCAACATCGAAGACATCTATGCGGAGAATGGGTTTGTCTTTGTTCAGGACGCGGAGGCTCCTAAGCTGGAGAATCCGAAGATGGGAACAACCTTTGAGATAAACGACAACCGAGGCGTCATCGTTGGCATCGCTAAGGTTCCAGCGAGTGGACTGTTTGGGATTCCAACCCTTTACACGACGTTCAGCCGGGCCATTCAGTACATCCCGTCGCTGCGCTCGACGGTCAGTTACATTCTCGTCGAGCCCACCAGTGTCGATGCGATTCCCGGCATCAAGAGCGAGGTCGCCAAGCTGGGTTACGTGGCCGTCACAGAAGACGAGTTCATCGATCGAATCACCGATTTCTACATGTACCACACGGGCATGGGGACCAATATCCTGATTATGACGGCGATCAGCTTCATCGTGGGCTTGTCGATCTCCGCGCAGACGTTCTACACCTTTGTCTTGGAAAACCTCGATCGCTTTGGTGCCCTGAAAGCGATGGGCGCCAAGGGACGCGAGTTGGTCTACATGCTGCTCTTCCAGGCTGGAATTACCGCCATCGCCGGATACGGCCTGGGGATCGGACTCTGCACGGTTCTCATTCTGGCGGCGAAGCTCCGCGTGCCCGACTACGCCTCGATCATTACCTTTAGCAACCTCGCCATGGCGTTTGCCATGGTTCTCGTTATCGCCGCGATCTCTAGCTACATCGCCATTCGTCGCGTGCTCAAGATCGAGCCCTTCGACATCTTTCGGAGCTGACCATGAACGCTATCGAAGCCAGGGACTTGAGCAAATGGTTCGGCGAAGGCGAGATCCGAACCAACGCGGTCCAAAAGGTCGCGTTCGACGCCCATTTTCAGGAGATGCTGTTCATTGTTGGCCCGTCGGGTAGCGGGAAGACCACACTTCTTAGCATTATCTCCGGGATCCTTCGCCCCAACCAGGGCACCGTCAAGATCAAGGACCAGGATATTTGGAGTCTGTCGGCCGATAAGCTGGCCGATATGCGCCTCAACACCGTCGGCTTTGTCTTCCAAGACTTCCACCTGTTTCCAAAGCTCACGACTGCCGAAAACGTCGCGGTACCTTTGATTCTCAAGCGGCGCAAGTGGGATGAGGCCATCAAGGAGGCGATGCAGGCTCTCGAAAAGGTCGATCTTACCCAGCGGGCCGAGCTGTCGCCACAGAAACTGAGTGGCGGTGAACAACAACGCGTCGCCATCGCTCGCGCCATCGTCAGCAAGCCAGATATTCTGGTGCTTGATGAGCCGACTGCGTCGCTCGACGGCGACACAGGACGCAAGATCGTCGAATTCGTGAAGCGAGACATTCTGAACCCTCAACGTTGCATCATCATCGTTACCCATGATGACCGAATCTCCGAGTTCGCCGATCGCATGATCAAGATGGAGGACGGAAAGGTCATCGAGATCGAGAAAGGCCAAGGCCATGCGTAACAAGATCATCTTTGCGTTGGTCGGTGTGGGCGTGCTGCTCGCTCTCGCAAGCGCCTATGTCTACGCGAGACCGCCGAAACCCCAGTCACCCGTGTTTCAACCCGCGTCCAATCCTTATGCGCAGGGGATCTTCGCCAACGGGATTATTGAAAGCTACCAAGCCCATGGCGAGAACATCAACATCTACCCGGATGTCTCTGGCACTGTTCGGGAGATTTTGGTTGCTGAAGGCGAGGATGTAGTATTGGGTACACCTTTGCTGGTCATCGACAATGCCATTCAACGGGCAGCCACTGCCCAGCAGAGGGCACAAGTGGATGTCGCAACGTCGCTCCTTCAGGAGCTCAAAGCCCAACCGCGGAAGGAGAATCTAGAGGTGGCGCGCGCCCAAGTCGAGCTCGCGACCGCCAGCCTCAAGAGCGCCCAAGACACCTTGACCAAGCAGCAGCACTCGTTCGACCTGGAGCCGCGCTCGGTCAGCAAGGACACTCTCGACACGGTCCGAAACTCCGTCAAGGTGGCGAAAGCGAATCTGGATGTCGTCACCCGTCAGTACGATCTCACGAAAGCGGGAGCCTGGAAATTCGACATTCAGAACCAGAGGCGGCAGGTTGAATCCCTTTCGAAGGCATTGGCCGCTTCCAAAGAGCTTCTCAGCAAATACACCGTTCGCGCACCGACGGACGGTGTGGTCCTGTCGATCCAGGCTGCCCTGGGCAGCTTCGTGTCGTCCCAGGGCGCCTATGGAACCTACACGCAGGGCCTCGGTCCCATCGTCGTCATGGGTACCGGCAAGTCCAGCGGATACATGGGTGTGCGTTGCTACGTTGATGAAATCCTGATTCCCAAGCTTCCCTCGGCGGACAAGCTGGTCGCCACGATGTCGATTCGAGGCACGACCACAACGATCCCTCTCGAATTCGTCCGCCTGCAGCCGTACGTGAGCCCGAAGATCGAGCTCTCCGACCAACGACTTGAAAAGGTCGATCTGCGCGTGCTACCCGCTATCTTCAGATTTCAACCTCCAGCGGAGGTCGAAATCTATCCGGGAGAAATGGTGGACGTCTACATTGGTGCGCGCGACGCTGCCGAATTGCCCGCACCCCGCTCCTTGCGCCTGAAATCACCGCTGGTGCAGTACGCCGGTTTTCAAGAGGCCAACGAGCCAGCCCCGCTGTTGGTGAAGCGGCCGTGAATCGGATGTTCGAAGGACGGCTGCGCCGAGAGGCCTGGGGCGCCGTAGCACTTTGCCTAGCCGGTTGTGCAGTCGGACCCAACTACGTACGTCCCGACGCGCCGAAGAATTCCAGCTACACCGCCACGCCCATCCCGAAGGCCACCTCCATCGCCGATGGCCAAGCCCAGCGTTTCGAGGAAGGTAAGCAGGTCGCCGCCGACTGGTGGCGCCTGTTCGAGAATTCGGAGCTCGACGACTTCATTCTCGTGGCCATTGCCGACAATCCCACGCTTCAGGCCGCACAAGCCACGCTTCGACAAAGCCAGGACATCCTTCAGGCTGGCTATGGCGTCTTCATCCCGCAAATTGGGGGCAACATCGGCGCAAGCCGGCAGACTTCCAATCTAAGGGTCATCGGATCGACGCTGCCGAACAGTGTCTTCAACTTGTTCACGCTCTCGGCGAGCGTGAATTACGCGCTCGACATCTGGGGAGGCCAGCGTCGCCAAATCGAGGGACTGAAGGCTCAGATGGAGGCACAGCGCTACAAGGTTATGGGCACGTACATCATGCTGGCCGGCAACATCGTCAATACCGCCGTTGCACAGGCAGCCTATCGCGCGCAGATTCAGGCGACGCAGGATCTGATACTCCTCGAGAAGGATCAGGTGAGCATTACACAGGCCCAGGCAGAAGCCGGCACCGTGCCGTTTTCGAACGTGCTGAGTCTCCAAAGCGAGCTCGCAAGTACCCAGGCCACGCTGCCACCGCTTTGGCAAAAGATCGACCAGGCCAACCACTTACTGGCGACGCTGCTGGGGCGGGCGCCAGCCGAATTTTCTTCAACGCCAGGTGCACGGGGATTGGACCTCAAGGACTTCAAGCTTCCCGAGAACCTGCCGGTATCGCTGCCATCGGAGCTCGTGCACCAGCGTCCTGACATTTTGCTAGCGGAAGCCCAGCTCATCAGCGCCAACTCGCAGATCGGTGTTGCCACGGCGGCCATGTTTCCGAGTCTGACCCTGAACTCAGTGGTAGGACTGAACAGTACATCCGTGAGCAATATATTTCGCCCTGACAGCCTGTTTTGGAGCCTCGGCGCGAATTTGGCCGGACCTATCGTCGATGGCGGAACGCGCTGGTACGAGCGCAAGGCGGCCATCGAAGCGCACGACGCCGTCCTGGCCAGCTATCGGCAGACCGTGCTCAGCGCGCTGGCGCAGGTTGCGGATACGCTGCGGGCATTGGAGCATGACGCCGAGACCCTGAGCGCGCAGGCCGACGCGGTCCATGCCGCCGCCGATGCCTTTCGGCTGATGCATATCAACTACCAGACGGGAATCGCGACCTACCTTCAGGTCTTGATTGCCGACGAACAATACCACCAGGCGACCTTAGCCTATGTGCAAGCGCAAGCACAGCGGCTCCAGGACACGGTTGCGCTTTACGTTGCGCTGGGTGGCGGCTGGTGGAATGTGGCCAAGCAATAGTAGGCACCACACCCCTGAGCGGGCCGCCACACTTATGGATGCTGGCTTACTCAATCAACGCGACCTGCCAAACCGAATGAGGTGCGATGGTCGACGCGGCAACTTGCCAGTCCCCTGCTAGTGCTCGGCCTGCAGGTGCGCCTCGACGAACCACAGCCACTTGTCCACCCCGCGAGAAACCTCAGTAAAGAGGTCGGTCGTGTCGGCATCGCCGAGCTCGTCGCTCTTCGCTATGGACTGCCGCACAGACTTCCCAAACGACGCCAAGGCGGACGACAGTGCTTCCACGTGATCGCGTCCCGCGCCTGTCTTCGCCGCGTACTCAGCCAGTGTCGTCCGCTTGGCCACGCTGCGCGCGGTCCCGTCTGCCACCCCACCTAGCTGCACGGCCCGTTCGGCGATGTCGTCCACGTAGACCTCGACATCTTCATTCAGCTTGTCGAATAGCTCGTGCAAGCCGATAAAGTCCGGTCCCTTCACGTTCCAGTGCGCTTGCTTGCACTGGGTCTGCAGGTCGATGGCATCGGCCAGGCGGGCGTTTAGCAAATCCACCAAGAGGACGCGATTCTTCTCGTGAATGTCGTTCTTCGTTGGATACATGATTCACCTCTTCCTTCCTATCCACAACATGAGCTCTTCTTCGATTCCTCGTGAATCTGGGCGAGCTTGGTTTGAATCGCCTCCTTGCTATCGCCCACCTTCTCCTGGATGACGCCGTAGAGTTTCTCTACGGAGCCCTCAGCTCTCTTGAAGTCGTCATCGGTGAGGGCGCCCCAAGCTTCCTTCGCCCTTCCCTTGATCTGATCCCATTTACCCTTGGCTTGATCCTGGTTCATGTAATCGTCCTTCCCGTTGTCAGTCCTGTCCCTACCTACAGCACTATTCGGGCCACCGATCCAAAGTGCAAAATGCGAACAATTGCAGCTCAGGAGGGGCTGGAGCACTGGCACCTTCGACCAAGATGATGGTCGAGCTCCATCGATCTGGGGCGGAGAATGGCCGCCGCCCTCAGTCACCAAACCTGCGCACAAACCAGGTCTTTACGACCTGGGTCAGGAACGCGTAGCCGAGCAGCATAACGGCCAGGAACAGCCAGAAGCTCGCTGGCAGCGGGACGAACCCAAGCGTGGTAGCCAGCGGTGAAACCGTCAGCCACGCACCAACCGCGACAATGGCGAGGGAAGTAGCGATGAGCGGCCAACTTGCCCGGCTTTGGATGAAAGGAATCTTGTTGGTGCGAATGACATGGATGATCAGGGTCTGGGTAAACAGCGACTCGACGAACCAGCCGGTGTGGAACAGGGTGGGGTTGTTCCAGCAATTGAAGACGTAAAGCATTAGAAAGAATGTCAAATAGTCAAAGACCGAGCTCAGAGGCCCGATAAACAGAATGAAGCGCAGAATCTTCCCGATAGTCCACTGGCGCGGTTTGGTCAGCCAATCCGCGTCCACGCCGTCGGTGGGGATGGTCGTCTGCGAGAAGTCATAGAGGAGGTTGGTGCTCAGTACCTGAATCGGCAGCATGGGTAGGAACGGCAGGAAGGCGCTGGCGCCCACCACGGAGAACATATTGCCGAAGTTCGAGCTGGCCGCCATCTTGATGTACTTGACGATATTGCCAAATACCCGGCGTCCCTCCAGCACGCCCTGCTCCAGGACCAGCAGGCTGTTCTCCAGCAGAATGATGTCGGAGGATTCCTTGGCGATATCCACTGCGCTGTCCACCGAAATGCCCACATCGGCAGCCTTCAAGGCCGGGGCATCGTTGATTCCGTCGCCGAGGAACCCCAATACATGACCCTGGCTCTGCAGCGCTCGAATGACGCGTTTCTTATGGGCGGGAGCCAGTCTGGCAAAGACGCTCGTGGTGGTCATGGCAGTGGCCAGTTCCGGCTCGGTCATGGCCTCGATTTGCGAGCCGAGCAAGAGGTGGTCCACCGGCATGCCCACTTCCTTGCAAATGTGAGCGGTGATGATTTCATTGTCGCCGGTCAGCACCTTGACCGTCACGTTCAAACCCTGAAGCCGCTTCAGCGCCTCGCTGGCAGTGTCCTTAGGCGGGTCGAGAAAGGCCAAGAAGCCGAGCAGGATCAGGTCCGACTCATCTTTGACCGAGTACACCGGATCGTCCGATGCCCCCGGCATCTCCTTGTAGGCGACGGCGATCACCCGGAATCCCTGCCCGTTCAGGTCGTCGGCGATTTGCCGGCGCCTGGTATTGTGTTCGGGCTCGACGGGGCTGACCTGGCCCTTGACATCGACCCGGGTACATTGACTCAAAACCTCGTCCACCGCGCCCTTGCAGATCAGCGTGTTCAAGCCGGTGTCATCTTCCACCACCACCGACATCCGGCGACGAACGAAATCGAACGGGATCTCATCGATCTTGCGGTACTTGTCTTTTGCCTTGAGGCGCTCCTCCAGCTCTTCATGGTCAAGAACGGCTGCGTCGAGCAGATTCTTCAGGCCGGTATGGTGGTAGCTGTTCAGGTAGCCATAATGCAGCACCTTCTCGTTGGGATCGCCGTTCACATCCAGGTGCTTTTCAAGCACGATCTTGCCCTGCGTGAGTGTGCCGGTCTTATCGGTGCACAGCACGTCCATCGCGCCAAAGTTCTGAATGGCGTTGAGGCGCTTCACGATGACCTTCTTGCGCGCCATGGCCAGGGCGCCCTTCGACAAGTTGACGGTCACGATCATGGGCAACATCTCAGGGGTCAGTCCGACTGCCACGGCCATGGCGAACAGGAATGCATCCAGCCAGTTGTGGCGAAAGAACCCGTTGATGAGAAACACAGCCGGAACCATGACGGCAATGAACCGGATCATCAGCCAGGTGAACTTGTTGATGCCGAGATCGAAGCTGGTCAAAGTTCGCTGGCCGACGATGCCAGCGGCCAGCGAGCCAAAGTGGGTCCGATTTCCGGTGTGGATCACCAGTGCGGTCGCGGAGCCGCTCTCTACGTTGGAACCGAGAAAGCAGAAGTTGCAAAGCTCCAGTGGGTTCCGAATGTCCGTCGTCGGTGGGGCGGCCTTCTTCTCGACGGGCAAGGCCTCGCCGGTCAGAGCCGCCTGATTGAGAAACAGATCCTTCGCGGACAGCACGCGCACGTCCGCCGGTACCATATCGCCAGCCGCCAGCCGGATGATATCGCCCGGCACCAACGCTTTGAGCGGCACTTCTTGGTCCTTGCCATCGCGCACCGCCGTCGCCGTGTTGCCGACCATGGCCTGCAGCTTTTCCGCGGCATGGTCGGCGCGAAGCTCCTGGAAGAAGCGCAACACCACTCCCAGGACCACCATCACAAAGATCACCACGGTTGCCCGCTGGTCGCCGGTGAGAAAGGAAAGGATGCCGAGAGCCATCAGCAGCAAGACCAGGGGATTTCTGGCGTTGCCAAGGAGGCGCATCAGACCGGCCTGGCGCTTCTGTCGGGCGATCTCGTTGGGACCCACTTGCTTCCCGAGAGTCTGGGCTTCCGCCGCGGTCAGCCCGCCAAGCCGAGAATGGAGCTGCTTTAGGACGGTGTCGGCGTCGACACGAGCCTTTGCAAGCAGATCCGCGACATCGAGCGCGCTGCTCCCGCCGGGAGGGCTATGTGGATGCGGAACGGCGGCCGCTGTTGGCGGTGGGGCTTCCATTCGGTTCATCCACTCGAATCAAAGGGTCCTCAAAGGGTCCAACAAAGTATAGGAAACACAGGACGCGCGCCGCTTCGCGGATGAGAAGAACGCCGACGACAACGCCCGCGCCCCGGTTCGCGTCCTAATGCTCAATCGTTCTTCTGGTTCTATTTCTTGTCCATCACCGTGCCGGCCTTCTCGACCTTGTCGCCGGACTTTTCCATCGCGTCGGCAGCCTTCTGTGACTTCTTCGCGTGCGCCTTGTGAGCCTTCGCGGACTCTTCCATCTTTTCGCCCTTGGCCTTTTCCGCGGCCCCGGCGCGATCCATGTGCGCACCCTCCGCCGCGGTATTGTCGTTCTTCTTCAGCGTCTTGGCGTCTTTGTGCATCTGCTCGCCCTTGACTTCCTTCGCCTCGCCCGTGGCTGCCGTCTTCTCGGCGGCCTTCTTCTCGTGCACGGCCTTCTGCTCCTGGACATTGCCCTTCGCTTCCATGGCATTGCCCTCCTTCTGGACGGTATTCTCGGCGGCGTTTCCAGTTGCGGTCATGGCCAACAGAGCTGACATCGAAGCGGCAAGCAGAAGATTCTGAATTTGCATGTGGTCTCCTTGTGGTGGTTGCGCAGCCGGCCGACGTAGACCCGGCGAACTTTGTGGACCGCAGAAGCAAAGAAGAAGCCAACCCGGGCGAAGGCCAAAGCGGCTCCCGGATTCGTTGGCGCCAGGGTTGCCTTGGCGCCGCCCGTCGAACCGGGATCGGTCACGATGATTGGCTTGATCCATCAGTATGATGGACGCGGAGGGTGCCGGGGATTCACTTTCATTTCTGCCAGAGAATCCAGCCGGCCTCGAGGTGCGTCGCGATGCCATCGCAATGGGCCATGATTCGTGCTGTGTAGTCTGTCGCCGGACGAGCGGAAGAGACAGAGGCGCGGTAGGCGTATCCGCCTGCTCGATCTGCCAATTGTCGGGTACGAGTCATCTCATATTTGACTGCGCTGCCGCCCTTGACTCCATCGGCGTAAAGCTCCACGCGGATGGTGTCCGGACTGGCGTCTTTCAGGAAGACCTCCGCCGAAATGAAGTGCTGGTGCCCTTTGGTTTCCACGGTCACAGCACCAAAGCGAAGCGCGGCCCATCTCGGCGCCGCCGCATTTTGCCAATCGACGAGCTTGCGAGCGGCGGCCCCTCTGTCGGCCGCGCGCACGCGGTACGCACTCGCGGCAGGAAGGTAGTGCTGCTCCGTGTATTCACGCACGGTGCGGCTGGCGGAAAACCTGGGCGTCAGCCCGGCCATGCTTTCCCGCATTCGCGCAACCCAGGCGGTGGGTATGCCTTCTTCGTTGCGCGAGAAGAACTCCGGTATCACCTGTTGTTCCAAGAGCTCGTACAGAACCTCTGCCTCGGCCGCATCCCAAGCCGGATCGTCGCCATGCTCAAGCCCGTCGCCCAAGGCCCAGCCGACTTCCGGCGCATAGGCTTCGGCCCACCAGCCGTCCAGTTCCGAGATATTGATGCCGCCGTTGACCAGCACTTTCATGCCGCTTGTGCCGCAAGCTTCCCACGGTCGGCGTGGGGTATTGATCCAAACGTCAACGCCTTGAACCAGGCGTTCCGCCAACAGCATGTCGTAGTCGGCCAGGAAGAACACCCGGGCACTCGCCTCGCTACGGCGGATGAACTGCATCCATTCCTGAATCAGCGCCTGGCCGGCCTGGTCGGCGGGATGCGCCTTGCCCGCGAGAATGAGCTGCGCCGGGCGCTCAGGATGATTGAGGATGCGGAGCAAGCGGGCGGGATCGCGCAGCAGCAGGTTAGGTCTTTTGTAGGTCGCAAAGCGACGCGCAAAACCCAGGGTCAAGATCGACGGATCCAGTCGGGCCTGGGTCCACGCTATGGCCTCGGGGTCCGCCGCGACCACGGCCATCTGACGGCCGATGCTTTCGCGGGCATAGTCCACCAAAGCTTTTCGACTGGTGGTACGCATCGCCCACAGCTTCTCGTCAGAGACCGAACGGAGATCTGCCTCCAGCGTGGCCGACGTCCCATGCCACCGTTCCTTGCCGCTGGCTTCCGTCCAAAGTTGGTCCGCCGCCGCCGAATCCCAAGTAGGCATGTGCACGCCGTTGGTCACGTGACCTATTGGTACTTCATCGACCGGCCAGCGTGGGAATAGAGGCGCGAAGATTTGTCGGCTCACCTGGCCATGCAACCGGCTGACACCATTGACCGCCCCACTTCCGCGCATCGCCAGGTAGGCCATGTTGAAGGGTTCCAAGGCGTCGTCGGGATTCTGGCGACCTAGCGCCAAGAACTCGCGCAGCGAAAGACCCAGGCCTTCCTGCGCGTACCGGCCGAGATACTGTTCGACCAATCCCGGAGGAAAACGATCAAAGCCGGCGGCGACGGCCGTGTGGGTGGTGAAGAGATTTCCGGGGCGGGTGGCCGCCAAAGCAACGTCGAAAGCATACCCGGTCCGTTGCATGAAACTGTGGGCACGCTCCAGCAATGCGAAAGCAGCATGTCCCTCATTGAGATGGCACACGTCTGGCTTGATTCCAAGCGCGGCGAGCAATCGCCAGCCGCCCATTCCCAGCACGATTTCCTGTTTCAGGCGTACCTCCTGGCCCCCGCCATAGAGCTCGCTGGTGATTCCTCGGTGCACGGGAATGTTCGCGGCATCGTTCGTGTCGAGGAGGTAGAGCTTCACCCGGCCAACCTGGACCTCCCAGGTGCGCACCCAAACGGAATAGCCGGGCAAGGCGATTTCTAGCCGCAGCCACTCGCCGTTCGGCTGAAGCACCGGCGTGATTGGCAATTGTCCGGGGTCGTTGTAGGGATAGAGCACTTGCTGCGCTCCGTTCCGGTCGATCACTTGGCGAAAGTATCCATGCTGGTAGAGCAGCCCAACGCCGATCACCGGCACGCCGAGATCGCTGGCCGCTTTGAGTTGATCCCCCGCGACGTTACCAAGCCCGCCCGAATAGATCGGGAGAGCCTCGCTCAACATGAACTCCATGCAGAAATAGGCGACGCAGTTGAGCGGGCCCTGAGGATATCTCTCCTGAAACCAGCGCGGGGTGGCTTCCGACTGTCGCTTGGCTTCCAGCATGCGTTCTAGCAGTCGGCAAAAGTCTGGATCGGCCAAGGCGCTTGCAAGTCTCTCGCGTGTGACGGTCTGGAGCACAACGCTCGGATGATTGGTAAGCGCCCATAGCGCAGGATCGAGCCGTCGCCACAACTCGTCCATCGAGTGATTCCACGACCAGCGCAGGTCCATGGCCAATTCGGTCAGGGCCGCAATTTGTTGCGGTGGGGCGGGTGGAGTAGCACTGCCGAGCGTGGTTGGGTTCATTGGTTTCGACCTTGCTGGGAGAGAGCAGATGGGTCGGTTTGCACGACCCGCACGATGTGCACGATGTGTGCCGGCGCTCCGCTCTGACGCGCTCGGGATGTTCGCACCTTGCAAGTGCCTTCATCTTGCCGCGAGCTCGGGTCAAATTCGGCACGAAATTCACCACAGAGAACACAGAGGACACAGAGGCCCGGAAAGTGAAGGGTTCTCCAGATCCTCGATCCGAAACCCTTCCTTTCTCCTCCTCTCTGTGTTCTCTGTGTCCTCTGCGGTTAGAATCCGGAAATTGCTCGGCTTTCAAACGCTCAGGCCCTAGCAGCTAACTCTGTGCGCTCTCCTTCGAATTGAACGAGCAGGTCTTCCTTTCGACAGAGGAATTGGACCCCGGCCGAGCAAACGGCTGAAATTGCTTCGAATCATCAACCGGCCCGAAAGGTGCATTTCGTCCGGTACGAAGCGAAGGACCTCAGGTCTTTCGCTCGGCACGACGCGATAGCAGAGAAAGGAAACAAATCATGCACACCAGCACCCTGATTGTCTTGGTCGTCCTGGGCGTACTTCTCTTTGGCGGCGGCGGCGGCTACTACTGGACCAGGCGACGCTAGCGAATCACAGGAACACCCGAGCCGAAGTCAAGGGCGCCTTCAGAGAGGCGCGGCGGCTGGTTCGTCCCGAGCCGCTTGGGCAATACGTACAATTTTTCGAGCGATATCCTCGGGCGAAAGAACAAGATCGATGCACCCGGTTGCGATTGCACTCTCGGGCATATCGGGTTGCCCTGCCGTGTCGAGCTTCTGCGCGATAGTAATGCCCCCCACGTCCTTTATTCCGCGCAGGGCCGCTGCCCCATCGCCATCATAGCCAGACACAATGACGGCTATCAGCTTGCCGCCCCAATGCTGGGTCAGGGAACGTAGAAAGACCGTGATTACGTCGGGCCATCCCCTGGGTTTTGAAATCGGCTTCAGATGGAACTCTCCATGAAGAACGTGCAAATCGCGCTGGGCGGGAATGATGAATACATGGTTGGGCCGAATCTGGAGCCTATCCGTGATCAGCTCGACCGGCATCTCCGTGTAGCTCGGGAGGATCTCGTGGAGCAAAGTCCCCACGCTCCTCAGGTGATTTACGATGACGATGGCAACCCCCATATCGGCCGGCAAATGCCGTAGTAACCGAATATAGGCGTCGAGGCCACCGGCCGAGCCACCCACACAGACGACGGGGAAGTCTCTTTCAGCGCCCTGAGTGTTCATTTTGCGGCGGTCTTCTTTCGAGCTTTGCCGTCTTTGCCCCTTCCTGGCTTGGCGCCAACGTCGGGGCGCTTCCTGGCCGGCTGAGCTTGGGCATCCCGGTTGGCCTTGTCCTGCTCTATCTGTTTCTGCTCGCTTATGTCGCTCAGGACGACGCGGCTCATCGGCGCGCCACTCGGCGCTGGGCTCTCCGAAGCGGCCTGCCGGGTGGCCGTGAGTCGAGCCCAGAATGCCGTTCCGTCGGCCTTCACCATCCGCAGCTCACACGTGTGCGCCTGGCCGGTGGCCAAGAGCTTTCTGCGGTGCAGGTAGTAGATGTCTTGGTCTTCCTTGAAGATGAACCGGGTGATCGGCTGCTTGACCAGTGCGGCCCGTGGGACGCCTAGCAGGTTGACGCCGGTGAGGTTGGTCTCCAGAATTCGCCCCTCGTGGGAGACAATGAAATAGCCCACCGGAGCTAGGTTATAGAGGTCGAAATAGCGCTCCCGGGTTGCGTTCAGCTCCGCTTGAGCCCGGCATAGCTCGTCATTTTGCATCTTAAGCTCAACCTGATGCACGCGAAGCTCATGAAGCAACTTGAGCGCTTCTTCGCGCGACAGCGCGGCAAGAGACTTCGTCGACGAGGCGCCTTGCTCTAGGAGGAACCCTTCGGCCCGACGGCGAAGTTTGGCGATCGGCTTTGATTTCTCATCCTTGCTGTTCATTGGGCACAAGTGTCCTCTCATTGCCGTTGCGAACTGTACGGTTGCTGATGCAAGAATCTGGCCCTCTCTGGCTCCAAAAGATATGCAGAAGAGATGTCTTTACTTCTCAAACAATCTGCGTTCGACTTCGACTACCACAATAGGCTCGACAATCTACCTGGCTCGGCCAGGCTTTGGGAAGGCGAAACAGGATTCAAATGATGCGCAAACGAAAGCCGGAAGCCTTGACAGCCAAGCCGATCGTTAGCGCGGGTCTTTCGTTCCCCATTGTTGGCATCGGTGCTTCGGCTGGAGGTCTGGAAGCGCTGGAGAGCTTTTTGCGCCACCTGCCGGACAAGAGTGGACTCGGCTTCGTGGTCGTTCAACATTTGGACCCGACCCACAAAGGCATGTTGGTCGAGCTGCTAGCGCGCGCCACTCCGATGAAGGTTCTTCAAGTCAAGGATCGCCAGAAGGTCGAGCCTGATCGCGTGTATGTCATTCCTCCCAACAAAGACCTGTCTATCCTGCACGGAGTGTTGCATCTGCTGGCGCCGGCGGCGCCGCGTGGGCTGCGTCTGCCGATTGACTTCTTCTTGCGGTCGCTGGCCGCCGACCAAGGGTCCCAGAGCGTCGGTGTCGTTCTCTCGGGTATGGGCTCGGATGGAACCCTGGGTCTAGCCGCCATCAAGGAGAAAGGGGGCGCGGTGTTCGTGCAAGCCCCCGCTTCCGCCAAGTTCGACTCCATGCCCCGAAGCGCCATTGATGCCGGGCTCGCCGACGTGGTGGCGCCCGTGGAGGAACTGGGCAGCAAGATCACAGCCTTCCTTGCGCATGCTCCACGCATGACTTCGCCCGACCAGCCCCTCGCCTCCAAGACCGAGAGTGTGATCGAGAAGATATGCGTCCTATTGCGAAGTCAGACCGGTCACGACTTTTCGCAATACAAGCGCAGTACCGTGTACCGCCGCATCGAGCGGCGCATGGGACTGCACCAGATTGACGGCATCGCCGGATACTTGCGCTACATGCAGGAAAGTCCGCAGGAAACTACGCTGCTCTTCAAGGAGCTGCTGATCGGCGTGACCAGCTTCTTCCGCGACCCGGAAGCGTGGGATTACCTGCAAAGGAAGGAGCTCCCCGCGCTCTTGGCGGAACGTCCTGCGGGTGGCGCGCTACGTGCCTGGGTGCCAGGATGCTCGACTGGCGAGGAGGCATACTCGCTGGCCATTGTCTTCAAGGAAGCGTTGGCAAATGTTCGGCCGACTCAGAGCTATTCGTTGCAGATCTTTGCTACCGACCTCGACAAGGATTCCATCGAGAGAGCGCGGCAGGGAAGCTACCCAACCAACATCGCCAGCGATGTCTCAGAGGCCCGCTTGGGCCGATTCTTCGTGAAGGAGGAGCAAGGCTACCGGGTGCGCCAGGAGATCCGCGAGTCAGTGGTGTTCGCCACCCAGAACGTCATCATGGATCCACCGTTTACCAAGCTCGACATTCTAAGCTGTCGCAACCTTCTCATCTACCTGGCGCCCGAGCTGCAATTGAAGCTCCTTCCGCTCTTTCACTACAGCTTGAGCCCCGGTGGAATTCTCTTTCTGGGCAGCGCGGAGACGCTGGGGCCCCTCGCCGATCTCTTCGCCCCCAAGAGCAGCAAGACCCGGATCTATCGCCGGCTCGACGCTGCGTCCACGGCTATGCCCGTCGAATTTCCGGCATCGTTCCATGTCCGGCGCCGCCCTGCAGATGCACCGGCCGGCACCACGGCATCGCCTCCCAATCTGCAAACGCAGGCCGCGCAGCTCTTGCTCGATCGCTACTCGCCCGCCGCCGTGCTCACCAACCAGCAGGGGGACATCCTCTATATCAGCGGGCGCACGGGCAAGTACCTTGAGCCGGCGGCCGGCAAAGCCAACTGGAACATCCATGCCATGGCCCGCGAGGGATTGCGCCACGAGCTTGGCAGCGCCTTCCAGAAGGCATTGCGAGATCGGCGCGGCGCCCGGCAGATTCGTGTGCGGCTCAAGCACGGTGATGTCGTGGAGACCGTGGATGTCACCATCGAGCCACTGCACGAGCCGCAAGCGATGCGTGGGATGGTCATGGTCGTGTTTGCCGATGTGGCGGTGTGCCCGGCCGAGAAGCCGCCGGGCAAGCGCGCCAAGACTTCACCGGCGGCGGCGCGCCTGGAGCAAGAGCTGCAGCACGTGCGTGAGGAGATCCGATCCACGCGGGAGGACATGCAGACGTCCGAGGAAGAGCTCAAGTCGGCCAACGAAGAGTTGCAGTCCACCAACGAGGAGCTGCAAAGTACCAACGAAGAGCTGACCACGTCCAAGGAGGAGATGCAGTCTCTCAACGAGGAGTTGCAAACCCTCAACCACGAGCTGCAGGCCAAGGTCGACGAGGAAGCTCGCACCAACGACGACATGCGCAACCTGCTCGACAGCACCGACATCGCGACCCTGTTCCTGGACGAAGCCTTGAAGGTGCGACGGTTCACCCCGCAGATGACGAAGATCATCAAGCTCATTCCCGGCGACGTGAATCGGCCTATCACCGACCTCGCTTCGGATCTGATTTACCCAGAGCTTGCTTCCGACGCGCAGACCGTGCTCCGGACGCTGGTCTTCAAGGAGACGCCGGTGAAGACCGTCGACGCGCGCTGGTTTTCGGTGCGCATCATGCCCTACCGCACGCTCGACAATCGCATCGACGGCGTCGTGATTACGTTTGCTGATATCACCGCCGCCAAGACCCTGGAGGCGACGTTACGGCAGAAGCAATTGACCGAATAGGATGGATGGGAGTGAAGGGATAGAGGAATGAAGAAAAGCCCGAAAGAAATGGAAGATGCCGGTGAGTTGCGCCGCCGGGCGGAGGAGCAATTTGGAGCACGTCGCGGCGGCATTCTCGCAGACACGGCCAAGACACCATCAGAGATGCAGCGACTGTTTCACGAGCTGCAAGTGCACCAGATTGAGCTGGAGATGCAGAACGAGGAGCTGCAGCGAGCCCGGGTCGAGGTAGAGGAAGGCCTTAGCCGCTACACGGATCTCTACGAATTCGCCCCCGTCGGATACCTGACCCTGAATCGGGAGGGCGAGATTCGGCAGGTGAATCTGACGGGGACGCGCCTTTTGGGGCTGGAACGCTCGCACTTGGTTGGCAAACGCCTGGCCGTTCTGGTCGACGTCGACAGCCGCACGGTCTTCAATACGTTCTTGACCAAGGTATTCGAGGGCGGGAGTAAGGCAACCTGCGAGGTCCTCGTACGCCCGGAGCTGGGGTCGCCATTTGCCGTCGAGTTTTCCGCCACAATGTCAGCCGGTGGGAAGGAATGCCGCATCGTCGCCGCGGACATCACCGCGCGCAAGCGATCCGAGGCCTTGATGGCGGTCCGCCTGCGACTGCAGGAGCTCGCATCGGCGCATTCACCGAGGGAGCTCTTGCAGAAGACCCTGGACGAGGTGGAGGCTGTCACGGGTAGCCGGTTGGGATTCTTCCACTACCTAGAGGCGGATCAACGCACGCCATTGCTTCAAGTCTGGTCCACCCGCACGGTCAGCCAGTTCGGTGCGGCGCAAGAGAAACTCCGGCAGTACGGCGTCGAGCATGCCGACATCTGGGCGGATTGCGTGCGCACGCGCCTTCCCGTCATTCACAACGATTATGACCGACCGTCGAAGCGGGAGGTGCCGCCCGGCGGCTGGACACCGATGATTCGTGAGGTCGTCGTGCCGATCTTCCGCAAGGGCAAGATCGTGGCCATCTTGGGTATGGGCAACAAGGGGACGAGCTACACCACCGAAGATGTCAGCACCATCTCCTTCCTGGCGGATATGGCCTGGGAGATCGCCGAGCGACGGCGGGTGGAGCAAGAGCGGGAGGAATTGCAACTGCAACTGGCGCAGGCGCAGAAGATGGAGGCCATCGGCACGCTTGCCGGCGGCATCGCCCATGACTTCAACAACATCCTGGCGGGCATCCTAGGTGGGCTGGCGCTGGTGGAGCTGGAATCTCAAGATAGTAGCGCGGCCAAGACGGATATCCAGGAGATGAAGGCGCTGGTGAACCGTGGTGCGGCACTGACCAAGCAGCTACTCGGATTCGCAAGACTCGGAAAGTATGACCTCAAGCCGCTGGATCTGAAGCGCGTGGTCGCAAAGACCAGCGCGATGTATGGGCGCGCTCGCACCGACATTACCATTCAACACGACTTCGCGCCGGGCCTGCTCGCCGTCCTTATGGATCATTCGCAGCTCGAACAAGTACTGCTGAATCTCTTTGTTAATGCCGGGCAGGCTATGCCCCAGGGCGGCCAGCTTCTCTTGCGCGCCGAGAACGCGGACCTCGCCGACGACGAAGGAACGCTGCTCGGCGTTCCACCTGGCCTCTACGCGAGGCTTATCGTCACTGACACGGGAGCGGGGATGGACGCCAAGACCATGTCCCGAATCTTCGAGCCCTTTTTCACGACCAAGGGCCCGGGACAGGGAACCGGGCTGGGTCTTGCCTCGGTCTACGGCATCATCAAGAACCACGCGGGATTCATCGGGGTCGAAAGCGAGATGGGCAAAGGCTCGACCTTCACTCTCCTTCTGCCGGCGACTGAACGTCAGGTCGCGGAAGACAAGACCCCAACCGCGGTCCTTCAGCGAGGTACCGGCACCATTCTGGTCGTCGACGACGAGGAGCAGATCGTAAAGGTCTGCGCCCGCTTGCTGCAGAAGCTCGGCTACGAGGTCTTGACCGCAGCGGGGGGCAGGCAAGCCATCGAGCTGGTTCGGCGGTTCGGAGCGAAGATCTCCCTCGTCCTTCTCGACATGACCATGCCCGAGATGAGCGGTCGGCAGACCTATGAGACGCTGCAGAAGATCATGCCGGGGCTCAAGGTGCTCCTCTCCAGTGGTTGCAGCGTCGAGGGACAGGCCCAGGAGCTGCTCGACAGCGGATGCAACGGCTTCATCCAGAAGCCCTTCGATGCCGTCGTTCTCTCGGAGAAGCTGCGAACGATCCTGGAGGCACCCGCGGGCAGGTCACAGTGACGGCTCACGCCGCCAGCATCGGGTCGCTCTCGCGTGTCCACGGCAAGGTGAAATGGACGCGGGCTGTGCCGCTCATCGGCGGTTGCGTAGGTATCCCCGCCAGTCGCTGGCAGGATCTTCGCCAGTGCCTTGCTCTTGATCCGCGGCGCCTCCGTCGGAGGCCTTGGCTGGCGCCGATGCAACCACCACGGCGGCCGGGCGAAGCAGCCGACCGTCCATGCAATAGCCCTTCTGGACCTCGCACAAGACAGTTCCCGGCGTGGTGTCGGTGCTGGTGGACTGGGCAACCGCGTGATGCACGCGCGGATCGAACGGCTTCCCTTCGGCTTCGAAGGCGGTCACAGCGTAGTGTTCGAGCTTTGCGTGAAAGAGGCGCAACACCGAGGCGATGCCTTCCTGCACGGCATTAAGGCTATTCGCACCGCCCTCTTTCCACGCGGCGGTAGCGCGTTCCAAGTTGTCCGCAACCTCCAGAAAGTCGAGCAGGACCGTCTTCCGCACCCTGACCTCGTGCTCGTCCATCTCCTTGCGGACGCGCCGCCTATAGCTTTCGAGCTCGGCCTCGTAGGCTTCCTGGGTGACGACCTCCGGTTGCGGGCGCGGCATGGTAGGTCCCGCCGCTTCTTCGGCGAAGGCCGGTCCGTCGGGCGCAAGCTCAGGGTCGGCGACTCGGTCGGGATCAGGAATACCGCGGGCTTGGGTCATGGGAGACGCTCCACCAGGACCACTATTGTTTGAGAGCCTTGAATGCGTCTTCCAGGTCGCGCCAGGCGACCTCAACGCCACCCTTGAAGTTGTCCCATTTTTGGCCGTTGGCCGCCCTGAACGCGTTCAGCCTTTCCCGCACCACGGCGTGCTTGTCCTTGGCGAGATCAATCTGCTTGAGATAGTCGAGCTTGACCTCGGTCCCGGCATCGTCAGCCTTGGCCACCAGCCTATCGATTCTCGTGCCCAACTGTCGCAGTCGGGTCTCGATCTTTCCTACCTCTTGTCCTGTGCTTTCCATGGAATCTTTCCTTTCTAGGTTCTTTCAAACACCTGTACTGCAGCATTCGCGCCAACTGCCAGACGCGCATAGGTTTCAACCCGTTGCAAGCCAGGCACTTCTGGGAGAACGACTTCTTCAGTCAGGATGAGCTGCCGCCTTGTTCATTTCGATAAGCCGAGCCCGCGAAAAATGACTCGCTCAGAAGTCCGAGTCAGTCAGTCTTCCCGCCCGAGGTTCATAGGGTTGGTCTAAGGATGCACTCGCGCGAGGCTTGCGCATCGTCGACGTTCCGCGGAAGCCATGCCGTGATGAATGTAGCCTGGCCACGCGATGCGACGGAGTCGAGGCGATCGTGACCGCATCGGCGGTCTCAGCGGTTACTGTTGCCAAGGGCGCCAAAATCGGTCTGCTTTGCGGCGGTATTGCCGTAAACCCAAGCACAGTGGCCGCGATCTCGGGCGTACCCGAAGATGGGCTCTTTCCCGGGCCGCGCTCGCTCGATGCTGATGGCATGCTCACCCATGCCGCCGCCCCAAGCACGAGTATGACGATTCCGGCGCCGATCGCGCCTCGCTGGTTGAAAAATCGCCGGGAATTGCCAACGGAAACCCGCTTCCGCCGCGCCCGAGCGCCCGTGCTTGTCAAAGACAGCTTCCTGCCTGGCGAAGAGTCGGCCCCGTTGGTCCCCAAGAATTCACTTGCGGCCGAATAGAGCGCCCTGGTCTCTCCGTGGTCTACTCGCCCCGATGGACCCTTGTCGACCCCCGGCCCGACGACAGGGATCGAGGCGCTGGCAATCCACTCGGAGGCGGGAAGCGGAAAGATGCCCGAAATTGGAGTTGGAGAATCCAGCCTTGGCAACAGCGGTAACACACGATCTTCGATGGCTTGGATAAGGTGCGCCATGTCTCGGAAGCGGTCCTTGGGGTCTTTGGCCAGCGCACAGGCAATTAGGTCTACGACGTCGGATGGCAGGTCGAACCGGTACAGAGTAGCCTTGGGCGGCTGTTCAGTCAGGATGCGCTTGAGAAGAGCCAATCCGGGCGGGCCGATGAACGGCAGTTTCCCGGTTAGCGCCTCGAAAAGTAGCACGCCGAACCCATAGACATCTGCTCGCCCATCGATGGTGGGGGAAAGCTCAATCGCTTCGGGTGACATATAGGCCGGTGTCCCAAACATGGCGAGCAACCCGGTCGCGGGCCCAGTCTCGCCGATTCGGCCTATCATCACGGCGATGCCAAAATCGAGAACCTTGGTAGTGATCAGCCGCCCGTCGGAATCGCAGCACAGAAAGATGTTGGCAGGCTTCAGATCGCGGTGCACGACGCCCTGGGCGTTGGCGGCTGCTACGCCACGCATGGAGGGCAACAGCAAAGCTATGGTCTTTTCCAGGCTGAGGGCGCCATTCCTTGCCAGATAGTTGCCGAGGTTTTCCCCGTCGAGCAGCTCCATCACAATGCACGGCATGCCCTCGTGGTCGATGATGTCGAAGATATCGACCACGTTGGGGTGATTGACCTTGCTTGCGGACAGGGCTTCACGGCGAAATAGCTCGGCGGCTTCCCCGTTGGCAGAGATCGAGTGAAGAATTACTTTGAGTGCAACACGTTTCCCGGTGTGCTCGTTCACACCCGCCCAAACCGCCGCCATCCCACCCTTGGCGATGAGGCCGTCGACCCGATACTGCGCCGCTATGATCTGGCCTGGTCGCAGAATGGTCTCGATGTTGTATCCCCTGGGCATTTTCCAGCCTTTCCGTGGCTCCCACTCGCCAAGGCCCGCCACCAAACCGTGCACGACTGCCAGAATCCGCCCGTCACATCGTTTCAAGCCGACCCGGTCGGACTTTCTGCCCGGGCAAGTGCCTCCGTCGACCGAGAAAACTTCTCAGGCAGGATCTCAAGCCTGGGCTAGCACGGCCGCGAGACCGTCAGGGCTCCGCCCGCGCAACAACATGTGCGCCACGGTCTGCGTGGCCAGACGTGACACCTCCTGCGGATCAAGGCTGAACTGCGCGGCCTTGTCGAAGACAGTCAGTATCAGCTCGCCAAGTGGTACGGTCTTTTGAGTGTCGGTCTTCACGGCTTTCTGCCTTTCCCGGAATGGCAATCTACCTTGGTCGAAACCGCTAGCGGAGTGCCTTCCATGTTCACCTGCACCTACAGCACATTCCGCGCCACCCATACAAGGTAATGAATTCAGCGGCTTGCGCCGTGGAGGACTTCGTAATGCTGGCTGGTCCATTCAAGTTGAAGTGCCTCCCCCGTCAATTCGAAGGAGTGGGAAGCCTGATGCTTGCGGGCGATCCGGCTCATAAGGAGCTCGCTCCGGGCGCCCCAATTCGACCAGATGTTTCAGCATCTGGTCGTCAACCTCGCGCCTGAGCAAGCCGGACGCTCCTAAATCGTCGATACCGGGAAGTCGCGCGATCTCCCGCTTGGCAGACCTTTCGCACAGAAACTCGGCGAGCTCGCGGTCGGCCTCATTGACGTGGTAGTAGAGCCAATCTTCGACCAAGTAAAGGAGCGCATGTCTGATTTCCAGTGACAGGCCGTTCGTGCTTCCCCACCCCATTATTGTTGTGGCTTCGTGAAGCAGATGATCGTGAAAATCCGAGTGGACATCTCTGGCCAGATAGTGGGTTTCCGCCATAGCGACTTCTTCCGACACAAAATGATAGTCGAGGTATGCGACGAACAACTCAACGGCGCGCCGGAACAGATCCGGCGATTCCGCAAGCTTTTGCGAGAAGAGGACTTCATTCGCGATTGCAAACAGTGTACGGACCTGACCGTCGATATCCCGGTGTCCTGTCTGTGACGGCAATGTGACTTGGAGTGAGCTCATGATTTCTCCTCAGAGGTTGCAGCCCCATAGGACATATCGGTTCGTCTTCACGGCGCGCCTCCCCACCGCCAATCCCGGATTTCAGGCAGGTCTTCGCCATGCTTCTCGATGTACTGCCGGTGCTCGATGAGCTTGTCCTTGAGCTGCTGCTTTAGGTATGTGCCCTTGGTCCCGGTTTGCGGCAAGCGGTCGATGGCGTCCATAACCAGGTGAAAGCGGTCCATTTCGTTAAGCACAGTCATGTCGAAGGGCGTGGTAATCGTGCCTTCCTCCTTGTAGCCCCGCACATGGATGTTCTCGTGGTTGGTGCGGCGATAAGTGAGGCGGTGGACCAGCCACGGGTAGGCATGAAAGGCGAAGATGACAGGCTTGTCCTTGGTGAAGAGCTCGTCGAAGTCCGTGTCGGAGAGGCCGTGGGGATGCTCGGTTTGCGGCTGCAGTTTCATGAGGTCGACGACATTGACTACCCGGATTCTGAGGTCGGGCAGATGCTGGCGTAAAATGGATACGGCCGCCAGGGTTTCGAGCGTGGGCACGTCTCCACAGCACGCCATGACCACGTCGGGGGCAGCGGCCTTGTCGTTGCTGGCCCACTGCCAGATCCCAACGCCCTCGCTGCAATGCTTGACGGCAGCATCCATCGACAGCCATTGAGGTGCGGGATGTTTGCCAGCAATGACGACATTGACGTAGTGCCGGCTACGCAGGCAGTGGTCGGTCACCGACAGCAGACAATTCGCATCCGGCGGAAGGTAGACGCGCGCCACCTCGGCCTTCTTGTTTACGACGTGATCGATAAAGCCAGGATCCTGGTGCGTGAAGCCGTTGTGGTCCTGGCGCCAGACGTGCGAGGTCAAGAGGTAGTTGAGCGAGGCGATCTTTCGCCGCCAGGGCAACCGAGCCGAAACCCTCAGCCACTTGGCGTGCTGGTTGAACATGGAATCGACAATGTGAATGAATGCCTCGTAGCAATTGAAGATGCCGTGCCGCCCAGTAAGCAGGTACCCCTCGAGCCAGCCTTCGCATTGGTGCTCGCTGAGCATCTCGATCACGCGTCCGGTGGGCGCAAGCAGCTCGTCGCCGGCCTCGGTCGCCGCAACCCATTGGCGTTGGGTGGCTTCAAACAGAGCTTCGAGTCCGTTGGACAGGGTCTCATCAGGGCCAAAGACGCGAAAATTCCGTTGTTCGTCGTTGAGCTTCGTTACGTCTCGCAAGAAACGTCCAAGCACGTGCATATCCCCAACGCCGCGCATGCCTGGCGAGATGACGTTGATCCCGTAGTCCCGAAAGTCCGGCATGCGCAGGTCGCGAAGCAAGGCGCCGCCATTGGCGTGGGGATTGGCGCCCATCCGACGCTCGCCCTTGGGCGCAAGCTCGGCCAGCTCCGGTTTCAGCCGGCCTTGCTCATCGAAGAGATCCTTCGGGCGGTAGCTCAGAAGCCAGTCTTCGAGCAGCTTGAGGTGGTCGGGATGGGTGGCTGGATCGGACAGGGGCACCTGGTGGGAGTGAAAGGTGCCCTCGACCTGGACGCCGTCGACGACGTGCGGTCCCGTCCAGCCCTTGGGCGAGCGAAGGACGATCATCGGCCAGCGCGGACGTACAAAACACCCGTTTACTCTGGCGTCTTGCTGGATCCACTTGATCTGCTTTACGGCATTATCGAGGGCCGCAGCCATGGCTTGATGCATGGGCATGGGGTCGTTTCCCTCGACGAAGACAGGCGCCCATCCGTAGCCGCGCAGCAACTGTTCCAGCTCTTCGCGGGAGATGCGGGCAAGCACGGTCGGATTCGAAATCTTGTAGCCATTGAGATGCAGGATCGGAAGAACCGCACCGTCGGTGGCCGGATTGAGGAACTTGTTGGAATGCCAGGCGGTGGCCAGCGGTCCGGTCTCCGCCTCGCCATCGCCGATGACGCAGGCGACGACGAGCGAGGGATTGTCGAACGCCGCCCCGAACGCGTGGCTGAGCGAATAGCCGAGCTCGCCGCCTTCGTGGATGGAGCCCGGACACTCTGGAGAGGCGTGGCTGGGAATGCCCCCCGGAAAGGAAAATTGCCGGAAGAGCCTGCGAAGCCCAGCCTCGTCCTGGCTGATGTCGGGATAGATTTCGCTGTAGGAGCCTTCGAGATAGGTGTTGCCCACCACGGCCGGACCGCCATGTCCAGGCCCCGAGACGTAGATCATGTCGAGGTCGAATTTCTTGATGACCCGGTTCAGGTGCACGTAGATGAAGTTCTGCCCGGGGGTCGTGCCCCAATGTCCGAGCAGCATGTGCTTCACGTCGGCAAGGGCCAGCGGACGCCTGAGCAACGGATTGTCGTAAAGGTAGATCTGGCCAACCGACAAATAGTTGGCTGCCCGCCAGTAGGCGTCAGTCGTTAGCAGTTGCTCTGGCGCGAGCGGGTCGGTCTCCATGGCCCATCCTCTTGTTTGGCCATCCAAGCAACGTCGGTGCCAGCCCTCGGCCCGTCGGCGCAAAGCCCGCAAGTGCTGATACTCCCCTCCAGCCCGATTGGCATTTTCGGGCTAGGGCAGGGCCAGCTCAATCAAGATGAAGCGGTCTCTCAACCAATTTGACGGAACGGAGGCGCGAAGGTCGTGCTGTCGCGCCTAAGCAGATCGCCGATGCTCTTCACGCTAATGTCTGCCGGTGGATACTTGGCAAGGATGTCGGGGGCCAGCGCGTAATGTCCCTGGCGCACGAAGACTGTCGTTGCGCGCGATTTCCAAGTCTTCTTGATGGCGGCCAGAATTGCGAGCTTGTCGTCCACGACCACGTAGTGTGCGGCGGGATACCGAGCCTCCACGTCAGCCAATTCGGCCTCCTTGTGAACGTAGATCAACGCGTGTCCCCCGACCGCTTCGTAGAGGCCAGAGCGTTCCACCTTGCGGGGCTGGAAAACCACGTCGCCGTCGGTGAGTAGCACGGCCGGTCCCCATTTCTTGACGTGGGCGATGACGTCGAGGGCCTTGGCGTAGAGCCGCTTTGCAAACGGATAGTCGACGAGAAAGCGCGACACCGTCAATAGACCCAGGTCATGAGGAAAGTCACGGCGAAACCCCTGCAAGGCGCCCAAGTAGTCGGCGTACCCAAGTTGGCGGCGCAAGTCTTCGAAGATGGTCCAGTAACACCGAGCCCGTTTGGGACCGACCTCGCGGTTGAGATGGACGTTCAGATCGGCGATGATGCGGTCGTTGTTCAGCAGCGTGTTGTCGACATCGAACAAGAAGACGACCTTCGCCCGCCTCGCTCGCATGTGCCCGCGGTCAAGAGCCATGGCTACAAGTCCGCAAAGAAATCGTTCAGCGCGGTGATCACCTCGGCCGGCGTTTCGTGCCCGCCGTCGAACGGGAACCAAGTCACTTGGATCCCGGCAGCCGCCATCTCGCTCTGCATGCGATCCGCCGCCTCGAACGACAGGATGGGATCGGCGCGGCCGTGCGCGATGAATACTTGCAGGCCTTTGCGTCGGGCGAAATTTGCCTTCCACGACGTCTCGTCGACCAGCGTGCCCGAAAGCAGCACCAGCGCACGCAGGGGCTCGTCCGACCGAAATGCCACCTGGGCCGCCACCATGGCCCCTTGTGAGAATCCGCCGAGGATGAAGGGCTGCGCGGTCCGGTTGCCCTGCCGGGCGAGGAGGGCGCGCACGGCCTCGGCCGCGTGCTCGATTCCCGGAGGCTTCTCCGCGGAGAGATCCGCACCCAGGCCTTCGTCGCGGATATCCGCTGCCAGGTCCAAGCGCCACCAAGCCCGCCCGACCGGACCGCCGTCGGTACGCTTGGCCGTCTCCGGGCCGCGCGGAAATACGAATCGAGTGCCGCGCGGCAAACGAATGGACTTGACGAACGGCACCCAATCTTTTTCCGACGAGCAATAGCCGTGCAAGAGAACGATGGTGGGCGGCCCCTTGCCACCTTTGGTGATCGCCGACAGCCTGGGAGCGCGGGGCTTCGGCGACATGGCGCTAGTGGCCAGGAGAATCCCGAGGAGCGCGGGGAGCTTCTTCCATCGTGTCATCTACTGGCCCTTGGCCAGGGTCTCTGCGGCCCACTTCTCCAGCTTGCGTGCGTCTGCGTAGAAGTGGCGGATTCCGTCGGATAGCTTCTCGACCGCCATAGGATCCTGGTTGTGCAGGAAGCGGAATGTCTTCTCGTCGAGATGAAGGGGCGAGGCGTCGCTGGCCTTGGCCGAAGCGACCGAGAGTCGGCGAGGCAATTCACCTTCGCGCTTTTCAAGGTCGGCGAGAATGTCCGGGCTGATGGTCAACAAGTCACAGCCAGCGAGCTGCATCACCTGCTCGGTCTTGCGAAAGCTGGCACCCATGACTTGCGTCTTGTAGTCGAACTTCTTGTAGTGGTTGTAGATGCGCACGACCGATTGCACCCCGGGATCCTGTTCGGGCGGAATGTCCTTCACGCCGCGCGCCTTGAGGTAGTAATCGTAGATGCGGCCGACGAACGGGGAAATGAGGGTGACCTTTGCCTCTGCCGCTGCCACGGCCTGCGCGAACGAGAAGAGCAGGGTCATGTTGCAATGGATATCTTCCTTTTCGAGGATCTCTGCGGCGCGGATCCCTTCCCAGGTCGTGGCGATCTTGACCAGGATGCGCTCCTTGCCGACGCCCGCCTTCCGATAGAGATCGATATAGTGGCGGGCCTTGGCCATCGTCCCCTCGGTATCGAACGAGAAGCTTGCGTCCACCTCGGTAGAGACGCGCCCAGGGATAATCTTCAGGATCTCGCACCCGAAATTGACCGCCAGCTTCTCTGTGAAGGCGGCCTGGCGGTTTGACTCGTCGCCTGTCTGCGCGCCAGCGAACTTGAGTGCCTCGTCGACCAGCGCCCGATACTGCGGCTGTTCCGCCGCCTTGAGCAACAGCGACGGGTTGGTTGTGGCGTCCTGCGGTTTGTGTTCGGATATGGCGTTGATGTCGCCGGTGTCGGCGACGACGACGGTCTGCTTCTTCAATGAATCAAGGAGCGTCATGGTAGTTGGATGCGGCACGCTCGCCTCAAGTGACCGAACTTGAGGCGTGACGGCGGTTCGGATCCTGCCTTGGAAGCCCGAGACTTGAGGAATGTCGTTGGCACCGCCCGACCCCTATTGAGGCGGTTGCGGCGGTTGCGGCGGTTGCCTGATGGCCCTGAAGGCACTCTCGAGGTCGTGCCAGGCGGCCTCGACGCCAACCTTGAAATTGTCCCACTTTTGGCCGTTGGCGGCCCTGAACGCCTTCAACTTGGTCTGCACGACGGCGTGCTTGTCTTTGACGTGACCAATCTGCTTGCGATATTCGATTCCGGCATCGGTCCCGACCTCCTCGGCCTGGGCCACCAGCCTATCGAGCTTCGTGCCTAGCTGTCGGAGTCGCATTTCGATTCTTCCTACTTCTTGTCCTACCGTGTCCATTGGATTTCTCCTATTCGGCCGTTCATTCAAGGTGAAATACCTCTTCCATCAATGCGAAGGCGAGGTGTCGGCGGGCGTGCAGCCAGCCTGCTGGCCCTTATGCTGCCGCCTTTTCCCTCGGCTTGAGCACTGGGAGAGCTGTCCAGCAGTAACCGCAGCGAGTGGCCCCGAGCATGCACTCATGTTTGCATTGTGGGCATTCGCGCATCACTGGCTCGGCACCCAGATCCAGCATCTCGACCAGGCGTGTCCAGGTCGTGTCGAGGGCTGTCTTGGGGCGCTGGCTTTCGGCCGTCGTGGACCCGCCTGGTGCGAGCGCAATTTCCTTTGCTACTTCGGCGACCTGGGCGCGCAACCGGGAAAGCGCTTCGCCGGAAAACGAAAGCATCAGATTGTTCATGGAGGGCCTCCTGGCTCAGGACAGAAGCAGGTTCTGGGCCATGCAGCTAGGGTCCATCATTTCCGACACATAGGGCGGAATCGCTAACGCCGACACCGCCTGGCTCATCATAATGATGGGGAACCTGCCATCCCGTGAAGGACCCGGCTGTTTGCGTTCGACCGGGGTCACCGCGTCGTCTATTGCTCGTGGGTTGGAGGCAACCGTAAGTGCTGCTCGATCACCTCGACCGGCGTGCGACGAAATACCTCACGGGCATGAATCATTGCCATCGCCGAGCCCTCGGCAATGATAACGACCTTGCCCGATTTGAGCGCGGCCTCGCAGCGTGTGATGCTGTCCGTGGGAATGCCAAGCTGCTGCAGACCGCCCGCCATCGCCCCTAGCTTGTCAGGCCCAACCTCAGGGCCCATCAGCTGGACAATCCAGGTCAGTAGCGGCCCGGCCACTACCAACGGGCCGATACCAGGCACGAGAAAGAAGCCAGAACCGACCAACATCTCCTTGATTCCGCCCCACGACGCGCCGATTTTCGTCGAGGCCTGTTCTTGCTTCGCGTCGCAGCCAACCATCGAGACCTTGCTGAGGTCGTAGCCGTCCCGCGCCAGTTGCCGCACGGCTGCTTCCGCGTCAGGCTGTGACTTAAACACCGTCAAGGTTGCATTGTTCGCAGACATTCTGCCGCCTACAGCACGTTCTGGGCCAATGACCAAGTACCGGCCGGCACATCCTGGCGATGAACGATTGCGCGCCGTCCTTCGTTGGACCTTCCGGAGGGCCACGATGGTGAAGACAATCAGATCACTTGAAGGGTTGAAAAGATGCAACGTTCACACTCTCGCGGGCGCACTGACGGTTTTGTTCGCGGCCGGGTGTGGTAGCTCGACGAGCGCTCCCCGTATGCCCGATGCCGCTCCTGCGGCTGGGCTTGGCAGACTCAATCACATCGTCATCGTTTTGCTCGAAAACTGGAGCTTCGACAGCCTCTATGCGCAATTTCCAGGGGCCAATGGCCTGGCCAACGCCATGGCCGCGCCGCCGCAGGTCGACGCGACCGGAGCGCCGTATATAGCTCTGCCGCAGTCCGAAGCGCACCTGCCGCAAGACCTGCCCAACGCTCCCTTCGCGCTCGATTCCTACATCCCGAGGTCCGCCGAAACGTCGACCGATCTCACCAACAACTTCTACGAAGAGCAACGCCAGATTCATGGCGGAAGCATGGACCAGTTCGTCCTCTACGACACGGCGGCAAAAGGACTCACCATGGGATACTACGCGACTGCCGGACTCCCTTTGGCCGCACAAGCTCAGCAATACACCTTGTGCGATCACTTCTTTCACGGCGTCTTTGGCGGCTCGCTGCAGAACCATATCTTCCTGATTTCTGCCGGCGTCGCGCGCTTCCCGGACGCGCCTTCCTCGATCAAGCGCGCGGTGCTGGACGCGCAGGGAATGCCGGTTCCCGATGCGAATGGCAAGCCGCAAGACGGGCCGCTGACGCCCGATGGGTACGTGGTGGGCACGTTGTATCCCAGTGGCACGCCTCATCCGCCGGACATTCCGACGGAGCGCCTCGTGCCACCGCAGACCTTTCCGACTATCGGCGACCGACTGTCCGCCAAGAACCTCGACTGGGCCTGGTACGCCGAGGGATGGAATGAAATCCTCGCCAACCCGACGCCCGACGGCGGGGCCGATCCGAACGTCCTGTTTCAGTACAACCATCAGCCCTTCGTGTATTTCGGCAACTATGTGGACGGAGCGCCAGGCCGAGTGCACCTCAAAGACGAGTCCGATTTTGTGGCGGCCGCCGCACAAGGCACGCTGCCGGCCGTCGCCTTCGTCAAGCCCGACGGGGTCGACAACGAGCACCCCAACTATACGAATGTGATCAACGGGGAAGCCCACGTGCTGGGTCTGATCGACGCCGTGAAGAACGGCCCCAACTGGGCTGACACCGCCATCATCGTCACCTACGATGAAAACGGTGGCTTCTGGGATCACGTGGCGCCCCCCGCGGGCGATGCATGGGGCCCGGGCACGCGGGTCCCAACTTTGGTGATCTCGCCTTTCGCCAAACCAGGCTACGTGGATTCGACCCAGTACGAGGCGGCATCCATCTTGGCCCTCATCGAGCACCGCTTTGGGCTCGACCCGCTGGGCGCGCGCGACGCGACCGCGGCGGATCTGACCCATGCCTTCGACTTCGGCAACTAACCCGACCTTTTTGGGCGGCGCTCGGCCCGGTGAATCGAAAGCTTGCAACGAATCCGACCGATCGGCCGTCCAAAGCCCGACGTTCTCCATGTGGAGGCAGAAGGACAAGAGCGACGAGGTAGCCCTACGGCGAGAAGCGCTGGCTCACGCCGACGCGCTCTATAACCTTGCCCGCTACTTGACCGGCAATGCGACCGATGCCGAAGATCTGGTTCAGGACACGTACGCCCGCGCGCTCATCTCCGCGGACCGGTTCGCGCCGGGCTCGAACCTCAAGGCGTGGCTTATGCGGATCCTGCGCAATATCTTCATCGATCGCTACCGGCGCCAGAGTGCGAGCCCGATTCGCGCCCTCGACGCCAACCAGAGCGATGGCGAGGATATCTTGCAGCACCCGTCCGCCGCCTCGGACGGCGGCGCGGTGACTGCGGCGGATCTCGAGTCGGCGCTGATGGCCCTGCCCGAGGCAAGCCGGACCGTCGTCTTGCTCGACCTCGAGGGGTTGAGCGAAAAGGAAGCGTCGGCGGTGCTCGACTGTCCGGTGGGCACAGTCAAGTCGCGGCTCTTCCATGCCCGCGCGGCCCTGCGCGAGCTGCTCAAGGATTACGCACCCAGTCGGAGCATCCATGGACTGTAAGACCACGCAATGGCTTTCGTCCGACGCGCGCCGGGGACGGCTGGCGCCGAGTCAGCAGGACGAGTGGAGGGCCCACCTGCAAGGCTGTGCGGATTGCCGAAACGCCGGGCAAGCCGACGAGGTTTTGGACGAAATGCTGGAACGACGGTTGTCGCAGTACCCGGCACCCGTCCACCTTAAGCGGCGCCTCCAGGAACGATGGCTGCCCGCGCGCGAGCCCGAGAGACTAGCGCGTCGCTTGCCGAGATGGGTGGCACCGGCGGCAGTGGCGGCGGTCGCGTTGGCCTTGCTGGTGGGATTTTCGTTGGGCAGGCAGCGGGCGTCCAGCCGATGGCTGGTCACCGCCGAGGCCGTGAGCAGCCACCTTCGTCTGCTCGAAGGCGAAAGCCCGATCGAGGTGGCAGCGAGTGACATGCATCAGGTCAAGCCCTGGTTCGCCGGTAAGCTCGACTACGCCCCGCCCGCGGCTTTTGTAGGGGATGGCGACTATCCGCTCGTGGGCGGCGGCGTGGTCCGCCTCGTCGACCGGCGCGTGGCGCGCTTCCTGTTTACCCGACGACTGCACAAGATCTCGCTGTTCGTGTTGCCGGCCGAGGCTCTCTCGTCGGGAACGGCGCAAACGCCGGATTTCGGCGCCCAACCCGCGGTGGTGGGAAGCCGGCACGGGTTTTCGCTGGTGGGTTGGCGGAAGGGCGAGTTCGACTATCTCCTGGTCTCGGACCTCAATGCACCAGAGTTGATTGAGCTTGGCCGGCGAATGGCAACACCCCACGACTGAGCGGGCGTGAACCTTCCTGCCAATGGGGAACCGCTAACGCTCGGGAATCCGATCCGGTTCGTGACGCAATATCAGGGGTTCAAGAGGGAATTCGGGATAATATCTCCCTCAACGATTCACCCCCCTTGGTAGTTCCGCGCACAACCCTCAGCCAGGATTCACCCATGCCTTCCTCCTCACGCAAGCCGCTCTCGCTCGGGATTCGCGTCGCCGTCTCTATCGTCATGCTCGTCGGCTCGGGCCGAGGGTTCGCCGACGAGAGCCAGAAACCCCAGGCTCCCAAGAAGCTGGTCCAGACCTTCAACGAGATTTACGACAAAGGTAGCTGGGCCAAGAGCCCGGACGGCAAGGGCACGAGCGGTAGCGGCTCGACCCTGCAGATCACCACGGAGTACCGCGCCTTTCTTGAGCAGTTCATCAAATCGCACGAAATCAAGTCGGTGGTCGACGCCGGTTGTGGCGATTGGGAGTTTTCCTCGGCGGTCGACTGGAACCGGGCGCGCTACCTCGGCATCGACATCTCAACCAAGGTCATCGCGGAGGTCAAGCGCAAGCATGAGAGCAAGACCGTCAGGTTCATGGTCGGTGACGTGACCCAAAGCCTTCCCCCCGCTGACCTGCTCATTTGCAAGGATGTGCTCCAGCACCTGCCCATCAAGCTGATCAAGAGGTTCATCAAGAACAACCTGCGCAAGGGCAAGTACAAGTGGGCGCTTCTTACCAATGACCGCGGGCCGGAGAACCAAGACATCAAACCCGGCGAATACCGCACGATCAACCTCAGCGCGCCGCCGTTTCAGGTGAAGCGACTGGCCGATCAGCCGGTGAGCTTCCCCGGCGAATCGACCAAGGTCACGGAGCTGCTCGATCTGCGCTGAGGCAACGGTGATCGAGTGTCGCCGCTAGAATGACCGGACGTTGACCGCCATGGCAAGACCCAAGGACCTCGCCATGCGTAGGCGCAGCTGGCGCACGTGGGCTGGCGTGCTCGCCGCGCTGGCTCTTCAGGTCGCGGTTTGGTGGTTTGTCGTTCACTATTTCAAGACGCGGCGAATTTGGTACGGGTTTTACGACTGCTCCGACATCGGGCTTTATGAAAACTACGCCCAACGATTTGCCCAGGGTTTGCTTCCGTACCGCGGTGTCGCTTTCGAGTATCCGCCCCTGGCCGTCCTGCTGATGACGTTGCCTGCCTGGTTTTCCGACTGGGTCGACTACCAGACGGCATTTGCTGCCGAGATGATCGTCTTGTACACCGTCGCGGCGGCGCTCGCCTGCGCGGCCGTCGCGCGGCGATCGAACGGGTTTGCTCGACCGGTAGCTACCGCCGTCGCATCTGCAGTGCTGACCTTGTTTGCCGGGCCGATCATCGCCAACCGGTTCGACGCGGCGGTCGCCCTGGATATCGCCTTCTTCGTCTACTGCATGTCCCGTCGGGCCTGGCGCCTCGCCGGGGCCTGCCTGGGGCTGGGTTTCGCATTGAAGCTCACGCCTGCGCTGCTCTTGCCGCTGATCTTCGTGGTTGCGCCGAGGCTTCGCCAGGCGGCGGCCGCGGGCGTGGCCTTCTTGGTGGCGGCCGGGGCCGTGGTGGTTCCCCATCTGCTGAGGTCGGGCACAGCGATTCTCTTCGTGCTGCGCTACCACGGTGACCGTCCGCTACAGATCGAGAGCCTCTACTCGACCCCCCTTCTGCTTCGGCACGCGCTCGCCCATGGTCTGGTCACCATCGGCAACTCATATGGATCGCAATCAGTTATCGCGCCCGGAGCAGGCGTGCTTGCCCGGGCGTCCGTCTGGGTCATGGGTGTTTGCCTCCTCGGCTTCTATGTCCTGCTGTGGTCGCGGCGAGGCCGTCTGCGACAGTCACTGTCCGAGGTTGTGCTCGCCGCCATGGGGCTGCTTTTGATCTTCGTGTGTACGAGCAAAGTGTTCTCGCCCCAATTCATGATTTGGCTGCTTCCCTTGGCCGCGTTGCTAGCCACCTCTCGGCGCGTGGCTGGTCGTGTGGCGAGCTGCCTCGTGGCTGCGGCCACGCTGCTTTCACAACTCGATTTTCCGTCCCGCTACTGGGACCTGGTGGCTTTGCACACCGGCCCGATTGTCCTGGTGAGCATCCGCAACCTGATCCTGCTGACCGGGGCAATCTTCGTCCTGGTGTTGTTTGCGAGGCGAAGCGATGCTCCAAGTAACGGTACCGTACCCGAGGTAACGAAGACGTAACCAGGCGCCGTCGCGCTCTTGCGCCAAGCCAGGCGGTGGGGCCGCGGACCAATTCTTGCTCAATCTCCTTCCAGCGAAAACTGCCGAAGGAGTTGAATCATGCGTTGCAAAGAAATCTTGAGCGGGAAAGTGCACTGGGTTCCAGACGGGTGCTCCGTAAGTCAAGCTGCAAAGCTGATGGTCATGCATCGCGTGGAGCTACTGCCGATCTGTGGCGCGGACGCCCATCTGCTTGGAGTCATCACAGCCCGGGATGTCCTTGTTCGAGTGGTTGCCAAAGGCCGAGTCCCCGAGTTGACGAGGGTGGACGAGGTCATGACGAGCCCCGCGGAGTTTGTGCCGCCGGACTGCCCCGTGGAACGAGCGGCCGAGCTCATGAGCCGGGAGGGCGTCTCACAACTGGTGGTCCTAAACGACGACGGGCGACTTGAGGGTATCATTGGATTGAATGACCTTCTTATGCATGCGCCGGAGGCATGTCCAGTGGAGACGATTCGGGGCATCCTCATGTGGCGGTCGGCTGAACCAACCGCGCACGGTGCCTCGAACGCGCCCGTTCCAAGTACCGCGGATGAAGGTCCATCGCCGAGCGTCGCCACAGTCGTGAATCCCGCTCGAGCCGAGGCAGAGATTGTCGTTCGCGGCGGCACGAATGACTTGAAGGAGTTCCCTGGCTGAGCTTTGCGGCTTAGAATAGCCCCGCGACCACGGCCAACAGGCGGTCGAGGTTGATGGGTTTCTTGAGGACGGGAACTTGATTTGGCGCGCGCGACGGATCGGAGGTCGAGACCAAGACGGGGATATCCGCCAGGCTGGGATTGAGGCGCATGGCACCATAGACCTCGGTGCCGCTCATTCCCGGCATGATGATGTCCAAAATGACCGCGCAAGGCCGCTCGAGAGTCGGCAAGAGCGCAAGCGCATCTCTCCCATTGTTCGCCACCAAGATGGCGTATCCCTCCTCCGCCAGGGCGTCGCGAAGAGACTCGCGTACGTCGGTCTCGTCGTCGACGATGAGCAATGTCTTCTGAATCACGAAGCGCCTCCCACGGCTCCTTGTCTGGAGAGACCGGGAACCGCCGCGGGGAAGTCACGTGGCAGGCGTACTATCAAATGTGTCCCATCTTCTTCGGACGAGGTGACGTGGATGGTTCCCGAATGGGCGAACGCAATCTGCTGACTGATGAAGAGTCCCAAGCCAAGACCATGGGAGCGCTCTTGCTTTTCATTCGAGCCAGTCCTGAAGGCCTCGAACAAGACCGGAATAAGGTCGGCAGGCACGGTCCCGGCATTGTGGACGTCCAGTTGTACGAAGAACGGCGCAGTCCCGTCGCAAGAAACCGTCACCGGCAGAGCCGGATCCCCGTGCGTGAGCGCGTTGCCGAGCAAGTTCGAGACGAGCTGCACGATTCGATCGGCGTCCCACGAGCCGGCGGTATCGCCCCTCGATACGAACGCGATCCTTCGCTTGGGGGTGGTGTTCTCGAATTCGTCGATGGCGACGCGACAGATCTCCGCCAAATCGGCGCGCCTTGGCTGGATGGGGATGCCGCGACCGAGTCGGATGCGGGTAAAATCCAGAACCTGGTCGATCATGCGACCCATTCGTCCGGCGCTGCTCAAAATGCGGGACGCGGTCTTGACCACCTTTTCCGACTCGCCCCGACGCTGCAGAAGGCTTGCCCCGGTCATAATGGCCGACAGCGGGTTGCGTAGGTCGTGTCCTAGGATTCCAACAAACATTTCGCTGAATCGAACCGTGCGCAGCAGGTCCTCGTTCTGGCAACGGAGCTCGTCCTCTAGCTTTTTGCGGTCGGTGATGTCGCGGGTAAGGCACCGCGAATGAACGACCTCTCCATCACGCACGAAGCTGCTCGAGTGCAGTAGGACGTGCTTGATCGCTCCGTCCTTGGCGCGCAGCCGCATCTCGTAGGCGCGGATGGTTTCGTTCCGCTTGAGGCGTGCCAGAATGTCGATGGCTGCCTCTGGATCCAGGTGGAACTCGGCGATGTTGTGGCCTACGTACTCATCTCTGGAGTAGCCGAGCAATTCAAGCTCTGCCCGATTGGCCGCGAGAATGACGCCGTCAGCGGCAACCCAGTGAAAGCCGTCGGCTGCGTTCTCGATGAAGTCCGCGAGCTCTTGCTGACTCTGCCGCATCGCCTTCTCGGCGCGCGCGCGCTCGGCGAGCGCCTGGCGTAGAGCCGCCTCAAGTTGCTTCCCGTGCTCGACCTCATTGTCCAAGGCGGCGGTGCGGTGGCGCAAGAGAACCATCTCGTCGGCGTTCTCGTGCGCGCTATTCGTGTCTTGTAGATCAATGCTCGAACCCATCGTGTGCGAATGGAGTCCACGCAGACGCCGGTAGTCCTCCGGCGCAAGATCCTGGGGCAATAGATCGCTTCGACGATAGGCATTCAAGAAACAGCCGCACAGGAGGGAGAAGGAGCTCGTTGCGCTGAGGTCATTCCAGAGTGTTTCGAGGGCGACTGTGGCGTGCTGGTTCCCCTGCTTCCACAGCAGATCAAGCATCTCGCTGTACGCCCGAACGCGGCCATTTCGGCTGCCCAGGCGGAGAACGTCGATGGCGCTTCCGATGTGGGACCTGAACAGATCCGCATCGGGCCCGTCCCGCACCATGAAGCGAGTCACGGCTTCTGCGACGTCGAAGAAGGCCAGCTGACCGGTCCGACACAGGGCTTCGACGTCGTGACCATTCGACCTCAAGTGACGCTTGAAGCCTTGCCGATGACTCTGCGTGACATACGCGATCAACGGCTCCCCAGCCCTTTGTCCTGCGTTGAAGAATTGATCGAGCGCCGGGTAAAGCGAGGAGTCCGTCTCGAAGAACTGGAGTTGGTGATCGACGCCCGCAGCACCTGAAGCGGACCCAGGGACGGAAGGGGAATCATCTGTCACGTCAACGTGCATGGAAGCACACAGAGACGTTCGCGGAAGCTCGCGATCCATCTGAAATTCCCGTGGCGCGGGAATCACTACCAATGGCACAGGACTTGAATGGAAAGAGAGGAAGAAAGGAGGGCAGGCTGACGCGATGACTTCGTCGGTCGAATTCACTTCGGCGCAAAGAGCCCGTCGGGCGTCTCGCGTCTTGGTCGTTGACGACGATCCGGAGGTTAGAACCATTCTTTGCGATGCTCTTTCCGACGAAGGCTACCTCGCGGATCAAGCCACCGACGGAGCCGACGCCCTGAGGCACATCGCCTCCCAAATCCACCCCGATCTGATCTTGATGGATCTGCGCATGCCCGTCATGGACGGTTACCAGTTTCTGGAACGTCGCTTGCTGGACCAGACACTGCAACAAATACCGGTCATCGTTGTAAGTGCGACAGTCGACAGGGAGATTGACCCGAAGGTTCAGAGAGTGCGGAAGCCATTCGATCTCGGGGAATTGCTTCGCCTTGTCGACAGCGAATTGACGAGACAGCCCGCCGCGTAGCCATCCGCTCGGCCTCGCTGCCGAATCCGGCCGTCGTAATTGAGCAGGGCTCATGCCGTGTGTCTCTCCTTAGGCAAGACCGTGGGCGTGTCGGCCACTTGATCCTTGTGGCGGAGTTTTTCCCAGAGCGTTTTGCGCGAGATACCCAACAGCTCCGCCGTGCGACTGCGCTTGCCATCTGTGGCGTCGAGTGCGCGCAAGAGATACTGGTGCTCGAAGTCGCGCAGTGCGAGATGGAGCGGGCGCAAGGCCTGTGGCTGCGGGATTTCGCGCACGGTCCTGGCGGGTACGGAGCCGCCACCGATGGCGGGCGGCAGGTGCGCAACCTCGATATCACGCCCACCCGCCAAGACCATTGCATGCTCGACGGCGTGAGACAGCTCGCGCACGTTGCCAGGAAATGGATGGCGAGCCAAGGCTGCCCAGGCGGCGGGAGAGATCCCGGGAAGATGCTGGGAGGGGCCGGCAAAGCGCCTGATGAAGTGGCGGAGCAGGATGGGCAGATCGCCGGGACGTTCGCGAAGGGGTGGCAGAGGAATCTCGATGCCGTTGATGCGATAGTAAAGATCCTCGCGAAACGATCCTGTCTTGATGCGATGGGCGAGCTTGCGGTGCGTGGCAGAGATGATGCGGACGTTGACCCGAACTGGAACATTGCTGCCCACGGGCTCGAAGGTCCCTTCCTGAAGAACACGGAGCAGCTTCACTTGAGCCGCGAGTGGTAGCTCGGCGACCTCGTCGAGCAGAAGGGTTCCCCCGTCCGCCGCCTTGAAGCGGCCGTCCCGCCTCTTCACCGCATCGGTAAACGCCCCTCGCTCGTGGCCGAAAAGCTCGGCCTCGACGAGATTCTCTGACAACGCTCCGCAGTTTACCGCGACGAATGGCTGCTCCCGTCGAGTGCTTCGCTGGTGGATGAGCCTCGCAACAACCTCCTTTCCGGTGCCACTCTCGCCCGTGACCAGGACCGGAGCCTCGCTTTGCGACACCATCGCGATGAGGTCGTGTACGCGGCGGATAGCAGAGGACTGACCCAATAAAGACGTGTTGGGATTGCCCGCCGATAGTTCTTCACGGACGTCGTTCAGCTCACGCCGCAAAATGCGGTTCTCCTCGATGCGCTGAATCTGCAGCAGGAGCTCCTCCACGTCGAACGGCTTACGTAGGTAGTCGTAGGCACCCTCTTTGAGGGCTGCTACGGCCTGCACGACGTCCGAGCTCGCGGTCATCATGATGACGTCGGTGGTAGGAGCGTCTTTGCGGATGCGCCTCAGCAAGGTGAGCCCGTCGACGCGGGGCAAGCGAACGTCACAGATCACCAGGTCGTAGGGTTGCCGCTCGAGCATTTTCGCGCCCGTCTCGCCGTCCGATGCCGTTTGTATTCTATGACAGGACTCGCCAAGCCGGTCTTCCAGCAACGCGAGTAGGTCGGGATCATCATCGACTAAGAGTATGTCCAACACGGTATCCGCCCTTTTGTTACTGTTTTGAAACCAGCGAGTGTCGATTGGTTACTGATTCGAAGCGTGGTTCCGAGCGCGCGGCATTCCAAAAGCAGGACGTGGTGTGAACCCGGAACCTTCGGCCCTGGCAAGGTTCAATTTCTGTGCCGCCGGCCCTGCTGACGCGGGCCATATTGCGCGCGGAGTTGCCAAGAGGACGCTGATTGAATCTCTCGAGCGCGACCGGTTCTTGGCGCTCAGCCGCGAGGCAGGCGTCGCGCGGCATCATGGGTGGACCCGTTTGGAACGTTTCCGCTGCCAAGGTCATCGGTCCGCCCATTGGTGTCCCCGTTCAATTCCTCCACCTCCGCCGTTTCGCCAGGCGTGGTAAGGCCTGCATCGCGCAGTTTCTCCCAGAGGGTCTTGCGTGAAATGCCAAGCAGCGCCGCGGCCTTGGTTCGCTTGCCATCGGTCACCTTCAAGGCCCGCTGCAAGTACTCTTGCTCGAACTCGTGAAGAGCCGCCTGCAAAGGACGCACGCGACCGGGATTGCCGGGCGTCGCTTCGGATTCCACCGAGGTTCGATTGCCCACCATGACGGGCGGAAGGTGGCGAATGTCGATCTCTTTGCCTCCGGAAAGCACCATCGCGTGCTCGACGGCGTGGAAAAGCTCGCGAACGTTTCCGGGAAACGGGTACTGCATCAGGGCGGCCCAAGCCGCCGGGGTGATGGCGGGAGGAGACGTTCCCTTCGCGGTAAGCCGTTCAACGAAATGGTGCAGGAGAATCGGTAAATCGCCGGGACGCTCTCGCAGGGGCGGCAACTCGATTTCGATGACGTTGACCCGATAGAAGAGGTCTTCGCGAAACAGGCCCGCTTTGACTCTCTCTGCGAGGTTGCGGTGGGTTGCCGAGATGATGCGGACGTCGACGCGCACAGGGGTACTGGTTCCGACCGGTTCAAAAGTTCCCTCTTGGAGGACTCGCAAGAGCTTGGCTTGGGCGGCGGCGGGCAACTCGGCGATCTCGTCAAGAAATAGCACACCGCCGTTGGCGGCCTTGAAGCGTCCATCACGTCCCTTGACCGCGCCGGTAAAGGCGCCGCGCTCGTGCCCAAAGAACTCGGCCTCGACCAAGTTCTCCGCCAGGGCTCCGCAGTTGACTGCCACGAAGGGTTTGTCCCGGCGGGTGCAGCCGTCATGAATCAGACGGGCAACCACCTCCTTGCCCGTGCCACTTTCGCCCGTGATCAGCACCGGCGCATCGCTCTGAGAGACCATGGTGACGAGCTTGAGAACCCGCCTAATGGCAGGCGATTCACCCACGAGAGGTGTCTTGCGATCCGTCAGCTCGCCGCGTGCCTTCTCAAGCTCTCGGCGCAATAGCTTGCTTTCGGCGATACGGCGAGTTTGCGCCAAGAGCTCGTCGACATCGAAAGGCTTCGTGAGATAGTCATAGGCGCCCTCCTTGAGCGACGCGACGGCCTGCGACACATCGGCATAGGCAGTCATCAGAATGACTTCAGTCGAAGGGGTTTCCTTGCGAATGTGTCGTAGCAGCGTCAGACCATCGAGCCCTGGCAGGCGCACGTCGCAAATCACAACGTCGAAAACGCGCCGCACAAGGTAGTCCATTCCTTCTGCACCGTCCGCGGCGGTTTGCACACGATACCCGACCTCGCGAAGCTGTTCGTGGAGAAGCTCGCGAAGATCAGGTTCGTCGTCGATAAGCAGAATATCCAGCACTTGGTTACAGAGCCTGACGAAAAGATTGGCGTTCCTGCTGGCCGGTCGGGCGTTGAGCACGGTCTAGCAAAGAACGACGGGGATTCCATGTGGAGCTGTGACACCCCGGCTCAGGATTGGCCCTGGTTCGTGCGCGGTCGTCGAGCGGCACCGGACCCCCGAAGGTGGGTTTGCACCGCTCGACGGACCGCCTCAATCCTCGGTGGACGCGGACGCGGCACTCTGGCCAGGCTGGTCAAGAGACCCTCGGGGGTACCGCAGTCGCACCAACCGGAGTCCTTCATCTTCACGACGGCCATTCCTTGGGCATTCTGCAACACGGCCCGACTGAAGTCCGCAGCCGGGATCGACTGATAGATCTGGTCCAGCAGCGCCTTGTCCTGGTCTGCGAGCTCACCGTCTTGCGCAAGAACCTCAGCATAGGCAGTGAACAACATGGTTTGATGGGGCATGTGTCTCTGGGCTTGCGTCCAAAAGCTGTCGATGGAGCCGGCGACAATCAGGGTGTTCCAAAGGCCACCGCGCTCAAGCAGCGCTCTCGCGACGCCAATGGGAGGCTTTTCCACGAAGGCCTCGACCCGATCGACATCCGGTGCGCCCTTCTTGTTCTTCCTCTTGCCAAGCCCACGAGGAACGACCCAGCCCAAGTCAGACGCAGGTCTATCAGCTTCAGCTCCGACCACAGCCAATCCGCTGGGGGCACGACGGGCGGCGCTCAGGGCTCGACGCGCGGCGAACAGAAACGAGGAGGCCCCGGGAATGACATGATCTGAAGGGGTCACGATAACCCTTGCGTGAGGCGACTGCGCTTTGATGACGGACAACGGCAGAAGCACGCCGGGGCCAGTCCCGAGGTTCCCCGGTTGAGACACAATCTGCGCTCCGGTGAACTCGGCCAGTTGGGCCTTCGCAAGAGACTCGCGATCTTCCGCCACGACGACCATGGCGTGGTCGGGGCGCACAAGCGGGCGTAGCCTCTCCAGCGTTTGCTGCAGCAAGGTCCGATCGCTGTTGAGCGCTGCGAATTGCTTGGGCAGCTCATGACCATACAGCATTCGGGTGACAGGGCCAAGCCGCGTGCCGTCGCCAGCGGCTAGCACGACGGCCCAGGTGTTCGAATGGTCCATCCGGTGAACGTTGGCGTCACTTTGGTACATGAGTCTCCTATGGTTGAAGGCGCTTCAATTCTCGTACCAAAACCGGGCGCGTGACTCGATCACATTATTCAAGCGACTTCTGGCTGGAAAGACACATAAGAGTTACGGCCGAGTAACAAGAAGGCAGACAAGTTTCGCCAGGGTGGCACGAGGTGGCCTCGTGGCGGAAATGCCGTTACCTAGCGATGGTTGGAGGCATCATTCTGTACCGAAAGGCAAAGACAAATGCTTTGGACCATTTCTATCGTGCTGGTCGTCCTGTGGCTACTTGGGCTCGTGAGCTCGTACACGATGGGCGGCTACATTCACATTCTCTTGGTTCTTGCAATAGTGGCGGTGCTTGTGCGCCTCATTACTGGCCGAAAGCTTCTCCAGTAGTCCTTGGTCGCCAGCAGCTTGGCCACCTTGGCCAGTGCTAGATCATGGGAATCGGCCCCAACAACACCGCTGCAAATCCGGGAATGTGCCAGCCCGCGTCCGCGGACTCGGGTTCACCACATCCGTAGCCGCCATAGCGAGGGTCCTCGCTGGTCCAGAGCGTCCGCCAACAGCAGTGGCTGGGGTCCTTGGGGGGGGACAGCAATGGTTCGCTGGGCGAGGGAATATCGATTCCCGCGCCAAGGTTGACGATTAGGAGGCGATCGTGGGTGTGCGAATCGGAGGCCGCGCCGTCGACGAAGTAGCGCAGAATCCCGCAGCCAGAGCTGAGGATGGCGACCTCCAACGTGATTTCGGACGACGCCCGGGCACGGATTGTCGGATCTTCGCGGCGAATGGTCACAAGGTCCTGATGGAACTGGAGCGCGCGGCGATGCTCGGGTGTGGCTCGCTCTTCCCAGCGCAGCTTGCTCGCCCGGTAGGTGCCCTCGGAGGCGGGATCCGGCATCAGATCACGCGCGCTCTCGGATGCGCATCCCGGAAACTGCGACATGAACTCCAGCCTTCCCGCCCGTACCAGCTCGGCCAACTCGGGGTAGTGATCGGCGAAGAAGTGAAAAGGTGTCGTCGCATTCCATTCTTGGCCCTGGAACATGAGCGGCGTCCATGGGCCAAGGAGCAAGAGGGCAGTCATCGCGCGGTGGCAACCGGGACTGCTTTGCCGCCACAGTCGCTCACTCCACAACGAGTTCGAGACCTGGTCGTGATTCTCAAGAAAAGCCACGAATGCAGCCGCAGGAAGCCCGCGCGCGGAATGGCCGCGCGGCTGCTTTTGCCACGCGGAGCGTTGACCCTGAAACAGAAAGCCGTGTCGTGCGGTGGCCAGCCATTCATTGGCAGTTCCGTGATAGTCGCTGTAATAGGCCTGCCGGCGCCCCGTCAGGGCCACCACGGCGCTATGGTGAAAGTCGTCGTTCCACATCGCGTCCATGCCCATGCCACCAAGATCAGTTGCATGCAGCAGCGAGCTCTCTTGGCGCTCATTTTCGGCTGTCAGCAGCAACCGGCGCCCCCCGGCGGCGGCCCTGGCCTCGCGGCCGAGGACGGCGAGGACATGTTCCGGAGAACCGTCGAGGATATGTTGTGTTGCGTCCAGCCGGAGTCCATCGAAGTGATACTCGTCAATCCAATGCACAGCATTGTCGACAACCAGCTGCCGAACGGCGGCACAATGCTCGCCGTCGTAGTTGAGACTTCGACCCCAGTCGGTGCGGCGGTCGCCGAAGTAGTATGGTGAAAAGCGATCGAGATAGTTCCCATCCGGTCCGAGGTGGTTGTAGACCACGTCCAGAATTACGCCGAGCCCCAATCCGTGGGCCTGGTCGACGAAGCGGCGAAGGTCGTCCGGGGTTCCGTAAAGATGCGATGGGGCGAACCAAGCGACCCCGTCGTAGCCCCAGCCGAAACGGCCCGGAAATTCAGCGACCGGCATCAATTCGATCACGGTGATACCCAGCTCCTTGAGCGCCGGAAGCTTGCCGCCGGCCGCGGCCCATGTCCCCTCAGGGGTAAAGGTGCCTGCGTGCATTTCATAGATGACTTCGTTCTTCAGCGACAGTCCAGTCCAAGCGAGGTCGTTCCAGGTGAAACTGCGCGGATCGACAACTTCGGAAATGCCGTGGGGCCCTTCGGGAAGGAATCGTGATGCAGGATCGGGAAGCCCCTGGCTATCATCGTCCAGTCGATACCTGTACCTCGTTCCACTGCCGATACCCGGCACCATCACGGACCAGTATCCCTGCTCCTCCGGAACCAGGGCGTGAATATCGCCTGTATTCTGCACGACAACACTGACCTTGCGCGGACGTGGGGCCCAGACGCGGAAGTGAACGCCGCCGTCGACAATCTCGGCGCCCTGGGCGAAACGACGCGATACTGCCCCTGCCGCCGCGCTCATGGCACGCTCTCCAGCAAGGCCACCGGAAGGTGGGCGAAGACGCTGCCGAGAAACAGACTCGTCTCCTCCGCTGCAAACACTTGCCCAGTCAAGGCATCCCGCCAATGCCGCCCGCGTAGCCCGCGGGGCAGCTCTAGATTGGTCTTGCCCCAGACGGCTCCAGTCGGCCGGTCGCCGCCTAGGGTTGCAAAGAAGCGTCCGACGGCGGCAATTACACAAGCATCTCCGTCGCTTCGGGCAAAGGCAAAGACATGGGCGGCTTTGGCACCGCGCAAAGCGAGCGGCTGGTACCCGCCATTCTTGAACAATTGGGCGCGGGCGCGCCGGAGGCGTAAGGCAGCGGTCGTGATCCACATTTTGATGCGCCCGTCGTTGGGGCGGTCGAACCAGGCGTCGACGGCGGCGAGGCCTCGACTCTCGAAGTCGGAAGCCACGGCTTCAAGCTCGGCGCGCCTCCGGTCGAAGTCCACCAGTCGGCGATTGTCGGGATCGACCAGGGAAAAGTCCCAGAGCTCGTTTCCTTGGAAGAAGTCGGGAATTCCCGGAGCGGCTACCTTCAGGACGACCTGCGACAGGCTGTTCCACAATCCGGGGCGCACTATCGCTTCGACGAACTGGTCGAGACTGCGTAAGAACGTCGCCGCTTGCGCAGGATCGAGGATCGCCTGCACAAATCGGTCGGCCGCGTCGGCGTAGGCCGCGTGCGGATTGATCCAGCTCGTGTGAATCTTGGCTTCGTTCCGTGCCTTGGCCATGTACGCGCGGATTCGAGCCGCGAAGTCCGGATCGCTGTCCCGTCCACCAACCGGCCAGGCCCCCACCAAGGTTTGGTAGAGAAAGTACTCCTCACTTGCTGCGGGAGTGTCCACGTCGTCCAGCTTGGTCTTGTGTCGTGCGTTCAAGGTGGCCCAGCCGACCGTTGCGGCCGCCCATGCGTCCGCTCGCTCAGAGAGGACGTAAAGGCGAGCGCGAGCGTCCTCGCCACGCTTGGTATCGTGAGTTGCGGTCGCTGAAAAGGTGTGGGGCGTTGTCTCGGCTCGGGCTAGCAGAGCACGATGAACATCTTCAACGGCTGCTCCCATGTGCGCGGGATCGCCGCCCACTTCGTTGAGGGCGATGAGTGGCAGATGGCGATAGAACGCGGTGTCTTCGACGCCTTTGGCAACCACGGGACCCGTCAGCTGCTGAAAGCGGATGACCAGGGTACGCCGTTCCTCCAATTGCGCTTCAGTCAAGCCGGGTGGATCCTGCCGGAGTAGAACCGACGCAATGAAGTCGAAGAGGGACGCATTGACGAGTGGGTTGCGCCTCCCCGCTTCGGCGACGGCCTTTTCGATGATGATTTTGTCTCGTTCGATGACAGCGGGCTCCTCGCGCCGGAGGTAGGTGCGGTAGACGGGAAAACAGGCGACGATCTCCCCCAGCGCCGCCTGTAGATGATTCAAGGTGAAATCACGTGTATAGCGATGCTGCTCGGAGATCCGGTCGAGGCGCCGTGCCAGGACCGTCAGCTCCGCGGCGAGGGTCGTTTGCAAGACCAGGCGCTTGCTTTCGTAGACGATGTCGCGGAACGATGCCAACGGTCCGCAGAAGACAGCGGCTGCAGCCAGCAGCCCGGCGGACCCTTCCGGATGGGTGAAGAGATCCGCCACTATCTGGATGAAGTCATAGCCGGTGGTCCCCTCTACCAACCACCCCGACGGCAAGGACTCTTGCGAGCCGAGTATCTTCTCTACTACGACAAAGGGCGCCCGGCGAGCTTGGTCGGCGTTCAATTCCTGCTGCCAGCCGCGAATCAGGTCTTTCAGGTAGCCCTCGGGATCGGAAAGGCCGTCGACGTGATCGATGCGGAAGCCCCTGAAGGCAGGATGCGTGGCCATTGAAAAGGGCAGGGCATGCACCTCGGCAAATACCTGTGGATGCTCGACTCGTACTGCCGCAAGCTCATTGACGTCGAAGAAACGACGGTAGTTGACCTCGTGGGCGGCGACCCGCCAGTTTGCCAGTCGGTAGAACTGATCCGCCATCAGTTGTTCGAGACGATCAAAGGTGGAAGGCACGCCGGGCTTGCCATTGACGACGTCTAGCGCGCAAGCGATGGCATTGCGGGCCGGTGCGCTGGCCCCGAACCAGGTCGCCAGACGCTGACGAATGGCCTCCTTCTCGTGACGGTACTCCACCATGCCGTCGGTGCCAGCATCGCGCAAGCCTGGCAAGGTCTGCGAAAGGGCTCGCAGAATGCTCTCCAGCTCGATCACGCTGGCGTCTTCGCGCGATACCTGTGCACACAAGCTCTCAAACGCCGGCTCCAGGACATGGCGCCAGGTCATCGGGTTGAGGGGAAGCCGCTGTCCGTCCCACTTCACGGAGAAGGACCCGTCTTCGAAGCGGACCGAGAGCTCCCCCTCGAGGACACGGCCATACTGCTCGCCCAAAAAGGGCAGCAAGACCTTGCCGACCAACTCGGGTTTGGGCGGATCCCAATCGATGTCGAAATGCGTGGCGCTGGGCGAGCTGCGTCCGTCTTCAAGCACGTCCAGCCACCGCAGATTCTGGTCACCCGCGATGCACATGTGGTTGGGTACGATGTCCAGGATGACCCCAAGGCCACCATCTAGTGCATCATCAAACAATTGGCGCAACGACGGAGCCTCTCCCAACTCCGGATTGAGTCGCCCGTGGTCGACGACATCGTAGCCGTGGGTGCTCCCTGACCGGGCTGTGTAGATCGGGGACAGGTAAAGGTCGGAAAGGCCAAGCTGATGCAGGTACGGGACCAGGGCAGAAACGTTCCGCAGAGGCAATTCGCGTCGCAACTGCATCCGGTATGTCGCGGTCGGGGTCGAGGCCTGGTCTTCCATTCATCTTCCTTGGGCTGGTTGTGGGGACTTCACGCCTTGTCCGGTCGCGAGGGCGTCCGACGCAGGACTATCATCGATCGCCCGGCGACACGGACATGGGCGTCGCATCCCAACTTGGACGAGCTCGGAGGTGTGGCGAGGGATGTGTCCACCGCGACTTCCCATTCCGGTCCCCACGTCACGCGGGGTAGGGTGAAGTCGATGGCTTCGTGGTGTGCGTTGAGCAGCATCAGCAACGTGTTGCCGACGGGGCGGCGCCCGGCTTTGTCAGGCACCACCAAGGTCTCGCCCCCGAGGAGGTAGGCGAAGGAGCGAACGTGGGGCGCCTGCCAATCCTCGGCCGGCATCTCGGTGCCGTCGGGGCGAAAGAACGCGAGGTCCTTAAGCCGAGAATCCCAGATGCGATCGCCGCGAAAGAAGTAGTCTTCACGGACCACACCCTCCTCGTGGCGCAATTGCGCCAGACGTTTCACGAAATCCAACAGAGCTCGCCGGCGTTCGTCCAAGTTCCAGTTTACCCACGAGATTTCGTTGTCTTGGCAATAGGCGTTGTTGTTGCCCCCTTGGGTGCGCCCCATCTCGTCGCCTGCCGTCAACATGGGAACCCCACGGGAAACCAACAGCGTGGTCAGGATGTTGCGCTTGGTACGATCGCGGAGCTCGTTGATGTTTGGGTCATCGGTTTCGCCTTCCGCCCCGTGATTCCATGAGTGGTTCTCATCCACGCCGTCGCGATTGTCCTCCTTGTTGGCCTGGTTGTGCTTTTGGTCGTACGTCACAAGGTCGTGCAAGGTGAAGCCGTCGTGGCTGGTGACGAAATTGATGCTGGCATGGGGCCGGCGCCCTCCCGGCTGAAAGATGTCGGCCGATCCAGTGAGACGATAGCCGAGTATGCCGGCCTTGTTCTCATCGCCCTTCCAGAACGAGCGGACGGTGTCCCGGTAGGAGCCGTTCCATTCCGACCACAGGACGGGAAAGCCACCTAGCTGCTGCCCTCCCTCGCCGGTATCCCAGGGCTCTGCGATCAATTTCAGCTGGGAAAGGAGTGGGTCCTGGTGCACGGCTTGGAAGAAGGCCGCGTTGTGATTGAAGGCGAAGCTGGGCCACATGCGTCCGAGCGTCGTCGCCTCGTCGAAGCGAAAGCCATCGACATGCATGACATCGGCCCAATAGCGGAGGCTGTCAAGCACGGTCTTCATGATGTAGATGGCCCCCAGGTTCAGGCTGTTGCCACAGCCGGTGAAGTCCATATTGAAGCGAGTGTCCTTGGGACTGTGGTGGTAAAAGGCTAGGTTGTCGATTCCGCGAAAAGATAGGGTAGGACCGTTTTGGTTTCCCTCTCCGGTGTGGTTGTAGACGACATCCAGAATCACCTCGATGCCCGCTGCATGCAGGTTCTTGACCATGGTCTTGAATTCCGCGACCTGCGACCCCGGCTGTCCCTTGGCTCGGGCGTACCTCTGTTCGGGCGCGAAATAGCCCATCGTACTGTAGCCCCAGTAATTGGTGAGGCCGCGCTCGACCATGTATCCGTCCACCAGCTTGGCGTGCACGGGCAGAAGCTCGATGGCGGTGATTCCAAGTTGCTTGAGGTGCCAGATGATGGCGGGGTGGGTGAGCGCCTCATACGTTCCGCGCACGCTTTCGGGCACGTGTGGGTGGCGCATGGTCAAACCCCGTACGTGTGCCTCGTAAATGATGGTGTCGTTCCAGGGAACCCGTGGCCTTTGGTCACCACCCCAATTGAAGTCGTTGCTGAGTACCACCGACTTAGGCTTAGCCCAAGCGTCGTCCTCGTCCGAAAAGGCCAAGTCGCCATCCGGAGCTCCCTGGGGATAGCCGTAGATCGGACCTTTGAAGTCTAGATCGCCGTGTAGTGCGCGCGCATAGGGGTCAATGAGAAGCTTGTTGACGTTGAAACGATGTCCCTCCAAAGGGGCATACGGCCCGTCAACCCGGAAGCCATAGAGCGCCCCAGCGCCTATCTCGGGAAGCATGCCATGGAAAACATGAGCGGTCTTTTCGAAGAGCTCGTACCGAGCAATTTCCTTTCCAGGATCTCTTTTGTCGAACAGGCAAACGTAAACGTGCCGCGCGTGCTCGGAGAAAAGTGCGAAGTTGGTGCCTCCTTCCACGACCGTCGCGCCGAGCGGGAAAGGCGTGCCGGGAAGAACCGCAAACCTAGGGTCAGGTCGGGAGTCGATGCGGGCTGGTTTGGGCATGGGCTACGAAGCTCCTCTGGGGTCGGTCGAGTGGGCGGTCAAGCGCCAAGCACGCAATAGCTCGGCTACGCCCCAGGCTTGCGCGATGCAACCCCGAGGACCAAATGGCGCCTTGGCGTCGAAGATCTCGCTTACCGATCCCACGCACGCCTGGCCAAGATGGGCCGCGAGGCCATGGAGGAGCCCGCGAGCGTGGTGCTGCTCACCCGGGTAAACCTTGAGCCAGGCGTCGATGAAGGGACCGATGAGCCAACTCCACACCGTGCCTTGGTGGTAGGCAGCATCGCGCGTGCGTAGGTCGCCGTGGTAGCTCGGCTTGAAGTCGGGATGTTCGGGGGCCAGCGAGCGAAGACCGAGGGGGGTCAGCAACCTTTCGGCCACGACGTCCACGACAGATCGCCAACGAGCAGGATCGAGAACGGGGTGGGGTAGCGAAATCGCGAAAATCTGGTTGGGTCGCAAGGATGCGTCGGGAAGGTCGCCCTGATCCCCAACGACATCGTACAAATGCAACTTCGCTTCGTTCCAAAACCTCTGGTTGAAGGATTCCTTGGCGGTGGCGGCCATGGCCTCGTAGCGATCGGCCGCTCCGGCTCCACGTTCGTCCTTGATCCACTGCGCAAGCGCGGTGAGCGCATTGAACCAGAGCGCGTTGATCTCGACCGCCTTGCCGCGCCGAGGAGTGACCACCCACCCTTCGCACAAAGCATCCATCCATGTCAGCGCGAAGCCATCCTGTCCCTGCCGAAGCAGTCCGTCGCTAGGATCGACACCGATGCCGAAGCGGGTACCTTTTACATGAGCATCGATGACTGTCTCAAGGGTGGGCAAAAGCAGTCGGAGGCTTTCGCGATCGGATGTGTATTCCAGGTATCGATCAAGGGCGTGAAAGAACCAAAGCGTTGCGTCCGCAGTATGGTAACGGCCCTCGTGCGAGCCCTCGGGAAAGAGATTGGGAATGAGCCCATCGTGTGCGTAGCGAGCGAAGGAATGCAGGATGAAGCGCGCGGTGCGGTGACGGCCGGTGCACAGCGTGAGTCCTTCGAGGCTGATCATGGTGTCTCGCCCCCAGTCCGTGAACCAGTGGTAACCCGCGATGACCGATTGAAGTTCCTCGCCCTGTGCGCGTGCGCGTGCGGCGTCTTCGGCCCGGCCAGCGGGCGCGATGAGGAACTGATCGGCTGCGAGAACCAGCTCGGCAGTTGTATGATCGGTCAGCGCATCCGGCGCGGCGTGGAGCAGGCGAGAGCGCCGCTCGTTCTCGTATTGCCAAGCTTCCTCGGGGCCGACAGCCTGCATGGTCTCCCACGTCTCGGTCGAGGCCACCAGGGTGGCGGACGTCGCTTCGGTCAGTCGGACCTTGAACTGTCCGGGACTCCACAGCGTTCCTCGCGCGGCGTAGCCTCGCGCCGCCTCCCACCGATAGTTGACCGCTTCTTGCCGCTCGGGATAGAGCTCGAAGGCAGGATCGCCTCCATCCACTTGGATCTTGAGCGACGGCAGCGACGGTCCGATGGACACCTCGAAGCGCGCCCCCGTCAGGCACAGCGTATAGATGTCCAGCGTTCGCGAGACCGGCGCGTCGTGTGGACGGAAGTGCATCGCAGGACGCAGGGATAGCCAGACAGCGGCGGCAGGCTGATGCTGAGGAGCATCGATCAGCCGGTACTGAACATGGACGGTGTTCTGCAAGTGGGGCATGACGATGCGCTTCTCGATGACGAAGGGTCCCGTGCGGTAAACCCAGACCGGCAACCCCATCTCCAACCGAAACTGATCCAATAGCTGGGTGCCATGCGATGCGTGCTCGCTTTCTGCTTCGGTCATTTGGCCGGACAGACGATGGGCACTGCCCTCGGGAAGATGAAGCTGCTCCTCCAGATGGTCGAACATCATCGTGCGGCCGAGCGGGTTGGGCAGGGCCGACACAAGCAGCCCGTGATAGCGACGCGTCGCAACCCCTGCGATGGTTCCGGAGGCGTAGCCGCCGAGGCCATTGGTCACGAGCCATTCCCGATCGACCAGCAGGTCAGTTTCGTTTCCTTCCTCGCGTTGCCAACCCACGCGCGTAATCGGACGCATGGGCTTGTGTGTATCAAGGGGCGTGCCACTGTGGAGTCTGCGAAACTCTCCATGCCCGCCGGGGCGCGTGTTACCGCCGCGGAACCTCTGGGGGACGGGCGTAACGTGCCCCTTCATCTGGGGGGCCGCCTCCCTTGGGACCCGCAACGACCATGGCGTCTCTTCGCCCCATCAAGCCCGCTTGCCGGAGGTGCAAGATTTCACCAACCACGATCTGCAGGATAGCCAGCAGGGGCACAGCGGCAACCGCTCCGAGAATGCCGGCCACTTCCCCGAGGAATAGAATCGAAAGGGTCACGAGCAGGGGGTTGGCATTGACGGTACGTCGGAAGACCAGCGGTCCCAAGACATTTCCTTCGAGCTGCCCATACGAGATGAAATAGACGGCCGCAGCGATGCCATGCCCGATACCACCTACGCCGAGAGCGATGGCCGACACGGTAATGCCTGCTACGAACGGCCCCGCGTACGGGACGAGGCTCGACACTCCGCTAAATAGTCCGAGAGGCAGAAAGAACGGCGTGCGGTTGATGGCCAAGAATGTCGTCGCCATGGTCGCATTGATCGAACAAATCACAACCAAGCCACTGACATAGCCGCCGATCGCATCGTGGATCTTTCGAACGATTGCTTCGTACGTTGGCTGACGCTCGGGTCTGGCCTCAGCAAGCATGCGCTTGATGAGCGGGCCACCAAAGACCAGCATGAAGATCGCAAGAAATACGATGACAATGGTCCCCGAAACGGCCGTGAGCACCCCGCCTACTACCGACAACAGTGGCGTCAGCTCGCTCTTCGCGATTTCGGCGAGCTTTCGGGTCGGATTGTCGAGCTCGGATTGAATATGGAAGACGCGGTCGATTGCGCGAAAGGCCCGCGAATGGCGCACTTCATCGATTAGATGGGGAGCGGACTTGATCAGGGCGGTTGCCTGTTCGGCCGCGGCCGGAACGATCAGAAGTGCCAAGGCGGCAAGTGCGCCTAGCATGGCCAGAACGACCAATCCGATGGCCAGCCAACGTGAAAGTCCCCAGTGCTCGAAGACCTTCACGACGCGGTCCATGGCGACAGCCACGAGAAATGCCAAGACCGTCAATGCAACGGCAAGGCGCGCAGTGGCCAAAACCCAGACGCTGACCCCGACAAAAAGGATGGCGAATGTCGCGACTGCGACGGTTTTGAAGGTGACTTGGGAGCGGCGTAGCTCCGCGCTCACCACGGATGCTTCCGAGGTGGAGTCTGCAGCCAGAGGTACCGACAGACCGGGGACTTCGGATGGATTGGTCCGCATCTTAGGTTCGCTTGTGGTTGATCGGTTGTTCATGTGGTTCCGAGTACGGACAGCAAACCGGAGGCCAGAACGAAGCTGGTACGCTGCTTGCTGGAACCCATGAGCATGAAGATTCTCGGGTACACGATGAAAACAGTGTTAATAGGGACCAGCTGCGTCCTATTGGCTGGGTTGCGTGCGCAAGCGCAAACGCCTCCCTCACTACCTGGCTTTCCCGCCCCGGGGAGTCCTGGTGGGCCGCTTCCCACTCCAACACCCAATCCACCTCTGCCTCCGGATCTTCCTGGGCCGGTCGGGACGGGCAATGCGCCCGGAGGAGCGGGCAATGCGTCGGGGACGCATCCCGGAGGCGCTGGAGGCACGCATGGTTCGACCGGCACCGGCATCCACTAGAAGCGCCAGGTGTTCAAGCCGAATCGCGGTCGACCCGGCAGCCCTGAAGTATCTTGATAAGCTGTTCCGGATAGACGGGCTTGACGATGAACTCGTCGAACCCGGCAGCGTGGGCTGCGAAACGGGTTGCCGGATCCGAGAACCCGGTAAGCGCAACGAGTCGCCTGGAGCGGCCTTGGTCGCCGGCTCGCAAGCAACGAGCCACCTCGCAACCGTCAACGCCGGGGAGATGAAGATCGATCATGGCGATGTCCCAGTTATTCGCAGTGGCGCGTTCGAGCGCCTGATGAAGATCGGCGGCTTCGAGCACGTGGTGCCCCATAGTCGCCAAGAATTCGCTCAGCATCCCGCGAAAATCATCGTCGTCCTCGACAATCAACACACAAACTCCCGTCTCTGTCGACACATCCAAGGTGGAGATCTCCTTTGCGCGCGTAGTTTACACGGAATTGCTTGCGACAAGGCTCTGCGCGATCGAAAACACAAAGTGTTACAAGCCTGAAAGATTTGGGTGGTTCGTCGCGTTGATCGCTGGCAAATGCCTTGCTCGGGAACCAAGCTGTCGATGGCAAGGAGGGTTGGCAACATGCATGGCACCATGAATGATGGGTCAGCTTTCTCACGGGGAAGAGCTGGGATTGTCGCGACGCTGCTCGTGGTAAGCTCGAGCAACGCGAAATGTGGTGGGTCGCCCGCCAAGCCTCTCCCGCCTGTCGTCACTGTGCGGGTTGCGGATGTCGACGACGAAACGAACGGACTCATGGAGCTCCACCGCTACCACCCCAAAGTCAACTTGAGGCGATGGAAAACATGGCGCAATCCAGATGGCGTCGATACCGAGGCTGCGCAAGTAAGGGATCTTGCTTTCAATACCCTTGAGGTCGCCAATGCCGTCGTCGTTGCTGTCGCCGCTGTGGGTTTCGCGCTGACCTCCTATCCGGTCGCTGTCGAGAGAGGTTGGATCTCGCGATCGCAGGCTAGCGAACGCACCTTGACGACTTTGCGATTTTTGTGGCTGGCGCGGCAAGGGCCGGAAGCGCAGAACGTTGCGGGATACAAAGGATTCTTCTACCACTTCCTGGACAGTAGGACGGGGTATCGCTCCTGGGATTCCGAGCTATCGACCATCGACACGGCGCTGCTCATGGCCGGCGTGCTTACGTCGCAGTCCTTCTTCAACGGAGCTGGTGAGACAGAGCGCGCTATTCGGACGCTGGCCGACGAGCTCTATCTTCGGGTGGATTGGGCGTGGGCTCACTCTCGGCGCCATCCTGATCTCATCAGCATGGGCTGGACTCCCGAGCACGGCTATATCGATGCCGACTGGGAGGGATACAACGAGGCGATGATCCTCTATGTCTTGGCACTTGGCTCTCCGACTCACCCAGTCGTATCGAAGGCGTGGAACGCTTGGACTTCCACCTACCACTGGGACACATCTGATGGCTTTCCACGCGTTGCCTTCGGGCCACTGTTTGGCCACCAATACACGCATGTTTGGGTCGACTTTCGAGGGATCCAGGATTCCTACATGCGGTCTAGAGGCATCGACTATTTCGTGAATTCCATCCGTGCGACGTATGCCAACCATGCCTATTGCGTAGCCAATCCTCAGCGATGGATTGGGTACAATTCCGCGGTATGGGGTCTGACTGCGTCGGATGGTCCATTGCGACTTAGCCCGACCACGGAGGCAAATAGCCGCTTTCACGCGTACTGGGCGCGAGGCGCCGGTTCTGAGCCGCGTGACGACGGCACGATCGCGGTGACCGCAGCGGGCGGTTCTGTGCCTTTTGCGCCGGAGCTGGCGATACCCACCCTTCGGCTCTTTCGCTCGCGCTTCGGGGACAGAATCTACGGAAAATATGGATTCAAGGACGCGTTCAACCTTTCCTTTGTTGACAGTACATCGGAAAGAGATGGGTGGTTTGCTGATCAGTACGTGGCCATCGATCAGGGGCCGATTCTGCTAATGATCGAGAATTTTAGAACTGGTCGCATTTGGAGCCTGATGAAGCACAGCCGTTACCTGCGGGCTGGGCTCGTCAGCGCCGGCTTTACTGGGGGTTGGTTGAACCTGGCTGGCAGCCCAGGGTTGAGCGCTTCGCTGGTGCCTGCGGCAAAGACTACTTCGTGATGCTGACGGCAGCCGGGATGCCACTGGCAGAATCCGTGGCGATCCACACCTGCAGGAACGACGGCTCGGTCAAGTATTTCATGTCGATGTTCCAGAACGAAAGCTCATCTCTTCCGAGGGTAAATTCGACGTGCTTGGTCTGGCCTGGGGCCAGTTCGACGCTCCGGAAGCCTCTTAGCTCGCGGACTGGGCGTGCGACGCTGGTGCCGGTCAAGCGAATATAGCACTGCGCCACCTCTGTGCCGGGCCGGCGTCCGGAATTGGTGACGTCCGCGGTTACGGTAAGCGACGATTGCCCGCTATTGAGGGCGGCCGCGCTGAGAGCTCGACGGCTCAGTGAGACAGGCGAGTAGGTGAAGGTCGTGTAGGAAAGTCCGTAACCAAAGGGGAAGAGAGGTGCATTGAGCTCGTCGATATAGCGACTCAAAAAGCGGCTACCAGAGTCAGGGGGCTTACCGAGATCGACGACCGCGGGAACCGGCCTTCCGGTGGCCAGAGCGTTGTAGTAAAGGGGCTCCTGTCCGACCGAACGGGGAAAGGTTGCCGTCAAGTGACCCGATGGGCCGACGTCACCAAACAGCGTTCGCACAAGTGCAGGGCCGGCCTCCACCCCCGGAAACCAGGCCTCGAGAATCGCTGGCACAAATTGGGCGGCCCACGTCACGGTGAGGGGGCGTCCGCTGAAAAGCACCAACACCACTGGCTTCCCCGTGGCCACCACGGCTTCGAGAAGCTTCTGCTGTTTGTCACTCAAACCCAAACGGGCGCGCGAGCTGGCCTCGCCAGTCATCTGCGCCATTTCGCCAAGAGCCATGACCACAACGTCAGCGCCCCTAGCTACGCTGAGCGCCTCTTTGAATCCGGCCTCATCGTCGCCTACGGTGTCCACGCCTTTCGCGTAGCGAAAGGTCATCTCGTCTCTTGCGGCGCGCTCGGCGAGCGCAGCACGAAGGGTCGTCACATCCGATGGGAGGCCCTGGGCGCTCCACGAACCCAACATGTCCTGGGCGCTGTCAGCGAGGGCGCCAATAAGTGCGATGCTTTGTCCAGCTCTTCCGACCAGGGGCAGCAGCGGCATGCCCTGGACAGGCTGGTTCTTCAGGAGAACGAAGGACCTCTCCGCGAGCGTGCGCGCCAATTGGCGTGCCTGGGCTGGAAGTGCTCCAACAGCGGCTGTCGGTTGGACGTAGGGATTCTCAAAGAGTCCAAGGGCGAACTTTGCAGCCAAGACGCGCCTCACACTGTCGTCGATTCTGGCCATGGGTACGGCGCCGGACTGCACGAGAGCCGGTAGCTCCGAGAGATATAGCCCGCTCTCCATGTCCACGTCGACGCCCGCCAGAAACGCCTTGCCGGCGGCAACCGACGGCCGATTCGCAATGCCATGGGCCATGGTTTCTTGGATGGAATTCCAGTCGCTCACCACGAAACCATTGAAGCGCCACTCCTTGCGGAGAATTTGGTCGAGCGTAAACGAATTGGAGCTGGCGGGCACCCCGTTGAGGCAATTGAAAGCGGCCATCATCGAGGCCACACCGGCCCGAACGCTGGCCTGGAAAGGCGGGAGATATGTCTGTCGCAAAGAACGCTCGGAAATCTCGGTCGTGTTGTACTCGCGTCCCCCTTCAGCCGCGCCATACCCGACAAAGTGCTTAGCACAGGCCAAGATCGAGGTTGGGTTGTCTAGCCGATCGCCTTGATACCCCCGAACGTATGCTCTGGCAATCGCTGCGCCGAGGTTGGGATCTTCACCTGCGCTCTCAGAGATCCGTCCCCAACGAGCATCACGAGCAATGTCCACCATGGGCGAAAAGGTCCAGCGAATCCCTTGGGCTGCCGCTTCCTCTGCTGCAAGTCGCGAAGCCTTTTCGATGAGAAGCGGATCCCAAGTGGCCGAGAGCCCGAGGTTGATTGGGAAGACAGTTCGAAATCCGTGGATGACGTCCAATCCGAATAGCAGGGGAATATGAAGCCGCGACTTCTCCACAGCGATCCTCTGGTACTCATCCGCCTGCTGTGCGGTTGTTACGTTGAGGAGGCTACCAATTCGGCCTTCCTCGATCATTGCGTCATGCGAATCGTGAGTGGGCCCAGGACCCGTTGGTTGGCCAGCCGAGTATTGATTCAATTGGCCAAGCTTCTCTTGCATGGGTCATGCGTTTTAGCAAGGCGCTGACCTGCGCTTTGCGAGACAAGGCTGAAGACGGAGCTTGGGCATTGACAGTCAACGCCGACAAATACAGGGCAACACCGAGCTTCATGGCTCAAGAATGCTCCTGCTGCAACTGTGCCAACCCTCCAGGGCGACTCGCGACAGCGGCGCCGTTTCACTCGCGAGACACACGCGCTGCGAATGCTACCGAGATGTGACCCGACCAGACAGCCGGAACCTACTTCGCAAAGGCCACCAACCTTCCAAGGCGGCAGGTAGCCGTCGGGCCCTTGGCCTGCGCCATGCAGGCGCAGGTGCCTGCGGAGAGTAGTTACATGGGAAATTCCGCCAGAGTGTCCTTGAAGAAAGGAGTATCCGATGTCAACCAGTCAAGAAAGGGTCAGCGAGAACAAGAGCTCCAGGGCCGCCCAAAGCAAACGGGTGGCTGATCCCGTTTGCGGAATGGAGGTAGACGTGGGGGCGCCTTCGTTTAAAGAGGAACGAGACGGGCAGACATTTTACTTCTGTTCGGCTGCCTGTCGCGACGAGTTTTGCAGGAACCCTGCACAGTATGTCTAGTCGGGCCAATTGAGTAAATAACAGAAACCCCGGTGACCGAGGTCCTTCGTCTCGGCCTCACCGGGGCGCCCTTTGGCCGTCGATCGTTTGTTCTGCGCCCAGACCAAACGTTACGAACCTGTAACAGCGGCCGGTCGTTCTGCTATGGCCGCCATGGCGATCCTTATGGTGGAGATGGTACTCTAACTGGAGCGTCAATTTGTGCGAGCGTAACCAGGAAGGGCAAGGTCGAAGAGCGTGTTGCCAATACCGAAAGAGCCAAGGGCTAATGCCGAGGCAAAAGCCAAAGCGGAGGTTAGGAAGTAGCTCGCCGTGTCTTCCCAGGGACGCTGCCGCCGATGGCAAGCTACTCTTCTATTCGGTGTGGCTGTGGCGGTCGCTCGACAGCCCTTACCGGCATGGGCCTTTGCGGACGAGGAAGCGCCGTCAAGTCAAGGTGACGCCCGCAGCGACGGAAGGCGCGAATTCAACATCTTTCCGGTGGTCGGGGGAGATAGCGACGTCGGGATAGGCTTCGGTCAAATCAGCGACTGGGCAAGATTGAGTACCACGCCAGCTTCCTTTCGCTGGCGTCTGGAAGACGCAACCTTCGTTACCTTCAAGTTGCGCGACTCGACGGTCATCGTCCCCTTCCTCGATCTCTACATACTGTTCACGGTGCCTCACTTTGGGCCGAGCGGCCGTTTGAGGTTGGAAGTGCGGCCGTCGTTCACAGACGAAAGAACCCTTGGCTACTACGGAATAGGCAATGCCAGCCTCGCGCCCCCAGGCACCAGCACGGACCAAGAGGAATACCGGCGCATGCATCCGACTTTGGCGGGAAAGCTGCGCGTTCAAATCGTGGACGGCTGGTTCGTCGCTGTGGCGGACTCCTTGACGTTGAGCTTGCTCGACGTTGCGCCCGATACCCTCCTTGCTCGGGACCAGAATAGCGGATCGACAGAGGTGCGCCAATTGTTGGGCAAGTTCTCGTCGCACACCCTGAACTTGCTGGAGGTAGGGACGGAATACGATACGCGCGACAACGAGACAGTCACTAGTCACGGGCAATACCATGCATTGTCGGTACGCTACAGTCCGGCGCTAGCCTGGTGGATGCCGTATAGTTATGTGCAGTTCAACGCAACCTTGCGCTTCTATGCGACGCCTATCCCTCGGTGGTTGTCGATCTCCTTCCGCTTCGTAGGCGACGCAATCGCGGGGACAGCGCCATTTTACGAGCTTGCTCGTTTCGATGATACGCCCGCGATTGGGGGCGGAAAGGCAATTCGGGGAGTTCCTGCCCAGCGTTACCATGGCAAGGTCAAGGTGTTCGAGAACTTCGAGATCCGAAGCGACCTCTTGCCCTTCACTGTGAAGAAGAAAGCATTGGTCCTGGGCCTAGCAGCTTTCCTCGATGCTGGACGGACATGGACCGAGCTTTTCCACGCCCATCCCGAGCTCGATGGAAGCGGACTAGGCATCAAGTACGGCGTCGGTTGTGGGCTGCGGCTACAGGAGGGCAAGACCTTCGTCGTCCGAGCCGACCTGGCCTGGTCCCCGGATGCCAGACCCGTCGGCGGATATTTCGCTGCCGGCGAAATCTTCTGAGGCAAACTCCACCGTGCGACCGTCGCCCTGGTGAAACGGCTTACGGTTTGCAAGGACCTCTTGCCATGAGTCTATTCGCAAATAGACGCCGAGCAGGACGAACGCTCGCTGATGCGCTCAGCAAGTATTTGGGACGCGACGACCTCTTCGTGCTTGGTCTGCATTCACGCTGAACAACCAGAAATCAGGCGGCGCGAGCGAGCCCATCGCGACGCACGCGCGGAAGTGGCCGATGACGTCGTGTGCGCGGTGACGCCCCAGCACTTCTACGCTGTGGGCTTTGGTAGCGAGACTTCTCGCAGACCAGCGACGAAGAAATACGAGGGCTCCTCGAAACTTCCAGGCGTGAGTACGCGTCCGACATCGGCTCCGATAACCGTGACCAAGCGAGCGGCCCGCGCTAGGGCTGCAAGCTTTAGCAGACCCCTAGCGAGCTCAGCCCCAATCAAAGTCCACAATCAGCGGGCCGTGGTCGCTGCTGTTGGCCTCTCTTTCGACCGTCGAGCGCGTTGCTTTGGCAGCCAGGTCCTGCGTGGCGAGAACATAGTCGAGGCGCCAGCCCATGTTTCTTTCCCGCATGTTCCGCCACGGTGCCCACCAGGTGAAAAGCGAAGCGTTGTGAGGATCGAGGTCTCGTCCGACGTCCCGCAATGCACCTCGTTCAAGGATTCGCTCGATGAAAGCGCGCTCCTCGGGCCGCTGGCCTACCAGACGCGGGTCGCGCAGCTTGGGATGGACGTCATCTTCTGCCCGGGCCACGTTTAGGTCCCCGCACAGCACGTAAGGACGTCCAAGAGCGCGTGCCGCAACGACGTACTCTTCCAGCGCTCGCAAGAATTCCAGCTTGGCCTCATAATTCTTGCCTCCGTTCGGGACATAAATCGAAGCGACAGAAAGAGGGCCGAGTTCGGCAACGACAATGCGGGTCTCATGATCGAACTCGGGATGCCAAAACTTCGGGCGGTCAATAGAGCGGTCCTTGTGCACGTGGATGCTCACGCCCGAATAGCCCTTGCTGCCGTGCCAGTAACACCAGTAAGGGGCAATCTCTGCCAATACTTCTGGAATCTGAGGCAACGTTGCCTTCAGCTCTTGCAAGCAAAGTACATCGGGACGCTCGCGCTCGATGAAGGAGACCACCTCATCCTTGCGCGCCCGGATACCGTTGACGTTCCAGGTCACGATCTTCATGAGTCAAAGTTAGCGCTCTGGCGTGACACAAACCATCGCGATTCCAGGGCGACCGCGCAGCATGGTTTGACTTGCCCTTGGCGCGCCCAAAGCTCGTCAAGGGCCAGTCGGATTTTCTCGACCGTCTGTCCGTCCTGACCGGCACGTCCTAGTCAACCGTCACCTCCCCGGAGCGGAGGCGACGGTTCGCGCCGCTCAGTTGCTCATTTAGTAGATGCTGCTCATCTCGCGCTCTTTCGCGCTCATGAACGGTTTCTCCAACTGCTTGGCGCCGTCTTTGCCCAGAACTTCTTGCGCCTGGGGGAAGAATTCGCCCTCTTCTTCCGCCACGTGGCTCTTCACTAACTTGGTCAGCTGTCCAATCTGGTGCTGCCATTCGGGTGAATTGAAGCTCAAGGCGTCGATCTGCTTGATCGTTCGCTCCAGCTCGCCGGCCTCTTTAGCATGGATGCGTGCGATATCCTCGGTTCTCGAATCGCTGCCAAGGGCCGGGTATACCTCGGCCAGCTCCGCGCGTTCGTGCGAGACCAGTTGCTTCTTGATTTCAGTCCAAAGCTCGCGGCGCTTCTCGGCGTCCTTCGTCCCCTCTGCTCGCGACAAGAGCACGCAGGCTTCGTGATGTTGTTCGGCGAGCGTGACGAAGACGCCGTTCAAGCCTTTGGCCATCGCTTCGATGGCGCCGACCTTTCCAGCAGCTTTCGCTGCGATATTTTCGATGGGATTGGGCATGGTGTTCTCCTTCTTTTGGTGAAACGCAGTCCCATGCAAATGTGCAAGGCCGGTGCCAGAGCGGCTAGCTTTAGATTTCGCAGCAATTCATCCCTGCGTGGGGCCGTCCGTTTCGATCTGGCAACCCGTGTTGCGAAAGGGTGACCAGTCACCCAAAGCAGAGTTGCACGACGAGGTCCATCCTGCTTCGGTCCAACAGATCTGCCGAAGCAGGCACGACCATTGCAGCGGTGGTTCTGGTCTGCCATGGCTCAGGCGGACGTTGATGTTTCCAAACCCGGCACCTGCATCGCGCATCTTATTTTGTATACCCGGAGAACCTCGCAACACCACCGGCCCGACGGAGATGCATGCAGTCCAAGCCCGCTTCCCTTACCTCCACCTTCTCGTCCTACCAGAGATTCGTCGTGGCTGTGCTCGCGTTCCTCCAGTTCACGATCATCCTGGACTTCATGATCATGGGCCCGCTCGGCGCGCTGATGCTGCGCGATCTGCACATCACGACGAAGCAGTTCGGGTTCGCGGTCTCGGTTTACGCCTGGAGCGCGGGTGTCTCGGGGCTGCTCGCCGCTGGCTTCGCCGACAAGTTCGACCGCAAGAAACTGTTGCTGTTCTTCTATGGCGGGTTTCTTGCGGGCACGCTCCTGTGCGGGCTGGCCGGCAGCTACCGTGTCTTGCTGTTCGCCCGCATCGTCACCGGGGTGTTCGGCGGCGTGGTCGGCTCGATCGCGATGGCCATCATCGCCGACCTGTTTCCACTCGCCGTGCGCGGCCGGGTGATGGGGACCGTGCAGACAGCGTTCGCGGCCAGCCAGGTGTTGGGCCTCCCCTTTGCCCTGTACCTGTCCAACCACTGGGGCTGGCAGGCGCCTTTCATCATGGTGTTCGCGGTTAGCGCCGCCGTCGGCCTCGTCATCGCGGGCAAGCTCAAGCCCATCGACGCGCACCTCAAGCTCCGCTCGGAGCGCAACCCATTCGAGCACCTGCTGAAGACCGTCAGGCAGTGGCGATACCTGCAAACCTTCGCCGCCACCATGTTGCTCGCCACCGGCGGGTACATGCTGATGCCCTTCGGCAGCACGTTCGCGGTGCACAACCTCGGGATCCCGTTGGCAAAGCTGCCGATGCTGTTCATGATCACCGGCGTCGTCGCCTTCGCGGCTGGGCCGCTGCTCGGACGGCTCGCCGATCGGGTCGGTAAGTACCTCGTGTTCTGCGTCGGCTCGGCGCTGGCGGCAACCGTGGTCGCCATCTACTGCAACCTAGGCGTGACACCGCTTGGCCTCGTCGTGCTCATCAACTCGGCGCTGTTCGTGGCCATCGCCGCCCGCATGATCACGGCGATGGCGCTCACATCCGCGGTCCCCGACATGCAGGACCGCGGCGCCTTCATGTCCGTGAGCTCCTCGTTGCAGCAGTTCTCGGGGGGTCTTGCCGCTTCGGTGGCGGGACTCATCGTGGTTCAACGGGCCGACGGCAACCTCGTGCATTACGACCTGCTTGGCTATGTGGTGGCCGTCGCCGTCGGCACCACAGTCGCGCTCATGTACCCCATCCACAAGGCCGTGATGGCCAAGGCCGCCTCCGCCGCGTCCCAGTTCCCTATCGCCGCGGGGTCGGCTTCCGAGCCAGAGGAGATGCCGGGCTCGGCGGACCACGGCGTCGCCGCCGCGCCAGTCGTCGCCGACCGCCCTCAGTAGGTATCCAATTCATCCCCATCGAGCACTCCGTTGCTGTCGCGATCGAGGCCCATGCGAATCCCGGAGCCGGGCGGCACGGCCGTAAATGTGAGCACGGCTCGCCGGGCCTGCCCGCGCAGGGCCGCGTCACTCAGCGGCCGGCCTCTTACGCTGTCCGGGATGAACATTCCGTCCTTGGCGTTGAACAGGAATCCCACGTTGCGACCATCGAGCAGACCTTTGACGATGAGATCGCACTCGCCGCCGACTGCGCGCGCTTCAAGTAAGTCGATTCGGGCCGCCACGTCGGGGGAGGCGTCCCCGGTCAGCGTCACCTGCTGACCGACGATGGGGGCAAGATTCGAATCGAAGGCAAACATGAACGCCTCGACCTGCCGTCGCTTGGTTAGGTTGGCGAGCAACTCCTGCTGGGCCAGGGCAGGATCGTTCGGATCCGTGATGACTGTGAAGCCGCCCGGGTTGCCGGGGGCGGTGGACGATGCTGCTCGCTGGGCAAACACGGTTCCGCCGTGAAATCGAAAGACGGTATCGACACTGCCATCGTGAAGGAACCCGACGCCGCGCACCTGATCGCCCATGAATGAGTTGTCGTTGTACGGAGCGGGGAGGAATGAGGCGATGCCGCTCGTGTCGTCGGGATTGAAGGTCGCGGCCATGCCGAACATGCCCACTTTCTGATACACGTTGCGGAGGTGTGGCACCTTCAAGAACTGCGTCTCCGCCTCGAAGGAATACCGCCCATCGCTGCCAAAGAAGCCCGGCTTGGGGACGCCGAACTGGGCGTTGCCTCCGGGATCCAGCGTGTGGCATCCGTTGCAGTTGTGGAAGGTGTCCGATGGGAGCTCCTGGCCGTCGGCAGTCTGGCTGAAGAAGAAGTCGCGACCGGCCTGTTGGTCGGGCGTGAGCGAATTGTCCAGATTGCGGATGGGGTTGGGCGGGTACGTGACCTGCAAGATGAAGTCGGTGAAGGCCTGCATGTCGTCGGCGCTCAGCGGGCCGCTCCTGCCCAAGAGGCCGTCGAATGCCACGTTGAACTTCTTGAAGGCCGCGTCCTCGTCGAAGGTGCCCGTGTTTGGTTGCGCGCTGGGCACGGCGTTGAGCCGAGTGGCGTCCGTGCCGCCAGTACGATCGCCACGCCAGTGCATGGGGCCGTGATTGGCCATGCCGCGCAGGCTCTGGGTCGTCATCGGCCCCTTGAGCGTGAAGTGGGTGGTCGGCGGGTTGCCCGCCACCTGCGCGACGATCGCGGGATCTACGGTGAAGGGTCCAGGGATGGGCGTGACGAAATCGTCGGGGTCGCCCAAATCCCAAGCCAGGCTGTCGAAATCGCCGAAGACGTGGCAACTCGCACATGCCGAGTCGCCGTGGCTGGAGGTGAAAGCGGCGTCGTATAGGAAACGGCGGCCCTTCGTGACGCTTGCCGGTTCCGGGTTGAACATCTTCACATGCCGAAGCTCGTTCCGTGTCCGCGTGTCGACCATCGAGATCGAGTTGTCGAAACGTGTCAGAACGTAGAGGATGCCTTTGCGCTCGTCGAGCACGATACCGCTTGGTCCGCCGCCACTGACGGCAATCTGGTTGGCGAGCGAGGGCTCGAAAGTGTCATTTTCCAGAGTACGCGTCGAGAACACGCCCACCTTGCTCGAACCGAGAGCCGCGACGTACAAGGTGCGGCCATCCGACGACACCGCCATGCCCGTCGGAAAAGCCAGACTCTTGGCGGCCTCATCCGGCGTGCCATCGCGACTGTAGTCGAGGTGTTTGTTCAGGTGGCGTGGACTGACGGTGCCCGCCACCGGATCGAGAACCGAGATGCGGCTCTCTGCGAGATGGCCGCGCACCGAGCCGGCGGGCGCGCCCTGGGTGGGACCGAAGTGGTTGTGCCCCTCGAAGCGCACCTCGTTGTGTGCGTCGGTATTCGCAACGTACACCTTTCCGCTCACGGGATTCACGACCATGTTGAAAAGGATCGTCCCGACGCCGGCAAACACGCCCGCGCTCGAGGCCGCCGGGGGATTCGCCATGGCATCGATCGCGAAGACATCCTTGTCCGGTAAGGATAGCTTGACTTGCTCATCCCATCGCCGGCCCACATTGTCGAGCCAGTGCAGGTTACCGTCGGCAGGGTCGGTTCGGAACTTCACGACCAATCCAGTCGGAGGCTGAGGTACGCCTTGCGCGTTGGTGTGCGGTGGCGGCAGGCCACCATTCGGGGTAATGATTCTCTCTGATAACGAGGTCGTCCGATTGCCCGACTGGAAGGCCGCCGCGTACACGGTCCGGCGATCGGCCGACACCGCGAGGGCCCTCGGCGTATCCGCGAACAGGGTGATGACAGCGAGCGGGCTACCGCCAAGCGCAGAACCCAGCTCGTTCGCATCGAACACCCATACGTCTGCACGCCCCACGCTTGGCGTCGTCAGTTGTGGATCGCGCCCCGTATTCTGTCCGCGGTGAGCGGTAGTAATGAAGGCGCGGGTGGCGTACGGACCGGCGAAGACGATGTCGCGCGGCTCGTCGCCGACGAATAGGGTGCGCACCACACGGGCCTTTTCGGCGTAGCGCACGTCGACGACACTCACACTGTCCGAGAGATGGTTGACGACCCAGACCTCGCCAGGGCGGTACTCGGCGACCGCCACCGGTTCGAGCCCAACTGGGACTGCGGCCACGCGTTCGAGTCGCTGCCCCTCGATGCGGAAGATCTCCAGTCGGTTGTCGGGCGTGTTGGTCGCATAGAGCAGCCGGCCATCCGACGAAAGCGCGAGCGGCCGCACTTGTCCACTTTCGAAAACAGTAAAGGCCTGTTCCTGACTCGTCTCGTTGTCGATGTTGAACATCTGGCGGGCCGCCCGTGTCTCGCTCGGCGCTGTCTCCGACGAGCAACCCTGGGCAACGGCAATCAGGACAACGATCCCGAAAACTTCAGTCTTCGCTGACATAGATACACCCCTTCCTTCGACGTGGGGACCAGCGCTGCGACACTACAGCCAGCGGATTCGCGCGAACCTAAACCTCAGGAACAGGGACTGCCCCCGCGTGCAGTGGCAGGCCGCCGTGCTCTGAGCATCGGCCGACATTCTCCTGCGTCACTCGGCCCCAAAGAGCGCACGTCTGGTTTTCAATCGCTTGCTTCGGATGCCAGACCCGTCGGCAGGTGACACTGTCGCGACCGATTTCACCCATCGAGAGTTGGCGATTCCGTATGGTTTGTCATCTACCGCTCACAGGGCATAACGCAGGAACAGGTGGGATTCGTGGCGACGCACACTCAAGAGGTGCAAGGAACGTCCTGCCAGATCGAATCCTTCGATGAGCGACTTGCGGCCGTCTCCTGACTGCCTTCCGAAGAGTCGCGGCGACGTGGTCAGGAACAGCTCGTCGAGCAAGCCCGCATCGATCAGCTGACTGACGAGCGATGGGCCGCCTTCGGTAAGGACGACCTGCAGCCCCTGGTCGCGAAGAAGGCCCAGCAATGGGCGGCATGGGAAGGGCTGTGCGTCGAGCACGGCGATCCGTGCGCCACTCGGGAGCTTGCCCCGCAGGCGAGCCTCGCCCTGCGAGGTCGTGACGATCAGGCAATCGGCGAGCGCAGGTTGGGCAGGATCGACGTGTCCCGAGGCGGTGACGACGACCAAGAGCGGACGGGGGCGCAGGCCGAGCTGCCTTCGCAGCTCGACGAAATGGTCTTGCGCCGCGGGGAAGGCAGCCTCGGGGTGCCACAGACCGCCCGCACCGGCACGAAAAGTCCCGGCGCCGATGAGCACGGCATCGGCCACGGCGCGCAGAAGCCCCATGACGAATCGGTCGGGTTCGCTGTTTCCGCTGACCACGCCGCCCGACTCGAATGCGCCCGGCAGGGCCACCACGCCGTCCGCGGAGGCGACGAAGTTCGCGTAGAGCGCCGGCCGACAAAGGCCGAAGTCGCCGCCGTAACTGGCCGTCAGGTCTGCGGGCAGTCCGAATCGGGGCAGGCCGTCGCGCTCGAACAGCCGCTCGATCGGGTTCATTTTCCTAACTGCCGGAGCGCCAACGCCTCCATCGCGTGCGCCAAGGTCACATCGAGGGCGGTGATGCCACCGGCATCATGGGTTCCAAGGTCGATGCGGACAGCGTTCCACACGTTGAACCACTCGGGGTGATGATCCATGCCTTGGGCGATCAACGCCGCGCCGGACATGAATGAAAAAGCGGCAACGAAGTCGGCGAACTTGTATTCGCGATGGAGCTTGCCGCTCTCGACCTTCCAATCGGGAAGCTTGGACAACGCGGTCACTATTTCGGACTCGCTCAGTTTGGCAGGCCTGGGATTCGACATTGGTTCACCTCCGCACCAAATCTAGCGCGTGGTCGTCGAGAAGCCCGACGTCGTGCACAATCGCGTGCCGGTGACATCGGCTTCGACGACCTCCTGACCAGATCGATGACCTTGGGGTGACAGATTCACTGACCCGCGGCGATTGGCCGGGCAACCCCGACGCTACCACCGTGTTCCCGCAGAAGATGGTGATCGACTACATCCACGTCTGCCAGAAGTAGAAGGTGATCGATGCCGGCACGGCATGGGACGTCACCTTGGATTGAAGGTCTTGCCTGTCTCATTCCTCAGCCAACTGCTAATCTGAGAGATGGAGATCTCATGAAAGCTCGCAGCATCCAGTCGATAGCAGGGTTTGCCATCGGCTTCCTTGCGCTCTTAGGCGCCTGCTCTCCTCCATCAAGGGCGGCAGGCGCAGGTGGAAGTCCGGCTTCCGGAGGGGGCGCCGGCGGCAGCGGAGGTTACGCGGGCTTGGGTGGCGTGTCTGCCGGTGGCGCGAGCGCGGGGACAACCGGGGGCAGCGGTGGCGTGCCTCTGACGGGCGGAACGTCAGGCGCCGGTGGCGGGGCAGGCGGGGCCGCCGGCTCGGGCGGAACGCTGGTCAGCCGAGGCGGCGCCGGTGGACAGGCGACGGTTTCCGCGGGTGGTAGCAGGTCCGGCGGGAGTAGCAGCGCAGGTGGCGGGGCCGCCGGCGGGAGCGCCGGCTCATCGGGCGCGGGAGGCTCCGCAAGCGGAGGATCTGCTGGCGGCGGCAGCGCAGGCAGTGCCGGGGTGGGCGGCAGCGCAGGCAGTGGCACGGGCGGCTCGCAGCCGGCCGTCCCTTTCCCGAGCCAAGCATGCTTGAGCCGCGCCGACGGCCTGGTGGCACAAATGACCGCCAACGAAAAGTACGGGCAGATGCTGCAGATGGAGCGGTTGGGCCTGTCCAATCAGAATGTCACCGACTTCGCGCTCGGCTCGGCCTTCAGCCAGGGAGGCTCGGCGCCTTCCGACAACTCTCCGACCGGCTGGGCGGACATGACCGACGGCTACCGCCAAGGGGCGCTGGCGAGCCGGCTCAAGATTCCTTTCCTTTACGGCGCGGACGAAGTCCATGGCGTCAGCACGGTCAAAGGTGCCGTGATCTTTCCGCACAACATTGGCCTCGGCGCCACCCTCGATGCCGCCCTGGTTGAGCAGGTCGGGCGCGTAACTTCCGACGAAGGGCGCGGGTGTGGCGTGGACTTCTTCTTCTCGCCGGTGGTCGCGGTTGCGCTCGACGAGCGCTGGGGACGCACCTACGAGGCTTACGGCGAAACCACGGATCTCGCAAGTACCATGGGCGTGGCCATGACCCAGGGGATCCAGTTCTCGGCAACCGGTGCGTTCACGGGAATCCTTGCCAACGCCAAGCACTACCTCGGCGATGGCGGCACGGCCAACGGCGTAACCGGTGGCGACACCTCGGGAGACGAAACCAAGCTGCGTGCCATCCACCTCGAGCCCTACCGTGCCACGGTCAACGCGAGGGTCGGATCGATCATGCCTTCCTACAGCAGTTGGCAGGGCACCAAGATGCACATCAACAAGGACATGATCACGAATGTGCTCAAGGGCGAGCTCGGCTTCGGCGGCTTCGTGATTTCCGACTTCAACGCTTGCTTCCAGCTTGGATTGTCGAATCAGGTCGGCATCGAGCAGTGTACGAATGCGGGCGTCGACATGTTCATGGCGCAGGGCCAGGAGGTCGCCACCATGGTCAACTATCTCGCCACCGCCGTGAGTGACGGCGCCGTGCCGCAAGCGCGGATCGACGACGCCGTCCGGCGCATCGTGGCCGTGAAATGCGAGCTGGGGCTGTTCGAGTCGAGCGGCAAGGTCGACCGCAGCCTGACCGACAAGGTCGGCTCTTCCGAGCATCGCGCGGTCGCCCGGCAGGCTGTGCAAGAATCCCTGGTCGTGCTGAAGAACGACGGCAACGTCCTGCCGCTTGCCAAGTCCACCACCTTGGCTCTGGCCGGAAAGAGCGCCGATAACACGGGCAACCAGTGCGGTGGTTGGACCATCTCTTGGCAAGGGTCGAGCGGCAACGTCGTACCGGGCGCGACCAGCGTGCGCCAAGCCTTCGAGTCCGTCCTGGGATCGAGCCACGTGCTGTATTCAGCGACCGGCTCGACGACGAGCGGCGCCAGCATCGGCGTGGCCGTGATCGGCGAGACACCCTACGCCGAAGGCAAGGGAGACAAGACTGATCTCACCGTCACGAGCGACGACGTGAGCGTGGTGAAAGCATTGAAGCAGGCCGGGCTCAAGACCGTGGTGGTCTTGATCGCCGGACGCCCCATGATCCTCGATCCCATCATGACCTACGCCGACGCCATCGTGGTTGCGTGGCTGCCCGGAAGCGAAGCAGGCGGCATCACCGACATCCTCTTCGGCGACGCCCATCCCACCGGCAAGCTACCGCAAAGCTGGCCCCGCTCCATGTCGCAAATTCCGATCAACTACGGCGACGCGACCTACGACCCTCTCTACCCATACGCATACGGGCTGACGTACTAGGGCCCGTCCCCTGCTATGGACTCCAAATCCCAGTGGAGACGTCGATCTTCCAGCTGGTCGCGCAAGTCATCGAGACGGTGGTGCCGTTGATAGTCAGCGGCAGCCAGATGTAACGCGAGTCCGTCAGGTTGCTAGAATTCCAACGATCAGCCAAGAAGACATAGGTCGTGCTACTGCTGCCGATCACAGGAAGAATGAAGGTGGATTGTGAGTTGCAGGTATTGGTCCCGGCGGGAGCGAAACTCTTCCACGCGCCCCACGGGCCAGCCATCGAAGAGGCCGTGGAGTATTGGTTGTCGTTGGTGGACCAGCCGCTCAGATGCGAGCCGAACAGAAAGTAGGTACCGCCGATTTTGGCGACTGCCGGCGCTTCATACTGCGCGACCGTGGCAACCAGGGACGAGACGGTGAGATAGTCGTCGGAGAGCTGGTAGATTTGCAGCTTGGTGTTGGTACGGTCTTCGCTGAGGAAGTACCCGGTGGTCCCGTCCTGAAACAAGGTATCGTCCAGGCTATCGTGGCCCAGCGGTTTCGTGCTCCCAAGATAGGTATAGGAACCGCAAACGCTGCTGCTTGTCGCCACGCCCGCCTTGCGGTCGGTGTAGTTCGAGTTGTCGACATGCATGTACATGACGAACTGGGATGTGGAGTTGTTGTAGATCACGTGCGGTCGCTCGATGACACGGTTCGGTCCCAAATCTCCGCTCGCCTGCCGAGTCAACACGTTGCTGACGAAGGTCCAATTCGCGAGGTCGCTGGATGAGTAGCACTTGACGTTCTGAAAGGCCGAGCCGTTGGTCTTGTCCTCGCCCAGCCAATAGTACTTGGCGTCCACCTTGATGATGCCCTCACCGTGCGCCTGGATGACGTTGCCTTGGCTGTCATCCCAGACCGAGCCGGGCGTGATGGTCACGGCGACGGCGGTTCCGGCGGTCGTGCCGCCACTGCCACCCCCGTCGGTTTTTGTGCCGCCGGCCCCGACGGTCGTGCCGCCGTTGCCACCCCCGTCGTTTTTTGTGCCGCCGGTCCCGGCGGTGGTGCCGCCGTTGCCACCCCCGTCGGTTCTTGTGCCGCCGGTCCCGGCGGTGGTACCGCCGTTGCCACCCCCGTCGGCCTTGGCGCCGCCGGTCCCGGCGGTGGTACCGCCGTTGCCACCCCCGTCGTTTTTTGTGCCGCCGGTCCCAGCGATGGTACCGCCGTTGCCACCCCCGTCGGCCTTGGCGCCGCCGGTCCCGGCGGTCGCGCCACCGCTTGCGGCTAGGGTTCCGCCGCTGCCCAGCCATCCCCCCGTGACGACCCCACCCACGCCAGCCATGCCTCCTGCGGCCACGGCCCCGCCCAAGGCGCCCGCTGAGCCTGCCTGGCCGCCGGTCGCCCAAGTCGTCCCTGCGGCGCCACCGGTTGGGCTTTGGCCTCCTCCGGCCCCTCCTCGGACGGCGCCGCCCGACCCGGCAGCAGTGCCGCCCGCCGCTTGGCCAGTCTTGCTGTCTTGCCCGCCGCAGCCGAGGCCAAGGGCGGCAATCAGCGCCGCCGTAGCGGCAAGGTGAAGCTTCGTGAGTGGCATCATTGGCTCCTTGAGATCAGCACGCATTCTACCACCGCTGCTCATCCGGGTCGCTTGCGGGCTCGTGGGCGAAGCCCGGCGGTCCGTGACAAACGCGAAGGCTCCGACCTATAGTTGAACGGCCAAGGCGTCACGCTCGCGCGCGAGCCCCTCATTTGCACGAGAGCTCATGGAAGGTCGGATCGTCCAAGCTATTAGGCGCGCCAACGCCCTTGACCCGATTCCTTCTCCGTCCATAGTCCGCTTCATGCACCTCCCCACGTCTCCAAGCCCTCGCCTTGCGGGCTTCCTCGCTATTCTTGCGATCCAGGGTTGCGCTTCGTCGCCAGTTCCGCGCCTGGACGCCGCAGCCGGCGACGCGAGCTCGCCCGACCAGCTGGCTGATCTTCCGCCTCCTATCTCGGGGGTGGTCGTGGTCTCGGCGGCTGCCGCTTCCCGCACACCGCGCGCAACTTCCGGTATTGGAGTCAGCTATTGGCAGTGGTCGCCCACGTGGGGAAACTTGATCGCGGGCACCGAAACGCAGGTCGCCGCGCTCAAACCGATGGTCATCCGCATTGGCGGCTACAACAACGATGCCAATACGCCGGACAATTTCGACAACGCGCAAATGGACAAGGCCGTTGCCTACGCGCACGCGATCGGCGCTGACCCAATTCTCCAGGTTCCGTTGCTCGCTGCCGACAGCAAGGGCACGGCCCCGACGCCCGAAGATGCCGCGGCCATGGTGACCTACGCCAACGTGACGTCGAAGTACGGAATCAAATACTTTTCCATTGGAAACGAGCCCGACCTTTATCCGGATGCGACGGGCTCGACCAAAGGCATCGCTGGCTATACGGCTAGCGGCTTCTGTACGTCGCTCTCGGCGTACACTGCCGCCATGAAAGCCGTGGACCCAAGCATCAAAATCCTGGGTCCCGAGCTTTCCTGGAAGTATCAATCCGGTGCAAACGATTGGCTGACAACCATTCTTCAGACGTGCGGATCGAGCATCGATGTCGTTACCGTGCACCGCTATCCCATCGATCCGGCGAAGACGACTGTGGCGGCAGCCGCTGCGGATGCGACGAACTTGAACGGCACGATCGCGCACCTGCGCTCGATCATGCAGCAGGCAGGCGTCGGCGATAAGCCGCTCGCTATCACGGAGGCGAACATCACCTGGGACGGCGATCCGGCGAAGAGCACGATGCCGGCGTCACCCGGAACTGTGCCGGCTGGTCTGTGGGCTGCCGACACGTTCGGCATGGGCATGCAGAACGGGCTTTGGACGATGCTTTATTGGAGTACGCGTGAAGGCTGGACGCTGGGCCTCTTCCCGTCATCGGGCATGACTCCTCAGCCATCGTACTGGGCGTTGGACCTCTACGCGAGCCACTTTGGACCAACGCTGCTTTCCGTGACTTCGACGCCAGACGGCGTTCGGGTTTACGCCAGTCGCAACCAGGCGGACGATGCCACGCAGCTGGTCGTCGTGAACTGGAACCAGGCCGCGGCGAATCTCACGTTCCAGATTGATGGTTTGGCGATGGTACCCGCGGCGACAACATTTACGCTGCCCGCGGTTTCGTTTGCCGCCGTCGAGATTCCCGACGTGGGCGCGGCGTCGGCCGTCAGCTACAGCGAAACCCAGCACCAAGCCGGACAATCGCCGCAGCCGCTTGCAAGCCCGTAACCGATACGGTTGGACGGCAGTGCTGGCACCTGCCTCATCCTGGCGATCGACCTTTCCAGCGACCACGACCTATACCCAGGCGAAGCAACACGGCGCCGATCAGGATGAGTCCTGCGAACGGTATCGGGTTGGTCGGCCGGCCCAGCGAGCACGAGCAGCCGGAGCGGGCCGAGGTTGCCACCGTCGTGCTACCGCCCGCTCCTCTGCCGGAGGCGCCGCCTGCTGCACTTCCACCCGTCGCCTGCTGTCCGCCTCTCCCGCTCGTCGCTCCTGCCGTGCTCCCGTTGTCGCCAGCCGCGCTGCCACCCCTGGATAGGGCGCCGCCCGAAGCGCCTGTGCCGCCCCCGGACGTCGCGCCACCCGTCGCAACCGAACCGCTCATTCCTGCCATGCCTCCAGTTCCCAGCGCGCCTCCGGTCGCAAGGAATCCTCCGATTCCCAGCGCGCCTCCGGTCGCGAGAGATCCTCCGGTTCCCAGCATGCCTCCGGTCGCAAGGAATCCTCCGGTTTCCCCCGTGCCGTCCTTCGCGTCGCGCATTCCATTCGTGTCCTTGGCCGAATCGGGCGAGCTGTCCTGGCCCGAATCGGGCGAGCTGTTCTGGCCCGCATCGGGGCCGACGTCAGCTCCCCCATCGGGAATGGTGCCGGTTCCCACCGAGAAGGTCATCTGCGGGGCGTTGGCGCTGATGTTGTAGATGCGAAGCCCCGAGGCAGTACCGTTGTTCCAGGCGCTTGCCGGCTTGGTCGTGTCGCCAAGCTCGCTGTTGTTGCCCTTGTAGAAGAAGTCCGTTGCGGCGCTACCCGGGCTTGGCCAGGTCGTTTCCGACAGAATGCGCGAGCCCCCGCCCTGGACCACTGCGAGCTCGAGTGTCGCCGGGGGGGAATTGTCCGGGATGGAATGGTCGAAGTGCCAGAGAAGAATCCCACCTCCCTTTAAAGACACCCATTCTTGGGCGGGCTGCACGTTCGACCAGAGAAAGTATTCGCCGCTCTTGGCGGGGTTCACGTAGCGATAGGCGGGAGCGTCGGGTGCCGTCGTGTAGCTCGCGTTGGTGCTCTTGTCGATATCGACGACGTCCAGCCAGCCCTGATCGACCCGGAAGACGTCGTTGATGCCGACCGGATTGGTGTCGGCATCCCGATTGGCCATAATGCAGTAGTCGCCCACACCGTAGAGATCCGGCCATCCGAATAGCATATGGCCGCTTTCGTGAGCGAAGACGTAGTTGGTCGGTTTCGTGTGCAGGGCCGTCATCATGTAGCGGTTCAGCACCACGCCGTCCTTCTTGATGGTCGAGCTCGAGGCGTGCGGCCAAAGACCGACGCCGAAGGTGCCTTCGTCGCCCGCGTAGAGCAGGCTGATGGCCTCGGTCTTTCCGTCCTTGTCGTGGTCGAAGAGCGAGAAGTCAATCTCGCTGTCCATCGCAGCGATGACCTCCGACCACAGCTCATCTGCGCGCTCGTAGCTGGTTCCACCGTCGTAGTAGCTCTTCGGCTGTGTTGCCCGGTAGTAGCCGTGTACCTCGTTCTGGTAGTCAACGATGTTGTTGGACTGCCCGAGGTAGTAGTCGCGGATCGAGCCGGTCAGGCCGTACTTGTTGTAACCCTTGGTATTCAGCCACGCATCTATCTCGTCTTTCGACAAGGTGGCCGGTGTGTCGCTGAAGTCGACGAGAATCACCAGCCCCGCTACCACGCCGGACGGATGGGGGAAGAGATGGCTTGGCAAGACCTGGTCGTAGAGCACCGAAGCGTTGGCCGGAGGTTGCAGGTCCGGCCATGCTGGGACCTGCTTGCCTTGCCACACGATGGTGGCACGGGCTGGGGCGGATAGCAGTCCGACGGCGAAGATCATGCAGGCAGTCAGTATCCAGTTTGGCCGAAACATCACGCCCTCCGATGGGTCATTGGATAGCTCCATGGGTAGATGTCCGTGATGATGCCGGTCCGTGGCGAAAATTTCCCCGCCTGACACCGAGGATGCTCGCCGCGTCGGCAGCAGGGGCTGGGGCGTCGTTCGCACGCGTTGTTTGCATTTCTTGGGATTCCTCGAAGCCGCTACGCGAAGGCCGTAGGCAAACCATCAGGGTTCGTGTGTTCTTCCACCAAAGACCAAGGAGGCGAAAGCATGATCCGCAGAGGAACGATTCTCGCACTGTTGTGCCTATCCACCATCATTTCCGCGCGTGCGATGGGCATGGCCAGTGCCGAGCTGTACGCCACGCAGTCCTACACGTACGGGCGTTTCGAGGCTCGTATCCAGCACGCGCCCGGAGACGGCGTCGTCAGCTCCTTCTTCTTGTGGAAAAACGGCTCCGAGGTCGCCGGGGCGTACTGGAACGAGATCGATTTCGAAAAGGTCGGGGCCAACTGCGGCATGACCACCAACGCCCGATACGGCACCACGGCTTCGAATCACTCGCAGAACAACACCATGCCAGGCAACAGCTGCGCGGAATATCACACCTACGGAATCGACTGGACGCCAAGCTACATCGCGTGGTCGGTCGACGGCAGCGAATTCCGTCGCGACACGGGCGACACGGCCACGGCCTTCGCCGAGAACGCGTCGGCCGGCATGACGATTCACTTCAACATCTGGCCCGGCAACTCCAGCTTCGGGGGAAACATCAACAACACGACTTTGCCGGTACGCGAGTACATCAGCTGGGTGCAGTACTCGTCGTACGACAACGGGACCTTCCAAGTGCAGTGGCGCCAGGAGTTCCAGGATTCGGCGGTCCCGACCGGCTGGGCAGTCGGCAACTGGGCCTCCGCGTACAACCTTTCGACCCATAACCCGCAGAACGTTGGCTTCGTCGATGGCATCGCCGTATTGTCTCTGACTGCAGACAGTGCGACGGGTGACCCAGGAACCCCGCCAGCCGACGACGGCACCAGCTCCACCGGCGGCGCGGGCGGGTCGGTGAGCTCGACGGGAGGTTCTTCGGGCGCCGGCAGCGGAAGTAGCTCCGGTGGCTGCAACGTGGAACCCGGTTCGAGAAGAGTCGGGCTTGGACTGCTTTCAATCCTTATGGTTGCGGCTTGGCCGTGGCTGCGAGTCTGGCCGAGACGGAGGCGATCCAGGTGCGCGTCATCCAGGCCCGCCAGGACGTGAAAAAATGCGAGCGCGTGCATGGAGGATTACGTGACCAGTCGCGATGGCAAAGCCGGGCTTTGCCCGGCGGAGCCGAAACGCGGGAAGGCATGGAAACCCTCCCAGGATTTCCATATCAACTTGCGAATCTCGGTCTTGCGAATTTCGGCACTGCTACTTCTGACAAACGCCGTGGCCTGTGGAGGAGATTCGACCTCCATGCCGGCCGACTCGGGCGTGGCGGGGAATTGGGGCGGGCATTGGGGAAGCTCGGGCTCGGATAGCGGTCCGTCCGGAACCGGGGGCTCGCCCGGTCAGACCAGCGTGGACGGCGGGGCCTGGGTGCCTTCGCAAGCCTGCTACGACAAGGCCGTCGCCCTGGTCGAGATCCTGACGCCTGCCCAGGCCTGCGGCCAGATGACCCAGGTCGATAGCAACGGACTCACCGTCGCCGAGGCGACCTCGGCGCAGCTGGGCTCGGTGCTCAGCGGCGGCGGCTCGGATCCCGCGACAGGCAACATGATTGCGGATTGGCTTAGCCTGGTCTCGTCCTACGTCAACGTGGCCAAGGCGTCGAATCCGCACATCGGCCTGCTGTACGGCGTGGACGCGGTTCACGGTAACAACAACGTGGAAGACTCGACAATGTTTCCCCACGACATCGGGCTGGGGGCGACCCGCAATCCGACCCTGGTCGAGCAAGTCGGCCGCATTACGGCGCAAGAGATGCTGGGCGTGGGCATGAACTGGGCCTTTGGACCCACGGTGGCTGCGGCCCGCGACGAACGCTGGGGCCGCACCTACGAATGTTTCGGCGAATCGCCCGACCTGACTGGCCAGCTGGGCGCGGCCATGGTCAAGGGGTTGCAGAACGGCAAGCTGGGCAGCGCGCAGGGCGTGCTGGCCGCGGCCAAGCACTACGCGGGCGACGGCGCCACCGACGGGGGCAAGAACGCAGGAGACGTCACGACCCTGGACGAGACTGCGTTCCGCGCGCTGGCGATTGAGCCCTACCGTGCCTCGATCGAAGCCGGAGTCGGCTCGATCATGGTCAGCTACAGCAGCTACCAGGGCGCCAAGATGACCGGCTCGAAGAAGTGGCTGACCGACGTGTTGAAGGGCGAGATGGGCTTCCAGGGCTTCTTGGTTTCCGACTGGGACGCCATCAGCCAGTTGCCCGGCACCTGGAACGAGCAAGTGAAGGCAGCCTTCAACGCCGGACTGGACATGGCCATGTTGTCCCACATCAAGGGCGTCCACACCGCGGCCGATCTGGCCAACACTCTGTCGTCGCTTGTCACCTCGGGTGACATCTCCATCGACCGTATCAAGGACGCCGTTCGTCGCATCCTGACCGTCAAGTGCGAGATGGGCCTGCTCGATGGCGACACGGTCGTCGATCCGGCCCTGACGGCGGACATCGGCTCGGCGGCGCATCGGGCGGTGGCGCGCGAAGCGGTTCGCGAGTCGCTGGTCCTGCTCAAGAACGACGGCATCCTGCCCTTGTCGAAGACCGTATCGCGGATTCACGTGACGGGCAGCGGGGCGGATTCGCTGGCCAAGCAGTGCGGGGGCTGGACCATCGGCTGGCAGGGGCTTGGCACCGGGGGCCCGGCGACAAACACGACAACCGGCACCACGGTCCTGGGCGCGGTCAAGAACCTGTTCCCCAGCGGCAGCAGCACGATTGTCACCACGTCCAGCGACGGCAGCAATGCCGCCGGCGCAGATCGCGTGATCGTGGTTGTGGGCGAAGCCCCCTATGCCGAGGGCCAGGGCGACAGCCAGGACCCGACCCTCACCGCCGCCGATTTTGCGACAATCGCCAAAGTGAAGGCTGCCAATGTGCCGTTCGTGGTTGTGCTTTTCTCGGGTCGGCCGCTGATCCTCACCGACGGCAATGGCGTCTCGGCCCTCGATTCGGCCAACGCCTTCATTGCGGCATGGCTGCCCGGCACCGAAGGCGACGGCATTGCCGACGTACTATTCGGCGACTACAAGCCTACCGGCAAGCTCAGCTTCACCTGGCCCGCCAGCCTGGCGCAAATCCCGATCCACGCAGGCGATGGCCAGACGCCGCTGTTCGCCGTGGGCGACGGCCTGACCTTTCCGTAAATCGGTCGGAGATCCGCGGTGCTCCCGTCACGCGGGAGCTCCCGCGACGGGAGCCGTCCCCGGGACGTCCGCAGGGCGACCTATCCCTACTGCAGACCGTTGAAGAAGCTCCAGATGTTGGCCGTGGCGATTGCGTCGACGGTGTGAGTCCAATTGCCGACGCAATAGACGACCGGCTCGGCGCAGCCGGCATAACTCTGGCAACCTGTGAAGGCCGAGGTGGTCGTTTGATTGCATCCATTTTGACCAATCCAGAAGTCACGCGTCGGCTCGCCGCCCGCGGTTGGCGTGACCGTGGTGTCGGCGGTCCCCTGATGGATCATGATGGCGGGCTTGGCGTTTTTGTCCGCGCAGGTGCCGGGCCCCATGCCTTCGACGGGTGCATAGCCGCGGAACCAGCTGTTGTGCGCACAGGCGATGGAGTTGGTGAACATCCCGCCCATGCTGAACCCGGTGAAGAACTCCCGACTGGTGTCGATGCAGAATCGGTTCTCGAGATCCGTCTTCAACGCCTGAATGTACGCGTAGTTCGCGTCGTTGCTCGTCCAGTTCGAGGTGATTCCGCTGCCCCATTTGGAGGTGGTGCCGGGCGCGTCGCCGTCGCCCTGCGGATAAACGGTGATGGCCTTGCCGCCCGATCGCGAGGTGAAGTTGTACATGCCCACCACCGAGACGTTGTTCATGTTGTGGCCGTGCAAGGCGAAGATCAGCATGAGCGGCGTCTTGTTGTCGGCGGCGGTTGGAACGTCGAGCAGGTAGTAGCGGGTCGTCCCTTGCATATCCATGGTTTGCTGGGTCTTTGGATCAGGTCGCGTGATGGCCTTGCCGCAGCCAAGGGAGCCGAGTCCGCCGTCCACCGACGGGACTCCGCCGGTTCCGGAGCCTCCGCCAGCGCTGCCGCCAGCGGCCCCGCTGCCACCGCGTCCGCCCGTCGATCCCGCGTCTTGCGTGCCAGCGTCTTGCGTACCGCCGGTCCCGCCAGCCGAGCTCCCACCGGTTGCCGGTGCGCCCCCTGCGGCGGAGATTCCGCCCGTGCCTGGCTTCCCACCGCTTGCCGATACGCCGCCGGCGGCTGAGATTCCGCCCGCGCTCGATTGACCTCCGGTTGCCGGGGCGCCGCCGGTGGCCGAGCTGCCGCCCGTACCAGACCGCCCGCCGGTTGTCGACGTGCCGCCGGTGGCCGAGCTGCCGCCCGTACCAGATCGCCCGCCGGTTGTCGACATCCCGCCGGTGGCCGAGTTGCCGCCGGTGGCCGAGTTGCCGCCCGTGGCTGAGAGCCCTCCAGATCCACTCTTCCCTCCGCTGCCCAAGGCGCCGCCCGTGGAAGGAATTCCCCCCGTCCCACCGCCCGCTCCGCCGCTGCTTGCGGCTGGGGTACCGTTTCCCCCGCAGGACGCGAGGACGACCGCGACACCAGACACGACAATTCCACGCAGAATCATTTTCATTTGTGAGCCTCCTGGCAGCAACCGTCGAGGTAGTCTACTCGCGACGGGCGAGTCGAACCGCTGCCATACAGTTCCAGCTGGGGGTTGTTTTCGGTTCACACCGCGCGCGGGCCAGCGGTTCTTGTCCTGGTTTTGGCACGCGAGCGGCGACGTGTTCCGGGCATGCATACAACACCGATCGCGTGTATCGTGGTGGCGTGGCGCGCGGCAATTGGTTGATCGCCTTGTCGGTGCTCTTGGGGAGCACGGCCGCCATGGCGGATGGTTCGCCGAGCGGCGTGGCGGCCTCGGTGCGGCTTCGGTACGAGCTGGAGCCTGCTGCCGAGAGCTGTCCCGACAAGAGCACTCTTCAGACGGCACTGACCGAACGGTTGGGGTTCAACCCCTTCGATGACCGTGCGGCGAGGGTGATCTCGTGTCGCGTGCAGAGGATTGGACGCGCCTTCCGTGCACATATCGAGGTCGGGCAAGGAGCGCGGGACGCGGGTCCTGGACGCGAGCTGGTGTCCATGAGCGGCGACTGCCAAGAGCTGGCACAGGCGATCGAGCTCGCCCTCAGCATCGCTATCCATCCGCTGCTGGTCGCGCCCCGGCCGAGCCCGGACCCGCCTGCGGAGGCGACCTCTGACACGTCGGCAGCAGCGGCCCCAGTCCGATCCGCCCGTCCGGCGTCATCCTCGCTTTCGCCAGCTCCGCCCACCGTGGTCTCGGCGCCGCCCGTCTCGCGTTCGCGCAACTACGAGCTGCGCTGGAGCGTGCGTGCGGACGCAGCGGCTGGGCTCGATCTCGGCTTCAGCTACGGCGGCACGTTTTCCCTCGGGTTTAGGCGGGGCTGGTTGTCGGGCGCCCTTGAGCTTCAGTTTCTCGCGCCGTCGGCGGTTAAGGTCGGCCCAGGCTCTTTGCACGTCTGGCAATGGGACGTGCTCCTCGTCCCCTGCGGGCACCGCGGTGGATGGGCGGCATGCCTGGTCGGCTCGGCCGGAATGCTGTACGGTCGTAGTGAAGGCTTCGCCGTCAACGGACAGTCGCAAAGTCCGTTCGCGGCCGCTGGTGCGCGCGGCGCGTGGGAGCACGCGATCTTCGGGGACTGGCTGCGGCTTGCCGTCAGCTTGGATTTGTTGGCGGCCCTGACGCGCAACCACTTCAGATTGGGCAGCAGCGACACCTGGACCACGCCACCGGTCGCGGCGTCGCTCGGGGTCGGGGTACAAGGCGCCTTTTTCTGATAGAGCGCGGCTCCCGCCGCCAATATAGAGAGTGGTGGTGCAGCCGAAGCGCGAAAGCCCGCAAGACTTGCCGGACGAGGCCGTCCGGCCGGTGGCCAATTTTGACCAGATCTACCGCGAGCACTTTCCCTACGTCTGGCGCACCTTGCGCCGGCTGGGGGTCGCGCCGGCCAACCTCGAGGACGTGACCCACGAGGTCTTCGTGGTGGTCCACCGACGGTTTGCCGACTTCGACCGGCAGAGGCCGGTCAGGCCGTGGCTCTTCGGCATCGCCTACCGCCTCGCCTCCGAGGACCGCCGGCGCGCGCACCGCCGCTTCGAGCTGGCCACGCCCGCCCCTGATGGCCTCGCCCTTGCGTCAGCTGCCGACGACTTGATCGAAACCGACGAGCGACGGCGGTTGGTTTTGGAGTGTCTGCAATCGCTCAGCATCGAGCAGCGAGCGGTGCTGATTCTGCTCGACATCGACGGCGAGGCAGCCGCCAGTGTGGCCGTTGCCATGAATGTTCCCTTACCCACCGTCTATTCACGACTGCGCGCGGCCCGTCGCAAGTTCGCCGCCGCGGTCCGGCGAGCCAACCTGCGAAGAGGTGAGACATGAAGGCACCGTTGGATGAGCTCCCTGCCAACATCGCGGACCTCTTCGAGTCCGAACGCCAGGCGCCACGCCCTTCGCTCGAAGCCGAGCGCCGGGTGCTCGGGCGCGTGGCTGTTACCCTGGCTGCGACCGCGGCGGGCACGGCGTCGCTCGCGACATCCTCGGCCGTGGCTGCCACTGCGGCCGGCGCATCGGCCAAGGTGGGTGGGATCGCGCTCGGGATCAAGCTGACGATCGTGGTCGTGTCGGTAGGCGTGGCCGGAACCGCGGCGCAAATTGTTCGACGCCAGCAGATGTCCGCCAAGCCGGTGGTAGTCGCGAGCGCTTCGCATCGCAGAGCCGCGCCGGTGAAAGTGCGCCCGCTTCCCGAAGTTGTAGCGCCGGCAGCGATGGCGCCGCAGGAGGTGCCGGCATTGCCCGAGAGTGTTGGCGAGGCGCCCCCAGTTCCACCGACGCGACCTTCGCGCAAGACCGCATTGCAACCGTCACACGACCCGGAAGCTCCGGCCACTGGCAAAGGAAGCTCGGAGGGAAGTCTCACGCAGGAAAGCCCGCTGCTCGCTTCAGCGCGCGAGCGCATTGCGGGCCACGCCCCGGCCGAGGCGATCGCGGTGCTCGCCCAGCACGCCAGAAGGTTCCCGCACGGCCAGCTCGAGGAAGAGCGTGAGGCCTTGTGGGTGCAGGCCCTGGTGGCGAGCGGCGATGCGAAGGCTGCTCGGGCCCGCGCGCTTGAATTCCGCCGGCGCTTTCCCCGCAGCATCCAGCTCTACATCGTCGAAGCCGCGGTGTCGGCGATGAAGTGAAGGCGAAATGAAAATGATACAAAGCCCGTGCTTGCGCCAATGACCAGTGGAGGTGCAGTCATGCGAGCAATCTCTCTTCTCCCGGTGGCGTTCCTATTTTTCGGCTGCGATGTCACCCGCACCCTCGGTGACGATCTGTCCGTGCATCCGGTGTCGCCCGCCCCGGGCGCGAGCACGGGCAACGTGCACGCGGCCACGGCAGGCCAGCCCACCCTGCGCTGGCATGCAAGCGAACAGGCCCAAACCTTCCACCTGCAGGTGGACGATTCGTGCAGCTCCGCCGCAAGCTGCGACTTCCCCTCGCCAGAGATCGACGAGCCCGCGCTCACCACGACCTCGTACACGCCGGCCTCGCCGCTCCCGCCGTCGAGCGAGCCGCCCTTGGCCCGGCGCTACTACTGGCGCGTGCAAGCCTGCGCCGGCAACGGCTGCGGCGAGTGGTCTCCCACGCGCACCTTCGTCGTGGGCCAGGAGCAGACCCTAAACCGCGACCTCAATGGGGATGGCTACAACGACTTCGTGCTCGGTGTGCCGGGCAGGGGCACAGGCGGACAGGCGTGGGTGTTTCTGGGTGGGCCGACCCTGCCATCCAAGCCGGCATTGGTCGTGAGCAGCGACGTGCCCTCCGACGGGCTCGGGTTTGCAGTTGCCATGGCCGGAGACGTGAACGGCGATGGATTCGGCGACTACCTGGTGAGGACCAACGGCAGCCTCGGGATATCTGGCGGAACGCCGCCCGCAGGACGCGTCATGCTGTTCTACGGCGGCACCACGCTCAAGAGCCAGCCGGATGTCGTATTCCCGGCCGAATGGTGGGGCTCTCAAGAATCCATGGCGGGTTGCGGGGATCTCAACGGCGATGGGTACGACGATGTCGCCTTCGCTGCGGCCGACTTGACCGCCCACAACGGCCTGGCGCTGCCATTCCGGGTGGAGATTCATTTCGGCGGGCCGGACATGGCATCCTCGGCTCCGCTCGTGCTTTACGGTGAAGACCAAGCTGATCCCGCCACTGACCCATCCGGTGATTCCTTCGGGCAATCCATTGCCGCCGCCGGCGATGTCAACGGCGACGGATACCCGGACCTGATCGTCGGTGCCAACTCCGGTGCCGACACCTCCATCATGGGCGGCAAGGTGCGCATCTATTTCGGCGGCCCGCAGATGGACGCCACGCCCGACGTGATTCTCGAGATGGAAGGAGATGGTTCCGGTGTGGGCACCGCCTTCGGCAGCTCGGTGGTGGGGCTGGGCGACGTCAATGGCGACGGCTTCGCGGATGTGGCTGTGGGTGCTCCCGGCGGCGACGGGCTCGTGGGCGGGTCCGGACCTCAGCCTCCTCTCAACAGCAGAGCCTACGTCTACTTCGGCGGCGTCGCGCCTCACACCTCGCCCGATGTCGTGCTCCAGGTCAGCCAGGAGACGTCCACGTTTGGAGTGCTCGCGCCCGCCGGCGACGTAGACCACGACGGCTACGCCGATATCGCAGTGATGGCGAAGGGCACGGGACAGTACACACCGACGAATTGCTGCCAGCCCCGGCCGGGCAAGGTGTACCTCTTTTCCGGAGGGCCCGATGCCGGTCAGTCCACCATTGCGACCATCGTCCCTGGAGTGTACGTGTGGGGCTTTGCCGTGCTCGACATCGACGGTGACGACAGCCCGGAAATCATCACCGGTCGAACCAATGACACGAGCGCGCGCCAGCAGGTGTCCATCTACCAGAGCGCCGACGGCTACGCGGCGCATGCCCGCACTATCCTGGACGTCCCCGAAATCTCCGCCAACCCAGCGATCAGCCGGTAGCCGTTCCGCGCTTCCGTGGCCTTCCGTGGCTGCAGAGTCAGGGCAACGGGGCGCCGAGCGCTGGGCTGCATCCTCTTCAGTTACCCGCTAGACTTCAATGCGTGATCGCCCTTGCCGACACTCAACTGACGGCGCGGATCGGCGGCACGCCGCTGATCGCGCTGCCCTCGCCCAACCCGCGGGTCGCCATCTACGGCAAGCTGGAAGGCAACAACCCGGGCGGCAGCGTGAAGGACCGCCCGGCGTGGTCGATGATCCGCGGCGCCGAGCTGCGTGGCGAGCTTTCGTCCGGGGTGGCGCTCATTGAGCCCACCAGTGGCAACACCGGCATTGCCCTCGCCATGATCGCTGCCGCGCGCGGCTATCGCATGGATCTGGTTATGCCGGCCGATAGCACGACCGAAAGGGTGAACGCCATGCGCGCCTTTGGCGCCAACGTGATTTTGACCCCGGCCAAGGCGGGCATGGAAGGCGCCATCGATCTGGCGCTCCGGCGGGTCGCTGCCGGCGGCTACCGGATGCTGGACCAATTCGCCAATCCCGACAACTGGCGCGCCCACTACGAGACGACCGGTCCCGAGATCTGGCGCGCGACCGAGGGCCGCGTAACCCATTTCGTCTCGTCCATGGGAACCACGGGCACCATCATGGGCGTGTCCCGCTACCTCAAGGAGCGGAGCGCCGACGTGTGCATCGTGGGCTGTCAGCCCACCGAGGGCTCGCGAATTCCTGGGATCCGCCGCTGGCCCAAGGCCTATCTGCCGAGGATCTTCGAACCGTCCCGGGTCGATCGCACCATCGACGTGGCTCAGGTGGACGCCGAACGCAAGACGCGAGAGCTCGCCGCGCAGTCGGGACAACTCTACGGGGTGTCGTCCGGTGGCGCGGTGTGGGCTGCGCAAGCGCTGGCTTCAGAGCTCCGCGAGGGACTCGTGGTCTCCATTCTCTGTGACCGGGGAGACCGGTACTTGTCGTCCGATCTGTACGCCCCGGGGCACGCCCGGCTGGGCGATGCGGGTTTGGGCAAGCTGGAAATCGCTGAGGTATGACATGGGAACGGTCAAGGTTACTCTGCGGCGGATCGGCGTTTGCGCCTTCGAGGCCACAAGCGCTGGCGGGCATCGCACGCGGGTGGAAGGCTCGCCCGAGCTGGCCGCCAAGATCCTGGAACGGGTTGCGGATCCATCCGTGCTGCCCAAGCCCCATCCGGCGCTACCCGCTTCCGCCGCGGGCCTGGGCATGCGCCCCATGGAGCTGTTCCTGGTCAGTCTGGCTGGTTGCAGTGGCATGGACGTGGTGCAAATCATCACCCGCCAGCACGAAGACTTGCGCGGCCTGACCATCGAGGTTGAGGGCACGCGGGCGATCTCTACACCGGCCGTCTACGAGACCATCAAGATCCGCTTCACGGCGGATGGCAAGGTCAATCCAGGCAAGCTGGCCCGGGCCGCGGAGCTGGCGGTGACCAAGTACTGCTCGGTGGCCGGCATGCTCAAACCCAGCGTCGCCATCACCGTCGAGACCGCGGTCGCGAGCTGAGCGGCGCTAAATTAATGTGGCAACCGAGGTTTGAGGGCACCGTAGGTGAAGGCGCCCAGCAGGGCGAACAGAAGCATGACCACCGCGCCCGGGTAGAGGTGCCCGACCAAAATGAACATGGGCCCGGGACAGGTGCCGGTCAGCGCCCAGCCAACGCCGAAGATCAGTCCGCCCAATAGATTGCGCCGCCAGCGCGGATCCTTGTCCTCGATCACGAGACCCTGGCCGCCGAAGCCCCGCACCTTTTCCGCGCGCACCAGCCGAAAGAACAGCGCGCCCAGCAATACAGCGGAGCCAAAGATGCCGTACATATGGAAGCTCTGGAACATGAACATTTCCTGGATGCGATACCAAGACAGTGCCTCGGCCTGGGTAAGCACGACGCCAAAGAAGATGCCAACCAGATAGAACGGAATCATGGCCGCGCCCTCAATAACCAAGCAGCGTCGGCAAGACGAAGTTCGTGACGACAAGCCCGCTGGCGAAGAAAGACATCGTCGCAATCAGTGAGCCCCGCTGTAGATCGGCCAGGCCGCTGATCCCGTGCCCGGACGTACAACCGCTGGCCCAGCGCGTGCCGAAACCGACCAGGAAGCCTCCAACCCCGAGAAGCCCCCAGGCCACGGGAGACGACAGTGCGGCGGTGCCCATGAGAGCGTTGGGCGCGAAACCTGGATCGTGAGAGAAGCCCCAGGACGCCAGGGTCGTGACGGTATGTGGGGAGATGGGCACGATGCGGTCGGCTGCTCCGAGCAGATGGGTGAGCAGTCCCCCGGTCATAGCGCCGGCGATGAAGGCGAGATTCCAGGCATGGTTGCGCCAGTTGACCCGAAAGTGCGGCGCTAGGCGCCCCGCGCCCGCGATAGTACAGATGGATTCCAGGTTCGAGCTTACGCCAAAGCGCCGCCCGAGCAGGACGAGCAACGCCATGGTGACGAAGATGAGAGGTCCGGATATGTACCAGGCCCAGCCGGTGGCAAACAGATGCATGGGTTCAACTCCTCAAGCACGATCATGCCACGGCCCTTGGTTGAGGCCAGCATTCGGTCGGCGTAGAGAAGACCACGCGCGTGCGGAGTCGACGAAGCTGCTATACAGGAGGCTTGACTGAATGGCTCTACAGGTTGACGTCGCGCCTGTCCCGCAGCGTGGGGTCGTGGCTTCTGCGAACCGTGGTTGCGATTGTCGCGACTGGATACTTCGTCCTGTTGCCGCGTCGACTCGGCCACAGCGTGCGCTTGTACCGTGCTCTCTATCCCGACCGTTCGTGGCTTTTCGCGCTGGCGCTTGCCTTTCGCCAGTACCAGGACTTCGCGGCGGTGTACTGGGAGCGGCAGGAGATCGATCGGCGGAGCGATGTGCACTTCGAGAGCGAGGGTACGCACCACGTGACGGAGGCCAAGTCGGCCGGGCGGGGGGCCATCTTGCTGATGTCCCACGTCGGTCGGTGGGAAATCGGTGCGCGCCTTTTGGCCAAGCAGGAAAGCGACCTCGTCTTGCTGATGGGTGGCGAAGCCCCCGACGGCGCCCGAGCGGGCGTCGACCAAGACTTGCGTGGGGCGGGCCTCGGTGTGGTGACGGTTCGTAGAGGACGCGAATCCGACTTCAATGTCCTGCGTATATCTCAGATCCTGCGCAAGGGAGGCGTGGTCTCGCTCGCTGCCGATCGCGCCATCGGCCAGGCCCGTATGCTCGAGCTGCCTTTTCTTGGCCACACGGTTCGAATCGGAGCGGCGCCGTTCGCGCTGGCGTTGTCGAGCGGCGCGCCGCTGTTGGTGGTCTTTGCGGTCAAGACCGGACCTTGGCGATACCGCTTTTCCTGCGACCCTCCGGTCGTGCTGACCGCGCAGTGCCCGGCCGACCGGCCAAGAGTCATGCAGCAGGCGGCGATGGACTATCTGGGGCGGCTGCACGACATCATCAAGGCGCACCCCGAACAGTGGCAGCACTTCGGCGAGTTCTTGCGTCGCAATCCGCAGGATCCGAATCGGCCCGTCCCGACATGACGGTCGGCTAGCACTCGTGTTACCCTGGTGCCATGGCTACCCTCGAACAACAGATCAAGGAGAAGCTCGTCGCGAGTCTCGGGCTCAAGATCGCCCCCGAGGCGATCGACGACGATATGCCCCTGTTCGTCAACGGCCTCGGCCTCGACTCGGTCGATGCCTTGGAGATCTCGGCGATGCTTTCGGCACATTTTGACGCCGAGATCACCGAGCAGGACAGCAGTCGCTACCGAGAGATCCTCGCGAACGTACGCGCGCTGGCCAAGTTCGTGCGCGAGTGCCAGGCTGAGAAAGCATGAGCACAAGGCCGAGGGTCGTCGTCACGGGCATGGGCATCGTGTCCGCGGTTGGCTGGACCCTCGCCGAGACCTGGGAGGCTATCGAGCAAGGCCGCAGCGGCCTGCGTACCCTTTCTCTCTTCGAATCCCAGCGCTGTGGCAGGCTTCCGGTCGGCGAGGTACCCGGCGATCCCTCTGCTCGCAGCGGTCTTGCCGGCGGTTCGCGTAGCGATCATTTGGCTGTGTGGGCGGCGAAGCAGGCCTTTCGCGATGCGGGCCTGGGTACCGGGGACTTCCTTGCCGACCGTGGCGCGGTGGTGCTCGGCGCGCTCACCGGCGGCATGCTGTTCACCGAGGAGTTTCTTTCGCGTCTTCACCGCGAAAACCGCATCGATCCATCGCGTCCTGCCGATTTCGCCAATCTTGCCGACCGCGCCTGTTGCAACGCCGCCGACCGCGTCGCGGAGGACTGTGGGCTGGCCGGTTTTCGCACCACGGTCAGCAACGCGTGCGCCTCGGGCGGCTCCGCCCTCGGCCTCGGCTGCGACCTCATCGAGGCCGGGGAGGCGGACGTGGTGCTCGCCGGCGGCGTCGACTCGCTCAATCGGGTCGTGCTCAACGGTTTCAATTCGCTCATGCTGGTTTCGCCGGACGGCTGTCGGCCGTTCGATGCCGAACGCAAGGGAATGTCGGTCGGCGAAGGCGCTGGCGTGTTGGTTCTCGAGTCTGAGGCGCGCGCGACGGCGCGCGGGGCTTCGGTGCGCGCGTGGCTCGCTGGACGCGGCAACACCTGCGATGCCCACCACGTCTCGGCGCCCCAGCCTGAAGGCAGAGGGCTGGGCCGGGCGATGCACAGAGCGCTCGACGATGCGGGGCTTGCGCCCGGAAAAGTCGACTACATCAATGCCCACGGGACCGGCACGGCCGACAACGACCCGGCAGAGGCCAAGGCGATCCGCGCGGTCTTTGGAGACGCCCCGCCTGCCGTCTCGTCGACCAAGCGCTTTTTCGGGCACACCTTGGCTGCGGCCGGCGCCATCGAGGCCATCGTGACCGTGCTGGCGCTCGAGCGGCAGGCCATTCCACCGAATCTCGGCCTGCGCACGGTGGACCCGAGGATTCCCCTTGTGCCGGTTGCCGAGTACCGTCCGGCCAAGCTCGACGTGGCTATGAGCACCTCGCTCGGTTTTGGCGGCAACAACAGCGCGGTGCTGTTTCGACGGCCCGGCACCTGGGAAGAGACGCCATGACGCTGATGCCTGCGATGGCGGTTGGGTCCGCCGACATTGTGGCTGCCGCTGCCGTGCGGCCCGGTCCGATCCCAGTCGCGCGTCCCGCCCCCGCCGGGGTCGCGCACGCGTCATGGCCTGCCTACCGGCTCGACGCTGCAACCGAAGAGGGCCTGGTGCCTCCCGACCGCATCAAGCGCATGGGCCGTGGTCAGGCGATGGCGATTGGCGCCGTCCGGCGCGCCCTCGCTGCTTGCCCGGCGGGCGCCACTTTACCCGCGCCCGACGAATCGACGGCGGTCTCGGTTGGAACGGCCTGGGCGGAAGAGGGCGACGAAATCGTCTTCCTCGAAAACATGATCAAGCTGGGCGAAAAGGGCGCCAAGCCTGCCTTCTTCGTCAACTCGGTCAAGAACGCGCTGGCGTCTCAACTGGCGCTCTGCTTCGGTTTTCGTGGTGAAAACCAGACCTTCGCGCACGATGCGCTGTCCTTCGAATCGGCGCTCTGGCAGGGCGCCACCCTGCTGCGCGCCGGTCGCTCGCGGCACGCGGTGGTCTGCGGCGTCGAGGCACTGGTCGAATTCCAAGAGATCCAGGGGCATCTGTTCGATTGGTATAGGACCGACCCGGCACCCCTTGCGCCCCTGACGACGCAACAGTGCGGGACGATTCCGGGCGAAGGTGCCGCGGCGTTCATCCTTTGCGCGCCGGGCACCACGACCTCAAGGCTCGCGCGACTTTCGTACGTGAAGGCGCGCGGACCTGTGCAGCGAGGTCCCACCCTCGCTGGGCGGGACGAGGTTGCCTTCCTGGAGCAGGCGATGAGCGAGGCTGGAGCCAATCGCGATGCGACCGGGCTCGTGCTGATGGGTGCCAACGGCGACGCCGGGCTCGACGCCGTCTATGCCGAAGTGGCCGAGTGGCTGCGCGCCAGTCCGGGCGGACCCACGGTTGGCGTCTACCGCCATCTGACCGGCGATTTCGCAACTGCGAGCGCGCTCGGTTTCGAGCTTGCGGTCCGTGCGGTGGCAAGCCGAGCCGTCCCGAGCGAGGTGCGCGTGGTCATGGGCGAGCCGAGCCCGGCCGAGTGGGTGCTGCTCTACCACCTGAGCAGCGCCGGCTATCACAGCGCCATCCTTGTGTCCTCATGAGGCCGGCGCCCTTCCTTGCGCGCTGGCACCTGGGGCCGCAGGTTGGGGGAGCATTCGATGGCCAGATGGTGCTCGACGATGCGGCCGTCTTTGCCGGACACTACCCCGGCGTGCCCATCTTTCCCGGCAGCTTTCTGGTCGAGGCGCTGTTTCAAGCGGCGAGCACGGCATTTCGCCACGGGGTTCGTCTCGAGCAGATCGTCGCCTGCCGCTTTCGCTCGCCGCTCCTGCCGGGGGACCAGCTCTCGGCACACTTTTCCGTGAAGGATGCGGGCAGAGGCCAGGCGCTGGTGGAGGTCACCGCGCAGGGCCGCGCCCCGGCCGTTGAGCTAACCCTGCGGGTTGCGTCGGACCGCGACGCGAATCCAGACTGCCTCGATGGTGAGCCGCCGACTGAGGCGATGGCGGGTAGCACCCGCGCGCTCGACGCCGCCTTCATCGAGCGCGTGCTGCCCCATCGGCCGCCGGCCCTGCTGGTCGAGCATGCCCTCGTGCTCGACCGACCCGGAACGCGGCTCGAGTTGCGGGCCCACAAGACCATCACAGCCGCCGAACCGTGCTTTCTCGGCATCGAATCGCCGTCCACCCTGAGCTATCCGCGATCCCTGGTCCTCGAGTCGTTCTGCCAATCCTGTGGACTGCTGCGCGCGGCCACCGGAGATTCGTCCGGTCATCGCGGCGAAAACAAGGTCCCCGCGGTGGCGAAGCTCGCCAGCTTGCGATTCTTGGGAGACGCCACGCCTGGGGACCGGCTGGAGCACCAGGTGAGGTTGATCGCTCGCGCGCCCGACGGGGCCGTCTTCAGTGGCCAGACCGTAGCTGGTGGCCGGGTGATTATGCAGGTCGAACGCGTGGTCGCAGCCACGGCATCGATCGCACTCCCGGGGCGCTGACGGCAGCGACCGCCTTCCGCCTGCTGGATAGGTTAGGCCAGCCGGTTGCGCTTGGAAGCGGCCAGTTGCCTCCACATCCAGGTGTTGTCGGCAATCCGCTGTCGGAAGTTGCCGGCGCCCATTTCTGGCGAGGAGGATTCGTGTCGAAGCTCGCCGCCATGATCGACTGCGTAGCGAATTGAATACCCCTTGTCTAACGCCTGCTGCATAGTCACTGTGTCCGCCACTTCAAGACCTTGGAGACTCAACATGAGGACTAAGTCCGACACCGCATACGTTCGTTGGCTGGTTATGGGGGTAGTGTGCCTGGTCTCGCTTTTCATTGTGGTGTGGCATTTTCGCCAGGATGCCGGCCCGACCCGTCAACTTGCCCTCAAGGCCAGCCGCGTCGATCTGGTGGGACAAATGCAACTCGCCCTCGCCTCCGCATCGGAAGCCGAGAAGAGCGCTGTCCTCGCTATCACCGACCTGGACTCCCAGCGGTTCGCCGAGCAGGCCCGTGCAGCGAGTGTGGATGTCGAGCGGGAGCGCAAGGAACTCGAATCTCTGCTTGCGACGGGTGGCTCCCAGCGCGAGAAGGAACTGCTGGCCCAGTTCTCCGAGGCCTTCGGTAAACTCCAGCGCATCGACGAAGAAGTGCTTGGCCTCGCGGTGAGGAACACCAACCTCAAGGCCTACGGACTGTTGTTTGGCGCGGCCGCGGACACGTTGGCGGAGATGGACGCCGCCCTCTCCCGGGTCTTGGCGAAGCGCGCCGACTCCCCGGACGCGAAGCGGGTCATGAACTCAGCTTTCGGCGCTCGGATCGGCGTCCTGCGCATTCAGACCCAGCTTGCGCCCCATATCGCCGAGGAAAGCGACGAGAAGATGGATCAGATGGAGGCCTCGATGCGCAAGGAGGAACTGCAGGTGCAAGAGGATCTTGACGCTCTCGCGGCCCTGACCAAAACCGAGGTGGCCTCCGACGTGACGACGGCCTCGTCGCGCTTCGTTCACTACCGCGAGATCAAGACGCGCATTCTGGCGCTGTCGCGCGAGAACACCAACGTCCGCTCACTGGCCCTGTCGCTCAACCAGAAGCGCAAGGCAATGCTCGTGTGCCTTGACGCCCTAAGTGGGCTGAAGCAAGCCGTCCTCGATGAACCAATCGCGGGTGTGACCTACGGTCGACCGGCCAAGCCCCGATAGCCTGGCCAACGGTGCGTTCCAAATCAAGGTCGCACCAAGTTATCCATCTGGGCGACAACGACGTAGCGCTGACCGACCCCATATCTTCATTGAGGCATCGGTAGTCCGAACAATTGCCTTGCTCGCGGTCGAAGCGTATTTCACAGTTGGACACAGAGTGCTCGCACATGTGAACAAGAAGAGGCCCTTCATGCCCCTCAGGGGCGTCGTGGCGGCTCGACTGTTCGCAGTCTCGCTGATCGCTGCAGTCGGATTCGCGCAGCTCTCCACCTCGTGGCACGAGGCCAGCGTCCGGCACGTGCAGTGCGCAGAGCACGGCGAGGCGGTCGATGTCGGAATCGTATCGAGCTTGGAGCTCTCTCTCTCTCTCAATCAGACGACCGGTACCGGGATCGACGGGGCCGGCACCGCCGGGACCACGTCGCACGATCACTGCTGCGTTGTGTTCGCATTCCGAGCGAGCGCGCGAGCGCAGCTAGTAAGGCTGGCCACGCGCTCGGAGCCGCCGCCGGTTGTCGTGCGGCCGGCCAGCGAACCCGCACCGCGACCAGGACGCGCGTACGTCCTCGCCAGCGCGCCAAAGACTTCACCACCATCAGCCTAGTCGCATGGCGGCCGGCCGGCTTTGCTGAGAGCGTGCTGGTCTGCGCACCGTCGCGCCAAGCCGAGCCAAGCGAGCAGGTGGCGGGTAGCGGCCGCGGGTTCGTAAACTGGCTCAGTGTTTCCATTCCAATCCTAACGCCAGCGTTGTGCTGTCTGCGCCCGGGTTGATGTCGAGTACGATCCGCTCGAATTGAGCGTCGGTTCCCGTATTGGGATTCGGCGCGCGCGGAGCGGACTTCAGGGGTACGCGCGTTGTTTATCTGGGTGTTCCCGTCTTCTGGTTTGTCGAGGAGATCTCGTGTTCCCATTCCGCATTCCCTTCTTTCTGTTCGGGTTCTGCGCCTTGGTTGCGACGGAGCCCGTCGTCCATGCTCAGGAGACCGGACCACCCACAGTCGAGCCACCGCGGGTAGTGGAGCAGCAGCAGCCTTCGTACCCGCAAGCAGCTGCTGCCGTCGCCGCGCGCGGCGATGTCGCAGTGAACGTCGAGATCGACAGTGAAGGAAACGTCACGGGCGTAGGGCTCGTGCATGGGAGCGCGCCATTCCTCGACCGCGCCGCGATCGAGGCGGCCAGCCACTGGCGCTTTCGGCCCGCCCTCCGTGGCGGTGTCGCGGTAGCGAGCCGGGTGCAGCTCCTCTTCCACTTCGAGCCGCCGGTGCCAGCACCAACGCCCGCACCTGCGCTAGCCACAAATCCAACACCACCCCCGCCCGCGGGACGTCCTTCCATTCCATCCCCAGCGCCGCCAGCTGAAACACCAGTCGTGGGGTCGTCGCCAGCCGCTCCCGCTGCTCTCGACGTTACCGTGCTCGGTCGCCGACCTCCGGTCAGTCGAGGTGCTTCCGATTTCCAGCTTCGCGTCGATCAACTTGCCGAAGTGCCGCGCGCCAATGCCTCCGAGCTCCTCAAGCTGGCACCCGGGATCCTGCTGACCAATGAAGGCGGAGAAGGCCACGCCGAGCAGGTATTCATGCGCGGGTTCGACGCCCGCGAGGGGCAGGACATCGAGTTCACCGTGGGCGGCGTGCCCATCAACGAAAGCGGAAACCTGCACGGCAACGGCTACGCCGACACCCACTTCATCATCCCCGAGTTGGTCGAGTCATTGCACGTCGTGGAAGGTCCGTTCGATCCGCGCCAAGGCAACTACACGGTGGCGGGCAGCGCCGACTACGAGCTGGGGCTTGGCGAGCGGGGCATGAGCGCCCGCTACACCAGCGGCAGCTTCGGCACCCAGCGCTTCCTCGCGCTGTGGGGACCGCCCGGCGAGAGCACGCACACCTTTGCCGGCGCCGAGATCTACAAGACGGCCGGCTTCGGCCAGAACCGCGATGCCCAGCGCGGATCGGCCATGGGGCAATACGAGGGGCGATTGGGAGCAACCGGATCGTTTCGCCTGAGCACGCAGGCCTACACCACGCATTTCCACACCGCCGGTGTCATCCGGGAAGAGGACTACGAGTCGGGCAAGATCGGCTTCTATGACAGCTACGACCTGTCGAGATTCGCACAGGAAGCACTAAAGCAAGGGGGCGATGCTTCCCGCTACTCGCTGGCCGCCGACATCGAGTCCCATCCCGGCGACGCCGTACTTTCGCAACAGGTCTTCCTCGTCAAGCGCGACATGCGCCTGATCGAGAACTTCACCGGTTTTCTGCTCGATGTGCAGGAGCCGCTGCAATCGATCCACGGCCAGCGCGGCGACTCCCTGGATCTCAATGTCCACGAGCTGACCATCGGAGCGCGTGGCTCGGCTCGTCTGCACGCCGATGCGTTTGGGCTGCGCCAGGAGCTGGAGCTGGGCTACTTTGCACGCGGCGACCAGGCGAGCGGGACGCAACAACGCTTGGAAGCCAACACCGGAGTTCCCTACAAGACCGACACCGACCTCGACTCGCAGCTTGGTGACATCGGGCTTTACGGCGACGTCAACCTGCGCCCGCTGCGCTGGCTGTCGTTGCGGGGCGGGGCGCGCGCCGAGATCGTCACCTACGATGTGCTCAACAATTGCGCGGCCCAGACGGTCACGCTCCCGTCGACCACCAATCCGCCTATCAACCAAAGTTGCCTCACCCAGCAAGACAAGGGGCGACCGCGCGAGCCCGACCAGGTCACGGGGACGTCAGGCGTGGCCTTCCTGCCGCGCGTTTCGCTCATCGCGGGGCCGTTCCTTCACCTGTCGCTGTCGGCGAGCTACGGCAGGGGCATCCGCTCCATCGACCCCAATTACATCACCCAGGACGTGCAAGCGGCGTTTGCCAGCATCACCGCCTATGAAGGCGGCGTGGCCTACGCGGGCAACGTGAGGAGTGCGACCGTGGTCGCTCGTTCGGTCCTTTTCCGCACGGTCGTGGATCGCGATCTGATCTTCGACCAGACCGCCGGCCGCAACGTGCTTGGCGTGGGGACCACGCGCACGGGTTGGCTGGGAACGCTTCGCCTGACGGGTTCGTTCTTCGACGAGTCGGCAAACCTGACGTTGGTGCGCGCGACCTACAACGACGACGGCAGCGCGGTCGCCTACGTGCCAGGGGTGGTTCTTCGCTCGGACAGTGCACTCTTTCGCACCTTGCCCTGGACGGTGTTGGGGAAGCCGATTCGCACCATCCTGGGCGCCGGCGTCACCTACGTCGGGCGGCGACCGCTGCCTTACGGCGAGGTCAGTAGCACCATCTTCACCATTGAAGCCTCGGCCTCGGCGGAATGGGCCAACTACCAGCTTCGCTTTTCGGCGACCAACCTCCTCGACACGCAGTACCGATTGGGCGAGTACAACTACGCATCCGATTTTCACAGCCAGGCGCAACCGACGCTGGTGCCTGATAGGACCTTCGCCGCCGGGCCACCGCGGGCCCTGTTTCTTACCCTGGGCTTCAACTTCGGAGGGGGTTGATGCAAAAGCCGTGGTTCGCCCTATGGGCAATTGTCCTCGCCCCTGGCTGCGTCGGCCAGACCGGCGGTGTTACCGTGGATTTTCAGGTGGCGGCGGCGGGACCAGCAGACGCCACGGCGGGACAACCGCTGGCTTTCACGAGCAGTGCAGGTTGGGACGTGGTTCTCAATCAGGCCAAGCTCCACATCGGCGCTGTGTACCTGGACGAGAGCCGCCCCATCTCGGGCGGTCAAGCCACGGGCTGCTACTTGACCGGCACCTACGTCGCCCAAGAAACCTCGGGGCTAGATGTTGATTTGTTGAATCCGGGATTGCAGATGTTCCCGGCGAAAGCCCACGGCATCACCGAGCCTACAGCGCTGATCGGGCAGGTGTGGCTGACCGGTGGGGACATCAACGCCACGGTCGACCCCACGCCGATCCTGGTCGTGGCTGGCACGGCGACGCAGGCCGGGGCGACTTTCCCTTTCACCGGGGCCGTCACCATCAGCTCTAACCATCAATCAGCAAGCTCCGGCGCGGCAGGAGGCGATCCGATCTGCAAGGCTCGCATCGTCACGCCCATCGACGCCGTCTCAATTCAAACCACGGGTGGCTTGTCGTTGCGGATCGATCCACGCAGCTATTTCGCCGGCGTCGACTTCGGTCAGTTGCCGGTGGACGCGACAACGGGTGGCTACGCCTTCAGCGACAGTCCGGGCAGCGCCGGGTATTCACCCACGGGATTCCAGCTCTACACCAACCTGCACCAAACGGCCCCCTACAGCTTTTCTTGGACCGACTTGCTTTGAACGAAGGACACAAAGGAGACAACGATGCGAACACAGAGAATCAGAATCATCGCTAGTGCAAGCCGGCTCGTGGCAACGGCCGTCGCACTCGGGTCTTGCTCCAGCAGCAGCTCACAGCCCGTGACTTGCGCTAGCAGCGCCGCGCCCGCCACCACCTGGCCCACGCCGAGCACCGGCGCGCTTGCGCTGCAGACCTTCACGCCACCCTCGGATCCAGGACCGGGCGGCGTGCTCTTTTCCGCCTCGGGCGAGGTCTTGGCGCTCACCGGCTACCCGTTTCCACCCGTCAACGACGGCGATCCCGCGTTCGTCGATGGGTGGGACGTCCATTTCACCCGTCTCTTGGTCACCGTCGACAACATCACGCTTTCGAGCGGTCCCAACATCAGGCCGGGGGACCAATCTTGCACGGAGCCCATGGTGGCAAAGGTGACCGGCCCTTGGGCCATCGACTTGGCTCACAGCGATCAGTCCTACCTTCCAGGCAAAGGTGGCCCGGGCGAGGAAGCCGTTCCCATCGCTGCGCTCTCGCACCAGAACTACCCAGCGGGTAATAGCGCGACCTTCGATACCAGCGGTGGTGTTCCCTACTCCTTCGGTTTCGACCTGATCCCGGCGGCCGCGGGTGCCATGAATGTGAACCTCGACAGTGCCGGCTTGACCGACTACCAGGACATGGCCAATAGCGGTTGCGTGGTCCTTTATGTTGGCACCGCGACCTTCAAGGGCAGCGACGCCACCTGCACGACGCCCGGGGCCCCCAGCAGCTACTATGCGACCGAGTATGCCGGCTGGCCGCAAACCGGCCAAAGCGTCAATTTCCATCTGTGCTACAAGTCGCCCACGTCGTACGTGAACTGCCAGAACCCCGACAACGGCGGCGCACCGCTTTCGGGCGAAGAGTCCGAGCGTGGCATTTTCTTCAAGGCCGACACATACGTCATCGCGCAGGTCACGGTTCACACCGACCATCCGTTCTGGGACAGCGTGCTCCACGATTCGCCGGCGCACTTCGACCAATACGCGGCGACGGTTGCGGGGCAGGGACAAAGTGGCGTGTATCCAACCGTGACGCTGGAGCTGACCAAAGGGATCCCGTATGCCCCGGCGTACAAAGACCCGGCGGGCAATTCACTCTACTGGCGCTATTGCATCGCCCCGCCCACCGATGTTCACACCCAGTTCAAGGGGCCCATGGCCTTCGATGCGCAAAGCGTGTCGGGCCTCAACGACTACTATGATTTCGCGACCTACAATCAAAGTACCCAGGGCCACCTCAATTCGGATGGGCTTTGCTACGTGGACCGACACTATCCGTCGCCCAAGTGAGGTGTGGCATGAGCACCATTGAAACGGTCAAGCGGATCTTGCTCGCCTCGGGCGCGGGCTGGGTCCTCTGGTTCCTTGGGGCGCTGTCGATGGCCAGCCTTGTGCTGGCCGTCGAACGTTGGCTCTACCTGCGTCGGCGCGGTGGCGATCTCGAATCTCTTGCGCGCGAGCTTGATGAGCACCTGGCAAGTGGCGACTTCCCGAGCGCACGGCGCGTGCTCGAAGCCAGTCCGGCGGTGGCGGCGCGGGTGGCGGACGCGGGCCTGCGCCTCGCCGAACGCGGCACCGAGGCAGCCGAGAAGGCCATGCAAAGCGCGTCCGCCCTCGAACGCGGCCGGCTCGAGCGTTGGCTCGCCTTCTTGGCGACCGTGGGCAACAACGCTCCCTTCGTGGGACTCTTCGGAACGGTCGTGGGTGTTATCCATGCCTTCGAAGAGCTAGGCCACTCCGCGCCTGGCCACGCCGCGGCCGCAGGTCAAGTGGCGTCGCAAGCCGTGATGTCTAGCATCGCCGAGGCCCTGGTCGCGACCGCGGTGGGTATCCTGGTCGCGTTGCCCGCGGTGGCGGCCTACAACTATCTTCAACGGCGGGTGACTTCGTTGCTCTTTGGGGCCGAGGTGCTCACCAACTTGGTGCTTGCGTACATTGCGGACGATGCTCGACGAGGGCCGAAACAAGCGCTTCGGCTACGCGAGGTGACCGATGGCGGCGTCTAGCGGGCAAGCGGCGAACGGAATCATCTCCGGCATCAATGTCACGCCGCTGGTGGATGTGATGCTGGTGCTGCTGGTCATCTTTATCGTGACCGCGAAGATCATCGTGACCCCGGCGGTGCCGCTCGATCTGCCGCACGCGGCCCATGGCGAAGAGGTGCAGGTCGTGCTGTCGGTGATCGTGCCTGTACGCGGCCCCATGCTGGTCAACGGCGCCGCTCTGCCCAATGACGAGGCGCTGGGGGACCAGGCGCGCGCGGCGCTGGCCGGCGACCGGGATCTGCGCGCGGTCATCCAAGCCGACGGCGACGTCCCACACCGTCGGGTAATCCACGTACTCGATCTACTGAAGGGCGCTGGGCTGACCCGGGTGGCATTCGGCGCGCTGCCGGACGAGCAGCAGAAGCAGTGAGGCATCTTTCATGGGTTATGCTTCGTTGACCCAACCCGTGGCCCGTTCACCGCGCATCGTGGATCTGGTTTTTCTGGCCGAACCTGCCGGCCGCTGGAAACGTCTGGCCGCAGGCGGCGTGGTGGTGCTGGCGCTCTATGGGGGCGCGTTCGCGCTGGTGAGCCACCTCGGGACCTCGCTCGGTCCGTGGAGCGCGGAGATGGCCGCGCGCATTCACGAGGCCATCGCGATGGAGCGTGCGGTTGAGGTGACGCCTCCACCACCACCCACGCCGCCACCTCCCGCGTCCGCACCGGAGACGCCCCAACTCGCGGTTTCACGATCTTCTCGGACGCCGCGCGCGCAAACAGCTCGCGCGACACCGCCCGCACAGGCGGGGCAGATCGTGGCCGCGGCGCCGGCGCCGGCCGATTTCACGGACATGGTGTTCATCGTCGGGTCGGGCAATTCCTATTCAGGCGGCACCACGACCAGCGCCGGAACCAGCCGCAAGGCTGCCCTTGGTGGCGTGGCACCCGAGGCGAGCAAGGGCGCGCCAACCGGCGCTCCGAGTCGGGCGCGTTCGGTCTTGCTCGATCAGTCCGGATGGAATTGCCCCTGGCCAGCCGAAGCCGATGCCGACCAGGTCAACGAACAGACCGTGGTACTGCAAGCCAGCGTGCGCGCTGACGGCCGGGCCGACAAGGTCGATATTCTCAGCGACCCAGGCTTTGGATTCGGCGCCGCCGCGCGCCTGTGTGCACTGCGGACGCGATTCGAGCCCGCACGCGATGGGACGGGGCAGCCAATCGTCGCAAGGTCTCCACCCATACGTGTCCACTTCTTCAGGTAGGGACAAACATGCACTTCTGGCGCTGGATTTCTCTTGTCATCGCGGTGGTCGCCTGCGGATGCAATCGTCATCCCGCAAGCTCAGGCGAGTGCGAGGCGGTCCTTCAGCGCCTTGTCGAGCTCGAGCTCAACGAGTCTGGATACCGAGATACTGTTCTTCGTGCACGCTGGCAGCAGGACCTTGCCCGTCGCTTCGCGCCGGATCTAGATCGCTGTCGTGGGCGGGAAGTGCCGAGCTCGCTCCGGGCCTGTTTGACAAAGGCCCGTCATTCGGAAGAGATCGCCCATCACTGCTTCGACTAAGACCTTCCCTGTGGAACAACCAAGGTGGTCGGCCTGGGTATTGCACTCGATACGGCTTTCAGGTGGTCGTGGGTCGATCCGGTGGCCGCACCGACCTGTTCGCCGAACACCTTCTTCGACACGAACTCGATACAAACTGGTTGACGCTATCTTACCATCTGTTAACTTTTCGCCTAACTCATGGTGAAACGCGTACCCCAAAACGAACGTGCCAGGTCGATCGACCTGTACCTGCATGCGGTTCTGCTCCTGACCAACCATGGCCAGCAGGCCGACACGGGTGACGTGGCTGCGCGGGTTGGCGTCAGCTCTGCTGCGGCAAGCCGCATGCTCAAGAACCTCGCGCAGAAGAAACTGGTGCGTCTCGAGCCGTACCAAGGCGCGGAACTGACTCCTGAGGGGCTCCACCAAGCGCTGCGTGTCGTGCGGCGACACCGGTTGCTGGAGGTGTTCCTGAACAGGGTCATGGGATTCGATCTCAAGCAGTCCCATGAGCGCGCCCTGCTCATGCAGCCAACCGTCGATGAAGTGTTCGAGGAGAAGCTTGATGTCATGCTCGGTCGCCCCACGGTCGATCCGCACGGCCACTCGATCCCTGCCAAGAACGTCACTTGGCCGAAGCTTGCTGACACTCCACTCATTGACCTGCCCGCAGGGAGCTCTGGAGAGATTTCGCGTATCACCAGCGAAGACTCCGAAGCCATCAATTACCTGAACAGCCAGGGACTCTGCGCCGGCGCTCCGATTGTGCTTGAGAGCCTCGCGCCCTTCGATGGGCCGGTCACGGTCCGTGTTGGCCGCCGCGCCATTCATCTCGGTCGGCGTCTTGCGCAAATCATCAACATGAGCAGCGCGCCTGCCAAGGATCGGACGGAGCGTAAGGGCAAAGTGCCGCATCAACGGAGCCTTCCCCAAGTGAGTGACTTCAATCCAACCAAGTAGCGAGTAGACAAACCGACCCGCACTGGTCGGGGCCGGATGGAACCGGCGAAAGCGAGATGGACCCTCCGAGTACCAATATCAACCCAAGAATTCGCGGACCTGGACGTCTAGGCGAGCGTCGCCACGAGCGAATCAGAGCCTCCCCGATCTGATCCAGTTGGCGCGTCTCGCACCGGCCTGTCGCCGCGAGAATGCGAGACGCAGCATGAGGATTATCGACTATCTACGGCCATCGGCTGTCATTGCGAACCTGTCCGGCTCCACGGCGGACGATGTGCTGGCCGAGCTTTGCCGCCCGCTCGCCTCCACCGGCTTCGATCCCAACCATCTCTTCGAGGCATTGCTGGAAAGAGAGCGCCTGAGCTCGACCGGCAATGGCGACGGTGTCGCCATTCCCCATTGTAAGGTCCATGGCCTCACCGAGCTCACGTTGAGCTTCGGTCGCTCCAAAGCGGGCGTCGACTTTAGCGCCGTCGATGGCCAGCCGATCCGTACCAACCGTCTGCCGTTCGTCCAGAGTCGCGCGAGCGCGCCGCTCATCCTGACCAGCCTTGGGATCATGGCGGTCGGGGTTTGGCTTCCGTTCTCGCCATTCGCGGCGGCCCTGGGGTTCGCAACATTGCCAGGTCTCTACTGGCCATTGCTCCTCGCAACCTTGTTCCTCTACGTCCTGCTCACCCAGGCCGTGAAGATGTGGCTCCTCAAGAAAGCGTGGATCTGAGATGGTCTTGCTCGCCTTGTCCGCGGTCCTAGCCACGACAATGAATGCCGGCGCAGAATCCTCGCGGGACGATGAAGCGGCAAGCGCTGCGCCCAAGGCTGCCATGGTTGCCGACGCAAGTGCCGAGGCTCCGGCCCGCGCCCAAAAGTGGGGGCCGCTCTACTCGCCGTTCGATGCGGCAAACTGGCTGGCCAATTTTCAAGCAACCTACATCTGGCAGCACAAGCCCTCTCTAAGAGCCTTGTATTCCGGTCCCAACAGCCTCGCGACCGACTCCGAAACGGGATACACCCTGACCGCAACCCTGTTCCTTGGTTACCGGCCCTGGACGCAGGCCGAGATCATCTTCAACCCCGAAGTGATCCAGAGCCGGGAGATATCGAAGCTCACAGGCATGGGAGGCTTCTCTAACGGCGAAAACCAGAAGAGCGGTGGTCCAACGCCGACGCCCTATCTGGCGCGGCTCTTTCTTCGGCAGACGCTCAACCTGGGAGGCTCGACACTCTCCGTTGATGCGGCCCCCAATCAATTTGCCACCACGGTGGCCAGCCGCAGGTTAGCTCTGACCGTCGGGTTTCTTGCCGTGACCGACATCTTCGACGCCAACTCATACGCCCACGACGCGCGCACATCCTTCCTGAACTGGGCGCTCTGGACCTACGGCGCTTCCGATTTCGCGGCCAACTCGCGTGGCTACACCCTCGGCGCGGCAATCGAGTATTTCCATGATGCCTGGGCCTTCAGGCTCGGTCGCTTCGCGCAACCCAAAGAATCGAACGGACTCCCGCTCGACTACGACATCATCGCCCACTATGGCGACGTCGCGGAAGTCGAGCACGATCACACCATCCTCGGCAAGCCGGGCAAGGTCAGGCTGGATGGATTTCACAATTACGCCCGGATGGGCAGCTTTCGCGATGCGCTTGCGGCCGCCGTGCAGACTGGTGGCGTTCCGTCCGTTGCGAATGTGAGAAGAAATCAATCCAAGTTCGCATTGGGCATCGGCGTCGAGCAAGCCGTGACCCAAGACGCAGGGCTGTTCGCGCGCTTCAGCTATAACGATGGCCGGACGGAAACCTACGCCTACGCCGAGATTGAGCGCTCGTTCACCGCGGGAGCCACCACCAAAGGCAAACTTTGGCGGCGCCCCGACGACACGCTCGGTTTCGCGTACGCGCTCAATGGTCTTTCCGACGCGCATCGCGACTACCTCTCTGCCGGGGGACTCGGCTTCTTCATCGGTGACGGACAGCTCAACTACGGCCTTGAGCAAATCAGCGAAGCATTCTACGCGGCGAGAGTTTTCGGTGAGATGTGGGTTTCAGTCGACGGTCAGTACGTAGTGAACCCCGCCTACAACAAAGATCGTGGCCCCGCGAAGTTCGTTGGGGTCAGGTTCCACCTCGAACTCTGATCATGTGACGATCGTCGAATGGAAGACACCGATGCCGCGCAGGAACTGCACCCACACGCGGCGGCAGGTCGGCGCCGCGTGGCCTCGTTCGTGAGTGCAGGTGAATGTAGTCTATGTAATCTCTGTAATCGGCGTTTTCTCGTGCATGTGAAGGAAAATGGCGCTTGAAATCCCTATCCACCTTGTTGACCCTCGGGGGCGCGCTCTCCCATTGAGGTTGCGACGGCAGAGAATGCACGCTAGCGTCGCTGCACAATGGAGCAGAACGATCGGTCAGGCCGAGCACGCCTGTTGGCGTCGCTCACCTGCGACCTCGGCCGGACTCTCTTTCGCGCCCGGGACCGCGAATGGACCGCCGGCCAGATTCTGGGGGCGGCTGAGTCCCTGCGCAACATGGTTGCCGCGAGCGACGTGCCGATCGGCGTTGCCTTCGCGCAGCCGGGCTGGCTGTTGGCCGCGTTGCTGGCCGGTTGGGCGGCACACCGCCAGGTTCTGATCATCGACCCGGGGCTCAAGCGCGAGGCTGAAGTCGTTCGCCGAACCCACCCCGCCATTCGCATTTATGCCGATCGAGGGTCTGTCATGGACGACCGCATCGCCCTCGGCGATGCCCTCGCGGCCAGCGTCCCGGCCACGGCATCGCCCGACTGGCTGAGGCTGCCCGTCGACCATGAACCGTTCGCGTCGCTCTTGACCTCCGCGAGCACCGGCGAAAACAAGATCATCGAAAAGCGCGGCTTTCAGATCTACCGCCAAGCGGAAGCGCTCGCGTCGGTGCTGGCTCTGCGCGAGCACAGTCGGGTTCTGTCGTTTGTGCCTCCCTACCATCTGCTTGGCTTCTTCTACGGGCTGATTCTACCACTCGTGCAAGGCGCCGAGACCGTGCTCGCCACGGAGCTCACCGGGCCGGCCATGGTCGAGCTGCTGGAGAAATATCGCCCCGATCTAGTCGTCGGCACCGCGACCCACTATCGCTTTCTGGTGCGCGCCGCCCAGCGCCCAATCGGGCAGCCATCCGCGACGGTCTACGTGTCTTCCGGCGCCCCGCTCGACCCTGCGGTTGCTGAGGCCTTCGCAGCTCGATTCGGAACGCCCGTGCACGACTTCTACGGGTCGACCGAGCTTGGTGGCGTCGCCTTCCGCGCATGGCCCGCGCCCTACCGAGGGATGCCCGGCGTGCGCTGGCGCATCGACGCTGAAACATCGGCCATCGAGGTTCAGTCCCCGTGGGCGAGCGCGGCGCAGGACGCCTGGCTTGCCACCGACGACGCCGCCGAGCCTGCCGGCGACGATGGCTTTCGCCTGCTCGGCCGACGGGACAACGTGCTCAAGGTGGGCGGCAAGCGCTTCTCGTCGCTCGAGGTTGAAGAGGCCCTGCGGACGCTGCCCGGCGTGGCCGAAGCGGCGGCCTTCTCTTACACGCGTTTCGGCGAGCCGGCCCTTGCCGCAGCCGTGGAACCCGAGCCTGGCGCTTCACTCGACGAGACCGTGGTGCGGGCCTTCCTGGCCGAACGACTGGCGAGCTACAAGCTGCCACGATCCATCTTGGTGCTCGCTCGATTGCCCCGCGGCTCGCACGACAAGGTCGACCGCGCGGCCCTACGTGCGATTTTCGCGGACGGAGGCCCGGGGCCAAGGCTGCAAAGTCGGTCATGAGGGCTCGCCGAGGGGGCCGAGGGGCAGATGGTCCTCGCGCAGCTCTTGGAGGAGCGCGGTGGTGTCCCGGTCCTGGCGGCGGTCGGCGAGCGTGGGGGCCACCAGGGCTCGAACAGCGGCGTGAATCTCCTGGGTGCGCCGGTGCGCTGTCTCCGGCCCCCGGATATCCACCGCCTGACAGGTGCCAAGCAGGCAGATGACGGCCACGGTCTCGGTGAGCTCGATGACCCGTGGTGCCCAACAAATCGTCGCCAGAATTTTGTCAGAAATTCGCGGAAATTGGGAGCTTGGAAGCGGGCCAGGTGCGGGCAGTCTGGCCATCAATGCGGCCCATGACGTTGCAGTTCATCATCGTGATGATCGCCGCCGCGATCAACGATCGGCTGCAGCGCAAGCTCGACGACGTCGAAGAAGAGAGGTGCTTTTCGGTGAGCGACATCTCCGCTACGTGCTCAAGGAATTCATGGCCCACTATCATAGGGAACGGCTTCATCAGGGGCTGGGCGGGCAGCTGATTGAGAGGCAGACCGGCTCGACGCGTGAGAAAGGGGCGCGCGGCAAGGTCGTCTGCCGGTCTCGGCACGGTGGAATGTTGAACTTCTACGTCCGCGAAGCCGCTTGAGCATTCGAACCCAATTCCAACCATTCCCGAACGTCACCACCACTGACACGCAGGGAACAATGCGTCTTACGCGAACAGGAGATACCGAAACAGCCTTTTCCGCCACGACCGGAGGAGGGTGGACCCCCGTTTATACTGCTGCGAACACGAGCGTGCCGGTCTCCCCGTACCTTGGGGCGTGGTCCTCGATTGAATACCGAAGTACGCCGGGCGGAGGCTCTTCAGTCTTGTTCCGCAACTTCATCGTCAACTCCGGCCAGATGAACTGTCCCGACGCCGGTGCGCCGGACGCCGGGAACGCGGATGGAGCTACAAGGGACGCAGGTGCACCGGATGCCTCTCCCCGCACGACGCCACCCTAGGTCGTCTCGACGGCCGCAACACCGATGACGTCGCGACGTCGTCCGATGTGGGGGCGCCGGAAGCATCCCCAAAGGACGCTGGGCAAGACGACGCCGCTATTCTCGACGCCGGGAGCACCAAAGCTTCGTCCAGCGGTTGCAGCTGCAATTTGGGCTCTCGGACCAAGGCGGAGGCAGGAAGTGAGCTCCTCTCGCTGGCGGTACTGGCGATGTTAGGGCGACGTCGGCGCGCCCGAGTTGGATAGCGTCTTAGAGGGCGTCTGAAAAGGTTCGGAGCATGTTCGGATTGGCCGCGTGATGTGTAAAGAGCAGCGACCGGAGAATGCAACCTCACCCGACGCCCCTCTCCGGAACCGAGACGGGCGTCGGAAGTTGCGTGGCGGCGATTGATGCTTCCGGCTCCCTCTCCTTTCCAGGAGAGAGGCTGGGGGTGAGGATATCCCGCACAATCGTCGGGTGCTGGATGCGGCTGGTTTCGTGCCCGGTGAGCGGCTTTTCAGATTCCCTCTTAGACAATGCGATCCCGTTAATGTCATCCAGCACTGCCAGGTCGGCACGGACAAGAGCGTGACCATGGGGACGCCGCTCACCGGAACGCGCGGCGCAACGTCCGGCCCCGGGCACGCGCTCTTGCGATACACCCTGGACCAGTGTCAAGTAGTTGAGGCTCGAATGTGGGCGGACTTGGTTGTAGTGGTGTCGCCAGCCCTCGATGACGGCGGCGGCCTCTCGGCGGGCGCGAAACCATTCCCCCTTCGATTTGCCTATGTGCCCACCCGCTAGCTCCAGCAGTGTTGCCTCCTGTGCTAAGGATCGCTCAGGCGGCAGCGTTTCCGCCCGATCAATCACGGCTCGCCGAGGGGGCCGAGGGGCAGACGGTCCTCGCGCAGCTCGTGGAGGAGCGCGGTGATGTCCCCGTCCTGGCGGCGGTCGGCGAGCGTGGGGGCCACCAGGGCTCGAACGGCGGCGTGAACCTCCTGGGTGCGCCGGTGCGCTGTCTCCGGCCCCCGGATATCCACCGCCTGACAGGTGCCGAGCAGGCAGATGACGGCCACGGTCTCGGTGAGCTCGATGACTCGGAGGGCGTCGCGCGCGGCGATGCTGCCCATGGACACCTTGTCCTGGTTGTGACACTCGGTGGAGCGGCTGAAGACGCTGGCCGGCATGGTGAGCTTGAGCGCCTCGGCGGTGAGCGCCGAGGCCGTGAGCTGCAACCCCTTGAAGCCGTGGTGGACGACCCTTTCGGGGCCGGTGAGCGCCACCAGGTTGGCGGGAAGGCCGCCGCTGAAGGCCGAGGTGCACATCATCAGGAGTTGCCGTTCGAGGAGGTCGGCGAGGTTGGCCACCGCCGCCTTGAGCGCGTCCATGGCGAAGCAGACGTGCCCACCGTAGAAGTTGCCGCCCAGGAGAACGTCGCCCGAGTCGGGATCGATGAGCGGGTTGTCGTTGACGCTGTTGAGCTCGACCTCGAGCGTGCGCCGCATCCAGGGCAAGGCATCGAGGAGGACGCCGATGACGTGGGGGGCGCAACGGATCGAGTACCGATCCTGCAGACGGCTCGCGGCGTGGCTCTGGGTCGGATCGTACGCGAGGTGCTCGCGGATCCAGGTGGCGCAGAGCCGCTGCCCCGGGTGCGGCTTGAGAGCGAAGACGCGGTCGTCGAAGTGCGCGGGGTTGCCGCGCATCGCCTCGCTGGCCATGGCGGTGATGACCGAGGCGAGCTTGCCGAGGCGCTTGGCGCGCTCGAAGGCCAGGCAACCGAGGCCGGTCATCATCGCCGTGCCGTTCATCATGGCGATGCTTTCCTTGGGCCCGAGCTCGATTGGCGCAAGCCCGGCCTCTGCCAGGGCCACCGCCGCCGGAACAACCCGGCCGTCGCGCAGCGCCTCGCGCTCGCCGACCAAGAGGGCGGTGAGGTAGGACAGGGGCACGAGATCGCCGCTGGCTCCGACCGAGCCCTCCTCCGGGATCACCGGGAGGATGCGCTGGTCGAGGAAGGCGCACAACAGATCGAGCAGTACCTCGCGAACGCCAGAGTACCCGCGGGCCAGCGCCTGTAGCCGCACCGCCGTGACCGCCGCAGCTTCGACCTCGCCGAGGGTGCGACCGGTGCCGCAGCCGTTCAGGCGGACCAGGTTGATGGGGAGCTGGCGGGCGAGCTCGAGGGAGACCTTGTTGTCGCACGAGTCGCCCACGCCGGTGGTGACCCCGTAGACGCCGCTCTCCTGCTTCATGAGTCGCTCGAGGATCTCGGTGCTGGCTCGAATGCGACCGCGCAGGGTGGGGTCGGGGTCGAGCACGGGACGGGCGCGTCCGTGGGCGAGCGCGAGGACGTCCTCGAGCGTGAGGGTCCGTTGTCCTACCGGGATGGTCGGGCGTTCTTCGGGTTGCATGGGCCTCAGCATAGACGATCGTATTGACGGGGGAAGCATCCCTGGATAGCTTCTCGTTCCCGTGGGCCCTAGCGCTCACCGGGACCTTGTCACATGGGGCAGGGGAACCGTGGGTCGAAAACAGAAACGGGGCGGCATCGCAAGATGGCCGCTCGGAAAGAGGCGCGATGCTTATCACTTTGGCCAATGGCCGCAAGATCCCCGTCGAGATGCACAGGATCAAGATCGTTCAAAAGATGAACCTGCTGCCGTCGAAGGAGCGTCTCGAGAGCCTGTCCGCCGTGGGCTACAACACGTTCCTTTTGCCGGCGCGCGAGGTCTTTCTCGACTGGTTGACGGATAGCGGCACCAACGCAATGAGCGACAACCAGCTGGCAGCCATGATGGTCGCCGACGACGCCTACGCCGGCTCGGAGAGCTTCTACCGGCTGGCCAAGTCGGTGAAGAACGTCTTCGGCTTCGACCAAACCCTGCCCGTGCACCAGGGGCGCGCCGCCGAGCACCTGTTGGTCAAGGTCTTCGTCAAGCCGGGCCAGGTGGTGGTCGGCAACTACCACTTCCCGTCCACGCGCGTGCACGTGGAGCTGGCCGGCTCCCATATCCTCGACCTGGTCCCCGACGACTCGCTCATCCCGCAGGGCTCGGCGCCTTTCAAGGGCAACATCGATATTCAGAAGCTCAAGAACGCCATCGAGCAGCACGGCGCCGACAAGGTTGCCTTCGTTCGCATGGAGGCCACGACCAATCTGATTGGTGGCCAGCCCTTCTCGATGCAGAACCTGCGCGAGGTGAAGAAGATCGCAGCGGCGCACAAGATTCCGCTGTTCATCGACGGCAGCCTCATCGGCGAGAACGCCTACTTCATCAAGCAGCGCGAGGCCGGCTACGCCGACAAGTCGCTGCGCGAGATCCTCAAGGAGATGATGAGCTACGCCGACCTGTATTACATGTCGGCGCGCAAGAGCGCCAGCGCCCGCGGCGGTCTCATCGCCACCAACAACCCAGAATGGTTCAGCCACCTGATGAACTGGCTGCCGGTCTACGAGGGCTTTTCAACCTACGGCGGCATGTCGACCAAGGAGATGGAGGCGATCGCCGTCGGGCTCGAGGAGATGACCGATCCGGAAGTCGCGGGCAGCAGCCCCGAGTACATCCGCTACTTCGCCGAGCGCCTGCAGGAGCTCGGGGTGCCGGTGGTGACTCCGCCAGGCGGGCTGGCCTGCCACCTCGACGCGAAGGCCTTCCTGCCGCACATTCCGTCGCTGCAGTACCCGGCCGAGTGCCTGAACGCCGCCATGTACCTCGTTTCGGGAGCCCGCGGCGTCGAGCGCGGCACCATGTCCGAGGATCGCGACCCGAAGACCCACAAGGAGGTCACGGCCAGGATGGAGCTGGTGCGCATCGCCATCCCACGCCGCGCGGTGACCATCGGCCAGATCGAGTACGTGGCGGATCGCGTGGCCTGGCTGCACAAGCACAAGGATCTCATCGGGGGACTGACCTTCACCGAGGAGCCGCCGGTGATGCGCTTCTTCTTCGGCAAGCTCAAGCCGGTGGGCGGCGACTGGGGCACCAAGGTGGTGGAGGCGTTCCAGAAGGACTTCGGCAAGGAGCTCTGAGGCCGCGACGCTGCGCTGCCGGCACAGCCAGCGAAGCGTAGGCTCCGCACGCGTCCAAGCCCCTAGAGAAAAAACAAACCTGCCCCGGCGACGGCGAGCGCTGCCCCGGCCGTCGCTCGCCGGGACGCCCTGTCTCGCCGCAGCCACCATGCCGCCGGCAGCATCAGCACCGGTACGAGAGCCATGATGGTTGCGGCCACGCCCACCTGGGCGTGCTGCACGGCGAGGAGCGAAAGCGAGACGCCGAGGCACGGCCCGAGGAGCGCACCGATGCTGATGGTGCGCATCGAGCGCCCGTCGCGGAGCGCGCGGCCTACGCGCGGCCACCAGCCGAGCAGGGTGAAGATCACGGCGAAGCCAAGGCTGCCAACCATGACGCGTATTTGTGTCGCGGCGAAGGCGTCGCAGCCGCGCATGCCGATCTTGCTCAGCAGGAGCCCGCCCGCTTGACCGAGGGCGCCCCCCACGCCGAGGAGAAGGCCGCCCAGCCTGGGCCTCGCGCGAGACTCGCCCGATCCGCCGGGTCGCTCGATGATTACCCAGGCCACACCGCCCACCGTCACCGCCATGCCCAGCCACGCGCGCGCTCCCAGCCTTTCTCCGAAAACGACGAGGCCGCAAAGTCCCATGATTGGCGGTACCAAGGCCATCAGCAGCCCCGAGAGGCGCGGCCCGATGACCACGAACGCCCGGAAGAGGCAGAGATCGCCGACGGTGAAGCCCACCAGCCCTGAGAGGGAGAGCCACAGCCAGGCCGCGGGCGAAGCATCGAGCGGCAGGGCCATGCCGCGGCGGCCGAGCCCGATGGCCCCGAGGAGGGCGACCCCGATGAGCAGTCGCAGGAGGTTGACGACCAGGGAACCCACGCGCTTGCCCGCCGACTCGAAGACAAAGGGCGTGAGCGACCAGCATACGGCCGCGCCGAGCGCCGCCAGCTCCCCTGGAAACGGGACGTGCATCTCGCCAGCATAGCGGAGAATGACTGTCGTCGCTCCTGTCGACGCGGTCGCGCGGCCAGCTATCCGCCTTCGATTTCCGCGATCTCCTTCTCCAGGGCTTCCCATTCTTCAAGCAGCGCTTCGATGCGCGGGCCGAGGCCTGCTTGTTCCTGCGCAAGCGCCGCGACGTCGTCTTTGCTGGTGCGCTCGAAGAAGCCGGGCGTGCAGTACAGATCGGTGATGGCTTGCTTGCGGCTTTCGGCAGCTTCGATTTCCGACAGCACCTGGTCGCGGCGCTTGGGTAGCTGGACCAGTCGATTGCGGCGACGCTTTTTCTCTTCCCAGTCGGTGGCGTTGGGCGAGTTGAGCGAGCCAGGGCCTTCCTGGCGCGAGCGTTTGGCCTTCTCGACCACCGCATCCGCATCCAGGTGATCGTCGCCGCACCTGGCGAGGTACTCCGTGTAGGTGCCAGGAAAATCACGCGGGCCGTCCGGCGTGATCTCCACGATGCGCGTGGCCAGCTCGGACACGAACCAGCGGTCGTGCGAAACGAAGAGAACCGTGCCGGGGTAGTTTTTCAGGCCCTCGATGAGGGCGCCGATGGCTTCCAGGTCCAGGTGGTTGGTGGGCTCGTCGAGCACGAGCACGTTGGGTCTTTGCACGATGAGCAGGGCGAAGATGAGGCGCGCGGCTTCGCCGCCCGAGAGCAGGCCAACTCGTTTTTGCACGTCCTCGCCCGAGAACAGCACTCGGCCGAGGTGACTGCGCACGAAGGTTGGGCTCGCTCCTGGGCAGGCGCGATCGAGCAGACCGAGGGGCGTAGCATCCGCGTCGTCCAGGATCTCGCGATGGTCCTGGGGAAAGTAGCCGAAGCGCACCTCGTGGCCCCAGTGCGCCCGTCCGGTGTCGGCGGCCAGGCGGCGCACCAAGATCTTGAGCAGCGTGGACTTGCCGAGGCCGTTGGGACCGATGATGCCGATGCGTTCGCCTCGGCGCAGAACCAGGTTCACGTCCGAAAGCACGCGATGATCGCCGTAGGCCTTGGACAGGTTCTCGATGGCCAGCACATCCCGGCCGCTCGGGCGCTCTGCTTCGAAACGCAGCATGGGCGCACGGCGCGAGCTGCCCACCAGCTCTTCCACCTCGATGCGGTCTATCTGCTTCAATCGACTCTGCGCCTGGGTCGCCTTGGTGTTCTTGGCGCCGAAGCGCTCGACCCAGGCGCGCTTGCGTGCGATTTCTTCCTCGGCACGTGCGATGGTGGCTTCCTTGCGCTCGCGAATGGCGGCCTTGTCCACCACGAAGGTGGAATAGCTGCCGGTGTACAAGGTGATGGTGCGGTAGTCGACGTCCAGGGTGTGGCTGGTCACGTTGTCGAGGAAACGCTGGTCGTGCGAGATGATGACCGCGCAGCCGGCGTAGTTGGCCAGGAACTTCTCCAGCCAACGGATGGTGAGGATGTCGAGGTGGTTGGTTGGTTCGTCGAGCAGGAGGATGTCCGCACCGCCGATCAGAACTTGCGCCAGCAGTACGCGCAGCTTGAACCCGCCGGACAGCGTCGACAGCGGCGAGCGATGCACCGCCATCGGGATGCCCAGACCCACCAGCACTTCGGTGGCACGCGCTTGCAACGTGTAGCCGTCATGGGCGGAGATGGTGTCCTCGAGATCGCTAATCCGCCCGGGATCATGATGTCCCTCTTCACCGATTCGCCGCTGTTCGGCCAGCGCCTCCCACACCACGGCGTCGCCGCGCATGGCCAGGTCTAAAATGATCGCGTCATCGTCGAGAAATCGGTCCTGGCGAAGCACGCCCAGGCGCGCGCGCTTGGCCAGGTTGAAAATGCCGTGCGAGGGCTCCTCGTCGCCGGCCAAGAGGCGAAGAAAGGTGGTCTTGCCCGAGCCGTTGGCGCCCACCAGCCCATAACGCGACCCCGCGTTGAGCTGCAGGGTCACGTCTTCGAATAGAACGCGTGCGCCGTATTCCTTGGCTAGGTTGGTGGTGTCGATCATGCCGGGCGCGTGAGGGTAGCACTACGGCAGCCAGAGTGCAGGAGCCCCGGCGGGTGACCCGATCAAAAAGTGAACGACGCTATTGGCGAGGCCACGGCCCGATCGGACATGTCAGCCTATACTTGCGACATGCCCACGACGAAGAAATCCGTGAAGGCTGGCACGCCACGTCGGCGTCGCGGCGTGAAGGTGAAACCGACCACCCTGGGTCCCGCCGATTTGGCGCTGGAGGCGCTGCCTCCCGAGCTGGCGGCTCTGGCCGCGTCCGTGGTCGAGGATGGTGGACGCGTGCTGGCCGCGTACCGCGAGCCCTTGGGCGGGCATGCACTGTTTCTGGTGGCACTGCCGGTCGCGCAGATCGTTCCGACCCCGTTTCAGCGCGACATCTCGGACGCGCATGTGCGTCGCCTGACGCTTGCCATGGACAAGACCAAGCGCTTCCTCGATCCGATCATCGTCGTGCGCGAAGTCGGCCCCGACGGACACTACTGGACGCCCAATGGCTATCACCGGCTGACGGCCATGAAGGAGCTGGATGCCAAGACCATTGTGGCCCTGCTGGTGCCCGAGCGCGCTGTCGCCTACCAGATATTGGCCCTCAACATCGAGAAGGCGCACAACCTGCGCGAGAAGGCGCAGAGCGCTCGTCGCATGTACCGCGATCTGGCTGCGTCGTCACCGGGCGGACAGGCCAGCGAGGAGGACTTCGCGCTCGAGCTGGAGGACCCGGCGCTGGTTACGCTGGGTTTTGCGTACGAGAGGCGTGGCCGCCTCTCGGGCGGGGCCTATCACCCCATCTTGCGCAAGGTCGACCAGTGGATCGAAGGCGTGCTGGCCGAGACCATCGACGAGCGCGAGCGCCGCGCCGGTCTCGTGCTCGATTTCGACGAAGCCGTGACCGGCGCCGTGGACGCATTGAAGGCGCGCGGGATGAACAGCCCTTACTTGCGCAATTTCGTCGTGGCGCGCGTGAATCCCCTGCGCTTTCTCAAGGGCGCCCCGCCACCCTTGGACGAGCTCTTTTTGTCGATGGCCAAGCGCGTGCGCGGGATGAAGCTAGACAAGATAAGGACCGAGGACATCGCCCGGACCGGCGGAGCGCCGGATGATGCACCGGCGTGATAGTAGCGGGCACGTCAGCCGTAGATCCTCGGCACGAACAACTCGGCGGGCAAGGCTCTTCGCTCGTAGTTGGGATGAAATACGCGCTCTGGGAGCGTGACCTGTTTGTGTGGAACCTCGGCGTAGGGTATTTGCTTGATCAGGTGATCGATGCAGTTGAGCCGTGCGCGCCGTTTGTCGTTTGCCTCGACGATGTGCCAACGCGCTTCCAGCGTGTGGGTGCGCTCAATCATCTCTTCCTTGGCCCGCGTGTAGTCCTCCCACCGAACGCGCGATTCCAGATCCATGGGACTCAGCTTCCACTGCCGCATCGGATCGTGAATGCGCATGAGAAAGCGCAACTGTTGCTCTTCGTCTGAAATCGAGAACCAATACTTCAGTAGCAGGATGCCAGAGCGCACGAGCATCCGCTCGAACTCGGGCACGTCCTTGAAGAATTGTTCGACCTGATCGGTCGTCGCAAACCCCATCACGCGTTCAACGCCTGCGCGGTTGTACCATGAGCGATCGAACAAGACGATTTCGCCAGCCGCCGGAAGATGCGCGACGTAGCGCTGGAAATACCATTGCGTCTGTTCGCGCTGGCTGGGCGCCGGCAACGCGACAACGCGGCAAACGCGGGGGTTCAGCCGCTGGGTAATGCGTTTGATCACGCCGCCCTTGCCGGCCGAATCGCGGCCTTCGAACAGCACCATGATCTTGGCGCCTGTATGCCCGACCCAGGTTTGCAGCTTGATCAGCTCGGATTGCAGCGCCAGCAGATGGCGAAAGTACTCCTTGTTGTCGAGAGTCTTGGGATGGTCCTTCTTGTAAACTCGCCCAATTTCCTTGGCGACTGGCGTGTCCGAGAGCTCGAGCTCGTACTCCTCGGCCAGGTTGTCTTCCAGCTCGTCTTCCAGCCACTGCTTGGCGCCGTCGTTGGATTCGCCCATGTTGGCGTGTGTCCTCCGTGTCAGCCGATTTTGCTGAACAACCAGAACAGGCTGCCCGCAAGAAGGATGGATGCAGGCAACGTAAGCACCCATGCCATCAGGAGATTGCGAACCGTCGAGAGCTGCAACCCTGAGTGGTTGGCGGCCATGGTCCCGGCAACGCCGGACGATAGGACGTGGGTGGTGCTCACGGGTAGGCCAAAGACGTCCGCGGCACCGATGGTCGCCATGGCAGTGAGCTCGGCACAAGCGCCCTGCGCGTAGGTCAGATGATCCTTGCCGATGCGCTCGCCGACGGTCACGACAATGCGTTTCCACCCAATCATGGTACCTAGGCCTAGGGCAATGGCCACAGCGACCTTGACCCAGCCTGGAATAAACTTGGTGGCCTTGTCCGTGTGCTTTTTATAGTTACCAAGCACATCTCGGTCGGCGGCGCCGATGGTGAGCTGTTGCGATTTTTCGAGCAATCGTAGATCTTCGCCAATGAGGTACAGATCGTTGCGGAAGTTTCTCGTTTCTCCCACCGGAACGTTCTTGAGCTCTTTGAACCTGGCCATGTCTTTGCCCACGTCGCCGACCAGCTTCTGCAGCGCGGGCAAGGTGGCTGGCTGGAGCGTGCGGGTGCGTACGTATTCCTGCACAGCGGCCCGGGCGTCGGCGGGCGCCGCCACGCCTTTCGTGTAGTGTCCCAGGGTCTCCGTGGCCTGCGCCGAGACGGCGACAAAGTCCAGGGATTCACGCGACGAAACCGCGTGATTAAGCGCGTAGGCCGTGGGCACGGTACCGATGAGGATCAGCATGATGAGCCCCATGCCCTTCTGACCGTCGTTCGAGCCATGGGCGAAGCTGACGCCCGTGCAGGTCAGAAGCAAAAGGCCGCGGATCCAGAATGGCGGCGGCTGGCTGCCTTCGGGTGCGGTGTAGAGCTGCTTGCTGGGAATGATCTTTCTGAGCAGGAGGAGAAGACCGGCGGCGCAGACGAAGCCAACAATGGGTGAAATCAGCAGCGTGCGTCCGATGTTCATGGCTTGCTTCCAGTCGACGCCACTGGTAGCCACGCCGGAATTGACGAATTGGTTGGCGATACCGACTCCGATGATCGAGCCAATGAGGGTGTGCGAGCTCGAGGACGGCAGTCCGAAGTACCAGGTTCCAAGATTCCAAATGATGGCGGCTGCCAGTAGCGCGAACACCATGGCAAAGCCGGCGCCGCTGCCCACCTGGAGAATCAGCTCGACGGGCAAGAGCGAAATGATGCCGAATGCCACGCCCCCGGTCGAGAGGACCACGCCAAGGAAATTCCAGAAGCCCGACCACACCACCGCCACGTGCGGGTCGAGCGTGTGGGTATAGATGACCGTGGCCACCGCGTTCGCGGTGTCGTGAAAACCGTTCACGAACTCGAACCCCAACGCGACCATGAGCGCGAGGCCGAGGAGAACGAACGGGAAAATGGACGTCGAATGAACGTGCGAGAGATCGGAAAGAAGGTGGAAACCCGCGTAGGCGATGCCCGTGACGAGCGCCGCGCCAAAGATCGCCATGCCCAGCCGGCCCGGGCCCTTGGCCATTTTTGCGTGGACCGCATGCGCGCCCTGCACGGGCGCAATTCCAACCTCTGCAAATACGCTGCTTGCTTCAGCCACGTGGGCCTCCTGATCTTTCTCCTGAAATTAGCGACGGAACTGCCAGTGACCTGTGTCAGTTGCGTGACAAACGCCGTTTGCCGCGTCAGGTGAGGCCTTTTCGGCTTGCTGAACCCAGGTGGCGCGGGGTGCTGCTCGATCGCGAGCGGACTGGTGGTCTTGCAGGTTCCTCAGGTCTGCCTGGTTGTTCCTGCTTCCGCAGATCAATCCCACGTTCCGTTTGCCTGTTCGTTACAATGCGGCAACAAATCGGACGATTGAGGCCACCGATCAGTCCCTATGGAGACGACCGCATTGAGTGGCCCTGCGCAGAGTTGATTCGTGCGCTAGGGTTCGGGCCAGCGCACTTGGCGGATGACCTTCTCGGCCCCGACGGTATCTGGGCCAGGGCAATGGCAACGTAGCATGCGGCCAAGCGGGGCCCTTGGGCCACACGCAGTTCCCGTGACGTGGGTGCCGTGTCCGTGCCCATCCTGGGCCGTCATCACGCCCGCGACGAACGATCCGGCTTGCGCCCCTGCCCGATGTGGGCCGTGGAGCCCAAGCGCAGCGGGAAAGGGCCGTAGTGAGCGTCGAGGTAGTCCCGCATGATGTCCACCCGGTGGCGCCATTCCTGTTCGCCAATCTCCAGTCGGACGATCTCGAAGGGAGCGTTGCCCCGGGTGGTACCCTCGCACAGCTCATCCAGATTGCGAAACTCGCGGTCGCGATAGACCGGTTCGACAGCCACATCCACAAAGCCCGCCGCCCTCATCTCACTGGCAAAGAGCTCGGGATTCTCCAAGGTCATGACATTCTTTTGCGGCGACGGTGCGCTTGGATCGGCGGCCTTCCAGGCTGCGATCCGCGCTAGCATGAGCGGAGACTTATCCACCGACGCCCAGCTGGTGACGAAGGCGCGGCCACCGGGCCGCAGAACTCGGCAAAGCTCACGAAAGCCGCACGGCCGGTCCGGAAAGAACATCAGACCGAACATGGAAAAACCCAGATCGAATCTTCCATCTGCATACGGCAACGACTGCCCATCGCCCTGGACGACTGTGACATTGCGCAAGTCAAGCGTTGCCGCCCGTGCCCGGCAACGCGCAACCATCTCCGGGGAAAAGTCGATGGCGTCCACACTCGCTGCCATTTTCGCCACCCGGCACGCAACTGTTCCCGGACCAGTCGCCACGTCCACTACTCGCATGTCTGGCCCAATCCCCGCCCGCTCGATAGCCACCTCGCCAAAGAGCCCAAGCAATGGCATGGCGACGTCGACATAGGCGTCGGCCACCAGATCCCAGGGCTGCGGGCCGGAAAGCGGATTGCAAGAATCGGGCGTGCTCATGCGAAAAACCTACACTATCTAGTGCCGCCGGTCAGAATTCCAGTCACGTTTGGGCTGCCGATCCATCCCGGCCGGCGGCGTTGCTCCTCGGGCGGCTCGTCGCTCGAAACATGACCGTAATTCTGACCGGCGGCGCCAGTTGCAGCTTACTACCGGCCCTCAGTAACTTCTTCGATCGAATCCGGGATGAGACCATGTGCCTCCCGGTGTACGTCGATGGCAGCCTCGGCGCTGGGGGCCTCGGAGAGGCACATGACCGTGCCGCTCTTCTCGTCGAGCCAGTAGTTGAGGTACTTCACGCTGTGCTTGTGGCCGACTTCCAGGTCTCTTTGGTGGGCACTGGCAACGTCCTTGGCCGTGACCTTACCCGGGCCAAGGTGATGAATGTCCATGTACAGTTTCATACCGGGCGTGGGCATCCAGTTCATGTTGTCGGCGGTGACCTCCATGATCTTGCTAGCCACCAGTCCGTGCGCTTTCTGGTGCACGGCATGGGTTGCCTCGGCGGACGGGGCCTCGGCGAGGCAGTAGATCCTGCCAGCCTTCTCGTCGACCCAGTAAGCCTTGAAGTCGACGCCGTAAGTGCCTTGCGTGGCCAAGTCTTGCTTATGGGCATTGGACACGTCCTTTGCAGTGACCTTGCCCTTGCCGACGTCGTGAACGTCGAGGAACAACTTCTTTGTCGCGGACGCAGCCGGCGCGGGCGTTGTGGCGGCGACCAGCGTGAGTGCGCCGGTGATGATTGCGTTTTGCATGTTGGTTATCCTTTCTTTCGTCGTTGGTTGATGGTTGTTGGTTGGGTACTTAGTCTGCTCGCCGATCGGCGCGGGTAATGAGGTAGTCACGCGGTTGCTCGTAGCCGAGGCTGCTTGTGAAGGTCTCGTGCCAGGCGATCATGTCGCGCCGGAAAGCCTCTCGGCCGCCGCGGTCGAGGTTCTGGGCCAGCCATTGCGTGGGCCCGTAGTGGTTCAGCCAGAGGGTCCAAGCTTGCTCGCCCGAGCCATAACGGAATCGGTTGGTGCCTTCCTCGAAGCGGAGGGCGAAGCTTCCGCCGAGCAGTTGCTGGATGCGTTCGACCTTGCCCCACTCGAAGGGCGACGGAGGGCTTTGCTGCGAAGAGGGTGGCGTCATGAATTTCTTCATCAGTCCGAACATTCGAAAGACATTGCTGTCGGGCTTCCACGTCGCCAGCACGACCCTTCCTCCTGGCCTGACGACGCGAGCCAGCTCGGCGGCGGCTGCTTCCGGTTGCGTGGCGAACATCACGCCGAAGGTCGAGATCACGGCGTCGAAAGCACCATCCGCGAAGGGAAGTTGCTCAGCATCGGCTTGCCGATACTCGATGGCCAGCGTCTGCTTCTCCGCCACCGATCGGGCATAATCGAGCATCCGGTCGGCGATGTCGGTGCCGATGACCTTGACGCCGGCGAAACGCTGCGCAATCACGCGCGAGCACCAGCCAGTGCCGGTAGCGAGATCTAGGATGTGTTCGTCCGGTCTCGGCTGCAAGCGCTCGACCGCGTGATCGATGGCATCGGCGATGCTGCGGCTGATTTCGTTGTAGCGACCAGCCGGAGAATTCCAGACGGACTGGGCCTTTTCATTGTGTGGTTGGACGATGTGGTTCATGTGTGTTTCCTCCTGGCCTCACATTCCCCAACCCGCGTGGGAACAACCGTGGTACGCGGCGTGGAAAATGAGCGCATCTCTACGCTGGCAGCGACATCCAACAGCGGCATGGGTGCGCACCTGCATATCCACCTGCTCGGAACCGTCCGGGTAATTCGCGACGGTGCCGAGGTGCTTCTGCCCCGCTCGCGCAAGGTGCGCGCGCTACTGGCCTTCCTGGCCATCGAGTCTTCGCCCAAGCCGCGTTCGCGGCTGTGCGATCTATTGTGGGATGTCCCGAACGATCCCCGTGGGGAGCTGCGCTGGTGTCTAAGCAGGCTGCGCGCCGTCCTTGACGACGATGAGCGGCGCCGCGTGGTTGTGGCGACCCAGTCGCAGGTTTCGCTCGATCTGTCGGACTGTCTTGTCGATGCCATCGAGGTCGATCGTCTTGTGCGCGAAGGGGTGGGGCAGTCCACGACGGAGCGCTTGGCCGAGGTTGCCGATCTCTTCGCGGGTGATTTTCTCGATGGTCTTGAGCTGGACGCTCCTGAGCTCAGCGGATGGCTGGTTGCCCAAAGACAGCGCTATCGCGCTGCACACGTCGCAATTTTGAGCGAGATGGTTCGGCGTTCGCTCCCCGGGTCGAGCGAAGTGTTTCGCGCACTCGATGCTTGGCTGCAGCTCGCGCCCTTCGATGCACATCCGCACAAGGCGATGCTCGACGAGCTGGCGAAGTGCGGACGCCTTCACGATGCCGAAGATCACCTCAACCGGACGATTCGCGCCTTCGAACAAGAAGGCCTTGACTGGGCGCCTCTGCGAGTCGCCTGGCAAGCGACCAAGGCCGCAGCCAAGCATGCGACCATGACCGCGGCCCCAACGCCCGCGCAGATCCAGATCGTGTCCAGCGCTACGACGGCGACGACAAACGCGCACCCGACGCGCCCCGGCTCGGTGTTCGTCATGCCATTCCTGGCGGCGACGCCCGCTTTGGACCAGGTGGCCAACGGGCTGACGGAGGACATTATTACGCGGCTGGCAAAGTTGCGTGTTTTGTTCGTGATCGCACGTGGCACATCCTATGTCGCGAGCGCGCGCGGGATGGATGCCAGCGAGGCGGGCCGGGTCTTGAACGTCGAGTACGTGGTGAGTGGGACCGTTCGTTATCTCGGCGAACGGATGGTGATCCACGTCGAGCTCGCCGAGACACGCGACGGCGGCATCTTGTGGGCCGACCAAACCGACGGGGCAGTGGCCGAAGCGCTGGACTCCGTCGACGCGGTTATGAACCGCATCGTTGCGGCCATTTCAGAGCAAATCGAGCAAGTTGAACGCAAACGCGCCGTAGCCAAGTTGCCGAGCTCGCTTGGCGCCTGGGACGCCTACCATCGCGGCCTCTGGCACATGTACCTATTCACCGCATCCGACAACGACTTGGCGGGGGAATTCTTTCGCTCGGCGCTTAAGCTAGATCCGACTTTCGCGCGCGCACATGCGGGGCTGTCGTTCACCCACTTTCAGAACGTCTTCCTTGGCCTCAAGCTCGACCGCGAACGGGAAACGGCGCTCGCGCTCGAGACCGCCGGCCACAGTCTGGCCGCAGATGACCGCGACCCGGCCGCCCACTGGGCCATGGGGCGCGCGCTCTGGCTTCAGGGAGAGGCGGGCGAATCCATTGCCGAGCTCGAACGCAGCGTGGACCTGAGCCCGAGCTATGCCCTCGGTCACTACACCTTGGGTTTCGTCTATGCCCAATCGGGCGATCCGAAGGCCGCCATCGATGCCACCGACTACTCCCGCCAATTGAGTCCTTTCGATCCGCTGCAGTTCGCAATGCTGGCCAGCCGGGCATTGGCACACATGCGGCTCGGCGAGCGAGATCAAGCCGCCGAGTGGGCGGTCAAGGCAACCCGCCGCCCCAACGCCCACGTGCACATCCTGGCTATCGCGGCGACCAGCCTTGCGCTGGTCGATCGCCGCGACCCGGCCCGCGCGCTGGTAGCGCGCATCCGCGACCGCTCGCCAAGCTACGATATCGGGGAGTTCTTGCGGGCCTTCCGCTTCACGCCCGACCTGACGAAGCTCATGCGCCAGGGTGCGAGACAGATCGGCTTCGACTGACGGCCTTGGCGGCGGCGATCGATTGTTGGGCGCACAGGGTCACGCTGCTATCCCACGTCCCGCTTCGTGGTGGTGGACGCAGCCCCGCCGATGGCGGCCGTCCTGGAGTGCTTCCGCAGGTCCCGGAGCGCTCTTGCTAGAAGACTGGCGCGTCTTTGCCCACGATTTCCTTAATGGCCTTACTCAGCAGGGCGATGTTTTCCTTCGAGTCCGGTTCGGTTGCGGCCTTGTTGGATGGCATCTTCGTGGCCATGGCAAGCCTCACTTTGGCGATGGCACCGCCCTCGTCTTGCGCGAATTTGTAGAGCTTGAGCAGCTTATCAGCCATGATGACCGACCTCCTGCAAGAGCGACGCGTAGGCGTCCAAGTAAACCTTGGCTTCTGCACCCCAGGCGTCGGGGGGTTGAATCTTCCACTCGCAGCATGCATCGCCCTTGCCTTTGCACACCGGTTCGATGGCAATCACGGGCTTGCCGAAGAAGGCCGTGCACCATCCGGTGGCGTAGCCCATCACGCTCCAACAGACCGGCTCCTTGGCGTTGTGGTTGTGGCTGAGGTGTTGCTCGGCCTCGAAGGAATTCGCCCACACCCCGGTGAAATAGAAGGTTCCCTTGGCGCGGTCGAAGGCTATTTCCTTTGGGGCCGCGTGCACGATGCCTTCCCAGGTATGGATGACGGGGCCGGATGCCAGGAGATCCATGTCCGTGTCGAAGGTGTAGTTGACCTTCATCTGGAGAAAGTCCGAGTAACCATTCTGGAATCCAAGGCGCAGGAAGAAGTACCTGGCCCTGTCCCAGCCGAGCTGCTCGATCAGGTTCTGCCTGAGCAAGCCGATCGCGTTGGCGTCGTAGATGAGAACCCGCGAGCCCCCGAATGTGGTGTATCCAGTCTTCGGATCGAAACCGAGATCCTTGGTGAAATCGAAATCTGTTGCCTTCACTGCACCCTCCTGTGGTAGCCAGCCGCTTGGTTCAAAAGGAATCGACCGATCTCTAGAGGACTTGAGCTTCCCTGACGGGTGCCCGTGCTTTTCGTGCGCGCCCAGCGGCGCTGCTCCTCGGACCGTGGCGCGAGAAGGACCCACAGGCCGCCATGATAGCCGGTGGCATGGCTTCCGGAGCCGACCGTGGGAAGCTTTGCCCATGAAGCGGACCAAGATCGGGCTCGTCATCCTGACCCTCTGGGGATATCTCAATATTCTGGTCGCCGCCGCAGTCACGGTCGAGTCGCCTTGATGGTCCAAATCTACGACATTCACCCATGGTCTCCGAGCGGTTGAAGTACCGGGCGGTCACGTTGAACGATCTCGACGCATTCGTCTCGCTCGTGCAGGACGAGTACGTGCGGAGGTACATGATGGATGGCGTCCTTTATCCGCCGGAGTGGTGCGCGGAGAGGATCCGCGAGAGCGAGGCTCTATTCGAGAGGCATGGCGTCGGACTATGGTTGGCCTGCGAACGGGAGTCGGACCAACTGGTGGGCTTTTGCGGCTTTCTGGAGGTACTCGCTGCCGATCCAGTCCATCCAGAGCCCGAGCTGGCGTTCGCGCTCTTCGAGCGGTTTGCCCGGCGTGGCTACGCCACTGAGATGGCCCGAGCGTCCATCGCCGCCGCGCGCACGCAATCCTGGCCGACGCCGATCTTCGCAGGTGTAGACGTGGTCAACGCGGCTTCGCTGCGCGTGCTTGAGAAGCTCGGGTTCGTGCACGTCGCGACCCATCAGGGCGCCTTCGGCAACATGTTGCTCCTGCGGCTGGGCTGAACTGCGGCGGCGGCTATACTTGCAGGTCAATGACGGTCACGCACATCTGGCGATACCCGGTCAAGACCATGGCCGGGGAAGAGCTGCAACGAGCTGCGATCGGCCCGCTCGGCATCGAAGGGGATCGCCTCGTGCATGTCGAAGACGCGCGCGGCCGAGTGGTGACGTCCCGATCGCACCCACGCTTTCTCGGCCACAAGGCGGTGTCGGATGCAAAAGGCACCATCACCGTCGATGGCCGCCCCTGGCAGAGTCCCGAAGTTGACGCCGAGATCGAGGACATCGCCGGAAAAGGCGCCAGGCTGGTTCGCTACGAGGGCCCCGAGCGTTTCGATGTACTGCCGTTGCTGGTGGCCACGGATGGTTCCATCGCGGCCTTTGGTCACGACTATCGCCGATTGCGACCCAACATCGTAGTAGGCGGGGTCGACGGTCTGGACGAGCGCAGTTGGCCTGGCGCGTGCCTGCGGATAGGCAAGGTACTCATCGGCGTCCAAGACCTCCGCCTACGCTGCATCATGACATCGTTCCACCCAGACACGTTGGTTCAGGACAAGAACATCACGCGCGAGATCTACCGTCGCTTCGAAGGCAAGCTTGCCCTCAATTGCTTCGTCATCGAGGGCGGCGAGATTGTCGTCGGAGACGAAGCACAACTGGTCAGGGGGCGCGCCTGCACGGAAGCCTCCGAAGCATTCGGCGCCTAGTGCACGCCTAGTGCCAATGCCGTTCGGTTAAGCCCAAACGTCAGCGAAGGGCGGTTCCAGTTGCGCAGGCTTCGAGGCAGGGAACCCAGCGAGAATCGCACGGACAACTCAGGATGAATAACCCTCACCCCCGGCCCCTCTTCCCTTCGGGGCTGGGGTGAGGGCAACCTTCCCTCCGCTGAGCCTCGATGTCCCCCTTGCTCCCATTTACCCGCAAAACCAGACGATAAGCGTTATCGAACTGCTAACCGAACGGCATTGCGCCTAGTGCCCCGGCATCGTCGAGGCCGCAGGGCAAACCTAGCTCGCGCAATCAGGGATACGGCTGGTACGGCGGCGTCTGGCGACTTTGAGCGGGAGTGTCGCATGTATCCGGCTCAGCCGTGCGGCGCAGGGCGACCGCCGCCACGACGGACATCGCCACGCAGACGACCGCGCAGACGGTGAGCGTCACCTGAAGGCCCTGTCAGGAGATTCAGATCGCGACCCGCTTGGTATGCCTGAACAGGGCGTCCGGATCGTATTTGTGTTTGAGAGTTGCAAGGCGCGCGAGAATGTCTTTGCCGTAGGCGTTACGGGTTCGGTCGACGCCCTCGTCCTCGGTCATGAAGTTGATGTACGCCCCGCCCGTGGAGAAGGGATGCAGGGCTTGCCAGGTTTCGCGCGTCCACGCGAGGTTGGCGGCATCGTCGGCCGGCTGTTCCCAGGATGATGCCACATTGGCGACGTACTTGGCGTCGCGGTTCCCCGCGGGCGAATGGTCCGCGGGGAGATCGTTGAGCGCACCGCCAATCTGGAAGAAGATGAGCCCGGTGTGCGGCGATGGGATCCGCTCTGCCGCCGAGAGATACACGTCGATGAGACCGGGCTCGATGGCGGGCAGATAATCGCTCTTCCAGTAGTTGCGCCGGCCGAACGGTTGCGTGGCGTCGAGCAAGGTCTGCATCTGCGCGTAAGGACGAGGCACGAGGATGTCGGCCACCGGCTTGCCCAAGGACTTGATGGGCGAGACGATCTTCTGTCCTGCGTCCTTGGACCCGGTGTAGACCGCGACCACAATCAGCACGAGCTTGCCGTGAATCTCCTTGGGCAGCCAGGGAGCGGGCGGCGCTCGTCGCAGGACGGTGGCGCAGGTGAGCTCGCGCGGCGAGCTGGCGGTGAATTCTCGAAAGAACATCAGCGCCTCGCGTGCGTCTTCGCCACGAAAGGCCACCGCCCCCGCCATCACCTCGGGGCCGACCGCGAGGGTGCGGAATTCGAAGCAGGTCACGATGCCGAAGTTGCCGCCACCGCCGCGCAAACACCAAAAGAGCTCGCTGTTTTCGGATTCGCTCGCCCGCACCACCGAGCTATCGGCGGTCACCACTTCCATCCAGCGTAGATTGTCGCAGGTCCATCCCGCGCGTCGGGTGAGCCAACCGAAGCCGCCCCCGGTGGTGAGCCCGGCAATGCCCGTCGCGGAAACGAATCCCAGTACCGCGGCCTGACCATAAAGCTGGGTTTCGCGGTCGACATCAGCCAGGGTGCAACCGGCCTGCGCACGCACCGTCTGCCCGATCTCGTCCACCCAAACACCACGCATCGGCGACAGGTCGATGACGAGGCCGCGGTCGCACACCGCCAGCCCAGCGATGTTGTGGCCACCGCCGCGCACCGAATTCAGCAATCTGTGGGTCTTGGCGAAGCGGACCGCGGCGACCACGTCGGCCGTGCCAGTGCAACGTGCGATGAGCGTCGGCCTGCGATCGATCATCGCATTCCACACATGTCGCGCTGGCTCGTAGGACGGGTCGGCGGGCTGCAAGATGGCGCCGCGGAAACTCGCGCGGAATGCTTGAAACTCGGTATCGGTAAGACGCTTCGTATCGCCACTCAGCGTCGAGAATTCAAGCGTGGCGTCGGACATGCGAACCTCCTTCTCGCGCAAAGCCTACGGGACGATGAGTCTGCTCTCCACCCAAGTCCCGAAGGATTTTGGCGGGATTCCGGGTAACCGTTTCTGGGCGAGCTGCGTATGCAGGGGAAACCGCGGCATCCACCCAAAGGGTCGGGTGGACCGCGTAACCAGGAAAGGAACGTGACCCATGAGAACTCATACGTTTAGTCACACGTTGCAGTCGTGTGTTGCAGCCATTGGTCTGCTCGCCGCTACCTCCAGCACTCAAGCATCGACAGAAGACGGCAGTCAGCTATGTTCGCTCGGCTCCTCGGGTGTGGGGCAACCGGGCACTGTCATTTGCAAGAATGTCATGACCGGCGCGACCACGCAGTCTGTCCCGGTCGATCGGTGAATTCCCGCTCGGCATGTCCACTGCCACGGGGGCGATGCTCCTGCCAGCAGTTCAGTAGGATCGAGGTGCATCAGTCAGGAGCTGGCCAATCGACGGCCCCACCGGTGGCTGGCTCCTGGGCCAAAGCTGGCGAGCACCCAAAAGGTCGCGAGGTGCCGTAGGCCGCCATGGCTGAGACAAAGCCGATGATGGTCGAGGATTCCTTGTTGGCAAGTCGAACGGCCGCTTGATAGACAAGGGAGCCATCGACTATCGGCGACTGCGACACGCGCGCGGTTTGGGCAGGCAACGCTGCCATTCTCGGTCTCAAGATGCAATTGCGCGCTGCCGATAACAGAAGGAGACATTTCCGATGAGAAGAGGCTTCGCGCCCGACCGCCACCCATCCCGAGAGACTTCCCGGCGTTCTATGTCGGCCCGGCTGGCCTTGCTGGTTTCGTCGGCGGCTGCTGGCATCTTCCTGCTGGGCACGCTGGTCGCCTATTGGGGCAATCAGGCGCCGTTCACGAAGCGATTCGAAGCCGACCTGATGGAGCAAACGAATCTGCTTAGGGACGTAGTCCAAAGGTTCGACCGCAGCAGCAAGTATTCCGCCTTGCAGCTTATCGGTTGCCTCAAGGGCAAGTTTCCAGACGGCATCACGGTGGATCCGGGCAAGACCGCGAAGGTCGGCGTAGAGACCACGCCCGTCCTCAGGGCCGGGGGTTTAGTGGTGAACGACAACTTCACACAGGTGGACGCGTTCACCCGCGAGACCGGGGACAAATCCGTGGCCACGATCTTTGCACGCCGGGACGACGAATTCATTCGCATCAGCACGTCCTTGAAGAAGGAGGATGGTACCCGGGCCGTGGGCACTCGCCTTGACCACAAACACCCGGCATTTACCTCTTTGATCGAGAACCGCGACTACACGGGAAAGGCACATCTCTTCGGTCGCGACTACATGACCCGCTATGAACCGTTCACCGACAAGACCGGCGCGGTGGTCGGCATCTACTTCATTGGGTTCGAGATCGAGGAGCCCCTGCACGACCTCAAGAAGCTCATTCACGAAATCAGAATTGCGAAAAGCGGCTATGCCTTCGTCATCGATAGCCTGGGTAACGCCATCATCCACCCCACCTTGGAAGGTCAAAATATTCTCGATGCCAAGGATGGCGACGGGCACGAGCTTATTAAGGAGTTCGTGAAGCTGAAGGCGGGCATCGTCGAATACGCGTGGATAAACAAGGGGCTGGGCGAAACGCGTCCTCGCCGCAAGATAGCATCACTCGCCTACTACCAACCCTGGGACTGGATCATTGCGACCAGCAGCTACACCGACGAACTCTATCGCGAGCTACGCGGGCTGCGAAATGTGCTGTTGCTGCTTGCCCTCCTGTGCTCCTTCGTGGTCAGCTTGACCGCCTACATCTCCATTCGCAGGGCGCTTGCCCCGGTGGGCAGCATTGCCGATGTGATGCACAGGATCGGCCAGGGCGATACCACCTGTGACGTAGAAGCCCAGCTGTGCGCCAGGACAGACGAGATCGGAACCTTGGGGCAGGCGGCGCAGGCCATGTCAGCCAGCCTGCGGGGGCTGCTGCACGACATTGGCCAAGGGGTCGAGACGTTGTCCAGCTCATCGGTGAATTTGAGCAGAATCTCGGGTCTGACGGCACTCGGGGTCAACAAGGTTTCCGAGAAAGCCACCAGCGTGGCCGCAGCAGCGGAAGAGGCCAGCGCCAACACTGCCGGTTTGGCGACGAGCATGAGCGAAGCCTCGACCAATCTCGTCTCGGTCAGTGGCGCCACGGCTCAGATGAGCGTCACGGTTGGCGAGATCGCGGCCAGCTCAGAAAGGGCTCGTGCCATCAGCAGTCAGGCGACAGCCCAGGCACAATCGGCTTCCTTGCTCATGCAACAATTGGGGCATGCCGCGAAGGAGATTGGCAAGGTGACCGAAAGCATCACCAGCATCTCGGCCCAGACCAACCTGCTGGCGCTCAACGCGACCATCGAGGCAGCGCGCGCCGGAACGTCCGGTAAGGGCTTTGCCGTGGTGGCCAACGAGATCAAGGAATTGGCTCGGCAGACCGCGGCGGCCACCGAGGACATCAGGGCCAAGATTCACGATGTGCAGACCTCGGCGAGCGGAGCTGTCACGGATATCGAAGCCGTCTCGAACATCATCGGACAGGTGGGCGATATCGTCGCTACCATCGCGGCCGCCATCGAGCAGCAAGCGGCGGTTACCAAGGATGTTGCCAACAACATCGCACGAGCCTCGGAGGGAGTGACGACCGCCGGGGAGCAGATCAGTCAAACCGCGACAGTTTCAGGCTCGATCGCCCAGGAAATCGCAGCGCTGAGCATGGCAGTCACCGAGATCAGAGAGGGTGGTGCGCAGGTCGCAACCAGCGTCACCGAGTTGCATGGTCTGGCTACGCAGCTAAACGCGCTGGTTGGGAAATTCAAGATCTAGACTGGAGACAATCACGCCCAATGCGCGGGAACCGACCGCGGCTGCAGCGATCGTGCTCATCTCCGCAGCGGCACAATTCCCGGGATCTCCATCGTCCGGAGCCCGCGCCCCTCACCATCGGGGTGGCGCTGTTCCGCGCGATCGTTTCAAGCAAAGTCGACTGGCGCGCGCGCCCCGGCCTGCTCCTCGACCTCAACTAGCGATGAGCCGCGGCGACGGATTTCCGGACACGACTGCACCCACCGAGCGCTACGTGGCCGTTGCCGAATCGGCACATGTTCTTTGTAACCGACTCGACTCCAGCGACATCCGAGGGCCAGCCTGGTGTCGTGGGCACAGGTCGCTCGGCCGAAATTCCGTCGCACGGCACGGGGTCGGGATTGTTGGTCTGCAGTGAGGTTTACATAGATTTGCGGAGTTGCTTCGTATAACCGACGGGAGCCCGAGAATATCTCGGCTCAGATTGAAGAAGGCTACGCCCCGAATGTGGGGCCGTGCGCCTCAGTCAAAGAAAAGGAGATCTACCATGACTGATCGGAAGATGTCTGAAGGCAATAGGCTCAATCTGAAGTTCCCGCGTACGCGTATTGTGCTCGTGACGGCTGCACTTGGACTCTTTGCAGCGGCGGCCGATGCACGCGCAAGCGGGAACCTCACGATTTCCGGAAACGTCCTCGACGCGTCCGGAAATCCGGTAATGGATGTTAGTATCTTACTTAGAGCGAGCCGTCATGACTTGTCGATAATTTGCGGTCGAGACGCGGTCGTGGTGTCTACTTGTCCATGCAAGCCGACTACGCCGACGTACCTGATGA